>Ga0210057_1000007_pt1 | contig 629557 bp, 607 predicted proteins | sample CryGeyCG2114_010_2_FD_183968 | JGI IMG/M metagenome (GOLD analysis project Ga0210057, IMG submission 183968) | Groundwater microbial communities from aquifer - Crystal Geyser CG10_big_fil_rev_8/21/14_0.10 (SPAdes) (version 2) | ecosystem: Environmental > Aquatic > Deep subsurface > Groundwater... | reverse complement strand
TTCCACAAAAAGAAAGAAATGAACCACCGAGGACACCGAGAACACCGAGAAAAAGAAATACCCGGTCCCATCCCAAACTTATCTGAATCTGAAAAAGAAAGAAATAAACCACCGAGGACACCGAGAAAAAGAGATACTCGATACTGCTCTTTCGATTGTACAGAACGCACAGAGAATCTATGGTAGCCTCATGGATCGCTGCAAACTCTTCTTCCGTCGGAAGACCTTCAGAATAATCGGTCTCTCGACCTCAACGCCTCGGATCCTAGCACCAAACCAGCGCTCAGGACCATTCCTGCGATAAGTGCTATAAATCCTGCAAAAATTGATATTCCCAAACTTGGTACGGACCAAATAACTATGGGAGTAATGATTGCTGCTGCTCCTATAAAAAAACCGAGATTGCGAAGGGCGGCTACGGCAATTTCCTTTGTTCTCCATGCAGCACTGTATTCTCGATGTTCCACAGCTTCCCGAGAATCTATGTTAACCTCATGGATAGCTCCTAACTCTTCTTCCGTCGGAAGATCTGCATAATAATCGTTTTCTTCCGTGTCAGAAAGAGGTGGAGTTGGTGCTGTTGGATAGAAACTTGCTCCAGTTGCCATAATATTATCTCCGTTTTATTTGCTTAATGTCAAAATTATATCACAAATAAATATTTTACTACACATAATTAAAGCAATTATTTTTTTAAACTCTTAATATACTTGTTATTAATCGTTTAGAGGCGGCCACCGGGAGCCAACTCCTCCTGCACTCGTTTCTTGCTGACTTTCGTAGCAAGAAGTGAGTGGAATAACCCCAGCTTCCCTCAAGATAAGAATTCCTAATAAACCCCCATGTAGATCATATGGTTGATAGGTTTGGAGACTAGGTAGCCGCCAGATTTTCATCACACCTCAATCAAGGAAACTTGGTTGAGGTTTTTTTTTGGGCTGCGTCGGCTTAACTTTAGATTTTCCACCTATGCGCTCGGGCCGTGCTACTGCACTGCCCCTCACTTTAGATGAAAAATCTAAAGAGCCTCCTTGCCCATAACCTGAAAAAGAAAGAAATAAACCACCGAGGACACCGAGGACACCGAGAAAAAGAGATACTCGGTCCCATCCCAAATTTATGCCATAACTGATTAAGATAAGAAAGGCCTCCGCCCCCAGCATTGGGTGGGCATTATCTTTCCTTTTATCTTTGTGTTTGTTTTTGGGGGTGCGGGGGTTCCCCCCGCCTCTGTGGTTTCTATCTCTGTGGTGAATATCTAGTTAATTTCGTCTATGCGCTTGCGCTGTGCTATTGGCACAGCCACTCGCTTAGCCCGAAAAACCTAAAGGGTCTCCTTGCCCACAAGACTTGAATATTGTTTTTCTTTGTGGCTTGCCGTCTCCCGCGCTAAAATATGATATTTCGTTATGAGCTTAACCTAAAGATATTACGTTTTTATTTTTTTATGTGTTTTGGATTTAATGTAAATTAGTTGTTTCTTTTTTTATTTACAAAATCTTTGGGCCCTTTTATTAGGAAGATTATGGTACTAAATAGGAAGGTCCTTACATGAAAAATCATAAATTTGTTGATAGACTTTCAGTGATTTTACTGCTTATTGGCGGTATTTGCTGGGGTTTAGTTGGAGCATTTAACTTTGATCTTATCGGTTCAATTTTCAATACCGATGCATCAATGATGTCTCCTCTTTCTCGCATTATCTATGTGGCAGTTGGCTTGTCAGCTATTTACCGCATCATTTTGTGGGCTAACAAACGTAAATAATATCTAATATTCGTGGGCGGATAGACGCTTTAGTTCGATCCGCTCATATTACAATCCCTTACATTTCAACGCTAAGACGCTAAGAGAAATTTATTGAAGCTGTGTTATTGGCTTTTATGCGGTTTCTAGGTTTTTTGCTTTTTCGGCCTTTTTGATATAGCCTTGACGTAGCTCTGCGCTGTAGATCAACCACAGTCCCATAGATACAATTGCTGTAGATAAGAAGATGGCTGCTGATGGCGCCTCTCCAAGGAAAAGCCAGCTGCTAAGCGATGCGAAAATTGGGCTCAATAGACCCATAAATGAGAGAAATGTTGCGGTAAAGCGCTTCAGCATCATCCCGTATAGGTTGTAGCAGATGATGTTTGAGATGAGCGTCATGATCAGTGTCCCTTGCAAAAAGGGTGCAAAGGCTGACGCTGCAACAGGTAAGGGATTCCAGTTTTCTGAAAAATAGGAGTGGATCAGGGCAAAGGCGCCACCAATCAACATACTTGATCCATTGGCCATCGCAGCTGAAACAGTTGTGTCTTTGACAATCAGACGCAATAGAACCCAGCCGTAAACTGAGCAAAGAGCTGCCCCAATCATCGTCAGTTCTGGCCAGGAGAGAAATGAGAGGTCTGTCAAAAGTTCATTTGACCCTTTCTGCATGGCAAGAACAGGGATAAATCCTGTAAAGCCTATGATCATCCCAAGCCATTTACGGCCATTCATCTTCTCCCCAAAATGGAAGTAGGAAAATAGGGCGGTAAAAAATGGGGACAGGCTATAGATAAAGCAAGTTTTTGCAGCGGTCAGGTGCTGCAGGCTCCAAAACTCTAAGGCATTTGTTAAATAGATGCTGAAGAGAGCAAGTAGGCAGATAGAAAAAAATTGCTTGAATGTGAGTTTAAATGAAAGGCGATCTTTTAGGGCTACGAAGATAAGCATCAAAACCCCTGCCAAAATCATCCTTGATGCAGTGAGAAATAAAGGGGGGCAATACTGCAGCGTCATCTTCCCAATAGAGAAAATGCTGGACCACATTGCGTACATCAAAGATACGATTAGAATCGACATGGAAATGAGCATATCAGGCGGGCTAGATATGATCAAGAAGGCTGATTTAAAATTGTTTTAATACAGGAGATAAAATCTGTGTGTTGAAGTACTGGTCTCGATTGATTTCGTTTGCAAGCTCGTAAAGATTATTTATAAATAGCTTGCATTTAGTGTTTTGTGTTCTTTCTCCTGAAGTAATAATTTGCATAAAAGCCTCGACTTTCTCATGGTCCTTAAGTTCTGCGAAACTTCTTTTTAGCTCGGCGAGTTTGGTTTTTAGGTCATTCGATTTGTGTGGATAGAACTTTTCGTTCGGTCCAATTCGTAAATGATGGATCAGTAAGCAGCTAGAGCTCCATTGAAAAATATTTACTGATGTGTCGCCTGAGTCTAGTTCGCCCTCGTTGCGCAACAATTCCTTATAAGCTTTTCTTGTCTCGGGATCTAAAAAGGAGAGGGCAGTATCAATTGAACTTTTGAAAAATGTGGTATTGTTCATTTGCTTAAGCTCATATGATCTGCATGGGCATTGCAACAGGGTTGATTTATCTGTGGGTTTGTTTTTAAAGTAGCTAACTATTTTATATATACTCGTCGCGGAGAAGTGGATCAGTTCAGCTGCAAAAGTAATTGTTGTAGAAATAATGACTAGGGCAATAGCGGATACTTTTTTGATGCTTTCCCAAAAGGTATTATGAGGGAGCGTGCCTATTTTGCTAAAGAGGGCTAGGGTCATTTGTGTATGCTGAAAGGGACTGTAATTATTGTGTGCGATATCCATAGATTTTTTCCCTTTATACGTGTATTCTAGTGGGCTGAAAATATAAGAGATATTTAGAAAATTATGGAAGATCTTTTGTGAACGAGCTTCTTTTTTTGAGTCACACTTTAGTTGCAATTGTCTTTGTTTTGGGGGCGCTTCGCTTAGGGAAAAGTGCGCTGATTGCAATGATTGCCCTTCAAGGTGTTTTGGCCAACTTATTTGTCGTCAAACAGATGCCCCTTTTTGGTTTTGCAGTTACCTGTAGCGATGTTTTTGCCGTTGCTGGAATTTTGTCGTTGAATTTGCTTCAGGAATATTTTGGAAAAAAGAGCGCTCAACAAGCGATAAAAATCTCATTAATCACATTGCTGTTTTTTGCATTTATGTCCCAGATTCATCTTCTTTATACTCCGACCCTCTTGGACCAAACTCATGGAGCTTTTGTAAAGATTTTATCCACTTCCTCTCGCATCATTTTTGCATCGATTGCTACCTTTTATCTCGTTCAGCAGTTCGATGTGCGTTTTTTTTCTCTTTTACGCGGAGCCTTCCCTCTTCGCCTTACGATTTCTTTAGTTGTATCTCAACTTCTCGATACGGTTCTTTTCAGTTTCTTAGGGCTTTTTGGACTTGTTGAGTCGGTCTTGGATATCATCGTCGTAAGCTTTGTAATCAAATGTATGATCATTGCGATTAGCTCCCCCTTTGTCGCATTTACAAAAAGGTATGTGAAGCATGACCTTCCGGTTTGAACTGATCCACAAGTCTAAAAAGTCGAGCGCGCGTGTAGGTCGAATCCATACGCCTCACGGCATCATCGATACGCCCAACTTTGTTGCCGTTGGGACAAATGGAACACTCAAGGCTCTCGATAACCGTATGGTTGATTCAATAGGATTGCAACTGATGTTTTGCAATACGTACCATCTCCTCTTGCAACCAGGGCCTGCTGTGATTCAAAGAGCTGGAGGACTGCACCGTTTTATTAACCGAAAGATGCCGATCATTACCGATTCAGGTGGCTTTCAGGTCTTTTCACTTGCATATGGTTCGGTCGCTGATGAGCTCAAGAGCCGCGGCGCAAAAAAGCGGGATGGGCTCGTACTAAAAATCTCAGAAGAGGGCGTTCACTTCCGTTCTTATCGCGATGGGGGCAAAGTTCTTCTAACTCCTGAAACATCGATCCAAACACAAAAGTCACTCGGTGCTGACATTATCATCCCTCTCGATGAACTTCCCCCTTATCACATCGGCTCCAAAGAGCTCATCCGCTCTTTAGAAAGGACTCACCGTTGGGAAAAAAGATCGCTCGATGAGCATTTAAAAAATCCACAAGGGCAAGCAATGTACGCTGTCATCCATGGTGGTGTAGATCCTAATTTACGAAAACAAAGCTGCGACTATTTAAGTACGCTTGCTTTTGACGGATTTTCAATTGGTGGCTCGCTTGGTAAGACAAAGCCAGAAATGGTTGAGATGCTAACTACTTTGCTACCACGACTCCCAACGGACAAGCCAAATCACCTCCTAGGGATTGGGGATCTTGAATCGTTAAAGCAGTGCGTTCCTCTTGGCATTGATACATTTGATAGTTCCTATCCGACAAGAGCTGCGCGCCATGGCATGTTGCTTACGCAAGAGGGGAATATCAAAGTTGAAAAAGGGGAAAATGCAAACCATTTTGCTCCCATTGAAAGCAATTGCACTTGCTGGACCTGTCAAAACTTTACCCTTGCGTATCTCCATCATCTTTTCAAAGCGAAAGAATTAACCGCGTATTCTTTGGCATCGGTTCACAACTTACACTTCATGGTTGAGCTGATGCGTAAATACCGCGAGGCGATCTTAGAAGACCTCATTTAAGAAAATAGCGTGCGAGCTTTTCCTTCATTTAGTATAAGTTTCTATGAACTTATGGAGGACCTATGCCTATTTTTAAAGCTGAAAAAATCAAAAAACAAGAACTTCCCCCTTTACTTCACCCCCCTTTAATTGAGACGATTTTTGAGATTCGTTGGCAGCTTGAAACAGACGAGCAAACTGGCCGAATGAGAGATCCGTCCTATCCTATGATGTACGGAAGATTATATGAGCGGATGAAAAAGGATTTTTCTATCATTGAAGATCTGCCAAGCACGCAGGCGCATCCAGAAACGACCCCTTTTGTCCCTCGCCATAGAATGAGAAAAGAAAAAAATGGATATCCGCTTGTTCAAGTTGGGCCTGGAATTATCACGCTAAATCACTCTAAAGGCTATTCGTGGTCAGATTTTAAAGCGCTTGCGTTAAGACTTGTGGAATCGGTCATTGATTTGTATCCAACAGATGCCCCGCTTTTAAACTTTATTAAAGCAGAGCTCCGCTTTGTCAATGGGATCCGTTTTGATATTGCGAGAGAAAATCCTCTTGCTTTTCTTGCTGATAAGCTTCATATGAAAATTGAAATGAGCCCCGAATTTAACGAACAAAATATCTTAAATGAAAGACCCAATGCACTTGGACTGAATTTAAGCTACGCATTGGAAAAGCCGATGGGTAATTTAGGAATTAGCTCAAATTTAGGTCAGTTTGACGGCAAGCCAGCGATCATTCAGCAGAGCGTAATTCACTCTTTTGGCGAACTTGTTCCGACAGACGGGAGCAATTTTGAACCTTGGCTAGAAGATGCTCATGAAGTTGCAACGAGCTGCTTTGGGATCTTTTGTCAGGGCGAGTTAATGGATAAATTTTGTGGCGGATAAGATGAGTCAACCAATCAAACGAGTTGTCCTAACGGGTGGAGCAGGTCAGATAGCCTATAGTTTAGCCTTTCGCATTGCGAATGGCGATTTTTTAGGTCCAGATCAACCAATTGCTCTTCATTTGCTCGATTTAGAAATCAGCGGTCAAGTTTTAAAAGGCTTGAAAATGGAGCTCGATGATTGTGTCTTTCCTCTTCTTAAAGAGATCAAAATTGGCCATGTAGCAGAAGAAATGTTTGGCGATGTTCACTATGCTTTTTTGGTGGGCGCTAAACCGCGTGGCCCTGGCATGGAAAGAAAAGATCTTCTCGCTGATAATGGGAAGATCTTTGTTGAACAGGGAAAAGCTCTCAATGCAGCTGCCTCGAAAGATGTTCGCGTGCTTGTCGTGGGTAATCCTTGCAATACGAACTGTCTTATCGCAATGCACCACGCTCCAAATATTGCGAGAAATCAATTTCATGCAATGACGAGGCTCGATCAAAATCGAGCCACGTTTCAACTTGCCAAAAAGGCCAATGTGGATACCAAAGATGTGAGTCATCTCACTATTTGGGGGAACCACTCATCAACTCAAGTTCCAGATTTTGTGAATGCCAAAATTAAAGGCCAAAGAGTTGAAAAAGTAATCAACGATCGCAAATGGCTTGAAAATGAGTTTATCCCCACCATCCAAAAAAGGGGCGCTCAGGTCATCGCATTGCGCGGTAAATCTTCGGCTGCGTCAGCTGCAAATGCAGCAATCGGTGCCCTTAAATCGGTAACTATTGCAACCCCAAATGACGATTGGTTTTCTTCTGGGATTTATTCGGAAAACAACCCCTACGGGATCGATCAAGATCTCGTTTTTTCTTTCCCCTGTAGGTCAAAGGGAAAAGGGGATGTTGAGATTGTGCCAAACCTACATCTGGACCCTTTTTTAAGGGATAGGCTCGAAACGTCACAAAAAGAGCTCCTCGAAGAGCGCGATTTGGTTCGCGACCTGCTTCCTTAACATATTTATAATAAGATTCTTAAGCATGCCTGCCAGTTTAAATAATTAATTGCATTCTAATGTAATTTAGTTGTATAATATATGCAAAGTTAATAAACGGATGTAATTATGCTTGGAGGTTTAATAAAGGTTTATTCTGAGATGTATAGCCAGCTTGCTGGTGTTGTAGATTATGTGGTCCCAACTGAGACTACAAGTATTGATGTGCCACGAGCAGTTACAGTTGCAACGGTTGAACAGACGAACAAATTAAGAGAAAATGTTCAGGCTGATCCCCGGAATTTAAGGCAGATTACAAGAAATGACGCAGTAGAGCATGGACTTGCTGAACACAAAAATGTTCCTGTATCTCAAAGCGGTCATGATTCTGCCTTTCTCAACATGCTAAACTTACTCTACAAATTCAATGTTTATGGACAGATTGTAGATCGTTCAACGGGCGATATTATTGAGAGACGGGTTGAAAAACTTGATGAGCCATCTTCATAAAAACAATTTCACGTGAAAAGGGGGAGGCAAGTACCTTTCCCTTAAATTTCTTCACACTCATAAATGTAAAAAATGCGGCAGCTATTGTCGCATTTGCTCTAAGAAATCGAACAAAGTTATCACCATAAATTTTATATCGCATTCCTTTTTCAATTGCTTCTAGGTTTTTTAAGTTGAGATGAGGAATGAGTTTTTGTAATTCCTTTATCTTGTCTTTTTGGTTTGGATTTTGAATGAGCTCTTTAGCAAGATTTTGGATTTTGCGAATCGGTCTTAAATCAGGGCTCCCATATTTTAAGGTTAAGTGGATCGTAAACGCTTGTAGAGCAAACCCAAGTGCTACAACAGGGTATTTTTGGTAAGCAATCCCGGTTGTAATCAGCCCCATACTCATTTTGAATTGATTGATTGGATGGATCATCCAGTTTTTGGTCTGATCTATATATTTACAGGCAATGATTTTACATCTTTCATGAAGAGGGAAAAGAGAGTCTATCTCAGTATTTAATCTGCAAGTTGGGCATTCAATTTTTTTGCTGTGCCATGCAATTGCACAGTTTCGATGAATGGGGTGCTTTTCTCCACCAAAGTTATGTTGTATGAGTTCGTCTGGATTCTCCTCGAGACAAACAACACAACTCCAAGATGGGGGGCATGTAGTTGTATTTTGGTAAGTATGCGTTGCCAAAAGAATTCCTGGTTATATTTTGTGGCAGTATCTGTTTCCAATGAATTTTTTGACAAGATTTTTACTCATCACTTCAAGCTTGAAAGAAATAGCGATGATGATGCAAAAAGAATCATTGAAGTGAGAGGTCTATGCGAGACGGCGTTTTATTTGAAATAACAAAAGATGCGTTAGAAACTGGTTTGAGGGGTGTTCCCGTTGGCTATTGCGTCACATCTTTTGTTGATCCGATTAAAGGGTTAACTTATGTGGGAAGGCCCATTTCTGAACTTGTAAATCGCGATCCAATCGAACTGATATATCTTCTGTATTTCGGTGAGCAGGGAAGTAGTGAGCAAGTTGCTGAGTTTCAAAAGGACCTCAACAAACGGTCAAAGTGTAAAGCTGAAACGATTGCGGCAATTGCCTCTCTTCCGACAGTAGGCCATCCGATGGATGCATTTTCTGCGGCACTGATCGTGGCAGGGATGTTTGAGGGGACTGGTGATTATCGAGAAGATTGTCTCAATATCATTGCAAAACTACCTCAAATTACAGCAGCTGTCATTAATAGCCATGCAAAGTGGGGCACTACCCCAGAGCCAAAGCCTGAGCTAGGCTATATTGAAAATTTTGTCCACATGCTCAATATGCCAGGTGAAAAAACTGCTGAGCTCATTGCTGCAATGCGTCTTTTTAATGCGATTCATTACGATCACAATGGGGGCAATCTTTCTGCATTTGTAGGTAAAGCGGTAGCTTCTGGATTAGAACATATGTATGGATCTCTCGCTGCTGCCATGACTGCCCTTTCGGGCCCACGTCATGGAAGGGCGAATCAAGATTGTCTAAAATTTGTGCAAAGTGTCCTTGATGATGTAGGGGAAAATGCAAAAGCTGCGGATGTTGAAGCGCTTATTCGTCGTAAACTGGAAAACAAAGAACTTGTTTTTGGGTTTGGGCATGCGGTATTACGAGTAGAGGATGCAAGAGCAACAGTTTGCTATAACTATTGCCAAAAACATTTCCCGACCCACCCACTTGTTAAAATTGCCCTTCTTCTACGAAGTGAGGGGACAAAGGTTTTGAAAGAGAATCCTAAAATTGCAAACCCTTATCCGAACATCGATGCAATTACAGGCTCGATGCTCACTGCTGCAGGCTTTCCTTATCCTGACTATTTTACTGTATTATTCGGTCTTTCACGCTGCGTGGGGATTGCTATACAAATTGTCTATGAAAGGCTCGAGGCGCGAGACGGGAAAGGGACCCCTATCGTTCGCCCTCTTTACCTATATAAATCGCGCACATGAGAACTAAATACCCTCCGATTGAGCCGAATCAAACCGGCTTTTTAAAAGTTGATAGCCATGAGTTGTATTGGGAAGAAAGTGGAAACCCGAAAGGGCTTCCTGTTATTTTTCTTCATGGAGGCCCAGGATCTGGCACGGATGCAGGTCATAGATGCTACTTCGATCCTAAAATTTATCGAATTGTTCTGATGGATCAACGAGGTTGTGGAAAAAGCAAGCCCCACGCCTCTTTAACTGATAATACGACGTGGCATTTAGTTGAGGATATAGAACGCTTAAGGAAGCTCCTTGAGATTGAAAAATGGGTTGTTTTTGGCGGTTCCTGGGGAAGTACTCTTTCTTTGGCCTATGCCGAAACGCATCCATCAAAAGTGTTAGCAATTGTTCTCAGGGGGATTTTCCTCGGAAGACCTAAAGAGCTTCGGTGGTTTTATCAGTTTGGTGCACACCATATCTTTCCAGATGAGTGGGAAAAATATATCGACCCTATTCCTCCTGAAGAAAGAGGTGAACTCATTCAGGCATATTACCGTAGACTCACTTCGCCAGATGTGGCTGTCCGCAAGAGAGCCGCATCTGTTTGGTCTGCTTGGGAAGGGGCAGCGCTTAAGCTGATTTTTGATCCGACTATTTTTATGCAGTTCACTGATGATACTCATGCAGATGCCATCGCTCGCATCGAGTGTCACTATTTTGTGAATAACTGCTTTTTCAAAACAGATAACTGGCTGATTGAGCAAGTGAGTTCAGTTCGGAAAATTCCCGCATTCATCATTCAAGGCCGCTATGACATCATCTGCCCAATGGAAAGTGCTTGGGAACTACATAAGGCATGGCCTGAGGCAGAGCTAACTATCGTTAAAGATGCAGGACATGCAGCAAGCGAGCCGGGGATCATCGACGCACTGATTAGTGCCACTGATTACTTGGGCCAGTCTCTTCGCCCGTCTTCAAAATAGCCGCTATCAGGGCAAAATGGATCAAAAAGGATCTCGGGTGCACCTAGCGTTTGCCAAGAGATCCAGATCACTGAATTAATCAGTGGGATCATAAGAGCTGATCCTGTAAACCAAAAAACAATGCGTTCTTTAAGAGAAAAAGGTCTTTGCACAAGCGAGTGAAAATCGATCCCTTTCCATGCGCGATTGACCATTTCGCACCCTTGCAAGTAGGGCTCGAGTAAAAATGTGTGGATCCACTGTCTGTCAATAGGACAAATTCTCAAAGTTACCTTCCAAAGGTTGAAAAAGCTCTTGTATTTTAACTTGTTCAGTGAGAAAAGATATAGCTCTTATTTGGAGGAATCTATGAGCTTTGCCTATCAAACGCTACCTGCAAACAAACTTACATCGACTGAGTGTCCAGTTTGTTTTGAAAACTATCCAACAGATAGGTAGAATTTTTTAAGAAGTGCGGAAGCTAAAGTAGCTTGTGTGACTGCACATAAAGTGGGAGAAGTCTATCATGCTTTTTGCTCTAAATGCATATCTTCTATTCAAAATCAACCAACTCCAGAGTGTCCACTCTGCAATCTTCCCATCCAAACGATCGATGAAAGGCCTTTAAATGAGGAGCAGCAGTTAAGCGCATTTTTAAAGGAAGTACAAAAAGAGAAGCAAATAATTGAAGATCGCGGGAAAAGTCTTATAGCTTCTGTCCAAAGTCGTGAGTTTAGAGATGGGGAACAAATCCTTCACTCTGGTGCTATTTTAGCAAAACACCGGGCTCAAGCAGCTCTGATTGCTGCAGAAAAAGGCTCGTTTGATTGGATTTTACCAATCATCAAAGACAAGACGCTAAAAGGAGATAAAACTGTAATTTTCCAAATTTGCTTATTGGCTCATCAGTGGCCTATTGTGAAAGAGCTTCTGAATCATGGCATACCTGAAGAAATCAGAGAAGAGGCTCTTGCTTTCATTGTGGAATTTGGGGATCAATCCATTCTTCAAGAGTTTTTAAACAGGCGAGAGAGAAAGCCATCTATTTACTTAGATCTTGCAATTGAGAAGGCACAACAACTTGGTAAGATTGAACACTTGAAGCTTCTTTTGAATGAAGTGAAAATTTCTGGACAAAGATGTGAGCAACTTGTCAGTCTCGCTTTGAAAGGACCAAGAAGACAAAGTGCAAAGATGGTTCAAATTCTGCTGCGGCAAAATGAGATTTCTTTATATGTACGAATAAAAGCTATGGCTGAATCTATTTTAAAGTGCCGTCATACATCAGCATGGGAACTTATCCCTTCAATAAGAAAATAGCAGTTATATATACGTAAACAACTTTTACTTGGATCCGTTTTTAACAAGGAGAACCTTTAGCTGATGGAGCGGTTTTTTCTTGAGCGCATTAGGAAGGTCGCAAGCATAATAATAGAAAATCCTATAGCTCCGAGAGCGTATGAAAACATAGGGGAATCGGAGAAAATATAGGCGAGGTGGCCTATGTAGCAAATAATCCCTAAAGACCCGAAGAACATGAAGATTTTGCGATGAAAAAAGCTTGAGAGAAGGATAAAAGTGAGATTGATCAAAAAATAAATAAAATGTCCCCATTCGGTCTGTATATTCCAACCGGTGAGTCCACTCCAACACAAAAACATGCCAAAAAGGAAGCTCCAAAAACCGAAATCTTTTTGGTCTTTTCTACACAAAGCGAATCCTAGAATATTGAGAAGAGTCCCAATCGTTATGGAGGCCATGCAATAATAGAGCCAGTGGTCGGCCTTGGGATCAGCAAATAGATGGATAGCGTCCATAGACATGAATGTCAGAGTGAAATAAATCGGAACGGTTATAAATGGGAATCGAACGAAGTAGAGGACAAGACAAGCAACTGCAAGTGTGCAAATTTCCATTGGCACCCAATCGCCATTTATCCAGTGATAAAAACCGGTGTAATTATTTGAAGATGATGTTGGCCACCAATGCATTACATTTTGCAGCGAATAGACAATTAGGGGAACCATGATGATCCCCAAGGAAGAAAGCGCCCCTCCAGGAATCTTTAGTTTCTTTACGCGCCAGAAATAAGAGCCGGTACAAAAAAAAGATTAGAGCATAGGCGATAGAAATGAGGAGAGAATAGCTGTTTTCAAGATGGGCTGTGTAAAACCAGGTCATGGATAAAAAGGCGATTATTGCGCCAACATAGAGCAAAGCCGTCAAAAAACCGGACTTAGGTCTATTTGTTTGAATCTCTTGCAAAGCTTGCCACAAGTTGTCTGCTTGAGAATCTGTTAGGCCGATCTGCCTAGAGGCCTTGGTAATATCATCTTTGATTGGATTCATCGTTTTTTCTGGTTCGGGTGGGGTGTTGTTCCTACAATTTTCAAAGCCTCTTCATATGGTTCTTCCATGATTGGGATGAGCTTTTCTTGAAGTTCTCCGGGTATAAGTTCTTTTGTCCACTCATTATTTCTATGTATACGAGTAAGGGTAAAAGGTTCTGTCATTCTCATTTCCGCGGCTTCGTAAAAAATTTTACTTTTAGCTAGGCAGACGAGCGCTACAGATCCATCAAGTGGACGGTCATCAGTTTCCGTTCGGAATGAAATTGTGATGCCTACTCTATCGGTACCAAATGGATATTCCCTTAAATAAGGTCTAATTTTTTCGTGAGTATTAATGCGCTGTAAAAGTTCTTGAACAGCATTTACTTCCATTTTTCTAGCATCATCAACTGTTGATTTGCGGTAAGAGATAAAAAGTACATTTATTTTTTCAATATCAGTCGGCATGCTACCACCGCTTCCATAACAATAAAGCCCATATTTATTTTCCATCTGCCTAGAGAAATCGTCGACAATTTCATCAACATATTTGAGATAGTCATCGGATTGTGTCTCTTTGGCATTCATATTAAATCCTATTATTAAAAACAAAGCGACCATCACTATTTTAGCGTGAATTTTCATTAGACCCTCCATAAAACAGTGTTTCTTTCTTAAGCTCTTTGATATGGTCGCCCCATGCTTTCTGATACGTAGGGCTTAAGAATCCATGATCTACTATCCAAAAATTGCATTGGCTTGCGCTCGACTGACAAGATAATTTGCGGATATCATAATCGGGGTTGTTCATATAGGATTTAGCATATCCAAAAGGTCCAAATCCTGTCACATAGTCTTTTCCCGAATACACATTGATTACAGAGGCTCCCTGCTTGCGCGACAAAGGTTCGGCTGGTCCTACTGCAAAAATATGAAGAATTTTTTGAAGAATCTGCTGCTGACCTTCCGTCATTCCTTCAAGTGCCCTTTTTGTAATAACGCCATTTTCGCTATGCGGAATGCAAAGCCAAAGAGATTGGGGGTTTATATTGTACAATTTTTCTCCGGTGGTCACCATAAATTGACGTGTCAAACAGACAATTGGGGTTTCGGTTCCTTCCCGTTCTTTTCTGGTTCTTTCCAAGTCTATACCACATCCTAAGCCACAAGAACTAAGCCCAGTAGGATTATATAACGCCATTAGGAGAGTGTCTCCTACTTGCTGCCCCACTTGTTTGGACATGGTGAAGCATTCATCTAAAGTGGTGTAAATTCCGTTTCCCACCGTTACCAAACTAAAATAAGTTCCTTCACTTGGAGTGAGTTCGTGCAAATGATTCATTATATTTGCATTGCCCACTTTAAGCTCTTCTGGAGTGAATTGAAGCTGGTGCCAGTGTCCACAACAAAGGACAATGTCAACTTCAATACCATTAATGGAACCCTTCCCAAGAAATGCGCTAAAACCGGGTAAGCGTGGAATGACTGGGATTGGCACATTTATTTGAACTTGCCCAAATGCATCTTCAGAAAACAATCCAAACAGATCCAACCGATTCAGGGGGTTGTTTTGAACGAAAACGTAGAGGTTGGCTCCATCCGCAAATCCTGCGGGGTCTGGATTTAGCCAACGTCCAAGAGTTGGGTCATAGAAACGAAGACCAAAGAAGACGAGACCTTCTTCGCACCGTTTTGAGGAAAAACGCCAAGGATTAAGGTGAGAGGGGGAGCTTTCTTTTCCAAATGCGTCGATTTTATATTTTTCGGCAATTTTTCCATCGGGAGAAACGATGGCAACGATATTTCCATTGAAATCGTGTAGGGGGGCATAGACATTCCCTTCGATCTCAAGGGCAATCGCGGCTCCAATATCCTCACGTATTCCTAGGCCAAGAATTTTCAGTTCGAGAGGATGTCCTACTTCATCTTGTGTTCCTATCTCTCGATCTCGATCGTAAAGATAAAAAACTTTTTTCTCTTTTTTCCAGGCATTGGAGGTATAGCTATAAATCTCTTTCGCAAATAACCGGGATAGAGGGTCATAGAAATAAAGTACTTTTCTCTTCTCTGCGGTAGTGATTTCAATCAGCCTGCCAAGAGGGTCAAACTGATACTCGATCAGTCCATCAACGATTGTTCTTTCTTTTGGATTGCCATTGTCGTCATAAGTTAAGGTACACTCGGGAGTGGCAGAGATTTGGTTCAAATCATTGATTTCAAACTCTGTTGGATTTCCTAGAGAATCAAAATCGTAAGTTTGGTCGCCTTCTTCTTTGAGCTGGTTTAAAGCGTCGTGCTTATAAAGTTTCTCCCCAAAAAGTGAATTGTAGGTCTCGGTAACTAAGCCAGAGGGTCCGTAGGTAATTGAATGCTCCATTTGAGGGCAAGTCTGGCTATTTGGGCGTTCCATTAGGTCGTGGGTAGTTTGTACTGTTCCTAGGTTGAAAATACAGTCCTCCTCAGCGACGTGTCCATTGCAATCGAATTTGCGGTAGCTATGCTCATAGAGAAGAGTTCCTTGAGGGTCTTTCCTCTGGACAGCGCTGATATGAGCGCCTTGAGTAGGATAAGCAACCGAAGAGCTATCCGGTAATGTAAATAAGATACAGCGACCTATCGAATCATAGTCCCATCTGCTTGATAAGCCTCTGCTATTTGTCTCGGAAACCACCTGCCCGAATAGGTTATATCGGCGTATCAGAGCCGTCTCATGAATTAAATCTGTGATCTGAATGGGATCAGGGCCGGCTTCGTAGGAATACTGATAGTGAATTTTTCCATCCGAACTGATTAGTTCCTCCAAACGGTCGGCGTTATCATAGCGGTAGTGAAGACGAATTCCATTTGGCAGAGTTTTCCATTCGAGGCGCCCCTTTGAATCATAATCATAAAAAGTGGTCTTTTGCCCACTTTCAGTCTCTTCCTTTACCCTCCCCATCGCATCATACTTCCAGGTGATCGAAATTTCTTTGGTCGGCGCGCCCTCCGTGTAAACATAGGAGATCCGTTTAGCTTGGTTTCCTGAAGCGTCATAGAGAAACCTCTCTTTGAATACGATTTGCCCTTGAGGGTTTTTCTTTTCTCGTGAGACGATTCGCTCTCCTGCATCATAGGTCTCAATCGTTGCTTGGCCAAGAGGGTCGGTCATGGTTTTTTGCAGTACATTTTGATCGAGATCATTTTTGAAAAACTCGTTCCAAACAAATGTCATAACGTGACCATTGGGATTGGTATGACTGGAGAGTTTGCCATCTGTGTAGCTAAATAAATCGACGGATTCTCCTTGGGAGGTTTTGCGGAGGGCTTTTTCTTTGCGATTTTCCTTATCGTAGAAGAACTTCATCCAATTTTCAATGCGTCCTGTAGGATCTTCTTCCCATTGCTCTTCGATAAGGCCTTCGACATTATGTTTTTGAATAAAGGCGGTTACGCCGTTATCCATTTTCTCCAGGAAGCCAAGAGGGTCATAAGTAAAAATGACTTTTCGGTCTTTTGCTTCTTCTTTAATTTTTCGTCCTGCGCCGTCATAGGTGAATTGCGTTTTCAATCCCCTTGTATCAGTATAAGAAAGAAGCTGGAAGGAGCTATATTTCCACTCTTCAGAAAGGAGATCTTTTCCTTGGTCAGAGTAAATCGTCTTAGAAGTTTGTCTTTTAAAAAGATCGTACTCATAACATACTTTGCTTCCATCTGAATACAGAGTCTTTTCCAGGGTACCGTTTCTGTTGTAGAAATGGCGGATTTGAATTCCATCAGCCTGGGTCACCAAAGTAGGCTTTCTGAACAGATTATAAGTGTTTAAGGTCTTCTCTTTGAGAGGCATTTCAGCCATTGCAAGATTGCCGTGTATGTCATAATCAAACTTCAGAATCGGACTACAGGTTTGTTCTTCTTCATTCTTGCATTTGGGGAGTTCCGTACTCTTGCGATTTCCGAAAAAATCATAGGTGTGAATCGTTTGATTTCCCCTGAAATCTGATTGTGAAAGAATCCGTCCTTTCAGATCATAAGAGGTAATCGCGATTTTTCCCGTATCGGGCTCTTCGCAGTATTTAAGGCGATTTGCCCGATCATAGGCAAAAATCTTTTTTGGAGAGCCGACTTCTTTTGACTCCTCAAGATTTCCTACAGCATTATAAAGATAGGTATTTTCTCTACTTACTGGGGTTGTTTTTCGTTCGATCAAACCAAAATTATTATAGCCGGTTGTAATAGTGTATCGACTGATTCCCAAGGAATCGAAAACTTCCTCGGTATGAACTCTTTGATTCAGATAGGTGTATTTAATTGTTTTTAATGGCTTTAGGGTCTGAGTATTAAGGTCTATGTATGATTCGGAAATCGATTCTGGCAACCCAGAGAGATTATCGCGTTCATATCGTTTCTCGAGTCTCTGGGTTACTCCTTCAAAGTGATTAGGATCAGAGGAGTAGCCATCATCGATGATTTCTCGAATAACAAGGTTATCATTGTCATAAATGAAGAATTCTCGAATGAGAATCTTCCCCTTTTTGTCTTTGGTAAGCTTTGTTGTGCAAAGATCAGTTCCAGGTTTGTAAAAATATTCGTAAGTCGGGCCTTCTTCCTCATGTTCAGTTTTAAGAAGATTAAACTGATCCTTGTAAAAGGAATAAGTTTTACGATAACTTTCGCTGCCGCTGCAACGTCCAAATGCATCGATTTGTAGAGGTGTTGTTTCCTTGCCCGTGAGATATCCCCAGAGTATCTCCTCTACAACATTGCCTGCATCATAGACAAATGTTTTTGCAAATAGGGGGAGATGATTCTCGTCATACATCGCTTTGCAGCACAGCTCCGCCCCTTCCCAGTAAAATTTTTGAGATGAATGAAGTTGGCCTTTTTCATTGAAATACTCAATTAAAGTCAGTCGCTCTGAATCATGGTGATACCGAATAAGAAGCCCTTCGGCATCTCTTGCATCTGTATGGTTCGGGTAATAGGAAAAGCTAGCAATCGCAATTTTTTCGTCGTTGGGCCCTACAGGAGCTAGGATTTTTTCCACTTTGTCTATGTGAAATTCTTTTTGTTTGGGTTTTTTAGCCCATTTTCTTTCCTGGTCCATATTCGATGGAAAGTAGTATTGAACTGAAAAAGACTCCTTTCCCGCCAAATCGATAGATGCTAGACGAGCACCGATTCCTTTTCTCCCTGGAGTTAGGTTAAACTTTTCAAAGGGACGGCAGTTGCTGTGCATTTCATTAATATACTCGCGATACTCATGGCGGGCAGTTTTATAATGAAACTGTTTTCCATCAGAGGTGCTGAATTTGATCTCAAAAGGTTTTTGTTTTTCTGATGGAAAACAGTCGATATCTATGGCTGCATAAACTTTGTCTCCAGCAGGATTTGTTGATTCAATTCTTTTTAGATTAGTTGTTTTTTTATCATGGATGTAACGTATCTGATGACCATCAGAAAGTTTCTCCGTTTCTAGGAGGTAAAAATTTTTCCCCCAGTCATTTTGATTATATTTATGCAGGCTCGGTCCTCGATATATTTTTTGTCCCCCATCTGGTAACAATAAAATTGCAACCCCTGCCTTTAGATCGATTTGTAGGAGATTGTTTTGCGAGTTCGTTCGACTGCTTAGTTTTCCTGAGGGTCGGCTTACACTATTCATTGGTTTGAGAAAAATAGTATGTTTTGAGTTTTTGTGGCTGTAAGCATAGGGGATCATATTCCCGCTTGGATCTGGTAGATATGCTTTAAACTGCTTTCTATCAAGGTGAGTCTCTATAAACAGATTAGTATGGGGGAATAGATTCCATCCTCCCTGGACCATCCAGCCAACTCGTGTGGCTCTCAAAATAAGATCGAAATTTTCGGAAGTTCTCTCTAGAGCCCCAGAACTCGAATATGTCCTCAAAATAGGAATAGGCTGTGCGCCCTGCACCACAGCATCTTGGAACGAAATATTCAGATTGCCCGTAATCACATTAACATGATGGAAGATTGTAGGATCTTCGTTTTCAGAGAAAATCTGATTCGAATCAGCAAATATGAAAAAGGGAACCAGTAGCAGAATGAAGAGGCTTCACACTATTTCTAACCTGATGAAAATAGGTGGCATTCTAGATAAAGTAAAAATTTTCATACAATAAATATTTACTATCTACTCACTAAAGTTGAAGCATCACTGTTGGTATTTGAGGAGGCGGAAATTTTGCAGAATTGAGGTTGTTTTAGGGTTCTGTAATCCAAGCATGCAGGATTTTATAGTGATTTAGAACGCTTAGATTATAGATTTTTCGTCTTGGACACTAAAGTTGCATCGAGTATACTTTTGTTTTAAAGGAATGCTCATGGATTGGACTCAGGTAGAAAGATCATTTTCTAGAGCAGTAGCTAACTCATTTTCAAAAAAGAAAATCATGCTCACATTCCCTGTTTTGATTTTGTGTGGCATTTTGGTCGTTTTTTGTAGGGCTGTCGCAAATGATGCAAGCGCATGGGTTTCTATGAGCTTGGCCTTCTTGCCCATTTTACTCTCTTCCGGCATCCTTTTAGCTTTGGGTGTCCTTTTGATTCGGATTCATGCACATGAAGTGAAGGGGCTGCGTTTAAGCTTTAGAAGACTGATCTCTGGATCTGTTGATTTGATTATGGGAACTTCCTACCTCTCGATCCCAACAATTTTGGTTTACCTGTTTTTGTGGATGGCTCTTGGGATCTTTTTTCTCCTGGGACAAATTCCAGGAATTGGTGAGTTTTTTAGCGTTGTTTTTGCTTTTGCTCCGTTCTTGTTGATTTTTGGCTCCCTTCTCCTTTGTATCGTCAATTTGGGTCTTTTGTTTTTTGTCGCTCCTGCAGCGGCATTTCAGCCCTTAAAGCGGACATCTCTCGCAAAGCGAGTTTTGGGTTTGTTTAAAGGAAGGCTCCTTAGTAGCATCGCCTTATTTCTACTTGCATTGGTGCCGATTGCCCTTGTATCGGGTCTTTTAAGCCTTTCTGCCATTTTAACGAATGTTCACGCCACCTCTGATCAGTCTCTGGCAGTTGCTATTGAATGGTTTTTTATCATGATCCCGTTTGCAGCTGTTTTAACGCCGGCTGTGATCTTCTTTTTCAACTTTGCTGCTGAGAGTCATCAGCTGTTGCATCCGCAAACACAATGAAAGTAGCAGTTGTTGGCGCCGGGTATGCCGGTATGGCACTCGCATGGTTTTTGTCTCAAAACAATGTAGATACCACCGTTTTTGATGTGGGGGGGGGTGCTTCCCATGTTTCAACAGGACTTTTGCATACAGCTCCTGGAAAATGGGCAAATCCTACTTGGCGAGGTGCTGAGGGGATGGCAGCTACCACTGAACTTTTGGAAATAGCCAGCAAAGAGCGCCCCTGTTTTTTAAGAAACGGAATCATGCGTATTGCTGCAAATGATGTGCAAAGAGAAAAGTTTGGGGGGGATAAATTGTGGATCCCCGAGGGAATCACCGTCTTTTCAGGTCTTTATATCAATGAGCTAAAAAAGGTGTGTAAAAATGTCTGCTTCCTCAATCAAAGAGTTGAAGATCTCTCCGAGCTAAATGCTTTTGACGTTGTTATTTTAGCTGCTGGATCTGAAGTTTCAAGATTTGTCGACTTACCTTTAAAACGGACGATCGGGCAGTGCCTTCTTTGTCGATGGAAGGAAAGGCTCCCCATGAGCCTTTTATCCAATGGCCATATCACTCCGACAGAAGATCCAGATCTTTGTCTTGTTGGATCTACATATGAGCATACAAAAGAGCCCGACCCAGAAAAAGCACTTCAGCTTTTAGATGTCTGTGCCAAATTTTACCCCCCAGCCAAGGACTTTGAGGTGCTAGAAATTAGATCTGGGGTGAGGGTCTCTCCCAAAGTAGGCTACCGGCCTATTGTTGAGAAAATAGGCCCTAAGACGTGGGTCTTTACAGGATTTGGCTCCAGAGGGCTTATTTACCATGCGATGCTTGCTAAGTCACTAATAATGAACGAGATATTGCCATTGTAAATAATTATTTGATATGGTATAATAGATAGACGGAGGAGTGCTGATTATGGTTTATTATTCAGATATTGAAAACAAAGCCTTGCACGATCTAAGGCAGATCGACCCTTCTATTCCTACTGAATATGAAGAGAGTCTCGATAAAACCCAGCTTTTCGATCTCATCGATATGCTTCAAGAGTTTTCCCACCCCGATGAAATGAATGAGCTTGTTGGGGCCTCAGGCAGCGTCCATTTCTTTTGCGACACTATGGGTGAACTTCGTATGATTCATTTGTAATCTTCAAATAAGCTTTTGCATTTGGGATAAGGAGCGAATGGTTTTTCGGACCTTTTTTGCCATCTCTAAGAATTTGGTAAGTTTTCTTCCCTCTTTCCCAATTGCTTTCTGAAATGCCGTCCCGTTATGTCTTGCGGGATTGATCTTGCCACTTTTAACTAACGATATGCATAGAGCTGAATTTATCTCATAGTGTTGCTTTAGAGCTAAAAGCTGTAGTAGAAATTGACTGTAGGCATTTTTGATTTTTCGTAGAGACTTTTGGTTAAGCTCTCCCTTTTCCCATTCCTTTATTGTCTTTTTAATAGCATCACAGTAATCGTTAAGGTTGCAGATCATCTGCTTCGCTTTCGATAAATTACACTCCAATTGAAGAAGAGGATTGTGGCAGATAATGCGTGAAGCTAAAAAGATTCTCAACGATTTACGACCCTCAAATGAGATTGCTTATTGTTTTTAGTGATCTAAAAAGCTGCTTAATTTTGCGTGAACTCATCTCTAAATCTTTAAGAATTTTTTTTTCATGACTTAGACAGACTTCTCCAATTTTCAAGCACTGTTTGCCTTCATCACTCGTAGAAAATTCAATAGGGATTGATTGTAAAGTTAGAATTCTTTGCGAATGTTTTGATAACTTTATTTTGTGTGTGTCTGCAGCTTTTTTTGCGAGATTTTTTGTGTCTTTTTTTATAAGTTGAATTTCAGAGGATAGCGAGGACAAGTTTTCTGGATTCTGCCTTATGCTTTGCATAAGAGCATTAATTTTTTCGATCGTATTTTTACACTCTTGTTGAATAAGCATCGGGTCAACCATATTTACAGCCGCTGAGAAACTCAGTAGTTGAATTTTTCTTACGCTGTCTTGGAACATTTCTCTATAAGCGTTTGCTTCTTTGGTCTTTTGGGTAGGTGACAAGAGTGACATAATTGCCTTTTGGAGGTTGGTGAGGCAGAGATTTTACCCCGCATCTTCAAATTGTTTAAAGTAAAAAAAAGTCTATACTTTTCGGCTCAATTGCAATTTTTCTCATAAAGGCATATGATCTGTACCTCTATGAGAGGTACATTTTTATTTTTAGGAACAGGCGCGTCTGCAGGGGTCCCAGTGATCGGCTGCAAGTGTGCTACTTGTCTATCAACTTCTCCCAAGAACAAGCGGTTTCGCCCGTCGGGTTTAATCTCTGTGGGGGGCACATCCCTTTTGATCGATATTGGTCCAGATTTTAGGAGTCAAGCCCTTCAGTTCAATGTGGATTCAGTGGATGGGCTCCTTTTAACTCATACCCACTACGACCACATTGCAGGCATTGATGAGGTTCGCGTATTCAATATTCGACAGAAAAAAGAGCTTCCCTGCCTTCTTTCAAAGGAAAGTTTTGACGAGCTCAAAACCCGCTACCACTATTTTTTTAATAAAGAGGGGTTAAGCGCTAAGTTGGATTTCCAGGTTCTTGAAAGTGATCGCGGTATGGTTGATTTTCTAGGGGTGAAAATAGGGTATTGCAGCTTTACTCAAGGGGGTATGCTTGTGACAGGTTTTCGCGTTGGGGATTTTGCCTATATTTCTGACATTCAAAAGGTTGATGATTCGATTTTCGACTCGCTTAAAGGGGTTCGCACGCTTGTTTTAAGTGCGCTGAAGCCTGAAGAGTCCCATTTTCACTTATCGTTTGATGAAGCTGTCGGTTTCTCAAATCGCGTTGGAGCAAAAAATACTTGGCTTACTCATGTTGGCCATTTTAATGATCATGATGCATTGAATGCTCTTCTCCCTAGTGGAGTGCAAGTTGCCTATGATGGCTTACAAGTGGAGTTTTTATGCGAGATGTAGTAGCTCCTAAACAAAATACGGGTCAAGGGCGCTTGCAGGATTTACCTCCTGAGGAGATGCGGGCAATCTTAGTCGGAACCTATTCAAAAGATAAGCAGCTTTGTGTTGAGCAACTCGATGAGCTTGAAAGCTTAGGCGATACATACGGTCTGACAACGTTTCTTAAGCTCCCTTGCCCGATTAAATCCTACGATGCGGGTACATTTATCGGCAGTGGTAAGATTGAGGAGATTAAGCTTTTGAAAGAGGATCTCCATTGCCATGTAGTGATTTTTGATGATGAGATCTCACCGCAGCAACAGAGAAATTTGGAAAAGCTGTTAGAGTGCGTTGTCATTGATCGTACGGAACTAATTTTAGGTGTTTTTGGTCAAAGAGCGCGGACGCGCGAGGCGAAAATACAAATTGAGCTGGCTACATTTCGCTATCAGATGCCTCGACTTCGAAGGCTGTGGACACACTTGCACAGACAGCGTTCAGGCGGTGCAGGTGGTGGCGCGGTAAAAGGGGAAGGGGAAAAGCAGATCGAGATCGATAGAAGGATCATCCGCTCAAGAATTGATCGCCTTGAGGAAGAATTTGAGACAGTAAAAAAGCAGCGCCAAATTCAAAGGCGCCTTCGAGAAAGGACGCGAATCCCCACTTTTGCAATCATTGGCTATACAAACGTTGGGAAATCAACTCTAATGAACGCTTTAACGGATGCCGAGGTGCTGGTTGAAGACAAGCTTTTTGCAACGCTTGATCCAACGACTCGCAAGTTCGTCTTGCCGAATAACCAAGCGATTTTACTGATCGATACAGTGGGCTTCATTCGAAAAATTCCTCATCAACTTGTCGCCTCGTTTAAAAGTACTTTGGAAGAGTCGGTTCAAGCTGATATTTTGCTCCATCTCATCGATGTGAGTAATCCGCATGCTGAAATGCAAGCAGATGCTACTCAAGCTGTTTTAAAAGAGCTTGGAGCGACAAAGCATCCAATCATTACGGTTCTTAATAAAATAGATCAGGTTGAAAACCCCTTAGCAGCACAGAAAATGAGGATCAAATATCCTAAAACTGTAGAGATCTCTGCTTTGGAAAAGATAGGGTTCGATGTCTTGCTCGAGACGATGGTGAAAGAAATTTCGCTGTTGCGCAAGACGGTTAAGTTAAGAGTTCCTCAGAGTCACTATGCGATCGTTACTGATGTTATGAAAGAGGGGAAGGTCGTCTCATGTGAATATGAAGAAAATGACATTCTTCTCGAAATAGAAATTCCGCACCATCTAGAGCACAAAGTCTCCCATTTCGTTTGCGAATCATAAGGATTCCCCAAGTGCTTGAGGAATCCTTTAGAAGTTTATGCTGCGATTTGAAAATATTCTTTTACAAGAAGTAAAATTCCATTTGTCAACATCTGAACGCCAATTAAGCAAACAAGCATTCCACCGAGACGCTCAACAGCAACGAGTCCTTTTTCGCCAAGGAGTTGCTTGATGTACGAGCCAAGCAATAGGATCAGTAAAGAGGGGACCCAGGCTGCGAAAGTAGCTCCCGCAACTAAGAAGGCGCTGCCAGTTTCGTGGGCGTAAAGCATGACTGTTGTGATAGCGCCAGGGCCCGTAATTACGGGAATGGCTAAAGGGATAATCATTGGTTCGCTTTTAAGCGCTTTGTCTTCACCGTCGGTTGGAGCGGGGAAGATCATCATCAAGGAGATGAGGAATAAAAGGACGCCACCTGCGATAGCGATAATTGGGCGGGTAATTCCGAGAACCATTAAAATATCATCTCCAAAGAACGTAAATAGGAGGAGAATGACAAGGGCGACCGTAAGTTCTCTAAAAATGATCATGAGCTGGCGCTTTTGGTCGAAGCGGGCAAGCATAGCCAAAAAGAGGGGGATTTGTCCTGTTGCATTGATCACGAAAAAAATGGCTGCAGCAATTGTTAAAAATCCTGCATCTGGGGCTATGTTCATAAAAAAAACTCAAATTTGATTGTTGCGGCAGCTATCTTATCCTAGTGCTTGGTTTTTTGCAAAGACCCTGGCATACTATTGGGCCATGAAGAAGTTTAAAGTTGTTACTCTCGGGTGTAGAACCAATCAATATGAGTCCCAAGGATACACGGATCAGCTCAGGAAAATGGGCTACGCTCCAGCATCTGATGGGGAAAAGGCCGACCTTTGCATCGTAAACACCTGCACAGTCACTGAAAGTGCCGATAGCTCCTCTAGGCATCAGATACGCTCTCTTTTGAAAGAGCATCCCAATGCCAAAGTGACCGTAACAGGATGTATGGCAGAGAGCGCCTCAGAGCTTCTTCACCAAATGGATCAAAGGATCCAGATCGTCCCAAATGCGCAAAAAGAGAGATTGATCGATCAGATTTTTCCCGAGGAGGAAAACCTCCCTGAGTTCAATATCGAAGCCTTCGATGCCCACACTCGCGCATTTGTCAAAGTCCAAGATGGATGTAACTCGTATTGTACATACTGCATTATCCCCTATGTTCGAGGAAGATCCAGATCGCGCCAAATTAAAGAAATTGTCAAAGAGGTCGAAGGGCTTGTTGCTAATGGATACAAAGAAGTCGTCATCACAGGGATCAATGTGGGGGATTTTGATGGCGGAGGGACACTGGCCGATCTTGTTCGAGCCATTGATGCGGTAGAAGGATTGAAACGACTTAGAATTTCATCCATTGATCCAGATGAAATCGATGAAGATTTGGCAGATGCTGTAATCCATGGGAAAACGACATGTCCGAGCATGCATATTGTTTTGCAGGCCGGATCAAATGTTGTTTTGAAGCGGATGAATCGTAAATATACAAAGCAAATTTTTATCGATACTGTTGAACGGATGGTTCGGAAAAATCCAGATTTTACGGTAACTACCGATATCATTGTGGGATTCCCTGGAGAAACAGAGGGCGATTTTGCCGAGACACTCGATCTCATCACCCAAGTAAAATTTGCCAAAGTCCATATGTTCCCCTACAGCCCAAGAAAAAGGACACGTGCAGCCCTTTATCCAAATAAAATTCCGCATGATGTAATTCGTCAAAGAAAGCAAGAGCTCCTCCGATTGGCGGAAAAAACAGCATTTGAATTAAGAGAGCGGTTTGTTGGTCGAACCATGCAAGTACTTTTAGAAAGTGAGACAAAAGCGGGATATATTTCTGGGCACACTGCAAATTTCTTGCGTGTTTGGGTCCCTATTGGCGATCATAAACAAAACGATTTAATTGATGTGAAATTGGTAAGCAATGAACCTGATGGGTTGGTGGGGATATGAGTATTAAAATTGCTGAAAGGCTACGACCTTTTTCCCATACGCCAGGGGCCTCTTGCGTGATTCCGGGAACTTGCTCTGTGATCGAAGCATTTCCTACATTGCTTCGCTTGGGTGATCACGAACATAAACTCGATTTAACAGGCCCTGTTTTAGATTTTACCCTGCTTCAGGATTTAGAAAAGCACTGTGTATTTGTCTTTGGCAAAGCGAAAGAAGGCTATTTTCGCCTTTGTATTCGTGCAAATGATACCGGTTTTGAAATCGAAGCAGAAAAAGGTCCTGTCAAAAGCACATTCATTCGTAAAGAAGTAGAGTTTGTCCCTAAAGCCCCTTTTGAAAGGCTCTCTTTAGGCTCTCATAAAGTGCAAGATTGGGATCTTGTCCAAAGGCGTTTTGATTTAAAAGAGATCTTGCCGATCTTTTTTTGTTTGGGTCAAAAAATTCCTCTTTTGCCACCACAACCTCTAACAGGAACGGCGCAACTTCTCAAGTTACCCGAATCTCGCAGCCATCTTGCACAAGCTCTGGAAGCTTTTTTTAAAGCAGCATTTTCTCAAATACTTGTTCCTCGCCTGACGGATGATCAGCACCAGGGATTTATTCCTGATGAGCCTGCAAAGGGAGATCGTTTTTTTCTCATTCAAGAGGGGGCGAAAATGGTTCGAGGTCTCTTTTTCAAGCAAAACGATCGAAGACTTTCATTTCTGCCTCATCTACCAGTCTCCTTTGATTCGGGAAGATTCGTTGGTGTGAATGCACCTGGTATTGGAAACATTGATCTCGAATGGACAAAAAAGCAGATTCGGCGCGTTCATATCAGAGCAACTTCATCGGGTGAGGTGATCTTAGACCTTCCGAAAGAGATCAAAACGTACCGAGTGGGCAAGAAGAAACGCAAAAGCTCTGAGCCACTGCTTCTTGAGGCAAATACGACCTATTTGCTCGATCGATTTGAAAAATGAGTTTCATTTTTCAGCCATTTGCGCTACCTTCCACCTATGATGTCAACACAGGCAAATGGCTCTCCAGACCTGGCCCTTTTAGCTGAGGGTCGGCACCACAATCCGCACCATTTTCTCGGACTCCACGAGACACCGAATGGACAGGTAATTCGTCTATGGCGCCCTGGTGCAAAAGAGATTTATTTAGAAGTTTTAGGGCAAATAGTTCAGGCCACTCAAGTAGCAAGTGTTGGTCTTTTTGAATATGCCCTTTCTACAAAGATTCAACCCAACGATTACCGGATCTATCATCTAAAGGGAATGTTAGCGCACGACCCTTATGCGAGCTTACCGACATTTGGTGAAATGGACGCCTTTTTATTTAATAAAGGGTGTCACTACAAACTCTATACTGTCTTGGGATCAAATGTAAAAGAGACGGGGACCCAGTTTGCCGTTTGGGCACCGAGCGCCCGCAGTGTCAGTTTGGTGGGAGATTTTAATGATTGGGATGGCCGCATCTGTCCGATGAGAAGTATGGGTGCATCAGGAGTTTGGGAGATTTTTATACCGGGACTTGCCCAAGGTGAAAGATATAAATTTGAGATTCGCACGCGCGAAGGATTCCTTCGAATCAAAAGTGATCCGATGGCTTTTTACTCAGAACTGCGCCCGAAAACAGCATCGGTCACTTATAACGTAGATGACTATCAGTGGAAAGATGCAAACTGGAAAAAAGGCGCGCTAAACCAGCCAATGAATGTGTATGAAGTTCATTTAGGCTCATGGCGTCAATATGGCACTGAGTTTCCAAATTATCGCCAAATCGCAGTTGATCTCGCGAAGTATTGTAAAGAGATGGGCTTTACTCATGTTGAGCTCCTCCCCGTGATGGAGCACCCATTGGATGAATCCTGGGGTTACCAAGTGACAGGATTTTTTGCTGCGACGAGTCGCTTTGGTACGCCGACAGATTTTCAGTTTTTTGTCGATCATATGCACCAAGAGGGGATTGGTGTTTTCCTCGATTGGGTACCAGCCCACTTCCCCACAGATGAATTTTCGCTCAATCGCTTTGATGGAACAGCGATGTATGAGCACGAAGATCCAAAAAAAGGGATCCATCCCCACTGGCATACTGCGATCTTTAACTATGGGCGCAAAGAAGTGACGAACTTTTTGATTGCAAGCGCTCTATTTTGGCTAGATAAGATGCATATCGATGGTCTTCGCGTCGATGCAGTTGCCTCTATGCTCTATCTCGATTATGGAAGACAGCCTGGTGAGTGGATCCCAAATCCCGATGGAAGTAACTTTAATATCGAAGCCATTGAGTTCATCAAGCACCTCAATTCAATCGTTCATGAGAAGTTTCCTGGCGCACTTATGATCGCTGAAGAGTCATCCTCTTATATTGGAGTCACTCATCAAGAGGGCCTTGGCTTTGATCTAAAGTGGAATATGGGATGGATGAATGATACCTTGCGCTATTTTTCCAAAGATCCCATCTACCGAAGTCACCACCAAAATGAGCTAACATTTAGTCTCCTCTACGCTTTTTCTGAAAAGTTCATGTCGGTACTTTCTCATGATGAAGTGGTCCATGAGAAAAAGAGCCTTTTAAACAAGATGCCGGGGCCTGATTGGCAAAAATTTGCCAATGTGCGCCTTCTTTATAGCTATTTCATCTGTCACCCTGGCAAAAATCTGATCTTCATGGGAGCAGAAGTTGGACAGTGGAATGAGTGGGATTGCAAAGGACAAATTGATTGGTACCTACTTCAATTCCCACTTCACCAAGGATTACAAACTTTCGTACGAGAACTGAACCATTTTTACTTAAAACAAGCGCCCCTTTGGGAAAATGATTATGAGTGGCAAGGCTACGAATGGATCGATTTTTCAGACGCAAAAAATTCGGTTATTTCATACATGCGAAAAGGGGGAGGCAAGTGCCTTGCCTGCGTGCATAACTTTACGCCTCAATTCCTCCCTCGATACTTTATACGACTTGGAAATGTGTCGCAAATCTCTGAGGTCTTTAATTCAGATAGTGTTCAGTATGGGGGCTCGAATAAGCTTAATGGTCAAATTGAGATTTTACCAGATGGCTTTTTTGTCGAGCTTGCGCCTTTGGCTACCATGATCTTCGAAGTTAAATTCTAAAAGCCTTTCCTAATAAAACGTTTTATCTCAGCAAGAACACAAATGCTTCTGGAGTCTTCTTTTTAAAAAGCGTAGAGCAAGAATATATTGAAATCCATCTAGATAGGTTTCAAAATCATTTAAAGAGATCTCATCGAGTCGATTACTATGTGTGATTGCGTCGGATACTTCTCGTTTAATATCGACTTTAAGATAGGGTAAAGAAAAAATAAGGTGTAGTGGGTCTATATCATTGGATCTTCCGGAGTGGATTAGAGCTTTTGCAATTTCGGAGTGGTCTGATCTAGCGGCATTGTAAAAAGCTTTGCCAAGGAATTTTGAATCGATGTCATTGAACCGTTCGGAGGCAATGACAGCTTCTACAATTTCAAGTTGCCCCTTATAAACAGCAGAGTCCAAAATGTCGCCAAGGAGTTCTGGATAAATTTCAGTCGTTCGATCTGGACCAAGGAGAACGACTAAAAATTTGAGACGGCCCATCTTTGCAGCGATGCTCAAAGACGTTTTAAGATCGTGTAGGTTCATTTGATTGAATTTTTCAGACCCCCTCAGAAGCTTTACAATATCTAGGTGTCCAGTTTTGATTGCTTCATTTAATGCCTTTTCAAAATATTCTACATTCATTTGATTGAATTTTTCTGAATTGATAAGGGTCTTTGCCCCATCTAGGCAGCCATTTTTACAGATTTGTGTAAATGCAAAACCAAAAAAGTTTAGATCGGTTTGATTGAATCTTTCGGAGCGAATCACAAGCTTTAATATTTCAGAATCGCCAAATTTTGGAACATTCCAGAAAAAACTCCATAAATTGCTTTCGGAAATTTCATCAGACCTTTGAGAAAGAATCGTTTCAACAGTCTCAAAATTTTCTATGTATGATTGGCGGCAAAAAATTGCACCTATTTCATTTGCAGGTATCGAAGTGAGCTTTATGATTTCCGGAGGAAGAGGCCTGTCTGGCCAGGTGCTACTTTGGAGGGGGCCTAAAATTAGGGCAAGGCTCGTGATTCGCTCTAGTATGGGGCTGCTTTCTTCATCGTTCATCCATTCGCGGATCTTTTGAGCATTTTCTCTAAGAGACAGATGCTCAGACTCTAGCTCCTTTAAAAAATACTTAGCTTCAGGAATTGTGTTTTCATCTGAATTGCAAATTTTGTCAAAAAACTCACAAAGGACCCTTGCTCTTTTTTCGGAAATAGCGGCCCCGAGCCTATTTTTTTCGAAATAGCTCAATGTTTCAACTGGCTTATCTAGCATTTGATCGCATTCTTGAAGCAATGCTTCAAAATCTTCTGGACTAAGCTCGGCTAATTCTTCTTTAGATCTAATGACGTTGATGAATTGGTCTGCTTTGATTCCAATTTTAGCTTGTCTAAGGAGACGGTTAGCAATGGCAAGGATCCGATCTGCTGGTAATTTAGGGCTCGTATTAGAGATTCTTCCCAACAAGGTCCCATGCAGTGTTTGAAAATGAGCGGGCACGCGCTGTATGCGCGCTTGCTGCACTGGATTTTCAAAGGCTTTACATGTGCTTCGTAGTTTAGGATATTCGCTTAAGGGCAAGAAACTGAAAGCGTGTGAAAGAGGATCGTTTGAAGGAATGGCTGGGGAAAGGTCAATCATATTCAGTTAATTACAGCAGGGGATTAATCTTTTTATTATTAAACGATTTTTTATATTAAATTGAAGTCCGCTTAGGGGGATATCTCTAGATCTATTTGAGTTGATAAGAACTTCTATAACTTCATTATGGTTATTTTTTGCAGCATTCTTGACTGCCTCCTGAAGATGACGTGGATCAATTTCACTAAATTTACTGCAATCAATGATCTCATTTACGTCCTCAAGACAGCCGATTTTGGCAGCCTCGTATAGACAAATACCCATAAAGCCACTCGGAATGCCATCTTTTACATCATCGGGTAAGACCGCATATATTTTCGCAAAATGACCGTTTGCAGCTGCGCGCGTTACGACAAACCTTGAGTAATGTATGATATCGCTTCGCATAAAGGTACTGTGATTAACGATAGCCTCTACCACATCAGCGTGCCCATTTTTTCCGGCCTCTATTAAACAGCTTTCTAAAAGGGGAGAATAGTTCACCCTATAATCAAGAGGGAGATTTGAAAAAAATTCTTCTGGTAGTTTTCTTTGTATATAACTTTTTGCCCCGCGAGGTGTATCCAGTAAAAATTCAGCGGGAAACATTCCGTTTTCTTCATTGCTATCGAATTTTAAAACAAACGCAACGACTGGATGTTGGTCTAAAATGTGTTTGTTTTCTTGCTTGTTTACCCAGTTTCGCAGTTTTTCAGCAGTTTCATAAATTGAGAGATTTTCGGGCTTTAAACTTTCCAAAAGTTGTCTAGCGACGGGAATGCGTTCAAAATAAGAGATAAAAAAATGATCTTTCAGGTTGGAAACAGCTGATCCAAGTGCATTTATTTCAGCATAATTTTCAGTTCTCACGCAAGTAAAGGGAAGACTATACTTTGAAACGAACCTTTCTAACTCTTTAGGGTTGAGTGCAAGGAGTTCATCTTTTGATTTATTTTCAGAAGCGAGTTCAAGGGCCGTAATGTTGTCAATTCCATATCCAATAAATTGGCGGGCAATCGCAAGGATCCGATCTGCTGGCATATCGGGGTATCTAGTCGAAATTCTTCCCAACAAGGCCCCACCCATTGTTTTAAAATATGTGGGTAGGGCCACTTTGTTAGCTTGCTGAATTGCATTTTCAAAGCCCTCACACTGCCTTCCTAGTTCAGGATACTCGCTGATGGGCAAGAAACTGAAAAGCACTGAAAGAGGGTCAGTTGGGATTGTGTCAGTTATCTTTAGAGTTATACGTTTGCCATGGTGTTTAAGAGTCTGAATCTGACCTTTTATAAAGCTAACGCTTGTTGTCTATAGCTCTAAGCGCATGGTGTGCAATGTGAGCGTTTCTGTGAGTCTCTGTTGCAGAAGATCGTAGCTAGGATCGTTTTCATCTTGAATTTGCTTAGATAATTCGAACACCTTATCTATAGATCCTAATAATTTTTCCTCAACTGATCTGTCAGTATTATTGCTAAGACGAGAGCTCAATCTTCCTAAAACAGTTGCAAGGGTATCGGCTGTGAATCTTGTCGCCTCGGGGCTTTCGAGGAGAGCTTTTACAATGTCGAATTGATTTTTTTTGGCAGAAGAGCATAAAAAGTCTCCTAGCTCTTCTTCGCTGTGTCCTTCGGCGAAATTAGATTGAAGATAAGCATAAGCAAACTCGTGAGAGTTTGTGTTTATAGCATGTCTGAAGGCTTCTTTTACCTGTTCGGCAGTTTCTTCTGTAAGGGTGCTTGGATCGGAAAGGTAGTTAAGGGCCTTTGTCACGTCTGAAGAGTCTCTATTTTTAGCAAGCTTTAAGGCCTCGTCGAAAAATCCAGCTTTTATGTAACACAAAATATTCCCGCTTAGCTCTTCGATTTCTTTAGTTACAGGAGCCGCCGGTTTTAGAACTCGAGTTGCTACATTGTTTGTCCTGACTGTGTCCCTTGACCGTCTGACTGTTACACAGATGGGGCGTTCGGGGGTATTTGTACTAACGGGGGTATTTGTACTAAATCGGGTATTTGTACCAGATGACGGCCTGGGATAAGAGTTTGGAGTTTTTTTTTCTTCTTCTTCTTTTTTTTCCTCATATACTGGAGACGGAACTCTTTCTCTAAACATAGAATTAATTGGAAATTTGCTAGTTGACATAATGATATACCTGTTTTTTTGCATGATATTATAGCCTAATGTCGATTTAAATTAAACGGGGAATTGGTGGGCGCCGTAGACTTTTTAAATTGAGGACTGGTTCCAAATTTTAGCTACGCATAACTTTTTTGAGAAACTTCTATTGTAGGTAAAATTACGGGATATCGAAGACATTGAGAATAGGCCTTCGATATCTGTCAAAAAAAAGGCTTCACGTGAATCAAAACGATAGTCCCTTAGCTCACAAGGAACTATTTATGGTTTGCAATTGAGAAGAAAAGCAAATTCTTGAATTGCTAAAAGCTACACTGTAGAATTTTGATTATGCATAAAATCACAACTCAAAGACAGTACATCGAGCTCGTTGAAGAGCTCATCGAACACGATAAGCACTACTACGATCAGACCAAACCTGTCATCTCTGATTACGAGTATGATCAGATGATGCACGCACTCATCGCTTATGAAAAATCACATCCTGATCACATTTTACCTAACTCTCCAACGAATCGGATTGCAGAGGCTCCAACGGTCGGTTTTGAGCAAAGAAAGCACTTATTTCAAATGATGTCGCTCAATAACACATACTCTGAAGAGGAGGTGGGCGATTTTGTGAAGCGGGTTCACAAGCTGTTGGAAAAGCAAAAGGTGGAGTTTTGTTGCGAGCTTAAGATGGATGGGACTTCGATCTCTTTGAGATATAAAAAGGGGCACTTGGTCCATGCGGTAACCCGTGGAAATGGAAAGGTTGGAGATGATGTGACTGCCAACATTAAGACGATCAAGTCGGTTCCTTTAAAGCTGAGTGGTTCTGACTTTCCCGATGTGATGGAGGTAAGGGCAGAGGTATATATGAGTTTAGCGACCTTTCACACTCTTAACGAAAGAAGGGAAGAGGAGGGTTTAGAGCGCTTTGCAAACCCGAGAAATGCAGCTGCTGGCTCGCTAAAGCTTTTAGATTCTCGTGAAGTAGCTAAGAGAAAGCTCAATTTGGTCGCCTATGGAATTGCAACAGATCCGTTGACTGTCGATACGCAAAAAGAGGTGCACGCTGCTTTGAAAAAATGGGGATTGCCGATCGCGAAAGCAAGTCATCTTGCAGTCTGTAAGAACTTAGACGAAATCATGGAATTTGCAGATGAAATTCTTGAGGAAAGAGAAAAGCTGCCGTTTGAAATCGATGGGATCGTGATTAAGGTCAATGAGCTCAAGTTTCACCAATTGTTGGGATTTACAGGGAAGGCGCCGAGATTTGCCGTTGCTTATAAATTTGCGCCCGAACAGGCGACGACACGTGTCAATGAGATCACTGTTCAGGTGGGAAGAACGGGCGTTTTGACTCCGGTTGCAGAATTAGAGCCTGTTTTTTTAGCGGGAAGTACCATTTCAAGAGCGACGCTACACAATCGAGAAGAGCTTGCACGCAAAGACATTCGTGTTGGGGACATGGTTGTGATTGAAAAGGCGGGCGATGTGATCCCGCAAGTTGTGAAGGTCGATTTTAAGAAAAGACACAAGGATGCAAAGGTGTGGCACATGCCCAAACATTGCCCGATTTGTAAGTCCGATGTCGTCCATCACGAAGGAGAAGTTGCTGTCCGCTGTCCCAATCCTAGATGTGGAGGGCAAAAGGTACGTAGGATTATCTATTTTGCCTCTAAACATGCGATGGACATCGAGCACATGGGGGAAAAAGTTGTTGAGCAGCTCGTTGAAAAAGGGCTTGTGAGTAGAGTTTCAGATATCTATCTTCTCGATGAGGAAAAACTATCAAAGCTCGATGGATTTAAAGAAAAGTCGATCGATAACTTGTTAGATAGCATAGATAAGTCGAGAAAATGTCCCTTGTCGCGTTTCATCATGGCTTTAGGAATTAAGTATGTGGGGACAGAGACCGCTGAGCTTTTAGCAGAAGAGGCAAATGATTTAGATACCTTAATGGAAATGAGTGAGGATGAGTTAATTGCCATTGAGGGGATCGGAGAAAAGACGGCGAAGGCAATTGCAGCTTTTTTTAAAGATAAAGGCAATCGAGAAGAGATTGATCTCCTTTTGCGGCATGGAATTGAGCTGCAAAAAATGAAAAAGAAGATGCAAGGGCATAGCTTTGAGGGAAAAGTCTTTGTCCTTACGGGCGCTTTGGAAAGCTTTAGCAGAGATGAAGCTGCAAGTCTTATCAAAGAAAGAGGCGGGAAAGTAACAGGATCTGTAAGCAAAAATACAGACTATGTTTTAGTGGGTGAAGATCCTGGATCTAAGTATGATAAAGCGAAAAAATTAGGTGTCGAAATTCTATCAGAGGCACAATTCAAAAAAATGCTCTAGCATTTTTTGTTTCCAAAATGAATGATGGGAACTTATAGAAGAATTAAAACTACCTTTAGGGAGACTTATGAAGCATTGGATCTTAGCTGCAGCAACTATTCTTTTAGTACAGGGCGCTGACGCCCGAGAGTATTGGGGACCGCCAAGGGCATGTCCAAAGCCGAAGGCAGATTGCTGTCCGAAGCCTTGTGAGCCAAAAGCATGTGCACCGAAGAAGTGTGAACCTAAGCCGTGTGCTCCTCAAAAATGTGCTCCTCAAAAGTGTGAACCTAAACCTGAGTGCTGCCCTAAGCCGAAGCCGTGCTGCCCTCCTGTATGTTTTGAGCGCTCTTTACCAACAAGTTCATGCTGCACGCCAACTGCCTACAGCGAGCCTGCAAATGTTGAGCTTAGATGTGGTTGGGATGTGTTTGTTACCGCTAACTTTATTTATTGGGAAGCAAGCCAGGGTGGAATGGACCTAGCGTTGCCTGGATCTGGGACGATTGCGGGCGGAACTTTAACCACAACTTCGATCACTTTGCCATCTACTGGTAATTCGATGTTGGTTCAAGATTCTGACTATAAACCAGGTTTTCAAGTGGGACTTGGATGGTCTGGTGGAAAGGACAACTGGTCTTTATATGCTGAATATACTTGGTTACACGCAAGCACCAGCACATCTGCTGATGCACCAGCTCCTGGAGTTGCTACAATTGATGGAGTCGCTGTTCCTCAAAATGGAATTTGGCTTCCAACAAGTTGGTTAGCGCCAGATGTATTTGTCAATGATGCTACTACACATATTTCATCAAGCTGGGATTATAAAATTGATCTCGTTGATGGACAATTATCTAGACCGTTTTATTCTGGGGCAAGATTGACGCTGGAACCATTTTTTGGTCTTCGTGGAGCTTGGATCCGTCAAAGTCTAAGCATTAACTCTACAAATTTAGCGACGACAAGTGTTGGGATTCCGTTTGCAAGCCGCAATGCGAACTATAGCTCACATTCTTGGGCTGTGGGACCCCGCGTAGGGATGAATGGAAACTGGCATCTTGGCTATGGAATTAGATTTATCGGCAATACTGCCGCAAGTCTTCTTTTCACAGAGTATGATGTGAAACAAGATGTAGCAAGTCCCGATTCTTCAGGAACTGCACAATTGCCAATCAGAACAAAGCTCAATGATTACACAGCACTTCGTCCAAACTTAGATCTTTCATTAGGTCTTGGTTGGGGATCTTACTTTGATTGTCGCAGATTTTATCTCGATTTGGCTGCAACATATGATTTCAGTGTATTTTGGGATCAAAACATGATGCGCTATTTAGCTGATGAAGTGGATGCAAGAGTTGGTGCTGCTGCAGCAAATCTGTTCTTACAAGGACTTACTATCCAAACAAGATTTGACTTCTAGGCAAGTTTAAGTTTGGAAGTTAAATAAGGGGTCTCTCGGCTAGAGAGGCCCTTTTTTTATGCCTGAATGGGGAAAGCTTTTGTTTGCTTCCAGTTCATGCCAAGTGTAATGAGGATTGGGATGGCTAAAATAGTTGTGGCGGCAACAATTGGGTGAAGGCCAAAAATAGACAAGTGGACAAAGTCGTGCGTCAGGTTCCAAGCATCTGTATGAATGGCAGAATAGGCATATTTTGCATGGTAGAGAAAATCAAGGGCTCCCCAAGAGATCAGATATTTGCTCAAATGTGTGTGTGTTTCCCGAATTAAAAGCCCCACGCTTAAAATAACAGCTGAGATCATCAGGGTAAATGCAGGTCCGCTTGCAATCACTGCGCACGTTGTTGCAGCAGGTCCAATTTTTTTCCCAAGCGCGCTGAGCGATGATTTGTAAAATTGGGTGGTGCCCCCCGCAAAAGGGTAGATCTCAATTTGAGGGACAGAGTTTTTGTATAAAGCTAAAGCTGCAAGTGAGTGGCCCGTTTCGTGGATGAGCGTTTGGACATTAAAACCGGTAAAAAGGGCAAAACTGGATCCAGTTGTCCACTCACAAAAGGAGACTGTGTTTTCGTAAAAATGTTTATTCACCCCTTCTTGCGTAGCTTTTTGAGCGGCATAAGTGCCTAGTGAGTGGAAAAGAGTATTCAGCGCTATCTGAATTGCAGCAGCAGATGCGATCATTGCAACTCCGCTTGGAAGGGGGATAAAACAAGCAACAGTTAGGCCCATTGCAAAAGTTGCGCTCAATTCTTTTAAAGTGGCAAGCGCGATTTTTTCAAGGCTACTTTGAACAGGCGCATCTTTGCTTGCTTTGAGGGGTGGAGGAGAGGGTAGTGTTCCAATTGAAGATGCGCTCATGGGCGCCGATTATCAAGAACAGGGGGGAAAAAATCAATTGTTAACAGGCGATGAGGGCTGGGTTTATCCTCATCATTGGCTCAGCTCTTGGTGTTTGCATAACAGATGCTCTTGGAAGAACGGCTACTGCGATGTGGAAGGCGTGGCCTCCTGGAAGAGAGGGGATAAAGTATTTTTTTCTAAAGTCTTCAAGTTTTTGTGAGTGAAGCTTAAAGAACCACACTTGCTCCACCTCTGGCCAAGATGAGGGCTGCATCGAATAGAGCCCTTCGATCTCAAATGAAAACTCTTCACCAATCTCGTCAATTTCGGTCAGGTATTGAAAAGCTGTTTCTCGGGATGGGATTACAGGGATGTGCGCTCCTTCGGGGGTGCCAAAGAGGTTAAAGTAGGGGGGTCTTACAAGTCCGTAGGATTTTAAGTAGGGGAGCATCATTGAAATAAATCGGTTGTCGATATCTAAATAAACAAGTCCTTGGCTGTTTTTTCTCAAAACCCCTTTCCCCTTGCAAATAGAGCGTAAAAGAGGGGACTGACCAGGGACAGGTCTTGCTTTAGCGGTCTCATTTGTCTCTGTCAAAAGATAGACAATAGGCTCTGGGTTTCTCCTCTTATCTTGTTCTAAGGCGCCTTTTGAAAAAGCCCATGCAGGGCGAAATGTTGCCGGAGGTGGATCGAGAGGTTTGGATAGTCTTGGTGATGTGGAAAGAGGGGTGGGCGCGGGTTGAGTGTGGGCGAAAAGGTTGGCAAATCGCTCTCTTAAGGCAAGGAGCGCCGCCCCTTTTTGTTTCCGTTTCGGAGGCGTTTGGTCATTTCCAATAAGGATCGATCCACCCCAACTCATTCGGTATCGATCCCTCGAAGGGACCGTTTCCGAATCGGTGTTCAAAAAATCTTTAGTAATTCTAGATAGCAGTAACTGTTTCATAATTAATGCAAATATTTTAGCACTAATTGCTATATAATTAAAGTTAAAGAAATTATTATATAACTCGTAATCCTTGGAGTGGTTTTGCGAGCTCTCCGACGAGAGTTTGGTGGCTAAAGCTATGGATTTTGACCTGTTGAAGGGTGCCGATCATACTTTCGTCACCCTCAAAAATCACTTTTTTCCAGCAGCGGGTGCGTCCTTTTAACATTCGGCCATCTTTGTTGAACCTTTCAACGAGAACTTCAAGTGTGTGATCTAAGAGAGTATTGCGCTCTTCAGCACTGATTTCCTCTTGAAGTTCCATCAGCCGCTGGAGCCTGTCTTGTTTGACCTCTTCTGGGATATCATCTTTCCATCGCATCGCTGGCGTCCCTTTGCGAGGGCTGTACGCATAGATAAATGCAAGGGAGTAGCGGATTTGTTTCATTACGTCGTAGGTTTCTTGAAATTCGGCCTCAGTTTCGGTCGGAAAGCCAACAATGATGTCAGTACCGAGCGAGACATTGGGGACGATGCTTCGAAGGAGATCCACTTTTTCTAAGTATTGCTCTTTTGTATAGATCCTGTGCATTTTCTTTAAGATGCGGCTTGAGCCTGCTTGAATCGGGAAATGGACGAGGTTACAAAGAGAGGGGAGGTCTCGAATGGCTTGCATAAGCTCGACCGTAATATCGATCGGATGCGAGGTCATAAAGCGAATTCGCTCCATTCCAGGAATTTTATCTAATTTGTAAAGGAGGTCGTGGAATAGGCAGTTCCACTCTTTTTTGTCTTTGCCGTAGCTATTGACGTTTTGGCCGAGGAGGGTGATCTCTTTGTAGCCTGCATCAACTAATTTTTTGCACTCTTCGATAATGCTCTCAGGGGGGCGCGATACCTCTTGGCCCCTTGTATAAGGGACAACACAATAGGTGCAAAACTTATCGCAGCCGCGTATGATTGATACGTAGGCTTTGATTTTATTGTCTCGTTTGGCAACTAGGTAGTCTAAATTTTCCTCGAATCGGTCTTCTGTTTTATAGACTTGCTTTTTCGTGTAAAGGACTTCGTCGAGAACAGTCCCAAGATCTGTGATGTTATTGGTCCCAACAACAAAATCGAGGTGGGGGAATTTGCGGAAAAGGGAGTTTTTTTTGGCCATCGCCATACAGCCAGTAACCCCAATAATGCCATTTTTCTTCTGGCCCCTTCCCATACGTCCGAGCTTGCCCATGACTTTTCGCTCTGCAAGATCGCGGATCGAGCAGGTATTAAAGATAAGGAGGTCAGCAGACTCCTCGTCCTCGATAGGGGTGAGACCCCGCTTTTGAAGCTGTCCTGCCATGATCTCGGTATCGAGCTCATTCATTTGGCAGCCATAGGTACGTATAAAATAAGTTTTTGGGTCTTGCATAAGGCGATAATCTTAACTGATCAAGATCTCACAGGCAAATAAAAATTGATTGTTGGCAAAAAATGCCACCTAAGATATGATACTGATTTCAATTTTTGAGGATCTCGGTAACAAATGAATCATAAGCAAAAAACCCCTCTTCTTACGAAGAAAGAAGCTATTAATACCCGTAAGTACTATCTTTTTGATGCGACGGGAAAGACCCTAGGTCGATTTGCTGCAGAAGTGGCAAAGATCTTGCGTGGAAAGCACCGTCCTGACTTCACCCCTTACGTCGATTGTGGCGATGGCGTGGTGATTGTGAATGCAGAGAAAATTGCAGTTACAGGGATGAAAAGAGCTCGAAAAATTTATAGAAGTTATACAGGCTTTATCGGTGGATTGAAAGAAATTCCATACGAGACCTTAATTGCTCGTAAACCAGAATACGTCTTAATGCATGCGATCAAAGGGATGATGCCTAAGACTCGTCTAGGTGGTCAGCAAGTGAAGAAACTGCGGATCTTCAAAGGATCTTCACATGATATGGATGCACAAAAGCCGATCCCGGTAAACATTTAAAGGATTTGAATAATGGCAAAGCTACAAGAGACAATTGGAATTGGACGCAGAAAGACAGCGGTTTCCTCAGTAAGACTTAGAAAAGGCACAGGAAACATCAACGTCAATGGAAGAAAAATCGAAGACTATTTTCCTCTTCCTCTGCAGAGAGACTTGATTTTAGCCCCAGTTCAAAAATTTTCAAATCCAGAGAAAGTGGATCTGATCATTCGCGTTAAAGGCGGCGGACTAGAAGCTCAAGCTGTGGCAACACGCCTTGGAATCAGCCGTGCACTCGTTCAAGAAGACGATGCAATTCGTGGCGATCTCAAAGAGCTCGGTTACCTTACTCGCGATCCACGTAAGAAAGAACGTAAGAAGTACGGCCAAAAAGGTGCACGTAAACGCTTCCAGTTCTCTAAACGTTAAAAAATTTCCCTCCTTATTTTTCTAGAGCCCTTTGTTTTTTTAAACAAAGGGCTTTTTTTATTTCGCTTAATTTGATATGGGTTTGTTTATATGGAAGCAAAACCTGTATCAGCATCTGCAATTATTGACCAAGTCGTTGAGGTGTTCCCAAACGACTTAAACCCGCATGGAACATTGTTCGGTGGCAAGTTAATGCAAGTTGTTGATAATTTGGCTGCAATTGTGGCCAAGCGTCACAGTGGTAGGGTTTGTGTGACGTTGGGGATTGACTCCGTCCGCTTCTTAAATCCAGCTCACCATGGTGATATCCTCGTTTGTAAGGCGGCTGTGAATAAGACGTGGAATACCTCAATGGAAATAGGGGTTAAAGTCATTGCTGAAGATTTTCGGAGCCTTGAGCAAAAAGATATCCTTTCAGCGTACTTTACTTTTGTCGCTATGGATGATGAGCACAAGCCGGTAGAAATCATTCCTGTTCTTCCTGAGACAGAAGCACAAATAAAGCGCTATAAAGCTGCAGAAGCAAGGCGCCAATATCGCCTGGTACACAAATAAATTCACTTGTGTATGAAAAGAGCTGTCCTATTATCTGAATAAAGAAGTTCTAGATTCATTTGTTTTGCAATCCACTTTAGCGTCTTTAATGAGTAAAATGCAATGTGGGTCTTATTGTTCTTATACCACCATGCAGGAAAGCTTTCTTTCGTTTGTAAATCGGAAAAAAGGGTCATGATTGCTAAATACCCCCCTTTTTTTACTAAGCTCGTTAAGAGCTTCCACGATTTTTTGGGGCAGGAAAAATGCTCAACAACTTCTGTACAAGTGACAAAGTCATATTGCTTTTCTAATAATTTTGGATCGTTTGCGTAATAAGGATCGTAACACTGAATGGAAAATCCTTTTTCTTTTAAGATCACATTCAATGTAGGCCCTGGCCCTGAGCCAAAATCGAGCCCTTTCATTTCAGGTGTTAAGTATTTTTGTAGTGGAACTAAGACCTGGCTGAGAAATTCCCGATATTTTAGATCTTCTGGGCCGTTTTGATGTTGGTCGTACTCTTTTTTCTCATCAGCGGCATTTAAGTGCTCATTTTTGGGGACAAAGATAAGATCGCAGTGGCTACAGCGGAAAAATGAGCGCACTTTGTCTTTAGAAAAAAGTGTTGATGAAGATGCACAAAGGGGACAGTCCATTAGAACTTGTAGATTTTAGCGTACTTTTTCTTTAAATACGAGCAGTATGCTTTTTCGCTGAGTGCTTTGCCTGTGACTCTCTTTGCGAGTTCTTCTGAATTATACATGCGGCCCCATTGATGGATGTTCACCTTTAGCCAATCACGGATAAAGGCAAGTTCTCCTTGCTCCACTTTCTTTTCCCAGTCGGGGTGTTGTTTTGAAAAGGCTGAAAAAAAGTGGGCGGCAAAAAGGTTGCCGAGGGCATAGGTAGGAAAGTACCCGAAGTCGCCTAATGACCAGTGGATGTCTTGCAAGCATCCTTGCGCATCATTGGTTGGTGTAACTCCTAGATACTCTTTCATTTTTGCATTCCAGGCCTCTGGCAAATCCGCAACACTGAGCTTGCCCTCAATGAGAGCTTTTTCAATTTCAAATCGGACAATTACATGGAGGCAATAGGTCACTTCATCCGCTTCTACTCTGATCAGCGAAGGCTGTACTTTATTTAGGCTCCTGTAAAATTTATCGAGGGGGATGTTTTTAAGGAGGGGAAGTTTCTTTTTCATCTGTGGGTAGAAATGGGTCCAAAATGGGAGGCCTCGTCCTATGATTGTTTCCCATAAGCGTGATTGGCTCTCGTGGATGCTTAGCGAAGTTGCTTCACCTATTGGGGTGCCCCAATATTCGGTAGATAATCCCATTTCATAAAATGAGTGACCCGCTTCATGCAACACTGAAAGGAGATTACTCATGAACGCATTAGGCAATACGCGTGTTGTAATTCGGCTATCATGGGGATGAAGGGCCGTAGAAAAAGGATGAGCCGATAGGTCGAGCCTTGTATAGGCTGGATCTGCCGGTAGGTTGGCAACAAGCCAATTTGCAAGTTCGAGTTGCTTTTCGTCGCTTACTTTTCGGTGCAAAAATCTGTCGTCGATCTGTTTTGCTGCGGTAATTTTCTTTAAAAGTGCTGTAAGCTGTTTTTGTAAACCGCCAAAGATCACATCTATTTTGCGGGTTGTCATGCAAGGCTCATATGTTTCTAAAAGAGCATCGTAAGGGTGATCTTCAAACCCATAGATCTCTGCTTTTTTTCTACACAGGCCAATGATTTTTTCTAAAAAAGGGGCGAAAATTTTAAAGTTGTTCTCTTTTTTTGCAGCAGCCCAAATTTGGCTCGCTTCAGAGGTCACTTGAGAAAATGTTTCGATGAAAGAGGCGGGGAGTTTTCCTGCTCTATTAAAGTCTTTATGCCACTCTCTTAACATCGCAAGGTGGATTTTACTTAAGCCCTTTACTTTTGGCTTACCAGAGGGCATGTGGACGAGTTTTTGCAGGCACTGCTTGAATTTACGCGATGTTTTTTTCTCGTGTATGAGTGTCGAGAGAATTGAGATTTGGTGGCTGCGTGGATTGATGCCTCCTGCTGGCATGTAGGTCTCTTGATCCCAATGTAGAAGCGCAAGCGCCGAATTTAAATGGTGAATTTCAGTTGAAAGTTCTCTTAGGTCGGTAAAGCTTTTTGGTGGTTTCATTCACCGCAGCGTACTAAATACAGTTTTTGTGCGCAAGTCCTTGAGATAGTTTATGTATTCTGGTGCGTTGGCTTTTAGCCAATCTTCGAAGCGGACGAAGTATTGTTCAATTTCTGCTTCTGATTGGGGCATTTTTCGATAATTTCCAAAGTCGATTTCAACAGCTTTTGCACCGATAAACCCAAAGTTTGGTCCCAGATTTGGGTCTGCATTTCGGATTCCCATAGCACTTCTTTCTACTAGTAGATTCACCCACGACTCGATCAATTGGTGCATTTGTTCAGGATTAGCTCTTGCTGCCTGAAGCGTCTCTTTGAATGGCTCTGCTTTTTTTTGAAGGACAAATCGAGTTTTATCAAGAGGGATGTGATAGGTTTTGTCTTTGATCAACTTGACGATGGGCAATTGATTTTCTGTGAGGTTTAAATGGCAATAAATTGCTTGTGAAAACTCTTTTGCCTCATTGCATGCGATATGAGCTGCCGTAAATGTTTTTATAGCTTTTGTAAACAGGTCAGCTTTCGGCTTTTTCCCTAGTTTTTTAGCGCACCACTGTTTTAGATTTTGCAAGAGTGTAAAACGGGTCCTGTTATAACGAAAGATTTTCAGCACATATTTTCCATCTTCACTTGTGAAAACGGTTGACTGGTTGCCGTGCGTTAAATAGGTAAAGGTCTGATTGAAGATTTCTTTGTTTTTACAAGGCATTTCCCACGATGGATTGTAGCCGATTTCTCTGTAGCTTGGTGGAATTTTAAAATCGCTCTTCAGGAAAAAAGGGGCTAAGAGGCTAATTGATGATAAGAGCAGTACATAAAAAAATTTCATCGCATCCTCACAAAGGAGGGGACCGAGCAACCAAGCGCTAAAAGAAGCGGACCAAAAATCGCAGCAAATGCTGGTAAAACTTGATTTTCCCCTAAGATGAGCATCCCATCGAAGATGACTTTCAAGGCGATGAGACCAAAGATGGATGCTGTCGCAATGATAAATAGGGGCTGGTTGCGAGAAAAGCGCATAGAAATAGGCGCTAGTGCAAATAAAACGAGAAAGGGCATTAAGGGGCTTACCAATTTATAATAGAGGTGAGTGAAAATGCTGGCCCTTTCTGCAGAGGCGGCAAGAGATTGGGAAAGCAGTGTTGTTAAAGACCGGTTTTCGAACGGGACGAATCGATGCGCAACGATATCATCATTCCAGAGAAGATCGGGAAAATCTTTTGCAACAAAACTTTCCACCTTTTCAAATTGATTCGCTTTGTTTCTTACAAGGTGGTTGACAAATCTTCCGTGAACGGGATCTATCTTTAGATATTTCATATGCCAGATATCTGTGGAAGATTTCACCCAAAAAACGTCAAAAAGTTCTTTTTTTTCTTTTTCAAAACTTTGATAAACAAGCTCCGTGTCATCATCTAATAGTACAGAATAGATGTGTACCGTTTCCTTCTTTTTCTTCTTGGTCTTGTGAGTTGTTTTGAATGCATCGGTAATGTCTTGGGCCTCAGGAGCAAACCATTGACTATTTACGTAGCAAGTAAATGTAAGGATTGTGGCAAAAATAAAAAATGGGGCAAGGATCCGTTTTTTAGAAATACCCGCCATTAATAGGGCAATGATTTCTCTTGAAGCGACTAAATCAAAAACAATACGCATTGTGGCAAGGAGAAATGCGAGGGTTAAAAACAGTTCCAGTAGTGTTGCGAAGGTGTGAAAATAGTAGAGGGCGATGTCGGCAAAATCGGACTTGGAGAGAAATCTCACTCCATGTGCCGAGAGATCGACAATCACGTAGATTCCAAAAAGACAAGCGAGGAGAAAGATAAATGTTTTTCCAAGCCTTGTAAAAATATATCTTTCCCACAGTTTCATACGCACCCCTTCGCGATCCGGCGTAAATGAAAAATAGAGCAAAGCCAAATGAAGGGGTGAGGAAGGATGAAGGCAGCAGTCGCAAGCTCGGGGAAATTCTTTAACTCCTTTCCAAGTAAATAGCTCATGAGTACGGAAAGAGTTAAAAGGGCTGCAAAAAGGAGATTTTTCTTTTTCGGGTCTCTCCCTTCTTCAATTCCAAATGCACAGCCTAAAAACGTAAAGCTAAATACGGCCATGGAGAGGGAAACCCTCCTTAACATCTCGATTTGAGCAGGCTTTTCTTTTTTGCTAAGGCGAAGCATTTTGAGACTTAGTGCATTGATATCAAGTCTTGGGCGATTCTTTTTTAACGCAGAAGAGAGAAGGGGCGCTGATGTCGACATCGAAGATTGGTTTTCGATGATGAGAGAATCAAAGCCTTTATCTGAATTGAGATAAGAAATAATGGCTAAGTCATCTCCCAGGAGCTCTTCGTCTTGGATCCAAAGTTTTTTCGCGGATAAAAGGCTTAGCCGCTCGTTGCTATCGTTGTGGACAATCAATGTGAGATCTTCTGTGGTCTCATCGTTTTTTACTGCCATATTTAGGTAGGCGTGTTTGAGTTTAACCAACTTTTGTCTTTGGAGTAAGAGGAGGGGGTTTTCGGAGGTTTCGTGATAGATAAGGGTTTTCCCCTCTCTTCGGCAGTAGGGGGCTATTTCTGTACATATTGAAAAATTGACTAGCGATAAAAAGAGTGAACCTAAGATGAGGGGGGCTAAAATCTTTGATAGACTCAATCCTGAAGCTCTCAAGGCGGTCAGTTCGTAGGTCCTGCTCAACCTTTGAAAAAGGAGTAGAGATGCAATGAGGGCAGATATGGGAATTGCGATCGGCAAAATGGTTGGAATCTGGTAAACTATAAACAGTCCCGTCTTCCCGAAACTCCCTGCTAATGCAGTAAATCGGGCGATATCTTTAAATCGGGCTACGATTAGCACAGTGATAAACGTGCTCACCGAAAGTAAAAAGACCCTGAGGTAACTTTGCAAAGCGTAACGCCACAAAATTGTCATGTTCAGATTTTAACACAAGATTTTCTGTCCGTCCATTGGGATCGAAAAAGTCCTTTGCTTCTTGGGTATTCTGGCGGCCCAGATTCGAAGGCTTTGCTTTACTCACTCATAGAGTGTGGAGTTAAACCTCATATTGCCCATATTGATCACGGTTGGCGTGAAGTTAGTTGCATCGAGGCTGAGCAGTTGCGAGCAGAGGCTGAACAACTAGGCTGTCCTTTTTTTTCAACGCGGCTCGAAAAAAAAATGGGAGAAGATGAGGCCAGACGCGCAAGACTTGCATTTTTTGCCTCTATATATAGTGGCTGTCAGGCCCTTTTGCTAGCCCATCATGCAGATGATTTGGCAGAAACAGTTCTTAAGCGTGTTCTAGAAGGGGCTCATTTAGCTCACTTGAGCGGCATGCAAGAGGTGAGTCAGCAATTTTCCATGAATATTTGGCGCCCGCTGCTAAAGATAAAAAAATCTGAGATCTTAAAGTATTTGCAGGAGCGGGAGTTAAATCCGCTCATCGACTCGTCAAATTTTGATCCGACTTATCTTAGATCTAGAATGCGGATGGAGATTTTCCCCTTTTTAAACGAGCGCTTCGGAAAGCAAACGACTGAAAACTTAACCCTTCTTTCAGAAAGGGCTGCGGAATTGAAAAAATACTTAGATAAAAAGGTGAGCGAGGTCAAAGTTCAAAAAGGGCCTTGGGGTACGCTTGTCGACTTAAACGGGCTGGAACGAGTAGAGCAAAGACACCTGATCCAAAAAATTGCAGCGAAAGAATCTCTGATTTTGAAGAGAGACCATATAGATACCCTTCTCAGCTGGGTAGCAGATCGGAAAAAATCTAAGGTTTTTATGCTCGGTTCAAAAAAGTTTTTGGTTGACATGGGCCGGATTTGCATGATTTCTTTGCCCCCAAAAGACTAAAAACCAGTTTCCTAGCGATAAACGGCAGACAATTTATACAGTTTTTGCTATGAGAAGATTTTTAGGGCAATCTTACGATCCCTTCGCTGAGACTTTACTAAAAGCAGAAAACATGGTTTAATTGACCTGTTTACAAGATTTTATAACATATACAAAACAAGGCGTTTATGGCCAAAATGAGACCAGATCAGAAAAAAGGCTTTCCAGGGGGATTTCTCGTATTTCTCCTAGCAGCAATGTTGATTATCATCGGCGTGCAAACTTTAACTTCAGACGCAGTCGGTAGGGTCTCATTTAGTCACCAGGCTGAACATTTAACCAACTTGAACCTTACGATTCCTCAAGAAAATCGTAAGATTGCTCAAAATGAGAATCTTGTTACTTTTACAGGTCGCTTCCGCGACCGCCTATCTGATGAGAGCTTAGAACGGTTCCGCTATTTAGAACTCCTCTCAAAAAATCACGAGCTTAAGGGGGAAGAAAGTCGCCTTCTGTCAGAACTTGATGTTTTAGAGAAAAATGTAAAAGACTCTGCAGATCTTTATCTTCATATCAGCGGACAAACTATACCCCGCTCGGGCTACACTGTTGTTGGTCCATTTTTTGACACTCCAGATCGTGATAGTGCCGTAGCAATCCGCTCATTAACTGATCGCGAGGTGGTTAGTCTTCCGTTTGTTCAAAGAAGTCTAAGCTTAGCTCAGCAACTACAAACAGTTGAAAGTGTTGAGGTTGTTGCAAAAGAACTGGCTGATATGGTCGCTTTGCTCCGCTCTACGGCCTTAGGTGTTGGTAGCGAAGCTTTGAAGCATGAGCTTAAAACGCTAGCGGGGCAGCTTAGCTCAACTGCTGATCACTCCCTAGAATTGCAGCTCCGTACCTATCGAAATGCGCTTAATCAATTAACAGCGCTGATTGGAAATATGGGTAAAGAGAGCGAAGGTGTCCGTCTGGGTGCTTTGCGCAGTGTGAGAAGCTATGTTGAAGAGCTAAAAAGCTACGCACAAGTTACTGCTGAACTTGAGAAAAATGAAGCGCTTTTGAATAAGTCGAGAAATAAAGTTGCCTCGATGATCTGGTTTTTTAACAATCAAGAGTTGTCGACTCGAGCTTTGGAGAAGCAAGATCCTGAAGTCTTTAGCCATTGGTTCTTAAAGGCAAAAGAGGAATGGTCAGGTTTTGAATCAAACAAAGGCCTTGCTTACCGTGCTCCCGATCAACCTCGAACTGCTGTTTTAGAAAAGACATTTCAAAGTGAAGAGCCCGCTCCTAACTATTTTAGTTATCTTTTGACGCTTCTTCCTGTGATGTTAGTGATCTTGTTCCTTTACTTCATATTTTCGCGTCAAATGAAAGGTGGCGTAGGCTCAGGAGCGATGAACTTTGGTAAATCTCCTGCAAAACTAATGACGAAAGAGACGAATAAAGTCACTTTTAAAGATGTTGCTGGTGCTGAAGAGGCGAAAGAGGAATTGAAGGAAATTGTCGACTTTTTGAAAGACCCTCAAAAATTTACCTCCCTTGGCGCACGTATCCCTAAAGGGGTATTGCTAGTAGGTCCTCCTGGAACAGGGAAAACCTTAGTTGCAAAAGCTGTAGCAGGTGAAGCGGATCGTCCGTTCTTTTCAATTTCGGGCTCAGATTTTGTCGAAATGTTTGTAGGTGTGGGTGCAAGCCGCATTCGCGATATGTTTGATACTGCTAAAAAAAGCGCGCCATGCATTATCTTTATGGATGAGATTGACGCTGTCGGCCGTCATAGAGGTGCTGGCATTGGTGGTGGTCATGATGAAAGAGAGCAGACGTTAAACCAGCTCCTCGTTGAGATGGATGGCTTCGATACGAAAGAAGGGGTCATTTTAATGGCTGCTACAAACAGACCTGATATTTTAGATCGCGCATTACTGCGCCCGGGTCGTTTTGATCGTCGCGTTGTCCTTGATCTTCCAGATATTAAGGGGAGATTGGAAATTTTGAAAGTGCACGCTCGTAAAATCAAGATGGATACATCTGTCGATTTAAATGATGTAGCACGAAATACGCCGGGTGCCTCTGGAGCTGATCTTGAAAACGTCCTCAATGAAGCGGCGCTTTTGGCTGCACGTAAAGGAAGATCTGCTGTAACTGCATCTGAGGTGCGGGAAGCTGCAGATAAGGTGCGTTATGGAAAAGAGCGTAGAAGCTTGGAAATGGATCAAAATGAGAAGTTGACAACCGCTTTCCACGAGTCAGGCCACGCTATTGCAGGACTTATTGTCGAACATAGCGATCCTGTCGATAAAGTAACAATCATCCCTCGCGGGTTTTCATTGGGTGCAACCCACTTTATGCCGACTAAAAATCGTCTCAGCTATTGGAGAAAAGAAGTTCTCGATAAGCTCGTAGTCCTCATGGGTGGAAGAGCTGCCGAAGAAATTTTTGTGAAAGATATGTCATCAGGTGCATCACACGATATTATGCAAGCGACTAAAATTGCTCGCAGCATGGTTTGTGAATGGGGGATGAGTGATAATCTCGGGACAGTGGCTTATGATGAAAAATCTGAATCAGGTCAATATCTCGGTGGGAACAATTACCACGAAAAGAACTACTCTGATGAGACTGCGAAAAACATTGATAAAGAAGTCCGCTCTCTCATTGACGATGCGCATAAACGTGCTTTGGAGATCCTAGAAGCGAATAGAGACAAGGTTCAGTTGATGACAGATATGTTGATGGAGTTTGAAACGCTCGACTCTCTGGACATCAAGGAAATTATGGATGGCTCATGGAGCTCAGATGTTAAGCGCACGCGCGTAAAAACAGCTGAAGAGCTGCAAATTATGACCCCGCCTCCAATACCAGAAAGTATCATCAGACCCGAAATTAACCCATCGCAAGATCCTGATATTCAGGGAGCTGGTTGAAATTTTAGCACTCTTGAATAGAGAGTGCTAGACAAAATCTTTCCTCATTTGGTACACTCCTGAATAGTGAGTAAAACTCATAAACAAAAGGAGAACCATATGTCAATTGCAACATTATTCAGTGAAGTTGAAAAAGCGTTTAACCCACTTGCTAGCTGCTGTTCTAAGGGGCTTACCTTTAAAGAAGATGATGGGTGCTTCCTTTTAGAGGCAGTCATTCCTGGGGTAAAGGCTGATCAAGTGGATATTAAACTGGAAAAAGGCTCAATTTGTATTGAGGCTAAATCTGACAAATATAGGTATTCGTACCAGGCTCTTCTCCCCTCGGGGGAAATTGATGAGTCAGCTGCCCCAGAGGCTAGCTTAGAAGATGGGATTTTAAGGATACAATTTCCAAAAGCTAAACAGGCAAAACCTCTTAAAATCACAGTAAAACAGCAATAAATTCTCAAGCTCTCCGCCCCAATCTTATTCAGGGATTGGGGCTTTTTTTTGTATGTCTTTAATTCTAGATCCTTGATTGACAGTAACTTTTAATTGCGCAATTTAGGGATAGTTTTGTAATTATATCAATCTTAATTTTTGTTATAATATATATGGATCTAATTTGTGGTAATTTATGAGCCTTTCTTTGTCGTCTATGGGGTCTGTTTCTAGTCAGTTTAACTTTCAAGTTGATCAATTCATGTTGAAAGAAAAGTTAAAAAAAATAGATGCGATAATTGTTGAGGCATTTTCAGTTTATAATAAATTCCACACTACATCTGTATGTCTTCCATATGTAATTAATTTTGATTTTAGAAAATTAATGCTCAGTCCGTCCGTACAGCTTAATTCTGATGGATTTATTCAGTTCAATGTGCCTGTTACTTTGTTGTATGAAAATTCAGATTTTAAGGCTTTATCTAATATGTTTAAAATAAACAAACTTCCAGAAGTAAGTAAGCATTATTCTGCATATTTCTTAGAATATTTAAAGGATCCGATTTTATCTGAAAAGGCAAAAAAATTTATGCTTTATCACGAAGTGGCGCACGTATTCAATCAAGACATATTAACTCAACCTGATCCCCGATCAATTAAAGAAATTGAAAAGAGGGCGGATCTTGTTGCAGCTTATATGTCAGGTGCTGCGGATGGGGCCGTTTACCTATTTGAGATCGGAAAGCGTTTTCAGTTGCCTGAATCTCCAACTCACCCTTCTGTAGATGAGAGAATTGCTTACTTGAAGAAGTTTGATTCAGATCCTTTCTTGTTAAAAAGAGAGGTGTCTTCTTTTATCTTGAAAACACCCCGCAATGGACTTGATCTTTTACTTCTTGCGACCGCCGATGAAAAAGAGGCCGATTCCAACAACAATCAAAATGATGCCGCCAATTTTTAATTGACCCGAGAGAGTTTCATATTTATCCGCTTCAGCTTTTCCTGCATCAATTTTTCTCTGGGCTGATCCTGTGAAGGCTTGGCCAAATGGTTTTGTGTATTTTGATTGTGAAAATAGTGAATCAACAGTGTCGACAGATTGTTGACCTTGTCTGATTTGCAATCTCCCTTCTGCTACTTGCTCTGCAATATAATCTGAAAAAAGGAGCATTGCTCCACCTATAATAATGGATAAGATTCCTAAGATTTTTCTCGTCTTGATACTCATGTAACACCCCAAATTTCTAAATATTTTCATTTAATGTGTAAATGAAAATTTGAATTTAGTCTAGAGGTGATTTTTGAAGGAATAGGAGACCGGCTATTCAGCCGGCTCTATTATTGCTTTGAAAATTTACCAATTTTGGGTTCGATCAAATCGATGAGATCTTTCGGTTTCATAATGATCGATTCGGTCGTGAGGCCGCAATTAAAGGCCACTTTTTCTTGATTCATGATCTCTTCGTCGAAGAAATTATCGAGGTTTAGGAGGTTGCCAAATGGGGGAACTCCGCCGATTTGTAGACCAAATCGTTCCTTAATAACGGCGGGGTCTTCAAATTCACACTTTTCACCAACTAGTTCTGCAACCGCTTTCATATCGACTTTAAGGTGTGCAGAGATGTTGAATTGGAAGTTTTTTTTGGTACTTTTGCCTCGCAAGATAAGCGCTTTGATCCCTTCTTCCATTTTAATCTGTCTGACTCGGGCAGAGTCTTCAGAAGTAGGTGTTGGTTCATGCGTTTTGTGGTCAAAATCTATTTTTTTGGCATTGAGCTGGTGAATGATCTCATTGCGGATATTTTCTGCTCCAAAAAAGATTTTTGCTTTGATCCGATTGCCTGCAATCCTTTTTGTATCGGATGGGAATAGCGAGGCTTCTCTGATATTTTTTAGCTTCAGGAGGGTCATGGTAAGTCTTTCAAGTCCCATTCCAAATCCGCCGTGCGGTGGCATCCCATATTTGAAAATGCTGAGATAGTCTTCAAAATTTGCGGGATCCATCCCTTTAGATTTTATCCCTTCAACCATTGAATCGTAAGTATGGCGACGTTGGCCACCAGATGTAATTTCCGTGCCTGAACAGATAAGATCAAATGTATTTGTTAGCTCTGGCTGATCTTCTTTAGGGTAGGCATAAAAGGGTCTTTTTTCTGTTTTCCAATCGGTAACAAAGACAAGATCTGTCCCAAATTTTTCTTGCGACCATGCGCAAAGCTCTCTTTCTGCAGCTGGGCTTAAGTCGGGCTCTTTTCTCTCATCGATCCCAGTTCTTTCAAAGTAGATCTCTTGCGCCTTAGCAAAGGTAAGGCGAGGGAACGGGACATCTTGGGGAGCTTTGATGATTTGATGATTGAGTGTTTTGATCTCCTCTTTGCAGTTTTCATGGAGGAAATTGAGGATAAATTTAATGCATCCTTCCTGAACATCCATGATCTCTTCCCATGAATTGAAAAAGCCCATTTCAAACTCGAATTGTTTCCCTTCGGACAGGTGTCTTGAGGTTTGAGATGGTTCAGCTCTAAAAAAGGGCATGAGAGCAAAGACTCTTTCATTCACACCAACCATAATTTGCTTATAAAGTTGGCTACTTTGGGCTAAAGTTGCTGTATATCCAAAATAATCGACATTGAAAAATTCAGCTCCACCCTCTGATGATGCACCTATGATATTTGGGGCAAAGTATTCAGAGGCCTGTACTGTATCGAACATATAGAGTCGGTACGCGTGGGCAATTGCGGATTGAATTTTAAAAACTGCCTGAATTTGTCGCGCACGTAGCGCGATAGGGCGGTGATCTAAAATAAACTCGAGGTCTGTGTGCAGCTCGGGCTTATAATATTCAATAGGGGGCACTTCTGTGATTGGATTTTCTACAGTGATTTCAGGCTCGATGAGCTCTACGCTATAGACGGAATTTGATTGAACCGCTTTCCCAACAATTGAGAGGATCGATCCAGGCTGTAGATGAGCTATCTTTTGGATCTGTTCTTTGTTTTCAATCACAACTTGGATAAGACCTGTTCGGTCGCGTAGGAGCAAAAATGCCAGTTTACCCATAGCGCGGAGGTTGTTTAACCATCCGCGCACATGGACTTTTTTCTCAACACAATTTGGCAGTTCTTTAGCCAGGATGCGCTGCATAAAAAGCCTCTATCGTGATGCAGTTTGTTCTAAAGTAGCTTTATGGCTTAGTTTAATTTGGCCACGATCGTTGATATCAATCACTTTCACATCGACTTTATCGCCTTCGCGGAACGGTGTGTCGTGGATATTTTGGATTCGTGTATTTGAGATTTCTGAAATGTGGCAAAGGCCCTCTTTTCCAGGGAATAGCTCAACAAAAAAGCCAAATTGAACAATCGAAGTGATTCGTCCATTATAGACTTTACCAATTTCTGCATCGGCAGTTAGTCCGTGGATGATCTCTTTTGCTCGAGTCATTGCATCAGGATTATTTGAAACGATGCTGACTAGTCCTGAATCATCGATATCGATTTGAACACCAGTTTCTTCAACAATTGCTCGAATCTGCTTTCCGCCTGGGCCAATGACAATTCCAATCTTGCTTGGTTTAATTTGAACTGTCTCAATTCTTGGAGCATAAATTGACATCTCTTTGTTTGCCTGTGGGCAAACACCGAGCATTTTCTGAAGGATATGGTGGCGTCCCTCTTTCGCTTGAGCTAGGGCTTCTCTCATAATTTTGAGAGTAATCCCTTCGACTTTGATGTCCATTTGGAATGCGGTAATCCCCTGGTCATCTCCAGTGACTTTAAAGTCCATATCACCAAGTGCGTCTTCAGCACCTAAGATATCAGATAAGATGGCGTGCTGATCTCCTTCGAGGATAAGTCCCATTGCAATTCCTGATACAGGGCGTTTAATCGGTACGCCAGCATCCATCATAGCAAGACAGCCGCCGCAAACAGAGGCCATTGAAGAGGAACCATTTGATTCTGTGATGTTTGACTCAAGACGGATCACGTACGGAAATTCTTCTTGATCTGGCAAGATAGCGCTCAAGGCTCTTTCTGCAAGCTTTCCGTGTCCAATTTCTCTGCGCCCTGGTGTTCCCATTCGACCTACTTCGCCCACTGAAAATGGAGGGAAGAAGTACTGAAGATAGAACCTTTGAGCTCCTTCTCCATGAAGGTCTTCAAAGCGCTGGGCTGTGTTATCACCACCTAAGGTACAAACAGCGAGTGCTTGGGTTTCTCCGCGGGTGAAAAGTGAGCTTCCATGTGTGCGTGGCAATAAGGACTGTTCGATATCTATAGTACGGATATCTTTAAGGCCTCTTCCATCGATCCTCTTTTTCTCCTCAAGAACCATTTTGCGCATGAGAGATGATTGGAGGTTTTTGTAGGTGAAAAGGACGTCTACTTTATTGTACTTCGGCTCTTCGCCTTCTGGGAATAGAGTTGTAAGGACCGTCTGCTTAATTTCAGCTAAGGTCACTTCTCTTTCTTGTTTTGAGGAGATTCTGAGCGCGGATTCGATCAAGGTGCTCGCTGCTGCGTGAACGGCTGTGCGAACTTCTTGAGGGATTTTACGTAGAGTATCTAGTTTTTTAGGTTTGCCGATTTTATCCTGCCATGATTTGAGCTGGTGGCAGATCTCTTTAATCGCTTTTTGACCCATTTCGATCGCTTCGATCACTTGCTCTTCTGTTAAAAAGTCGCAAAATCCTTCGATCATTAAAATTGCATCTTCGGTTCCGCCTAAAACGAGGTCGAGTTTTGACTGTTTCATCTCTTCATAGTTTGGATTCACGACGAATTGGTCATTGATCATTCCCATGCGGACAGCGCCGATTGGTTTTACGAGGGGGATGTCTGAAATAACGAGAGCCGCAGAAGTTGCGCAAATAGCTAAAACGTCTGGTTGATGTAGTCCATCAAAAGAAAATACGTATGAGAGGAGCTGTACTTCATTATAGTAGCCGTCTTCGAACATAGGGCGCATGGTTCGGTCGATAAAGCGAGAGGCTAAAATTTCTCTTTCTGAGGGGCGTCCTTCACGTTTAATAAAGCCGCTGGCGGTTCTTCCTACAGATGAATATTTTTCTTGATAGTCAACCCTTAAAGGGAAAAAATCAATTTCTGCACTTGCTGTCGCGCTTGCACAGGCTGAGGCAAATACGACCGTATCTCCGCAGTGGAGCATCACAGATCCATTAGCTTGGCGGGCGATTTTACCAGTTTCAAATTTTAAAGTTTTATTTCCGACGTTGACAGTCAAGGTTTCAGAACGATTCATCTACTATTTCTCCATTATGTAAGGATAAAAAGGTAAAGGATGAACGCTTAAAAGGCAAGAGGGATAGGGCTTTATCTATGAAGGGGAGTTATGAGGGGCGAAATGCCCCTCAAAAAATTATTTTCTCAAGTTCAAGCGAACAATCAAATTTTGATAACGCTTTGTATCCGTTGAATTGAGATAATCTAACAGCTTGCGTCTTTGTCCGACGAGTTTAAGTAAGGCTAATCGAGAGCTATGGTCTTTCGGCGCTAGCTTCAAATGCTCAGTGAGTTCAGCAATCCTTTCAGTTAGTATCGCGATCTGAACATCGGCAGACCCGGTGTCCTTCTCGTGTAACTGAAATTTTTTGGTGATCTCTTCCTTGGTACCTTTATCTAATGACATGGAAGAAGTTCTCCGAGTTCTATGGGTTCATTTGTAGCCTACATTCTACCGGATTTTGATTAAAGGAGCAATCCTTCTCGATTTTTCTCTTGAGAAATGCCATTTTTTTGCTATGATTTCAAAAAAAATTAACCAAAAGTGGCATATGGAAAATCAATTTCTATCTTTACAGAACTGGACTCAAGAAATCTTGACTATGATTAAAAAAGACATTAAAACAGACCATCTTCCTTCTGATCCTGTTTTTTACCGTACATACTTTGGCAATCGCCCTCAGAACCGCTTGAGTACAGAAGAGATCTTTGCTGCCTATGAAAAAGAGCTTCTTTTGGGAAATCAAGATTTAGCTGATTGGGTTGTGAATCGATGGGTATTTAAGCATGGAGACCTATATAAGCATTTTGCAGATGGTCTATCTAGAGTAAATCCAAACTTCGACGAAATCAAAGAACTCACTGTTGAAGAGAGCAACCAAATTTTGAAAGGCGCGGCCGAATCTTTTGGTGCAATCCCAACGTATCTTTTCTCACTATTAAATGGTGTTGTCTTCCCTAAAACGGTCCTAGATTCTCTACGCAAAGGGGCGGAAGAGGCAAAATCGGCACAAATCATCCAAGAAAAGGAAGATGAGGAAAAGCAAAGTTTAGAGAAAGTCTTGGCTGCGCATAAAAGAGAAGTGGCTCGTCTTAATGATAAGATTGAAGGTGTTCAGAAAAAATATACAAAAGATACTGAATCTCTTAAAAAACAGATCAAATCTCTACAGCAAAAGCTTGTCAAATGCTAGACGAACAGTTTATGAGAGAGGCGCTCAAAGAGGCGCAAAAAGCATTTGATCGCGACGAAGTGCCAGTTGGGGCTGTCCTTGTTCACAATAATAGGGTGATTGCAAGGGGCTATAATCAAGTTGAGCTTTTGCAAGACGCAACAGCCCACGCTGAGATGGTTTGTTTGTCCGCGGGTGCTGAGAGTATAGGGAACTGGCGCCTTACAGACACTACCCTATATTGTACACTTGAGCCATGCTGTATGTGTGCCGGGGCTCTTTTGGCATCGCGCGTTACAAGACTTGTTTGGGGAGCGCCCGACCTTCGCGTTGGCGCCAATGGGAGCTGGATCGATCTTTTCAGTAACCAGCATCCCATGCATACCCTTGAAATCACCAAGGGCGTTTTGGAGGCAGAATCGGCTGAGCTTATGAGGAGTTTTTTCCAAAAACAGAGGAATAAAAAAAATGACTTATCTTCTCGATGAGCTAATCGATGGGCAAAAGGGGAAAGTTTTAGCTACAGCGAAACGGATCTTGCCGGATATCACGGATGAAGATCTTTTGCAGCCCAACGATTTTCCTGAACTTGAGTTCCACCCCCACTTTCGCTATGAAGAGGGGATTTTAGATGGGTTGAGAGTGGCTAAGGCAGCTCTTCAAGCTGAATCATTGTCCTGATTACTTGCTTTCCATGAGGGCCGTGCCAGTGAAGTATTTTGCAGGCTTCCTTTTCTTCGATTGTTCGGCTGAAGTTATAAGCTTGCGGTATCTTTTTAAATGAGATTTTTTTTTCGTTGATTAGTGCAGAAAAGACCTCTTGGTCTCCCCTTAAAACATGATTTTTTTTCAGACAGCTTTTTGCCCACTCAACCAATATTTCGGCATTGCTCATGTAGGCAATGACTCCCGAGTTATATATTGGGTAGTTGACTCCCTTTATTGCAGGGACCTGATCTTTTGCCATAGAAAACCTCGAAGGTTGATCTGCATAGTCAAAGAGATCTTTAATGGAGGCGCGCACTTCGCAGTCGAGATCAATCCAAAGTGTCCTTTCATAAGGGGATTGCAGACACGCTAACGGTTTTTTGAACCATGAAGACCTGCTTTCCCAACAATGCGAGCCAAATTCATTTTCCCAAAATTGGGAAGTTTTTGGATCGATCTCATCTTTTTCTTTAACAAAGTCTGCAAAAATCCGAAGTGAAATGAGTTCCCCATTTTGCTTACACCACTGCTTTTTTTCAAAAGACATCCCAAAATCAACGAATGTAACTGGATCGTTGTTGTTTTGACGAAATTTGCGAAACCACCAGGGGAGGAGCCATTCTTGGGTCATGTCGGCTCCCACAATTACTCCATCCCCTTTTTTCAAGTTGTCTTTGCGCCATGATAAAAATCGTTCCATTTTAGAGTCCTGGGCAGTTTTGTATGCTTATTTTACAGGTGGGCGAGATTTTTTTTAATCCGGCTTTTGTGATTTTGGGACATGAAACTAAAGTTAACTGCCTAATATTTACCCCTTCAAGAGAGTAAAGCGTTTCATCCGTTAAGTTCGGGCAGTGCGCAAAGCGCAATTCAGATAGCCAGTTTTTCTTTGATAGATTAAGGGTTTTGATATGTGGGAAGTTTTCAATGATAACAATGTTGAGCTGCTGGTTTTTTTCGATGAGAGCATTTAAATCGCAAGAGTTGATCAAATGCCCATTTTCTATCCAAAGATAGATTAATTTATTTAGGTAAGGGGTCATGTTTTTTAGATCGGAAGAATTTGTTTTTTCAAAAGAGGCGACAAAATAATCGAGATGTGGGCAGTGACGAATAAGCTCTGCTAAAGCACCTCCATTTATGTTGTGGCAATCTTTTAAGTGAAGCGCGCTTAAAAATGAGTTTTCTTTGATTGAAATTTCACGAAGGTCATCATTTCCTTCTAGGTTAATGTATCGAAGCTGGCTGCATTGTTTTAAAATTGCGCTAGCCCCTTCATCTGTAATGAGGGGACAATGCGATGCATTAAAAATTGTCAGGTGTGGGCAGTTTTCCCCGATCCATTTGAGACTATAGTCGGTGAAAAATAGCGAGTTGGACAAATTGAGTTCATGTAAGTTTTTGCAATTCGTTTCAAGGGTTTTGATCGAGCGATCTGTTAGGTTTGTGGCAGAGAGATCAATGATTGGGGAAAAGGGTTTGTTTTTGTAAAAGGATTCCCATTCAAGATCTGTGATGTTAGGCGGCGCTTTGATTTCAAATGGGATTTTTTCAAGCGCTTTTGGGGCCCAAGCGCATTTTGCGTAAATGGCTTCAACGCTTTGAAAAAATGAGCAAACGTTTGTCTTCATTTTTTCTGGGGCTTTAAGGTTGATTGTCTCGTTGGGAAGTTGATAAAATTCCTCTTTTTCTCCGAGGATCAGTTTGGACTTTCCCTCAATGCAGCCTATTTTTCTCTCTTGGCGTGGCATGGAAAAAAATACGGGAGCATCATTTTTGCGAAGAAGACTTGTCCCTACGCTGTGATGTGTTGCTTGGATGTTGAGTAGATCGAGCACTGTGGGTAAAAGATCGACTTGGCTAGCTGGTGCATCGATGCGTGTTTGTTTTGCTCCGAGTATCAAGAGTGGGATGTGGATGTTTTCTTCATAGAGATCATTGTGAAAGCCTCTTTGAGAGCCTTTTTCTCCAAGCATTTGACCGTGATCACCCATAATAAATAGAACAGAGTTTTCGTAAAGGGGTGTCTTTTTTAGTTTTTCGATGAACTTTCCTAAGCAGTAGTCGGAGTAGGCAAAGGTTTGTAAAAATCGTCTTGTGGTCTCATCCGATTCACCCTCAATATTCATTTCGATGGGCGATTCCCAAGGATGGTGGTTGGATATGGTAAAAAGGGACAAAAATGTGGGGGCACTTTGTTTTAAAAGCCAGTCGGCTGAAAAATTGAGCAGTGTTTCGTCTGTAATTCCCCAGCTTGTTTTGTCATGATCGGGGAAATTTTCTCTTCCCAAAATGGTGTCGAAGCCATGTTTACTACAAAAGGGGTAGGTCCAATCAAATGCAGCGGACCCTCCTTGAATAAGGGCAGTGTTGTAGCCTTGCTCTTTTAAGATTGAGGGAAGGCCGATCATTGGGACCGAGCAAAATGGATGTAGGCTCATTGTTTTTAGATGGGCAGGTATCCCAAATAAAGATGAGATTAAAGCCCGATAGGTCTGAAGACCATTTGCATAAAATTGGGTAAAAAGAGCTCCCTCTTTTGCGAGAGCATCAAAGGAAGGGGATGCTTTTGTTGTAGCTCCCAAACACCCTACATTTTTGGCTCTAAAGGATTCTAGAAAAAGAAAAATAACGTGAGGTTTAGTGGGAGCTGTAATTTCAACTTGTTTTGCCCCTCTATATTGGGTTGTTTTTCGAAGGAGAGGGTAGATGGGGGAGAGGCCCTTTGAAACTTCCAGCGGAAACTTCCATTCGTAATTCGGTGCGGATATTTGTTTTTTTGGAAGGCGAATTTGGGCGAGTGCCGAAATGATTGTAAGAGGAAGCCAGCAGATTAAAAGGGGCTTTATGAGGAAAAATGAAAGAGCGAAGAGGGGAAGGGTGAGGGCTAATGTCCGCTTGAGTGATATCGAGCGGATCGAATCTGCGAAACTATCTAGATGAGGGGCGAATCTAAGGAGTTGGAGTGTGAAGGGGATTTGAAGTCGTGTTTTGCAAAACCATTCGAGCCAAGCATAGGTAAAAATAAGGGGCCAAAGAGCGTGTGCAAGGAGCGAATATTTGGGGAAAAGTGAAAAAAGGAGTAAGTATGAGGAAACGACAAAGGCGATCTTGAGGTAGTTCATGTTGCCGCTTCGTTTTATTTTTTCCTCTCAGAAATTTCCTTCATCCGCTTTTTTTCTTCAGGGCTTAAGCTCTCTTTTCCCCTCGTTGAAATTTTTTCAAGCATTGCATCCATGAATTGGTCGTCATTAAGGACAGGGGATCCCGATTTAATATCAAAAATCTTAGTGCGCTGCTTGGGTTGTTTGACCTTTTTTTCAAAAAGAGACAAAAATCTTCTTTCAAAGGGGTGTAAAATTGGAAATGGACCCAATTGTTTCCAGACAATTAGCGTGAAAAGGTAACTGTAGAGGATGCTTGCTGTAAGGCTAATTGCACCAACCCAGTAGTGAGAAGAAATATTTACAAAAAGGGTAAAAGCGATCAGCCCGACAACGAGCCACTGAGCTTTGAAAGGGATCGTAAAGAAAAGAAGGAGTCTCGCTCCGGAATTGAGCATCATCCAAGCAACTAAAATGGCATAGACTGCAGTTGTGCTTCCGGCAAGAACTGCATTTGGGATCGCGAGTACAGACAGGCCGGGTAGGATAATTGCTCCTAAGTAAAGGGTCAAAAAAAGCTTTGCTTGCGTTCTTTCAAGGAGAGAGGTCCCAAACATCCAAAGAACGTACATATTAAAGCCGAGCTGGAAAAAAAAGCCGACCGAGACAGATCCTGGGGTAATAAATGCGTAGGTTAGCACTTGCCAGTAGTAATAGTTTTTGATCCCAACCCATGACAAAGCAAGTAGCATTTGTAGCTCAGGGACGAGTACGGCGAGGAGGCTTAGGCCAATTGTAGAAAAGATTAATACTTTTATTGGAGTTCTCATATATTTTTTTTTAACATAACCTCTTGAATTTTTCTAGAGACACGATTATCCTTAGTGGGAAATTCTTAAAGGATCGGTTTATGCAAGACAAGAAACACCCACTTTACCAAGAAGTTCTTTTCGAAGATTCTTCAACTGGATCTAAATTTATCATCGGCAGCACTTTGCAGCCAAAAGAAAAGGTTATGCACGAAGGAAAAGAGTATCCTCATTACCGCGTGCCTGTATCTTCAGCTTCTCATCCTTTCTTCACAAAAGCAACTCAGTTTATGGATACTGAAGGGCGTGTCGACAAGTTCACTAAGAAATATCAGCGCATTTCTGAGCAAGTGAAGCAGACACAAGTAAAGCAAGAAGAAGCAAAAAAAGAAAAAGTTAAGAAGAAGAAGTAGTGAAGGATAAAGTTCAGCGGCTCCTTGCGAGATTGCAAGAAGTCGAAGAGCTGCTGGGCCATCCAGAAACGCTCTCCGACCAAAAACGGTATCGCGAGCTCACTCAAGAGCATTCTCAAATTTCAGAATTAAAAGAAGTTTGGGAGCGCTTTCAGTCTGCAGGAAAACAGCTCGATGAAAATCGAGCTTTGCTCCCATCTGAGCAAGATGCAGAGATGGTTGTTCTTCTTAAAGATGAGATCTTGCGTCTCGAAATTGAGATGGAAGCGTCCAAAAAACAGATCGAAATTCTCCTCGTTCCCCCAGATCCCAGAGATAGTCGCAACATTATTTTGGAACTTCGCGCCGGTACAGGTGGCGATGAAGCTGCCCTTTTTGTTGGCGATTGCATTAGAATGTATCAATACTACGCAAATAAGAAGGGATGGAAATTTGAAATTCTATCCTCTTCTGAATCGGAAGTAGGTGGCTATAAAGAGTACATCATGTCACTTTCTGGTCACAATGTGTTTCGTCTCATGCAATATGAAGCGGGAACGCACCGCGTGCAAAGAGTCCCTGATACTGAGACGCAAGGAAGGGTCCATACATCGGCCATTACTGTTGCTGTCCTTGTGGAACCTGCTGAAGACGAAAAAGTAGAAATTGACGAAAGAGATCTGAAAATTGACACCTATCGCGCATCAGGAGCTGGTGGTCAGCACGTAAATAGAACCGATTCTGCTGTACGCATTACTCACCTTCCTACAGGCACCGTGGTCGCATGTCAAGAAGAGCGAAGCCAGCACAAAAACAAAGATAAGGCGATGCGTCTTCTTACGAGTAGAATTGCAGAAGAAATCCGTCGCAAGGCGCACCAAGAAATGTCTGCAGCACGCTTATCTCAAGTGGGGAGTGGCGATCGTTCCGAGCGCATTCGGACGTACAACTTTTCACAAAATCGAGTTACTGACCACCGCATTGATCTCACTTTGTATAAGCTAGATCGCGTGATGGAAGGGGAGCTCGATGACCTCACAATTCCATTGGTTAACCACTTTTATCAACAAATGCTCCAGTCATGAAAACGATTGGCGAAGTCATTAAACTCTCCACAGATTATTTAGCAGAAAGAAAAGTTGAGCCTTCTCGGAGGACCGCAGAAGCAATTTTATCATCGGTGCTCCAATTGAAGAAAATGGAGCTCTATCTGCACTTTGATAAACCAATTGTTGAGAGTGAGCTTACGCTAATTCGTCAGATGTTGAAGCGTTGCGCCAAGGGTGAGCCTGTCGATTATGTAACAGGTGAGGTTGAGTTTTACGGCTGCAAAATTAAAGTAGATTCCCGCGTATTAATACCTCGGCCTGAAACTGAGATCCTTGTCGATATGATTTCAAAGCAGATCTCTTCAGGTGTGCTTTGGGATCTTTGCACAGGATCGGGCTGTATTGGAATTTCTTTAAAAAAAGCGCACCCTGAACTATCGGTTACTCTTTCAGATCTTTCAAAAGATGCGCTTGAGCTTGCCAAAGAAAATGCCCAGAAAAATGGGGTAGAGGTAGATATTGTTCAGGGTGACCTTTTAGGCCCTTTTTCCGGGCGTAAAGCTGATTTCATCGTCTGTAATCCCCCTTACATAACTGAGGCTGAATACAGCCAGTTAGATCCATCTGTTCGCGATTTTGAGCCCAAACTTGCCCTCGTTGGAGGCGTTAATGGGATAGAGTATTATCAGAGACTCGCTCGCGAGCTACCTGCACGCCTCAATCCAAGTGCAAAGATATTTTTTGAGATAGGCTCTGGGCAAGGAGCTGCATTAAAATCGTTATTCCCTAATAGCCAATTACTTAAAGACTGGTCAGGTCATGACCGTTTCATGATTTGTGATAGTTCCTCTTTTTGATGTCTTTCATTTAATTTAATTGTTTTTTTGTGTATAATATTTGTGATTTTAATTAGGAAATTCTGTGTCTATATCTGTAGGTAATAAATGTAAGATTCTCTTAGAGGGAGCTGAGGAGACTCGCATTATAGATTTTGATGCGCGAGGCACGGATCCTTTGCGCCGGCGAACTTATGAGTTTTTGATAAACAAAACAACTGAGAGAGGATTGACTTACTTGATCGCTTTATCTCAGATTGATAAAGACCTTCCAATTATCTATCGAGACGCTAAAACCTTTTTCAAAGTGGTTTCTAACCAAAGAGATATTTATCTTGAAAACACAAGTCCAAAGGCATCCCCACCTATTCACTGCTTTTCGATCGACCCAAGAAGTTGGGAGTTTAAACACCATTGTACGTTGGACGTGAAGAATAAAGTTCATCGATCATTTATGAGTCTTTTAGGGAAAGCCTCTACACCCGAACAGTATTGCGAATTGGGCAAGGTCTATGGAGAAGATGTGGAGACAAGTGGCTTGCATTTTGAGGATGCACAAATCGAATCATTTAAATGGTTTGAAAAGGCTGCTCAAGGGGAGCATGCCGATGCCCAGTATCACTTGGCCAAGCTTTATGCTGAAGGGAGAGGTACCCGTCAAGATTTCAAGCAAGCATTTAGTTGGTTTGCAAGAGCAGCAAATAAAGGTCATGAAAAAGCGCAGTATGAGCTGGGTTGTTTGTACCGAGATGGTAAAGGAACTCAACAAAATTTAGATAAAGCCTTAGAGGCTTTTTATTCATTGGTTGCGCAGCAGTATTCTCCAGCTCAAACAGCGCTGGCACGTATGTATTGGAAAGGTGTAGGTGTTGAAAAAGATGAGAATTTATCGATTACTTTATATGGGTTAGCGGTAGATCGCAACTACGCTCCTGCGCAATATGAGCTGGCAGAGATATTTAAAGGAAAAAGCGAGAATCAAGGTTGTGTGGTTAAAGCTCTTCATTTGTATCAATTGTCAGCGAAGCAAAATTTCGCTAAAGCTCAATATGCATTAGGGAGAATATACGAGGGGTTAAAAAATGTGAAAAAAGCTAAAACATATTACTTAGCCGCAGCCAAGCAAGGTCATGCCCCTTCGCAGTTTGCTTTAGCTGACAGCTATTTAAGAAAGTCGGAATCGAAATTGGCTGCAAAATGGTTCAATCGGGCGGCAAGACAAAATTACAAGCCCGCTTTAATGGCTATGGTTTCTCTTTGTGAGACAGGGTTGGGGGTACAAAAAAACTTAGATCGGGCGATTGGTTGGTGTCAATTAGCTGTTGATCAAAAGTATCCTGGATCAGATGAGAAACTAAAAGAGCTTATGAAAAAATTAAATACACAATATAAAGAGCAAATTTCGAGTCCACCTCAAGAGTAAATATTTGAAAAAAATCAGCTGACTAGAGCTGTTTCTTCTTTTTCCTTGAAAAGCCATCTCTTCTCTAGTATCCTGTTTCCTTATTATGTTTGGCGCATTAACAGATAAACTACAAAACCTCTTCTCAGGCCTTGCCGGCAAGAAGTCGCTCACTGAAGACAACGTCTCTGACGCGGTCAGACAGGTGCGTCTTGCCCTTCTTGATGCTGACGTAAACTACACAGTTGTAAGTGGTTTTGTGAAGCGCGTCAAGGAAAAGGCGATTGGCGATGCGGTAATGAAGTCAGTTACGCCGGGTCAGCAGTTTACGAAGCTTGTTCATGACGAGCTAATAGCGTTGATGGGAAGCGTGGAAGCGCCTCTTGATTTGAAGGGAAAACTCTCTGTTTTGATGCTTTGTGGTCTTCAAGGATCGGGGAAAACAACAAGTTGTGCAAAGTTAGCTGCCTATATTGGCCGAACAGAGAAGCATAAAAAGATTTTACTTGCCGCATGTGATTTGCAGCGACCGGCAGCAATTGAGCAATTAAAGAAGCTGGGCTCTGATCTAGGCGTCCCTGTTTTCCATTTAGAGGGCGAGACGAGCCCCTTGAAAATGGCGAAAAAGGCCTACGAGAAGGCGCAAGCGGAAGGGTTTGATGTTTTGATCGTCGATACGGCCGGAAGGTTGCATGTCGATGAAGCTCTCATGAAAGAGCTTCAGGATATGAAGCAGTTCTTGCAGCCTCGCGAAGTGTTGTTTGTAGCGAATGCGACGACAGGCCAAGATGCCGTTAAGACAGCTGCTGAGTTTGATAAGTGTGTACAGATTTCCGGCACAATTTTGACGATGCTTGATGGAAATGCAAGAGCTGGAGCTGCCATTTCGATTCGCGAAGTGACCAATAAGCCTTTGAAGTTCGAGGGCGTTGGCGAAAAGATAGGTGATTTACAAGTATTTAATCCTCGATCCATGGCCGACAGAATTCTCGGTATGGGCGATGTGATCAACTTGGTAAAAAAAGCCCAAGAGAATTTCTCAGAAGAGCAATCGGCTGAGTTAGAAAAAAAATTAAAAAAAGCTAGCTTTACCTATGAGGATTACCTCAAGCAAATGGGGATGGTAAAGAAAATGGGCTCGCTGAAGAGCCTTTTGAAGATGATCCCGGGGATGAGCTCTCTTGGGGATCTCGCGATTGATGATGCTGAATTTAATAAGATGGAAGCAATCATCTATTCGATGACCCCGCAAGAGAGACAAGAAAGAGTAGAAATTGAACATAGCAGGCGTAAACGGATTGCCAAGGGGAGCGGCGTGAGTATCGATGACGTTAACCGTATGGTAAAAGGGTTTAAGCGTGTGAAACAACTATTTAAAAATATGCCCGACATGAAAGCTCAAGCAAAGAAAATGGGCGGCATGCCGGATCTCAATGAATTAAAAAAACAATTTGAAGGTAAGAAATGGCACTAATCATCCGCATGAGACAGCAAGGAGCTAATGGCCGGCAGAAATTCCGTCTCGTTGTCACAGACTCTAAAACACCACGCGATGGAAAATACCTCGAGATGATCGGTTGGTATAACCCGTTCGGCGAAGGCGACAAAAATCACTTTATCGATGTGCCACGCGTACAGTTTTGGCTCGATAATGGCGCCATGATTAGCGATCGCGTAAAGTCGCTTGTAAAGCGTTTTGCACCTGAAGTAATCAAAGGATTAACTCAGAAGAAAGTTGCAAAAGTTGCGAAGAAGAGAAAAAAGCGCAATAAAGAATAAATGGAGATTGAGATCCTATCGCTTTTCCCTGAATATTTTCAGGGTCCCTTTGATGTCAGTATGATAAAAAGGGCGCGAGATGCAGGGCATTTAGACATTCGGCATACAGATATCCGTGATTTTGCGGAAAACAAGCATGCAAGAGTCGATGATCGCCCTTTTGGGGGAGGCCCAGGAATGGTCCTTTGCCCAGGACCTGTGGCGAGAGCTATTCGCAGTGTTCGTAAGCCAAACTCACGTGTGGTTTATCTTTCGCCTCAAGGGACGCCTCTTACAGCAGCTAAAGCGCAAGGATTTGCAAAACTAGAGCACCTCGTCCTCCTTTGTGGTCACTACGAGGGAGTTGATGAAAGGGTGCTAGAAAAAGAGATTGATGAAGAGATTAGCATCGGCGATTATGTTCTTACGAATGGATGTGCTGCTGCCATAGTTCTAATCGATTCGATGGCTCGGTTTATACCAGGTGTCATAGGACATCCCGATGCCGTACAGGAGGACTCGTTTCAGGAGGGGGTTTTTGACTCTCCCCACTATACGAGACCTGAGAGTTTTGAGGGGATGGATGTCCCAGCGGTGCTGCTTGGAGGAAACCATGCAGAGATCCGTAAATGGCGAAAAGCCGAAGCATTAAAAAAAACACGCCGGGTACGACCCGATTTATTATTAGGAGAACATTGTGAGCCGCTCACCATACATTGAAGAAGTAGAACAAGCTTATCTCAAAAAAGATGTCCCGGTGTTTAACATTGGTGACACAGTCCGTGTGAACACACGAATCGTTGAGGGTGGAAAAGAACGTCTGCAGGCTTTTACTGGCATCGTTATTGCTAAAAAAGGATCTGGCCTTTCTGAAACTTTTACCCTTTACCGCAACGCCTATGGTTCAAGCATGGATCGTACGTTTTTGCTCCACAGCCCACGTATTTCAGGTATCGAAACGATACGTTCTGGAAAAGTGCGTAGAGCGAAACTGTATTACCTCCGTGGCCGTTCTGGAAAAGCTGCAAAAGTACGTGAACAGTACGTTGCTGGCGAATCCAAAGTAGCCCCTGCTCCACAAGCGTAAAATTTTACTTTGTAGAAAAGCTCTGAAAGGTTAAGTTTTTTTGCTAAACCCTTAAAAGGTCTAGCATGAAAAGCGTCACTGATTCAGAGCTTTTACGTTTAGATGCAATGTCTATATGTGAAAGAAGGTTAAAGTCTGAAGGTTTTTGTAGCATCGCAGGTGTTGATGAAGTGGGGCGAGGCCCCTTAGCAGGTCCCGTTGTCGCCGCCGCTTGTATTTTGCCAGAAAACGCCCGCTTTTCTCACCTGAATGATAGTAAGAAACTATCTCCTCAAATCAGAGAGTCACTTTTTGAGAAAATCACTACATTTCCTCATGTTGTATTTGGCATTGGAATTGTCGATGTAAAAACCATTGATCGGATCAATATCTTGCAAGCCACATTTCTTGCGATGAAGCGCGCCATTGGTGCACTTTCTATAAAGCCTGATTATCTTTTAATCGATGGAAATCAGCTTCCCTTAATTGATATCCCATCTGAGTCTTTAGTTCGTGGGGATAGTCTGTCCGTATCGATTGCTGCAGCATCCATTATTGCTAAAGTGACAAGAGATCGAATGATGGATGAGCTCGATATAGATTGGCCCCAATATGGATTTAAGCACCATAAAGGATACGGTACAGCCCTACATCTGAAGGCGCTTTTGGCTCATGGCCCTTCGCCTTTTCATCGAAAAAGCTTTGAGCCAATCAAGTCGATGTTAAATCCAACTCCTTCACAAATCGACCTATTTTAATTAGAACTATAGTTGAGTAATTGCATTGTGGTTCAAGCAAAAAATAACCTAAGCCACCGACAATTATGAAGATATAATCAGGCGCTTTTCAGGGATAGAGGGGGCAGTGACCTAGAAAAAAAAGTGGCCAGACTACAGGGCCAAAAGTCCAAAAGCCGATGGCCTTAGAACCTCCGAAGCGCCGCCACGCCATAATGTTCATCGTTTCGGCCGTAGTCGCTGTTAACGCTCACTCCATTAGGGAAGGAGGCCCCAACAATCATGTGGCTGTTTTTAGCTGTTTCGTTAACGCGGGTATCATCAGCCCACACGCCAGTCCTTGGGGGGTGTTTAGCTGTTTCGTTAACGCGGGTATAAGTCCAGCGCACTCCATTTTCACAATCGCCCTTTTGATAAAGGCTTTCTCCTGTTGCTACTTTGTGAAGCAGCATAACAGCAAAGGCCTCTTGCAAGCTCGGGATTTTATACTTTGCAAAAGCTTTCTTTGCTAAGTTGTCTACTAAGTCTACTTGGGTCTCCCAAGACTTCTTTCTACTGCAAGGCAATACATCTTTGCTCATCAAAACCCAATGTGTATCTGCGAAGGGTTTATCGCCATGCTCGGGACGGTCTTCATTTCGAAAATAGTGGAATTGAAGCGGGTTTCGAAAGATGAAATAATTGGTCTGTCCGTAAGGTTTTGAAATTTCTCTTTCAAAGTGATTTAGACTTTTGAGCTCTTCGGGAATAAGGTAGAGAACATGAGTATCTTTGACTTTAAAATTCGTTCCATCTTCTTTTTTTTGATCGCCATAGATCGGGCATGGACCCTCAAGAATATGAAGTATATTCTCGGGTAGTGGAGGGATTTTTTTAGGGAGTATGTTTAAGCGATTTAAAGCTTTGTACCAATCCATTATGGGACTGAGATTCAGTAACCGCTTTATAGTTAGGTCTTGTAACGAGGGAATTGTTTTAAGTCTTGCATTAAATGTGTTGGAGTCTTCTGATGCAGATTTAATTGCGTGATCAATAACTGATTCTTTTAATATATCGGGTAAGCTGTCAAGCTTTGTATAGGCCATTTCTTTTGCTAAAGACAGCTGCTTTTGAGGAGTGATCCAATTGGCTCGACTAACAGGCTCTTGTTCTTTCTCTTCGTCTTCAGGAATATATCCTCTGCCTGAATAAACATGTGCAACATTAGATATGCTTGCCACGGTTAATTCTCCTCGGAGTGATAAAGTAATAATTATAGCAGAAAAGATAATTATATTAAATGGAAAAGACGCTCAAAAAAAACAACCCAAGCTGCTAACAATTAAGAGGATATAATTAGGCGCTTTTCAGGGATAGAGGAGGCAGTGACCTAGAAAAAAAGTGGCCTGATTACAGGGCCAAAAGTCCAAAAGCCAATGGCCTCAGAACCTCCGAAGCGCTGCCGCGCCGCAGTAATTAGTAAAGAGGACATCCATATCATCGTATCTGTATTGGATGTTTACGCCAGATGGTTTAAAGCTTCCAATCACCAAGTCCAAGGCAACGCTGATATACGTCGGGTTCCATCGAATTAGCTCATTTCCTGCGTCATAAAGACGTTCTCCGGTTGCAACTTTGTGAAGCATCATAACAGCAAAAGCCTCTTGTAGAGTCGGGATTTCATAATCTACACAATTTTTTCTCGCTAAGGACTCTACTAAGCCTGTCAGGGTCGCCCAAGACTTGTTTTTACTGTCCGGCAATACATCTTTGCTCATCAAAACCCAGTGTGTATCTGCAAAGGGTTTATCTCCATGCTCGCGACGATCATTATCATCAAAAATGTAGAATTGAAGTGGATTTTGATCTTTGCAATTCGTCTGTCCGTAAGGTTTTAAAATTTCTCTCTCAAAGTAATTTAGACTTTTGAACTCTTTGGGAATAAGGTAGAGAACATGAGTATCTTTGACTTTAACATTCGTTCCATCTTCTTTTTTTGGATCGCCATAGATCGGGCATTTGCTTTCTAGAATGTGATGTATATGATTCGGTAGTGGGGGGATTTTTTTAGGGAGTGCGTTCAAGCGATATAAAGCTTTATACCAATTCATTAAGCATGGAGGAAGGGGGCTCAGGTTAAGCAATCGCATAATCGTTAGGTCCTGCAAAGAGAGAATCTCGGTTTTAGATCCTTCACAAAATATGCCAGAGCATTCCAATGTAGATTGAGCTATGCGATCAATAGCCGACATTTTTAATGTGTCGGGGAAGCTATTCAGTTTTGTATAAGCTATTTCTCTTCTTTTTAATGGCAGAGCAAGCTGATCCACCTGCTCAAGAGGAGCGAGCCAATTAGCTGGACTGACAGGCTCTTGCTCTTTCTCGTCGTCTTCAGGAATATGCCCTCTGCCCGAATCAACGCGCACAACGTTAGATATAGTAGCCATAATTAATTCTTTTTTGCGGAACGAATAGATAATTATATCAAAAGAAATGATGTATTTCAAATCAAACATAGATCTATGTGATTTTATCTAAAAGCACATGGATTAGATCGGCGGCGGCAACTCCTGCTAGGGCAAAAGCAATGTAAACTCCATTATATTCTATAACATTCGGCATCGCCCAGTTTAAACAAGTAAATATGAAGTAGAAAAAGAAAATCAGCCAAAGGATACGGCTCAAGGTTCCAATGATGGGTATGTGGGAAATGCCCCGATGGCGAAAGAGATAGCTATAGGGGCGAAAGGGGAGCGTTAGGAGCCCTTTTAGGGAGAAAAGTCGGATGTTTCGGGCTAAATCAAGATCGGGGTGGAGGAAAATTGTTCCATAGATGAAGGCGGCTGAAAAGCAGGCTATCTCTGTCGGTTCCACTTGAACAGTGTGTTTTAGGGCAACAAGAGTTAGGGGGAGGCCCAAAAACAGGTTGATCGAGACATGGGTTTTGTAAGATGGCATAGAATTAAATTACCAGAACCTACTAATATTGACAAAAAGGCTCAATATGTTATGCAGCATGACCGGTTTTGGACGTGCAGTTTGTGATGCTCCTTTAGGCAAACTCACTGTTGAAATCCAGTCCGTCAATCGAAAATATCTTGAAGTTTCAGTATCTTCCCCCAAGGAATTTAGCCGTTTTGAGTTAGATGTAAGGAAGTGGGTGGGGACTTTTGTCCAGCGCGGTCAAGTTTTTGTCCGGATTTCCTTAATTCCTAATGAAGCAGCTCTTCAGACCCAATTACCCGATCCAAAAGTGATCAAAGAGTTGAAAAAAGGATGGGAAAAGATTGCAAAAAGTATTGGAACAGATCCTAAAGAGATCTCCCTTTCATTTATTATGCAATATTTAGGACTCAGCTCTAAGCCAGATTCAGTCGGCGAAAAAGATAAAGCTTCTTTAGAAAAATGTGTTGTTGAGGCGCTAAAAGGTCTTTCGAAAATGAAGCAGATGGAGGGTAAGGCCTTAGCCGCTGATCTTTCAACAAGATTAAAACTTCTCGAACAAAGAATTGGGGAAATTGAGAAGCTAGCCCCTGACGCCACACAAAAAATGAGAACAAAACTTTTAGACAAAATGGCTGAACTTTTGAATAAAGACGTAGAAACCGATGAGCGCTTGATTAAAGAAATCGCCCTTTTCGCGGAGCGCGTTGATATCTCAGAAGAAATCGTCCGCTTCCGGAGTCATATCGTCCAATTTAAAGAGCTGTTGAAGGGCACAGTTGTGGGAAGAAAGATGGATTTTTTAATCCAAGAGTTGGGAAGAGAAACCAACACAATAGGTTCGAAGTCGATGGAGGCTAAAATCTCTCATCTGGTCGTCGACATGAAAAGTGAGCTAGAAAAAATGCGCGAGCAGGTGCAAAATCTTGAGTAAGAAAAAAGGGTTGATTTTTGTGGTGAGTGCCCCTGCTGGGACGGGGAAAACAACTCTTGTCCGGATGCTTGTAGGAGAGTTTCATAATGTGGTTGAAAGCATCTCTTATACGACAAGGAAACCGCGCGGCAAGGAGATTGCGGGAAAAGATTACAATTTTATCTCGATGCAGGAGTTTGAGGAAAAAATCAAAGAAGGTGAGTTTCTTGAGTACGCAAAGGTATTTGATAACTATTACGGGACATCCCGAAAAGTTGTCGATGCTCAGCTCGAAAAGGGAAAGCACGTCGTTCTTGTGATCGATACTCAAGGTGCTCTTCAGCTTAAAAAAGATTTAGATGCGATCTTTATTTTCATAAGCCCCCCGAGTCTAGAAGAGCTCAAATCTAGGCTTTGTAGACGTAGTTCGGAGAGCGAAGAGGCGATCGACTATCGTCTTTCATGGGCTGAAAAAGAGATGTCTCTTAAAGAAAAATATGACTACCACATTGTCAACGATAAGCTAAAAGCAGCTTATGAAGTGCTCCGATCGATTTTGATTGCTGAAGAGCACAAAAACCGTTAAACTATTCGTCAAAAGGAAGTCTTATGCAGCTTACAACAGAACGTATCCGAAAAAAATTCAAAAACAACTTTGATCTTTGCAATTTCTCAATCAATATCGCTCGAAATATGATTTTGAGCGGCCATCAAGCAACACTGGGTCAACTCCTCGTCGCTATCGAAGAGCGAGCCGATGAAGCCCGAAGCTGAAAAAATTCTCATAACGTCCGCTTTGCCCTATGCAAACGGACCTTTGCACTTTGGTCATATTGCTGGTGCCTACCTGCCCGGTGATTGCTATGCCCGTTTTCAAAGACTCATGGGTAAAGATGTCCTTTATCTTTGTGGATCAGACGAGCACGGTGTGGCAATTACGTTAAGCGCTGAAATGGCCAAGCGTAGCCCCAAAGAGCATGTAGATCTCTTCCATCAAACGAATAAAAATTTCTTTGAACAACTAGAGTTTTCTTTCGATCACTATAGCCGAACAACCTGGCCTGGCCATATTCCGACGACGCAAGAGTTTTATCGAGCCCTCGACGAAAAGGGGATGATTGATGAAAAAACAGAAGATCACCTCTATTCTGAGCAGGAAAAGAGATTTTTAGCAGACCGCTATGTAGTAGGAACGTGTCCTAAATGTGGCTATGATCAGGCCCGTGGCGATGAGTGCCAACGCTGTGCAAGTTCATATGAAGCAACTGATCTGAAAAATCCCCGTTCAAAACTCACAGGATCACCCCTTGTTTTAAAGCCTAGCAATCACCTTTACTTGCGCTTTGATAAATTCAAAGAGAAGCTCTCTTCATGGATTAAAGGGAAAAAGTGGAAAGACAATGTCGTCCACTTTGCCATGCAATATATCAACGATCTAAAGCCTCGCGCGATCACGCGTGATTCAAGCTGGGGAGTTGAGGTTCCAAATCACCCAGGCAAGGTATTTTACGTGTGGTTTGATGCGCCAATTGGCTATGTTTCTGCCGCGAAAGAGTGGGCTGAAAAGTTGGGTAGCCCCGATCGTTGGAAAGACTATTGGCTCAATCCTAATTGCAAGCTGGTCCACTTTATCGGGAAAGATAACATCCCCTTTCACGCTGTCTTTTTCCCTGCAATGCTAATGGGCCAAGATCTTCCTTATAAACTTCCCGATGAAGTCCCTGCAAATGAGTTTTATATGCTTGAGGGGCGCCAATTTTCAAAATCTGAAGGTTGGACAATCGATCTAGAGGACTTTTTTACTCGCTACACTCCAGATCAGGCTCGCTACGCAATTGCCGCAAATGCTCCCGAGACATCTGATTCAGAATTTAGTTGGAAAGATTTCCAAATGCGCTGTAATTCGGAACTTTTGGGCAAACTGGGTAACTTCGTCAATCGAGTCCTTGTTTTTGCAAAACAGCACTGCAACTCTCAAGTTCCTAAAATTTCACATGTTGATGAAGCTTTTGAAAAGCAGATGAGTGAACTTGTTGAACAAGCCGCTCAAAGTTACGATCAGTTCCATTTGAGAAAAGCGTCGCAAACCCTCATGGAGCTGTGTCAAGCTGGGAATGGCTATTTTGATGCGAAAAAGCCTTGGGTCCTTGCAAAAGATCCCTCAAGACGCTCGGAGTTAGATAACACAATTGCCTACAGTATTCAGTGCATTAAAAATATTGCCCTACTTTCCTCCCCAATCATCCCTGATTCTGCGCAAAAGATTTGGCATATGTTGGGCTACTCCTCAGAGCTTGCAAAGGGGAATTGGAACGAAATTTCTAAAAGCTTTGTCCCCGTTGGGCAAAAATTAAATGAGCCTGTGATCTTGTTTCGCAAAGTAGAAGATGAAGAAATCCTACTTCAAGTGCAAAAACTTGGAGAAAAACTTAAAGAGGTTAAGGAAGTGACAACAACTACATATCAACCCCTTAAAGATCCCATCACTTTTGAAACTTTCGAAAAAATTGACTTACGCGTAGCACAAGTGCTCGAGGCAGTTAAAGTTCCGAAGTCGAAAAAACTCCTTAAACTTCTTGTCGATGTGGGATTTGAAAAAAGGACCATCGTCTCTGGGATTGCCCTCTCTTATGAACCCGAACAACTCGTTGGGAAAAAAGTGGTGATCGTTGCGAATTTAGCGCCAGCTACCATTATGGGAATCGAGAGCCAAGGGATGATTTTAGCTGCAAGCTTGGAAAAATCGCTCGAGCTCCCTCAGATCCAAAACTTGGCCCCTGGAAGCTCTGTTTCTTAAAACAACACCTTGAGCTCTTGTGAAAGCTGCTCATTTAGAGAAGAGATTTCCGTTTCATTAAAAGCTTCAAATGCGCGAGGAATGCAAAGTCCTTCATCGAGCACCTTACCCCCTAAAGTTTCGATAATAGATCGTAAATGAGCAAGGCCTCTAACGCCGCCGCCATTGCCAGGCGATGTGCTTAAAAGGACAAATTGTTTGTTTGAAAAAGCATCGTTAGAATAACTTCCCTTTTCAGATCTCGACGCCCAATCGAGCGCATTTTTTAAAACAGCGGATACCGAGCCATTATATTCGGGTGAGGCGATAATGATCGCATCACTTTGAATCATTAGATCTCTTAATTTTTTTGCATGCTTTGGCATCCCTTGTTTTTCGAGATCGCCATCGTAGAGGGGGATGGGAAAGTTTTTTAGATCAATTAATGTCGTCTTTGCCCCTAATTTTGTAGCTGTATCAGCTGCTTGCTTTGCCAATTTCTTATTAAACGATTCGCTGCGCGTGCTTCCCGCAAAGACTAAAACATTCATTTCAGCAAAGAGGGGAAAACTCATGAGTAAAAATAGGATCAATTGTTTCATTGGATAAACTTGAGTTGATGGTGTGATTCGGGGTGGTATGTTTTTGCCATCTCAACGATTGCTTTTTCCAACCCGGTGTACCGTTTTTGGACTTGGTTATTGTTAACTGCAATGGCAATGGCTTTAGATGAGCCTACGAGATAGACCTGCTTTTTGCCTCTTGTGACTGCAGTATATAGTAAGTTTCTATGGAGCATTTTAAAATGGGTTGTGTGGATCGGGATGACCACACATGGACATTCACTGCCTTGGTATTTGTGGATCGAAGTTGCATAAGCTAAAATGAGCTCATCGAGATCTGCGAGATCGTACTCCACCTCTTTATCGTCAAAGCGGACAATCATCATCTCTTCATCTATATCAATAACCCGGCCAATGTCGCCATTGTATACATTCTTGTCGTAGTTGTTTTTTAGCTGCATCACTTTGTCGTGAACGTGAAAACGCCTCCCCATCCGAAATACAGGCTTGTCGCTCGGGTTTAAAAGATTTTGTAGCGCGTCATTGAGCATTTCAGCTCCAATGACCCCACGCTTCATCGGGCATAACACCTGTACATCGTCAATTGGATGGTACTTCCAAAGTTTTGGAATTTCGCTTGAAACAAGTTGCAAAATCACTTGCTGGATTGCTTCAGGAGTCTCCGCGGGGATAAAGTGAAAGTCGCTTCGCTCATGAGTGTGAATTTCTGGAAACTCGCCGTGGTTAATCCGGTGGGCGTTGGTGATGATTTTAGAGCCCTTCGCTTGTCTGAAGATCTCAGTTAAACAGGTCACGCCGATTTTCTTAGAAGTGATGAGATCGCGAAGTACAGTTCCCGCTCCAACGCTAGGCAACTGATCAATATCGCCCACAAATAACACCCTAGCTCTGCTTGGTATAGCCTTTAATAAATGAAAGAGCAGTTGGGTGTCGATCATGCTAGCTTCATCGATGATGAGTAAATCGCAGTCGAGGGGATTGTCCTTGCCTCTTTTAAAGCCGCCTGAGGTGAAGTCCATTTCTAATAGCGCATGGATCGTAAAGGCTAACTTATGGGTGATTTGAGTCATCCGCTTTGCAGCCCTTCCTGTGGGGGCAGCTAAGAGGATCTTTTCGGTTAGCTTTTGTGTAATTGCTAAAATAGCATTGGTGATCGTACTTTTTCCAGTACCAGGGCCGCCTGTGATGATATGAACTTTGTCAGTCAGCGCCTGAATGACCGCATCTTTTTGCCCATCAGCAAATTGGATCGAGAGTTGACCTTGAACCCAGTCGACAGCTTTTGCGGCATCGATGGAGCGAATGGCTTGCTGACCATTTAAAATGCGTAAGAGATCTTTTGCAATGCCTTGCTCAAAGGCGAAGTAAGGCTTTAGCCAAATCATCCCATCTTGTTCTACTAGCTGCGTATTGATCAAAGACTGCACTGCTTTTTCAACTAAGGGGAGCTCAACTTCCAATACACCTGCAGCAATGGGCAAAAATTCACCAATCGGAAAACAGGTATGGCCATCGCTTGCTTGTTCCCAAAGGACAAACTCAATGCCAGCTGCGAGCCTTTCAGGTGAGTGCAGAGCAAAGCCGAGCTTTAAAGCGATCCCATCTGCGAGCTTAAAGCCGATGCCGGTGACTTCCTTAGCGATCTGATAGGGGTTAGCCTTGACCTTGGCGATGCTTTCGTTTCCATATTGCTTAAAGATTTTTTGGGCATAACCTGGGCTGGCGCCATGTGATCTAAGGAAAACCATGACTTCTCGAATGGACCTTTGCTCATCCCAACACTCTTTTAAAAGCCTAATTTTTCTTTTACCAAGCCCTTCAATTTCGTTGAGACGATGAGGGGTCTTGTCGATGACTTCAAGGGTGTCGGCGCCGAAGCGATCGACGATTTTCTTCGCGTAGACGGGGCCAATTCCTTTGACGAGACCTGATTCGAGGTATTTTTGGATCCCGATGATGTCGGAAGGGGATTCGACAGTGTACTCAGTGACCTCGAATTGTCTGCCATGGGAGGGGTGATTTTTCCAGATGCCTTGGCAGACGACATTTTCGCCAGCTTGAAGGCCGGGTAGGTAGCCGACGATGACGGTGAGATCTTTTTTCTTGGGTTCTTTAAGACGGGCGACAGTGAAGCCGTTTTGAGGTTGCGCGAAGACAATGGCGTCTACATAGCCGCTTAAAGGTTCATCCATGCAAAAAATTTTATCACTTCAACACGCTTTGCTCAAGCAAATTCCCTTGCAAATTAATGGCTTTCAAAATTATCATGATTCTTCTTTTCTATTCCGGGTTAGCTCAGCGGTAGAGCAGTAGACTGTTAATCTATTGGTCGCGTGTTCGAATCACGCACCCGGAGTTTCATAAGTGACGTATGCAAGTTAGAACCTATCAATTGAGCTACCCATTTTCAAAGGTGTGGCTCATCCTTTGGCTCGTTTTTTACTTTCCTATTGGCCTGGTATTGATGACTCGTGTTCAGTATGTAACTCCGAAGGAGTCTGTTAGATGGGACTATCAGGGATCGCGTTTCTGGCTCTATTTCTGGGCAGTTCTCTTTTTCCCAATTGCGATTCTGCTCTTTCTTTTTAATAACTCCCTTGTGATCACTCAAACAAATAGCCAAGACTCCGCTCTTTAGACATCTTCTTCTGTTGGGAGATTTTTTAATTTATTTTTTTTGCATTGTTTTCATTGGGCAGTTCACCTGTTAGCTGAAGAAAAACCATCTTAAAGAAGTTCGAATCATTCAATTTATCTCTAATCATCTTTCGTTCTAGTTTGTATTTTTCTAAGACAGGGTCTTCGTTGAATAAGGTTTCAAAAGATCGAAAGCGGGGTAAGCGTAGGTCGGCAAGAGTATAAAGAAAACTCCCCTTAGACCTCCCTTGTGTTTTTGAGGTAAGTGGAGGACTTAAAGTCTCGGAGCTGTTTTCAAGTTTCATCAGTAGATCAAAGAAATATGAGTTTTTATATCCAAACCCATAGACTATTCCGGTAAGTAGGTGATTTGAAAACACCTGTTTCCAAAAGTCAGAATCTTCATTTTTAAAGTCCATGGTCACTGAAACAGGATCAAAATCAAATCCAAGCTCTTTTTTAAACAAGTCGTAGTGTTTTTGAAGAGTCCAGATGGTTTCTTGTACATTTGCGATGTGTCCTGACCATACCTTTTCGGAAAGTGTTGGATGTTTAGCAAATAAAAAGGGCGTTTTGGGGTATTGGTTGAAAAAAGATATCCACTTCTCCCAGTTCTTGCTAAAATCGTCCTCGCGAAAACATTTCATAGACAAAGATAGAGCCTCTTCTCTTTCTTTGCCTTTTATCCCTTCTTTTTCTAGGTAGCGAAGAGTTGATTGTTGACATTCTTCTTCGGTTGCAAAAATAAGCATCTCTGCAGATATTGGCTTTGTCCCAAAAAGAGTATAAATAGATGCGCCACCTAAGAAAAATTCTTTAAAAAACTTTTCCATCCATTCATGTTCTTCTTTTGTGACTAGGGTGTTGGATTCTTTTGAAGGAAGGTTTTTTATGGACTGAACAGAAGGCGTTGAACAACTTACCATAAAAAAATTGCTAAGAAATAAGAGAAAATATAGATTCCTCATCTTAAAAATTTTTACGAAGAAGGGTCTATATGTTATATAAATCTTCATCCACTTTTTTCTTATTTTTTTCATTCGTAAGTGTAGCTCTTTTTGGTCATAATTCCCAAAAAGAAAATCAAGAGGTTCTTTTGGCGCACTTGAATGCCTCACGTAAGGTAGTAGCATATGCGCCAGGAGCAATTAAGAATTATGAAGATGCAAAGCTCTATATTTGTGAAAACCAAATCTACAAAAGCAGTTCGGGTTCTTTCTTGTGCCTAAGCTCGGGAGAATGCCTCTCGCTGCCCCCGATGCCAGTAGATTCAATTGGGCCTTATCTTGTTACTTTAAATATGGTGGATGATAAGTTTTTTAAGAATGTTTGCAATAATTGTGGGCACGAGTGGTCTGGAGGGCTATTTGATGTTTGGTGTCCCAATTGTGGTAGCACAGACTGGGATACAGTGCGAGATCGTGACTAGATAGAAACTGCAAATATTTTCTCTTCAGATTAGTTAGAGTTAATTACTTTCAAATATTCCATTGAAAAAGAGCGAAAGTTAAAAAGGGATCTCGTAGATGCACCCTTAAATTCTACTAATGTATAACCAAGTTATGTGCTTGTGGTAGTGGGAGCTTGTTGATTGAACTCATCTAAAGAAATTACAGTTGTTGAAATCTTGCATGCCGTTAAAGGAAAAACATATGAATTGAGAAAAGCATTGCTTAAACTTGTTCCAATTTGCAAAAAAGAGCCCGGATGTTTGCTCTATGAGCTTTTTGAGCCTATTGATGGCGAGGGACAATTTCTTATTCTTATGCGATGGAAAGACAAAAAATTCCTAAAGGACCATGAAGCCTCTTTGGTTATTCAAGAGTTTGTTCAAAGCCACGATAAAATCATCTATGACGAAGTTCACCAAACAGAATGGGTGGCTGTTTCTCAAGGGAATTGAAAAATTCTTAGCAAAAATATACACAAAAACACCTCGGGCCGCATATGGGGCCCACTCATAAAATGACATTTCTCAGTTTGATTATGGCATATCGTTTCGAAGAGTTGGCGTAGAACTTCTTCTCGGCTACATTACTTCCATAACTCTTCTGCGCTCTTGAATGCGATTTTTTATTATGCGATAGAGGATAAGGGGGAGAAATAAAGTCCATAATAGCGCGAAAAAAATGAAGGATAGAGGGGCTATCAGCCAATTATATTTTTTTTGTCTACTCGGTATAAGTAGAAAGTGGAAAGAATTTGCCAGAATTACGAGAATACGTCTCCACCCATATTCCGAATTAGAAGCTGTCATTCGATGCTTGTAAGTATCGAAAATCCTTTCGTGCTGCGTCTCATCGTTTATATGAAAACTACAGGTATTATAAGGTGCTATAACAGCTGTCCACCATTTTTTTGGTTTTTTGAAAAATAGTTTTAGGTAGTTGGGGGTCATTCCCAGCCATGCTCTGAGACATTGTACGTATTCTCCAAATAAGACCAATCCGTCAATTCGGCCACTGCTGTGCATAAATTGTTTTTTCTGAAACTCTTTGTCTTTTTGAATAATTTTGTCTCTTGTATGTTTTGGAGGCAGCTGGATTTTTTTTGAAAATACTTTGCTTACATACATACTTTGTGCTTCAGATATAGCAGGGATAGACCCAACAACAGGGCGAGCAAACCCTATATATGCAAGCGAAGGATCGTCATTATGGAGTATGAACTTAAAATGTTCGTTGATGGGAACGTTATATTTAGGATCCGCAAAAAATGGGAAAGACGTCTTGAAGCCGCTGCAGAATATGATCAGGTCCACCTTAGATTTGGACCCATCACAGAAAAAGACCTCATCACCTATGATCTGAGTGACTTCTCTCTTCGGAATTAAAGATCCTAAAATGATGTAGTGATTGATGTGCCAACTTTTATTGAGAAATTGTCCAAAATATGGAGCTGGAGACTCCCACGCTTTAATGCCATGTCCACATTTACCCCCCTCTTTCTCTATGATGTACTGAGTACAATAGGGTCTTTCAAATGGATCCAACACTAACCGTAACTCTGAACTAAAGTGATCTCCAATCAAAAGATTATCAGAGCTTTCCCCTGTTTTGAGGTAGCGGTTTACAAACCACTGGCCATTAGGAATGCTTAAAATGACTTTTTTTGCTACATGACATAAATCTCCAGCTATGTCACTCGCCGTTTCTCCTCCCCCATACAACAAAATCGTTTTGTTTTCGTATTCATGTGTGGGCTTTTTGTACGCAGCGGAATGCATTTTAGGAATAGTAATGTCTTTGAACTTAGCATCTTCTAAGTAGAATTGATTGGGGTGTTGATGCACCCCGGAGCACACTACCAGAAACTTGCTGCGATATACGTTATGATGTTGATCTTCTAATACCCAGTTGTCATCTTCTTTTTTAACCATTACGACTTGGGTATTTGGTCGAAAGTATTTTCTAATGTCAAAGTGGTCGATATAGCTATTTAAGTATTCTATGACATGCCAATGGCTAGGAAACTCGGACCAGTCGTGCGGCATAGGAAAGTCGGACATTTCTGTAAATGTTTTAGAAGAAGTCAAGTGTGTAGAGAGTAAAACTCCCCCCTTATCCTTACAATCTTCACGATACTTAAAGACCCCTCCCATATCGTCAGACCCTTCTAGCACTAGGGGTGTCAGTCCATTTTCAACCATATATTTGCAAGCTAATATGCCGGACCATCCCCCACCAATAATAGCTACGTCGATATGAACTGGATCCTGCATAGATTTTCCTTTTTTTTCTTATTAAGAATCACCCCTAAGTATTTATTTTCAATGCTTTATTGCAAATAAAATTTTTTTCCAAAACCCCATTGGGATAGGTTCACAAATGGCCTCTTCTCTCTTGTAAAACATCACGAGGTATTTGAAAAAAAATGCTGTGAAAGATTTGAGGATGAAATTTATTTGCTTATTTGGGTTCAGGATTTTCATTTGCCGCGCCGCGCAGACCAGTTGCCGCTATGAGCCCCAGGAAATTAAAACTGAGCGTCGAGTATAAGTAATAGGCCCCAAAACCCATCACCCCATCGACTACGTCAACCATCATTATAAATAACCAACAGAGTAAGTAGTACGAGAAAAAAGTGGCTTTATACTCTTTGCCAAAAACGAAATAAAACAGATAACAGATCGCAGAGGCCATGAACCTATCCTAATAAAATTTTTCTTCGATTTTTAGGATTATTTTGGCCGATTTTCGATTCAAATGGCGGAGATAATATCGCAAAGTATATTACCCCCGCCATTTGAATCGAAAAGTCGGTTCAAAAGAACCTTAAAATCGACCGAAACTTTTTATTAGGATAGGTTCACTATGCCTCGGCATATATTTTCATCAAAACTTTGATCAATAATCATTAGGATCAAAAATACAATCTTTAAAATGATCAATGACGAGCACGAAATGTGCCATAAGACCTTCCATCCATGTTCGTCACTTCGTTCAGGGCTTATGTCATTCATGCTCTAAGTTGTATCTTGAAGAGCTGTTTTTTTCAATCACTGATGGGTCTCAGCTTGCTACTTTCTAATGTTCCATTGAAAAAGAGCGAAAGTTAAAAAGGGATCTCGTAGATGCACCCTTTTTAATTTGCCCGAAATTTCTGTGGTCAAGTAACCATCTATAAAACCTTGCTTTAGCTCATCCATTGTAAAGCTATCCACAGATGCAATCGCCTCTGAGCCTTCAGGGGTCGAAAGACTTTGGTCGGTTACTTGTGCAAGATACACTGGTACGCACGTGTTCGTCATGCCTGAATCGGGATTCATATGCCCTAAAAATTCGATTTTATTTGCGATATAGCCCGTCTCTTCTTTCATCTCTCTTAAAGCGCCTTGCTCTGGAGTTTCGTTTGTCAATAACCCCCCTCGAGGCAATTCATACTCCCATGAACGGGTCGCGTGTCGAAAGTTCCTGTTCAGTGCGATTTTCCCATTGGGTAATACCGGCAAAATGGCAACCCCCGCAACGCCATTTAGCGACTGTTTCCAAATAAGTCTGCTATATACTCCGTAGCTTCCATTGGGGAAACGGACTGCATCATTTAACCAAATCCAATACTTATCATCTCCGACAATTCCAACAGTTCTTTGTGTTTTTTCTTGGATTTCAGAAATTTGACTCTCGTCCCGAATGATCTCAATCTCTTGATTTTGATAGGAGGCGTCGGGTCCTAGCGTTTGAGCATATTGACTCAAGAATTCTAAATACTTGGTTGTAGCTTCAGTGGGAACTGCGAACAGACTCTGGATGCAGATCAGGCTAGTAACTAAGAGGGGCTTTAAGTGCATGGTGAACTCCATATAATTTTAAAAAAGGATAGAAAATCATCAAATAAATTTACAGCCAAAAAATGGGTTAAAATAACCGAAAAATCGACTGAAACTTACTTTGCTGGGTAGTCTGTTGAGCCTTGAGTGAAATAGGCGCCGGTTTTATAATTTTCCCTTTTTAAGGAGAAATTATGGCAATTGCTGCTGCATCTATTTGTTTTATTGCGTGTCACGGGGGGCCGGCTGACCACTTTTGTACTTTCGCTCAGGAGTTAAAGAAAAATGGGCGGCAGGTAGAAATTTATGCAAGCGCCCTTACTTTCCAGAAATTTTGGGAAAAAGGTTTAAATCCCATTTCAATGCAAGATCTCAATGCTAAGGAAGTGGCTGAAAAATGTAAAAATTGCTCTGTTGTAATTACCGATGTGGGCGATCTCTTTGATGAGCAAGTTCAAAAGGCTTTAGCTGAATGTGCCCCAGGGGTGACCCGTTACGCTTATTACGACAACCCTGAAGACTTTGTGACTGTCGAGTACTCAGCCACTGCCACTAAAGTGATGGCTGCTGCTAACCGAGTTTTGTTTGCGAATGTCCATTTAGAAAAAGTGCCCGTCTTAGATGGGGATAAGGTGCCGGTTGATTTGCCTGAAGAAAAGAGGGTAGGTTTGGGATATTATCCAGTTGAGAATGCACAAAAGATAGGTCGGGACAGACTGGAGCAAAAAGGGGAGATTCGTAAAGAATTTTTTTCTAAATGGGAAATTGAAGATCAGGGGCAAAAGATTTTGGTCTATACAGGTGGGTGCAACGATGTGTACTTTGCGGAGGCTTTCCCAAAGTTTCTTGAAGTGATATCAGATTCTGCAGGACATAAGGACTTTTCGAAGTATTTGATCGTACTGCAGCAGCATCCTAGAGCAAAGGTTGATAATAGAGATCTGGAAATTTTGCAGAAATGGAATACTGATCGTGGAGCGGGGATTTCATTTGTTGTGTCCGATTCGGCTACAAATGAGGTAATGAAGATGGCCGACGCGATGATCTATTATCAAACAAGTATGAGCCCCCAATTTGCTTTAGCAGGCATTGCTACGATTCAGGTGGGCCACGACGATTTTAAAGATTGTCTTGTGAAAAGCAAGCTTTGTTCGGCTGTGAAAAATGCAGGTGAGTTTTTGGCAGCTTTGGATCGTTTGGACGGCTCTGATGAAGTTTCGAGCGAAGTTGTTGAAAAAGGGATCGGATATTTACCCGATTGGAAAGAAAGACTATTAGTAATTTTTAAGTAGTCTCGGTCGCTACGGCGGGTTTTTTGAAAAAGGTGCGGTAGGTGAGGACGCTAGCGAGGGTTCCCACTAACGTATTTGCGATAAAGCGGGCGAGAAAAATCCCTTCGATTCCGCTATAGGTATTGAGTAAGAGCGCAAGCGGTAAGTAAATTACGATGAGTCTTGCTGCCGATAGAAGATTGCCAAAAAAGGGTTTCCCAACTGCGTTCATTGCATGCGTTGTCAAGAAAACAGTTCCCAATAGTCCATAGGTAAGTGGGATCATCGAAAAGTACAAAGAGGTGATCTCGACAACTTGTGGACTTTGATCGAAAAATGCAGAAATAGATGCTCGTTGAAGGATAAACAAAAGGGCGCACCCAATTCCTAGAAGATGGGAAAAAAGGAACGATTTTTTGATTCCCTCGCGAATACGCGTGTGGTTGTTTGCCCCCCAATTTTGCCCAATAAATGGCGCGATCACAGAAGCGAGGGCAAAGATGGCAATGAAGGGGACGGTCTCTACTCGAGTTGCAATGGAATTTGCGGCCACTGCTGCATTGCCGTAGGAGACTAAAACTTTGTTTGTAAAGGCTGTGCTGACTGGAGTTAAGCTGTTGGCAAGTGCTGTGGGTAGCGCGATAACGAGTATTTTCTTCACTACAGAAAAATCAAACGAGGTGAAAATGGAGGTGAAGGGGATTTGCTCATTGCGGCCCAATTTGGTGAAGATTAGATAGGCGCTTAGGGCATTGCCCAAAACTGTTGTAAGGGCCGCCCCTTGAATGCCAATTGCAGGAATTGGACCCCATCCAAAAATTAAGATCGGATCCAATATGGCGTTGAGGGCTGCTCCTAAAATTAGGATCATACTTGGGTAAAAGACGTTTCCTTTGGCTCTAAATATAGAGTTGCCCACAATCGACATGTTCATAAATACGACCCCAAGGTACCAAATAATCATGTAGTCTTTAATGAACGGCATTAGGCTTTCATCGGCACCGAGAAAATAGAAGAGAGGCTCTATCGTTAAAAGGCCGATAAGTGAAATGCAAAGTGAACTCAAAAAGGTGAATTGGAGCCCTTTTTTTGCGATATCTGTTGCGTGGGCGTGCTCTTTTGCTCCAATTGCTCTCGATGCGAGTGAGTTGACCCCGGTAGATATACCCATCATGAGGTTGAGGATGATCATAACAACAGGGAAACAAAAGCTCATCGCTGCGAGCTGTTGCGTCCCTAGCTTTGCGACAAAGTAAGTATCGACAAGATTGTAGGCAATACTTGCAAAGATCCCTAGGAACATGGGCAACGACTTGAGAAATAAAGTTTTGCCAACGGGGGAGGTTAAAAAATTTGTTTGGGTCTTGGACATGTAGGGCATTTTACACAATAGGAGTATTATAAAACAGGGGCGTAAAGGCCTAAAAATGTGATAAACTTCCATTGAGGTAGGTTCGTAGTGCGAAAATAGGCGAAATAGGGTAATTTATACCCAATAAAGTGGGATAAATTGCATGGAAAGAAAAATTTTAGTTACAGGTGCATCTGGTTTAGTTGGTAGCGATCTGGTTTTGGCTTTGCAGGAAATCGTGGGCAGGGAAAATGTAATCGCTTTAGAAAGGCATGAGGCGCCTCCCTCGTTTGAAGGGATCCACGAACTTGCCGATGTTAGAGATAGCGAAAAGCTTGAAGCTTTGATCCAAAAATACAAGATTACTGAGGTGTACCATTTAGCAGGGCTTCTTTCTGCAGGTGGGGAAAAAGATCCCGATCTTGCATGGGATGTAAATGTAGGTGGTCTGCGCAATGTTTTAAGATTGGCTGTGAAGTATCAATTGAAAGTTTTTTGGCCTAGCTCTATTGCCGTATTTGGCCCCACAACGCCGAAAGAAGATGTTCCTCAGCACACAGTGTTAGAGCCTACCACAATGTACGGCGTAAACAAGGTTTCAGGGGAGTTATTGTGTCAGTACTACTTCACAAGATACGGTGTGGATGTTCGGAGTCTTCGCTATCCTGGCTTGTTGGGCTATAAAGCACCTCCGGGAGATGGAACAACCGAATATGCGATCCACATTTTCTATGGAGCCATTCGAGACAATCACTACGTATCTTACATCGATAAAGGGTCGGTTCTTCCCATGATGTTTATGGAAGATGCGGTGAATGGGACGATCCAATTGATGAACGCTCCAAAAGAGAAGATTTCAGTAAGAACCAGTTACAACTTTTCTGCAATTCAATTTGCACCAGAAGATCTCGTTAAAGAAATTCAAAAAGCAAATCCTAAATTTACCTGCGAATATCAGCCTGATAGTCGGCAGAAAATTGCCAATTCATGGCCTAAAACAATCGATGATTCACAGGCGCGTAAAGACTGGAATTGGTCTGAAGCCTATGATTTAAAAAAACTCACTGCTATTATGTACCAAAAGATCAAAGAGAAAATTGGATGAGTAAAAAGGTTTTTTTCGAAACGCTAAAAAAAGAGCTTTCTCGCATTGAGAAGGCAAAAACAGCAAAACGTTTTGAAAAAGTGATCGAGGGCTTTACAAAAGGCCCCTCTCCTCAAGCTCTCATTGATGCAAAACCTTATCGCGTATTCAATTCAAATGATTATCTCGGATTACGATTTCACCCAAAATTAAAAGAAGCAGAGCACGTTGCATCTGAAGAATTCGGCACGGGCCCTGGTGCTGTCCGTTTTATTTCAGGTACTCTCAAAGTACACCGCGATCTAGAAAAAGCGATTGCCTCCTTCCACGGAAGAGACGATTGCATTGTCTTTTCAAGTGCGTTTGCGGCAAACATGGCTGTTTTATTTTGTTTGATTAAAGGCCAAGCTGCAGATTCTGCTGTGGGGGGTAATACTCTTGTGATCTCTGATGCCCTCAATCACCGAAGCATCATTGATGGGATCCGTGTTGCCAATTTACCTAAAGAGCAAAGAGCGATCTTCAACCATTTAGACCTCAATGATCTCGATCGGATTTTGACTGAGAAAAAAGGGGCGTTTCAGCGCGTAGTCATTGTGACTGATGGGATTTTCTCCATGCTCGGTGAGGCTCAAGACATCAATAAAATGCGTCAAGTGATTGATCAGCACGATGCAGATTTTGCGGAAGGGATTTGGCTTGTTGTCGACGATGCGCACGGCGTGGGCGCGTTTGGGCAAAGTGGGCGCGGCGTGGAAGAAGTTTTTGGAGCAAAAGCAGATCTTCTTGTAGGAACTTTGGGCAAAGCTTTTGGTGCAGACGGCGGCTATGTAACCGCTGATCAGGTTGTCATCGACTATTTAAGAGAGTCTGCTGCCACTTATATTTATTCCAATTCCATTTCTCCAGGCACTGCAGGCGCTGCTTTAGCATCTATTCAGCTTGTTGAGGGTGCTGAGGGCAAAGAGCTCCTCGCTAAGCTTGTACAAAATCGTGAATCTTTTCAAAAGCAGATGATCCATGCAGGATGTATTTTTGCTGCAGATTCTATTCACCCCATTCAACCGGTTCTCCTCGGAGATGCTGCAAAAACGACTCTTTTTAAAGAGGCTCTTTTTGAAGGGGGTATTTTAGTTACCAATATCAATTACCCGGTTGTCCCTAAGGGGCGCGATGAAATTCGGGTGCAGATCTCTGCTGCGCACACGAAAGAAGATCTCGATGCGTTTGTCGATCAGTGGAAGCGGATCGCTAAGATGCAATCTTGAGGTTTTAGTGAAGTATTTTACAGTCATTTGCCTCTCACTTTTCAGCTCTCATCTTTTTGCATTAGCCCCATATGAAAGAGAGTGTGAGATATATAAGCAATATACGTATGTAACTGTTGGCGGTGGACCCCTTCCCTATCCGATTCCAACACTTAGCGGAGGCTATCGCACTCAAAATACAAGCTATGGCTTCGATTTAAATGCTGCGGTTGTTTTGGTTGCACCTACCCGAATTGCTACAAAGTTTGCAGGAAGGTATCTACACTATTTCAATCCCAATATCGGCCCTCAAGTATATGCAGGCATTGGTGCAGCGATTAGCCCTATTTTTTCTTGGAAATCAAGTGCGAATTGGGCGGGACTTGGAATCTCCCCCGAACTTCTGATTGGAAGAGAGCATTTTTCTGAAAATGGGGGAACAAGATTCTGGGAGATCGTGATTGATTTCCCCACATACAGCACCGATGAGAAGGCTTATAAGTGGGGAGGAGCTTGGGAGCATGTTGTCTATTTCCCTTATGTCTATTTCCAATATGGTTGGGGTTTTTAATAGACGTAAGGGATGAATTTATAGGGCACTGTTTTACAATAAGTGTCCCAATCTTTCCCGTATTTCTTTTCGCATCTTTTTGTGTCTCTATGGTAGCGATGGACAATCATCGATACAAAAAACAGGGGATAGAGGTAGGGTAAAAAGCTTGAAAAGCCACAACTTAGTCCCCAACAAAGAGCCATCAAAGTATCTGCAGCATAGTGTATTTTTCTTCCATAACGGTACCATCCATCGACTAAGATCGGATCTCCCTGTGCTGTCTTAATAAACTTGGGGTTTTTAAGGGTTCCCCAGGGAAGTTGCGGAAATGTATTGCGCTTGACAAATGTACCACGCAGTTGCATCCGAAAACGGTTCTTCTGGCTGTTTGCTGTATCCCAAACGTAGTAGGCAAACAAAAGAAGCGCAAAAAGGGCTATAAGAGCAGGAGTTGAAAACTGCGGGTTGTTCTTTAAGATATAAAAAGATTGGAAGCAGTAAACAAAGGGGACGCCAACAAAATTCCAAAAAATCAACATCCAACCAAATTTTTCATGAAAGATATCCCAAGTTGTAGGGATGCACTCCTCTCCTTTCATGCAAGCATTTGTATACAACCCATGCGCTACGATCATCAAGATCATTGGGCCCGAAACTGCACCATAGATCTCATATTGTTTTGCAGCAGCAGATAGGGTCAGGAAAAAAAGGAGAATCCAAGGGATCCGAATTTCAGCAAACAGCTTGATGTCCACTTTTCCAAGCCTTGGATTGAGAACGGTTCCCATGAAAAGATCATAGATTGGATTACCACTAGGAGTATGCATTTTTTTAGAAACAATGGAGCCAAAATAAAGCCCAAGAGTTAAAAGGTTTGCAAAAATGATCCCAACAGTGATCAAAGATCCCATGTGATCTGCTAAAGCTGTAAGGGGAAAGATTCCTGTGTAATTCAAAATAGCAGCAGCTATGAGTGTGATATACCAACTCCCAATTCCATTGCATAAGTAGCTAAGCTGTCGATTATTTTCCGATGGAACAGGAAGCCCTTTTACTTGTAGTCCTGGCACAAAGCGCGCCAAAAGATATTGGAAAAAGACAAATCCAAGATAAATGGCCGCTGCATGAGCTGTGGGAGCTGCCCCTTGAAGTACATAGCTAAGCAGTTGCCCTAGGAAGGGGAGCGTTTCATTTAGGGATTGGGGTAAGGGGAGCGACCCGCTGAAATAGGTGAGTGAAATCCAAAGATAATAAACGAGCGAATGGGAAAATAAGATAATAAAAAAAGCCCCGATAGGCCCGCCAAATTCGTACTCTTTTGTCTTTGCATTTGATAGCGTATTGCTGTTCATTAGTCACTCTTAAGTTTATTTTGTATCATAAGATCTTAAATATGTGTGTTTTGGTCAAGAGAGAAGTTGACTATGCATAAATGTATTCACAAACCAACTTTTGCTTTTATTTGTGTATAAAACAGTTTGCATTTTAGAAATTGTTTTGGCTTATAAATTTTTAGGTCTTGTATATACGAGTATATGCTTAAGAAATACCCTAAAACGTTTCGTACGCTACTCAATATCTTCATCGTTATGTTTTTTTCCGGAATTCTTTGGTTTAACCCTACTGTTCTTGTTCGTACAATTTCTTTTTTTGAAAATGGAGCTTTCGGTTTGCAGTTAAGATATAACCACAAGCCAGTGACAGCCGATACACCCATTACAATTGTTGCGATCGATGACAAAAGTATACAAGAACAGGGGCAATGGCCCTGGGCAAGGAAAAAAATTGGATCTGTTTTAACTAAGCTATTTGACTTGGGCGCCTCCGTAATTGCTGTAGACGTTATGTTTTCTGAAAAAGAGGACAATCCTTTAGAGGAAGTTCTTCAAGAATTAGGGCCAACATTTCCTCAAAGGGCGCAGCTCGAAGAAAAAAGGGAGATGTTTGACGGGGATCTTGATTTCGCGAAGGCCTTAGAAAAGGGGAAATCTGTTTTAAGCTTTGTGTTGACTCGTGGTGGGAAAGACATAGGGTTGCTTCCACCCGCTTTGCAAGGAATTTCTAAGAAGACTTTTCAGCAGTTGCATATACCTGAAATGGAAAATTATATCGGCAATATTACCGTTTTACAACGGGCTGCAAAACATGGGGGACTCATTAATTCGACACCCGATCGAGATGGAGTGGTTAGATACGCCCCTTTGATGCTCGGCTATAAAGGAAATCTCTATCCATCGCTTTCTTTAGAATCTGTTCGACTGTTTCTCAATGAAAATTCGATCGATTTTAATCTAGCTGCCTACGGAAAAGAAGAAGTTCTTGAAGGGGTTTTTTTAGGACCTCAATTGATCCCTACAGATCCATATGGAAGGGTTTTAATCCCGTTTCATGGGGGGCCTTACTCATTTCAGTATGTTTCCGCATCAGAAGTGCTATCAGACTCTGTCTTGCGGGAAAAGATAGAGAACAAAATTATTTTTATTGGACTTTCTGCAACAGCTTTTGGAGATTTAATTCCAACTCCTGTTTCCTCGATATTTCCAGCTGTTGAGGTGCATGCAAATCTGGCTGCATCGATGATCGACGGCTTTTTCCCTATTCGGCCACTGTGGGGGAAAGGATTTGAACTTGTCCACATTATAGTAGTTGGTCTTTTGTGTGCGTTTTTGTTACCTCGAATGGGCCCCATCCGGGCAACTCTTTTTGCGGTAGCTCTCACCGCCTTACTTTTAGCGATCAATCGATGGATATGTCTTAAATATCAGCTCTATTTGCCAATTATTTTTCCTCTTTTTGTCCTTTACGTGCAGTTTTTTGCCAGTCTTGTTACAGGGCTATTAGTTGCCCACAAATCACATCATAGAAGTTAGCTGAGTTGCAAGAGTGTGAGAAGCAGATATGCGAATGCACCGACAATTCCAGCTGCAGGAAGGGTCAAAGCCCAGGTAATTATAAACTTTTGCGGGACTTTCCAACTCACAGCCTTGTGACTTTTTGCAGTCCCTACGCCTGTAATGCTCCCAGCCACCATTTGTGTTGAACTGACCGGCATCCCTAAAAAGCTCGCGCTCAAGATCACGGCAGAGGCTGACGTTTCAGCGGCAAACCCTTGCGCAGGCTCAATTTTCGTGATTGAATAGCCCATCGTTTTAATGATTCTAAATCCCCCTGTTGCAGTGCCTATCCCCATTGTGAGGGCGCAAGCAAGGATGACCCAAAGAGGAATAGTTGGGGTGGATAGATAGCCCCCTGTAAAAAGTCCGAGCGTAATAATCCCCATACTTTTTTGGGCATCGTTGAGCCCATGGGCCAATGCAACAAAGCAAGCCGAGCCGATCTGAAGGTGACGGAAGAACTTTTGTCCATGATCTTGATGCCTGTATCGGAGGTAGGCATAGAGCCCTTTCATGAGGAGAAACGCGAGAGTAAATCCGATGAGTGGGCTAAAGACCATGGGGAGCAGCACTTTGCCAATCACCCCATTCCAGATGATGGCCTCAAGGCCTTGATGCATAACTGATGCGCCAAGAAGTCCGCCGATTAGAGCGTATGAAGAGCTACTTGGAATGGCGAAGTACCAGGCTGTGAAGTTCCAAACAATGCCTCCGATGACGGCTGAAAGGACAACAACTTGGGATGTTGCTGTTGCATCGACAAGGCCTGTGGCGATGGTTTGGGCAACGCCACTTAGCTGGGTTGCTCCTATGAAATTGAGGACCCCTGCCATCACTATGGCTGAAAGTGGAGATAGCGCCCCTGTCGCGATCACGGTTGCGACCACATTAGCTGCGTCTTGGAAGCCATTTGTATAGTCGAAGAGGAGACCCAAAACGACGATCAAAATGATGAGTATTTCCATAAATTTAACCTTTGCACAAATGGGGATTTTTGGCACCATGCTACTTCGTGAACCGATCTCGAACCCATTTTTCGTTGAATGTAGATTTTTTGAGCCTTCTTTCGAAGTGAAAAATCAGTGCAAAAGAACCGAAGAATTTGATTGAGATCGATTCATTAAACCAGGAGAAGTTTCATGAAGAAATTCTTATGCCTTTTAATGGGCTTGTTTATTCCAATATCTATGATTACAGCAGAGGAGAGTGAAGTAGTGAATCAACCGATTGTTATTTTTGAAACGAATTTAGGGAACTTTGAAATCACGCTAAAGCCAGATGTGGCACCAAAGACTTGTGAGAATTTTCTAGGTCTCGTTGCAAAGGGATACTACGATGGACTCATTTTCCATCGAGTGATTAAAAACTTTATGATCCAAGGGGGCGATCCCACTGGAACAGGTGCTGGTGGTGAGTCAATTTGGGGCAAATCTTTTGAGGACGAGTGCAAGGCTGATGTCAAATTTGACAAGCCAGGTCTTCTTGCGATGGCTAATCGTGGCCCAAATACGAATGGAAGTCAGTTCTTCATCACGACAGCACTGACTCCTTGGCTCAATATGCGTCATACAATTTTTGGCGAAGTGACCACAGGTTACGATATTGTCAAGAAAATGGAGAGCTCTCCTACAGCGACAGGCGATCGTCCCGTAGAGCCGATCAAAATCAAAAAAGCATACTTAAAAGCTTAACTGATTTAGGGGGAGCAATCCCCCTCATTTAGAAATGCTTTGTGGCAAGCGCCCAAGAAAGGTGCGCTGCAAAAATGATCGCAAGCGCCCAACAAACAGGGTGCACATCTTTCCACTGTCCTTTGAGTCCCTTTAAAAGGGCATAAGAGACAAATCCAAACGCAAAACCTCTATAGATACTAAATGTTAGCGGTATTGTGATAAGCGTTAGCATAGCTGGGATCGATTCTGTGTAATCGCGCCAGCGGATTTGCTTGATTTCTGTTAACATAAAGAGCCCAATTGCTATCAAAACAGGAACGGTTGCAAAGTAGGGGATCGATGAGATCAGAGGGTAGAAAAAAAGGCCGATCATACAGCAAGTTGCAGCTACAATCGCACAAATACCCGTCCTTCCTCCCGCTTTGATCCCAGATGACGATTCCAATGTAAACGCAAGTGTCCCTGTCCCCAAAAGAGCGCCCAACATACTGCCAGGTCCATCTGGTATGACAATGCGGTCGATATCTTTAATTTTTCCACTTTTGTCGAATTTGTGGGCCAGCTTTGAAAGAGCAGTAAGCGATGCACTCGTATCAAATAGACAGATGAGCGTCACCGATAAAAGGGTCCCAAACCACTTGAACTCAAGTGAGGAGAGGAGATCTAGTTTCATAAATGTTGGGGTAACAGGGGAGGGTAAAGCTGCAATTCCGTTATATGAAACATACCCAAATGGGATCGAGATGATCCAGCATGACAAGATCGTGATCAAAAAAGCGGTAGTGATTTTAAAGTGGTGAAGAGTGAAAAAAAGGATGAGTCCAAAGAGGACGATGGCATTTGGTGTGTTGAAAATTGGTTCATTCAGGATGTTGAGCTCTTTGAGACCTACGGTGATTAAAAAAAGACCAATCCCTCCAATGGAGGCGGCTTTTATCGAAATGGGGAGATGCAGGAGGATCTTTTGTCTTACTTTAAAGATACTTAGAAAGAAGATAACCAGTCCTGACCAAAAAACGATTCCAAGTGCAATTTCCCATGTGGCTTGCTGTTTTTGAATCACCGAATAGACGAGGAAAGGGCCTACACTAAGCCCTGGCGCTAAAAGGGCTGGGAAATTGGCATAAAGTCCTAAGAAAATAGTAGAAATTACAATGGTTAAAATCGTGGCAGTTAATGCCGAGCCAAAGTCAACCCCTCCATCGCTTAAGATTTTAGGGTAAAGCAAGATGAGGTACGCTACAGTAAAAAATGTGGAAATACCTGCTATGATTTCTTTCATGAAAAATGATCCTATATTGTGATTTTATTTATACCGCAATGTACAAAACAAAGCGAAAAATTCCTCGCTCTGATAAAATTTTTTTTTGTGCAAATTTGATTTCAAGGGAGAAAAAAAATGGATCATGTTCAAATCGATTTGTTGACTGTACTGATAGCGGCAATACTTAATATGGTGATTGGCTATTTCTGGTATTCTAAATGGCTGTTTGGTTCAAATCGATCCATACTGAGCAAGCTTGGCGTCAGCAAAATGAGTAAATTTAGCTGGATCTATGGCTCTATTGTTTCCTTGGTCATCGCCTACTTTTTGGCGTATTTCGAAGCATACCTTGGAATTACCTCAGTCACTGATGGGATGTTTGTCGGCTTTTGCTTTTGGTTAGGCTTTGTCGCTACCACCCAAATTTCTGCTGTTATTTGGGAAGGGCACTCGTTTCAATCATTTTTAATTAATACAGGCTGTAAACTCCTCTCGTTTTTGGCAATGAGTGGCTTGATTGGTGCTTGATTTACGATCGTTAGACTGACTACTGAAGGAAATTGACTATGACAACGAACAAACCAAAAAAACTTCTGATTATTACTTCAAGTGGAGGTGGTGGACTTCTTCAAACAGCCAATGCTAAGCAGCAGCAGGCATTAGCTAAAGACCCAACATTGACTATTATCAAGCGTGATTTGCTCAAAGACTGGATCTGGACACCTATCGGGAACTATTTCATCAACTTTTGGAATAATTCCCAAAAAAAAGGGAGCATGCTTGGTCAAAAGATCTGCGTCTTTTGCCAAACATATATTGATTATCTTTTGCACCCGATTATCTTCTTCTACGCACTTTACACAGTTTTTAAAGAAGATGTGGACCATGTGATTGATACCCAGCCATTGGGAACTTCTGCGATCATTAAGGCTTTAAGAATCTTCAATCGTGTGAAACAAAAACACGTTCGTTTAGAAAAGGTGCTTGTTGATTTGCCTACCAAAAAAGCAACCCACTTTTTCAGCCCTATTAAAAAATTATCAAAAAACAGTCGTCCCTTATTGCAATTAACAACAATTGCACCTCTTTTAGAAGATGGAGAGACCGCAGAAGACTTTTGGCAACAAACATGTGGTCTGTCAGATGCAGAGATCAACTACGAAGATGCATACGTTCGGCAAGCATTTTTCAAGTATAAAGGGAAACCTAGAGCTTCTAAGACTATGAGTCTTACTATCCGCTATCAAAATGATGAAGAGCAACAACTCATGCGTCAAAGTTTTAAAAGAGGCCCCATTCGGAGTTTAGTTAAGTCGGAAGAGATCGAATTTTTTATCGAGCCTGAAGATCGGGTATTTACAGTTCTTTTAGGATCGCAGCCTGCAAAAAGGGCAACTCTCAACTATGCAAAAAATGCGATTGCTGTAGCTAAAGAAAACCCGAAGGCAAAGATCCACCTATTCATCTTTTGCGCAAATCATAAACAAAATAAAGAGACTTTGTTTAAGGGGGTATCTCAATTTGTTGACAGTGTCACCGATTATCCGTTAAATCTTTCCATTGTCCCATTCTCGTTTCAAAAAGAAGATGTGATCGCTCCGCTATTTTTTAGAAGCGATGTGACATGTACTCGTTCAGGGGGACAAACAGCCATGGAGCTAATGAGTGTAAGTACAGGGGAAATCTGGATCCATTCTGAGGCAAAGCCAAATCAAAATCTCATTGAGGGAATCTCTGGTTGGGAAGCAGCTAGTGCCCTTTACTTACAAAAAATTCATGGGGCAAAGATCGTCACAACTTCAACATTCAATACGCAAGCAAGACGCCTTTTCCAAGGCGCCATCGGTTGTGACGAAGACGTTAACTTTGCTTAAGGAAAAGATATTCGATGAGCTTGTCCCATTGAGCCCTATATACATGAAGCTCAATAATTCGCTGGTCTTTGCCCATTTGGAGAGCAAGGGATTGTGTGTATTTCAAAAGGTTTGCTTGGTTTTCGTTTAGCCCTTTTTTGATGCCGTCTTTTACTTCTTTTTTGATTATGAAATTTCTATCTTTGAAAATTTTCAAGAAATGATCCTTCATTTCGATAAGAAGAGAAAAGGGGTGAACATTTGCGATCACTTTTTTTGGCTCGTCATACGATTTTCTGTTTTTTAGAAGATATTGTACTTCCGCCTTTGCTAGATCGCCGAAAATTTTAGTGGCAGCTACAAGCTCATCAGCAGTCAGTTTTGGAGGGGACTCGAATTGCTCTTTTTTCTCTTCTTCTACGTATGCAGTAGGGTGCGCTAGACTTGCGGGGGCTGTCGGTGGGGGAGCATGTTTTGGCCCTTCCTGCACAGGAGCTGTGAGCGCGGGAGAGGGAGGCTGTGGGGCTTTAGCTTCTTTTAGGGATGCCGTTGGAGAATCTCTCATTTCTTCTAGAGGGGGTGAAGGAGGCTGACCTACATCTACAGTTAGGTGCGTGATTTTGCGCTTTTTATTAAAAGCGAAATATCCACCTCCTGCCACACAAGTGCCGAGAGCCAACATCGCAAGTTGATGCGCAAGATCCCAACTTTGGTAGCCGTGCTTTTCAGAAGGTTCTGTGAGCTCTGAATCATAGAGATCACTTGTTTCTATCGATGAAATTTCCATTATGCGTGGATCAGGTAAAGGACTAGGTTTTCCCAATCTTGCGCATCAAAATAGGGTTTAATGCTCTCTGGTGTGACATTTACCTCTTCTGCGAAATCGACGAGGTATTGCTCAAGCTTGCCCTTGTTCGCTTCGCGAGTAAGTGATGGCACAAGTCCATCGAGTAAGCTAGTTCTTTTGAAATAATCGCCCCAAATCTGTGGCATACTCGCTTTGAGATCTTCTTTTGAAAAGATCGAGGATAAAAACTTTAGGGGATGGAGATGATTGATTTGAGCTCCAACTTCTTTCAAATGGGTCTGCTTAAACAGAAGAGTTATTTTGCCATTTTCAGCCATTGTATTGATGATTTCAGCGACATTGGCTTGGTCTTCCTCAGTGCATGTGAGCTCTTTAAAGGAGGTCTCAACTAATTTGGTAGGTGGTTTTTTGATGATCGATGCATCCATAGTTGTCGCACTCAAGGCGAGTAGAAGGATTAACGATAGGGAAGCGTTGAGTTTCATAAGTTCTCCAAGTCTTTAGCCACTGAAGGCTTTTTTCTATGAGTCTAGCACTGTTTTTTAGCGCAAGGGCTGTTAAGTTTTCGGCAAATATATCTTAATCAATTTTTTACTTCTAGAATTTTGCAACCTTGCGGGGAATTTTTTAGGTGCGTATCCTATGAAGCATGAAGCGCTTTTGTACCTTTATTTTATTTGTCTCTTTTATCCTTACGATCCCTTCCATTGCGAAGCGATTTACTTTTGGATTCCGCCCCGCAAAGATGAGGGTTGAGTTCCCATCGAATCCCGAGTGGGAAACCCCGTTGACCGAAGATGTGTTGACGATTTTAAAGCAGCCCTATCACTTTATTGGGAAAGGGGCTCAAAGTTACGTGTTCGAAAGTTTTGATAAAAACTATGTGATTAAGCTTTTTCGCTATGATCAGCCCAACTCAAGCGATAAAATTGCCCTCCTATTCAATGCGTGTAAAATCGCGTTCGACTCACTTGCTGATGAGACTGGACTTGTTTTTATCCATTTGAATGAAACCCCTATTGGACTTCCTACTCTATATTGTAAAGATGCAGTGGGACGTAAGTACAAATTTCGGCTCGATCGCGTCCGTTTTGCCCTTCAGAAAAAGGCAAAAGATTTTAAGGGAGCCCTTGTTGAAGCAAAAGAAGACAGAGCTTTGATGAAAAAGAGAATCGATCAGCTTGTCGATCTTCTCGATGCCCGCACGAAAAAGGGGGTTCGCAATTCAGATCCAAGTTTGAGTCGAAATTTTGGATTTTTAGATGACAGGGCCATAGAGTTTGATTTTGGTAATTACCGTTTGAGTGACGATTTTGACAGGCTTCATGAGATTCAAAGGTACACATCGAAATTAAGGGTTTGGCTTCGTCAGAATGCCCCTGAATGGGTGAGCTATCTAGACGAACGTGTTGAGGCGCTTCAATGATCCGTTTTATCCTAAGCGTGCTTGTTGCTGCTTGCTTAAGCACAATTGCTTTGATTCGGACTGATGGCTTTTCCCCTTCGATTTTAGTCCGGCCCTCTTCTCTAATTCAGTCTGATGATGTACCCATAGAAGTTCAAACAGCTCTTTGCCAGCCCTATCGTTACTTGAGTAAGGGGAGACAATGTTTTGTCTTTGAGAGCGAAGATGGAAAATATGTCCTTAAGTTTTTCAACCACAAATACCTCAAGATGCCTTGGTACTCATTTTTCGCAGAGGAGAAAGAAAGAGCAAAGCGCTCATTACGCCATCACTTTTATGAAAATAGCTATGAGATTGCTCAAAGAGAATTTGGCGATGAGATCTTTTATTTGCATTTAGGGAAAGGGGCTCAGCTTCCGAAAATTTGTATTACTGACAAGGCAAGTAGAGATTACGATTTAGATTTGAGTCAGCTCTCTTTTGTTTTACAGCGTAAAGGACTTGCGTTCTACCCGGTGCTTTCAGCCATTTATGAAAGAGAGGGAATTGAGGGGCTGTGCCGCGAAATTGACTCGTTTATAGAAATTGTTCAGAGACGCATTTCCAAAAATATTGCCGATGGAGATCAAGATGTCGAGCACAATTGGGGTTATGTAGAGGGGCGAATTTTCCATTTGGATCCAGGTAGACTCTATTATAAAGGGCCATTTGATCCAAAGAGACAAAGAGAAGAGTGGGTGCGATCTACCCACAATTTTCACAAGTGGCTTTCAAAACACTATCCAGAGGCTGCCCAATATTTCGAAAGGGCATCTGCGCTGAAAAAAGATTTTTCTGATAGTGTAAGGTAATGTTTGAAAAACTTAAAAATTACTTTCGCTATGAGCTTTGGAATTTTCCTCTCAATCAAGAAAAAGGGTTTCGTAGAGTCTGGATTAAGTGGGTCCGAATCATCTATCTCTCAATTCGGGGCTACGTTCAAGATAAGTGTAGCTTAAGTGCATCTTCGTTAACCTATTATACTGTAATGTCTTTGGTTCCCGTTCTTGCAATGGGTTTTGCCATAGCGCGTGGCTTTGGATATAACGAGGCGTTTAAAAGTGAGCTGCTCCTTCGGTTTGGTCAGCAACAAATTGCTCTTGTCGAGTTGTTTAAATTTGCAGAAGCTTTTTTAGATCAAGCAAAAGGGGGAGTGATTGCAGGTGTTGGTCTGGTCGTATTATTTTTAGCGGTGGTCTTTCTTTTGAATAATTTAGAGATCATTTTTAACCATATTTGGGGAATCAAAAGTGTTCGATCTTGGAGACGAATTTTAAGTGATTATTTCTCTTTGATGTTATTGACCCCTATTTTATTTGTATTAGCTAGTAGCGGGACAGTATTTGTGGTCAAATATCTTGGTAGTGGAGTTGAGCTGCTTCCACTTTCTCCTCGAATCAGTGGTGTGATCTATTTTTTAATTCAGCTAATTCCTTATGGGCTCTTCTGGATTTTTTATACCTTTATTTTCCTCTTTATGCCGAACACAAAAGTGAAATTTAGCTCTGCTTGTATAGCGGGAATTTTCACAGGATGTCTTTATTTGCTTGTCCAATGGGCCTACATTTACTTTCAAGTGGGGGCGGCAAGGTATGGAGCCATTTATGGAAAGTTAGCCGCTTTACCTCTTTTTTTGGTTTGGATCCAAACGAGTTGGTTTCTTACGTTATTTGGTGCAGAGCTTAGCCATGCACATCAGACATATGATGAGCATGAATTTGAAGGGAAGGCCCTAGACGCAAGTGCTAATTTTAAGAAACTCTTGAGTCTTTGGATAACCCACTTAGCCGTTAAGAAAGGATATTTAACCAAGAGCTTACTCATCCATCGCTACCAGATTCCAAGCTTGCTTTTGACCCCTATTTTACAAAATCTTGTCGATTGTAATGTCCTTTATGAGGCCAGAGATGGCTTCGTCCCGTCAGCTGAAGCTATGGAGATGAAAGTCTCTGATTTAATAGGAACTCTCGATTTTAAAGGGGAAAATGATTTCCCATTTATCAAGTCGAAAGAGCTCTCCTGCTTTGAGACTGCACTAGAACTTTTTTCTAAACAAATAGAGTCTTCACCCGATAACATAAGAATAAGCCATGTACCCAATCAGATTTGAACCCATTTACCAAGATTACGTATGGGGAGGCGATCGCATTGCCTCAACATTTCATCGAGATGTGAAAAAGCCCCGCATTGCGGAAAGCTGGGAGATGTCGGACAGGGAAGATGCGATGAGCGTTGTTATGAATGGGACGCTCAAAGGGAAAACTCTCCATCAACTTGTCGTTGAAATGGGAGAAGAACTTTTAGGAGTTGGGCAAAAATGGGATCGTTTTCCTCTCCTTTTAAAAGTGATCGATGCGAAAGAGAACTTAAGTATCCAAGTGCATCCGGATGAATTTACGGCAAAAGAACATGGCGGAGAGCCAAAAACTGAAACGTGGGTCATTCTTGAAGATGGAACTGTGTATGCAGGACTAAAAAAAGGGGTGGATGAAAAGCAGCTTCGGGCTGCAATCAAGTCAAACAAGGCAGAAGATCTCATCGAGAAAATTGATGTAAAAAAAGGGGATGCCATTTTTATCCCAGGTGGGCGAGTTCATGCAATTTGTGGGGGAACTTTACTTTATGAAGTTCAACAAAACTCTAATACCACATATCGTCTTTACGATTGGGGAAGAACCGGAAGGGATCTTCACCTAAAAGAGGGCTTTGCTGCGATCCACTGGCATGATCTGGGTCATGCAAAAGTGGAGCCTAGGCGCATTAGTAGCGACTTACATCATCAGCTTGTCTCTTTAATTACCTCTCCATTTTTTGTCGTAGAGAGGATTGATATTTTTAAAAACTTTCATTTGGCCTCCATTCCTAAAACATTTCAGATCTTTTTTTGTTTGCAGGGCGAGGGACAGATTATTGTCGATTCCTATAAAGAACCCTTTCATCCAGGGATGACCTACTTGGTTCCAGCTAGCTCGAAATCCATTGATTTTGAAGGCAAATGCCAAGCTTTAAGAGTGAGATTGCCCTAGTAGAGCCTGCTTAGCTAAAGCAAGACCGCTAAGCTCTGATATTTTGTCCCCAATTGCACTTGCTTCAATGCGGCAGGCATTAATATTTTCTCTCCATGCAAAATGAGGGAGGAGCTTTTTTAATGGATCTAGCATTAAATTTTTGCTGTGGATAGCCATTGTTCCTAAAATAAGAGCTTCTGGATTGAAATTCATTAAAACAACGCCGATCCCTTGAGCAAGGCGTACAATGTATTCATCCCAAACTTTTTGTGCATAAGGATCTTTTTTCTCAAGAGCTTGGATAAGACAGGCCGCATCGACTTGTTCGATTTGCCCTTTTGCTATAGTTAGAACTTCGGTTTTGATGCTATTTTGAGCAATTTCTTCTTTCATCTTGGCGGCAAGTGCGGCTCCTCCACAGTACATTTCAAAGCAGCCATGTTGGCCGCAAGGGCATTTAGGACCATTGATATCGAGAACAAAGTGGCCCACTTCGGCAGCGGTATCTGATGCGCCTTGAACCAGTTGCCCGTTTGCAACAGCGCCTCCACCCATTCCTGTACTACATGTGAGATAGACTAAATTCGAAGTCCCTTTAAACTGTCCGAATTGGAATTCAGCTAAAGCGGCAGCATTTGCATCGTTATTCATCATCACTTTTTTCTGAAATGCATTTTTGAAAAAATCGATAAGAGGGGCATTTTCCCAGCCAGGAAGATTGGGCGGCTTGAGCATTTTTCCCTCTTTAGTCGAAATCGGACCCGGTGAAGAAATGCCAATGGCTCCAATTTGCGAAAGGTCGATTTTTTCCTCTTCGAGCATTTTTTTGATCTCTTGTTCGATTGCAGGAAGGGCATTTTCAGACCCTTTTAGCTCTTGGGTTGGGAGACGCCTTGATTCAATGATGTTTCCTTGATCATCTCCCACACAAACGCAAATTTTGGTTCCCCCAATATCGATTCCTACTAAATGCATTTTACCTCTTTAATTTTTCTAAAATCGCTTTGCAAAAGTGGGGAAGATCTTGAGGAGTTCTCGAGGTGATCAAATGCCCATCAATGACAACAGGTTCATCTACGTATTGCGCTCCCGCATTTTCAAGATCATCTCGAATTGCACTAAAGCCTGTCACTTTTTTGTTTTTCAATATTTTAGCAGAAATAGGGACCCAGCCTGCGTGGCAGATAAAGGCGATCAATGCTTTTTTTTCGTTGAATTGCCGGACAATTTCTAGCGCCTTTGGGTATCTTCGTATTTTGTCAGGAGCATAACCGCCCGCAATTACGAGGGCAGAAAATGAGTTAACATCTACTTGGTCATATGAAATGTCCGATTTGCATGGATATCCATGTTTGCCAAAATAGACTTTATCTTTAAAAGCTGCAGCAACAACAGTTTTGTACCCTTCTTCTTCCATTCGAATTTTAGGATACCAAAGTTCTAAATCTTCGTAGGTTTCATCGGCAAAAAATAAAATCTGTTTCATGAAATTTACCTTTTTTTAGATTTCATACTCTATGAATTTGCAGAGCAAAAATCCAATTTATGAATCGCATTGCCATTAAAACGAATGATAGCATAAATTTTGATTATGTCTTTAGTTCGTAGAAGTTCCACCCTTTTTCTTATTTTAGGTGCACTGATGGCCTTTTGCAATATTTTGCCTTTGGCTATTTTTCTTCTATGGCTTGGCTTTATTCAAGTTTTCAATGCACTTGCAATTGGGCTGCCATTTGAAAGGGCTGTTCATTGGCTACATGCGATGACGTTTGAGCCTCTTGCGTGTTTTGGTGTATTTGTCTTGAGGTTTTGTCCTCTTAAAGAATCTCATGTAGGGGATAAACAACCAATTTTACTTGTTCATGGCTATGGGGATCATAAAAATGTATGGGTTGTCCAAAAAAAGCGTTTGGAAAATCTAGGACTTGGACCCATCTATACAATTGACTTTGGCAATCCGTTTCGTTCGATTCACCACTATGCTGAGAAGCTAAAAGATAAAGTAGAGTTCATTGCTAAAGAGACAAATCGTAGTGATCTTACTTTAATAGGCCACTCAATGGGAGGGCTTGTTTGTAGCTTGTATGCGACAAAGCTTGCTCCAGGAAATACTGTAACGGATCTGATTACGATAGCGTCTCCTCTCTTGGGAACCCCGCTTGCGAAGATTGCAATTGGAGACGATGCAAGAGAGATGGAGCCGGATTCTGATTTCATTAAGAACTTAAGACAAGCCATGCAAGAAAATCGGTCGACTCGGTTTTATCATATCGCCACAAAGTGTGATCAGATTGTCATTCCTGGAGATACAGCAGCCACATTAGATCATGAGCATGTCATTTATAAAGACTTAGGCCATGTTAGTTTGCTTTATTCAGGAAGAGTCGCTAAACAAATTCACAAATGGTTAACTTAACAACTCATTTTTAAGAGATGCTGGCGTTATCGCCGATGATGGTGATCTGGATCCAAAGATCTTTAGGATCTAAGATGACCTCTTCTTCGTGTGATAGTGTTCGTGGCCAGATGTATTTATCTCGTCTGACTTTCCATTTTAATTTATATTTTCCTGGAGGGGTCTGAAAGCTTGCTTGTCCTCGAAATCCGTAAATATCTCGAGGTTTTAGGGTGATGTTTTGGTTGTTGAAGCTAACACTTTCAATTTGTACCCCTTGTGGACTTGGGTCATTGTTGATGAGGATTTGGACCCGGATCAATTTTGGGTTTCCTGGTATTTTTTTGTTGGGGCCAAGGTATTCATTTACGTTTTGTGCGATGAGAGAAGAGTTGGTTGTAAGGGGGATGTTGCCTTGTTTGATAAAAAGGGCCGTGGCGAGCACTGATAAAGTAGCGCCAAAGAGGAGGATGGATTGAAAAAGTCGTTCTGAGCCCATAACTTGATCTAACCAAGTGGGCCCATTTTATTCAAGTTTGCAAAAATTATCAGAAGAAGATATGAGAAAACTTCTACCTGGAGTGATCTATGAAGGCCCTTTTCTCAAGTACCCTATTGGTATTATCAACTTTTCAAAGCCTAGATGCAGCAGAAAGCATTCGCACAATGGCTGTAGCTCGTACACCTGAGTCTAGCACGATTTCACTTAAGATTGCGGTCCCAGAAAATGACCAAGTAGTGGGAAGGCCCGTTTATATTCAGTTCCGAATTGACGGCTACGCGTTGGGTGCTGCATCTCAGTTTCAAAGAGCTGACGAAGTTGTAGTGACAAATATGGGACAAACTGTCCATGTTGTCATCGATGATCACCCTTACTTTGCCATTAATGAGCCTGCTTTAGATCCATTTGAAGAAGGTGGATTTTACTACGATACGAGCTATAAATTTAAAATCCCATTTGGACTTAAAAATGGGATGCATACCGTGCGCATGTTTCCAGCCCGCTCGTTTGGAGAGAGCTTAAAGGGAGAAAACACATTTGCCGCGATCAATTTTTATGTGGGAAGTGAAACAGGATCTTCTCAAATCGATCTGTCAGCCCCTTTTATTACGTATAATGAACCAAGCGACCAGATGTATCTTGTTCAAGATAAGCCGGTATTACTCGATTTTTACGTTAGTAATGCTGAGCTAAGTCCCGATGGATATAAGGTTCGGGTATCTATTGATGGGAAAGTGATTCAAACAGTGACTTCTTGGCAGCCCTTTTATATTTATGGTTTGAAAAAGGGGCGTCACACTGTTCGTTTAGAGTTGCTTAACAGCAAAAACAAACGAGTTTCAGGTGTTTCTAACGATATAACGCAGACGATTACGGTCCATTAGTCATTCCAATGGGCAGTAGAACTTATGGCACCACTCGTTAAAGCCACTTAAGATCGCTGCCCTAAACTTTTGAACAATTTCAGGGCATTCAACCCTGAGGATAAAACCCATCGCCGATGTATCGTTGATTTCTAGAAATGAGGTCGTTAAATCGTGTGTTGAAATTTTAAGGGGGGCAATTGCATTGAGAACGCTCTCTTTAAAGCTCGAGTCTTGAGCTGTGATAAAGCAGAGGAAGAACTTTTCAATCGACTCTCCTAGAACTTGATACGGCTGTACTTTTAGATCAGATTTTAACACCGTGCGTAAAAGCTCGTAGTGTTTATTTAAGGTGGCAGTATCATGGACCGTTTGCATGATGCCAGGTTTTAAGGAGTAAAAGTAGTTTTCTAATAAAAACTCACTTTCTGCTGAGAGTTTTCCTAAATCTTGTCTGAGTAGGTTAAGAGCTTCGTCTTGTTTCAGGATCATTCCCCCATTAAAGTCTCTAAATTCACCGAGGCAGTCGCTCAGCTCTCCAACGATTTTTTGCCTTGCTTTCAAGAGATCAACAGAATGGTCGGGTCGGAAAAATGGCCTTTTATCAATAGTAATCCGAAAAATTGCCCCCTCTTTTACATATTTTTGCTTCACATATCCCGTAAAGCGCACATCTTCTATATCCAATTTGATGCGGCTTTTTTCTAAAATTTTTCTCAAAGGTTCCATTGCTCCTTTTAACAGGCGAGCGACAATGATTGTGAAGGTGAGATCGATATGGGTTTGTTTTTCGTAGTGGATGCTTACTTGGGGGAGATCTTTTACATATTTAATCTGTTTAGAAAGGACAATTAAATTTCGAATTGTCTCCTCTTCATTCCTTGGCATGAAGATCGGGTGGAGGATATGATTGCTCCCTCGAACAAATTGAGAGGGGAGTTTTTGCTTCAATTCTTGAATGACTTCGGGAAGATTTTTTCGAATTATCTTATTTTCGCTCTCATTTCTGATCGATACAATCTCTTGAGCGATATAAAACCTACGCGATGAGCTCATAGCAAACTGGAATTGGAAGTTAATTCCTCCAACAATTTCCAGCTGTTTTCCCGGGGTGAGAGATTTGGTTAATGTATCGATCACAAATCGCCTTGCATGGTAGGTATATTCTTCCGGGCAGAGGTAGGTAACAGTTACAAATTGGCTCGTCTCATCAAGATGAGAGCACTTAAATAGGGGGAGCATTGAGACGAGACGGTAATAGATCATTTCTGGATCAGAGTTTAACTTCATCTCATTCCAGAGGGATTCAGGGATAATCCCATCGACAATTTGTTGGATCAGGTTGAGGAAAAATGAGTTGTTGTATCCGTTTAAAGGCTGGATGAGGAAAAAGTGGGAGAAAGGGATGATCTGTGTTTTATGTAACGTCATAGCTTACGCACCCAATGCCTATCTTAAAAAAGTTAACGTAAAACTTATGAAATATTTATTTATATTTTGCAAGAAGGGAATGAAAACGGGTGCAAGTTTGAATCTATTCTATCGGCATATTATTGAAGTTTTTCCCCCCTAAGTTGAAGATGCTTTATCTGATGGACGCTCTTTCGAATAAAATGCCGCCACTGGGCGTTGAGCCCACCTCTTGAATGCGGGAGCCGCAAAGGCTCGGAGAGCTCCAGTGATAAATGGGGGTTAAGGGAAGTTCTTTTGCAAAAACCTCTTCAGCCAAAGCGAGGGCCTTTTCTCTTTGCTTACTTTGCCCCGCCTCTTGCAGGATATTCACAAACTCTAAGCTTTCCCAACCGGGATAGTTTTTTAAGTTCTCTTTGTCTTTAAATCTGCCTAAAATGCTGATTGGATCATCAAATTGTGCGATCCATGTTGCCAAAGCAATTTGATAGTCTCTATTTTGCAATCGGTGTGCGTGACTTTTGAAATCAAGTTGAGCGATTTCAATGGTGATCCCAAGTACCTCTTTCCACTGTCTTTGAAGAGTTTGAGCGACCCTTTTTTCAGTTTGCCCTGGCTTATAATAGAGGGTAAGTTTTTCTAGTGTTTTTGGACTCACTTGCATCTCTATCAGAGCTTTGTCAAAAAGCGTTTTAGCTAAGAGGGGATCAAACAGCTGGATCTTTTGATTCGAGAGGGTAGGTGGGAGCATTGTTCCTGCTGGGATTTGCCCTGTTGAAGTGACTTTTTCAACAATTTCGACTCGGTCAATTGCGAGTGAAAAAGCTTTTCTCAAGTTGATGTTATTGAAAGGTGCAGTTTGCGTATTGAAGGTACAAAGGGTAGTTGCTGAGTTTGGAATGTAATTGATTTGGTCTTTGAAATTGTCTAGAGCATCCGGAGGTAAAGGGGAAATGGATCCACCAAGCCAGTCGAGTTCCCCCTTTTCAAACATTTGTAGCGCAGTCATTTCATCAGGGACAATGCTAATGTGGATTTGGTCTAATGAAATTTGTGACTGATTCCAGTAGGCTTGGTTTTTAACAAGGATCATTTCTGATTGATTGACGATTTTCTCAATCCGAAAGGGGCCGCTATAGACGTTTTTTTCAAAATGGGCTGGGACTGGGAGAAAGCTTGGAAAAGCGGTCAGTGAGTAAAAGTAGGGGGTTGGCTCCTCTAATTCAATATGTAGGGTTCTATCATCTAAAGCCCAGATGCCTACTTCATTCATAGAACATTTCCCGTGGATGTATTTTTCTACATTTTTGATGGGGTAAAACAGATAGCCACAAGGAGAAGGGGGAGAAAGGGTTTGCTTCCACGACTTTTCAAAATCGTGGGCAGTGATTGGTTCCCCATTTGACCAGGCGGCTTTTCGGAGGTAGAAGGTATATGTTTTTCGATCTTTGGAGATGATAACCTGTTCAGCTAGAGCCGGCTCCACCCCTCCACCAGGTAGGCACCGAGTGAGTCCATCGTAGATCATGCAAATGAGGGTGGACGAGACAAAATCTCCCGCTTTTCTCGGATCAAGGGTTGTTGGCTGGGTATTTAATGAGATCCGAAGGCTGTTCGGCTCCTTTTCTTGGGGAGAGCATGCAGCAACTAAAAGGAAAAGGGGGATGAGCCACAACATATACTAGTCTCACTTCAAAAATTGGATTTTCGGCGGCGTTATTAACCCGAGGCCTAAACAGGTGACAAACAACTGGCTGCGGCTTTGAAAAATCGATGATCCTCGGAGCTCTTCGTATTCAAGAATTTTTCTTATGACTCGCTCGCCCGTTTGTTGCCACCTGTTTATGGCTTGGATTAATAAAGCCTTGTAGTTTGTCGATCTTAGGTGACCCCATATCACTAATATTGGGTCACTTAAGATCGTCAAATCACAAAAGCTTTTCCATCTGACCCAAAACCGGTTCTTGAAGTGAGGCTGGTATAACTTGTCAAAGTAAGCAATTTTTTGTAAAGTTAGTATAAGAGTATAGCAGGATCTATATGTATTACCTCAAGAGCTTAGTTTTAAACTTCTTAGTCGTTTTTTTCGCAGATCATATCCTTCCTGGTATCGAAGTAACTGATCAGACAAGACTTCCGCACATTGGGGGCGATTTAATTTTTGCAGCTGCCTTGGGACTTCTTAACTCTTTGATCTATCCGATTTTGAAAATGATTAAACACGATGCCTCTACAATGAAAATTGTCTTGTTTTCAGTCATTTTAAACTTTGCAGCTTACGGAATTGTGAAACTTCTCCCTCTCGGAATTCAGGTGTTGAGTGTTGAGGGGTATCTTTTTGCGGCAGTAGTTGTTGCTCTTGGTGGATTTTTAACAAATTTTTTCGAGATGAAACGACAATTGCGCAAAATGGATTTCACTGAATGAACTATGTTCGAAGCTTTATCCTCAATTTCTTGATTGTTTTTTTTATCGACCGAATGGCTCCCGGAGTTGAAATTCAAAGTTTTGAGCAGGTCCCAAATATTGGGGCAGATATCTTATTTTCTCTTATTGTCGGATTTCTAAACGCTTCTATCTTTTTCTTTTTAGTCATTTTGGAACTTGATGTAACCAAGCTTAGATTGGCGATTTTTTCTTTCGTAATTAGCTTTGGGGCATTTATCGCAATTGCTATCATCCCATTTGGTGTTCGCGTGGTCAACCCTTGGGGAGTGATCATTGGGGGAGGTGTTGTCTTTGCTGTTTCATTTTTCACCAATTTTCTCGAGTGGAAACACTACAAGCAACCTATGTAAATATGTAGCTAAGTCCACGACGCCTTCCCCAAGCTTTGAGAAAATCGTCAATTGAATAGCTGACAGAGGTGATTTCATTGGTTTGAAAGGCCGGATCAATGCAGTAGACCCTATTGTTTTCATAGCCCGTAATACAAATGAGGTGCCCCTGATCATACGGTTTTGCCCCTCCTGGAATTTCCCCTTTCATACTGATCACTACAGGGATATTTTTGAGTAAATAGGAGTGGAGCGTTTCAAAGTCTTTGAGTCTTTCAACGTGGCAAGGTATTTTAGATCGGTTGTAGCATTCGGCGATGTTGAGCATCCAGTTTCCATAGATGTCAAAGACATCATCGTGCACTTTACTTGCAAAATCAAGAGGGCAAAGCGATTTATCCTTGGTCAAATAACGTAGAGCTGTTGTGGCGGAAGTAGGTGAGCAGAGCTCTTTGTGACGGTGGTGATTGAGTACCATTTGTGACTGAGGTAAAATCCCTTTGATGTGGACCTTTGCAAGAGGCTTCGAGTTGGGTTGGATGTAGCCTCTGGTATCAGAAACTGATACGGTCATCGAGTGAAGCTTATCTAGCTCCTCTCCTTCAACCTTTACCCAAAATTCTGTGCAAAGTTTTTGAGATGTAATGAGATCCTGATGGTTTTGAAAAAGGGAGGCTTTACTCTCGAATGATCTTTGAAAGTTAGGTCCCCATTCGGCAATTTTAAGCCACTGATCTTGTTGCAAGCTCACCCAAAAGGTCCATTTGCCAGTTAAAGGGCGAAGTCCGTTCCAAGATAAAATGAGCTCGTCAAATGCAATGGTTTGACTCTCATGCCAAAAGTGTTGATTTGTCGAGTAGGTTTTAGAAAAAATCATTCGTCCAATATAGCTGGGGCCGGGCGTTTTAGTCCAATCAGCCCAAGTGAAAAAGTGATTGCACCAAAAAAGTAAAACAGTCCGCTGGATCCAAAAGCTCCCATTGCGGACGCAGCCAACAGCGGGCCAACAATTGCTCCTAAGCTATACGACATGACAAAGCCACCTGTTGCTGCAACAATTTGCCCATCTTTTACATTTTGACACGCATAAGACATGCTGATTGGGTATAGAGCAAAAGAAAATCCTCCGAAAAGCCAGGATAAGACGAAAAAACTTGTAAATGAGCCATAGCTCATAAATGCGATGGCACTTGCCAAAAGCGTGGTAGCAAAGCTGATCAAAATTAACGCCTTGCGACGACAGCTTTTATCTGCAATATACCCAAGCGGCCACTGAAGGCAAAATCCACCAAAAATTAAAATAGCCATTAAGGTTCCAATTTGTGAAACGCTCATCCCCACCTCATTTGCATAAACAGGGATCAAACTGTAAACAGCAGCAAGGAGCATTCCGGAGATGATGCCTCCAATAAATCCAAGGGGGGAAATTTTATACATCTGAATAAGGCCTAAGCGCTCAGTTTCGGTCATTACAGGCTCTGCAATTTTTTTGATAGAAATGGGAATAATCGAAAATATAGAGAGAATGGCTGCAATGCAAAAAGGGAGGATCCCGCTGAGATCTGACAGGTCAATCAAGAGTTGGCCTGACGAAAGAGCTGCATAAAAGATGGCTAAATAGACAGAGATAACAATCCCTCTTATATTTGGTGCGCTCTGCATCAACATCCAGCTTTCAATCACGATAAATACCCCAGCCATGCAAATGCCGCCAAGAAAACGGATTATGGACCAATACCAGATATCAATGAGGAATGCTTGTGCCAAAGCGAGCACTGAAAGAACGCATGCAAAAACAACATAGGCTCTAATATGGCCCACTTTAGAGATCCATCGATCAATTCTCATCGATCCAACTAATATTCCGAGATATGATGCTGAAGATACTATTCCAATGCTTTCAGGGCTAAAGCCTTCCATCTCAAGGCGAATCGAAACAAAGGTGTTGAAGAGCCCAGAGGCCATCATCATAAAGACAAGGCTGATGAGAGGGGCGGAAAGGGTTCGAAGTAGAGTTATCATATAAGCCGCATCTTCGTGAAAGGGGTATTTTTTGAGAAGAGAATTTGTAATGTGCTGATTATTAGCTTTTTATATTGTAATTGAAATAATATGTAATAAACATGATAATTAAGTTATGAAACAAAAACTAAAAGATACTATCTCTGTTCAAGATGCAATGGATAATTTGGCGGCTATTGCAAGTTTCGATATTAACGACCCTTCACCCCTGGGAATTATCAAGAAAAATAGGATTATCACAAGCGACGAAGAGGTGGGTTCTGAGGGGGTTCTTTGGCTAAGTGGGGAGGGAGTCTTGCCCCTTTACGACATTTTAGACCTTACTTATCGATCGATTCATCAGCATCTATTAAAACTCTACGACAGCCCTGATATGAACTGGGAAAATGAGAAGAGTAGCAAAGGGATTGCTGCGATGATGACTCTTGTGGGTGAATCAGGTCCAAAAATGGACAAGTTTTTAAAGGAGCATCTCGGGAAAAAAGGGTTTGAAAGTGTCTCTGAAGGACAGTCTTTTCAAGATTTGCAGCAATTTTATTCAAACAAATTTGCGAAGCGATTTGCGGATGGCGTTGAGGGTAAAGGTGCTTGGAGCGAGGAGTGGGAAGAGAATGAAGAAAGCTCGCTTTTAGATCTTTCTAAAACAGGCTTAAAAGACTTCGATACGGTTCGTAACGATAGCGAATATGAGCTTTTTTATATTCGTAATGAAGATGGTGAGCCGTATTTTAACGCCGAGCTTTTACGTAATATTAAGCTCGATTGTGATTTTGACTTAGACGGTGAAAGTTTTGAGGAAGACCCTCTTTTAAAAATCCGTGCCATGCAAGATCGGGATTTACATGCATCGGCGGCGCAAATTTTAAGTGAATGTCACGCTGCGATTAGCGATTTTTATAAAATTGCACGTAAATTAGAGGGAAATGAACTCAGTCACTCTTTAGGAATGGCGATTATCGCTTTATTTGTTGCTGCAAACCCCAGATATCTTCTTCAAAATACTATGGGCAAAAGCTGTCTTCAATATTTCGAGGATTTCCACCATTTCCTCCGTAGAGCAATGCGCACATCAGAATATCAAAAACTCATCGCTTATCCCCCAGATAAAACGGACAAGACTGCTCATTTGTTAATGTATTTGACTCATGCACTTTGCCGGAGCTTTTTTGAAAGAGCAGGCGGGGTAAAGCTCGAGACGATTGGCTTGATCCACAGGACAATGCGACGAGGCGAAGAGATTAAGCAAAAAGGGAATAAGCGTTTAGTTAAGGGCGAAAGCATTTGGAATCAATTTATGCTCGATGACGAGAAATTTAGGACGTTATTGGCAAAATTTCCCAATGGACCTTTGTTTAAAATTTTAGACCTTATTCGTGAAGAACAAGAAGAGGATATTAATATCCCGTTTGATCCAATTGGTCAAAATAATCTCCCCTCGCGCATTTTTCAAATTGAGAAAGTGGGCAAAAAAATAGATGTCCTTCATCTTCCATCGCCCATACGACAAGCGCAAATTCATAAAGCTGAGTTTGTCGATGAATTTCAGGGGTTTTTGCGTTCTTTAACACAAGATTCCCCTGTAAGAAAGCACTTGATAATCAATCTTCAAGATAGATCTTCGTGGAAAGAATATGCGCGAAGTAAAGCGATAGAAAATTTGCAGTTCAATGCAGAATTTAATCACCAACTTCTTGTAATTACTTTGCCAAAATACAGCGACTTCTACTATCAAAATAATGAGTATCTCTCTTTGAATAAGGCGGATGACTTTATTAAAGCTTTTGAAAAGCAGTTAAAAACTCCAGAAGAGTCGGGCTATTTTCTCCCACCAGAGTTGAAAAAAGGGGAGTTAGAGCAATTTATTGACAAGGTATTGCCTGCCATTCATAAACACTTTTTCCATCAGAAAAATAGTTTAACGCGTAGAAATAGAGAAGATTTTATCGAGATTTTTTATCAGTTTTTCGTGTTGAAATGTATCGATATGTTAGAGCCTCACTCAGTAAGCTTTACCTGTAAAGATGCAATCGATATCGGGGCTGCACAGCAAGGGGCATTTTTTGGATTTATTCAGCTATTAACTGGCGATTTTTCTGAAAAAGAGAACCAAGACTTTCTTCGATGGCTCTTGTATACTCCCGCACTTTTTGTTCGGGAAAGAGCCATTGATCCGGAGCGGCTCAATCGGACAATTTCTGCCCTTGAGCGGATTGATGGGGAGATGAAAGAATCGGGCAAAGAGATCTTAAAGGTATTTGGTGATCTGTATCAGGGCCAAACCTTTAAAACAATCCAAGTCAAACATCTTTAATCTATACGTTACTGTATGTCGAGTTGTTCGCTTTCAGCAACAAGACCTTCGTTATAGAGTTTGATCGAATCTGTAAGTCCTTGCACTTGGCGCATAAGGGCTGCAAAATTGCGCTTGAATGCATCACTTTGAACAATACTAGATCGCTCTTTGGCATCGGCCCGTTCCATGAGTTCAGTCAGTCTTCCTAAAGATGTTGTCATTGAATCTACTTCACCTTCGAAATAATTACGGAACTCTTGAGGAGTATCGAGAGCTTTGAGGATGTTAGCCCTTTTTGTACGACTTTTTTGCCATTGCTTGTTGTATTGGAAAAGGACGCCATAGTGGTTGATATCATTCATGAGCGTCTCCCCTTTATTCATCAGTGAGGTTAAACGCAAATAAAAGTCATCGCCCACGATCAAACGGCCTACTGTTCCCGTTCCTGATGCTACATCTCGTGTGATTTGGTTCACATTGCGTAAAGCTGCCGCCCCATCTGAATTTAGATAACTGGCTGTTTGATCGAGATTGTCAGCTAAATTTGCGAATTTATGGAGTAATTTGTCGTCGTCGAGACCCGTCTTTACCAAGTTTAGGTTGTCGTTGAGAAGATCTACTGATTCTTTCACAGCCGGGACGAGCTTTTCAGAATCAATCATCCCCAAAACTCCTTCGATTCCTCCCATGGCACCATCAAATGAACGGATTGCATTGGTGACGTAGCCTTGATTTTCAGCAAACCATGTGTCGAGTCTGTTTACTGTAGTGCCGAGCTGACTTGCAGCAGCTGAAACTTGTCTAAATGTATTTTCAAGAGGATCTGTTGAGTTTGCATAGACGATTTGATCTGTTACGAGATAGGCTTTTTTGTCGTGAAGAGGGGATTTAGGCAAAATCGCGACCGATCTTTCTCCCATCAGTCCTGATGTTTTGATTGCAATTTCATCATTGCTATACACATCGACGCTGGAATCTACTTTCAAAGTGAGTTGATAGGGATAAATTCTCCCTTGGGCATCGGGTTGCTCTCGTGCACTGGGAAGCTCGATCACATGGGTTACTTCTCCAACAGGTTTTCCCGCAAAGGAGACGCGTGTGCCTATCGTGATGCCCGCAATGTTTGTGAATCGGACGTTTAAGGTTTTTTTCCCATCGCCAATCGTCGGTTTTAAAAAGAGGACAAATGCGACAAAAATCGCAATAGCTCCCGATACGAATAGGCCGATAAGAATATTTTTCCTCCGATCGTTCATTTAGCTTTCCTATGGTTATGCTTCAAATTTTCTCTTAAAAAGTTGATGACAGGATCATCGATATTTAAAAATGCTTCGGGCTCTGCAACGTGAGTAATTTGCCCATCTTGATGTAGCGCGAGTCTATCAGCGATGTATAGAGCTGAATCAATGTCGTGAGTTACGACGATGCTTGTCCCCTTAAGTTCATCTTGTGTTTTTACAATCAGTTCATTGATCTGTTGTGATGTGATTGGGTCAAGGCCGGTCGTCGGTTCGTCGTAAAGTAAGATGCTGGGGCGATATACGATGAGTCTTGCAAGGCCTGCTCTTTTGCGCATCCCGCCGGACAAATCAGAAGGCATTTTTTCTTCAGTCCCTTCGAGACCTACCATCGCAAGGGCATTTTTTACTTTTTCCTTAATGACTTCGGGGGAAAGTCTTTTTCTTGTAACAAGATCGCCATGCTGTTTTAAATAAAATGCGGTGTTTTCTTCAATATTCATCGAGTCGAAAAGGGCAGCTCCTTGAAAGAGCATTCCCATATCTTTGACTGCGCGATAGATCTGGTTTTTCTTAAGATCAGTTATAGTGACGCCGTTAACTTCAATCGTCCCGCTGTCTGGTTTTTCAATGCCGATGATATGGCGAAGCAGCACGCTTTTGCCCACCCCTGATCTACCTAAAATAACGAGGATTTCCCCTTTTTTGGCTTCGAGGTTAAGCCCTTTTAAAATGTCGTTACTTCCGTAGCGTCTCCACAAATTTTGAATACGGATCATCTTATTTCATCCAGTCGTATTTCATTTCTTGGTGGATCATATTGAGCGCCATTGTCAAGATAAAATCTGCTAATAGAATTAAAATATAGCTCGTTACAACACTTTGTGTTGTCGCTTTACCAACGCCCGCTGCGCCACCTGTCGTATTCATACCGCGGTAACAACAAACAGTGACAATCAAAATCCCAAAAATAATGGACTTGATGACCCCTGTTGCGACATCGAACAAGGTGATGTGGATTTGCATCGGGGTAAAATAACTTGTTGCAGATAGATTAAATAGGTTGCATGCGATGAGATAGCCACCAATGATCCCCATCATTGTGCTAAATAATGTAAGAAGCGGGATCATAAATGTTCCGGCAAGGAACCGGGGAGCGACTAAATAGGCATAAGGATTAATTGCCATCGATTTGAGTGCATCGATTTGCTCGGTCACTTTCATGGTTCCGAGCTCTGCGCACATTGAGGCGCCCACTCTTCCTGTGACCATGAATGCAGTTAAAATAGGGCCGAGTTCAGTGATCATCGATTTGCCGACGAGAACACCGGTGACACCAGCCATCCCTTTTTCGCCCAGCTGATAAAAAGCTTGAGCTGCCAAAACAAAGCCTGTTGTAAATCCGGTTATGGCTACAACAGACAGTGACATTACGCCGATGTGATAGAGCTGTTCTCGAATGAGACTCCAAGCTGGAGGTCTTTTTAGGGCGGCGCCAAACACTTCAAAGACAAGCGACACATAGTCGCCAATCATCTCTAGAAGACGGATTGATTTATCCCTTACAAGAACTAACACTTTAAAACCTCTTTCGGCCAAATCCTCATTCTAAGGGAACAAGGCATTGTGGTCAAAGGGAGGTTTTTAAAATTACCCAGCTTGTGCTGCTCGTTTTAATGACTCGAGAACTTTTTCCAATAGATTGATGAGTTCCTGCTTGCTCGAAGGATCTCCTTTATTCATAAGGGAGTTGAGCTCTGTTTGGGCAAGTGCTGCAATTGCATCAATTTGTTTTTGTCTGGATTGAGTTTCGCTGTTGTACATATCAGCTAGGTTCTTACATCCATTTTGAGCAAAGTAGCTGATAAATTCTTGGTCTCCTTCGCGAGCCATGAATTTAGATGCCATAAGGGCAAGTGTGATCCCGGTAAACTTAAATCCACGATCACCCATTTCTCTTAAGAGCTTTCCAGATTCGAGATTGGAGTTTGTAAATTTCTTTTTTTGTTCTTCTTTTTGATGGCGCTCTTTATCTGCAATGCGAACAAATTGAGCAAGGATTTTTGCAATGAGCGATTGCACTTTGCTCATGTAATTTGGCTCAACAACTGGATTTTGAAGAGCTTCTGTAAGCTTTTGTTCACATGCGAGCAGATCATGCGGCTCATTGCGCACGAACGGGGCTGTGCCTGCATCTAAACGTTGCGCACCTTTTATTGGGCTCATAGAATGGGTTGGAAAAGGGATTGCAGATATGCCCAATCGTTTTGTTTTCTCAATTGTGGAGCCATCTTCTCTTTGAGATACGTGAATTGTTGTATCGCAAAGCGGTAGGCTTGTGGCCTGTGATTGAGTATCTGCATAAATATTTCTTGTTTGGGCCATGTTTTTCCTCTTAATCTATGGAAATCTGTAATGCTTGGATTGCTTTTCTTAATTCGTCTGCTTCTGTCTGCGCAGCGTCAATCATTTTCCCAACTTCTTTAGTTAGGTTATGAATGGAAAGTTGCTCATCTGTCGAATTTGTCTCAATGTCTCTCATCTCTGCTCGTAAATAGGCGATTTGCTTGTCGTAGTAGCCTTGTCCAATTTGAGATGCAGCAGATGTTGCGCTGCTTGCGCCCATCATCGTAGTTTTGAGGCTGTTTGCGATAGAGTTTGAGTTGATTTGGGCGGCTGCGAGAGCTCCTGTTTGCCAGAGCGCAGCAGCTCCGGATAGATTTAACCCCATTTGCAAACAAAGCGCGCCTGTATTGATGTTTTGCTCAATTTTTTTTTGCAAAGCTTTTGATTCGGTGATCCAGGATAGAGCAGCAGGCAAAAGGTGGGTGTCTTGCAAAACGCGGTTGCCAAGTCCAATCACACCTGATGCGATAAAAAGAGGGTATGCAATCCCACTGGAAGATGCTGCCAATGCAAGCGTTGCGGTACTTGAAATGTATTGAGAAACAATTGAAAGGGTACTCCAAGTAGCTCTTGATTTTGTAGATCTCGCTTCATTTTCCAGCGCTTCTTGTTTTTCTGCATCGAGCTCATCAATTCTAGTTTGACTTAAGCTAACTTCTCTTTCAAAAAGGTCTGCCCTTTTTTCAGTGAGGCGCTCTGTTTCTAAATGCTTATCTAGAACATTTAGTAGATAGTGTCTTGGCTCCGGAAGAACGGGCGTCAGTTTTGGGTGCCTTGAAATTTCTTCAGCAGGCGCGAGCGTAGAAAGATGAGTTTTAGCTGAGGAGGGCAGAGGTAGCGGAGTGGTATGAGCTGCACCTTGTAATGAGCGAATCTTTAATTCTTCATCTACAATTCTTACGCTTGCCATATTAGAGTCTCCACTGTTGTTTCAAGAGGCCGATTTTATCTTTAAGGGGGTGATTCGGCTCTTTAAGAGCCCTTTGTTCTGCTTCCATAAGCGCTTTAGATGCATCCTCTTTCATTAGAAGAGAAAAACAGCATTCAGCCGCGTGAAAATGGGGGTATGGATCCTCTTTTGTTAAAAGAGCTGCCATTGCCCATGAGTGGAGCGCATCGTGATAGCTCCTTGCCTCTTGTAAAGTGGCGCCTAATGCAAACCAGAATCTGGCTTCTAGAGGCCGCTTAGTACAAAGGACTCTAAACACGTCAGCAGCTTCCGCCCAATTTCCAGTTCCATAGTGGGCAAAACCATAGGTATAGAATTTCTCCACTTCCGTATCGGGAAAATGAGGGTCTGAAAGAGCTTCTTGCATCTTAGTGTCCTGGCAAGCGGTTCGCTGTTCTGACTAATTGGTTATTGTTTCTAATGATGTCTTTCAAAATCTCTAAGATCGCACTGATGGATTGGATCAGAGTTTGGATCTTTGTTGTGAAAAGGATTTGAAGATTTGATCTCAGCTTATCTATTTGCGCGCTTGATAGTGATTTAAGCTCTGCAATTTTTTCTTCAGTGAGGGTCTCTTCGTCGTTGACGCGAAGATTGATGCCTCTTTCTTTGAGCTCACCTAGGATCTCTTTGAGTTTTTCTGTTGTTTTGTTTTCGTCTTTTTTGAAAGAGGTGAGCTCAGCGCTTAAGTCAAGAAGTAGATCGATATCTTTCTGGTTTTTTTCTGCTTCCTTAAGGTGTACGTTGAGTTGGCTATTTATTTGAGCCTCTTTTTCAAGCCCTGCTTTGACCGATTCCCATGCGAGATTTGGGAAATTTAAGCGAGACGGCTCTTTGGGTGCATTTTCTAGCTGAGTTTTGTAGTCTGTAACATCTTTTTCTAAAGATGCTATGGTAGGGGCGCCAAGCGTCACTCTCCCAGCAAGAGATGCGTCTGATGGATGGGGCACGGCAGGTGTGATGTTTTCAAGTCCCACTTTTTTAGTTTTAACAGGATCGAAATCACCTTCCCACTCACGTGCGTGGATTGTTGTATCTGAATTGAGAGGTAAGGCTCCAATTTGTTCTGTCGATTCATCATAATCTGTATAAATTCCAGCCATTTATTCCTCTCATTTCATGTTGTTACCCTTCGGGCGCACCTCCAATATAGAGGTTTTAGGGAATCCGCGCCATACGAGCAATTATTTTAAATTAAGTAACTTACTCTTTTAGAAAAGAAAATACTAAACGAGTAAAAATTTTACCGCAAGAAGTTCGTGACAAGAACTTTCCTTAATGAAGACTCAGGTTATAAGAAATAATTTTTCTGTTCTCTGGAAAGTTAATTCGTTTATAATGTCTGTCACTATGACTTTTTTAAATAAGATTGTTGCGTCTCTTCTGCTTTGTTCTGCAATTGCGGGGGTTTGTCAGGAAAATAACTTAGAGCAAGATATTCAGCTTGGTACTTACAAGCCAGATACATTGCAGAGGAAAGAGAAGAACTTTCTTTTTGCATCTTTGTCTATCGCTCCGGGCGGTGGATATTCGGCGCGCATGAGAAAAGATAGTCATGGCCTGGCATCTGATTTCAAAATTGGAGTCTTTCCGGTTTCTTTTGACAGCATATTTTACGTTCCCACCGTAAGTTACGATTTTATTAACCCGCTAGGCAAAAATGAGACAAATTGCTTGCTACGGCTTTGCTATATTGATCCTCTATTGTCGACCATGGTGTTACCATGGCCTCCTCCCTCGGAACGCTTTGCTTCAATCTGGCTTTGCCTCGCTCGCGCACTTTGTCTCATTTTTGCCTAGCGGGTTAATAACTACGTGTACTATTTCAGAAAAAACGAAGTGTCTCCCTACTTTTCGTGTGGTGTAGGTGCGGTTTATTTTTTTCCTTATGTCCCAATCCGAGCAGGAATTGAGTTCAAAGGGGGATTTGTAGATGCTGGGGGAAAACTATTGTTTTATCCAGGTATTCTCCCATCTCCGGAAATTAGGGGCGGCTTTAAAATCGATTTCTAGTGTCTCTTTGTAACCAGTAATTACTTTTGTGGTTCTTCTTCTGCTATGTCTGAGTAGATATTTCCGTTTGTAATACGAAGAGATCTCACTGGATAAGCAATTTTTGCTCCATGGGAGTGAACAAGATCTAGCGCTTTTAAGAGAACATCTTGTTGAACTGCTTGGTATCCTAATAAATCGGTTGCTTTCGTAAATGCACAAATTGTCACTTCAAGTGAGTGGGGACCGAAGCTTGTGAGATTGGCGAAGCTATAGCTGCTTTGATCGATGCCGTGGTGCGTTTTTAGTAACTGATCGATTTGAGAAAGGATAAGGGTAACTTTAGAGCTGTCTTCATAGCTTAATGAGATATTTGCTCTGATTCTACGGTTGCTCATACGGGATGGATTTTCAACCGAAATGGTAGAGAAGATAGAGTTTGGGATGAAGAGGGGCCGTTTGTCAAAGGTTCTAATTCGTGTGTGGCGCCAACCGATGTGCTCGACTGTACCTTCAATTTCTTTGTCAGGAGAGCGGATCCAATCGCCCACAAGAAAGGGTCTGTCGACAAAGATAATGAGACCTCCAAAGAAGTTTGCGAACAAATCTTTTGCGGCAAAACCGACCGCCACACCGCCGACCCCCCCAAAGGCGATCACGCCGGAAAGTGGTACTCCAAGAAACTGCATAATCCCAAGCGAGCCAAATAAGACAACAATTGCTTTTAAGATCTGTGAGATCCGCTGTACTGTTGTTGGGTCGTGTTTAAGCGTTCTGAGGGTTGTGGATTTATTTTCAAATTTGCTGATAAATCGGATGAATGTCCACATGATAAGGAGGAATGCTGATATTTTATGGAAGACTTGAATATCAGCAATTATACTTTGATCCTTAAGGAAGGTTTGGTCGAGGACAGTAGCTGCAGAGGTGACTGCAGAAATCCAGATATAAAGGAGCACTGGGAGGTGAAGTGCGTGGGCGAGTGCATCGTCCCAAAGTCTTGGGCTTGACTTTACTTTTGGATAAAGTCTGTGGAAAATGGTTCTCTCGATGGTTGTCAGCCCGACAGCAAATAGTAAGATTCCCGCTAGTTTAATTAAGTATAAATCCATTAGTCCCTAAAAATTTTTCTAAATTCTACTTTTTCTCCACAGAGTACATAGGCAATATTATTGACCCCTTTTGTACTTTCAAGAAGGCTTGCAAAGTACTCTCGGTACTCATCTAAAGTTGTTGTCTCTTCTGGTTTTTTCAATCCTAAGAAGGTGAGATCTGCGCCTTGAGATTGCGCGTCGAAGTTCGTGAAGAACTGCTCTTCAGGATCAGCCAACGGTTCAAACTCGAGGTTATTGATTCTCAGCTCAGATCTGTATTTGTCGAACTGTGTTGAAAGTTTGTCTTTTTGAGTCTCTTCTTTTGTGATCATTTTTATGCAAATTCTTGCTTTTGGCCATAATTTACTCTGTTGTAATAGATAGGCCAGTGCAAGGCAAAGTTCGAAGTTTCCTGCATATTTACCTCTCCACCACAAGTTGATCTTTTTGTCTTTGCGACTTGGATCTGCGAAGAGATAGTCCTTATTTGAGTCGTCTTTTAGTAAAACGACGTTTTTATGCTGGGCATGAGTGTCTAAAAGGAGCTTAATAAATGTGCTTAAGTCGGTATTTTCAGAAACAGAGAGGACAACTGTATTTGGTTTTAAAAGGCCAAATCCATAATTTCTAATGATCTGATCATTACCCATGGGAAGGTGTTGGCACTCATTTAAGTGGACGTGAGAGGGGATCTTAAAGCCGTTGAGATCATCTTTTAAGTTCTCGTGAATCTCTTTAATTTTATCGCTTGAGGGAACGTTTACACCAAATGTTAAAAAGCCCTTCCCTTGGTTGATTGCATGGGAAAAGTAAGCGAGATTTTTATGGACAGACGGTGTTTCAAATAAAGTTAGGATGTGAGGTCTCCAGCTTTTGGCCGATACCTCTAGGTTGCTCAACTTGATTGTTCCTTGGTGGACGAAGAAAGAGAAGATGCTGTGTTTTAGATCATCCCAGTTCCCAACGAGTTTACGCTTCGCTGTCCACATGCAAATGGCCGTGACAACTCCAAAGGCGAGAAATGCTGCCCCTGGATTGATCATGAACATCGCCACTAAACAGCCAATAGCACCTGATAAAGAGAGGAGCCAGTGAACCTTTAAAGAAGGTCTCCAGCTTGGGTTTTGAACGAATGACTCAAAGAATGCGATGAAGTTAATCAGCCCATAAGAGATTAAGCAAGACATGGTCAAAAGAGGGATGATTTGGTCGATATCTGTCCCTAAAGTTAAAACCATAGCAAGGGCAAAGACTAAAATTGTAGCGACGCGTGGCTGGTTTGTCTTTCCATAGCCCTTTGATAAAAAGGCGGGTAAAATTCCATCTTTTGCAACGGCTTGCATCACTCTAGGTCCACCTAAAATAGCCCCTAATGCGCTAGACAGTGTTGCAGCCCAAATTCCCATGATGATCAAAAAGCCCACTTTGGATGTGTAGTAGAGAATAAATGGGTAGGATCTTAAAAGTTCGGGTGAGACGAAGGTGGAGAGGAAAGTTGCGATGCTTAAATAAACGACATATACCACAGCAATCGAGACTAAAGTGCCGATTGGAAGCGAACGAGATGGATTTCTCAGGTCTCCCGACATCGACATTCCGCTTTCGATTCCCGTCATTGCGGGGAAAAACATAGCAAAGCAGCCCCAAAATGAGAGGGTTGTTACCTCTGTTGAAGGGACAAGAGTGTCTGGAGGTGTTCCGCTTCCTAAAAATATAGCTGCAATCGAGACGAGTAAACTTGCGAAAATAAAAATTTGTGTCTTAAGGGCAAAATTTGTAGAGATGTAAGAAATTAATACAAGGACAGAAAGGGTAATTGCCTTAATCAAGGGGAGAGATGCTTCGGGAAAAAATTCATAAAGTGATAGAGAAAATCCCGTTACGCATAACGAAATAGAGCACAGTTGGGAGATGCAGCTTAAAATGCCGAGCGCGCCTCCAAATTCAATCCCCAGGGCCCTAGATATAAGGTAATACGCTCCGCCCCCGCTCATCTTCATATTTGAGACAATCGCAGAGAGGGAAAGGCCGGTAATGAAAAGGAGTGTAGCAGATAAGCTGATGATTGCTCCCATTTGGAAAATTCCAGCGTGGCCTAAAACCCAGCCAAGCCGCAAAAATAAAATGACACCGATCATCTGAAGAATATTGGGGATGACTACCCCTTGGATCGTTCCAAATTTTCCATCATTATTTTTAGCAAACATCGATCCAAACTTACTGTCTGTAGTTTTTGCAAACATAAAATCCTTTTTTAATACCGAATATTTACTTCAACTTCGGTATGAAGCTTGGCACATTATAGCCTACCTTTGTTTTGATTGGAACCCATTAATCTTAGGAGTCAAATTTTTAGTAAGTATTCTTATCTCCCTTTAATTAAGCGGTCTAAGGTGTTTATAGGGTTGCGGTCAATAATTTAGTCGCCATTTAAGTGTAAATTTTCCTTGTTCTTGGTGCTGGTCACTTTCAATTTGAAAAACAATATTGCTTTTCAGATCGATCTCTACACTAATGTTTGTACTGCTCTCTTCTGTTCCTTGAGTGAAGGTAACCAAAACTCCTTCGGCCACATATTTGCCTACTTGAAGGGCAACTTTTTCGCCCCCTTCTTCGGTTGGGCTTGATATGACACGTAAGTGATCGAGTCCTAGCGATCTGCGGGTACTTTCCATAATGCCAGGTCCAGTTCCCGCTAAAGAGGCAAGTGAGTTGGCAAGTTCGAGAGCTTGAAATCCACTAATTTCAGAAATGTCTTGGCCAAAGAGTAGATACGACATGATGGAGCCTAAAGGTAGTGGCGGTGTCGATTGAAGTGTTACTTGAGGATTGTCGAGAGGACCGCTGAGGCGTGCAGTGATTAAAATCCCCTTCATTTCTGTAGTTCCTGCTAGGTTAATATGGGGCATTTCATGTTTTGCTCCTGTGAGCGTCAATGCCCCATCGGAGAGTTTAAAGCTGCGAGATGAGAAGTTAAATTCGCCGGTAATGAGTTCTAGTTTTCCTATGGCGGCAAGTGATGTTAAGGTTCCTCCGAGGGTGAAATCACCTTTCCATTTGGAGTCAAGTCCTCGTCCTGAGATTGTTACTGTCTCGGGCGCGTTGATACGAATGTCGAGCGCGAGTGGGTAAGGTATGTACTCATCTTGAGGAAGGGGGGTTGGATGGATCTGATTACGATAGACCACTTGAAGATTTGGGACAGGTGTAGGAATGTGGCTGGGGATTGTGAGATCGCTTTTAAGGATTTGTACATCTCCACTTGCGGTAGCCCCAAGAGCATTTCCTTCAATTTTGACTTTGCCACTTGCTACAGCATTGACTAAGTCAATTTCGACAAACCGTAAATGGTCAAAGTTCACATCAAGCGTAAAGGGGTATTTATCAGATTCAAGTAGATGGATTTTCCCTGTGGCTGAAAATGCACCCGTCTTTAGCGGATCTGTCGCATTGAGAGCACGCAGGGAGACGACGTTATTTTTAGCTAAAAAATCGGCAGTTATATTGTGGAGTTCAGTTCCTGTGTAGTAGTTTTGGTAAAAGCCATCTTTAAATTGGATGTCACCTGTTACGTAGGGACGATTTAGCGTGTTGGTGAAGCTAAGTGCGCAGTCGCATTGACCTTCCAGACGATGAGGCCCTAAGTCAAAATAGTCGAGGAAATCTTCAATTCTTGCATGGATTGAAATTTGCCCCTTGGCTTTCTTTTGCATCAAAAGGTCTGCTTTAAAGGGCCAAATTGAAAAATGGATGGGAAGGTCTACATCGAGATTTAAAATAGGCTCTTTATTGGCTAAAAGATCGCCCTTTAAATTGAGGAGATCGCGATCAAAATGGCCTTGAAATTTTCCTGCTGCATCCATTTTATCAATGATGCCGAGTTGAGCTACCTGCATTTGCTCAATGGAGGCTTCAAAATCCCCACGAAGTTGATTGTTTTTTTCTTTGATATCGGCGTCGAGATTTACGGTTCCTGTTACAGAGACATCTAAAGGATTGATCGATAGAAAATCGAGAGGAAGATTTTTTAATACCACTTTTGCAGATGTATTTTCTTTTTCCCTTTGCACATCAATAAAAGCGCTTCCATTGGCAACGGTCAATTCAACACTTGGTAGAGAAAAACGGTTGTTGTTCATTTCAAAATGGACCGGCTTTTCGAGAGAAAATGGGTGGCTATAAAAGTTGCCACTCATGTTTTCAACGTCAGCAATGAAGTGGTCGTGCCATGTTCCATCCATCCGTATTTCTATAGGATGCTTCCAAGTTCCTTCAGCAAAGAGGTTGAAATTCCAGTTTTTTTCACCTGTTGTTGTTTGAATACTTGCGGTTTCAAGTTTCAAATCGTTGTATTTCCCATTTTCAATGTAGAGATCAAACAATCCAGTTAAGTTATTGAATGGGTCTTTAAGATCTGAAAAAACAGAAGCTTTTTGCGCGAAAAAGTTTTGATAGTAAAGTTCATTTGCGTTCACATCCAGGTGCAATTCTTGCGTTTCATCTGGTGCGTCCCAAAGGGCCTTTGCATTGAGTTTTCCGTAAAGATCTGGAATATGCAGCGATTGGATGTTTTCGATATCCATTTCAGTTGTGCCGATTAAGATAAAATCGGGCCTGATTTCTACATCGACTTTCCCTTTTGCAAATCGGTCGATTGTAAATTCGCTAAGAAGTTTTCTGTTTTGCCAGGTGAGATCCCCTTGTCCTTTCACAATTCCTATTTGTTTTTTTTCAAGATTTAGGTTCGGAACTTGCCAGGAAAATTTCCCTTTAAATGCATCCCCTTCTTGCGAGAGCATTATATTGGCTAAAAATCTCCCGCGAGCTTCAATGGGAAGGTGCGTTAAAAGAATGTCTGATCCTATTTGGATACTTGAGGGAAGTAAGGAATAGTTCGAATCTAAAAAGAGCTTTCCTTTCGTTTTAAATAGATCATTTCGTGCGATGAACTGCGCTTGTCTTATTTTGAAGTCATAACGGATGGAGACGGTCCAGTCGAAGAGTTTGCCGTTAATGAATGCTCTTTTTCTATTCGCTCTAAATCGTCCGCTAAAATCAAAAGGAGTCCCGTCGTCGACCGAGATCTTTTTAGCTTCGATGTTTTTAAAAGCGATCTCTTTTTTCAATAGGCGCCAAAGGATTGGGCGCAGTTGTAGTTTTTCGACAGTTATCATTGTCCCATCACCTTGGATTGAGATCCCTTTTAGCTGGATCTGACTAGGGAGCGCCCCTTCAACTTGGTCGATGTGGATTTTAAAGCCGGATTCCTCGACAGCTTTTGTGATCAAAGATCGGATATAGTTTCTTCCGATGTTGCTCTGCACCACAGCGTAAAGCCCTGCTAGAAAAAGAAAGAAAATAAAAAGTCCAATCCGTAGTTTTTTCATCAAAATGTTTGTCCTATTGATGCGTAAATTCTAAATGGGGGATCGATGCTTTCGCGTCGATCGAGAGGGAAACCAATGTCTGCTCTAAGAGGGCCAAAAAAAGTGTAGTAACGAAGGCCGATTCCTGCCGATTTATACCATTTGGCATCTAACTCTGGTAGTTCGCTGAATGTAACCGTTCCAAAATCAGCGAAGGGGACGATCCCCAATGTTTCGGTAAAGCGGATTCTGAGCTCTCCTGTAAGAAAGACGGCAGATCTCCCTCCATAGGGTTTGTTATGACTGTTTAATGGACTCACAGTCATATAGCGGTATCCTCTTAAATCATCTTCAGAGCCACCTAAAAAGAGGATCGGTAAAGGGACATTTTTTTGCCGCGTCCCTGCGATGGATCCAAACTGAGCTCTGGTTGCAAAAACGAACCATTTTGACCAGAGAGGAATATAAAATGTGGTTGTTAGTCTTTGCTTGGCAAAACGTTGATACCCATTTTCTAAAGATTGGAAAAGCTGAGCTTGATAGGTAATGGAGTACCCTTTGGTCGGATTCATTAAATCATCTGCTGTGTTGTATTTTGCAAATACAGGCAGTGCGATGAGAAGATAGTTTCCATTGCTTGCGCTATTTGTTACATCGATTTGCTCAATTTCAAGTCCTACCGACAAGTTGCGTCTCGTATCTAACTTTTTGTCGATATAGTTTGCGCCTTTATATGTTAAGGCGGTGTATGCGTGGATTCGGACGCGCTCAATTTGTCCAAGGATTCTGTAAGTTTGATCAAGAAAGAAGAAGTCTGGCTTTTTATAGGTGACAGTTCCGGAAAGGTATCTGCCAGAAAATTCCCCATCGATACTTAATATTTCGCCCATTCCTCGGAGATTTCGATTTGTCCATGCAAATGTAGCGCCAGGGCCATCGACTGTTGCGTAGAACACACCAAGGCTAACTTGTTTGTGTTTGGACTCAGTGAGTCGCATCTTTAAGGGGAGTTGTCCCATCTCATCTAATTGACTTTCATGAGAAATCATGACGGAGCTAAAAAGACCGCTATCGAGAAGACTTTTTTGGGTCTGCTCCACTTCATCAGGACTGTAGATTTCCCCTTCTCTCCAATCGAGTCGCCTGAAGATAAAGCAAGGCTTTACAGATTTAAGCCCATGGATTGATAGGGGGCCAAATTGGGCCTGAGGGCCCTCATCAATGCAGGCGGCCGCTTCTACCACTTTGTCTTGCATATCGACGATAATGCGCCGTTTTTCAACACTTGCAAGGGGGTAGCCACAGCGGGCAAGCTCAGTTAAAAGAGTTAGTTCTGCGTTGACAATATCGATAGAAAGGGCAGGTGCTCCCAATTTGAGTCCGAGCTTTTCTGGGGTGAAAGTGCCACAGGATGGGATGGATGTTGCAAGAGTTGTGCATTCTTGGTTAAAAACTTCATATGAGGAGAGTTTATACTGTGGACCTGGATGGATGTAGAGATAGACTTGAACCGCATGTTTTTCTAGCGTTACATCGGAGGTAATTGCAGCATCGTAATAACCAAAGGCATGAAGTACGTTGATCAGATCAGGAATGTCTCCATTGATTCGGTAGCGTAGGCCATTGATTGATGCAGGCGGGCGATCTTGAAGCGTAACTAAATCAGATACATCAAACATTGCTTTTAAAGCGGCGTCATCTTTTAAACCTACAAAGTTGAGCTCATAAGGGAGAGCAGAGAGAAAAAATGGAGTCAGAATCAGTAAAAGTCGCTTCATATGCAGGTGAGATTGTGCCGGAAGAAGATCTGTTCGTCAAAAAAAATCTTCTTTGGTAAGTTACTTGCATGAGAAATAAATCTTCAGAAGTTTATGCAAATGCCTGCAAAGTCATTCCCGGTGGGGTCAATTCTCCAGTTCGTTCTTTTCGCCATTTAAATATGGATCCACTGATCGTTGAAAGGGGATTAGGGGATCAACTATTCGATGTCGATGGAAATAGTTACATCGATTTTTGCACGAGTTGGGGATCTTTGATCTTGGGTCACGCCCACCCTCAAATTGTACAAAGTGTTTGTGATCAGATGTACAAGGGGAGCTCATTTGGGATTGCGACAGATATCGAAGAGAAAATTGCATCCAAAATTGTCAGTTTAATTCCATCGATTGAAAAGATTCGGTTTGTCAACTCAGGCACCGAGGCGACAATGACTGCAATGCGCCTTGCGAAAGGATTTACAGAGCGAGCTAAAATCATTAAGTTTTCTGGCCATTATCATGGGCATAGCGACTCTCTACTAATTCAGGCAGGCTCGGGAGTTGCCTCTTTGAATCCATTGGCGACTTCAAAAGGGGTTAACTTAAGTACAATTGCAGACACGATCTGTTTGCCCTTTAATGATATTGAAACGGTCCGATCTTTTTTCCGTGACTCACCCATTGCAAAAGAAGTTGCTGGAGTTATCTTGGAGCCTGTTACAGGAAACATGGGAGTTGTCCTCCCTGAGCCTGGATTTTTGCAAATGCTTCGTGAAGAGACGCTCAAATTGGGCACTCTTTTGATTTTTGATGAAGTTATTACTGGATTTAGACTTGGATTGCAAGGTGCTCAAGGTATTTTTCATATCGAGCCTGATTTAACTTGCTTGGGAAAAATCATAGGAGGGGGGTTTCCTGTCGCAGCTCTTGGAGGAAGAGGGGAGATTCTAGACTGTTTAGCGCCCCTTGGACAGGTCTATCAAGCGGGGACTCTTTCTGGAAATCCGGTGGCAATGAGAGCTGGCCTTGAGACCCTTTGTCTTCTTGAAACAGGTGGATTTTATGAAAGCCTTCAGAAAAAAACGGATCGGATCACAGCTCCCATTATTGCAGCTCTTGAGAAAAAAAACGCAAACGCGTGTCTTCAACAATTAGGATCGATGTTTAATCTGTTTTTCGGTGTGAAGAAGGTGAGATCAAAGGAAGATCTAAAGCGATTGGATGAGGGAAGATTTGTCCACTTTTTTAAACATCTTTTTGAAAGAGGGATCTACATTTCGCCATCATCTCATGAAGCGTGGTTTGTCTCATCTGCACATACAGACGAACACATCGATAAGACAGTCACTGTAATTACAGCATACATCGATGAGTTTTTATAGCTATTGATGGGGTGAAGCTTATCTTTGGCTGTTTTGGGATAGATCGAAGGTTTCAATGCGTTTAATTTCAAGGTGCGATTCGGCCAATAGGATCTTCTTTTTGTCTACTTCTATGAAGTAGAGCATTGTTTTTGGACTAATCATCCTTTTTTCGATGATCTGAATTGAGCTATTACCCACCCCTTTTTGAAGTCGATTTTGAACGAGTCTTCTCAAAAACCAAAAAGTTAGGAAAAGGAGGATGACAAGGACAATGAGAGAGAGGATCATTTTCCCAAAGGCAGCACCGAGATCTCCGCTTGGCATTTGCTCTACGCTTTGCGTTGCAGCAAGCCCTGCTTGATCGAGCGCTGTAAGTTCACCTGTCTCATCTGGAATAAATATTGCCATAGAACAACTATGGGAAATTTCTCATTTGTTGGCAAAAGAAAATTTGTCTGAACTTGGCCGCACAAGAACTGTCTTGTGCGGCCATCAGCGCTGACTAGCTTAATTTTGGAAATTTACTGTGTAGATTCGCAATGAAGTTGGTGACACTTTGAGGTAAGTTTGGCTTTACTTTAGAATAAACAGTTACTGCTGCTGCAAACGGTGTTAATGCAACTGCTGCAACTACGCACAAGAAAATTTTCGCTACTTTCATAGCTGTATAATCATTTTTGTTGATTTGTAGGTTTTTTCTGAAATCAATTGTGTGTGTAGTGCTCCATGTCACAAATTTTGCGAGAGGTTTCGTAATTGAATGGATGGTTGGTTTTGGATATCTAGATGGTGATACGTGTAGGTCTGACATATAAGCCCTCTTTTTTTTTGAATTGAGCGTAGTTTATACTCCAATTTAACAAATTGTTACAAGGGGAATAGTATTTGAATCTGTTTTGTTAAAAAGTTTTAATTGGTGGAAATTTTTTAATCTATGCTGGAAATGTTGCCACAGAACAACTGTTGGCAAAAGAAAACTTGTCTGAACTTGGCCGCACAAGAACTGTCTTGTGCGGCCATCAGCGCTGACTAGCTTAATTTTGGAAATTTACTGTGTAGATTCGCAATGAAGTTGGTGACACTTTGAGGTAAGTTTGGCTTTACTTTAGAATAAGCGACTGTTGCAGCTGCAAAAGGGGATAGTACGAGAGTAGCTAAGACTCTTGCAAAAACTTTTGCCACTTTGATTGCGCTATGGTCTGCTGAATTTGTTGTTAGGTAGGAGATGTTCAGACTAATAGTCTTTGAAGTTGTCCAGTTCTGGAATTTATTGTAATTTTCAACGACAGTTTCTTGGGTTGGAAGATAAGCTCTAATTGCTTGTAGGGATGCCATAGATGACCTCTTTAAATTTACCCCTAATATAGGGGGTGGGTTAGTAGTTTTTTTAAAAAACGAATAAACCTTATACCCCGATTTAAGAAATTGCTGCAAGGGGAATAATATTTGATGAGACTCCTTAATTGTGGTATCCTTTTTGCATGGTTTCTAAAGGCTGGATCGCCCTCGATATAGATGGCACTCTTACTCTCGATAAATATAGCGTCCCTACGCAGGTGAGCGACTATTTGCGTAAAATCCATTTTGGTGGCTGGAACATTGCTTTAGTTACGGGAAGACCTTTTGCCTTTGCTCAGATGGCTTTGAGTGGATTTGATTTCCCCTACACGTTTTTAGCTCAAAATGGTTCGATTGCCCTTGATATGCCTTCTAAAAGTATCCTTTTCAAGCGCTACATATCGCCTGATGCGATCTCTTTAGTTGAAAAGGCTTATGAGGGAATGGGAAGCGATTTTTTAATCTATGCTGGATATGAAAGGGGAGATTATTGTTATTGGCGCCCCTCCCGATTTTCCCCTGAAGATTTGCGCTATTTAGAGGATTTGCAAAAAAGGCAAAAAGAAAAATGGCGCGCCGTAGAGAGTTTTGATGAAGTTGCCGATTTTCCCTTGATCAAGTGCTTTGGTTTTGAAAAGGGTTTGGACAAGATCTCTAGGGGGCTGCAACTATCTCAAAGATTTCATGTGACAAAGATCCGAGATCCTTTTGAAAAGGGATATTTTATGCTCCTTGTTACTGATTTATCGGCCTCTAAGGGAGGCTCTCTTTTGGAGGTTTTACGCCTTAAGGGGCGTGGGGCAAAAGTGATCGCTGCAGGAGATGATGAAAATGACTTAAGCTTGCTTAAAGCGGCGGATGTCAAAATTGCAATGGACCATGCCCCCAAATCCTTGAAAGAAATCGCAGATTTTATTGCTCCTCCCACAAAAGACTGTGGCATTATTCACGCACTTCAATTGGCAATCGATCATGATCACTGAAGAACTTAAAAAACTAACCCATACAATTGATTTAGCGAGAAATGCAGGAAGGGCAAGACAAAGCAAACGGACAGGCTTTGTTCATGATGAAGAGACGATTCCTCTTTATGAAAACTTTTGCTTTGCCTTAAGCCTTTTTCGGGCAAAAACAGCAGAGTCTGTCGTTGAGGGAAAAGAGCTTGTTGATCGGCTTTTGGCCTTTCAATCTACAGAGGGGAATTTTCCTATCTTCCTTCATGAGTATCCCCGCTGCTTTGATTTAAATATGGGTTTAAAAGTTGCCCCTATTTTGATCTATTTACTCCGCTTATTTGGGCCGGTTCTTGGCGATCTTAAGGTGAAAATCGAAGAGGCCTTAAAGCTTGTTCTTGCAAAACGAGGGCAAAAGCCTTTGTGGGAAAACCGGTATCGGGCCTGTGTAGGAGAGCCTTTGCTTCCTGTTGACACCAGTGAATTTTCCCCTCAGGAGTGGACGCAATGGATCATTACCGCGCAACTTGCGGGAATAAATCATTTTAAGATCCCTTATGATGAAGAGCTCCAGCTCTTTATGGGCCACTCAGGATTTGACTGCCAAGAAGGGGCCCAGCCACGCCCAAATCCTATCGAGTGGCTTTTGGCTGATGGGAAGTTTTCACCTCGTCTGCTGCAAGATCACCCCCATCAACTCCTCTGTGCCCCCTTATTCCCAGTGACTTTTGAGAGTACCTCGTGCTTAAGTTCAGATTTTCGCCTCTTTTGGAACGGCTCGACTCTCCATAGCCTTGTTGGCAAATCTTTAGTGTTTGATTTGCCTGAAACCTTTGAGATGGGTCGATCTGATCTATTTGAAGCTGCCCTTTACACAGATATCTCCGAGGAAACTAAAATTTTTATAGAGGGGGGAAAGGGGACAACCTTTCAGTTGGGAGATTTAATTACAATCCAAACGCCCACAAAAAATATACAATTCAAATTTGAACTTACGTCGGGAGCGGGAGACTTTTGTGGCCATATTTTTAGATCAAATCGCCCCTCTCAAATCCTGAAAGGGTATGAGGCATACGATTGGCAAATTGCAGTTCGCACACTTCGTCGCGAGGGCCCATGTCAAATAAAAGTTAACATTCTTTAATAGTTTAACTAAATTCTTTTGTAATTAATAGTAATTCTTTGTTGGTTATTTTATTTCGAATTTCGCGTATAATTATGTCATAAAATATAAAATTTGCAAAGGAGCATTGTAATGTCTACAAGTCTAATTCAAGGTAATATTCAGAGGGCGCTAAAGCCGCTTACTGAAAACCAAGGTTTGTCTAAAAAATTTAGTTTAATTACAACACCGAAGGCTCAAGCGGGATTAGGTGTATCGATGATTGCAGCAGGTGCAGCAATCTCTTTAACAGGTGTTGGTTTGATCGTTGGAATCGCATTGAGCGTTCTTGGCGCGATGGTTTCAGCTCATGCTGCATACCGTGCCGCACAAAAGGGTAAGCTTTTAATTAATACAAAAGACTTCACTCCTATGAAAGTAGAGACTAACTTAAATGATGAGCTTTTAATTAATACAAAAGATTTCACTTATTTGGAAGTGAAAACTAGCTTAAATGATCAAGCAGAGAAACAATTAAAAACGAAAAAAACAGAAAGATTTAAAGAGCCACTAGTGGACGTTGATTCTTCAAATGAAGTTAAGCGCTCTTGCCCTAGTCTTGCAAAAGTAATTAAGGGTCTTTTTGTTATCACTTTACTTATTTTGTCTGGAAGAGCTGTAGATTTCCAAAAAATGTATAATGGACGAAATGTAACGCCTTCCGATTCTACAGTAGTTTCTTCTACAAAGGTAAATAGGCTGTTCCCTTCAGGTGGACGTCCTTTGCCAGAAAAAGCGGTCAAAGCCAATTTAGCTAGAGCTCGATATTTAGCTGAAAAGGGTACAGTAAATTGTGAGACTGATACTGAAACGTGTCGCCAGATCAAGCAAGCGTCTGCAGAAGGCAAGCGACGACCTTGGAAAAATAAATAATTGTTTTGGTTTTGGTAGTAAAGTGTATAACCCGAGATTTTATCCCGGGTTTTTTTTAGCTTGTCGTTACGCTTTGACTTGAGTAGGTGGTGTTGTTTTGGAGTGCAGAGCTATCCACGGCAAGGCCCATTGCGTGCATTCCATTATCAACATATAACGTGACTCCGGTGATTGCAGATGCTGAAGGGGAGAGGAGGAATTTGGCAGCTGATGCTACTTCTTCTGCTTCCAAATCTTTTCCAAGCGGCGCATTTGCTTTTGCATAGGCGATCATATCGCTGATCATCCCAATTGCTTTAGCTGCTCTACTTCTAAGAGCACCTGCTGAGATCGTATTGACTCTTAAATTCCACTTTCTTCCCGCTTCCCAGGCAAGTGTTCGCGTGTCGCTTTCGAGGGCCGCTTTTGCTGAACTCATCCCTCCGCCATATCCCGGGATAACTCGTTCGGAGGCGATATAAGTTAGGGAAAGGACAGATCCTCCTTGGTTCATCAACGGGCCGAAGTGGGAGAGGAGACTGATGAATGAATATGACGATGAGCTGATTGCCGCAAGGTACCCTTTTCTGGAGGTATCAAGAAGGTTTTTGGTCACTTCAGGGCCGTTTGCAAGGCTATGGACCAAGATGTCGATTTTACCAAAATCTGCTTCTACCTGCTTTGCCACCTCAGATACGGTGTAGCCAGATAGTTCTGCATAGCGTTTGTTTTCTTTAATTTCTTGAGGAACATCTTCTGGTCTGTCGAAAACGGCATCGATGGGGTAAAGCTTTGCGTATTCGAGGAGCTTGCCGTTGCTGAGTTTGCGAGATTGATCAAACTTGCCCATGGACCAAGAGGTTTTGAAGATTTTGACGATTGGAGCCCAGGTCCCGATCAAAATTTCAGCGCCAGCTTCCGCAAGTGCTTTCGCAATTGCCCAACCAAAGCCCTGGTCGTCGCCAATTCCTACGATTAACGCTTTTTTACCTTTAAGATCCATTTGAGTCATAAAATCCCTTTTTTAGTTTTATTGTTCTTACGAACAAATGAGCCCCGATCATAGCAGAAAAAGGAGCTTAAGCGAAAGAAAAATGGAGTGTAATTAGAGTTTTTACTTGATGCGTAGTGAAAAAACTTTTATATGTGAGTGCAGATAAGGGGAAGCTACTATGCGCACAATTGCAATTGTGAATCAAAAAGGTGGATCAGGAAAGACAACTACGGCGGTCAATTTGTCGGCGGCTTTGGCTGAGGCAGGTAAAAAAGTTTTATTAGTCGATCTCGATCCTCAAGCATCTGCTTCGATGTGGTATGGCCTAAAAGACAAGGGTAAGGGCCTTTTTGATGTATTAACGGGTGATGCAACGCTGGAAACTGTGATCGAAAAGACCTCTGTGGAGGGTCTTCACATCATCCCTTCTTCAGTACTTCTTTCTGGGGTTGAAAAAGCGCTTGCGAATGAAGTTGCCTCAGAAAGCATTTTAAAAAATAAGTTAGAAAGCCTCCCTAGCAAGCCTTGGGACTATGTTTTAATCGATTGCCCCCCAACATTGGGCATCCTCTCTTTAAACGCTTTGACGATGGCTCAAGAGGTGCTAGTGCCTGTGGAAGCGCACGTAATGGCTCTTCATGGTCTTGTCCAGCTTCTTCGTACGATTAACCTAGTGAAGCAAAGACTCAATCCAAAGTTAGAAATTGCAGGGATTTTAGCTTGTAGAGTCGATCTTCGAACAAAACACTCCTCTGAGGTGTTGGCCCAGCTGCGGAGCCGTTTTGAGGGGAAAGTGTGTACTTCTGTGATCCGAGAAAATATCCGCTTGGCAGAAGCCCCTTTACATCTCAAGCCGATCACGGTCTATGACCCAAATTGCAATGGATCGAATGATTATCGTAAATTGGCTAAAGAATTAATGGGTGAGCTTGCGGTTGAGGCTGTTAGTAAAAAAATTAGTGAGACGCAGCAGCCTACTTTGTCTTCCGACCCTTCTTAAGGACGTATTTGCGACGCCAGCCTTCAGCAGTTAGCACTCTGTCGGTTGGGACTTCTTTAGCTTTGGCCTTCGGCTTAGCTGCTTTCTTTGTAACTGTTTTTTTTCTTTTGAAGAATACCATTTAAATAAATACCTACAATAAATGATTTATGAACTTCGTATTGTAGGTGAATTATCTTGATAAATCAATTACACTTTTTTATTTGGTTTGATTGGCGAAGATTTAAAATGATTTTTGCGACTTTTGATAAATTATTCGCTTGAGCCTCTGACTTAATGTCATTTTGTTGCTCTGAATCAAGTTCACATAATTTATTAAGATCACAAATTTTTTGAGCGACTTTGATATAGGTGGGGTTATTTGGTTTTGCTAGGGCTATTAGAAGCGTGAGCTCAATTACGCTTAAGGGACTATATTTAATAATCATGTCTAGGCATCGATTATCTCTCTTTTTCGCTGCGATAAAAATGGCATCATAGAAGCTTTGATCATCGATTTTTTCTTTTTGCTTTGTTGCGACAATCACGTGAATCCTTTCGAGATTTGCTTGCTCAGTCCATTTGATAAAGTTTTGGTTGAGTAAATCTACATTGGGTGGTGTCGACATGAAAAACCTATATTTTGTGTTTGTTTTTAAAATTTAGTATTCGGAAAAAGAGTTTGGGCCCCTTTGAAGGCATCTTCAGCGCTAATTCGATGTTTAGGATCTACTTCAAGCATTTGTTTGATTAGAGGTTCAATTGGGTGTTGAGGCTCATATGGGATTTGATCTTGCCATCCCTGCTGCAGACCTTTAATCTTTTGGAGAACTTCAAGATATTCTTTATTCCAAAATAAATTTGGGCTTTTGGGGTAAAACAAGTAATATAAAATAAGTCCCATAGACCATACATCTAGTTTGTCTTTGTTTTTGCCATCAGAGTTGAGATACTCTGGAGAGGTCCAATCGATAGTGCCACATAACGAATCGTCCTCTACTTCACGATCAGCGTAGAATCCAAAATCAGTGATGCAGGCGTTATTTTCTTCGTCTAAGAGGATGTTTGCTGGCTTAATATCTCTATGAGATCCAAATTGTGAAATGCGAGCGAGACCACTTAACAGTTGCAGGGCGATTTTTTGTTTGCAATCATCACTAAGCTCATTGATATTTTCAAGTTGATCTAAGGATTTTTTATAGAGGAGTTGAAAAATTGCAACTTGAGCTTCCCCTTTTTTATTTACATACATTGCACTAGAACCAATTTCTACAACGCCTAATCCCTGCAGCTTTTCTGTTGTTTTGATTTCAGCAAGAGTTTGTTGCGTATCTTTGGGCTTAGCAACGAGGCGCGCTTTGATTTTTTGACTGAATAAATCGAAGCACAACTTGACTTTTTTATAGGTCCCGTCTCCAAATTTTGATTTTGGAAAGTCTATGTAGATCTCACCGATTTTGCTGATAAGGATGCCACGTTTAAAAAGGTGTGTGTTTTTTTTATTGATGCGGCAATCCTTTTTTTTTAGCACTGAAGTCCTAAGGCATTTTGCTAAAAAAAGGGAGCTATCTCTGAGATTTGAAAGGGGGGATTGTTTATAGGTTTTTGTGAAAGCTTCCAAGGCAAGCTCGATTTTTGCAGCCAATCTTTCAATGGGCCCGGAAATGATTATATCGAGAGAAGAAGAGTTGATTTGTCTGACTTTACTTTCTACGCAGCTAACGGGAGAGATTGTGGTAGATGTCCCTTCCTCTTTACATTCCTCTGTTGTTGCGCAAAAGCTTGTGGGGCTTAATCTGTTTGTTAGGGCTGCCATTTGGCAAATAGAATAAGGCGATTTTCTATATAATGCAAGTTGCGCAATGTACTCAGTGTAAAGAAATTACAGAAGTCCATTGCGTGGGCTATGAGCGTTTAGTCATCAAGCATTGCTTTCATGAAATCAACAATCGGTCTAACCACAAAAGTTCCCTTGCAAATGTGTTCGAGTGTAGCTTCATCGTTATTATTTAATTGGAGCCAAAGTTCGGTAATGGCTGAATCGTTAATTTCTCGTATATTTTCTCCAATGACGTAGCCTTCTCTCGCTAAAAATATGAAAAGAGAAGCTGTAGCAAAGGTGAAAAGGCTTGGGAAAACGGTAAAGAAGAAAACGTTTACAACCGCTACGACAACGGATGCTACTTTAAGAATCGCGCTAGCGATCTTCACTTCTTTTCTTGCATTGTTTTCTAAAGGGGTCGAAGCGGCCTCACGTATGGGATTTAAAAATTTGTCTAATATAGGAGCCATTTGAACCTCTTTTAAGATTTTTGCCTTGGGATTATAAAAAGGTTCACGAAAAAATACAATCGTCATGTTTAATAAGGTACTTTAGGGGGACAATATGACTAAAATGAAAGTCTTTTATTTAGGCGATCTACACACGGAATGCACCCATGAGTCGGGGGCAAAAATTGCAACAGACGCTCCCAAAGACAATATGGGTAAGGGGGAGGCTTTTTCCCCCACGGACCTTTTTGCGGCAAGTCTTGCCACTTGCATGGTCACTTTGATGGGGATTATGGCTCGCAAACTGCAGGTAGAGCTAAAGGGGCTCACAGCTGAGGTGGAAAAGGAGATGACGACTACGGGGCCGCGCCGATTAGGGAAGGTGATTGTCCGGATCCGCAGCGAGCTCTCTCCAAATTCTCAAGTTCGAGAAAAACTTGAAAAAGCGGCTCTTGATTGTCCGGTAGGTTTAAGCTTGCATCCAGATGTGATTGTTGAAGTCGATTTTGTTTGGGGATTATGAAGTATCAAAACTTAAGATCTTTTCAAAAGCACCTATCGAGTGCGGCGCCTCATCACCTTTGTCGGATGTATTTTGTCGCAATTTCTGACGACTTTGAAAGGGCGCAAGCGATCGATTCGATCCTAGCGCATCTCGGAAATTCCGCGTCAAGATTTAGTGGGGTGGACTGCGATTTAAAAGAGTGTATCGATGCGATGCAGACAAGATCTTTATTTGGTGAGACGGTGATCGTTTTTGACGAGGTGGAAAAGCTTTCTAAAGATAAGCAGCTTTTACTTTGCAAACATTTAAAAGAGCCTGCAGGATATGTCCTTTTTGGGGCCCGTTCAAAAACGCAGGTGGCTCCAGTTGTTGAAAAAGAGGGGGTTGTTCTCGATCTTTTAGAAGAAAAACCTTGGGATAAAGAAAAAAGGCTCGCTGAACAGATGAATGAGCGGGCGAAACGAGCGGGAAAACGTCTTGCTCCCGATTTTGCCTCGATTCTTTTTGAAAGGTTGGGAATCGATCCTGCTCTTTTGGAGAGTGAAATTGATAAATTAATCTGCTATGTGGGGGATCGTGCTGAAATTACGCGAGAAGATATCCTTGCGATTTCTCCGGCTAGCAAGGTTGCAAGTCTATGGCAGACGGCAGAAGATGTGATTTGGGAAGGGGGGCAGTTCCCTCAAATTGATTCGAGCTCCTTTCATGGATTGATCCCCGCTTTAAGATCACAACTTCATCTCGGTCTATCTTTAGCAACTTTGATTGAAGAGCAGTGTCCTTCGAATCAATGGAGCCGTTTTTTGCCTAAGATCTGGCCTAAAACACTTGAGAAAAGAAGTTCGCAGGCAGCTCGGCTTGGATCTGTTTATTTCCAAAAAGGGCTGGAGAAACTTTTCGAAATTGAGTTACTATCTAGGTCTACTTCAACGCAGTATCGAGCTATGCTTGATCTATTTAGAGCACAAATTCATGCCAGGTAAACTCTATATACTTCCCAATCTCCTCGATGAAGAACTCGACCCTGCCCCATTTTTACCTATCAGTGTAAATGCTGCGGTCGCAAAGCTCGATGGGCTCATTGCGGAAAGTGAAAAGATGGGTAGGCGCTACTTACGGAAATTTATCTCTCACGATGAGATGGCGAAGTGTCCTTTGCGCGTACTAAACGAGCACACCAGTGACATTAATGAGCTCATTATTCCAATGGAAAAAGGGGAGTGCTGGGGACTTATCTCGGATGCTGGTCTTGCTTGCATTGCAGATCCAGGAGCCGATCTTGTTTGGCTTGCGCATCAGAAAAAAATTTCTGTTGAGACGTTTGTGGGTCCATCTTCACTGATTATGGCGCTGCAGCTATCGGGCTTGAGCGGACAACAATTTTCCTTTCACGGCTATCTGCCACGCGACGCGGCCGATCTTGAAAAGAAGATTAAAGAGCTGGAAAGGCAACCGGGGGCAAAAATTTGGATCGAGGCTCCCTACCGATCGGCGAAAATGCTCGATCAACTCTTAAAAACTTTGCAGCCAAGCACAAAGTTATGCGTCGCTGTAAATCTAACAATGGCAACGCAGCGCGTTGTTTCTCAAACAGTTGCCCACTGGAAAGGGAAAAGTTTCCCCCTTGGAAAAGAACCTGCGGTTTTTTTAATCCAGTAACTTATCCCTTGACTGAGATTATCTGATCTTTAATAAGGAGATTTTTAACCAAGGAGGAGATCTGCATGATCCAGAGCGGCAAAAAAGTTTCACTAGAATATACAGTCTTTCTCGCTGATGGGACGCAGATCGACAGTAATGTGGGTGAAGATCCTTTAGTTTTTGTTTTGGGATCCAATCAAGTTTTCCCAGCTTTAGAGGAAGCTCTCCTCGGACTTAAAGTTGGCGATACAAAACAAGTCACGCTAAAAGCTGAAGAGGCATATGGCCCTGTAGTTCCGGATGCTTATAAGGAAGTGGATCTAGAAACAGTACCAGAGCCTTATCGATTTGCAGGGGCAGTGCTAGGGATCCAAGACCCATCAGGCGGGGTTTATCCGATTCGAGTTCATGAGATCAATGAGCAAAAAGCGGTTCTCGATTTCAACCATCCATTAGCAGGCCACGCGCTTCGCTTTGATGTGAAAGTGGTTCAAGTCGGCGAATAGGTAAGATCGCGGTAGAGATTTTTTCTCATGAAAAAATCTCTCGTACTTTTTTAGATGATTTCGGCGGCCACTGTATCGTAAAAGAGCATGCCGCGCTCGGTGAGTTGTATCTGAAAGTTTTCTTCCTTGAGAAGTTCTAGGTACTTGAGCTTTTCAATGGCAGTGAGAGTTTCGTCGGGAAGCTCAAATTCATGTAGATTTGCCCCTTCTTTCAAACGGATCTTAACTGCGAAGAGTTCTTTCACGTTGGCTGGATAGGTGAGCTCTTCTTCAAAGTCTACAGCAGAAAGATTTTCTTTTAGCTGCTTAGCGTAGCGGTTGATGTTTGCAACATTGCGGAACCTCTTGTTACTCCAATAGCTAAATGCTGAAGGTCCAAATCCTAAAAACGGTCTCGCTGTCCAATATCCCAAATTATGCAATGACTTGTGATTTGGTAAGGCAAAGGCAGAAATTTCGTAGCGCTCAAATCCCAATTCTTTGAATTTTTCTACTGCTGCAGTAAGGAGTCTTAAAGAAAGTTCGGGAGCAGGTGTTTGGACTTGTCTTTTGTAAAAGGATGTATGGGGCTCAATAGTGAGATTATATAGCGAGATGTGGTGGATGGGAAGAGCGCTTAGTTGGTTGAGTGTATAACGAAAGCTTTCCTCCGTTTGTCCTGGAAGATCATACATAAGATCGATTGAGACATTTTCAAAGCCCGCTTTTTTAGCATTATGTATAGCCTCTTTTGCTTTGTCTGCTGAATGGACCCTTTCGAGAGTTTGCAAGGACCGATCATCGAGCGACTGAACGCCGAGGCTGAGTCGGTTTATCCCAATGGCGCGGAAGTGGGTGAGGAGATCCAGGGTGATCTCTTCGGGGTTGGCCTCGATCGTTATTTCACAATCAGGGCCTCTTGAAATGTTTTTGAGGATCTCCTCGATCCCTCCAAAAAGGGCGGGCGTCCCTCCGCCAAAATAGATCGAGACGATCTCTTTGTTTTTCAGGAGTGGCAGTTGTTTCTGCCACTCTAGAGCGATCGACTCGCTGAGTAATTTGTGGTGGGACAAACGGTTAGGTATGACGTAAAAGTGGCAATATGGGCACTTTTTTGTACAAAAAGGGATGTGAAAATAGAGGGAGACTTTGTTTTTTACCAATTGTCAACTTCTGGATCTTCGAGAATGCCCCTTTTCCAACGGTTTCTGTCTGAAAATGGGTCTTCTTCATCTTCTTCTTCGACAACTGTTGTTTCGCCATCTTCACCACCTTCAGTCTCATCTTCGGTGATTGTCTCCATGTCGTAGCTTTCCGTTTCCATGTCGAGTCCCGCATCGGTCATATTGTCGCCCATATCCATGTCTGGAAGGGTGTGGGGCTCCGCGTATGCTTGACGCGCAGGGGAACGCTTCGGAGTGACGTACTCTTCAAAGTCGCCGCTTTCTTTCATGAAGCGTAAGCGCTCTTTTTCTTCGTCGATCTTTGTGTTTAAAGAGCGGATCTCTTCTTTATGCTTTTCGACATCTTTTTTCGGAACTAAGCCGAGGTTCATCCACTGCTCAAGGTCTTCTAGTTCTGTCTCGAGTTTTTTTAGTCTTTCACTTTTAATATTCATTTTTTAAAACCATCCAGTATGCGCTTTAGTCCCTTTCTCTAACTTAAGGTGAAAAAATTGTAAAATATTTTTTTCAACTGACTCAATTCCTTTCGTAGAAAAAGGGGTCAGAGAGAGCTTTTTACTTCAAAAGAGGATTTGTTGGCAAGTTTTTTGTTTTTCTGTTATTGAGAAATAGATGGAGGGCACATGCCTGAATTTCCCGATTATGCACAGCTTTCAAACATTGCTCTCATAGAGGAGCTTTATGAAAAGTACCTCAAAGATCCCGAAAGTGTCGATGAGTCGTGGCGTTCATTTTTTCAAGGGATCGATTTTGGCGCGTTTCTTCATCAAAGAACACTTGAGCCTAATAATCAACAGCCCAACATTCGCATTTATGATCTCATTGTAGCCTATCGACGATTTGGCCACTTACAAGCCCAGTTTAATCCGTTGGAAGAGGAGAAAAAAAAGGCTGACGAGCTCGATTTAGAAAAATTAGGCTTTTTTTCCTCGGAGTTGGAGCAAACATTTCCAACGATCGGATTTTGCGGCAAAAAGAGCGCCCCGCTTAAAGAGATTATTTCGGCCCTTGAAGAGATCTATTGCCATCGGATCGGGTATGAATACATGGATCTGGGCAATCCTGAGTTGGAAAAATGGATCCAATCACGTCTTGAGCCCGATGCAATTGTTCAGCTCAGCATTGAAGAAAAGCATCTCCTTCTCGAGTTTTTAAATAAATCGGAAGTGTTTGAGACTTTTTTACACACAAAGTATGTCGGACAGACTCGGTTTTCTCTCGAGGGGGGAGAGACGATGATCCCTCTTTTAGCAGAAGTGATCAATCATGGAGCTGACTTAGGCGTGGATGAGTTTCTCATTGGTATGGCCCACAGAGGAAGACTCAATGTTCTTGTGAATATATTGAACAAGCCGCTTAGCTTAATTTTCGAAGAATTCGAAGATGATACGACCCTTTCTTTTTCGGGCAATGACGATGTTCGCTACCACATGGGCTATACGGGAGAACTGACAACGCGTGCAGGGGATAAGAAAGTAGCAGTTGGCCTTGCTGCAAACCCATCGCACCTCGAATCAGTAGATCCCATTGTTTTGGGACAAACTTACGCAAAGCAAGTTCTTAAAAATGATGCTGATAAATCAAGGACATGTCCTTTGTTGATTCATGGAGATGCATCTATTGCTGGACAAGGCGTAGTCTACGAATCGCTTCAGTTGATGAATTTACCAAACTATTCGGTGGGCGGAACAATACATCTCGTCGTCAACAATCAAATTGGCTACACCACTTTGCCCAAAGAGGGAAGATCGACGAGATACTGCACCGATATTGCAAAAACCTTTAGTTGCCCTGTATTTCATGTAAATGCTGAAGATCCTGAAAGTTGCTTATTTGCCGCAAAACTTGCCGTAGAGATCCGGCAGAAATTTCATGTAGATGTCTTTATCGATCTTTTATGCTACCGCAAATATGGACATAACGAAGGGGATGAGCCCTCATTTACTCAGCCACTTCAATACCAAAAAATCCATTCAAAAAAGTCGATCCGCCAAATGTATATTGAGCAGTTAACTCAAGCGGGACATTTAGAGCAAAAGCTTGCTGAAACGCTCGATATCCAATTTAAAGAGACTCTCAAATCAGCCCTTGCGAAAGCGCAGGAAAATATTGCAGCAAAAGTGGTCGAAAACACCAACGTTACCCCCAATCTTTTTGAGCCGTGCATTACAAAAGTAGAGGAAAATGTATTAAAAACTGTCTTGGAGACTTTTTGTAAAGTTCCCGATCAATTTCACTTCCATCCTAAATTGCAAAAATGGCTAGAAAAGCGTCTTTCCTCATTGAGCGGGACAATCGATTGGCCGACGGCTGAGTGTTTGGCTTTCGGATCTCTTCTCATGCAGGGGATTCCGATCCGCTTTGCTGGGCAAGATTCGCAGCGCGGCACATTCAGTCAACGCCACATGGTTTGGATCAGCACAGAGACGGGAGAGCCTTATAGCCCCTTATCACAGTTTAAAACGAGAGTTGAAATTGTCAATTCACCTCTGACCGAATATGCAGGAATGGGATTTGAGGTGGGCTTTTCATGGGAGATTAAAGACTCTCTCAATCTTTGGGAGGCGCAATATGGCGACTTTGATAATGGAGCGCAAATTATCATCGATCAATATGTTGCAAATGCGGAAAAAAAATGGAACTGTCTCTCTTCATTAACGCTCCTATTGCCCCACGGCTACGAAGGTGCCGGACCTGAACACTCGTCAGCTCGTATTGAGAGATTTTTGCAGTTAGCTGGAAATGACAACATGCAAATTGTCAATGCAAGCACACCAGCACAGTACTTTCACCTCTTGCGAAGACAAGCAATTCAAAAGATAAAAAAACCACTCGTTGTCTTCACCCCGAAAAGCCTACTTAGAGCGCCTGCATGCACAAGCAAAGTAGATCAATTTACCCATGGCGGATTCGAAGAGATTTTAGATGATATTTCGCCTCCTAAAAACTGTAGCAGATTGATTTTTTGCTCGGGGAAAATCTTTTACGGATTAATTAGCGCACGAAAGCGCTCTGATATTGCAATTGTTCGTATCGAGCAGCTCTATCCGTTAAATATGGAAAAACTGAAGAAAATCATTGCGAAGTACAAAGGGTTTACGGAATGCTTTTGGGTACAAGAAGAGCCTGAAAATATGGGAGCTTGGAGGTATATTCAGCCCCTTTTACCAGAGGCAACTTTTGTGGGAAGAGCTGTCAATGCAACCACTGCAACTGGTTCTAACCGTAAACATAAACAAGAGCAACAAGCATTGATCGAAAAGGCGATAGGATGAAAGTAGAAATCAAAATCCCAAAAATGGGTGAATCAATTGTTGAGGCAACGATTGGATCCATTTTAAAGCAATCCGGGCAGATCGTTAAGGCTGATGAAGAGATCTTGGAGATCGAAACGGAAAAGGTCAATCAAGTCCTTACAGCGCCAGGTGCTGGACTTCTTGAATTGAGTGTCAAGCAAGGCGATGTTGTCAAAGTCGATCAAGTAATCGGAACCATTGAAACAGATGCAAAGGCTCCTAAAGAGGAAAAACCTGCTGAAGCCCCTGCAAAAGAGCCTACAGCTCCGAAAGAAGAAAAACAAAAAGAGCCTGTGCCTGCTGAGTCTAAAAAAATGGACTTACCTGAAGCTCGAAAAAAGATCGATCAGACATTAGCTGAATTTTCTAAACCTTCGGTGCCTAATGTGTCGCCTGAGCCGAAGGCCCCTACACGCAGCTCTTCTCGAGAAACAAGAAAAAAAATGACCAAACTCCGTAGAGTCATCGCAGAAAAACTTGTTCAAGTGAAAAACGAGACGGCTATGCTCACTACGTTTAATGAAGTAGATATGAGCGCTGTGATGAAGATGCGCGAAGAAAATCAGGAGATGTTTCAAAAAAAGCATGGAATCAAACTTGGGTTCATGTCGTTTTTTGTCAAAGCGTGTGTCACTGCTTTGCAACAATTCCCTGATATTAACGCACGCATTGATAAAGATGAGATTGTCTATCAACATTTCTACGACATTGGGATTGCCGTGGGCACCGAAAAAGGGCTTTTTGTCCCGGTGATTCGCAATGCAGATCAGCTCTCTTACGCAGAAATTGAAAAGAGCTTAAAAAACTTTGCAGAAAAAGCACGCAGCGGCACCATCTCGATCGACGAGATGCAGGGGGGAACTTTTACGATCACAAATGGGGGAGTTTATGGATCGATGCTCTCAACTCCCATTTTAAATCCTCCCCAAAGCGGTATTTTAGGGATGCACAATATTGTGAAAAGAGCTGTTGTGGTCAATGATGAAATTGTCATTCGTCCGATGATGTATTTAGCTTTAAGTTACGATCATCGAATTGTCGATGGGAAAGAATCGATCTCCTTTTTAATGCAAATTAAGAAGAATTTAGAAGAACCAGCGAGAGTATTGCTTGATTTATGATGTCGTAGTTATCGGTGCGGGCCCAGGTGGCTATGTCGCAGCTATACGCGCTGCACAACTGGGGCTAAAAACGGCCGTGATTGAAAAGAGCAAGACTTTGGGTGGAACTTGTCTGAATGTGGGATGCATTCCTTCAAAAGTATTGCTTCACGATTCATCGGTTTCCTCTGATTTCCCAAAAATGATGAACCGCAAGACGGAAGTTGTCTCCGGATTTACATCTGGAGTTCAATTTTTGCTCAAAAAAAACAAAATCGATTGGATTCAAGGTACAGCTTTGCTTAAAGGTCCGAACACCATTGATGTGGGCGGGAAGACAGTTGAGGCAAAAAATATCATTTTAGCGACAGGATCTGCTCCAGTAGAGCTCCCCTTTTTACCCTTTGATGAGACGCAAATTTTGTCGTCGACTGGTGCACTTGCACTCAAGTCGGTTCCAAAAAAGCTCTTAGTTGTTGGAGCCGGTGTCATTGGCGTTGAGCTCGGCTCTGTTTATAAAAGACTCGGCTCTGAAGTCGTCTTTATTGAATTTCTTGACCGTATTTGCCCGGCTTTTGATATGGATCTTTCAAAAGGGCTTCAAAAAGTGCTCACAAATCAGGGGATGGTTTTTCATCTGTCTCACAAAGTGCTTAAAGCGAAAGGGACAACACTTACAGTGCAAGGGCTATCTGGAGAAGTTACATTTGATGGCGATGCGGTTCTTGTAGCAGTGGGGCGAAGACCTTATTCGGATCACTTAGGATTGCAAGATTTAGGGATTGAAAAAGATTCCAAAGGCTTTGTCCAAATCAATAACTCATTTCAAACGTCTATCCCCAACATCTTTGCCATTGGCGATCTTGTCGATGGACCTATGCTTGCGCATAAAGCATCGGAAGAGGGGATTGCTGTTGCAGAACTTATCGCAGGCCATAGCCCTATCGTGAATTACATGGCGATTCCAAATGTCGCTTACACAGATCCAGAAGTTGCCTCTGTAGGTCTTACAGAAGAGGAGGTAAAGGTGAGAAAATTGTCCTACAAGTCCTCTGTTTTCCCATTTAAGGCAAACTCGCGTGCAAGATGTATCGATGATACCGAAGGATTTGTCAAAATTTTAGCTGAAGAGAAATCACGTCGGATTTTGGGCGTACATATATTAGGGCCCAACGCATCAGAGCTCATCGCGCAAGCGGCGCTCGCAGTTCAGCTTAAAGCAACAGCTGACCAGTTGGCAGACACATGCTTTGCTCATCCGACTTTATCAGAAGCAATCAAAGAGGCCTCACTCGGCCTCTTTAAAGCTCCTATCCATCTGTAAGGGCTATTCTCATATTCCCAAAAGAAAAGCTTTTTTAGGATGGGTCGTTAGTTTGATGTACACGTAAGCGATCTCAAAAAATGGTTTTCAGCTTCGCCGGACATTCGCCTCTTTAAAGCTGCCTGCATTGCTAAATTTTTTAAGTTCACTTGTGTATAACTTTGGCAACCATCACATTGTTTGGAAATTCTCCCGCATCTCCTCCAGGAACAAAAGAAATCTCATAGGCTGGGTTAATCTCTCGAATTTTTCGGATCAGATCATCTTTTGTAAGATAGTCAAAGGCAAGCGTATTACAGCAGTGCATGTCATCGATTAAAATTGTATGAGTTTTAATTGGATGTTGTCTGATTTGCTCAAGTTCGGCAATTAGGGGGCAGTTTTGTGGCGGCTTTTTTTTGATGGGAGGATAGATATGTGCGTCCAACCAAAATGTAATAGGCTGATCTATGTCTTTAATCATTTCCCATAGCTTCTCTGTTGAACTTCCCTTGAATAGCTTGACCTCATCTTTCCCTTGAAATCTTTGACGACAGTGTTGGTAGCTGTCTTCTAGATATTCAATCGATCTCACTTCAGAAAAACCGACATCGAGGGCCTTTTGAATCGAATCGCCAAAAAAGGATCCCGTTTCAACAAAGTAGGAGTTTAGGTATTCGCTAAAACCTTGAGGCCCCATATTGGCAAACAAATTTAGGCTCAATATGGAAAGAGCCAGAGATGTCATAAACTTTTTTTTCATATCCACTTCCTCTTGTTTTGTAAAAAGGAAGGGGAATATATCTAATAAAAGTTTTTATTATAAGTGAAAAAGTGGGGTTGCCCCCACTGAAAAATTTATTTTAATAGCCGTGGGAATTGCCGCAACCGCAAGATGCCTTCACATTTGGGTTGGTGATCTTAAAGCCGGCGCCATGTAGGCCATCGACAAAGTCAATTACGCAGCCCATGAGCCGCTCTGTCGACTTGTGGTGGATATGGATCTGGATCCCTTGTGACTCAAGGACAAGGTCACCCGGTTTCGGTTTTTCAGAATAGTCAAGAAAATATTCAAATCCGCTGCAACCTGCAGCCCTTTCTCCAAAACGCATCCCCCAGCCTGCTTTGCCTTCTTCTTCAAGAATTTCGTTGTATTTCTTGGCAGCTTTTTCTGTGATGGTAATGGTTGTAAGGTCCTCTTTTTCCTCTAAAATTTTGTTGAGGCGACCTAAAAGGGTGTCAATTTGCTCATCGCTCATTCCATGGCTATACATCCCCGCTTCAACTGTCTCCCAGGTGGCTGCAGAACAGCCGACGCAATGTAGGCCTGTGTTGGTCATCTCTTGGGCAAGCTTTGGGCTCTTTGATGGGAATTTTTTGAAAATGTCATCAATTGTCATTTCACGGGTAATTTTTTGTTCCATGGATCTCACTTAAAATTTGATTTTTACACAGCCACCGTTAATCTTGCACTGGCAAGCAAGGCGCTCTTTATCCAGCTCGCCAAGAAAATCGGCTTCAGCTTCGTTGAATTCGGATAGGTTCTCCATCCCTTCAGTAACTTCAATCACACACGTTCCGCAAACGCCTTCTGTACAGGCAAATGGGATTCCAGCCTGCTCGCAGGCTTCAGTAATAGGGGACCCATCGGGTAGATCGGTCTCTTCGTTTGTCTCGTCAAAAATTATTTTAGCCATATGAACATCTTGTTTGCCCAACAATTTAACTCTTTAGCCAAAATTTTACAAGATCAGAGTGCTCGCCTCTCAAGAGGCGGAAATAGTAAAAATTTTATAACTGTTAAATAATTTCTTCTGGGAATTGTTTAGATGTTAGTAGTATAAATTTTATTATTTTATTTATGTAATAATGTAAAATTAAATATCATAACAATTTTCTTTCGTTTTGATTAATTACTTTAGATGTATTAAAATATTCACAATTCTAATAATAAAAACAGTTAATATAATTAACGGAGATAATATGATTAATACATCTAAATTAGATGGTGTTCCTTGTGTGACGCCAGCAACAGTTGAGGCCAGTGGAGTTGTAAGCTCTTCAGAGCCTAGAAAATTTGAGTGGAACCTCGGTAGACTTCTTTATAAGCAAAACGGCGAAACAGAAACAAGAGCTTGGACTGTTCGTGTTCTTTCTCTCGCGTTAGTTTTCCCCGCTGTTTTAACTGCGCTAGTTGATCTAGGTCGAGGCCTTGGCTTTTTGATTGGAAACAAAAATGCGACTTTTGCCAAATATTTCGATGGTAAAAGTTTTAGTTTAATTGATAAGGCATCTGCTGCTTGTAAAGCACTTTCTACAAAAGTAGATACACTTTATAAATCGATCATTGCCCCTCCGACTCTTGAGCAGTTGAACCTAAGGTCAGAAAAAACTTTAAAGAATTTAGCACGTAAATTAACCGATGGATATAGAGCTCAACACGGTGGGTATTTCACATCGAATAGCAGCTTTAGCTCTCCTGGCGCAATCAATGGAGAGAAGCAGGTTAATTTAGCTCAAAAAGAGATTCTTGCTGAGCTTTCTACAAATATACAGCGCAATGTAACAGATCCTGCAAAGCTTGAAAGTTATAAAGCAGATCTAGAAAAGAAGATTTTTAATCTTGTGAAAGATGCAGCTAAAGATGATCTGTTTGTAAAGAATAAGGTTTATAGAGCAGGACCGCAACCTAAGCTCGCTGATGTTGCTCGCAAGGAACTTAGGAATTTTTTCCAGAAAGCAAGTCAACAACTACTCAATGAGCAGTTCGTTAACTTGGCTAAAAAGCAAGACACTCTTGTTGAAAACTTAGCCGCTGGAGTAGATGCAGGTACAATCACTTTAGAAAAAGCTCAAGAAGCGATTAAAGAACAAGCTCCAACTCTCTATATGGGAAAGCTTGCTGAAGGCTTTAAGAAAGCAGGTGCTGCTTTAAAAGCATTTTTTAGCTCTGTTGTCGAAAAGAAATTGATGACTGATGCTCAAGTTCAGGCAATTGTTGTTCGTCCTGACGTGGATATGTTGTCAGCTTTTGCAGCTTCAGAAATCGCTCAAAATGAGGAAAGTGAGCTCGGCGATAAAACAGCTATAACACAAACAGCTGATCGCTTAATCAAAGAAGGGCGCTTGGATGAAAAAGATAAAAGCAAATTTTCTGTCTATGTTTTAGCTCAAATTCCTAAAATGCGTGCAGAAATTCAAGCACAAAGGATTGCTAAGTTAGAAAAAGAGCAAGAAGCTTTAGCTATTTCAAAAGAGGCTGAAGCTGCAATTAACGCAGAAAAGGCGGCTCAATTACAAGCCCAAGAAGTGCAAACTTCTTTATGGGGAAGATTTTTAGATCTTATAGGCCTCATTTTTGTAAAGCAAGATGCGGTAAAGGGTCTGTTTGCTGAGCACGATCAATTAGTGTTGGATCGTAAACAAATTGCAGAGGAATTAAAAAACCTAAGAGACCAAACTGTTGTATTTAAAGGGCAGAAGATGAAACTTCTGATAGCCGAAGAAAAATATAGCGAGGAACTATCAAAAATTCTTGCAAAAGAAGGTATCACTGACAAGAAAAGACAATCTTTGGTAACTCAGTTGGTCTCTTTTGATTCTGGGGAAAAGACGATTGAACTCATTCAACAAATGAGATCTTTAGTACAACGATCTACAGAGATGGTTGCTCTTTTAGCATCTCACTCTGATCAGATTCAAGATGAGATTAAGGCTTTGGCTACTTTAAATGGCGTTTATAGTGTCTATTCAAAGAACCATAAAGGCCAATTTATTGAAAGATCCCGAAAGGAGATTGGATCTATTGAGAAGACTCTTCAAAAGGGACAAGTCTTTATAAGCGAAAAATACAAACTCTTGTTTCAAAATCAAGATGTTGATGCATTGAGACCTGCAAAGTCTGTTGTTGATACTGACCTAGAGGGTAATTTAGCTGATGTTGAAGCGATTTTATCTGCATCTAAAGTAGTTGAAGAGCCTAGGGTTGTCGTTACTGAAGAGCCTGAGGCAATAGTTGCAGAAGAAGAGCCTGAGGCAATAGTTGCAGAAGAAGAGCCTGAAGTTGTAGCAGCACCTGCTCAGAAACCTCGTGCTGGACTTTTGGATTTATTTCGCGCGGTTCGTAACGAAGTTTTGAAGTAAAAGTACAAAGTTTAGCCTTTAAAGCTAAATGTAGACCTTCGGGAAACCGAGGGTCTTTTTTTTGTTAATCCAAAGTTAGTCATTTGTGTGTATCAGTGCGTAAGTAGATTGGTAAGGCTCACAAGGACATCTCGCAAGACCTCGAGCGGCTTTTGATCTGCATCGAATTCGGAAATGAGTGATTGTGGGTAGTGAGTGAGGGCTTTTGTCGTCTCTTGTGTATAGACTTTCATCCGTGTTCGGAGAATTTCAGGGTCCATATCGTCATGACGTTTTTCGATTAAAGCACGCCTTTGTAGTCTCTTGATCAGCGCCTCTGCATGCTTGATCTTTAGGACGATCACTTTTTCTACGTGAATATATTTTTTTAAAAGCTCAGCTTGTTGAAGCGTTCTCGGGACTCCATCGAGAAGGAGGAGCTGCTGGGATGGGAAGTAGCGGTTAGTCGCAATCAGCCCATGGACGAAATGGTGCCATATTTGGATCGTCACTTCATCGGGGAGCAGAAGCCCTTTTCCGGCATATTTATGGTAGAGTTTGCCTGCAGGGGACTCTGGGGCAAGGCCTCGGAAAATATCGCCAGAAGAGAGGTGAAAGTGGTTGCCTGCGCTACTCAAGAATTTGCCCAAAGTCCCTTTACCCGCCCCAGGGGGACCAAATATGAGGACTGTTCTGTAGGGGGCGTCGTGCTGGGGTATTATAGAATCTTTTTCCATGATTTGCAGATTAATGGAATAAGGACTTCTCTACAAGAGCGGTTTAAGTCTCTTATCCTCAGTTAGGTTATTCTGTTTAATTTGGTGTTTATTACTAATTGATTGTAATGTAAATATTTGGTATAATTATTGTAAAAAAATTGGAATTACATTGTATGGCTACAAATGCTGCTTTTTTCTCGCCCCAAGCAGAAGCTGGGGGGATGAGACCGGTTTACGCAAGGACAGATGGTAATTACCTGATCCTACCCGGTGCTTTGGTTCAAGGTGGAAAAAGGTATGATATTCGAATCCTACGGTTTGACGCTGATAAAAATGTCATTCAGATGGATGGAAAAACACCCTTTTCGGCCTCTTCATTAAGGCAAATTCAATCGGTTGCTGCCAGCTGCATTTTTAATCGATATTTAGACCCCTCGAGCGTCAAGATCACATATCTAGAAGATTCCAAACGTTGTTTTAAGGAAAATACAGAGACTAACGAAAGTATTGAATTGGGGAAAAAAGACCAAGATACACAAGATATTGCCGAAGCTGCTGAAAGAATTCATGAGCTGTTGTCTCCGTCTCAAAGGGGCGAGTGGACAAAAGACCCAAACGCAAAGTTGGTTATCTATCCAACTTTTGTTCAAAGACAGGATAGGCCGAAAGCTTCTCAAGAAATGCCGAAGGATGAAAAGGTTCCTGGAACTAATGGTGATGATGAAGTAAGTGATACTGAATCAGAGGCCGGTTCTGAAGTCGTAGGGGCCCCAAACTCTACAGATGTAGTAAATCAAGAATCTTTAAATTTATCTGGTGTCACTTTGGATAAATTAAGAAAGTATGCAATGCACCCCTCGGAAAAATATGAGGCGCAATATGAGCCAATTTTGGCCTCTTTTAAGCGTTTGATCGAAAACCCTAATAGCCCTACTGATGAAACCATGAAAAAGTGGATTCAAGATGAATACTTCAGCAGCTTTAATAAGCGCCTAAATGAATCTTTTGACGATTATAATAGAGAAGATGGAGGGAAAGATTTTGAGGAATGGTGCCAATATCATGCAGCGAATGATGTAATGTCTTTTATCCAATTAGAAAAAACTGTATTAACACAAATTATAAATTATTTGACTTGTTTACCCATTCCGACAAAGAGCTCCTCTTGATTTGATTGGTTTAAGTAATTTATTGTCTTTTTGTTTCTAGTTGAAAAGTTTCTGATTATTCTTATTAATTGCTTCTTTTGTTATAATAATACCGGTTAGGTGTTATTATGGCGGGATTATCAATTCAACTTAATAAGTTGAATGTTGGGGGGAGCCCCCTCGATTTTCAATTTATTTCTCCAATGCACAAAGAAAGTGCAGAGCTATGCTTATCAAAAATTTTTGTTGACCATGCAATAGCGCCACCGAGTGAAAAGGGGCCCTTTTCACTGAAGTTTGATTACGCAAATCGAATTGTAGAGCTAAACGGTCAAAAAATTCCTATTCAGAAATCGCGAGAGTTAAAGCGCATTGAGCGGATCGCCCGTTTTTATCAGCATACAGGCCATGTCCCAAGGGTGGGGATGAGTTTAGAGGGCCAAGTTTTTAGAGCCGTAACTACGCAAAGGGCGATTAAAGCGATCAATGAGGCAAGTGTTCCGGGGGCAAACGGTCAAATATTGGCTGGAATGCGGATTGCCGAAGATGGGATTGCTTTAACAAGAAATATTTTATTTGCTCTTCCAGGATTTGGAGCGGGAGATCCAATTGCAACGCATTTGGGCTATTATGCAGGGATCTTTTGGACGTTCTTTTCTTTGCGAGAGCTGGGGTTAGGGATAAAAGAGCACAGACGATCTCAAGAGATTGGCGATACTGAAGGGTTAAGGCGCTCACGTGCTTCGATCCTTTCGGGAACTCTTTGTTCTGCAGCCTCTCTTAGCTATTTGTCAGGGGTTATTTTTGATACGTTTGTTTCTGAAGGGGCAGCTGCCGCTCAATTTGCATCGGCTAGCGTCCTTTTTGGGGCTGGCGCAATGTTAGCGGTGGGAACGTCTGCTCTTGGAACTTTACGCTGCCACCGTTTTAATCAGCGTTTAAATGAATATCTCAACAACCCTAAGTTAACCGAAGTTGAAAAATTTCAGGGCGCTCTAAATTTTTTAAAGGATGCCGTCTCAATTACCCCTGAAGAAAATGCTCAGTTAGTACATGAAATTGAAAAAACACACCCCAACTGGAGTGCAGAGAAAAAGGGCGCGTTACTCCAGCAGAAAATTGTCGATTTAACGGAGACGAAAGTTAAGTACTTAAAGCGAAGAACGAGCAATAAGAGCTTATATTTGATCCTTACAAAAGCTGATGGATTGTTGAAAAAACTAGCCGACCCCAAAACATGTGCTGAAGGGATCCGTGAGTCCGCTGAGATGATCCACACGATCCAGCAGGAAAACAAGACAAAAATGGCCCTGTTTATGCTCGGGTTTATCGCAGCCCTGATTAGCAGCTTGGCAATGTGTCTTGCTACCTTTGCTTCTGCAGGGGTATTGCCATTGGCCCTTTACGGCATCTCTGGTGCGATCTACTTAGGGTTATCTGCCTACTCTCTTACCGGAAAAGTCTTTCGTAACACCTTGGATCACAATGGACTTACTCTTCCTGCCCGCGAGGAGTCCTCTCTGTCTCTGTCTAAAAGTCAGGTTTAATCTGTCTGATGTGTCATTTGTAATAATGGGATAATTTACTGTATTATATTGATTTTATTGTGTAATTAAGGTATAATAATTACTTAGGTTTTACTAGGTAATGCTATGGGTGCTAATGTACCTTTTGTTTATTCTCACTCATCTTTAAGGGCGCGCGATCAATTGAATGCCAATTTATCGCTAGGTTCTAGCTATAAAGAAGCCGCGGCTATCGTCATCGATGGGAACTCGATTCTTAGGAATGGAGCTTCCTCTGTTAGTGCGATCTCTTCGATCCCAGCTGTTGCTGCTTTAACGAGTGGCTCTGCTGTATTGGGTGGCTTTTTAGGTGTTCCAGTCGGTTTGTATTTTACTCGAATTGGTGCTCTACAAGGACGCGCTGCTGTCCTTTGTAAAGACGTGGAAGGTGCTGGGCATAGCGCACTTTTGGGAACTGTTGGACTTTCTTATGCGGGGATTTCAGGTGTTTTGAGTGCCTATGGAATTATGGGTCTTCAAGGAGCGGCTGCACCAGCGTCTTTGATTGGATCTTTGGGCGGTTTGGGAATTGTGATGCAAACAGCTCTTACTTTTTATGGGGCGCACGGCTTATATAAGACCCATGAGTTTGGCCAAGAACTTCAAAAGCACATTGATGATAAAGGTGATGCTCTTGCTTGGCTAGCAGATCAGCTTGTAGTCACTGATGATGAGGCTAAGGAGTTGTCTCCTGAACAAATAGGCGAACTTTTGAAAAAAAAATGGAATCAGTTTGAACTTCGAGTTGGCACTGATTGCGCCAAAATGGTACGAGACAATATTTTTTTAAAGAAAAAACAGCCAGTGGATTTTGAAAACATGATTCAAGCGGTTGTCAAAGCTAATTTCAAACAGCAAGTGAGATACGCACTGCTTCTGTTTATTGGTCTTTTGGGCCTTGCGGCGTTTGCTGCTTTTATGGTCGTAACGGGCCCATTGTCTCCAATTCTTTTTGCTGTTGGATCGGCATTTTGGCTTTTGATCGACTCTTCGAAAGTTCATAACTATGTAGCCGAAAAGTGTTGGAATTGGCATTCTGAGGGAAAACCTCGAGTGACCCATTGCAATCAACCTTTGAGCGCTTAAAGCTCGATTTCCTCGATTATATTCGCTCTGAAAAGGGGCTCTCTTCTCACACAATTGAAGCCTACGCAAGAGATGTCCAAGTCTTTGGGGAAACCCTTGGTTTTACTGATTGGAAAAAAGTCACCCCTGAACACATTTTAGTTTTCCTATCTCACTTAAAGAGTAAAAATTATGCAAGCTCAACCATCTGTCGGATGCTGACGGCCGTGAAGGTTTTCTTCCGTTTTTTAAAAAAGGAGGGGGAAATTACCTTGGATTTAGGGAGGTATTTTGATACGCCAAAACTTTGGCAGCTCATCCCTGAGGTGCTGACAACTGATGAGGTCGATGCACTTTTAGCCCAGCCCAAGTTAGAAGATGCGATAGGCGCAAGAGATAAGGCAATCCTAGAGCTTCTTTATGCAACAGGCATGAGGGTCTCTGAACTATGCTTTCTTAAAATTACCGATATTAGCGATACGTTTGTCAAAGTGCGCGGCAAGGGGAAAAAAGAGAGGGTGATCCCCGTTGGGAAAAAGGCGATTGAGGCGCTCGATTTTTACCTGATTAATTATAGGGGAGAGGTGAGAGAGGAAAATGGGCCTCTTTTTATTTCACCTCGCGGGAAAGCCATCGATCGCATCACAGTGTATAATCGAGTCAAAGTGTATGCCAAAAAAGCGGGGATCATGAAGTCGATATCACCCCACACTTTGCGCCATTCATTTGCTACCCATTTATTGGAAAACGGGGCCGATTTAAGACTCATTCAAGATATGCTAGGCCATGAAGACATTTCGACAACAGATCGCTACACCCACGTCACGGGAAATCGATTGAAAAACGCCTTCAAAAACTTTCACCCTAGACCTTAATCACTCACTAACTTTGTAAGTTCTAAGTAGATCGCAGCGCCCGATTTTTTAGCCGTTTCTATAACGAGATCCACCATCTCTTCTTTCATTTTGAGCTGCATAAGATGGGCTTTGGCAGAGGCTAAGATGTCTTTTTGAGTTTGGGTTAAAGGGTTTGTGTAATTTTGCATGGCTGAATCAAAGGTGTCGGCTGAAAAGCGCCCCTCGGATGCAAACATTCGTGAAATGGGATCAAAGACGCTAAATATATTCATCATCCTACAGGTTGCATCTGTCACTTTTGGTGTTGAAAAATTAAGCCCTGCATAAAGTATGTCTGCCCACTGTTTTGGAAACGCGTGAGATTGGATCACTCTACTTCGAAGCGATTGCAAACACGGTTTTGTTTTTGTTTGGGCAGGCGTTAAGGTGGCAAATTTTTTGCTTTTTTCGGTGATCATGCGAGCAGGTGTTGTTGTGACGACGGCTCCATCCGCCACAAAGACGGCTCCATCGGTAAGCACGTTGCGTCCGCTTTCAATAAAGCGACGCGATTCAAGCGCTGTCCCCTTGCCGATAAAGGAGAGCTTTCCTAAATAGTTTGGCTCATTTGGGCCTTTAATCTTAAAGGCAGTGCATGGTTCTGGAAAATAGGGCATAGGCATGGTGGCTCTAACTGCTGCATCAATTTGTACTGCGAATCGAACGAGGGGCAATTCATCATTTTTAAGTCGGTATCCCGGGCTAATAATGGAGGGGAGATGGGTTGCTTCGATGAGAGTTTTTAGCCTTGAAAAAACACCTTCTTTTGTTTGAGAGCCTCGAAGGCTTATCGAATCATCGTCCATGATTGTGTAGTAAATTGGAGATTTGGGCGCACTTTCCTCGAAGCTTTTGACAAAATCTCTCGTAGATCCACTGTTTTTGATCGCTTCTCGAATTTTTTGAAAGGGGATTTTTACTGTGCCGGAAGCTTCTTTTAGAAGTAAAAAGGCCTTGTTTTTCGGATAGGTGAGTCTATTATATTTTTTGTAAGTCCATTTCGGTTCTAAAAAAAAGCCAAATGCACGGGCGCTAATCGCGTTTATTTTGGGTAGATTTCGGATGTACCTTTGAAAGGCTCGATTGAATGCTGGGTCGATCGATTTGACTCTATTGATTCCCAATGCAAGAGATAGACTTTTGAGGATCTCGCGTCTTGATTGCTCGGGAGTTTTTCCAAAAGCCTCCTTTTTAAACTGCTCTAAAATCTGGGAGTACTTTGTGTAGTCTTGGACCTTGGTAGGCGCTTGTCCAAATGGAATATTTGCCACAAAAAGGGGGGCGCCATTTTTTCTTGGGGTCACAACTTGAGTCATGGGATCAGTTGGGAAAAATGGCTTCGATAGCTCAGGGACGGCTGCTTCATCCAGGCTATAAGGGAAGCTTTCGACCTTCCCCTCTAAGCAATTTTCAAGCCAAGGGCGATTTTCAAGTTTTTCTTGAAAGTGTTTGAGTAAATTTATAGTCATGCAAACAGGATAGCATGTTTAGGGAGAAAAGTTCTATTTAACGCGGGAAAATCGCCCTTTAATTTTTTCTTGAAGCGTTTCAAAATAATAGTATAGAACGGGTGTCAGAAGAAGGGTGAGCATTTGTGAAATAATGAGCCCCCCTACGATACAAAGACCCAATGAGATATGGCTTTGCGCCATCGCCCCGCCGATCCCGATAGCAATCGGTACGCCCCCCATAATTGCACAAACTGTAGTCATCATAATGGGCCGAAAGCGGATCAGACATGCTTCGATGATTGCATCGTAGGCAGATTTTCCCTCTTTTTCCACGGCTATGATTGCAAAATCGACCATCATAATTCCATTTTTTAGGACGATTCCGATTAAAAGAATGAGTCCGACAAATGAGTAGATCGAAAGGGTTTGGTTGAAGATATAGAGAGTCAATAGGCCGCCGAAAACGGTAGGGGGTAATGCGCTCATTACTGTAATCGGGTGAATGAAGCTTTCATAGAGAATCCCTAACACGACATAGATCACGAAAAAGGAGAGTAAGAGCAAATAGACAAGGTTCGAAAACGAGGATTTAAATATATCCGCAGTTCCGATCACTTGACCATAGACTTGGGGAGGAGCTTCCCCTTTAGTCAGTTGGTTTAGAGCTTCAAGTGCATTTCCTAGTGGGACATTATCGGCTGTATTAAATGAAATTCCAACTGAAGAGAGACCATTAATATGGTTCACTGTTAAAGGGCCTACTGTCTCTTTGACTTCTAAAACCTCAGAAAGGGGGACTTGATTACCATCTGTTGAAGTTACGTAGAGTTTTGAGAGGACTTTGGGGTTTCGGTAGAACTCGGGAAGCGTTTCTATTAAAACGTTATATTGGTTGATTTGGCCATTGATCTGAGAGATTTTATTATCTGAGTAGGCGTATTGAAAGTAATTTTCAATGGCGCTTGCGCTGACATTGTAGTTTGAGGCCTTGTCGCGCAAAATGTGCATTTGCCATTGTGGCTGATGGATTCGTAAATCGCTCGATACTTGGGCAAAAGCTGGGTTGTTTTTCATTTTAGCAACTAGCTTGGGAGCATATTCATAAAGAGCATTGCGGTCGATACTCGTTAGTGAATATTGATAAAGCGCTTGCGCTGTCGTTCCCACTTGTAAGTTAATTATAGGCAGTGGAGAAAGATAGACGTTAACTCCTGGGATCTGTTTAAACTTTTCTCCCAATTCTTTCATCACTGTCTGCATGGGTTTACGGTCTTTAAACTCTTTTAAGCGGAAAAATATTACCCCTTCATTGGGGTTTGAATAGGAGCTAATTGAAATGATTGAATCCATGTTAGGATCATCGATTGCAATTTTGTTAATCTCTTCGTGATATTTATTCATTAAAAAGGGGGATGTTCCATCGCGAGCGAGTGTATAGCCTTGGAGAAACCCAATGTCATCTGGGGGCAGAAAGTCTTTAGCAACTACCTTAAATAGGACAAGTGAAAAAAGAATGCATAAAGAGCCGACGGTCAACATGATCAATCTATGGTTCATTGCAAAGTGAAGACATGGCTCATACATCCTTTTCATCTTCTCGTTGACAGCGTCCGCCATTTTTTCCATTTTTGTCTTGTTCTCGGCGTTATATGGCTTGACAAACTTTGATGAAAGCATAGGAACTAGTGTCAATGAGACAAAGCCAGAAATGAGAACGGCAACAATGATTGTAACAGCAAACTCTTGAAACAACTTTCCGACAACCCCACCCATAAACACAAGAGGGATGAAGGCTGCAACAAGGCACAAAGTCATCGAAAGAACTGTTACACTGATCTCTTTTGAGCCTTTAAGCGATCCATCCATGGGAGACTCTCCCATTTGGACATGGCGCACGTTATTTTCTAAGACAACAATTGAATCATCGATCAAAAAACCGATGGATAAAGTGATAGCAAGTAATGAGAGAATATCAATGCTAAATCCAAGTAGATAAATGACTGCAAAGGTTCCAAAAATGGACATGGGTAAAGAGATGGCAGGTATAATCGTATTGAGCGCTTTACCTAATGCGAGGTAGATCACAGCAACGACTAAGAGGAAAGCTACAATAAGAGTGAGTTTTACATCATTGACTCCCTCGATAATAGAAACTGATTGGTCGTAGACAGATTCAATTTTCAATGAACTAGGCAGTTGTGGCCTTAATGCCTTTAAGGTTTTTTCAATTCCTTGCACGATCTGCACTGTGTTTTTACCAGGCAAGCGCCGTATGGCCAAAATTACGCACCGCTCAGAGCCTGCATGTGTTACGTAATGTTGGAAAAACTTATCGTTGCTGATACTGTCTAAAGCTCTGCCAACGTCTTTGATCTTTACCAGATCCCCATTTTGGTTTTTAATGACCAATTCGCTGTAGCCGGGCGCTTTAAGAATTTGTCCATCTACATCGATTGTAAAATCGTCGCGCTCTCCATAGAGCGTCCCAAGCGGGAGATCGACGTTTGTGAGTCGGATCGATTCGGTCACTGAATCAAGTCCTAGATTTTTAGCTGCAAGTTTTTCTGGGTCGATTTGGACTCTGACTGCATAGGGAGCTCCATAAGTTGATACTTGTGCAACCCCTTCGATCATCGATAGACGCTCACCTATGAATGTATTTCCATAATCGTAAAGATCGGCCATGGTCATATTTGGAGATGTGATGGCGTAGTAAACGATCGGAGTTGCTGCTGGATTGACCTTTTGATAGGTCGGTTGATTGGGAAGATTCGAGGGGAGATTCGGCTGGGCCCGGCTGATTGCAGCTTGCACATCTGTGGATGCCGCGTCGATATTTCGGTCGAGATCGAACTGTAGAACAATTGTTGTAGAGCCTGTATTGCTTGTTGAAAATACCCCTTGGATCCCTTCGATGGTCATAAACTGCTGCTCGAGGGGAGTTGTCACAGCATTGGCCATGGTCTCGGGGCTAGCTCCTGGATAGCTAACCGATACTTCAATTGTGGGTAGATCAACATTGGGGAGATCACTAACGGGCAAGATCCCATAGGCTGCAAAGCCAAAAAAAAGGATCGAGGCCATTACCAAAATGGTCATCACTGGACGGCGTATAAATGGTTCAGATAGATTCATTTAATTGAGACTCTTGCTCCAGAAAATAGGTTGATTTGACCCTCTAATACGATTGTTTCTCCCGCTTTCAGTCCTTGCAAAACGATGATGTTTTCATCTTCTCTTTGTCCGAGCTTAATCGGGCGCTGCTCTACTGTATTGTCTGGCTTTACTACAAAAATAACAGGTCCTGATTGGGTGAGCTGTACAGCTGTGTAGGGGATGATCACTGCATCGGGAACGGTGTGTAAAATGAGCCTTGTTCGGATGAATTGTCCTGGCCAAAGTTCTCGGTTTGTATTTTCAAAAAGAGCTCTTAACGTGATCATTCCTGTTTTTGGATCAACTGAATTGTCGAGCATAAACAGTTCTCCTTCAAAGACCTCTCCCGAAAAATCTTCATAGGCAGCGAGAACTTTTAATTTCTCATTTTTTTTGTATTTTTGGATCTGGGGAAGTTGGAATTCGGGGATGGAAAATGTGACATAGATAGGTGCCATTTGGTTGAGGGTGGAAAGCGTTGTCCCATCATTTGCAACCAAATTTCCAAAATCGACCTGTAACAGCCCCATCATTCCATCAATTGAGGCATAGATCCAGCAGTAATTTAAGTTGATGAGTGCGCTATCCACTGCTGCTCTATTTTGTTCGACAAGCGCTGAAGTTGCTGCGAAATTGGCTTGAAGCGTCTCATAATCAATTTGTGAGTAGTATTCATCCTTGGCAAGCGTTCTGTATCTTTTGACCTTCTCTGCTGCAAGGGCTAAATTTGCTAGGTTTTGGTCAAGTGTTGCCCTAGCTTCTTTTAAAGCGGCCTCGTAGGGTTTTGGATCAATGGTGAAAAGTAGATCGTTTTTTTTCACCTCTTGGCCTTGCGTGAAGTAGACTCCCGTGAGCTCTCCTTCAATTCTTGATTTCAGATTGATCGAGGTAATTGAGTCGACATGTCCCAATGCTTCGATGAAGATGGGCGCTTGTTTTTCTACAGCCTCACCCACTCGTACAGGGTAGGAGGGGGTGGGCTGTTGGACTTGTTTTTTACTGCATGAGGCTAAAATCAGTAGGATTATTAACCCGAGGCCTAAACCGGTGACAAACGGTCGGCTATGGCTTTGCAAAATCGATTTTCGCTCGGAGCTCTTCGCATTCAAGAATGGTTCTTTTCGCGAAGTACGCGGCCAAGCTCGCTTCAATTTTTCTTTGCCTTGCTCTTTCATTCGTTGCCATCTGTTTATGGCTCGGGTTAATAGGATGATTCTCATTCAGCTTCCTCATTGGGTGTTGCACATAAAGAGCCTGTTGCATAGGCAATGTCTGCTAAAGATAAGAACCAATTTTTTTGGGCATCTGCTTTTTTGGAACGGGCATCAGCCAGTGAGCTTTGCGCTTGCAGGACATCCAAAATAGTCGTTGTCCCCACTTTATAGCTTGTTAAAGCAATATTAAATTCCAATTCTGCAGCTTTTAAGTATTCGTCGGTATCGACTAGGTTGGTTGCAGATGTTTTCACACCCATATGTGCTGTTGTTACACTTTGAATCAGGCTCAATTCAGATGCCATCAATTGTGCCTTAGACATTTCTACATTGGCCTCTGCATTTTTTATCTTGTTCCGGAAGGAGTACCCACTGAAGATAGGGAAGCTTAAGCTGACAGTGGCTGTCCAGTGGTTGACCTTCTCTGAGAGCCCTTTATTATACCAATATCTTCCAGTACTTAGCTGAGAGTCGATGGTGGGTAATATGGCCCTTTTGGATTGAAGTAAAGAGGCCTCCTTCGATCTTAAATCTGCCTGAGCTGCTAGAAAATCTTGTCTTTGGGTTTGTGCAATTGCGACAAGAGAGTCAATGTCTTCTATAATGGGATCAGCTACGACTTGTTCTGGTAGAGGCGATACGCGAAATGGGACATTAGCGGGCAACCCTAAGTCGACAGCCAACTGAGCAAATGCATTTTCAACTTGCTGCTTTTGGCTCGTTAAGTTGATTTTACTTTGTAAAAATTGTGTTCTTGCTTGGGCAACATCGCCTAAAGCAGCAAGACCAAGAGCGAATTTTTCATTGGCAGCATCTAGTGCCATTTCAGCATTTTTTAAATTTGCCTCATCTGCGGTTTGAACTGCCATCTGATAGAGGTAGTTATAGTAATCTGACATGACAGTTTGTAAAACGTACTGAATCTGCTGGTTGTGAGATAGGTCTGCATAATAGAGGGCTTCTCTTGCAGCTGTGCTTGCGGCAGTTCTTTGTCCAAAGTCAAAAAGGGTGTAACTCAAAATAACGTCAGGGCCTCCTTCTGAAAAGTAGGACTCTGTCACACTCGATGTTGTCCCAGAACCAGAAGAAAGAGTTGTGGGTGCTCCAGGTGTTGCTGTTGGGATTCCTGTTTCAGGAAACCCCGCTCTTTGCCGATAGAAAAAGCTGCTGAATTGAATATCCGGGTAAAAAGGGCTTAATGATACGCCATATTCTGCAGCTGAGGCTCTCGCTTGGGCCCATGTTTGTTTGGTTGTTGGATTGTTTTGCAGGGCGATGTCGAGCAGTTCTGCGAGGGATAGTTCACTTGTATTAAAACTTGGAGGGAGCATTGTTTTACAATATTTGGAGGAGACGAGCGCATTTCCTTTCATGGGGGTCCACGAAGCATAAGGGGTGGATGGGGCAAGTTCAAACGGGTCTCTTACATCGCGAGCGCATCCGATAAAAATAAGGGGGCAAACTAAAAGCCAAAGTCGATTCAAAATTCAAAACTCCTAGAGGGTGAGTGGCATTAAAAATGCATGTGCCCTCTTAATGTGGTTCATAGTTTATAGGAATTTTTTTAGCAAACTCATTCATTGACTTCTAAGAACTGAGGTATTAATTTTGACCACTTATTTTTTGGAGACGTTTCTTATGTTAGCTCAATTTAAAGTTCCATTGATCTCTCAAGATGTTAAATTCGCCTTGAATTCTGCTTGTGGTTGTTTTGCTTCAATTGCTTTGACGCAATCAATTCCTATGATGATAGATCCTAACGGAACTTTTTCTAAGATTGCCGCAATTCCCATAGCAACTCTAGGTGGTATGCAAGGTGCTATGCATGCATTGACTGCAACTCAGATTATGGCTAACACAGCAGCTTTTTTAGGTGGTGTTGGGTATTTATCAAATTGCCCATCATTGATGGCAATTTCTGCATCTGCAGGTTTAGGAATGCTTGCTGGAAGAATTGTTCAAAAGGTGGATGTTTCTGGGAAATTTACATTTGTACAAGGGCTTGTAGCTGCAACCTTAGTATCGGTGCCAGTTTCATGGACATTTGGTAAAGCTGTAAATGTTATTGTCCCATCTTTCATAGGTGCTGTAGTATCCGGTATAACGCGTAAACAAAGCTATAGGTAGATGATTTATAAGGTAGATGAATCATATCGAATGGATATAAAGAGATCCCTTTCACACTCTTTTTCTGTGACGGGTTTGGCTCTGTTATCTCAAAAAGTTGTCGAATATATCGATGTTAGCAAAAATATTGGAGGGGCATTTGCTCTTCCTTCTCTGACGGTAGGGGCTTTTTGGGGAGCTCACTCTTCTCAGAAATCTTTTTTTGCACTGACGCCTTGCTTTATGTATTTGGGTGCATTAGGCCATCTAATGGATTGCCCTGACATTACAACGCTTATCTCAGCAGCAACTTTAGGGGTTTTAGCTGGAAAAGTTGTACAAAAAATACAAGTTCCGAGTAAGTTTGCTTTCCTAAACGGGCTGTTCGCTGCAAGCATTTGTTCTTGCGCTCTTCCTTACTCGTTAAATGAAGAGTGTAAAGTGCTTATACCCTCATTAATGGGTGGGCTCGTTGCGGGCACCATAAAATGAGGGGAAAATGAATGTAATCCCAGCTAAAAGTTTTAGTGAAAATGCGCAGTGTCCGATTTGTTTTGAGGCGTTTAATGATTCAATAAATCCCGGTATGGTTCATGAAGGCGAGGGGGAAAAACATAATCCGATCCATCTGAAATGTTGGAGGACTTGGGTTCAAACGAAAATGAACTGTCCAATATGTAGGACGGATATTGATGAAAGCTCTCTTTTCCCTTTGTGTGAAAAAGTTACAAAATGGTTCGTAAATGCCACAGTAGTATCGGCTGCCACCTTGGGCGCTTATACAATCGCTTCCCTCATCGAAGGTCAAAAACATTGGGGGACTTTTTTTTCAATCCCTATCACAAATTTCACGGCAGTTTTTGCGCGCTCAAGTAAGCTCTCCACTATTCCTCTTATTCGTGAGGCGCCCGTTTTAATCGGTTCGTATTTAATGTGTGAATCAATTGTTGAAAACTCTTATTTTTCTGCTGCGGTTTATAGCGCTGCAACGTTTGGATGGGCTGTGAGCGCTTTATCTCAGAGATGTAGTTTGATTGACGAGGAAGCATTTTATGCTGGAATGGTAAATGCAGCTGTTATGTCTATTCCGTCTCATCTCTTAGGGGGTCATTTGGTTTTGTTCCCTTCGATCACTGTAGGCGCTCTTATTGCAGGCAATATGGCAGCAGGGCTTATCAAAAGAATTAAGTGAGGATCTCTACTTTTCGCCTAGTTTTTTTCGAAGGAGGTCGTTTACAACCTGTGGCGATGCTTTGCCGCGCGTGAGCTTCATGACAGATCCTACAAGAAAGCCAAAGGCTCTGTCTTTGCCTGCTTTAAAATCTGCAATGGACTGAGGGTTTTCGTTTAGGACTTGATCAACGAGTGGTTCGATCGATCCGATATCACTTGTTGGTTGGTAGTCGGGATTTTTGGCGACAATTGTTTCGGGATCAAGACCGGGAGATGCTAACATATCATCTGCTACCGACTTTGCAATCTTTCCTGTAATCTTCTTGTCTTCAATCATTTCGACAAGCTTTGCAACATGAGCTGGCTGGATTTCAACATCGAGGAGCGTTTTTCCTGAGTCTTTGAGTCTGCCTGCGAATTCAACCGTGATCCAATTGCAAAGTTGTCGAGGACTTTTGCTTGTTTTGAGGGCCTCTTCAAAGTAATCCGAGAGGCGCTTTTCGTTGATGAGGATTGTTGCTGCATATTCGGAGAGACCTAGATCTGAAATATATCTTCTGAATCGATCTTGAGGTAGTTCCGGAAGCGTAGTACGAAGTTCATCAATATATTCATCGCTCAAGATTACTGGGGCAAGATCAGGTTCGGGGAAGTATCGATAGTCATCCGAACTTTCTTTGACGCGCATTAAAACTGCTTGTTTAAGCTCGGGATCCCAACGGTATGTTCCAGCAGGGATCAGTTCTGAGTAAGCTGTTGTTGGGTTTTGGGTATAAAGATCTATTTGGCGTTGAATCTCTGCATCAATTGCCATTTCCATGAAACTAAATGAGTTCATGTTTTTGATTTCGATTCGGGGTCTTAGCTCTTTTTCCCCTTTAAGACGCACCGAAATGTTTGCATCAATACGCAAGTTTCCTTCTTCCATATTTGCATCAGATGCATCGAGGTAGAGCATGATAGCTCTGATTGCAGCAGCGTAGGCGGAGGCGTCTTTTGCAGAATGGATGCAAGGCTCTGAGACGATCTCAATGAGTGGCGCTCCTGCGCGATTGTAGTCGATGCCTGCGAATGTACTAAAATGTTTGAGCATCCCCGCATCATCTTCAAGGTGGGCTCGATTGATTTGAAATATTTTTTCTCCAACATGAACTACGCCGCCTTCGATGATTGGGTTTTCAAATTGGGTGATTTGAAAATTGCGGGGGCTGTCAGGATAAAAATAGGATTTGCGATCAAATGTGCTTACTTTCGCAATTTTGGCACCTACTGCAAGTCCAAATTGAACCGCTTTTTTTACTGCCATTTTATTAAGTACAGGGAGTGAGCCTGGCTGACCTGTGCAGACGACTGAAATGTTTACATTCGGTTCATCTCCAAAGTGGTTCGGAGCAGAGCTAAATATTTTTGAGTCGGTATTGAGCTGAACGTGCATTTCGAGCCCGATAACTGGCTCCCAGAGATCGAGATTGTTACTCATAGCCACCTGGAATCCGAGAGTGTTTGGAGGCTTGCTCATAGCAGTAAGCATATTGCATGACGGCAACATCACACATTTGAGGACCTAATATTTGCGTTCCTAAGGGAAGCCCTTTGGAATCATATCCTGATGGGACGCTAATTGCAGGAAGACCTGCAAGATTTGCCGATACGGTGAAGATATCTTGTAGATACATCTCAACTGGATCTTGGATTGCGCCACTTTTGAAGGCGCCACTTGTGGCAACAGGCATCATGACAGCATCACAGTTTGAAAATGCTTTTTCAAATGCATCAATAATGAGGGTTCTTACCTTCTGTGCCTTTCTGTAAAAGGCGTCTTGGTAGCCAGAGGAAAGCACATACGTACCGAGCATGATCCTTTTTTTCACCTCTCTTCCGAAACCGTCTTTTCGAGACTGTTCATAGATCTCTTCGAGGTTTTTTGCTTCCTTAGAGCGGACGCCAAAGCGGATCCCATCAAACCGGGCTAAGTTTGTCGACGCTTCAGCAGTTGCTATAATGTAATAGACAGCAATGGAGTATTTTAAGATGTCGAGATCCACTTCAATAATTTTAGCCCCAAGAGACTTCATCACCTCAATACTTTGGGTAAAGTTCTCTTTGATTTCTGGCTTTAATTGGTCTAAAAATTTCCAGGGTACCCCAATGACTGTTCCCTCTTCTAGCTGAGGACTTAAAGGGTAAGATTCTGTCGGAAGGTCCATTGAAGTTGCATCATAAGGACAGTTTCGGCCGATTACTTCCATTGTTAGAGCAGCGTCTTCTACAGTTGCGGTTAACGGGCCGATTTGGTCGAGGGAAGATCCAAAGGCGACAAGTCCATAGCGCGATACTCTTCCATAAGTAGGTTTGAAGCCCACAATCCCACAAAGGCTTGCCGGCTGGCGGATCGATCCGCCTGTGTCGGTGCCCGTAGCAATCGGGGAGAGCCTTGCAGCAACAGCTGCGGCAGAGCCACCAGATGAGCCGCCAGGAACAGATGATAGGTCCCATGGATTTTTCGATGGGAAGAAGGCGGAATTTTCATTCGAAGATCCCATCGCAAACTCATCGAGGTTGGTCTTCCCAATTAAAATCGCATCCTCTTCTTCCATAAGACGGACCGCTGTCGCGCTGAAAGGGGCTTTGTAGTTGGTTAGAAATTTTGAGCCGCAGGTGGTGATCTCTTCCGCGATATGCATATTATCTTTAATCGCAACGGGGATTGCCGCCATTTTCCCGAGAGGAAGATTCTGAGAGCGCTTTTTATCAAGACTTTCGGCTTTGAGAAGGGCTCTTGGGGCAAGTGTTGAGAGAAAGGCACCGATTTGTTTGTCATGTGCTTCTATGCGAGAGAGGAATGTTTCTACGATCTTTACAGCAGACAGCTCGCCTTTCAAGAATGCAGCATTTAGCTCTCGGGCACTTAAGTGGTGTAAGTCTTTCATTGTGATGAGCCCGGCTTTAAAATGGGGGGAACTTTGACCATTCCACCTACTTGATCGGGAGCATTAGCTAGGAACTGATCTCGAGGAAAGGGATCTTTTATCTCATCTTCTCTCATTTGGTTTCTCAACATTCCGCGTAATACATAGCGGCAAGGTGCTGTATTATCAGTATTTACCTCGTTGAGCTGCTCAATATAATCGAGTACTTGCGAAAGACTTGCTTGGATGTCTTGCGTTTCTTCTTCAGAGCACTGAATGCGACAGAGCTTTTTTAAGTGCTCAAGAGACTGATGATCAAAGTTTGCCATAAATTATCCCCTAAAAAATACCAGCTCATAATTTCGCAGTCAATGAAAGATTGGTGACATTCATTAAAAAATGTTTTATTATGAGGTTAAAGATGGGTTTCTATAGGAGGACTCTATGAAAGGTATTCGCTTTATTGTTTTATTATTAATGGTTGTTGGTTCATTGAACTGGGGACTAGTTGGTTTTTTTGGTTATGATTTAGTTTCCGACATTTTCGGCGGGATGATGTCAACAGGAGCACGGGTTGTTTTCGCGCTCGTCGGATTAGCTGGGCTTTATGGAATTGGCTTCCTTTGCAGATGTTGCAGTGGTGGATGTGGCCCTAGCTGCGGCTGCTCCCACAAGAAGTAATGGCTCGTATCCTCATATCAGGGGCAACCGGTTTTGTTGGATCGCCCCTGTCTCTTTTTCTTAAGTCTCAAAATCATCAAGTTGTTACGCTTGTACGAGCTACAGAACAAAAAGATCGCGATAGCATCGTTTGGGATCCTCTCAACCGCATTGCTGAGTCTAAAGAGTTTGAAGGCTTTGATGTTGTCATCCATTTAGCAGGAGAGCCGTTGACCTTAAGTCGCTGGTCTTCTGAAAAGCAAAAAAAGATTCTCGAAAGTAGAACGAAAAGTACAGAGTTTCTTACTTCTCTTCTGGTCAATGCAAAAATAGCTCCCAAGCTTTTCCTCTCAGCTTCCGCTTTTGGTTTTTATGGCGATAGGGGAGACGAGGTCCTCACCGAAGAGAGCGGCGTTGGAAATGGATTTTTAGCTGAAGTATGTTCTTTGTGGGAAAAAGCGAGCATGCCGTTAGTTGAAAGAGGGGTGCGAGTTGCCCATGCACGTTTCGGAATGGTATTAGGTGCAAGGGGCGGTGCGTTAAAGAAGATGCTTTTGCCCTATAAGTTAGGGTTGGGAGGTCCCTTAGGAGATGGAATGCAATGGGTGAGTTGGATTGCTCTAGAGGATTTGATTGAGGCGATTAATTTTGTGATACAAACTGAGTCTCTCAACGGGCCTGTTAATTTTGTATCTCCAAACAGCGTCCGTCAAGCTGAGTTTTCTTCCCTTTTAGCACAAGTTCTTCACAGGCCTCACTTTTTTTCTACACCCGCATGGGTGTTGAAGTTCATTTATGGCATTGCTGCTAAAGAGCTTCTCCTCTCGAGTGCAAAAGTAATGCCGGCAAAACTTATTGCAGCAAACTTTTCTTTCAAATATCCTGATCTTCGAAGTGCCTTGTGTAAAGCACTTCAAATCACTTAAATGGGGTATTTATGTTCGCTCTTGCTATGAGTGTTCTTTTGGCAGCTATTTCTCCAATGGATGGAGATGCTGACTGTCTTGATGTTCAAGAAATTGTTTTTTCTGATCATGAAGATGTCGCATTCGGAGATCCTGATAGTTTGGATGTGTTGGATGAAGTTGCTCTCAATGAGGATTTGTTTGATGAGAGCTTCATGGATGATGATGAACTTATCTTCGATGAAGATTAATTCCAGTATGTTTGAAGGGAAAGTGCATGGTTCATATTGGTAGTGAAAATCCTTGGTTGGCGATGTGGAGCGAACCAAGAACTACAATTTCTGCTCTCGTTCAGAAAAGACCCACTTATGGCGTTTTTTATCTTGCCACAATCTATATCCTCCAAAACTTCTTTTTTTACTTTAATTGGTGGTCTTTAGGTCTCTCTTCCTATTACGGAATCATCCTATTTACCTGTGTCGTTTTATCTCCTTTAGTGGGTTTTTTATGGCTTTATTACTTGGGCTTTATCTACTATTTAATGGGTCGCTGTCTTAAGGGGAGAGCCCCTGCAATCCATCTCCGTACAGCCATTGCTTGGTCCAATATTCCCTACTCAATTAGTCTTATCATGTGGTTTGTCCTTATTTTAATGGATCCTGAAAACTCATTCGTCCATGATCCAGGGGCCCAGTCATTCGTTTTTATTAATTTAATTTCTTTCATCTTAGAGGTTTGGGCTTTTGTGCTGCTTGTACAGGCGATTCGTGAAGTTCAACAGTTTTCAGCTTTACGCTCAATTGCAAATGTTGCTTTATCTTCTTCAGTCTCAGCGGTATTTCTTTTTCTTGTTTTTTCTGCTTTCCGGTATTTTTTTATTTCCTGATTCTAATTATCTGATCTTTATGGCCTTTCGATTATTTAATTTTAATTCATTTGATAATATTAACTTATAATTTTACAATCAAGCTTAAGGGTGTCGAGTATTCGGGTGCCTCTGACTGCTCATACTGAGCTACAGTGTTATACACGTACCCCGCGTGTATCCCCTTTATTGGGGAAATTTGAGTAGGTGGGGGCACCCGAACACTTGAAAATTAGGTATTATGGAAAATCAAAATCCTTGGCTCTCTATATGGACTTCTCCAAGAGCTACAATTGCTCGTATTGTTGCTGAAAACCCCAACCGCTCGTTGTGGCTACTAGCAAGTATTTACGGCTTTTGTTCGCTTATGAACCTATACCAGTCAATGGCTTTAGGGGCGATGTTAAACACGCTGGGGATTTTGGTTTTAGCTGTTGTTTTGGCTCCTTTGTGGGGGTGGATTAGTTTCACTGTATGGAGCTTTTTTGTTTCATTTGTTGGAAAATGGTTTAAAGGGCAGGCGACTTTTTCTGCTGTAAGGGCCTCATATGCTTGGTCATGTGTTCCAATTGTCTTAAATATTCCTCTTTGGTTGCTGATGGTCTTCATATTCGGCCATCAGCTTTTTCTTAATTTTGACAACTCTGAGATGTTGTCGAATGGACAGATCCTCTTTCTATTTGCCATTTTGGGAATTAAAGTGATTTTGGCTGTTTGGTCCTTTGTGATCTATTTGAATGCGCTTGCTGAAGTGCAAAAGTTTTCGATATTGCGCTCATTTGTAAATATTGTTGTAGCAGGCATTATTTTCTTAGTGCTCTTCTTTGCACTATGGAGCTTGCTAGCTTACGCATTTGGCGGCGTTGCTACGTCAACTTATCTGATTTTAAAACCATTTTAGGGGAAGAAGATGAAAAAGACTGGATTAAAAAAAGTTGGTATTTGGTTTCTCGCACTCTCATTGTTTGCGTTTCATCTCTTCTTCCGCACAGCTCTGCATGCCGATACGGGAGCGTCGTGGACTCAGATTTTTGCAAAAAGTGGTGAATGTCAAATTTCTTTCCCATCAACACCTCAAATGATTCAGCAAACACTTCCCTTAGCTGATGGTGTGAATCGTTTAAGCTACGATGTCTACTTAGCTCCTCATGAAGATAAGGGGGTCTTTTTGCTCCTGATTGCAACGTATCCAGCTCCCATGGCAGGTGGACATGAAGTTGCTGGGCTTGAAGGCTTATTAAGTGGAATTGTGAATCATAACCCAGAGAATCGATTGGTTTATGCAGATCTAATCGATCTTTTTAGCCATCCAGCTGTTGACTTTCTCGTAGAGGGAGGCGGTAGCTATTTTAGAGGGCAGGCGGTAATGGTTGGAAATAAATTGTACTTAATCGCCATGGAAGGGATGAAAGGAAAAATGGACGAAGCTGTCTATACACGCTTCTTGAAATCCTTTAATCTAAACTAAGGTTAAAATCCCCAATTAAAGTTGGCTCCTATGTAAGGGGCCCCTTGAACATGTGTATATATAGCATTGTGTCCGCTTTCATTCTTTACATACATGCTGCCACCAAAGTTATACCCCGCAAAAATTTCCGCTTCAACGCGCAAAAATTGTTCGTAATGGACATTGAATTCGGCTCCCATTGTGGAGTAGCTAAAGACGGACCTTGGTTGGGGTTGATACTTGTCTGTTCGAAAGCGCTCTTTGAGGGGTCTTCCCTTGAGTGAAAAGCGCCATCGTTTATTGAGTGAGTATTCAATAGAGTAGTTGATCGGAAAGACAGCTTGGAACATCCACTTTTTATTTGGGGAATAGTCAAAACCGATCACCGGATAGATCTCTTGTCCTTCAAATCCAGTATATCCAAGTGCTCCCACATGGTAATGCCACTTTCTGTGCAATTCGTGAGTTCCCCAAAGGAGAGCTGAAAATAGGCCGTAGGTTCTGGCCTTATTGAAGTGATTTACATCTATATTATAGTCAGCTCTAGCAATCCATCGCCATTTTTCCATCGCAATTGACATGAATGTGAGGGCAAACTGGACATATTGAAATTGGGTTTCGTGAAATTTTGGGTTTTCATTCCAATCCAAATCGAATGCGTTATATTCGACTCTCGGGAAAAAATAGGAGTAATGATCGATGGGCACAAGCATGTATAAAAAAGCATTGGCTTTATTAAATGTGACCTCGCCGTTGCGAGATCCATTTTTTTGGTCGACGTTTGCCTTTCCAATTGCGATTACATTGCCACCTGCATGAATGGGGTGAAAATCCCAAAGCGACAGCGAAGAGCCTTCTTCTTCTTGTGCGCAAAGCGTGAATGCAAAAAATATAAAAATAAGCTTTTTCATAACTGTGGCTTTATCTCAATCAGTGTAGTTTTAAAACAGTTGGCACGTGGAAGCAGGCTCTTTGTCTCCTAGCATGCGATGATACTCAATTTCTTTTTCTTGATCACTAAGTTTTGCAATTGTTGTGTATGTGTTTCCGTTTTCTTCATTTTTAGAAACAAGGAAGTGGTCGTCTGCTAGTTTAGCTACTTGAACAAAGTGAGTCACACAGATTACCTGTCGTTTTTCAGCCAGACGTTTTAGTTTTTGACCTAAAACTGCTGCTGTATGCCCCCCCACATTACTATCGATTTCATCAAAAACAAGGGTGGATTCGCCATCGGATAGGATTGTTTTAATCGCTAAGAGTAGCCGAGAAAGTTCTCCTCCACTTGCGCACTGCTCTAAAGGAATTGGCTGAACTCCCGCATTTGCAGAGAAAAGAAATTGAACATCTCCAAAAGCAGTCCCTACTTCAATTTCAAATTGTGCATGGGGGATGTTGAGATTTTTTAGCTCTTCTAAAACGTTTAATGCAAATGGTCTCGCATATTCTTTTCTTTTGCTCGTGATAGAATCTGCTAGCACCAAATTTTTCTCTTTAATGAGCTCGAGTTGAGATTGAAGTTCGGCAATTTGAGCGTCTAGATGGGTTAGGTGATCAATTGTTTCGATAAGCTTTTCTTTTTGCTGCTTGATCTCACTGCCGAATCTGCGCTTAAGTGATTCGATGGCAGCAATTCGACTTTCTACATAGGCAAGCCTTTTGGGATCGCCATCGAGTCTCTCTGAATAACTTTGGACCTCTTGAGCCACTTCATCGAGTTCTAAAAGAGCACTTTTCATCGTTTGAGACGCTATGGCAAGTTTTTGATCGACCCGAACGCATTGATCTAACATTGTGTGTGCCCTTTTTAAGGCTGTAAGCTCCGTCCCTTCATTGAGTAAAAAGGCAATCGAGCTCATTTTTTCTGCAAGCTCTTGCGCATGCGTTAGAAAGTGGTGCTCTTCAGCGAGTTTTTCTTCTTCTGCTGGCTGCCAGTTTGTCTCCTCGATCAGAGATAAATCTTTTTGTGCCCATTCAAGTTCGCGCTCTTTGGGGATCTGTTGGAGCTTGTCTAGCTGGAATTCGATTGCTTTTTCTTCAGAGTAAGAGTGCTCAAATGCTTTTACATCATTTGTTAAATTCGCAAATGTATCGAGCATCTGTTTTTGCTTTGAAAAGATGGTCGAGGAGCTACTTTGATCTACCATCTCAATATTTGTCTTTTCTTTAAGAGTTGAAAGATTTACCTGCTGGTCGTCGATGAAGCATCTGTTTTTGCCCGATCGGTGGATCTCTCTACGGATAAAAATGGGGCCCTCTAAGACAGCTTCAATGACTGCGAAATCAGAACCATTGCGAATACAACTGACGTCGGCCCTTTCCCCGGAAATCAAGCGAATAGCAGATAAAATAGCTGATTTTCCCGAACCTGTTTCGCCTGTCAAAATATTTAAGGCTTTTCCAAAGTGGATTTCGGCGTGTTTAACTAAAATAAGATTTTGAATTTTAAGTGATTTCAAAGTTCATTCGCTGTTTTAAAGTGTGTTTTTGCAACTTTTCCTAAAGACTCTCTCCCAAATTTCGCGATAAATTTTTGCCCCGCAACGATCACTTGACTGCTCGCCCCTTTCGGTAGTGTCATGTCATACTCTTCGCTTAAAGAGTTCATCCCTTCGAGAAAGGCAGCTCTTGCCAAAATCGATGCTGCAGCAACCACTAAATCCTCTTCTCCTCGCACCTTTTGTTGGAGGTTAAGCTCAATTTTCTTTTGCTTGAGGGCATTTTCTACGACATGTTTTTCTGCAAATTGATCGAGGAGAGCCTCTTTACAGCCTGTTTTAGCAGATAGGTCCCCCAACGCAGATGCGTGGGCCCAAGCGAGAAGGCGATTTAGGTTTTTAAACTTTGCGTGGAGCTCGTTATATTTAAGGGGAAACAGTCTGATCACTGTAAATGGGAAAAGATCTTTGATCTTTTTAGCAATTTTAAGGATCCCTTCATCCGAGATTCTTTTGCTGTCTTTGACACCAATCTCTAACATCTTTTTTATCCCCTCGCCATCTGCATAGACAGCTGCAATGCAAAGAGGGCCAAAAAAGTCCCCTTTTCCCGCTTCATCCATCCCAATATGGGGAGTGAGATCTAAATGAGCTTCGGGGTGAGAGTAGTGAAAGGTCTTCAAGATTTCAGGTTCGAGATAAAATTCCATAAAGGGCTTCATCTGCTTGCCCTGAACCGTTAAGGTTCCCGATTCGTACAAAGTGCACGATACGCCCTGCTTTTTTGCGGAGAAAATAGTGTAGGGAGGTTTTGTTAACTCAAAACCTTGTTCGGTTAGATCTTCGCGCAGTTTGTCAGCCAGCTTAGTATCGATTTTTGTTGTAAATGTCATGAACCTATCTTGAAAATAACTGCCTTTTGGGCAAACTTTCGTATCTTTATTGTGTGTGTTTCGTATTGTTCAAGTATAAGACGTTTGACGGAATTGTACAAGCTGATATGATGTTTATATCCGGAGGGATTATGTCAGAAGGTCTAAAAAAAATGGGCGAAACATTTCGCTCTAAAAGGGAAGAGATGAGTCTTTCTCTGAAAGAAGTTGAGAATGCTACGTCGATCCGAATGATTTATTTGCAAGCGATTGAAGAGGGGAGAGTCGGACATTTTTTATCGAATGTTTATGCTCTCGGCTTTATTCGGCAATATGCAAGTTTTCTTGGGATCGAGTCGGATAAACTTGCGAAAGAATTTCCTGAAGCGCTCCGATTGCCACCAGAAAAGCAGGACTTTTCCTATGGAATCGGGACCCTCGAAATGAGAGGAAGTCCTCATGGTGGTGTCCGTTGGATCCCTAATTTAATCTGGGGTTCACTGATTGTAGTTATGGCAATTTGTGCGTGGTACTTTGCAAAATTTGTTGGCCTTTTATAGTTGTAACTATTATGGTGTGAACTTATGGAGCAGCTAGGCGATTACACAATACAAAAGCAGTTGGGACAAGGTGCCTATGGCACTGTCTACTTGGCTGAGCATAGGTTTATTAAACGAACCTTTGCGCTCAAAGTTTTGCCCGAAGAGATTAGCTCCAATCCCATTTTTATGCGCAGGTTCGAAGCTCAAGTTGCCGAAATTGCCGCAATGGATCACCCAAATATCGCTAAAATTCACAATATCTCTTCAAACGATGGTCTGTACTTTGTTGTATGTGACCCGGTTATTGACACTCTTGAAGAGACGATGAACTTGGATCGCTATATTGAACTAAAGGGGAAATCTCTTTTAGAAGAGGATTGGGTTGATCTCCTTTCTCAAGTAGCATCTGCACTAGATTATGCGCATGACTCTGGTGTTATTCATGGCGGTCTTAAATTAACAAATATTCTTGTAGCTCCTGCTGAAAAAGGGGTACAACTTCTCCTAACGGATTTTGGTTTAAATCGTCTTATTGGAGAGAAAACGTCTCTTTCCCTCTTACTTGAGCAAACGGCAAAAACGTTCCCGAATCGCTACTTTTCTCAAAGTTACGCTTTTTTGGCCCCAGAACAAAAAATCCTCGATGAGGAACTTACCCCAAAAGTAGACTCTTATGCTTTTGGAATTCTTGCCTATTACCTATTATTCAAAAAAATCCCTGAGGGGTGTTTTGATTTACCCTCTAAAGCAATACCCGATGCTACCCAAAATTGGGACTTTTTGATCAACCGATGCCTTCAAACAAATCCAAGTGCACGTCCTCTAAATCTCATTCAAGGGATGAAAGAGTATTTACCGGCACCTCGAGCTATTTTAAAAGAGATGCTCAGCTTATCTGAAGTTGAACCGAAAGTTGAAAATGTTCTTCAAATGGCTTTTGAACTTGAAGAGGCGCCCAAACCTGTCTTGAAGCCTCAAGAAATTGCTCGACCTGAATATGAGCCCGATCCTGGAGCTATCTTTCAGCGCGATACCAATGTCTGTCACTACACACCAAATAAAGTAGAAGTGAAGGAAATTGAACCGCTACTTACCGAAATGGTCGTGATCCCCGCTGGAACCTATTCTCGAGGAAGCAATGGTGGGGCTCGTGATGAGATGCCGCGCCACCCAGTAAGACTCAGTAGCTTTGCCATCGATGTCCATCCGATCACTAACGAGCAGTTTGTCCGCTTTTTAGAGGCAATGGGGGGAGAAAAAGATCATAATAATAACGATATCATCCGTCTGCGTGATTCAAGAATTAAGCGCTCTACGGGGAGACTCATTATTGAATCGGGCTACGCAAAACACCCAGTAGTTGGTGTCACATGGTACGGGGCAATTGCTTACACAAAGTGGATTGGTAAAAGACTTCCGACTGAAGCCGAATGGGAAGCTGCCGCTTCAGCAGGTGCTGAAACAACCTATCCAACGGGTGCTGAAATTGAACGATCTCAAGCAAATTTTTTCAGCTCTGATACAACTTCAGTTATGAGCTATCCTCCGAATGCTTTTGGACTCTACGATGTAGCCGGCAATGTTTATGAGTGGTGCCAGGATTGGTATGCTTATAACTATTATGATACTTCGTCCGTTGAACCCGATGAGCCGGTAGGTCCACCTCAAGGAGTCTATCGAGTCCTTCGCGGGGGATGTTGGAAAAGCTTGAAAGAAGATCTTCGCTGTTCACATAGACACAGAAATAATCCTGGTGCTGTCAATGGCACTTATGGTTTCCGCTGTGCAGCTGACGTGTCTTAATCTATGCGCTCAATTTTATTTGTTTGTATGGCTAACATTTGCAGATCGCCTGCTCTCATGGCGACTTTAAGGCATATGGCCTTGAAGAAAAAACTGGATATTCAAGTGGATAGTTGCGGTATTGGGTGGGTCCATTTAGGTGAGCGCTCCGATTTAAGAACCTTTGAGGCTGCAAAAAAACATGAGATCTTGATCGATCACCGCGCACAGCAATTTCTCATGGAGTTTTTTGAAACCTATGACCTCATTCTTTGTGTCAATGAGGAGATCGTCGAGCAGCTCAAGCTCAAAGGCCCCCAGCATGCAAACAAAATCAAGCTTGCTACAGAGTTTAGCAAAAAATATAAGGGCCAGCCAATTCCAGATCCCTATTACTTGAGTGATCATGGTTTTGATGATGTGATGGAAATCATCATCGATTGCTGCAATGGCATTGTAAAATTTCTATCCCGATAAGGAAAAAATAATGATACGTACACTTTTGGTTTTTTGTTTTGCTTGTAGCTCTCTTGTTTCAGCCATCTTTGAGATCTCTCATTTTAGCGAAGTCCCGAACTATATCGATGAAGACTGTGTCCTCCTTTTAGATATTGATGATACTTTGATCGTCCCTGTTCAAACTTTAGGAAGCGGGGCTTGGTTTGATTATCGTTTAAAAAGCTTTCTCAATGAGGGATGCGATTATAGAACAGCTGTTGAAAAAACTCTCCCAGAGTGGGAAGCAATTCGCCACTTAACAAAAATGCGACTTGTAGAAGAAGAAACTGCAAAAGTTCTATCCGATCTTCAAGAAAAACAGGTGCCTATTATGGGGGTCACTTTTCAAGGGCTGGCTCTAGCAACGCGCACTGTAATGCAGCTGAATGACTTAAGGGTAGATCTATGTAAAACTTCCCCAAGTAAAGAAGATCATTGTTTGTCTGTTCAAAATCACACTGTGATTCACCGCCAAGGGATCTTATTTACCTCAGGCAGAGCTAAAGGGGAATCTTTTTTTCAGCTTTGTGGCAAAATTGGGATGACTCCTAAAAAAATTGTAGTCGTTGATGATAAGCTCTCTCACCTACAAAATTTTGAAAAAGAGACTTACTTAAGAGGGGTAGAGTTTGTGGGCCTTCGATATGGAGCCTTGGATGAGCAGTGCGCCGCATTTTCCAAAGAGGTGGCCGAGTATCAATTCTCCCAATCGAGTCTAAAACATCTCATCTCAGATGAAGAGGCTAAGATGAAGATTGATTTGTCGAAATGATCTTTGCTAACATATTGTCCATATGAAACTACTCCTTTCCAAACCAAGAGGCTTTTGCGCGGGCGTTGAACGGGCGATTGATACGGTCAAAAAAGCGTTGCAGCTTTGGGGCCGGCCTATCTATGTTAAGCACGAAATTGTCCATAATCAGCACGTTGTTTCCGAACTAAGCCAGCTGGGGGCAATCTTCGTCGATGACCTAGAGGACATTCCTGTTGGGGAAAGGGTGATCTATTCAGCTCACGGGGTTCCTCCTTCTGTGCGAGAGCAGGCCAAGAAAAGGAGATTAATTGAAATTGACGCTACCTGTGGTCTTGTCACAAAGGTCCATTCTGCCGCCAAACGATACGCTGACAAGGGCTATCACATTGTCTTAATCGGCCATCGGAAACACGTAGAAACAATAGGTACAGCAGGCGAGGCGCCTCAGGTCACAACTGTTGTGGAGACGCCGGCTGAAGTCGAGAATCTTCCCTTTGGCCCAGATGATAAACTAGCCTATCTGACCCAAACAACACTTAGCTTAGACGATGTGAAAGAGATCACAGAGGCGCTTCTTAAACGGTATCCCCAGATTGAAACTCTCCCTAGCTCATCGATTTGCTATGCGACGACGAACAGACAGATGGCACTTCGTCAAATCACGCAAGAGGCCGATCTTGTCCTCGTTGTTGGCGATCCGAAAAGCTCGAATTCGAATCGTTTGAGAGAAGTTGCTGAGAAAAGGGGGAAAAAGGCCTTTTTGATCAATAGTGAAAAAGAGATCCTTCCTGAGTGGCTTGCAGGAATCGAGGTGATTGCGATGACGGCTGGAGCTTCAACACCTGAAGCAATTGTTCAATCTTGCATCACCCGATTGAAGCAATTGGGTCTGAAAAATGTCGAAGAAGTTGTGTTTACTCAAGAAGATGTATTTTTTCAATTGCCAAAGCAAGTGCTAATCTAATAACTTGAGGAAATGAGTGATTCTTCCGATCATGTTGTTCACCTTGAGAAAAAAAGCTTAAAGCGCTCCTTAGGAGCTAAAGAGCTTTTTTCCGTGGGCTATGGAGATGTCGGCTCCTCGATCTATTACGCACTCGGTGTAACTGCCCTTTACGCATTAGGGGCAACCCCAATTGCTTTTGCCCTCGCAGGCTTTGTTTTTATCTGTACAGCGCTTACTTATGCGGAAATGGCCTCCACGTTCCCTGAACCGGGTGGTTCGGCAACATTTTCCCGCTACGCATTTAACGATTTAATCTCCTTTATCGCAGGCTGGGGGCTTCTTCTCGACTACATAGTTACAATCGCTATTTCTGCTTTTGCGATCCCGCCATACGTAAAATATATCATCCCTTATTCAAGTTCTGTTATCTCTCACACTGTTGCAACATGCCTGATCATCGGAATTTTATATTTAGTGAATCTTGTGGGAGTTAAGCATTCAGGAAGATTGAGCTTAGTTTTGGCAGTTATTACAATTATTTCTCAGGCATTTGTAATCCTCGCAGCCCTCTTTTTGCTCTTAAATCTACCTCATGTGATTTCTCAGCTCAAGATTAATGTTCCTGGAGCTGCTTGGTCTCCAAGTTGGGGAGACTTTATTAAAGGGACCGCGATGGCGATGGTTGCCTACACTGGTATTGAATCCATCGCGCAGCTAGCTGCTGAAACCAAAAAGCCGTCCATTGCGATTCCAAAAGCAATTAAATGGACAGTGCTCACTTTAGTCATTTTGTACATAGGGATATCTATCGTTGGTCTTTCTGTGATCTCTCCACAAGCGCTTGGAACAACCTATGTAGATGATCCTGTTGCTGGAATTGTTGCGCAGTTTCCCTTTGGAGGAAAGTGGCTAGCCCCATGGTTTGGCCTTATTGCCGCCATCATCTTATTGATAGCCGCAAATGCAGGACTTATCGGCTGCTCAAGGCTTGCTTTTTCGATGGGGGAGTACTACCAAGTGCCCCATATCTTTTATCGACTTCACCCTCGCTTTCGAACGCCCTATATCTCGCTTGGAGCTTTTACCCTTGTTGCTATGATTATCGTTATTTTGAGCCAAGGGCAAATGCTCTTTTTGGCAGATCTATATAATTTTGGCGCTCAAATTGCTTTTTTCTCAGCCCATATGTCTTTAATTGTCTTGCGCTGTAAAAAACCTTCACTAACTAGGCCCTATAAGGCCCCTTTCAACATTCCGATTGGTAAGGGGCGCTCAATCCCACTCACCGCACTCATTGGTACGCTTGCTACATTTTCAGTGTGGCTCGTTGTTGTCATCACAAAACCAGATGGGCGCAATTTAGGATTGATTTGGATTGGCTTTGGCCTCCTTATGTATTTTCTCTATCGGAAGAAAAAGCAGATTTCTCCCACAGGACAACTTTCGATTGAAAAAATCAAAATTCCTGAATATCACCCAATGCACCTCAAACACATTTTGGTGACAGCACGCATGTTGGGCAATACGGATGCACTGCAAACAGCATGCCAGCTTGCGAAAAGCTATAACTGCAAAATCACAGCGGTCCATGTCATTGAAATCCCGGCATCTTTACCTATGCATGCCTCGATGATTAAGCGCGAAGAGATCGGTGATGCAGCTTTGAAAAGAGCAGAAGCTGTGGCGAGAGAATACGATCTATCGATCGATCTAAAACTGGTCCGATCCCGTACAATTGAAGGAGCGTTATTAGAGCTTCTTTCTCACGGTGAATACGATATGGTTGTGGTGGGGACAAAAAAACACGAACTTCGAACCAAAGAGCACTTTGCTGTTGAAGTAGAAAAGCTCCTCATTGATGCGCCATGCCGCGTAATCTTTTGTAAGTCTTGATCCGATTTTTCTTCTTTTGCACGAAAGGGGTGCTAACGGGTGTGCCTAATTTTCTTCATGAAGATCGAGTGGATACATTGCTTGAAATACCTCAAGCATAGATCTGATTGGGTGACCTATTAAAGGCAAAGCTTTTGGTATTTCAAAAACAAGCGCTTCTGCAATTTCTAGGTGGCCCTCTTCAGCGGCAGCACACAAGGCCAATCCAAGGTCTAGTGCGGTGATTGCATCGAATCTATCAGATTGAATGAGTGCATTTACAACTTCTGAGTGGCCATTTTTAGCGGCATTTCTCAAGGCCCATCCAAGGTGTTCTGCGGAGATTTCATTGGATCTATCGGATTGGAGAAGCGCATTTACAATTTCTAGGTGGTCATTTGTAGCGGTATTATACAAGGCCAGTCCAAGGTCTTCTGGGCGGATTTCATTGCCTCTATCAGATTGGAGGAGTGCATTTACAATTGCTAGGTGCCCCTTTTTAGCAACATCTCTTAAGGCCCATCCAAGGTGTTCTGCGGAGATTTCATTGGATCTATCGGATTGGAGAAGCGCATTTACAATTTCTAGGTGGCCCTCTTTAGCGGCATCAAACAAGGCCCATCCAAGGTTGTTTGCGGGGATTGCATCGAATCTGCCAGATTGGATTAGAGCGTTTACAATTTCTAGGTGGCCCTTTCTAGCGGCAGCACACAAGGCCCCTCCAAGGACTAGTGCGATGATTTCATTGGATCTATCAGATTGGAGAAGCGCATTTACAACTTCTAGGTGGCCATTTATAGCGGCATCTCTTAAGGCCCATCCAAGGTCTAGTGCGATGATTTCATTGAATCTATCAGATTGGATGAGTGCATTTACAACTTCTTGGTGGCCCCTTGCTGCGGCAGCACACAAGGCCCATCCAAGGTCTAGTTCGGTGATCGCATCATTTCTTTCAGATAAGATCTTTGCAAAGGTCTCAAGGTTGCCATTGTAAGATTGAAGCATAAAGACGAATCCTAGCTGTTCTTGGGTTAGGTTCTGTAACTTTAGAACTTCTGGAGGAAGGATCCACTCTTTGAGTTCTTCTTCACGTATTAAATTTTCAAACTCTATTCCGAGCGTTGTTATTTCTTGTAAAAAGGGTTGGTTCTCCTCTTCATTCATCCACGCTCTGATTTCTTGGGCTCGCTGACGGGGGTCGTGATTTTTTATCTCATCTAGAAATACTTTTTCTCTTGAATCGGGATTGTCATCAATATTACAAAGTCTTTCAAAGAATTTATAAAGAATTTCAGCTCGTCTGTTAGATGCAATTTCCGCTAATCTGTTTTTCTCTTGGTAAGTTAGTGCTTCGATGGGGCCACTTAGAGCTTGGTCGAGTTCTTCGATTATCGGTCTTGCTCCTTTAAGAAGGCGGTCGGCAATGGCGATGATTTGCTCTGCACTCATATTGGGATACTTATTAGAGATTTTTCCTAGTAAGGACCCCTCCATATTTTTGAAATAGGCAGGTAGACGTTGTTTCGTTGTCTTTATAGCCGCTTTATTAAAATCTTTGCATGTCTTGCGTGTTTCAGCTAACTCCTTTATAGGCAAGTAACTAAGTGCTACAGAAAGAGGGTCTTCTGGAAGATGGGCTAATAGATTGTAGGTCATGGAATCCTTTGTTTTTTACTAATTATACATCTATTATAATTATATATAAACATGTAATTATAGGGTTTTATCCCTATAATTAATGGGGAAATTTTCTTTGTCTCTTGAAGGTGCGCCATGCCGCGTAATCTTTTGTAAGTCTTGATTCATATTTTAAAACGTACTAAACTATTTTTTCGGCTCTTTAACAACTGTACTAATATGTCAACACCAATCAATCCACCTAATACCCCTTGTTTTGAATCGCCCTTAGATGAAGTAACAACTCAAACTTGGCCAGAAAAAGAAATTGTGTGGATTAATTTGATTTTCAAAAGTGCAGAAGAGCGCGAGTTTTTTATTTCAAATGAATCAAAACTACTTTCAGAAGAAGTTCAGCTATCACCATTGATTTCAGATGGTAGATCTTCTCGTTCTTGTTTGAGTGTCTCCTGCAAATTTGATGTTCTTAAGCGAGTTCTTGGTGTTCTCTGTAGTGTTTTTCCAAACATAGAAGGTCTTTTGGAAAAAGAAAGTTCGTAAGAGGAAGATGTTGCAAATAAATCTTTAGCGAAATAAACTGCTCTTAATTTTTCAATTAAAAGGAGTTATTTATGGCAGTTCAATTAGGCAACAACCCTAACAATATTTTCCCAGGACAACCTAGTGTTCCATCTCCATATAATCCTCCCCACATGCAAGGAGTCGTTCCTCAATTAAATCTTCCGCCACAGCGAAGTCAAAGTGCTCCAGTATTTTCTAGCGCAGCTACTCCCGGAACTGTCAATCGTCTTGCTTTGTTGATTTTACAGGGAAGATTAATGGAAGGCTTACCTTTACTTCCTGAAGAGGTTACTCGCAATCCAGTGGAGAGAGTAAATGAGGACCTAAAGAAAAACCATATTAGTTTAGTCGTTACAGAAAAGGCTCAACCAGTTACGAAAAGTGACGATTTATCGATCCCTTTGGGTGTGGATGAACGTGATCTACAGAATATTCTAAACGTTTGGGCCCGTACCCACGGTTTTGCTGAAGAATAGAAGTTCATGCGGATAGGAAGAAATTTCATCCGCATTTTTTATTTTCACAATCTTTCCCTTTTCCATCACAGCAATTTTATCTGAAACGTAGCGGACCATTGCTAGATCATGACCAATAAAGAGCATCGTTAATCCCAGCTCTTTTTGGATCTTTATGAGTAGATTGACAATTTGCGCTTGAATCGAAACATCAAGCGATGAAATCGGCTCATCACAAATGAGAAATTCAGGATTTAAGGCAAGGGCTCTTGCAATGGCGATCCGCTGCCTTTGTCCTCCGCTAAATTCATGAGGGTATCTTTTTTTTGCATCAAGAGGCAGGCCAACGAGTGCGAGGAGTTCATCGACTCGGCTTGGAAGGCGGTGGATTATTGTTGGTTCTGACAGGATCGCATTGACACTCATTCGAGGATTGAGTGAGGAGTAGGGATCTTGGAAAATCATCTGCATTTTGCGAGGAAGAGAGCCGTTGAGTTTTTTCCCCTCAAAGGATATCTCGCCCGATGTTGGCTGGATGAGTCCTAACAGAAGTCTTCCCAATGTGGATTTGCCAGAGCCTGATTCACCCATGAGTCCAAAAGTTGTCCCTCTTTCGATTTGAAAGCAGACATCATCAAGGGCCTTAAATTGAGTTTTCCCCATTTTATAAATTTTGGTGAGGTTTTTCACTTCGATCATTGCACTCTCCAACAAGCGATGGGGCCGGGAGGTTCTTCGGAGCATTTTAGCGCTTTGAGTGGGCATCTTTGCTGAAAGGCGCAGCCTTTGATTGGGGCTAATAGATTTGGAGGAGCGCCCTCGATGAGTGAAAGGGGCTCTGATTTTGGTTTGTCTAGGCGCGGGCGTGAACCTAAGAGCATTTGTGTGTAAGGGTGGCGCGGATTTTGCAATACTTCTTGAACAGACCCTCTTTCGATGATTTTGCCTGCGTACATCACGAGAACTTTTTCACATGTCTTGGCAATCACGTTAAAGTCGTGACTGATGATCAAAAGACTCATCTTAAAAAGATCTTTCATTTTTTGGATGAGATCTAAAATTTGTTGTTGTGTTGCAGTGTCAAGAGCAGTTGTTGGCTCATCTGCGATCAGCAGTCTTGGATTGCATGCAAGAGCGGTGGCGATTAGCACCCTTTGTCTCATCCCTCCGCTAAATTGGTGTGGGTATTGATTGGCTCTTAGGTGTGCGTCTTTTATGCCGACGAGATCAAGAAGTTTAATAGCCCTATGTTTTGCCTCTTTTTTTGAGGCCATTTTATGGTAGATGAGACCTTCAGAAATTTGGGCGCCGATCTTCATGGTTGGGTTAAGCGAGCTCATCGGATCTTGGAAGATCATCCCGATCTCTTTTCCTGGAACTAAGTTTCGCGTTCCCGCAAATTCGATTAGCCCACTTACTTTTCCCTCAGTCAGGCCGCTAATGGCTTGAACAGCTGCGCTTTTACCACACCCAGACTCGCCAACAATCCCGACGGACTCTCCCTCAAGAAGCTCAAAGCTCACACCTCTAACAGCCTGTAGGAGCTGTCCTTGAACAGAAAAGGAGACTAAGAGATCTTTTACAGTTAATAGAGGATTCATCTCCTCAATGTTACTATCTATCGAATGCCAAATACAAGAAATCTCGAGCTTTATTTCATATTTGCATAGCTAAAGTCGATCGCTCCGACCGAGTCGAAGGTATATCCCCTCAGTTTAGGGTGGTGTGCAAAGAGAAATTGGTCGCTGGTAATTGGGATAAAGGGCATTTGATCGAGTAGGATATCTTGCGCCTCGCTAAGTAGGGCGATCCGTTTTTCAAAATTTGCTTCACTGCCAGCGCTAGTGATTTTTTCTTGATAGCTCGGGAAGACCCACTGGGCAAAATTTGATGAATTTAAAGTAATCATCCTTTCCATAAGCTCTAATGGGTCGTGGCAATAGGAGGCCTCAAAGCAGCCGCTGATCTGAAATTGACCCGTTGCTAACTGGGTCCTTAACACATTCCACTCTTGGGGCTGGAGCTCAACTTGAATGCCGAGCGTTTGACTCCAGGCCTGCTGTAGGTATTCTGCAAGCTGCTTTCGATTAGCTTGCTGTGAGTAGGTGATCACAAGTGGCGGAAACGTTTCTCGGGTCATTCCAAGCTCAGCAAGTCCAATATCTAGCAGCTGATTTGCCTCTAATGAGTCTTCTTGAATGGCGAGCTTTGAAGAGACGGCAAGAAGTGCATTGGGAAGCGCATTAAGGAGGGGTTTTCCCCCGACAAAGACCTTTTCTATGATTGTTTTTCTATCCATCGCTTTGCTAAGCGCCTTTCGAATGGATGGCGATGATAGAGAGCTATGTTTGGTGTTTAAAAAGACCCAAAACGCTCGATCAATAGGGTGGCTTTGAAGCTTATTTTTTTCTTTTAAGTGCTCGATTTGATCTGTCGAAAGGGGACATAGAGGTACGCCGATCCAGTCGAGCTCTTTTTGTTCATAAAGGGCAAAGGCAGTATCTGTATCTTGCACCATATAGATGTCGATTTGAGGGAGGTGGACATTTTCTTTATTCCAAAAGTGGGGATTGGGCTTGAGTCTTAAAAGCGAATTTTTCTCCCATTTGTCGACGGTAAACGGGCCATTGAAGCAGGTGACAGTTTGCTCGCTTGCATTTTGAAGAGGCGCGCAGATGGGTTGGGCTAAAAGCTCTAAAAAATGGGGCGAGGGGCGGTTGAGCTCGACGATGAGTGTTTCTGCATCGGGGCAGTGAACACCGATTTGATCAAGGTCCACTTCTCCTTTTTTTGCAAGGGCGCCATTTTTAATTGGGAAAAGTAGATCGGAGCGTTTGCAAAACGAGACGGGGGATAGGGCTTGTTTCCACGCTGCTTCATATTGAAATGAGAGAACAGGTGACCCATCTGACCAGTTATTTTTCTTTAGAGTAAATCTGTAGGTGAGTCCATCCTCAGAAATTTCAACCGATTTTGCACCCGCGAGGACCGGTTTACCATTTGTATCAATTCGGGTGAGTCCTTCAAATAGAGTTTTTCCAATCGAAATTCCCCGTAGGTAGATGATTAGGTCATGAGGGTGAAGTGAGGGGAGATCGCCCTCTTGAAAATCGATTTTTAACGAGCTATTCATAGTCTCCTCGATAGGGGGTTTTTGGCATGAGCCTAAGATGAGAACGAAAAACAAGAGATATTTCATAGAGGTTCCTTTATTTTTCCTTGGCTAAAGTCGACGCATCCTTCAGCGTCAAAATGGGAACAGTCGAATCGAGGACTTAGGGCGTAAAGGTGGACATAGTCAAAAAGGGGAGTTGAGGGGGTGTTTTCCGCTAAGATATTTTCGGCTTGGACTTTCAGTTCATATTGTTTGATGGGATCGCTCTCTTTTTTTGCGCTTGAAATTAATTCGCGATAGACGAGATGCGACCACTGTGAAAAGTTCCAAGAGCTTGTCCCTTCAAATCTTTCGAGGTAATTTAAAGATCCTAAATTAAGAGTATCTTGGATGGTTCCACAGATTTCAAAATTACGGTGCTCTAACTTGCTTCTAAATGTGTTCCAGCTATTTTTTTCAAGTTCAACTCTTATTCCGAGTAGATTGCTCCAAGTTGTTTGTAAGTAACTTGCAAGTTCATCTCGTCTCGTTTGGTCTGAATAACTAAAGCTTATTGTAGGAAATGATTCTCTTGTGAGCTTGAGTTCTCTTAATCCCTCCTCAAAAAATGCCACAGCAATTTGCTTTGAGTAATTTCCATTTGTAGAGGGGATGCTATGGGGAAATATTTCCTGGCAGATCAAAGATCTGTCGATTGCAAGGCTTAGCGCTCTTCGAATTGGAACGGAGGACAAAACGGGATGTTTTGTGTTGAAGTGCAGAGAAAAGCGCCTTGGAACAACTTTTTTCTGTAAGAGGCCATCTTTTTGTAATTCGGAGATTTGATCAAATGAGAGGATACTTGTTGGATCTCCAATCCAGTCAATTTTTCCAGCTTTGAAAAGGGAAAAAATTGTGTGAATGTTATCAATCCACTGCACATCGACTTGCTCAAAGGTCTCTTTCGAGCTTTTCCAAAAGTAAGGATTTCTTCCCAGCTTGATCCCATTTTTATTCATTGTTTCGACAAGGTAGGGACCATTGAACCACTTGGGTTCTCGAGAATTGCCGAAAAGAGGGAAGAAAAATGGTTGTGAAAGTTTGTAGAGAAACTCAGAGTCACTTTCTTCCAATTCGATTTGTAAAGTTTCTGGATTGATCACCCGAACGCCAACTTGTTCAATAAAGCATTTTTTTTCTCTGAATCGCTTTGCATTTTTGATTGAGAAGAGAAGTTCTGGATGGCTCACTGCATCTTGTAACGTCCACTTCCAGCTATCGGCATAGTCAAAGGCTGTGACTTTTTCTCCATTAGACCAAGAGGCTTTGCGAAGATGAAATGTGTAGGTTCTTTTGTCGTCAGATAAATGATAGCTTTTCGCTCCTGCAAGTTCAGGTTTTCCCTCATGATTTAGGCGGGTAAGTCCTTCAAAAAGCATTTTATTGAGAAGGCGACAACGCATATCGCCTGCTGAGTAGTGGGGATTAAGTGAAGGAGGGAGTCCTTCTTGGAAGATGAGTTTCAGCGCATTTTTCTCATTGACTGGGCAGTGCATGAGAGAATCGATCTGTTTTGTGAATTTTCCCGAAAAACATTCGTAGTGGTGATTGCCAATGGTTAGCTGTGCATAGGCGCTCAGTTCGTTTGTATCGGTCTGTTTTTGCGCAAAGCGGAGAAAGTCGACTCGATTTTCTGTCTTCACAACGGTAAACAACCCTGAAGGGGTGCTTTTATTCGTGCACGATCTTGGATCTTGGATGAGCTGGGAAAATACAAGGAGTAGATCTTCAACATCGGATAAATTAAGGGAAAACCATTTTTCAAATGGGTGTAGGGCGTAAAATACTTTTTCAGCAAATAGCTCAAAGTAGGGGATTTTAGAAGACAATTGTAGACGCACCATTTCAAAGTGGTCTTGCTGCTTTTCAAAAAGTCCCCCGTTATAGTCTCTAAAGGGGCCTATCACAGCTTCTAACTGCTTGGATAGATATCTTCTTGCATAAAGTAAATTGATCGTCTCTCTCACATCAAATAATTCCGCTTGCATCTTGATGGAAAATGCCTCCACTTCGATCGAAAAAGGGGTGCTTAAAATGTGTTTTGTGTAGCGGAAAAAATAGAGCGATTCAGGGAGCTTTTCAAGGGCAAGGGCCTGTTTTGCTTTGGGGCGAACTAAATGGACTAAAAATTCTAATGAACTTGAGGTCTGTTCTTGGAAGTGGATCGATATATGGGGAAGATCTTGCTTACTTTTCATTTCCCGAATTAAGATCTGAATTTGTCTATGAGACTCTTCTTTATTGTAGGGCCAAAAAACAGCGGGCGTAAGCGGTGAGCTACTTTGCATTTGGTTTTTTAGCGCTTTTTCAATTGCGCGAAGTTGCCCTGAAGATAGATCGTTACCGCGTAGCTTATTGACCTCGAAATAGCAGTAATAATAGGGGTGTTCTGCTGAGTGCCATAGATAAAAAGATTTCGGAATTTCTGAGATTCCAGGTAGCTGGGCGTCGAGAGCTTTGAGAAGCTGCTCTTTTTGTAAAGTGAGTGATGAGGAAGAGACAAGACAGACACAAATGCGCGAGGGTCCGCGGAATAGTTTTAAGAAAAGCTGTTTTTGCGATTTCCCCTCTTGTAGAAGGATCGACTCAATCCTTTTTTGCATGAAAAATTGGACGCAAAGAATCATCCTTAAATGAGAACTTGTCCTTTTCGTTAAAAAGTCGCCTGGGCTATTGACCACCATTTGCTCAAAACTTCGATACAAAGGGCGATTGAATAATTTTGGGAAGCGAAAGGCTGTTTTTAAAACATCTTCGCGCAAAATAAGGCGCTGCTTTGTGTTGAGGAAAAGGGGCTCTGAAGAGCTTTGATTTTCTTTTTCTACAAACATAAAAGAACAACATTTCTTAAAGAAGACATATAGAATATCTTAATTAAATTTATTTGTGTAGCTTTTTAGCGATTTAATCTTGGATCGAGAGAATCTCTTAAGGAATTTCCTAAAAGATTGAAAGAGAAGATGGTCAAAGTGATCATGATTGCGGGGAAAAATAGTCTCCAGGGGTAATAGCGCATTGCGCTGACGCCGTCGTTGAGCATCACGCCCCAGCTTGCAGCTGGCGCCTGGATGCCGAGGCCTAAAAAGCTTAAGAACGCCTCTGTGAAAATAGCTGTCGGAATCGTTAGTGTCATGGCGGCAATAATGGGGCCCATTGCGTTGGGAAGAAGGTGTCTGAAAAGGATCCTGACGGGCGATGCTCCAAGGGCTCTTGCAGCAGTTATGTAATCGTTTTGTTTAAGTTGCAAAACTTGGCTGCGGCATATGCGCGCCATATTGATCCACCCAGTAAGTGTCATAGCGATCAAGATTGTGACAATGCCTGAGCCACGAATGACTGTGAGGAGGATCACAATAAGCAAGTAGGGGATTGCATGTAAAATATCACAAACGCGCATCATAAGCTCTTCTGCTTTGCCTCCTATATAGGCGGCGATGGATCCCCAAAGGATGCCAACGATCATATCGATGAGAGCAGCTGTTATGCCCACAAAAAGGGAAATCCTAGCGCCCCACCAGACGCGAGTAAACATATCTCTTCCCAATTCATCTGTTCCAAACCAAAATTTTAAGCAAGGAGCTGTATTTTTAAGCTCCAGCTGAATGTCTGAATAGGCGTAAGGAGAAAGGAGGGGGCCGATGAGGGCCATTAGTAGGAGAAACGAGAGTGTAAAGATTGCAAAACGGGCCTTATGCATGGGCCTCCTTACGAAGGGAGATCCTTGGATCCAGTAGCGTGTAGGCAATGTCTACGATAAACATTGAGATCATCAAAAACGAGCTGAAAAAAATGGTAAGGCCCATAATCATTGGGTAGTCCCTTCCGTTAATACTTTGGATCATCCATTGTCCAAGACCTGGGATCGCAAAGATTTTTTCAATCATGAAGCTGCCCGTTAAAATGTAAGTTGTTACGGGGCCTAAATAAGTAATTACGGGTAAAAGGGCGTTGCGAAGGCCGTGTTTAAGGGAGACGTAGTAAAGGGGGAGTCCTTTGGCAAGGGCTGTACGAATGTAGTCTTGCTGTAGAACTTCAACCATGTTCGAGCGGGTCAGCCTTGCGATAAATGCTGTGGGTAGAGCTGCGAGGGCAAGGGTTGGCAAAATGGTATGTTCAAAATCGCCCCATCTGGCAACAGGCAGGAGATGAAGTTTAATGCTAAAAACAAATTGCAAAAGGCTCGATAGGACAAAGTTTGGAACTGAAACGCCAATGGTTGAGATGATCATCGCGGTTTTGTCTTGCCATTTGCCTTGCCGCATAGCTGCCCAAGTTCCGAGAAAAATTCCTGTGGGGATTGCAAGGCAAAGGGCCTGAAACCCCAATCTTGCTGAGATGGGAAGTCCCTCCGCGATGAACTGATTGACCGATCTTCCTTGATAGACAATCGAGGGGCCTAAATCCCCATGTAAAAGGCCTTTCAAATATTTGATATATTGGACCCAAAGTGGTTGATCGAGCCCAAAGTAGGCATAAAGTGATTTGAGGACCTCCTCAGGAATAACCCTGTCTCCAATAAAAGGATCGCCTGGGATGGCGTGCATGAGAAAAAAGGTCCCGGTAACAACACACCACAGGGAAATCAGGAGGATTAAAGCTTTTTTTACAAGGTACGAAAACATAGTTGCCATTCAATGTAGCAAAACCTATAATATTTCCCCATCATAGTTGGAAAAAATCACCCTTTTGTAAAGTAGGTTCGAGGAGTTTTTGTGTCTTTAGCGACAGTTATATTTAAAGATGGTTACCATCAGGGAGCGTGCGAGTTTAAGCAAACTCTCAACGAAGAACAGATGGGTGCTTTGAGCACGACTTTTTGTAATTATCAGATTACAAACTATCGCTTTGTAGTTGCTAGGACAAATACGTTCTCAAATTTTTGCCAGGATTTTTTCTTCCCCACGTTCTTTCACCAGGTAGTAAAAGTTAGGAGAACGGTGGATCGGATTTTTAGTTATTTGGCCTCCTTGCTGAATGATCTTGCTACTTTGCCCATCCGTTTCATCACCTTGATTCCTCGCATCATCTATAACACTATCCATGGAAAAAAGGAGCACCCCCTTTATCAGTATTTGTTAGTGCAAGAAGGGGTGCCTCAAGCACTGTTGAATTGCGACCGTATTCATGTAGGAACGCAAGTTGGTGCCAATCCTATATTGTTCAAAACTTGTGATTTTGTTCCTTACCCCTGTGATAGCGATGATTAGAAATTTAGATACGAAGAATAAGTTCCACTTTACTAGCCTTGGCTGCGCACGCAACCTCGTCGATAGCGAGGTCATGATCGGGATATTGCTCAAGGCTGGATATGAAATTACCCCTGATCCGACTGAGGCCGACTATCTTGTCGTCAATACGTGTGGTTTTCTCGAATCGTCAAGACAAGAGGGCTTAACCACAATTGGCGAGCTTTTTGAGATTAAAAAAGAGGATGCCAAAGTCATTGTTGCGGGCTGCATGGTCCAAAAGCATAGCTCCCTTCTCAAAGAGCATTTCCCTCAGATTCACTATATGCTTGGGTCCGGTGATGTAGAAAAAATCCTCGATGCAGTCACATCTGGGGCGCAAGGGGAAAAAGTGACGTCCGCGAGAAGCTACCTCGAGTGGGGACAGATCCCTCGTACTCTTTCAACGCCAAAGCACTACGCTTACTTAAAGATCGCAGAAGGGTGCAAAAAACGGTGCGCCTTTTGCATCATCCCAACGATAAAGGGACCCTTAAAAAGCAAAACTACAGAACAAGTTTTAAAAGAGTTTAATGCACTGCTTTCTCAAGGTGTTTTTGAGGTGATTTTAATCGCTCAAGATCTTGGTGATTTTGGAAGAGACAGAAAAGAGAAGGGGGCGCTGGCTCAACTTTTAAGAGAAATTCTCAAGATCAAGAAAGATTTTTGGCTCCGCCTTTTGTATCTGTACCCAGATGAAATCAATGACGATCTCATCGATGTGATCAAAAGCGATTCGCGCATTTGTCCTTATCTCGATATGCCGATTCAACACATCAATAATGAGATGCTCAAAGCCATGCATAGAACGACATCGAAAGAGGAGATTCTCAGTATCTTGGCAAAGCTTCGCAAAGAAGTGCCCGATGTAGTTGTGCGGACAAGCTTAATGGTCGGTTTTCCAGGCGAGACCGATGAGCAATTTGAAGAGCTTGTCGATTTTGTCAAAAAAGTGCCTTTAGATAACGTCGGGATTTTTAAGTTCTCTTTGGAAAAAGAAGCCTACGCTGCAAAATTGCCAAATCAAATTTCAGAAGATGTGAAACAGGCCCGCTTTGAAAAGCTCGCAGCTGTTCAAAAAAGGGCCGTTCGCAAAAGAAATAAGCTGATGATCGGGCGCAAGCTCAAAGCGATTGTTGAGGGATTTCATCCAGAGTCTGAAATGCTTTTAAGGGCAAGATATAGCGGCCAGTGTCCTGAGATTGATGGACAAATCATCATCAATGATGGACGCAAAGTAACAGGTTTTGGATCCCTTTACGAAGTAGAGATCACCGATTGCACCGATTACGATCTCATTGGCAAAGTATTAGGACCTATTAAAATAAAGCGCGAGGGGCAAAAATTAGCACTTATATCCAACTAAAAAAAGGAAAATGTAAAGCGATCCGCCAAAAGCACCACTGGATTTACTCCGGTGCTGTTGCAGGATCCCCTGAATTTGCTGATGGCGATATAGCCGAAGTACGTTCCTCTACGGGAGACAGACTCGGTCTTGCCATGCTCAATCGGGGCAGATCTATTTTAGGCCACATGCTGGCCTTTGGCGATGAGACTTTGGCCGAAGCGCTTTCCAAACGGATTAAAGAAGCTGCCGATTTAAGAAGACGCTGGTTTGACCCAAAGCAAACCAATGCCGTTCGGATTATCAACGCTGAAGGCGATGGAATTCCTGGACTCATTGTTGATTCTTATAACAATACATTGGTCATGCAGGTTGCAAATCCTGGAATCGAGCGGATTAAAGATGAGATTGTTGGTTACTTAGTTAAAGAGCTAAACCCTACCTCTATTTATGAAAAGTCGACCTCTTTCATGAGAAAAAAAGAGGGTCTTGAAGAGGTTCGAGGCTTAGTTTATGGGAAAGACGCGCCTGAAGTTGAGATTTTAGAAAATGGGCTTCGCTACGCTGTGCACGTCCTCGAGGGGCAAAAAACAGGCCTATTTCTTGACCAAAGAGAGATGCGCTCCCTTGTTCGGACGCTAAGTGACAATAAACGTGTCCTCAACTGCTTTGCCTACACAGGTGGATTTTCTATTGCTGCATTAGCTGGAAATGCAACGCATGTCGACAGCGTAGAGATGAGCGCAAAATGTGAGGCGCGCATTGAGAAAAACCTCTCTTTAAACAATTTGGAAAATCATACCTTCATCTGTGATGATGTCTTTGATTATTTAAAAACGACAGACTGGAACTATGATCTTGTGATTTTAGATCCCCCTGCGTTTGTTAAAAAGAGAAATGACATCGATAAGGCATTTCGCGCTTATAAAGATCTCAATCGACATGCCATTGAAAAAATGCCAAGCGGGAGTCTTCTTCTTACCTGTTCATGCTCTTATCACGTAGATGAATCACTTTTTCAAAACATCTTATTTAGGGCAGCAAATGAAGCGGGCAGATCTGTTCGCATCATTGAAAAGCATCGTTTAGCACACGATCACCCGGTTTCAATCTTCCATCCAGAGAGCTCTTATTTAAAAAGCTTTCTCCTTTATATTCATTAGAGCAACTCAAAGCCCGAGCGTATTATTTAAGATCGGTCCTTTTTCTTTTGAAGGGGCAGCTCGGCGCAATCTCGGTCCTTTAGGGCCGAGTCAAGCGAGCTATCTGGCAGGTTGCGGCCATGTACTTGCCGCCCATCTCCGGAGCGGAGAATCTCCTCCCTTTAAGGGAGGAGTTCTTCAAAAGCTAGCTTCCACACTCTAATGATATTGAGGCAATTACTACTTGAAGATTTTTTTGAAAAGTGCGATGAAATGAAGTTATGACAATAGATAAAACTACCTTCACCTCTAGCTATTTATTTGCATCTTTGAATTCAACTCAGCGGGAGGTTGTTTTATCTTTGTGTAAAGAAATGTCTGCTCCGAAAGATACCTATCTGATTCAAGAGGGGGGCTCTGGAAATGAGATTTACTTACTTCTTGAAGGTGAAGTAGAAGTCATAAAAAAGGATAAAGAATCTGCCGCAGTACACCAAATAGCAACTCTTGGGCCAGGTGACATAATCGGGGAAATTTCTCTTGTCGATAAAAATCCTAGGTCCACTTCTGTAAGAACCTTACAAGATTCAAAATTATTGATTTTTTCTCCCGATCAACTCTTGCGGAGTGAAAAGCACAAATCCATTTACGAGCAAATTATCTTAAATATTTCGAACGAGTTAGCGAGTAGGCTTCGAAAAACGAGCGAAGTTACCGTAGAAGTTATGAAAAAAGAACTTGAGAGCTCCAAACTTAGAGTTGAGATGGGGCGGTTTTTATTTTCTGTACTTGTCGCTTCTACTGGGTGGATTTTCTTTTTATCTGTTTTTGAAAAATATGTATCACAACTTGAATATACCGCCTCAGTTTCATTCCCTGTTATTCTTTTAGTTTTTTTGATTTGTACTGTTCATGTTTTTAAAAGTCAGTACCCACTGAGCATCTACGGTCTTACGTTAAAAAATTGGAAGAAATATGCTTGGGAAGGGGTCCTCTTTTCGATCCCCCTTATTATAGCAGCTACTTTCCTTAAGCTCTTTTTGGTCCAATATGTCCCAGGATTTGAGAATGAAAAGCTCATTGTACTCAGTTTTGACGCTCCCTTAGAAAATAAAACTCTTATGATTGCGTTTGTATACTTTTGGTTAACGATCCCACAAGAATTTATCGCTCGGGGTGGTCTTCAAAGCTCAATCTATATGTTTTTTTCAGGACCCTATAACGGCCTAAGAGCTATTTTTTTATCCAATATTGTTTTTGCTTCTTTTCACTCATTTCTATCTCCTATATTTGCTGTGGTTGCATTTTTCACAGGTGTCTATTGGGGATTTATCTACCTAAGGCACAAATCACTTGTAGGATGTTCTGTTTGCCATGCTTTAGTGGGTACTTGGAGTCTTGTGGTGCTTGGCTTTGACCACATTTTACTTCAGTTGTAAGTTTGAGGCTATCCCACGCATATTTTCGCCGCCACTTTTGGTTGAACGGGCAGCTCGGCGCAATCTCGGTCCTTTAGGGCCGAGTCAAGCGAGCTATCTGGCAGGTTGCGGCCATGTACTTGCCGCCCATCTCCGGAGCGGAGAATCTCCACCCTTTGAGGGAGGAGTTCTTCAATGATCTGTTTTCTCCTTTACATTTATTAAAAAAATCGTTTCACTCCAATGAGACATTGATGATGGGGCGTAAATGCATAAAAAGTCTAAGTTCACAAGCTACTCCTTGTTTGCTTCCTGTGTTGCTGCAATTGGTGGCATCTTATTCGGTTACAACACGAGTGTCATCTCCGGCGTTTTACTTTTTATAAGTCACGATTTTGGACTTTCGACAATCGAGCAAGAGCTCATCGTGAGTACCCTTTTAATAGGGGCTTTAATCGGTGCTTTTTTCGGTGGCTTCATTGCGGATTCCTTTGGAAGAAAAAAGACCCTGTTTTTTACCCTAGTTCTTTTCTTCATTGGCGTTTTGACGCTAACAGAGGCAAGTGGCTTCCATATGCTTCTTTGGGGCAGATTTATTTCTGGGCTTGCCATTGGAATTGTCTCCATGGCTGTCCCTTTATACATTGCTGAAATGTCTCCACCAGAAAATAGGGGAGCTTTAGTATCCATCAATCAGCTTTGCATTACTCTTGGAATATTAATTGCCTACCTCGTTACATATGGATATTCGGAAAGTGGACAGTGGCGAGACATGTTTGGCTTTGCATTCATCCCCATTGGTCTTCAATTTGTGGGCCTTTTTTTAATTCCAGAAACACCTTCATGGCTCATCAGTCACGATAAAAAGGAAAGGGCCGAAAAAATCTTAAGTAAAATTAGGATCTCTCACGAAGGGGAAGACCTTGCGAAAATTGAAAGATCTGAAGATGAGCCCACGAAAAAAAATTGGAGAGAGCTATTTAACCCCCATGTACGGATGCCTTTTTTTATAGGAATTGGCGTTGCTGTATTTCAATCGATCACCGGGATTAACACTGTAATCTATTATGCTCCACAGATTTTTCAGCTAGCTGGTTTTGAAGCTGCTAAAACGGCCCTTTTTGCCACTGTTTTATTAGGGATTGTCAACGTTTTGATCACAATTGTTGCCCTTTGGTTGATCGATCGGTTGGGAAGAAGACCTTTACTTATTGGCGGACTTTTGGGAATGGGAACATCTCTTGTTGTCTTGGGATTTACTTTTTTAAGTAAAAGTGAAGCAGCCGGATTTACTGCAGTCGGTGCATTAATGGCCTACATCGCTTTTTTTGCTGTAAGTTTAGGCCCAGTTGCATGGCTAATCATTTCTGAAATTTATCCACTTGGGATTCGGGGAAGAGCCATGGGGATCGCAACATTTACCAACTGGGTGAGTAACTATTTTGTTTCTCTCACTTTTCTCACCTTAATTGGGGTTTTAGGTAGCCCGGGAACATTTTGGCTTTACGCATTCATTTGCATTTGTGGTCTCTTCTTTGTTATAAGATTTGTCCCAGAGACCAAAGGTAAAACGTTCGAACAAATCCAAAGCTTCTGGAAAAAACCATGAACTATTCAGAAATTCAAAATATTCTCGCTGCAGATGCAGAGTCACTTTTATCCCACAGTTGTAAAACTGTACCCAAACAAACGCTACATTTGCCAGGACCTGATTGGGTCGATCGGATTTTTTCACAAACTGATCGCAATATCCGCGTGTTGAGGAGTTTACAGACCCTTTTTGGGCATGGAAGATTAGGAAATACGGGGTATTTATCCATTTTGCCTGTCGATCAGGGAATTGAGCATACTGCGGGTGCATCATTTGCCCCAAATCCCGAATATTTTGATCCTGAAAACATTGTTCGTCTTGCTATTGATGGTGGCTGCAATGGGGTTGCGACCACTTTAGGCGTGCTTGGATCTGTTGCAAGGAAATATGCGCACAAGATCCCGTTTATCCTCAAATTTAACCACAATGAGCTCTTGAGCTATCCAAATATTTACGATCAAAACATCTTTGCAAGTGTCAAGCAGGCCTATGATATGGGCTGCGTTGCAGTGGGTGCGACAATTTATTTTGGATCTGCTGAATCAAGACGCCAGATCGAAGAAGTAAGTAAAGCGTTTGCACACGCCCACGAGCTAGGCATGGCCACAATTCTTTGGTGTTATTTACGCAATTCAGCCTTTAAAACAGGTGGCAAAGACTTTCATGATGCGGCGGATCTCACAGGCCAAGCAAACCATCTCGGAGCAACCATTGAAGCAGATATTGTGAAACAAAAGCTCCCCACTTGTAACGGTGGCTTTAAAGAGCTAAAGTTTGGCAAAACAGATGAGAAAATGTATACAGATCTTTGCTCTGATCACCCCATAGATCTCACTCGCTATCAGGTGATCAATGGGTACATGGGGCGCATTGGCTTAATTAATTCTGGCGGCCCATCGGGAAAAGATGACTTACACGATGCTGCCATGACTGCAGTTGTCAATAAAAGAGCGGGTGGCGTTGGATTGATTTCAGGAAGGAAAGCTTTTCAAAAACCTAGAGATGATGGTGTGCGCATTTTAAACACCATTCAAGATGTGTATCTTTGTAAGGAGATCACGATCGCTTAAGAGAGGAAGGTTCGAGTTATAGATGCGCGTTTAAGACTCATTAGCAAAGTCGATGTGCCCATTGTGTACATCGACATGGATGAGTTTGACTTTGAGATAATCTCCTACATCGAGTCCCTTAAAGCCTTTAGTTAGCTTCCCTTCAATCGGAGGATCTTCAAGGCGGACCCATGTCCCTTTTGGCGATGCTCCGGTAACCATTGCGGTAAACACTTTGCCCACATCTTTTCTCAAAACCATGGCAGCTGCGCACTTTAATAAAAGCCTTTCAACTTTTGTGGCATCGTCCTCTTTTTGAGTGCAGTGAGCTGCAAGCGCTGCTAATTCTTTTTGCGTATAGGCTGGTTTTAGATCGAATAGAGAGCTTTTAAGGAGCCTTTGCATAATAAGGTCGGGAAACCTTCTGTTTGGTGCTGTTGCGTGAGTGTAGTCTCTTTCTGCTAAATCGAAATGGCCGGGGGATTTTTTCCCCGGAATGCCGAGGACATATTCTCCTCTGCCTAAAAGTTTAATCATTGCTAAAGAAAGATCTGGGAATTGTAGGGGAGCTGATTGTTGCTGCTCGAGTAAAAAGTGGCGCAGCGCTTTTGGATCGGGCTGAGAGGGGAGATCTCCCCCTAAGCTATTGGCTAAAGCTACGATTCGGTCCCAACGTTTTGGAGTTTTTACGACCCGTTTTAGCGTAGGGAGCCCTCTATCTTTCAGATAGCGCGTTGATGCTACATTGGCGGCAATCATAAAGTTTTCAATCAGTTTATGGGCTCGATTTCTCCCAATTTCTTCAAGATCTACGGCGATCCCGTCTATAATTACAGGGTGTAGTTGAATCACCCCAAATTCCAACGCGCCCTGTTTATTGCGATATTCTTGAATCTTTTGGGCGAATCGATCTTGTAAGATGAGCTGCTCTTTTAGACCCAAAATTTTCGGCATCGGATTTTTGCAGATGGTATGCTCGAGCAAGGCTCCGACGCATGTATAACTTAATTGGGCGTGGTTATGAACGAGCGCATGATAAATATCACTGAGTTCAAAGTGGCCACTTTGATCTACTTTTACTTCGACCACTATCGCACAGCGATCTGTATCTGGATTTAAAGAAGTGAGATTCGTTGAAAGTTTGGGAGGGAGCATGGGGAACACTTTTGTCGGAGTGTAGACAGAAGTTGTATTGTGCGCTGCTCGATGATCGATTACAGATCCTTTTTTTACAATTGCATCGACATCTGCCACTGCAATGTAAATGCGATCGTGTTCTGCGTAGGTGAGCTGATCTAGGTCTTTAGAATCATCATTATCGATAGAGACCCAAAGCAATCTCCTCATGTCTCGAATAGGCTCATGGGGCGGTGCTGGCGCCTTAATAGATTCTAATTCGTGCAATAGGGGAGGAGGGAAGTCTGGGACAAACCCTTTTTCAAGCATCGCTTGGTGGGCAATTTTTTCTAGTGTCAGGCGCTCTGTCATAAATTCAATTCATAACATTGATGGAATTTATGGTGAATCAATTCCTATTCCCAAGGAAATGGATGGACTGCTTTAGGAACCCCTTTTTCCTCTTTGGGTTGAGAGACAACTTCTGCAATTCCTTTTAAAATCTTATTTTTTGGGATCTGTCTTGCGGCGATGAGCGCTGCAATTTTTGCAGCCGCAGGGCCACTGACAATCTCTGGCTTTTGGATCGTGCCACGAACTGGGATCTTCATCACGTAATTTGAGGATAGAATGTTGATTCCAAACGATTTTTGTAAGGTGTCAGAGGGAAGGCCGAGAAACATATTGAGTTGGTCGTTATCCAAGTTCACTTTACCCCAAGTGCAGATATGGATTGAATCGGCAAGAAGTAAATCGAGACGACCCAGCTCAAGATTACTATGGCTGAGCTGAAACGCGACGGGAGCAAACCAAGCATTAATCTGTTTAGCATTCGAAATGTGAGTTGCTTTCAGAAGAAAAATAAGACTTAAGATCGCAGGATTTGTCCTGCATGTTACTTTACCAAGATTTAAGGACGCCGAATCGATCCGAATTTTGTTGAAATCGTAGGGCAGAGGGAAGAAAAACCCCTTAGGATTAATGTTCAGTATGACGGGATTTTGCACTGTAAAATTGGGTATGTTTGGGATGAAGGAGGCAACAAGAGGATCTCTCAGTGTTAGCCCATCTTTTGTCAGATTGGCTCTGATGTTCGCTTTGATTGTCGGTGAACTTACATCTAAATGGACAATGCCGATTCCCTTATCCATATTGATAAAGCCGGTTAGATTGAGGGTAGGTCCAAAGATGTTTTTAAGTTGTTGATCAATGGCGCTTAAGGGGAAATTTAAAAGATCTGTTTGAATTTGATAGTGGGTTTTAGAAAAGATTTTCCCACTTAAGTTGATGTGTCCTTGTTGGGTGATCCCTTTTAGCTCGAAGTTTTCCCCCTCAATTTGTCCATGGATTTGATCAATACTTCCTCCCTGATAAAGGACTTGTCCATTTTTTAGATCGAAGGGACCAGAAAATGACCAAAAGGGGGCTTTGATTTCAAGTTCACCGAGATGACCCGTGACTCCATCATGTGAGTAATTAAGATCTTTAAATTTTTGAGGCCCAAACCAAGAAAGGTTCATCGATCCGATTTTGATTTGGCTGTTTGTTTTAATTTCAAAAGCTTTAGTAATGAGTGGTTTCCCTAAAGGGCTAGATGCAATTTTAGGTAAGAAAATGAGGAAGAGAAGAAGCGGGATAAAAATGAGAAGCCACTTGCGCATGAAAATTTTCACTCCACCGTTACGGATTTAGCCAGATTTCTTGGCTGGTCAATATCACATCCACGAGATAGGGCAATATAGTAGGCGAGGAGCTGGCCTGCAATTGTGGAGGCAAAAGGGGAGAGAAGATCGGATGATTGGGGGAGCCAAATGACATCATCTGCAATTTTGGTTACAGAGGTTAAGTGCTCGGGGGCAAGTGCGAGAATTGGCGCACCTCTTGCTTTGAGCTCTTGTAGGTTAGATAAAATTTTATCTTCAGTTTGTTTGTTCGAGCAAAAAGCAATGACGGGGAAGTTTGTGTCGATCAGGGCGATGGGTCCATGTTTGATTTCGCCTGCAGGATACCCGTTTGCGTTAACATAGGAGATCTCTTTGAGCTTTAAAGCAGCCTCCATACATGTGGGATACATATAGCGTCTTCCCATAAAGAAGAAGTTGGAGTAATGGCAATATTTTTGGGCAATTTTTTGAATAAGAGGGGCCTGATCTAATACTTTTTGTACATGCGCAGGGATCTGTTTAAGTTCATCTAGATTTTTATTTTGAGCGAGATATTGAGCAAGTAAGTACAAAACTGTGATTTGAGATGTAAATGCTTTTGTCGAGCAGACACTCATTTCAGGTCCCGCCTTGAGAAAGATGCAGTGATCAGCTTCTCGCGTTAGCGTCGAATTTTTCACATTGCAGATTCCTAGAACTTTTATTCCTTTGGCTCTGATTTCTCGAATGGCTGAAAGGGTGTCTGCCGTTTCTCCTGATTGACTCATGGCAACAACTAATGTTTCAGGGGGAATGACTCTAAAGCGAGCTTCTGATGAAATTTCATAGTGAGCGGGAATGTGGGCAAGATCTTCGAGAAATAGCGATCCAATTGCGCCTGCGTGAGCCGATGTTCCACAGCCAATAAATAGGACCGATTTGACATTTTTCAATTCGTGCTTGAGCTCTTCAAACCGAACTTGTTGTTCTTCAATTCGACCTAAAAATGCTTTTTGAATCGTTGTTGGCTGCTCAAAGATCTCTTTGAGCATAAAATGTTTAAAGCCCTCTTTCGTTGGAGCTTTACTTGCGCTTTCAAGTCGTTCTGTTTTCTTTAAGATAAGCTTAAAATTGGAGTCAAAGACCTCAATTTTCCCTTTTTGGATTTTGGCAATTTCATCATTGCGAAGAAAAGTGATGTTAAATGCCTTGCCTAAAAACGCGTTTGGGTCAGAAGAGACGATCGATTCTGTGCACTTGTCATCGGTTCCAATAGAAAGGGGGCACTCTCTTGCTGCAGCTATGATCAGATCGGGATGATCTTTGTGGATGAGGGCAATGGCAAAATGGCCCTTTAAGAAGGGGAGTGATCGATGAACCGCATCTGCTAAGTTCCCCTCATAGTTTGAGGAGATGAGTTGGGTGATCACTTCTGTATCTGTTTCTGAGGAAAAGACAATTCCATTTTTCTCAAGACGGGTGCGGATTTCATCAAAATTTTCGATGATCCCATTGTGTACAAGAGCAATCGATTGTTTTGAGTCGAATTGAGGATGGGCATTTTGATTTGTTACTTTTCCATGTGTTGCCCATCTGGTGTGACCGATTGCGACTTCAAGTGCTTTAAGAGTGAGTTTTTCCTTTAAACAAGAGAGTTTTCCGATCTCTTTACAGCTTTCAATTTTTCCAGCTACAATACCAGCAATTCCGGATGAGTCATAGCCGCGGTATTCGAGAAGCTCAAGGCCCTTTAGACACGCCTTTAGAGGATTTTTTTTTCCAATGTAGCCGAAAATTCCGCACATGCTACCCCTCTTTCGTTGCAACGATTGCTAAAAATAGGGGAAACTCTTTTCTTGCTCTGTCTTCCATTTTAGCTTTGGCCCCTTCACTTTTTTTATCTGAGCACCACTCTTGCAAGTTTGTGATTGTAAATCCAGCTTTCTTTAACCAAAGCATGTAATCAGAAAGAGGGTGGTGATATGAAAATGTACTTTCAGAGCCTTGCCCTTTTCCCGGGTTTGTTTGGATCGGAATTTTTTGCTCAGACATATAGGTATTTAAACGACGATACTGAAGCTTCATCTTTTCATCAACTCCCCAGCTACTTTGCCTTGGAATGCGAAAGCATGGGTGGTTTAAAACAATGAGAAGCTTGCCCTTTTTACGTATGTGGCGCGCTGCTGTCTCAATGGCCCCTTGTCCGTTTTCCATGTTTTGTAGTGAGAGGATGAACGTTGCCATATCAAAGTCTGTTTTTTCAACGGGGATTTGATCTGTGACATCGCCAACTAAAAACTTCTTCCCCTTTGATAACTTTTTAGCAGAATCGACGAGCGCTTTGGAAAAGTCGACGCCACAATACTCGATCTCGTCGGATAGGTGTCTAGATAAAACGCCCTGCCCGCAGCCCAAATCGAGGAGCGAGCTGACTTTGCCAATCAGCTTTAAGCTCTTCGGCATGACGACGGTTTGATGATAGTAGTGCCCCTTTTCACCTACACACGCGGTGTACCAAGGTTCTGATGAATCCCAACTTTTTGCCATAGTAAAACAATCATAGTCAGTGGACGATTACCAGACAAGTTTGATCTGTCAAATTATTGTTTCCGATTCAAAGCTCTATCGACACTGCTAGCAAGGCTTAGGGCCGCATCAGACAAAGGCTTTATTATTTTCTCGTATTTAGCTAAACCGTTTTCTGTGATGGTTTGATTGAGTTCGTTTAATTTTTTTATAAAAAGTTCGGTAACATTTTTAGCTTCGTCTAATTCTTCTCTAGTTGGCCTCTTTTGTTGGAGTACTTTATAGGTAATTGTTTCATGTTGTTTAAACCCTGCTTTCGTGAAATTTAGGTCAGTATCTATTGAGGCAGCTGTCATAAATCGAGTTCCTTTGGTGATTTGAATCATTGAGTAAAAAAGAGTGGGCGGTATTTTACAAGGCAGCTACTTTTAGGAACATAAATTATTTTTTGAGCCAGTGAGCTTTGCGGGCCGCAAAGATGAGAAGAGGCGCTATGCAAAATATAAGAGTTGCTGAAATGAGGAAAACTTCAAGAATAATGAGGCTTCCCGTATCGATTTGACTCGGAGGAAAAAAGCTAATGATGACGCCAAAAGAAGAGCCGATGATCCCTAAAATTGAGACGATCCAAATGCCCACATTGCCGTATGGGATCTTAAATACACGAAGAGTTCTCGGATATTTGTAGCGAAGGACAAGGCCTGCAATAAACATGAGGATATACATAATCATGTAGAGAAGAGAAGCCAGGGCAACTAGGGCCCAATAGGAGCTGTTCACTGAGGGCATAAAGAGGAAGACAAATGAGAGGACGGTTACAATCATTGCTTGGGTGATCAAGATATTAACAGGCATGTTGTGTTTGTTTGTCTTATGAAATATCGGAGGGAGATCACCATGTTCAGCCGTTGCATAAAGTCCACGGCTAGGGCCTACAATCCAAGTGCTCATCATTCCAAGGGCACCAAACGTAGTGATGGCTGCGATAATCGGCATGGCCCACTGCATGTTGAAAGCGGCGAAAAGGTATCTAAATGCTTCCATCCCGCCTGAGGCGAGCTGGATCTCTTTATTTGGAACGATGGCAGCGATGGCAAGCGAACCTAAAATAGAAAATACAATGATGAGGATGGTGGATAGGAGGATTCCTCTTGGGTAATCTCTTTGCGGGTTTTGTACCTCTTTTGCGTGAACGGCAGACATTTCCATTCCAGCAAGCCCCAGAAGGACACCTGAAAGGAGAACGAGCTGGTTGACAGAGGAGAGATCTGGAACAAGAGCTTTATAGCTGAACTCAATTTGTAAAGGATGGCCACCCGCAATCCAAAATACCCCCATAAAGATGATGAGTACAATCGGGATGATGGTTCCGAAAAGGGCTGCAATCGAACTGATCCATCCAGAGACGCGCATTCCTAGAAAGTTCACAAATGTCATTGCCCAAAAGGTGATTAAGATAGCTGACATGACATACACTTTGCTATTTGCCAAATCTGGATTGAAGATATAGGCAAATGTCGATGCAATAAAGGAGAGGATCGTGGGGTACCAGATCACATTTTCGATCCACTCGAGCCAAATGGCTAGAAACCCAAGCCTTGGCCCTAGAGCCTCTTTTACCCAGGTGTAGACCCCTCTTTCTGGCCAAGCTGAGGCAAGTTCAGAGGAGACGAGTGCAACGGGGATCAAGTAAAAAATCGAGGAGAGGACTAAGAAGAAGATGACGGAAAGACCATACTCTGCCAGAAGGGGGAAATTTTTGATGTTACAGATTGCGCAAACATTGATGAGGGCGATCATCGAGGCCGTGAGGGCCTTTTTTTTAAACATAGTCCATCCTGAATTGAAACCATTTTGCCAAAAGGGATGATTTTTGTCCCTTTTGGGGTTTGCGAGTCGAATGATTTAAACGATTTTTAACAAATCATCCCAACTTGTGGTAAATTTAGGGGAGCTTCGGTCTCGTCTGCTTTTCCAGTTTTGGCCGATCCCTTCAGCCGCAAAGCGGATCATCGGTTTGTCATAACGGGCGTTAATTTCGTCGAGCACCTTCATGGCGCCAGGCTTTTTTCTTTTGGGCTCAGTTATGAAATCACTTTGGTCTTCTTCTGTAAAATTTGCCAACATCACTCCAGCTTTTCGATAAGGGCCCTCTCGGAATAATTTTGCGGCACCTTGTTTTGCAAGGGAGATCAGCTCAGGCGTATCAGATGTAGCATTGGGAAGATGAATGTGGCATGTACTTGTCTCTTGATTGGTCGAAATAAAAACAGAGATAAATCCGGCAAGGCTCTGTTGTGAGCGGAGTTTTTCAGCGGCAGAGACAGCAAAGGATGCGACAGCCTCTTGCAAAGGGGCGAGCTCTGTGATCTTTTGACCAAACGATCGCGAACAGACGATGCTTTTTTTCTTTTCGGGAGTTTCATTGATCTCAAAACAAGGAATACCCCTCAGCTCTAAAACGGTCCTAAATCCGGTTACACCAATGAGCTTTTGGATCCAAATGTCATCTGCGTTGGCTAATTGTGCTGCTGTATAAATCCCTTTTTGTTTGAGTTTGCTCGTCAGATTTTGTCCAATGCCCCAAATCTCGCTGATGGAGGTATTGGAGAGTAATTGGGGAATCTCGTTTTGTGTTAATACAAAGACCCCTTTTTCTTTTTTTCCGATTTCACTGCTCAGTTTTGCAAGTGTTTTGGTAGGGGCTGCCCCAATTGAGACAGAGATGCCGGTCCATTTGTGAATGATTTTCGAAATTTCGGTGCATTTATCTATGTATTTGATCCCTTGTTCAAGGAAAAAAAAGGCCTCATCGATCGAATAGATTTCAATATCGGGGGAAAAATGAGAGAGGGTTTGCATCACTCGGGCTGACATGTCAGAGTAGAGAGCAAAGTTAGCTGACATCATCACGATATCTTTGCGGTTTTTGTAAAGGAAGGCAGGGTCTCCCATTTTAATCCCAAGCGCTTTAGCCTTGCTTGATCTTGCGACGATGCAGCCATCGTTATTGGACAAAATGACAAGCGGGACCTTTTCCAATTTAGGATTGAAGACCATTTCACAAGAGGCGAAAAAGTTATTGCAATCGACTAATGCGTACATTTATGAATCACATAGGTGACAACGCCCCACACTCTAAAATCTGTGTCTGGGGTAATTTCAATCGTTTTATATTTGGGGTTTTCGGGTTCTAGAAACACATGGTGATCTGTTATGCGAAATCTTTTAACAGTGAACTCGCCATTCAAGATGGCGACTACAATTTTTCCATTGCTGGGATCAAGCGCTTTATCAACGACTAAAAGGTCATTTTTATGAATATTTGCCCCGATCATCGAATCGCCATCGACTCTTACGAAAAAAGTTGCGGCAGGGTGTTGAATTAGGTAGTCGTTCAGGTCGAGATTTTGATCTAAATAGTCTTCAGCAGGGGAGGGGAATCCCGCTTTGATTGGCGCTTCAAAATAGGGGATTTTCATTTTCTTACGTAAATCAGTTTTAAACTTAATTTTGCCACTGGTAGACGCAATTTGCAATACAAAGAGGATAATAGACTTCAATGAATGCTTTTTCGAAGAGGGGATCGTTTAAAAAAATCACTTCTCTGTTTGCATAAGAGCTTGCAAGCGCAGGTGGGATTAAAATCCCTGTTTCTTTCATTTCAGCTTCTAAGAAGCGGTCGTGAAACTCCGCTTTTCCTTGTGTGAACTCAACTACCACAAAGCCTGTTTTCGTATTCACAAGTTTCATCTGCTCTCCATTGGTAAATGCTGCGCTAATTGCACTTGCTGCTAAAAAGAATGTCCGTTTCATGATTTTTTTCCTACCATTGACATGGCCTTGTTGATTTGTTTGATTGTAATGCCTTCAATCTTTGCTAAAGATTTTAGAAGGGATATTCTTGTTTTTAGGGCAGAAACTGCGCTGTTAAGTCCCATTTGCTCTAATTGTTCTGCGAGTGTGTCAATATCGATGGCTTCAATTTTTTCTTTAGCGCTTTGCGATAAAGGTTGCCCTGCATTGGGAAGATAGGAGAGGTTATTTCTTAGTTGTTGGTTTTTATCCGGGAAGGTAAGGCCGTTATCGATTTTCTTTAGACCTAAAATTTCATTGCCAATCTCATCTGTCCCTTTTGGATAAACCAGAAAATTTCCCATATGCGCATCGGTGTCATAGGTCACCCATATAAGGATGTTTGCGTCTTCAAAATCAGTTTGGTCAAACCGTTTTGCAATTTCATCATCCGTAAGTTCTGCCATTTCAAGATCGTGAATAGCCTCGAAAAGGCTTTTTGCACCCTCTACATACTCTTGAACAGAGCAAAGCTTTTCTTTATCTGCAAAATTGCATTGTTCTAGGTAGGTTTTTATTTCGTTTGAGTCAATCTGGTTGCAGAAATCAGAAAAAAGGTCAGAAGAAAAGATTCCCAATGTCGTTTTGGGAACAATGGAGCCGACCCCAATTGCTTTTGCCACTTCGTATGCTAGCACTTCTCTCATTGCAGAAAAGTACAATGGCATATTGGCTCTAAAGGGACTTGTTAAAAAAGGGGAGGCAAACCCATCGCTATGGATGCAGCCTGCATCTTCATCTAAGGGTTTAATGATGTAATGTCTTTTGCCAGTATCATCGATCAGATAATAGGATCCGCAAATTCCTCGATCTTCATTTCTAATAATTTCTAAGGGGGGATACTCTTCGATTTTGCCCCTGTTTTCTTCTTTGATCTTGGCAATCATGTCAAAAAGATCTTGAATCGCGGCGTATAGCTCTTCAGTCGAGCTAAAATTTCTTCTGATTTCAGGCCAAAAAAAGCCAAAGCCCCAAAGGTCTTCATCTAAAGTTAACTCGTCAGAGCTGATCTCATCGTATTGGAAATTATTTGAATCTAGGTGAAAATAGAGGCTGAACTCGCTATTGGTGAGGGGATTAGAAACTAAGGGTTCTTGCAATTCCATGAATTCTTTTGTGATTTGGTGAAATCATAATAAAATGGCAATTACAAGGCAATTAGTAGTGAATAGTTAGTTGTTTTATTTGTCGTCTTTAAATAAAGAATTGAACTTGTTCTTTACGTCTTTTTTTTGATTCGGAGATACAGCTACTTGAACTTTAAATTCTTCACAAAAGTTATTTGCTTCACGATCTCGAATGAATTCAGTTCCGGGGACAAGACAGTCGTTCGGTTTGCCTGGGCTATAGTATCTACAGTTGGTGCATGTATGAAGATCGATTTCACAATGGGGGCAAAGGGCGCGAAAACCGATCTTCACGGGGGTATCGCTAATCAATTTAGAGCATTTCCAGCAGTTCATAGGCGCGATCTTCGAGGGCCTAGGCGGATCTGTGACGATCCTCTAGATGGTGGTGGCAGATGTTTAGCTGCCACACGTTCAACTTTCTTCTCTTGGGCTTCACCTAAAGTCACATCATCTAGGGACTGTTTTTCTTCTATGGGCAAAGGCGCCGCTACTCTATGAACTGACATGAAGCTCCTTTACTATATTAGTTCTTATGATCTCTGCTAACACCAACTCTAGGAGGTTGTTGAATGCGTGCATTATGCATGTTTGGAGGATGACGATCGATTTTCTTCGTTGGGACGCGGGGCCAAGGCTTAGGTCCAGCTTTCGGATTGGGTTGGGGCTGTCGAGGAAAAACGATTGTATTTCTACGTGACGAGCTAGAGCCACCATTTCTTTTTCTGTCATCTTGGTGTGGTACGGATTGAGGGGCTGGTGCGGGCTCTTGAAAAACGATTCTACCTCTAAGTGACGAGATGGATTGAGCGGCTTTTCTCTTAGCCTGTGGCTGCATTCTCTGAGCTAGTGTAGGTCCTTTGTACTCTTCTTCGCCGTAGCGTTGTGTATGGCGCTGGTTGGGCCATCCAGGGAGTAATGGTTGGAATCTAGCCTGTGATGAGCCGGATGATCTTGAAAAAAGAGAGGCTAAAAGGGTCGCTCCTAGTGAAAATGTGAGAGCGATGTCAAAGGGGAGTGTAGCAAAGCTTGCTAAGGATGCAAAAATTGCGAGGGCAAATGCAGCGATCTTGTTTGTCGTGGTGTTAGGTCTGTCAGCTTCAGGATTATATGATGGTGCTGATGGAGGGGGATTTGAGGGGAAATGGATCATAATTTACCTTTAAAATTGTTTTGCTCTCACAGAATTATTCATATTTACGTTGATGAGTAGGACGTCACTTCCAGAATCCCAAAAGCTTACATTGCTATTCGTTCCAATAATAATGTAGTCGTTTACATCCCAGTCACTAAAGACGGCTGTGTCGAGGTATGAAATTTCCCAGTATGTATTATCATTGAGCGAAATCTCTCTTTTGCTATGGTCAATATTTGCGATAAATCGGGAAAATTCACCTCGCAGAATAGGGCCTAAGAATAAATTGGCCTCAGCTGAGGTCCCATTGCTTTTATTGATAATTCGGTAGGTGTGTCTAGAAAACCAGCGATTATTTTGTGTGATGGTTAAAGGGTCGTTTGATCGCCAATTTAGCGCCTTTGATCCGTCGTAGCTGTTGATTTTCCAAACAGAGCCGTCTTCAAGTTCCAGTTCATATTGATCGCTATCGTTAATTGAAATTGATGCTAGCCAATGGTGTGAATTAGAGTAGTAGATGGGTGGATATTGGTCGTGAATATAGCCTGCTGTTTGACTTTCAAAACTTTCATCTTCGTTTGCTGCAGGTGGCTTTGCTGCATTCACTTGTTTTGCTGCCTCTTCGCTCATTGGACGCGATCCCACTACTGCGCGGTTTTCACCTTCTGCTAAAAGTAGCATTGGAGATATAAGTAAAAGGCAAATGGTTGCGCTAAGTAGCTTCATGACAACTCCAAGAGTTAATTTTTAAAAATGAACGATGCTACGGAGTTCAGACTTTTTTGTAAATGTGTAGTTGAGGTATGAATTGGGAAGTGGGGTAAAGTGTTGCGAAGTATCTTTTTTGCGCTAGTTCTCTTGGGGTCGACTCTTCGCGCTGAATATCCTCCTGATTTTATCTCATTTGCAAGTGGTGTCTATGATTTGCTCAGAGAAAAGCACCGCACATTTGAGTTTGAAATGGAATATAAATTTCATCTTCAATGGCTCAAGCCCCCAAATAAGGTCTTTCAATTCCGCCCTCTTATTGGTCTGATGACAACTGCCAAGGGGAGCTTTTATGGCTATCTAGGCGTTAATTTTGATCTCTTGTTTTTTGACCATATCCATTTTGCCCCCGGATTTGCTGCAGGCTACTTTACTCCGGGAAAAGGAAAAGATCTGGGGTATCCAATAGAGTTTCGATCAGGGGTAGAGCTCGCATGGCAATTTTCAGATTGGCATAGGCTTGGCCTCCACTTCTACCACCTCTCAAATGCAAGTATTGGGCATAAAAACCCAGGTGAAGAGTCTTTAGTTTTGTTTTATGATATTCCTCTTGTTAAAGGGTTTCCGTTTATTAGAGATAATTAATCGGAATTGTGATAATAATAAAATAAATAGATATCATTGTTTTTATTATTGTTAATAGCCTAGAAAAGGGGTGAGTAGTGAGTCAGGAGCTTCCGTTTGATCCATTTTCGTTTATAGAGGGTCCTCATAAACAGACAATCCTTGGGGCATTTTGTAGTTTTGTCTCAGAGCCTCTTTCAGTACAGAAGTTTATCCTTCTCCCAGATGGAGATAGGCTGTCTCTTGAGATCACAACGCCTGAGGGTTGGAAATCTACAGATCCTACGGTTGTTATGGTCCATGGTCTTTGTGGTTCTCATAAATCTCCCTATCTTGTTCGGTTTGCAAAGCGCTTGGAGTCGATGGGGATTCGAGCTGTTCGATGTAACTTGAGAAACTGTGGATCTGGCTTTGGACATGCGAAGCATATGTACCATTGCGGGCGTAGTGAGGATATTTTCGAGTGTATAAAAGTGTTAAAAAAAGAGACCCCTGAATCTCCTTTTGTTCTGGCTGGATTTTCTTTGGGGGGAAATATAGTTCTCAAGCTGGCTGGGGAGCTGGGGTCTTCGGGGTCAGCGTTTTTGGCCGGTGTTATCTCTGTGAGTCCACCTGTTGAGCTGTACTCAAGTGTAGTCATGTTAGGTAAAGAGGAAAACTCTCTCTATGAGAACTACTTTTATAAACTCCTTCGCGAAGACGTTCACTACCGGCATAATAAATATAAAGACTTGCCACGAATAAGACTTCCCAAGGGACTCAAGCTATATGAGTTTGATCAAATTTACACGGCACCAATAAGTGGGTTTAAAAGTGCGTTTGATTACTATGATAAGTGTAGCGCCGCAAATGTTGTGGAAGATATTGGTGTGCCTTGTCATATCCTTCTCTCTGAAGATGATCCAATTATCTCCTCCTCTTCTTTAGACAAATTTTCTCTGCCCTCATATGTAACTGTGTTTAAGACAAAAAAAGGGGGGCATTTGGGCTATTTGGGAAAGTCTGAGGATGGCAAGGGGTATTACTGGCTCGACTCAAAGTTAACCGATTGGGTCAAAGGCTTTGTTGGATTGTCTTAAATTGTTTGAGCTTAGTTCAGAAGGCAATGTTTTCTTTTCGAACTCTTTATTGAGCTGTCTGACAGATAAGATCCAGAAGAGGACTGTGCATCCGATAAATGGGAGCAGGAAATGGGTGATAGAAAGGACAGAGCCTGTTCCAACAACTTGGATGAGAACAATTTGGATCCAGGCGGCGCCCGATTTTCCAAGTCTTGATCCCACAACATCAATAGCCGCTTTTCCCTTTACTTTAGATTCGTGATCCAGCGGGATATAGGACATCTCTTTGGTCGCGTCAAAAAATGCATATTTCATCACTTTTGTTGTAATATTTTGAAACGCCCCAAAGAGGACGATTAGCAGAAGGGGTGAGGTCCCAAGCAAACTTTGGTTCATAAACAAGAGTAAAAAGACGAGGCTTGTGGCTCCAATTACAATTGGGGGCAGTTGTGCACAAAAGTGCCAGCCAAGGCGACGAATAAGTATTCCACTAAAGAAAAGTGTGATGATGAAGGAGCAAACGCCAACAGATGAGCTCACTGTGGCCATAAAACCTTGATAGGCTCCAGTTTCTGGGTAGGCGAGCTTGAGGTTGGCCTTCCAAGTCACTTCTGTCAGGTTGACGGTTAGCCCATATGCGACCACCATGACTGCAATGTACCTTAAGTAAGGGGAGCGGACGATAAATTTTAAGCTTTCTAAAAGGGAGAGCTTAGTCTTTTGATTAATAGGTTGTTGATTTTGTTCAGGTTGGTAGAGCCTTTCGTCTTTCAAGACGCGATGGGTGACATAGAAGTGTAGCGCCATGATCATTACTCCAAAAAAGAGGACGCAGTAGACGAGTCCTTGGAGGGCAAAACCAAATTCTTCTGCGAGATATTTTCCGGTAAAGTAGCAAACAAGAGGGCCTGTGAACATTTGCGCCAGATCGCCACCGGCAATAAAGAGGTTGTAGCTTCTTTTTGCCTCGTTGAAATTACAGATATGATTGACAAATCCCCAGAAGAGTAAAAAAATGACTATGCTTCCCCAAAGTTCTGCCGTCACGAAGAAAAGGGACTGAATCCAGTTGCGGTAGATGGCGACCCAGTGGGCATTTTCCTGTCCTATTTTGCTCAAGAGCCAGTCGGCCGATTCATGAGGGGATAGGGCGTCTAAGTTTGGGTAGAGGACAAATCCATACAGGAACACAAACGACATGAAGAAGAGGATGATTCCATAAAATAAACTTGAGCGACTGAAGGTATTCGCAAGTTTTGAGTAAAGAAGGGTGGCCCCGAGGGCTATGGGGAGAACGACCCAGCCTTTAAGAACGGGAATTACTTCAGCACCAGATCCTTTAGCTGTAACAACAAAGGCATCCTTCATGGTGGTCAAAACACCATAGGTGAAGGAAATAAAAAATTTCATGAAAAGAAGAGGGAGGATCTTTTTGAGTTCGTACGCGTTAATTGGCCAGAGGCGCTGTCGCCATCTAGTCAGTGGAGATATATCTCCAGATGCCATCTAAAAAGTCCAAGAGCTAATTCTCTAGAACTTATAACCGATAAGCCATATAAATGTCACCGGCAAAGATATTAAAAAAATGTTTTTGCTATTCTTTGCCCGATCCACGTAAAGGGGAGCAATTTAAGTTTGTAAAAGGGATTCTTTCTGAATTGTTTTAAGAATCCTTTTCCATTCGCGCCAGTCCTCTTTGAGACTTTTTTTCAAAGTGCGAATTTGCGCTCGATCAAGCATTGCCTGCAATTGGATAAGTTTTTGAGATAAGTTTTCAGCAATTTCAGATACTTTTTTGGAGTAGAACGGGTCTCTTAGGTGCTGAATGAGTTCCTCTTTGTGCTGAAGGATGAGCGCTCGGGTGATTCGGTAATTATTGACCCTTTTTAAATCATGCGCAAGGCCAAGCTTGTTCAGTGTCCAGATGAGCCACTTTGCTGGGTCGAAGTGGTACCAGCGGATTCCATTGCGGTAATCGTAGGCAAATGTGTGGTGATAGTTATGATATCCTTCGCCGTAAGTTAAAAGGGAAATTAAGTAGTTATCAACAGCTGTGTGTTCTTTGCTGTAATTTTGAGAGCCCCAATAGTGGGCAAGAGAGTTGATGCACCATGTTGTGTGGTGGAGGAGAAAAAGACGAACCCACCATGCAAACATAAATGCACCGAGATAGTCTTTGAAAAACGAGCCTACTGCAACAAACGATAATACGTTTGCGCCGATCATGCACCAAACGTAATATTTGTGCTGAAAAGCGACCATTTTGTTTTTTGAAAGATCTGAAACGATTTTTGGATCGATGGGGGTTGTTCTGAAAAACATCCAAAGGATATGTGCGTGCCACATCCCTTTTTTCACAGTGTAGGGATCTTTATCTGTGTCCACAAAAGCGTGATGGAGACGGTGATCATTTGCCCAACGTAGAGCGCTTCCTTGTGTTGCCACACTCCCAAAAAAAAGTAAAATGGCCTCAATGATTGGGTGGGTCTTGTAGCAAGTATGCGAGTAGAGTCTATGATAGCCTGTTGTAATAGCCATCCCTGAAACAAAAACCAGGAGAAGAGATGTAAGAACCAATCCAAGCGATGGAGTGTAGTTCATCAAATAAATGGGTAAGGCTATTGCTAAAAAGAGGTGATATCCTGAGATGTAGAGGAATACGGGCCAACAAACTTTTTTACTCATAGTGTACCATCGTAGTTAGTTTTGAAGTAAAAGGGTGATAGAATGAACGCTATATCTAAGCCCTTTGGGGGGAGGGCCGTCGTTGAAAACATGTCCCAAATGAGAGTCGCACTTTCTGCAAAGGACTTCATATCGCTTAAAGGGAAGGTTGTTGTCTTCAAGGTAGTATACACTTTTCGGGTTTATTGGCTTTCGAAAACTCGGCCATCCGGAACCTGAGTCATATTTGTCTTCAGAGAGAAATAGCTCGTTTTTACATTGAGCACAAAGATATGTTCCATGCGACGTTTCATAGAGATAGGCGCCGCTAAAAGCTCTTTCGGTCTGATTCTGCTGCGCTGTGCTGAGGGATAAAAGAATCATCAACAAAAATACCATAATTTCTATATAGTAGGGTGAGGTGATTTATGGAAGAGATGATTGAAGCTCGTGTGCCCGCAGAACTTGTTTGGGATGCATGGGAGAAAAAGTTAGAAAAAGGTCTCGATAAGAAGCTACGATACCAGGTTTTAGAAGTTAAAAAAGGGGAGAGCTTTTCTATTTTGTGGAAGACCCTTTTTGTGAAAATGATTTTTATTCACAGCGTAAAGCCCACTGAAAAAGGTTCTCAAATTCACTACAAAGTACAAATTAAGGGGCTTTTTTCGCTCCCGGTTCGCTGGTTACTCGGCGCTAAAATCAAAAAGAATCTAAGCTTTGTTCTCAAATCCATTGTGCGTGAGCTCGAGAGTAAAAGAGTTTAGAATCTTAGCGAGTAGTAGATTCTAGCTGTAGGTGATTTCCTAAGCGCATATCCTGGCAAAAATCCGCTAGATTTATATCCCAGTTCTGCTTCGAACCCAGATTTGTTTTGGTAGGCGATCACAATTGATCCCGCGCCGCCAAATCTCATGTCGTGTTGCTGACTGTAGGAGTAAAGGGGGTTATTCTTGTCTGGTTTTGCATCAAAGTCAATTTGTGAAAAGGGGATTGAGGTGGGAGTTAATAGAAGTTTTGGTTGTCTCCACGCATCAAATCGAAGTCCGATAAACCATTTTTTCAGAGACCAAAGTTTGGGCGCATAGAGGCCTAAACCTGCATATTTATTTTGCGAGTGATGCCCCCCTTTTAGATAGAAATAGATAGGCTTATGACCTTTCAATAAATAGTTTTCGATGAAATATTCGGGCCCAAAAGGGGTGAGTCCTAAACGAACAGTGGGTAGATATCCAAAGTCGTAAATAGGAATCATAGGGATGTGGGTCTCTTTTCCGCAGACGACATATCGAAACCAAGCATAAACCGAGTAGTAGGTGAAGGGATCTGCTAAATTAATCCATGAGAGGGCTTTCAGCTTTGATTTGCTTAAGAAGTGATTGGTGTAAGTTTGGTTTAGTGATTTAATATACATATGAATGTCATGACCATCCAGTTCTTCATCGTTTGTGTCTAAAGTGCCAATGTAGAGATTTAGGTCGTGTTGGGAGAGGAGATAAAGGGCTGTTGTGCGAGGGTCGATCCAATTTGACTCGAGCCATTTGAATTTTGTAAGCTGCGCTAAAATTGCGGTGGACTCAACACCTGCCGATGAGATGGTGTTTTCTTCTGTTGTAGTTAGACGCTCGCCAATATGATATCCGGTGGCGCCGCCTCCAGAGCCGTAAGGAGGGGGAACTTCAATGCTATAGCCATCAACTTTAGCCCGTCCTCGATGGATGTCTCGGATTCGGTATCCATGGCCAAAAACTTCGTGCTGCGCAACTGTTGCGAGATAGTTTAGAGGTAGCCACCCCAAAAAAAGCTCATTGATTCTCCAAAAGCGAGCGCTAGGGGATAATGAGTAACAAATCTCACCCTTAGCAATATAATAACCCTCAGCTCTTTCGACAGCGCGGTTTAAAAAAAGGAGATTTTCTCCTCCGGCATAGGGAGAAAAATGGATGTCCCAGCCTGCGTGGTAGGTTGCTTTGTGAAATTGCTGCACTGGACATGTAGCAATGAGAACTGCCGGGAGAAAAAGTAGGTGGCGAAACATTTTATACGGCTTTTACATGAATTGCTTCAGGGCCTTTTCTTCCCATCGACTCTTCATATTCAACCCGCTGTCCATCTGATAGGTCGTTGTTAGGCGTCTCAACGTTTAAAACTTGCACGTAAAGATCCCTTCCCCCTTCATCAGGCATGATGAAGCCAAACCCTTTGTCTTTATTGTACCACTTAACTGTACCTTTTGGCATAGATACCTCCATGACTGCAATCTAGCAAGGCAGTAGGAAGTTGTCACTAAAATTCAAAATCGTCCGTCGTCAAGATGCCTGTCTCTTTTTCGCTTCGAGCTACGAGTACTGCGCAGCAACTGTCGCTAAACACGTTAACCGTTGTGCGGCACATGTCTAGGAGTCTGTCGACGGCGATAAAAAGGCCGATGCCTTCTGCTGGCAAGCCGATGACTTTGAGGATAATGATGATGGCAACAAGGCTTGCTGATGGAATTCCAGCGACTCCAACTGATGTGATTAGAGCCATAAAGACAATGATAAATTGGGTGCTAAAAGAGAGGTCAATTCCGTAGGCTTGTGCAATATACATGGCAGCTACACATTCATAAAGTGCAGAGCCTGACATATTGATTGAAGTGCCAAGGGGGATCACTAAGCTACAAATTTTATTAGAAACACCAGCCCGTTTTTCGACGCAATCAATGGTGATTGGTAGCGTTGCCGAAGAAGAGCTTGTTGAAAAAGCGGTTACTAACGCGGGCGCCATCGCTTTAAAGTGGCGAATTGGGCTCACTCGGGCGATGAATTTTAACAAAAACGACATCGCACCAAGCATAAAAGTAGCAAGCGCTAAAAGCACAGTGATTGTAAATAGGGCGACTGCCGCAAGCGAGCTTACCCCGGTTGTCATAAAGACTTTTGTCACTAAGCAAAAGACACCGAGGGGTAATACTTTCATAATCACGTGGGTGACTTGAATCATCGTTTGAAATACCCCTTGAAAAAAGTCTTGCAGAGCTTTTGCGGGGCCATCTTCAATTTTTGAAATTGAGTATCCAAAAAGGAGACTAAAGAAAATAAGTCCAAGCATTTCACCATGAGAAAAGGCTGCAAGTACATTCGACGGGACAATTGAAATGAGTACATTGACTAAAGTAGAGCCTTCCTTATGCCCGATGCTCTCTTTAAGGGCGGTAAGCTCCTGTAGTTCTGTTCCCGATGAAGGGGGGCTAATGTGCGATGCTCCAGGATTGATGACATTGACGAAGAATAGTCCGATCAAAATAGCAACGAGACTTGTCGAGAAGTAAAATGCGAACATTTTACCGCCTAAACGGCCAAATCCACCCTCTTTGCCGATGCGTGCAATTCCTGTGATAATTGACGAAGAGACAAGGGGGACGACAACGAGCGTTAAGGCGTTTAAAAAAATAGTTCCTAGGACATCAAAGGTTGCATAAAGGCTAATGCCGAAAACAGTGGCATCTTTACCTATCCATGTCCCAAATATCACTGCTAAAATAATTGCAATAAATACAGGCCAAGGGCGTTTGTGCTTTTTCTTATGCATATTTTGACTCCAAATAGATTCATTCTATCGGATTTGTTTGATCTAGGAAAGTAAATTTTGTACCGCGGTCAATTCCATGTTTCTCGAACCAGCCTAATGGAACTTCTAACGCGTAAAGGGCAGGAGCGGTGCTTCTGTACCTAATTAGAGTTTTCCCAATGGGTAGCTCCATGTCTAAAACGTTAATGCAAGTTTTGTTTGCATCGAAAAAAGCGATTGAAAGGGGAATGAGGGTGTTTTTCATCCAAAAAACAAGACGTTGTTCTTTTTCATAAATAAAGAGCATACCGTGGCCATCGGCAAGATACTCTCTTCCCATAAGCCCTTCTGCCCTCGTTTCATGGGTTTTGGCTATTTCTACCGTAAGAATTTCGTTTCCAACTTGAATTTGTGTTGCAAATGCAAAAGAAAAAGCCAGAAAAAAAATGGATCTATACATATGATGCGCATCATATGACAAAACTATTTTTTTGGGGAGTTCTGCTTTGTTTATTTTCCCTTTTTGCAGACAAGGCTAACTTTTCGCCAAGTTTAGAGTTGCCAAGCGAGATTCAGATTCAAACCCCTTGGTTAACAGGCCCCCTATTTGCCCCGTCTGGAACAACGATCCCAGCAGGTCACTACAACATTGAGCCTTACGTTTTTGCCCTTGCAAATACAGCTAACTATGACTCGAACTGGGGAACAAAGGATATGCAAACCTTTTGGGGTAATTACACGCAAACTTCGATTCAGGTGGGGTTAAATAAATGGCTTGATTGCCAGATCAATCCGACCATTTATTATAACGTTACAAAGGGTGCGGCTCAGTGGGCAATTGGCGATATGCCTGTTGGATTTGACATCCAGCTTTACCGAAGTGGTGTGAAGCTTACCGATTGGATTCACTCCGTCAAGCTCATCTTATTGGAAACAATCCCAATTGGTAATTACCAAAAGCTTAACCCAAACAAACTTAAGACAGATGTTGGCGGCGCCGGGTCATGGCAAACAGCGATTGGTCTTGCTTGGGGGAACCTTTGGTATATTGGAAACAAACATTTCTACACGGCTCGCTTTACTTGCCAATATACTCTTCCTTCTCCGGTGAGTGTGAAGGGGGTAAATGCTTATGGCGGGGGGGCTCAAACTAAAGGTACAGTTTACCCAGCTCAAAAATTCCAGGTAGACATTGGGATGGAATTCACCCTCACCCAAAACTGGGTCCTTGCGATGGATCTCATCGGTGCATGGTTTGGGGAAACTCGCTTTAAAGGGGAGACCTTTGTCTCAAACACTGCGCCACCGGGCGCGCAATTTAGCATAGCTCCTGCAATTGAGTACAATTGGAATGAGAATGTAGGAATTGTCTTTGGGCCTTGGTTTACCATATCAGGGCGCAATGCCCTCCAGTTCCGAAGTGGTGTAATTGCGTTTAACTATTATAAATAATAATTTTACTACCGTTCTTGTTTAAGGTTGATTGTGTTATAATTTCCGTAAATTAAACTGAGGTTTATTTATGGGTAATATAAGCACTATTTTAGCTGCACTCTTATGTGCCGCAGCGCCAATAGGATCGGTTGAGATGGTTGATTCAAAAAAATCAATGTCGCAAGCGGATGAGCAATCAGGCAAGCAAGTGGTATCATTGGTGCGCAAAGCGTATCAAAATGGAGATTATAACCAATTTTTTAAAGAGATGGATGGGGCATTTTCCCACGCTGATCTCGATGGATTTATCCAGATGCGAGCGCAAGATATTCCCTTAGAATTTCAGTTAAAGTGGGAACAAAGATTTACCGATTTGCAAGAGCTGAAAAATAAGGATCTACTAGATGCATTATCTAGTAAAGACCGTTCTGTTTTTGCAGAAAAAGTGAGATCAATCGCATCAAATATTTCGACCCCGGAACAGCAAAAGGCAATTTCGAAGCTCAATTCTTTCATCACAATGGCGCCAAACACTGGTGCAAACGAAGATGAAAATACGTTGATCAAGATTGATTTGGAGTATGAGTATAAGCTTTACCAATCACAGTTTCCGACAAGCGATACTTCAACGCAGCAGCGCCATTATCAGCAAATTGCATTGCGGATGCAAAAGATGGATAAAATGCTTGAGGCATCAAAATCATTTAAAGATCAGTTTTTGAAAAGGGCGGTTCTCCTTGCGTCAAAGAATCTCGATAGCAGATTAGCTCGCAATTTAGATGGGGCAGATCTCAATGCTTTGGTAAAGGGGAAGGTAAAGCCGACTACTGAACTAGAGGAAAAGGTCTACTCGATTATCTCTTCGTATCAGGGGCAGTTTAACGATCTTATGAAAAATTTAAACAGTGTCTACCGATAAAAGATAGGTTTATAGACGCTACGTTTGGGTAGCGTCTTATTTAAGATGTCTTTATGAGTGCATCTCTTGTTTTGCTGGTGTATTCCTTAGGAATTCAAGCGGACTTACTGGACTACGGCTTTCTGCCAAAGCTGCACTTCTAATGTTAGAAATTTGTGAAGGACGGACTTGCAGCAATCTTTTTGTATCTTGTCTTTGAGCGTAGCATTCATAGAATGGGTAGGTTCCACACGTAATCGCAGTTAGCCCAATTGTGCTAATAAGTGCTATTGCGCGAGAGCTATTGTTAAGACAGCACATTTTGCACGCGCTTTGTTTCTCTTTTTGATATTCCATGATCCCGCTAGATCCACATAGATACTTCATTAAGCATTCACTGGCTTTTAGTTTTATTATTTTAAAAGGTGATTTTGTGTGCTTAATTTTCTCATTAACTTTGTCTGAGAAATCTTGTGTTCTTGAATCTCGAAGCCTTGCGGCTGGTACTATAATCATATTATATTATCCCCGAATTAGTTATAATTAATATTATATCAAATTAATTATTAAATTAACAGCAATAATTAGGGTAATAGAGTATGTTGTATGAAAGTATGTAAATCTTAGTTGTTATTGGGATAAGGAGGGAATATTGCCCAGAATAGGACTCGAACCTACACGCCTTGCGGCACCAGAACCTAAATCTGGCATGTCTACCAATTTCACCATCTGGGCAAAAAGAAGAGTTTATGCTGCCGGCCCCTTTAATTCAATCACTTATCTTAAAATCCCTTCGACCCACAGTTTTCCTCTTTAATAACGGGATGATCTGAAATGCGTGGGTATTTGAATTTATGTATATTAATTTCGTGATTTGTTATAATATTTATAATTAAACTATTAAATGGATTATATATGTCTACTTGTGGCTGTTTATCACGTTTGGGGTATCGTTTAGGGTTTTCTGATTACAAAGGGCGCTCAGATTTATACCCCCAGGTTGAGCTTAAAGCGTGTGAACTTGAGTCTTCTAAAGATAAAATAGATCAAAAGATCTGTGATTATATAGATGAAAAGGACTTTCTGAAATTCAAAAGAGAAAGCCTTTCTCAGCTTATGCACCTAAAAGTTCCTGATACTGTTAAGACAGAAAAGCTAAAAATGATACAGGCGCTAGAAGAAAAAGATGTGAATGTGTTAAGCGATTGCCTTGTGTCACGAGGCCATCTCAGCTTTTTTTTCGATGTAGTTACATGGCCTGTCCGCATTCCTTCACGTCTTATTTTAAAAGCTTGCGGCTACTCACCTATGGTTAAAAAAACTGCAGTAAATTTGAAGATTCAAGAGGAGATCTCTTTCCTTGAGGCAGTAAACAGAGAAATGAATCGTAGAATTTTGAAGTTGGATCGTTCGGGGATTGAATCTGTGTTAGATGGACTTAAATTAGCTCTTATCTCTCCAGATTTAGAGAAAAACCCGTACGTTCAAAAGTATGTTATTGGAAAAGGAAAAGATTTTGATGCAGCGCCTAAAGCAGAAAAAGTTGAAGAAAAAAAGGATGGGGGATTTGAAAGTCAGATTATCCAGCAACTTCTTGGACAAATTTGCCCTAACGGCATTGATAATGCAATTTCATCTGCATTCGCAACCAAAGAACCCAGAATTGTCCTCTTTCATCATTTGACCCAACAGCTATCTGCTGAGCAAAAACAGCAAGTGCATCAAGCGATGGGAGAAGATTTGGTTAGTAAGCTCTTTTGTTGATGTTATTTATCAACGGCGTCGTAGACGGGTCTCGCAGTAAAGCCCACTTCACGGATCGCAAAAATGACTTGTGCAATCGGTTCCCAGGGCGCTTTTCTATCAATATGTAAGAGAACTTCAGTTTTTGTTTTATCTTGAGGCAAAACCCCCATTTGATACTGGCGTGCGAGCTCTTCTTGAATCGCTTCTATAGTTTGCATTGGGTATTCTTGAAATTCTGTAAGCCACTTAAATGACCCATTTTCTGCAATGCTTAGACTGATTTGCTCAATCTCTTTTGCCCTGAGCGATGCAGCCCCTTTTTCAGGTTTTAATTCCACGAGCTCCACTTCGGTGTCGTATAGAGCGGCTCTCGAGATGGCAAGGGTTGCAAAAAGGGCCAACATGAGGAACAAAAAGTCGATCATGGGGGCAAAGTTGAAGTTTTGAGAAGGCTTTAGCTCGTCGTGGGGGATCAGCTCCATGGATTACTTCCTTATGAGGGCGCTTAAGTTGAGCGCTTCATTTTCAACAAGGCTTAAGGTGCGCACGACTCGGTACTTTAATGTAGCGTGAAAAATCATCGCTAAGATCGCAACAATGAGTCCCATTACAGTGGTTCCAACGGCAATTCCCAACCCATCAAAAAGAGAGTTGATACTTTCAATGGAGCGGTTCACGTCGTAAAAGGCATAAAACATCCCGATTACTGTTCCAAGGAGACCTAGCATAGGGGCGATGATGACGATATCGTTGAGGAGCGAAAGGCGCTGCCAAAATGAGGTAGAGGCCCTTTTGCCTTCGGATTTCATCGAATCAATCATGATTTGAGGGCCGAATGCGCGGGTTGTGAGTCCCATTTTTACTAGAGTTGAGAGGAGATTTTCTTTTGTAGCGCAGAGAAGGTGGGCTTTTTCGTACTGCTCTTGTTGCAAGAGGTCTCGAAGTTCGCTGCGAAAATTTTCCGGCATAATGTCTTTCGTTCGGAAGGTGAGTAGGCTATAAATCCAAATGCCCATTGAGGCAATCGACATCAGAGCGAGCAAAACGTAGATCACGGGCGCTGAGCTAAACACAGATTTTAAATCAATCAGCTGTTGGGCAGCTAGTACATCAAACATCGAAACCTCCTAAAAATAACGAATCTAACAATTCGGGGTGGAATTAGGCAAGAAAATCCACTATAATCTAGCCTTGTGAAAACAGCAAAAGATTTAAAAATTCCTTTTACCTGGGAACAAAGGCGTCCCATTTTCATGGATCGGTTTTTCTATATTCCGAGCCATTACGATTATAAGCAAGAGACAATCCCTTTTTTTCAAAAAACGCAGCCGATCATCATCGAATATTGTAGTGGCAATGGTCAGTGGATCGGGGATAGAGCTTTGCAAAATCCAGAGATCAACTGGATCGCTGTCGATAAAAGATTTGAAAGAGCCCGAAAAGTTTGGCTTAAAACCTATCGAGAAAACATACCCAATTTGACTGTCGTCTGTGGCGAGGCAAGCACATTTACAAAGTTTTATGCTCCGCAAGCTGAAGAGATTTATGTTAACTTTCCCGATCCATGGCCTAAGCTCCGTCATGCAAAAAACCGTCTGATTCAAGTCGAATTTCTCAACGACCTTCTTAAGATTTTAAAGCCTCATGGACGGGCTACTTGCGTGACTGATGATGCAACGTACGCGACGCAAATGATGGAAGAATTTAGTAAATGCCCCGAATGGAAAAAACTTTTTCATCTCAACCAATGGCCAGATTATGGCAAATCTTTTTTTAACGACCTTTGGGAAAAAAGGGGAAGAACCTTTCACTACCTATCTTTTGAGAAAATATGAAATTATCTGCTAAACCACACGACGATCTAAATTGGCAAATTGAGGGAAATCCAGAAGTTTTTGAATTCGATTTGGGACTCAATGACCCTTACTTTCCTTTAGAGGACGAATTATATTTTCAGTCCATTTGTGCAGGTTTAACCCATTTTACAAATGAAATCTGGCCCCGTTTTCCTGAGTCGAAGGCGATTCTTTATCGCGGCAAGGGAGATTTTAGTTCTTTTTTTAGTTGGTCAGAAAGACAATTGGCCAATTATCAGGTCTGGAAAGAAGATCGTCCTCAAGGTTCGGAGGATCATCTTAAGCGCCTTTTTTGTGCAGAAAGCTTTGTCACATACTTCCAAATGCTTGCCCATAGGCTCCCCGATGAGCTCCCATTGAGTATCATTGTGGACCCAAATCAAACAGGCACGCTTGCCCAGACGCTTCACCTATTTTCTCCTGAAAGATTTGAGCATTTTACTCTCGATACAGGCTTGAAGTTTGAATCTACAGTTGGGGTCTGCTTTCCAGCAGATTCTGAGTGTAGCTCTGATGTGATTGAAAAAATAGATAGGTTATTGAGCTCTCTTCCCTCATTTAGGCCCGTATACGAACCGCTTCTCACAGAGCAATGGGAGGGTCTTGACGATCTGATTGTGATCCCAGAGGCAGTAACTGCTCAAGGCAAAAGAAAGTTGATGGGGTTTGTCGCTGCGGGTGGAAATGTGATTGAGTTGGATGATTTTGAAATTCGGGGCAGAGGGATTCGAACCCCCGACCTACTGGTCCCAAACCAGCCGCGCTAGCCAAGCTGCGCTATGCCCCGTTAAATAAGTGCATTAAGCTTAACAAAATCGAATATTACTTGTCATCTGTAATTTTTTTTGCAATGCTGTGCTCAAGGAGTCCATCATGAGCTTTACCAAGTCCCCCTCGTTTCAAGTCTTACGTCACCTAGCAAAACACCCCTTTGATTTAACTACAGGGCTTACCCCAGAAAGAATCTCAAAGATGACTGTTGATGCAGTTGGCTTTAAGCTCCTTTATGGAGCAGAGAGGGTAACTGATGAGGTGATGGACGCGCTCATTGGACTTGCTCGCGAGGCGAACGTACTAGAAAAAATGGCAGCCATGCAAAGTGGCGAGATGATCAACCAAATAGAAGGATACGAAAGCGAGCACAGATCTGTTTTGCATACTGCAATGAGGGATCAGTTTGATAAGCGCCAGAGCAGCAAAACAGCAAGTGAAGCTGCTGAATGGGCTGCAAAAGAACTTCAAAAGCTTGAGAATTTTTTAGCGAAAACAGAGGGGCGCTTTACCGATTTAGTGCAAATTGGAATTGGGGGATCAGATTTAGGTCCAAGAGCTCTTGCAATCGCGCTTCAGGCGTACCATCTTCCGAATCATCGCGTTCACTTTATCTCTAATGTGGATCCAGATGATGCTAATGCAGTGCTTGCTAATCTTGATCTCAAAAAGACGTTAGTTGTCGTGGTTTCAAAGTCGGGCAATACTTTAGAGACGCTCACAAACGAAGAGTTTGTACGCGCCCGTATGGTTAAAATTGGGCTGAACCCAAAGGATCATTTTGTCGCTGTTACCGGGGCAAAAAGTCCGATGGACAACCCTTCTCGTTATCTTGCTTCGTTTTACATTTGGGACTTTGTTGGAGGCAGATATTCTGCAACTTCCATGGTGGGAGCTGTTATGCTCGGCTTTGCTTTAGGCTTTAATGGGTTTAAAGAGATTTTGCGTGGAGCTCACGATATGGACGTGCATGCGTTAAGCGCAAAGCCAACCGAGAATTTACCCCTTCTTTCGGCATTGCTTGGTATTTGGAATCGAAACTTTCTCAATTTGCCAACAGTTGCAATCATCCCTTATTCACAGGCTCTTTTACGTTTTCCGGCCCATTTACAGCAGCTGGATATGGAATCGAATGGAAAAAGGATTGATAAACTAGGCCATGTTGCCGATTTTTCGACGGGCCCAATCATTTGGGGCGAGCCGGGGACCAATGGGCAGCACTCTTTTTATCAGTTGATCCATCAAGGGACAAATGTTGTTCCTCTAGAGTTCATTGGTTTTCATAAGAGCCAATACCAGCGTGATCTGAAAATTGAGCTCACAACTTCTCAAGAAAAACTCCTTTCGAATCTTTTTGCCCAATCGATTGCTCTAGCAGTGGGACAAAAAAGTGACAATCCGAATAAATTTTTCCCAGGAAATAGGCCTAATCGAATTTTACTTGGTGATCAACTCACTCCATATACCTTAGGGGCACTGCTCTCTTATTATGAAAATAAGGTAGCGTTCCAAGGGTTTGTTTGGAATATCAATTCGTTTGATCAAGAAGGGGTTCAGCTTGGTAAGAAACTTGCTACCAAGATGCTCTCTTTGTTCGCTGGAAAAAAAGAGTCTTTCCCTCTTGGAGAAGCTTACTTTAAATTTTTACGAAATGATTGATCCATTTTGGATTTGAATATGGCGCCCTTCATTTAAAAAAATGTGGGGCGTAGTGATAAAAACTTGTCCCAATTCATCGAGCGAACTACGCAAGAGTTTTTGTCTCGATTCATCTAAATGTAGGCCTAGATCATCAATCCCCATCAAAGCTGGCCCTGTAATTCGTTTGCAAAGCCTTTGCCACTCTGCCATGCGCAATGCTGCGATAGCCGTTTTTTTCTGTCCTTCACTTGCAAAAAGGCGTGCTGGTTTTCCATCGATTAAAAGAGACAGATCATCGCGATGAGGTCCTATAAGGGTCAGGCCTAGCTCCATTTCTCTTACTCTCGATTTTTGTAATTGCTTTAAGTACTCTTTTCCTTGGGAGATGTGAAAGTTCAGCTCATGGCTTTCTTTATCTCCTGAGAGTTTTTTGCTCTGTATAAGCAAAGGCTTTTGGAGCTCATCGACCATTTCCCTGCGCGATTTTGTAATGTATTCGGCGGAATGGGCCATCTCATTTTCCCAGCAATCGAGACTCTCACTTGCTTTCGCTCGAAGAAGGCAATTGCGCTGCTTCATAGCGCGCCAAAATCTAGTTAGATGATGCACATAAAGGGGATCACTTTGTACGAGGTGCATATTTAAGAATCTGCGCCTTTCAGTTGGGGATCCTGAAATCAGCTCGATGTCATAGGGGGTGTATAAGACGGCAGGAAGAAGTCCTAAAAGGGGATGAAAGGTTGAATAATGATTCGCATCGAGTTGGAGTTTTCTATTTTGCCCATCGAAAGAAATCTTTACGATCTGTGTAACGCCATCTTTGACAATTTCAGCTTCTAGAAAAAAGAAACTTTCTCCAGATCTGATGATTTCATTCAAGCGCTGCGTTCGGAAAGATCTTCCTGTTGCAATGAGGTAGATAGCTTCTAAGATATTTGTCTTTCCCTGGGCATTATCACCATAAAAGACATTGAGATTGGGACTTAAATGAACTTCCGCATCTTGGTAGTTGCGGAAGTTCTTTAAATAAACAGATTTAAGATACACTGGTTTCAGCTTCTTTGCGTGGGGCCGGAGCGTCATTTAAGCGCATCGGCATGATCACAAAAAGAGCTTGAGTCGAATCGGTGATCAGACCCGGATTGTGAGGATCATTGAGCCCAAAACGGACCGTTTCGTCCTTGCTGTGTCTTAAAATATCTAAGAAAAAGTAAGGGTTAAAGGCGATTTCTAAAGTAGGTCCTGCATAGTCAACTGGCATACTCACTCTTCCCTCACCAATATCACTGCTCATTGCCGCAAGGTGCAATTGTCCTGTTTCAAAGCTAAATCGAACTGAGCTGCTTGTCTCCGAGGTAAATAGGGAGATCTGCTTCAATAAAGACATCAATTCTTCTCTGTGGATCGAAAAGTTTTGGTTCAACTTTGCAGGAATGACCCTTTCGACATCCGGGTATTGCCCTGAAAGGAGCTTCGTGATGAGTGTAAGATGTCCACTTTCCAATGAAATTTTATCATGGGCCAATGTTAAGTGAACTTCTGCATCGCTATCATCTAACATTTTGATCATCTCTTCGACAGCTTTAAGAGGGATAACATAGGTTCCTGTAACGGACGGATCGATTGCGACATTTGCAAAAGACTTTGCGAGTCTTTTCCCATCGGTTCCAATAAAGGTTGCTTTTTGATTTGCAATTTGGACCTGAACGCCATTGAGCATATAGCGACTGTCCTCTCTTGCTGCAGAAAATGCAGTTTTAGAAAACATCTCTTTTAGATCTGAGCTAGTCAGAGTGATTTCAGGGGACCCCGCCAAATCGGGGAGAGTAGGAAACTCTGCCTTATTCATTCCATTGATCTTGAAGACCGAAGTTCCTGTCGTAATTTCTGCTGTTTCGCTAGTTTGTGCACTGATTTTAACTTGTGGAGAGGTGAGCTCGCGAACAAGTTGAAAAAATCTTCTCGCAGGCAGTGCAATTGAGCCTTCTTCAACAACTTTTGCTTCAACGTAGCAGCGCATGCTGACAGTTAAATCTGTCGCACTGACAATGAGTTGATCGTCGATGGCTTCAATGAGTACATTGGAAAGAATCGGTATGGCAGGTTTTGCAGCTACGATACTTTGAATTTTCCCAATCAGGTTGACTAGATCAATTTTAGAAATGACCGCTTTCATATGATAAATCCTCACGTAAAGTGCAAAAATAAACCATTGTGACTCAGTCTGTCAACGTTGATTTTTTCCATCTCAAATTTCTCTGCGAAAAGCTCTTATTAACCGGACATGGAAAGGGGATTTTGAGCTGTCAGTTCTTTCTTAGCGCAATCCATCGCAACTCTCGAAGTTTGCTGAATTTCAGTAGGGAAATCTTCTGGCTGGGGTTTTTATGGAGTGCTTCGTGATGGTCATTGATTGTCAACGGTTTATATTAATTATGTATTAATATTAAAATTTTCAGTATAATTTATGTAATTAACGGAGATTACTGTGTATAATATCCCATTATCTTACGTTCCTTCCTTTGCATATGAGGCGGTTTGTGGCCTTTTTTGCTGTAGAAAGCGAAATGGCAAGGAACTAGATGAGCAAGATGCAACAGTTTCATCCGCCGAGAAGGTTGCAAAAGCTTCGCTTGCAGAGCCTCAAAATGCACCCTCAGCCCAGCCTATTTGCCCTAAAGTTACTTTGTGTCCGGTTCCGCCTAAACTTACAGTTACAGATTATCCCGATAAGATACAGCCTAAACTCATTTTGAAAGACTTTCAGCCATTGAATATTTGGGAAGTAGATACAAATGGTAAGCAGTGGCCTAAGGGTGGTGCGAAATTTTTGGTCGACACCTCTACAGGGAGAAAGTATCTCAAAGAAGACACGAGTTTGATTCGGAAAAAATGTGCTGCTCTTGTTTTAGGAACGCTGGTTATTCAATCTGTGACTGCAATCTTAAACATCGCCACCCGTGTTTTTGCAATTGTAAAACTTTTGTGCTTTTGGCAAGGGGAGCTCACCTTTAAAGCTAGACTTCTTGAAACGAGGGATCATTTCTTGAAAATAATCGCAACGCCGTTTGCTTTGATAGGAATGCTGTTTGCTTCAATGTATGGCGTGATTCGCCCTTATGATGGAAGAAAGCTTTATGCAAGCATGGAAAGGTTGGCCTACGACAGGGCTGTTTTAGCGCCTTGTTTCCAGCCAAACCCAACGCATCATCTTTTGGGTGGGAAAATCGATGGGCAAAATGTTTGGTAAAGGTTGATTTACCCGCTTTTCCCTTAAGGACAAGAAAATAGGCTGCAATCAAAAAGGGCGTTCACAAAGTTGCCAAATGCAACAAGGGCAACAAGAGCGAGCGCAAATTTTTCTACGCCACCCCATTGGATCTGCTCTTTTTTGTTTTCAGTTAGGCCATACATAATGAGTAAAACTGCACATGCAAATACAGAGCAGCCAAAGACGATATAGGACCAGACATAAAGCTCAAGACCCAAAATAGGGTGGCCAAATGGAGCAAATTGAGGGCAAATATGCATGCCAATTTGTCGAAGGGAAACGACTCTTCCAACCGTTGCTGCCAGAATCGCAAGGCCGTAATGCTCTACTCGAATGCCAAAACGAAGATTCATAAGGATCGCAATGCTTACCCCAGTCATCCCTAGTCTTTGCATGAAACAGAGAATGCAAGGCTCTTCATGAGAAAATATTTGGTAGGCATACCCACCGATTAAGACTAAAGATAAAACGTAAATAAAGATGAGATTGAGCTGCTTTTGAAGTTTCATTTTTTATATCCTAAAGATGTCGGTTGTGTGTTGCAGGAACATGAGAGAAGAGAGTATCAGGTTGATGATAATGAAAAGAAATGCGGAAGATTTGTTTTTTTTGAAAATCAAAAAAATACAGTACAAGTAAATTGCAAAGAGAAGAGCCATAAAAATCCTTTTTGTTCATCAAAGAGTTTTTTTTATTATTCGTCAAGGGCTCTTTTACTCCATTATTTAGCACCTCTTATCCCGTTAAAGGGCTGGTTCTGCAATAGGGCTTAAAGCTGCCTCTGGTTTTTGGTTTCTAAACAAGGTATTCGTCCAGGAGATAAGCCAGAAATCGTTCTGAGTGATTCTGATGTAGATGATAATTTGCAAGCCAACTTACATCAAAGAAATGTTGACGAAGCGGTATATTCTGAAGTGCCCCCCTTAGCCCCTCCTTTTTATGTTGACGAAGCGGTATATTCTGAAGTGCCCCCACTAGCGCCTGTTTTAGAAAGAGTGGAAAAGCCTAAAGAGGTGAGCCAAATTGCAAGGTTGCTCCGTGGTTTACACTCATCCGTTCTGGATATGAAGGCTGGTAAAGATAATAAAATTGTTGTCGATCAAATATCAGAAGTGGCCAAACAGCTAAAACGCGCAAATTGTGATGTTAGCGAGTATAGAGATTTTTTTGGACTCGTACACACTTGCTATCATCATTTAAATTTAGATGAAATCGATCGAGATCTAACTCAAACTGAGCTTCGTTTAATAAGGCTTTTAAATGTTTTATGTGCCCGCTTGTTTTATAATAAAACGGGCAATCCCGAACTTTCTTTGGCGATAGCTTATTATAATAAAGAGACGCGAGGGGATGTTTCAATTCTTAACTATTATCTCGAAAGCCCTGATTTTACAAAGAAGGGCCGGCCATTTAGTGGATGGATTGTGGAGAAAGCATGTTCATTTCTTTATCAGTACGATCGGAAGCGCACCCTCGAGGACTTTGTTAAATTTATTGGGCCCAAAAGGATGCTAGAGGCAAAGGGGAATTCAGGGAAAACTTTTCTGATGGAAGTTCTAAGCACAGAGTACATAAATAAAAAAATATGCACTGAAATTTTAGATGTTTTTCCAGGAGGTTTCAGCGACTCAATGAAAAACTTGGGGCCCATATACCCTGACAAGAATATGAATGAGGCGTGGAATCGACAAGATGATTCGGGCAATACAGCATTGCTATTGCTTTTAAAAAATAAGAAAATCAACAATGAGAGATCTTTAGGTTTTTTGCAAAACCTTGTTTTTTATTTCGCTGCGAATGGGGCTGATCTGGCAGTTAAAAATCACTCTGGCGAGATGCCTGAAGACTATTTTTGTATGGGGCCTAATGGCTTGAAAGTGCTAAAAGTGATCTATGAGAAAGTGAAGGGTAAGTTGTAAGAAAGGATCTTTCACTATTCATCAAGAGCTCTTTGGATCGATCTTTTATCGTCTTTTTCTTTGAGGGCAGCTCTTTTATCGTAGGCTTTTTTCCCCTTAGCTGTCGCGATGCGCACCTTCGCGATCCCTTTTTTGTTGAGGTAGATCGAAAGGGGAATCACAGCGAGCCCTTTTTCATGAACGAGCCTCTTTAGTTTTTCAATTTCTCGCTTATGCATCAGAAGCTTTTTAGGGCGCCTTTCTTCATGATTGAATACGCCACCATGAGAGTAGGGGGCAATACTACAGTTGAGGAGGGTGAGATCTTTCCCTCTCACATCGACGTAGGCGTCTTGGAGGGAGCCCCCGTGGTTGCGAAGAGACTTAATTTCGCTCCCAAGCAAAATAATTCCCGCTTCGAATGTGTCGAGTATCTCATAGTCGTAGGTGGCTCTACGGTTTGAAACAAGTTCTGATTTAGGGGCGTCTTTGCTCATGGCTCTAGTTTATCTTCTAGGCTTAAAAAAGCCGAGAAGAAAGAGAACAATGATAGTTGCCCAAAAAATGAGAGGTGACAGAGAAGCGCCTAAGGCTCCAATTCCCAATTTGACCCCAATGAGTCCGACCATAAGGTACGAGCTTTTCTCTAGATTGGGGAAGCGGTCTATAAGTGAACTAAATAGATCTGCAGCGTAGCGCATCCCAAACACACCGATCATACCCCCTGCATAGACAATCCAGAGCTTAGATCTTAACTCATCGATAAAGGCAAGGCCGGCTACGATCGAGTCGACGGCGAAGGCAATATCGAAAAGTTCTATAAGGAGGACTGTTTTCCAAAAGGAGATAGTTTGAGGGGGCTTGGTCGACTTTCCTTTTTGAATAAAGTAGCGAGCGGATAAGTAAAGGAGGTAGGCGGCTCCTAAGAGTTGGATCCAGGGGTAATCAAAGAGATAGGAGAGGAGAAAAAGGGCTGCAGCCCGAAAAAAAAAGGCAGAGGCCACACCAATATAGAGTGCTTTGCGCCTTATGGGAGCCGGAAGCGCGCTACTTATAACTCCAAGTACGACGGCGTTGTCAGCGGATAGGAGCATTTCCAAAAACGTGAGGGTGACAACCTTTGGTAAATCGGAGAGGGCAAATGTTTGGTCAAGCATTGAGCCAAATTTAGTGAAAAGGGGAAAATATGCAAAGCCTTATTTAGAGCGCTCGAAATTAGTCGTTGAAGAAGAATTTGCCGAAATGGGTCATCGCAAAGCACTCTCTGCCGTTGCATGTGCCTGTTGCCACCATGCCCATCTCGTAGAGCCACTCAAAAATCGTCGCTTTTAAAATGGCAATCTCTTCATCTCCATAGACCGGGAGTGAATATGCCCAGTGTTTGCCCACTCGTTTTAGCATGACGACAGAGTTTTCATTCAGAGGAACAAGGACTCCCTTCAAGAACTCATCAAAGTAGACCCATTCCCCGTGAAGAACGCGTTTGATCGACTTTTCAGCCTCGCGCACATAGCGCTCGCCAACAGGCAGACTTAAGATGTGGTTGTGGGGATGACGGTATAGGTGCAAAGCTCTATTTTCTAAAGAAAGATCAAGCCACGCATCACCCGCATCCAATGTCTTTAGTTTTCCATCGGAATACTCGGCGAGCTTAACTAGGCAAAGCTTTTGAACTTCGGGAGAATTTTCTACTTGAAGTGCCTTTTTTTTCGCCTTGAGCAATAGGTCACTCATCTTTTCGAGAAAGGCAAAATCAGTCTCGCTGCGGCGTTGGATGGCATCTGTTGATGGGATACACGGCGTCTGGGTATCTCGGTAGAATTGGAGATATTCTTTCCACTCATGAAAGGGACTGACGTACTCTAGCCAATGATCATCCTCTTTTTCATAGCAAAGGCAGCAAACAAAGTTAAATTCTAAAATGAGGAGAATCTCTTCAAAATCAACTCGTTTTAAGTTGTATTTGGAGATCAAATCGGTAGAGGAGATCTTAAAATCAGGCGCGGATAAGACATCATTCATGATGTCGTTGAGGATCGGTTCTCCAAAGTTTAGCTCCATAAGGTAGCGCTGAAAGATGTGAGGGGTGAGTAGGTATCTTTCTACAATGGACTCGAAGATGTTGTTCGACGTGCGCGGAATGGAGTACCAAGTGGGGAGAAGGTGGATCGGTACTTTTTTCAAGAGTCCTTGAACAAACTCCATGTCAGGCTTAAATTGTGGGTCGAAACGGTGGATTTGGAATTCGAAGTATTTCCGTTTTTCTTTGTCTACGCAGATAGTGTCACCTTGAACAGAAACAAGACCTGTCGAGGAGAGCTTGTTGAGAGATTTTGTTAATTCGTGCTCTTCACAGCTAAGGGCGCGGAGTAATTTTTTCTGAGAGATTTTTAAGGGGCTGTAGAGGATCTCTTCGAGTACTTCGATGTCGATGGTGGAAAAATCGGACATCATCATCCGGTTTTCGATATCTTGCTGACAGTTGTAGTCGGCAAGGTTCACTTTATTTTTTCGTGCGGGACTTAGCTCTAACATTTATATCTCATTAAGACGAGGATAAATATAGACCACCTAGATACATTGGTGCAAGAAATACCAATGGGATTTTTACGAATCGCTTTTCTGGTCCTTGATGTGGAGCCTGAGCTTGGCGAAATAAGCGTGTCTTTTCTTCATTTCCCTCTCAAAGCCCCTTTCAACAGGGCGATAGAAATTTTGCCTGCCGATTTCGTCGGGGAAGTATTCCTGGCCTGAAAATCCATGGGGGGTGTCGGGATCGTATTCATATTTTTTTGAATAACCCATATCTTCCATGAGCTTGGTTGGGGCATTCATAATATGTTTCGGTGGGTCGAGGTGCCCCGATTCTTCTGCAATTTTTCTCGCTTCTCGGTATGCGAGGTACCCAGCATTGCTCTTTGGGGCAAGAGATAGATAGAGGATTACTTGGGCAAGGGCTAATTCACCTTCAGGAGACCCGAGCATATTATATGCGTTCCATCCGTTCATGGCGTGGTGCAAAGCCTCTGGATCCGCTAAGCCAATGTCCTCAGTTGCGATGCGAATCAGTCTTCTACCTATATATAGGGGGTCTTCTCCCCCCTCAATCATCCGGGCAAACCAGTATAAAGCCGCATCGGGGTCTGAGCCACGGATCGATTTGTGCAAAGCAGAGGTGAGGTTGAAGTGGCTGTCATGGTTTCGGTCGTATAGAGCTGGCTTTTTTTGAGAGGGGAGACCCTCTTGGATGTTCTCAATCATGTTCAACAGGTGTCTTGCATCACCTTGCGCATGTTGAATGAGCCTTTTCCGCTCATCTTGGCTTAAATTTAGGGGTTCTTCTGATGCTTCAAAGCGCTGAATAATCTGTTCTAAGGATGCGGGCTCAAGCGGTTCGAGTTTCAGCACGCGAAGTCTAGAGAGCAATGCATTGTTAATCACAAATGAGGGGTTTTCTGTTGTCGCTCCAACTAAGATCAATGTGCCGTCTTCCAGAAAGGGGAGAAACACATCTTGTTGCGCTCGATTGAATCTGTGGATCTCATCTACAAATAGGATCGTTTGCCTGTGGAAAAGGGGATTTTCTTGTCCCTCTTTTAAAATCTTTTTAAGCTCTGTTGTCGTATTGAAAACAGCGCTTAATTGGACAAATGGAAGCTTGAAACTTTGGGCGTATGCACGTGCAATTGTTGTCTTGCCACATCCCGGCGGACCGAAGAGTAAAAGTGAAAGTGGATGACCATTTTTAACGATCTGTTTAACGAAATGAATGTGATTTTGTTGTCCTGAAATTTCAGATAACTTTTTGGGTCGTAATTTTTCAGAAAGTGGCGTCATTTTTGTAACAATATCTGAAAAAAATGTTTTTTACATCCAATTTTCTATTCTGTTGAATCTTAGTTGGTTGCAACTTAAATAACTTCGTAAGTGACTGGCTATTAAAATGATGTGTCTAAAGTGTGATTTTTTGCGCATTTTAGGGATATTTTTAAATATTTTCAACTTTTTTTTTGTTCGCAAAAATGCCCTCAGAATGCATTCTGGAATAGATTTTAATTATATGAACATTATCAAAAGTAAAGATAAAGGTATAAGTAGTTTGTAATAATAAATAAAAAATTATATACTAAAACTTGTAAGACTAATGTAGAGTGCGGGGTTTCCCGCCGAAGGTAAGAAGGTGTCTTACCGGAAAAATAAGCTCTCAAGGCTTACACTTAAGGAGGAAATTATTATGGTAAAACGCAGAAAAAGAGCGGCTAAAAAAACTGCCCGCAAAACAAAAGCTCGCAAAACACGCAAAGTGAAAGCGCGCAAAACTAAGTCTCGCAAGACTAAGTCTCGCAAAACAAAAGCTCGCAAAACTCGCAAAGTGAAAGCGCGCAAAACTAAGTCTCGCAAGACTAAAGCTAGAAAATCTGTGAAAAGAAAAGCTGTGAAAAGAAAATCTAAAGCGCGCAAAACACGTCGCCGCCGCAGATCTCCAGCAGTAGCTGCTATCATGGCTCAAGAGTAATCTTAACAGATTAACTTTGTATGTTTTAGATCGAGCTTGGCCTCAAGGCCAGCTCGATTTTTTTTTATCTGAAGCTTCCTTCAAATGCAATTTCATCCACTTTTTTTCGTCCAGATGGGACTTCCCTTTCTTGTAGATCCGGGGGGAGATTTTCTTTAGGGGCTTTTTTCCCTACAGCAAACATAGCAAGCACTTCGAAATCATCAGGAATCTGAAGGATCTCTTTTGCTTTTTGGTAATCAAACCCTTGCATTCCATGGACAACGAGGCCGCGACTGGTTCCTTCGAGAGCTAGATTTTGCCAAGCAGATCCCGCATCTAAGGCGTATGTAATTGAAGGTTTTTTGTTTTTTTCAAAGACTTTTCCAGAGACGATAACCCCTAAAAGGGCTGCATTGGCGCACCAGCTTTGATTGAACTCGATCAGGAGGTTAAAAAACTTATCCCAGTGAGGCGTTTCTCTTTTTGCGTAGACAAATCTCCAGGGTTGGTTGTTGTATGAAGAAGGGGCCCAACGAGCAGCTTCAAACAGAGAAAGAGTCTCTTCCTCTGAAATTTTCTCTCCCGTCATAGATCTCGGCGACCATCTATTTAAAATGAGGGGGAGGATCGGATGGTCTGCTTTGCGATTTGTAGCTTCTGGGTTAGACATCGTCTTCTCCTATTTTCCACGAGGGGTCTTTAAATTTGTAGATGAAGTAGGGGATAATCGACATAAGAAAAATTCCTATGATCAAAAACCCTTCATAAAAGTAGATGTTGCCGACTTGAAGTTGTCCGGGAGGAACAAATCCTATGAGGATTGCAAACAGAGAACTTAACGCCCCCAAAGAGCCGACAAACCAGATCCCTGGCATATGATAGGGGATTCTGTAGGTTCTAACGACATGTGGATGGCTGTAGCGTAGCTTGATTGCTGAGAGGAACATCAAAAAGTACATGATTAAGTAAAGCTGGGCTGACATTGCGCTTAATATCCAAAAAGCGCTGCTAGCAGAGGGCATCAGTAAGAAGACTAAAGATGAAATGCTAACAACGACCCCTTGAAAAAGGAGGAGGTTAATCGGCATCCCGTGCTTATTTAGCTTCTGAAAAATGGGGGGGAGATCTCCGTGTTTTGACGTTGCATGTAAAGCTCTAACAGGCCCAATAATCCAAGCGTTAAGTTCTCCAACAGCACCCATAATTATCATTAAACCTAAAGGGACTAAGAGCCACTCGATGTGGAAATGCTTTAAAAACAGGCTAAATGCTTCCATGAGTCCGCCGATGAGACTGATTTGCTCTTTTGGGATCATGATTGCTATGGACAATGCTCCCGCTGCATATACGACTAAAGCAACAATTGCTGCAATTGTGATCGCCTTCGGAAATGTTTTTTGTGGATCTTGGACCTCTCGCGCATGGACAGCGGATACTTCAAGTCCTCCGAAAGCTAAAAACAGCCCTGTTAAAAATACGAGGTTTTGGGGATCTTTCAAGGAGGGGATTAGGGCGTCAGGAGAATAGGCAATCGCTAGGGTCTCGCCACTTAGGGCCCAAATAAGTCCTAAAACAATGAGAAATATGCCAGGAATGATCGTTCCGCAAAATACGCCAAAGGCGCTAAACCAGCTCGATGTTTTCAATCCATAGTAGTTAAAGAATGTAAACCCCCAAAATCCCCCTAAAATACAACTGATTAAAAACCACTTATTTTCTGCGAGTTCTGGGTTGATTAGATAGGCTAAGGCAGTTGCTGAAAACGATAAAATAGCTGGAAACCAGGTTACGTTGTGGATCCACTGCATCCAAACGGCAAAAAATCCCCATCCAGGGCCGAAAGCTTCTTTAACCCAAATGTAGATCCCTCCAGTTCGATTCCATCCCGTGGCAAGCTCTGCAGAAACGAGCGCGGCAGGAAATAAAAAGACCACTGCGACAACTAAGTATAAAAAGGGGGAGCCGAACCCATATTCAGAGACGATGGGTAGGTTTCTAAGAGATGTCATGACAGCAAGATTCAGCAACGCGAGTAGAGTAACACCGAGAAATCGTCTTTGTTCCATTGCTATATCCTGATCGTTCAATACTTTTGGCATAATACAATTTTCAAAAAGGAGATGCAAGGGGGAAGAAGTTGTCTTTGATGAACTTGTCTGTTTAGGCGTCGCTGATTAATTTTTTAGGTTCAGTGGATTAATAATTCACTCTTAGATATAGACCATTTTAATATGGGGTGAATATGGCACATCAAATCTCACGGCGTGAGGTATTAAACAACCTTGTCCGTTTTAAAGACAATATATCGGAGATGCGTGGTCAGCGTGAGCGCAACCAAGATCAGGATCAACAAGAATCAGAGCAAGAAGGTAAGTTTCAATCGAGAACGTACAAAGTTCTGATCAATCGGAAGACGGGGGACATGCGATTTGCCCGAAGAATTAAAGCGCTTGAGCAGCATATTTCCCAAAAAGAAGGGAATGCGGATAAGGCTGAAGATTGGAAAGAGGTGCGAATTGTTGTTCATGAAAAGTCTAAGAAAGATCCCGTTCAATTTGAAGTGAAAGATGCTCATAATGAGTCGTTGAATACCAAGGATCTAGAACCTCTTGCTTGGCGAATTGCTGGAGAGACGATGGATGTTCTTAACCAAAGAGCAAAGGAAGTGTTGGGTAAAATGCATAATCGGCTTGCAGAAGAGGCGGTTTTAGAAGATCTATCGACGATTTATGTGATAGAATCCAAGGAGCGAATCGACGATCTTCCTGGCTGGATGGGCTCGTTGAGTCGAATTGATGCGGAAGAGATTTTAGATGGCAAGCCACTAGGAACCTATCTTTTACGAGAAGGTGATGAGATTACAGTGTCAATCGCATTTCATTTTTCTGAGGAAAACCTCCTTGCGATTCACCCCTATCTTTTAACAGTAGTTGAAGCAGATGAAAAGATTTCTGATGTCTTGCTTTTGCAGACTAATAAGGGGTGGACTCTTTATCAGGATGATCCAAACCTTCAAGATGGGATGCTTTACGAGTATTTTTCCTCTCCACAAGGCCTTTTGCAGAAAATAAGCGGCACTGCTAAGTACCCACTTTCCTAGAGGTTTATTATGTTTCGAATTTTAGTTGCTCTTATAGTCTGTTTTTCTAGCTTAAGCTCTTATGTTGCTAAAGATTATTCTCATTTAATCGGAATGCAAGGTTTTAGTGACTCGCTTCTTGAGATGCACTTTAAGCTTTATGCTGGATATGTCAAAAATGCGAACTTTCTCTTGGGCGAGCTCAAGGCGATGAAGGATGTAAATTCCTATGAGTTTGGAGCTTTTAAAAGACGTCTCGGCTGGGAGTTTGATGGGATGCGTCTTCATGAGCTTTACTTCGATAATCTTGGGGGCAAAAGCCCAATTGATAAGAAGAGTCCATTTTATCAAGCGCTAATAGCTCAATTTGGGAGCTTTGATACGTGGAAAAAGGATTTTATTGCGACGGGAATGATTCGAGGAATTGGTTGGTCGCTGTTATATCTTGACTTAGAGTCAGGGGCTTTGATTAATGTTTGGATCAACGAGCATGACACAGGGCATTTGGTTCGTGGACAGCCCATTTTGATCATGGATGTGTTTGAGCACGCATATATGCCTCAATATGGATTGGATAAAATGAAATACATCGATGCATTTTTTAATAATATTAATTGGGATGTTGTCTCCTCTCGATTTGAAGTAAAGCGATAAAATGACTGTTTTCTATCTAATTCTTGGAGTTTTTCTCCTCTACGTTGGCTCTGAGGCTTTAGTCAGAGGAGGCACCTCTCTTTCTCTGCGATTTAGAATAAAGCCTTTGATCATTGGCCTAACTGTGATTGCATTTGGCACGAGTAGCCCTGAATTATTTGTGAGTGTGAAAGCTACGTTAGCAGGGCATGGAAATATCTCGGCAGGGGATATCGTAGGCTCCAGTATTTTTAATATTGCCGGGATCTTAAGTTTTTGCGCTTTATTTGGTGCAATTCCTTTAAAAAAACAGCTTATTAAATTTGATCTACCGGTCATGTTTTTAGGGTATGTGCTTCTTTCCTACTTTTTTTTAACGGGAATGGTCCCGCGGTGGGCTGGAGTGATGTTGATCTGTTTATTAATCCTGTATCTCCTTGCGATTTACTTGATTCCTAAGCGCAGACTTTTGCAAGAAAAAGAGATTGAGGATGAAATTGGTCGTCCCTTAAAAAATGTCTTTTGGGATCTGATTTATATTTTTGGTGGACTTGCCGCACTGATTTACGGCTCTCAGGAGATTATATCATCTGCTATACATATTGCAAAAGAGATGGGCATTAACGAAGGCAAGGTTTCTTTAGGGATTGTCGCAATTGGGACAAGTTTGCCGGAAGTGAGCTGTTGTTTAGTTGCTTTATGGTATAAAAGATATGATATTTTGGTTGGAAATTTAATTGGGTCGAATGTCTTTAATGTATTTAGCGTGATTGGGTGTGCAGCAACGATAAGTCCTATCGAAGTCAATCAAATCAGTTATATAGATTTGTCGATGATGTTTTTTTCAGGAGCGTTTGTATTTCCGTTGCTACAAGAGGAAGCGAAGTACCCTAGATTTAAGGGGGCGACTCTTTTAGCAGTTTATATTGCTTATTTTTCCCATCTTATTTTTTCCACTTAGCTGTTTTTGCAAGTAAGAAAAGGAGCATGCCTCCGCTTAAAACAGCAAGAATGGCTGGTACGCTTTTATGCGTCATCGAGTAGCGGATTCCAAATGTTGCTGTGAGTAGGAATGTAAGAATTACCGCAACATATGATCCAATGATATTTTCTATAAACATAAGGACTGAACTAATGACTAAGAGCGCCCCAGTTCCTCCTCCAGCCCACAAAGAGATCACGCTTCCCGAATTATGATAGCCTAAATAGCCTAAACCCATTAGTAAAATTCCATAAATAAGGACAGCCCAGCTGGTCGATTTTTTTAACATTTTTTCCTCAAAGGTTCGAGATACATGTAACCATATTTGTTCCGACTAAAAAAAACACCAAAATTAAAGGATACAAAAGACAAAAACTAGCAAGCCGATCTTTCTTCCAGTATAAAAGAGCTGCCATGAGCGTATTGCTCCATAGTAAAATCAAAGTTACTAGGGAAAAGAGCATTTGGTTGGCCCCAAAGTAGCTAAGACACCATGTTAACTGGAAAATAAACTGCGCCAGAAATAGGGAAAGCTCTAATTTCAGAACTCTCAGGGAGTATCTACGCCAAAGGGACCACATACTTAATCCCAGGCTAATCGAGTAGATGATTCCCAAAAAATGAGTTGTCAATCCACCTAAAAGCTCGATGCTTAAGCTAATGGAGAGATAGATTCCCAGCCCAAGTAGCTGCTCAGGTCTAGTTCTATGGCTCGGTTTAAAGATCTGGCCCCAGTATGGGACGAGTGAATCGCTTTTGTAGTGATCAATAGTCATAGTAAAAGGTTTAGCTGATTGGGTGATTTTTCGGAAGCTTTCTTGTGGAAATATAAAGATATGGCAAAGAAGTTATCGGTGCGATATCGTATTTTATATGGATAGAAAAGTGTATGAAAATTTTGATTTTTCTCTTGCGATCGATGCTTTAGAAAAAGGGGATCCGATCATTTTCCCGACAGAAACGGTTTATGGTCTTGGCGCCCCTCTCTTTAATATAGATGCCGTGCGTCGTATTTTTTCTATAAAGGGGCGTCCCACGGATAATCCCTTGATCGCTCACATTGGAAAAATTTCTGATGCGAAAAGTCTGTCCGATGATTTGCCCACAGCATTTTATACTTTAGCTGAAGCCTTTTGGCCTGGGCCTTTGGCTATAGTCGTGAAGAAAAATGAGAAAGTTCCCTCTATTGTTTCCGCAGGTCATCCAACAATTGCCATTCGAATGCCTTCCCATCCGATCGCCAGAGCCTTGATCGAGGCCTTTGGTCAGCCACTTGTTGCCCCGTCAGCGAACCTTTCAGGAAAGCCGAGCCCAACTACATTGGCTGATGCTTTAGAAGACCTAAATGGGAAAGTGAATGTTGCAATCGATGGGGGCCCATGTGATGTGGGCATTGAGTCGACAGTCATTAGTCTCGTACACGAAGCACCGACCCTTTTGCGGCCAGGGAAAATCACAAAAGAAATGCTTGAAGAAGTTTTAGGCGTCCCTATAGCTTTACCCCCCAGCTCTGGCCCTGTATTATCGCCAGGTATGAAGTATCGCCACTATGCGCCAATAGCGCCGGTGCGCCTTGTTTATAAAATTGAAGAATTACAGGGGCCTTTCATTATTCCAACAGCAAAATCTCTTTATTCACAATTAAGACACGCTGATCGAATGGGGATGGAGCTGATCGAAATTTACTGCGACATAACAGTACAAAGTGATGCTGCTTTAATGAACAGACTCTTGCGCTCAGCTGGGCAAATAGGTTAAACTTTATTTATGACAGATAAAGTAGTTGAACCATCAGAGATCATTGTTGAGCAACCTCAAAAGCAGCGAGAAAATATTACCCATGTAAATCCATGGATCCGTTTGATTGCCCGTTTTGTCGATTATTCCCTTTTTTTTCTCCTTCTCTTGTCATCTCGTCTTCTCTTTAATGACCATCTCCCTTTTGGTAAATATGAGCACTTAGTTCCTTTTGAGTTTTTTGTTTGGATTCCGATTGAAGCGTTACTCTTATCTACCTGGGGAACGACGCCTGGCAAGTTTTTCTTAAAGACAAAACTCAAGCAGGGGAAAAAGCACAAACTCGAATACATGACAGCCTTAAAGCGGAGCTTTTCTGTTTGGATTCGTGGACTTGGTTTAGGCATTCCTGTTTTAAACTTTTTTTGTCTTTTGATTGCCTATAACAAGTTAAGGCTTTTGCAGATCACGAGCTGGGATAGAGACGATCATATCGTAGTCACGCACTATCCTATTGGAAGATGGCGAATTTATATTGCGGTTTTTGTTGCAGCAAGTGGGATTTTGTACTATTACTCAGAGAAAAACAGTGAGTTGAAGTATGTCTCATCCCGAGTCGTTCGATCCATCGATGAATATCCTTTATCGCAAGTCGTTACAACTCGATAAAATCTTTAAGCCTAAAATGATAGCTGTGGTCGGTGCGACAGATTCTGAAGGCAGCGTCGGAAGAACAGTCATGCACAACTTGCTTTCAACTCCATTCGGAGGCAAAGCAATTCCCATTAATCCAAAGCGCGAGTTTGTTTTAGGGGAAAAAGCGTACCCAAATCTAAAAAGTGTTCCTGAAAAAATCGATCTAGTTGTCGTGGTAACGCCTGCAAAAATTGTGCCACAAATTATATCGGAGTGCGCAGATCTAAATATTCCAACTGCTGTAATTATTTCGGCTGGATTTAAAGAAATGGGCCCGCCGGGTATCGCGTTAGAAAAGCAAATTTTGGAGCACGCCCGTAGAGGGAAAATGAGGGTGATTGGGCCGAATTGTCTGGGTGTCATGAATCCGAACACAGGTCTAAACGCTACGTTTGCAGCAGGGATTGCTCAGAAGGGATCTCTTGCCTTTATTTCGCAATCGGGAGCTCTTTGTACGGCAGTTCTCGACTGGAGCTTGAGAGAAAAGGTGGGATTTAGCGCATTTGTTTCAATCGGCTCAATGATCGATGTAAACTGGGGTGATCTCATCAACTATTTTGGTAGCGATCCAGGGACGTCTAGCATCTTAATTTATATGGAAAGCATTGGTGATGCCCGCTCATTTTTGTCGGCTGCTCGAGAAGTGTCTTTGAATAAGCCGATTATTTTGATCAAGGCAGGTAGGTCTGCCGAGTCTGCAAAGGCCGCAGCTTCTCATACAGGGTCTTTAGCTGGAAGTGATGATGCTTTGAGCGCCGCTTTGCGACGTGTGGGCGTTTTGCGCGTGAATACGATCGCTGATCTTTTTAGCATGGCTGAGACTTTGGCTAAGCAGCCACGACCTAGGGGGCCGCGGTTAACAATCGTTACCAATGCCGGAGGCCCAGGTGTGATCGCAACAGATGCCCTAATTAAAGGTGGCGCTCAGCTAGCTCCCATTCCAGAAGATACGATGGAGGCGCTAAATGCATTACTTCCCGCTCCATGGAGTCATAATAATCCTGTAGATATTTTGGGTGATGCGAACGCAGAGATCTACGCTAAGACAGTTGAAATCGTATCAAAAAATCCTGACTCTGATGGGATTTTAGTGATTTTAACTCCGCAAGATATGACCGATTCAACAGGGACTGCCGAAAAGTTAAGACCTTATGCGCACCTTGAAAAACCTATTATTGCAAGTTGGATGGGGGCTGATACTGTGAAAGCAGGGGGAGATGTTCTTACAAATTTAGGAATTCCCAATTTTGAATATCCCGATTTAGCTTGTAAAACATTCGCATCGATGTGGAATTATACATATAATTTGCGCGGGATTTATGAAGTTCCTCTTCCAAGTGTTGATCTAGAGCCTGCCATGATTGCTAAAAGAGCTGCTCTAGAAGAAATTTTTGCAAAAGCCCTAAAGGAAAAACGGACAATCTTAGATGAAGTTGAGTCCAAACAAGTATTGGAAGCATACGACATTCCTTGCACACCAACTCGGGGAGCAAAGACATCTGATGAAGCCATACGCCTGGCAAATGAGATCGGCTATCCTGTTGTTCTAAAACTCTACTCACATACAATTACGCATAAGTCGGATGTGGGGGGAGTAAAGCTCAACTTACACAATGAGTCGGAAGTGAAAGAAGCTTTTGATGAAATCCGTGCAGCTGTTTCAGAAAAAGACTGCTTGGGGGTCACTGTACAGCCAATGATCAAGCTATCAGGCTATGAGCTTATTTTGGGAAGTACAGTAGATGTTGAATTTGGTCCGGTGATTTTATTTGGCTCAGGTGGACAGTTAGTGGAAGTGTATAAAGACAGGGCGCTTGCAATCCCGCCTTTAACAACTACATTGGCCAAAAGATTAATGGAGCAAACAAAGATTTATCATGCTTTGCATGGAGTTCGGGGAAAAAAAGCGGTCGATATGACTAAGCTTGAGCAAATCCTTGTTCGATTTAGTGAGTTAGTTGTCGATCAGCCTTGGATTAAAGAGTGCGATATCAATCCACTTTTAGCAGATGAAGGGCACTTGATTGCTGTAGATGCTCGAGTGATCTTGCACGACCCAGATACAAAAAAAGAAGATCTACCCACGTTAGCAATTCGCCCTTACCCAATTCAATATATTGAGACATTTCAGCTTAAAAATAAGCAGACCGCAACTTTAAGACCGATCCGTCCAGAAGATGAACCTCTCATCATCAAGTTTCACAAAGATCTCTCTTTAGAAACTGTACGTCAACGCTATTTAAAGGCTGTTAATTATGAGGAAAGAGTTGCTCATGAACGGCTGGTTCGTATTTGCTTTAACGATTACGACAGAGAAATTGCCCTTGTTGTTGAAGCAAATCAAGAAATTTTAGGTGTGATCCGACTCACGAAAATAGCGGGAAGCCGCGATGCTACGTTTGCCCTGATTGTGAAGGACCAATGGCAAAATATGGGCATTGGAACCAAGTTGATGGAGAAAATATTAGAAGTTTCCAAGAAAGAAAACATCGAAAGAGTCTATTCTCAGATGCTCGAGGAAAATTTCCAGATGAAAAAGCTTTGTGAGCATTTTGGGTTTCAATTAAAAACAGAAGGTAAACTTATCTACGCAGTAAAAGATCATGATTGAAGGTAAAGCATCAGCGATAGGTACTGAAAAATATTTCAAGTCCCATCCGATCCATCCGTCTAAACAGCGCCAGTTCGATGGTGTAGCTGTTTCGGCCCTAGGAATGGGGACGTTACTTGGGTTGTGTGATGAAACAACGGATAAACAGTATGAAGAGACTCTGTTGCAGGCGGGACAAAGTGGGTTTAATTTCTTCGATACAGCAAATAGCTACCGCAACCAGCATAGTGAAGTGGTTTTAGGTAAAGTGATCAAAGGGTTGATCTCTCAAGGCATTGCGAGAGATGAAATTGTCGTAGCTACAAAAGGGGGATTTATCCCTTTTGAAGGGGTTTTCGAAGATTCTGTTCGGGCAAATTTTTTAGACAAAAAAATTATAGAGAGCAAAGAGGTAATCGCTGAGTCTCATTGCATGAGTCCCCATTTCTTAGATTACCAAATCTCTTCAAGTTTAAAAAATCTTGGGGTTGAAACCATAGATTTGTACTATTTGCAAAATCCTGAAGTGCAAGTTTCAGAAGTAGGTGAAGACGAACTCTACCGTCGTATTGAAGCTGCATTTGTCCTTTTTGAGAAAAAAGTTCATGAAAAAAAGATTGCCCGCTATGGGATCTCTTCATGGGATGGGTTTCGATTGAAAAAAGGGGGACTCGATCTTTCTAGAATTTTAGCTTGCGCTCAAGCTGCAGGGGGAGAAAATCACCACTTTAGGGCGATTCAAATTCCATTTAACTTAATTATGATGGAACTTGTGAAAAATAATAAAATTTTCCAGCAAGCAGAAGAGTATCATCTTGATATCATGGTGAGTGCGCCTTTAATGCAGGGGCAAATCAAAAGATTAAATTATCGGGCATTTGATCTTCTTCCAGAAGGGGAGAGCTATATGAACAGAGCCCTTGAATTTGTCTTAGCAATGCCTCAACTTTGTTCCGCATTTTGTGGAATGAGGAAAATTGAGCATTTTGAGGAAAATAAAAAAGTTCTCCAAAGCCCAAGTTGGTCTTATGATGTTTGGCGCCACTCATGTGAGGCAGTTGGAGTCAAAATTACTCCAAAAGAGGAAAAAGCGCCCCTAAAGTGATTTATAAAATCTGTAGGCAGTACTTCCAACGGCAAGCGATGCAAATAAGGGAACTGCTTTAAAGGCAAAAGAGCTTCCGACAGACCCTGGAGCTAGGCGAAGAAGAGCTGCAAATGCTCCAACAATCGAAATTGTTGTGCATGGAAGCGTGATCACATAGCTGCCAGATTTGAGATTTAAGTGAGGCTCAATGTATTGATTGAGAAAAAAGCCGACAGATGCCCCAGAAATCAGAGAAAAAGGGGATATTGCAAAGAGTGCAACTGTCGATACGGTAAATGCAAGAGTAACGAAATGCTTTTCTAAAAATTCGTCTGACCTTTCACTTAAGTTAGAGTTAGATCTACTTACTCCTACAGCCATTTGCAGCCTCCATTTTTACGGCGTAACTTATAACATGAGTGCTTAAAATTGGCCAGTTCGATAATATTTTTTTAACAAGCGATCGAACGACCGGAGTCTAAATGAAAAATGCACTTGTTCTAGGTTTTGCCATCTCAGTTGGATTTATTTTTTGGCTCCTTCCTGAACCTGCGGGTGTTCATGAAAAAGGGTGGGAACTTTTCGCCATCTTTGTTTCAACGATGATTGCAATCATTTTGAAGCCTTTACCCATGGGTGTTATTTCCGTCCTTGCTCTTACCGTGGCAACAGCAACCAATACCCTCACCTTTGCACAAGCGTTTAGCGGTTTTAGCAATGATGTCGTTTGGCTTGTTGTGTTTGCATTTTTCGTAGCTCGCGGTTTTATCTTAACTGGCCTCGGAAACCGCCTTGCTTATACGGTGATGAGCGTTTTAGGGAAAAATAGTTTAGGATTAGGTTATGGACTTGTTGCGACGGACTTAATTTTAGCGCCAACTATTCCGAGCGTAACTGCAAGAGTTGGCGGAATTGTATTTCCGATTGTTAAGTCTTTGTCTGAAGTGTTTACTGGAGCCTCGCACGATCCGAAAATGGGGGGCTTTTTATCCTTAACGGCCTTTCAAGGTTCAGCGATTACAAGTGCTATGTTTTTAACTGCGATGGCAGGCAATCCGCTGATAGCTGAGCTGGCGAGAGGACAAGGCGTCGAAATTACGTGGGCAAGCTGGGCGCTTGCTGCCTTTGTCCCTGGGATTTTAAGCTTAATTGCGGTCCCTTATGTAATGTATAAAATTTCCCCTCCAACGATTCGAAAAACACCGCACGCAAAGGCAATGGCTCACGAAAAGCTTAAAGCAATGGGGCCCATGAGACCTAAAGAGTGGATCATGCTTGGGACCTTTATTATGATGATTATTCTTTGGATTGCTGGACCTTTCATTGGGATGAAAGCTACAGTTGCTGCAATGATTGGACTCGGTATTTTTCTTTTATCTGGGATCATGACCTGGAGAGATGTTTTAAATGAAACGGGCGCTTGGGATACCTTCATTTGGTTTGCAACTTTAGTTACCTTGGCAGGATTTTTAAACACCTTTGGACTCACTCAGTGGTTCAGTCAGTGGGTGGTTGGGAATATCTCGGGCTTTTCTTGGGTGACAGGCTTTGTGATCGTCTCGCTGATCTATTTTTACAGTCATTATTTTTTCGCAAGTATTGTGGCCCATGTTGGAGCAATGTATGCCCCGCTTTTGATTATTGCAATTGCCTTGGGCACTCCGCCAGAGCTCGCCGCTTTAACTCTTGCCTTCTTCAGTAATTTGTTTAGCGGTCTTACTCATTATGGATCCGGTCCTGCTCCGATCTTATTTGGAACGGGCTATGTATCTGTATCTACCTGGTGGAAGATGGGTCTTTATGCCAGCTTTGTGAACATCAGTATTTGGATGATCATTGGCGGGATTTGGTGGAAGATCATCGGTCTTTGGTAATATTCATTGCATTAATTTAGCCCTCTTTACATATTCCAAATTATGCAGAACATGATTTAAGAATCGGGTTCTCTGTAGAAATCACCTTGTGGTTAGATTATGTTTAGAACGGCTTTTCTTCTATTTTTTTTAGCTGTTTTTGTTCCTGGCTCTAGCATGACGAAAACCTCGTCTGAGGAACCCATTCTTATCGAAGATGACTCTGCCAATTATGATGAAAATGGAGCTCCTTACTGGACAGGGCCTGGAATGTATTGGGGGATCCATATTAATAATGAAGATGAGTATTGGAGACACTACAACCAAAGGTATCCAAAACAAAATCAAGTGCAACCGATGCGTAGAGCCGGGGATGGCCGTCGGGGAGTACGCGGTGATGAAGGGGTTACTCGTGGCCGCCAATAATACAAAAGGAGTTGAAGGATGAAAAAGATTTTAGTGATGTTGTTCTTGCTTGCAGGAGTAAGCTCGCTCTCTGCGATGGTGCGAGCTGGCGTTGATATAGGCCCAGAAGCAGGCTATTACGACGATGGATATTACTACAATACTTGGTATGGTCCAGGTTGGTACTACGGGAATTACTATTCAGATTATCCATCTTATTATGCTTGGCAGCGCCGCTATTACAATGGTGCTCCCTATTACTGGCGCTATAGACACTATGATGGTGGTAGATATTATGGTCGCCACGAAAGACGCTATTATAGACGCCACTAAGAGATCTATTAAAGTTAGGTTCTGCCCCCAATTTTGAATTTATACAGCAAGATAGGGGGTATGGCCGTTCTCAAATTGATATTAATTCGACTTGGGGAGAGAATATACCTTGTGTAAAGGTGCATTTGTGTTCAGAGAATTCATTCCTAAGTCTTATCTTTATCTCAGATCTGGCTATACAGCCAGAATTTTTCGCAAAGATCTTATAGCTGGGCTTACGGTGGGAATTATTGCCCTGCCTCTTGCTATGGCCTTTGCGATTGCATCTGGAGTGCCTCCTGAGCGGGGTCTTTTTACAGCAATTATTGCAGGATTTTTGATTTCTGCGCTCGGTGGTAGTCGTATCCAAATTGGGGGGCCTACCGGTGCTTTTGTTGTCATTATCTATGACATCATACAGCGTAGTGGCTACGATGGTTTGGCGGTTTCTACACTTCTTGCTGCTGTTTTTTTGATCCTTTTTGGCTTGTTTCGGCTAGGTTCTTGGATTAAATACGTCCCATACCCACTTGTAACAGGGTTCACAACAGCGATTGCGGTCATTATTTTCTCTACGCAAATCAAAGATTTTTTTGGTTTAAGTATGGGAGTGCCTCCAGCTAATTTTATTGATAAATGGGTAGTTTATGCCTCCGTTTTTTCTACCATCCATTTTCCTACATTTTTTCTAGGCGCAGGAACTTTTGCTGTTATCCTTTTGGTTCGACGATTCATACCAAAGCTGCCTTGGGCCATTGCTGCCATCGTCTTTGGAACCTTACTTGCTTATCTTCTGAATCTTCCTGTTGAAACAATTCAGACGAAATTTGGTCAAATTCCAAACGAACTGCCCGTCCCTTTATTTCCCTCATTTGATCTTCCCGATGTGAAGCTCTCTATGCTTTTTATGGATGCAATGACAATTGCTTTTTTAGCATCGATTGAATCTCTTTTATCTGCGGTTGTGGGTGATGGAATGATGGGGGGGCGTCATAAGGCGGATTGTGAACTTGTCGGTTTAGGGATTGCCAATTGCGCATCGATTCTTTTTGGAGGGATTCCGGCAACAGGCGCGATTGCTCGGACCGCTACAAACGTGAAGACAGGGGCTCAAACGCCGATGGCGGGCATGATTCATGCGCTGACCTTATTTTTGATTATGTTATTTTTTGCCCCCTTAGTGAGTCAGATTCCTTTGACTTGTTTGGCAGCTATTTTGATCATGGTCTCATGGAACATGTCGGAAGCTGGTCACTTTATCAGTCTTTTTAAAACATCGGTTGGGGATATCGCGATTTTGCTTACAGCGTTTCTTCTCACTATATTTGTCGATATTACTGTAGCGGTTACTCTTGGGATGATTTTAGCTTCATTTTCCTTTATGAAAAGGATGAGTCTATTATCAAAAACTGTCCGTCTTAATACTGTTTTTCGAGATTCTCAAGAGGAATTCCCCGAAAGAACAGATCCTGATGCAATCAGTAATAAAACGGTTCCTTTAGGTGTTGAGGTTTACGAAATTGAGGGGCCATTCTTTTTTGGCGCGGCAGATATGCTCAAAGACATTTTAAACAACCTTGAAAGGCCCCCAAAAGTCTATATTCTCCGGATGCGCTACGTTCCATTTATCGATGCATCAGGGATGCATGCCTTAAATGAATTTTATCTAAATTGCGCTAAGGGCAATACAACTCTTATCCTTTCTGGTATCCAAGGCCAAACAAAAAAAGATCTCGATCGCTATGGGATGAGTGAGTTAGTTGGAAAATCCTATATCTTTGCTCATATAGATGATGCATTGGCTAAGGCAAAAGAACTCGTAAGTGTGGATGTTTAAAAATACCATTCACCTTTGTAGCCCGGACAAACTATTGGGAAAGCTTACCTTTTTTTGCAGAAGTCGGTAAGGCGTTTTGAAATGCGTGATTCGTTTGCTGAAGCACTGTGCTTTGTTTTTCGGTTGTTGAAAATGCAGTGGCTGTGGAAAGTAAATAAAATCCAGAAAGACCTATAAACCATTTGCTAGCTAACAAAATATCTCCATGCTCTGATGCTTCCTTCATTTTATTAGCCATATAGGCAGAGATCGATAGCGTTGGAGTCGTGATTAAAGTAAATGGGTGCTCTTTCACTAGCTTTATTGCGTAATTAAGTGGATTGATTGTGCTCATTTTAGTCTCGTCTGGGTAGACCGTTGAAAAGGTCGGTAACATCTTTAAATATTTGTGTTTTTTCTTTGTCCGCTTTAAGGCGATACATGCAGCCCAAACGGTCGTAATACTCAATTAAAGGTTCGGTTTCTTTGTGATATGTTTGTAATCTTTTTTGTACTGTTATTTCCTCTACATCGTCTTCTCTTTGATACAGTTTTCCTCCGCATTCATCACAGTTTCCGTTTTTAGGGCGATTATAGACCGTGTCATAAGTGTGCCCACATCCGTAACATGCGATTCGTCTCTTAATTCTTTCGACAACAGATGAATCAGGAAGGTCAAAGTAAAAAGCATAAATGCGAGTTTTAAGGGGTCCCTGTCCCTTCCTCAGCTCTTCTGCTTGAGCTAAATTTCTTGGAAATCCATCTAAAATAGCCCCTCTGTCGCAATCACTTTCTAATAGGCGATTGTTGAGAATATCTAAAATAAGCTTTTCAGGGACAAGGATCCCCATTTCTAGATATTTTTTTACTTGTAAACCGTGCGGTGTTTGCTCATGCATATGCTTTCGAAGCAAATCTCCTGTAGAGATGTGGGGCAATTTCGACATTTTGCTTAAGGGCCCTGCGTGCGTCCCTTTTCCAGATCCAGGTGGCCCTATCAGAGAAATACAAATTCTTTCGATTGCTGTTCGAGGATTCTCATATTTACGGTAAGTATGAGCGCCCATGAGAGTTTTCAGTGTGGATTTATATTTGGATAGAGTCGAAACGCATGCCATTTGTCACCTCTAGTAAGTTCGATCTAGATAATAAGGCCAGCCTTATTTACTGTGCTGGCGCCATTGGTATAGCTTCAATCACATCGTGAAATACTTGAGATTTGTCGTTTTGACTATCGATCTCGTGAAGTACTTCGGACTTTTTAGAGTAATATTCAATGAGAGGTTCAGTCTGTACTCGGTAGACTTCTAAACGTTTTTTAACAATCTCTTCACAGTCATCTGCCCTTTGATAGATTTGCCCATTGCAAAGATCGCAAACCATCTCTTTTTTTGGTGGATCAAATTTTTTGTGATAGGGACGCCCACACTCTTTACACGCAATACGACCTGTAATCCTTTCGATAATTGTGGAATCAGGGAGGTTGAAATTAAGGGCTATGACTTTATTTGATTCGATCCGTTCATCAAGTGCTTTTGCCTGAGCGATGGTTCGAGGAAATCCATCTAAAATATATCCACCTTTACAGTCAGCCCTTGAGACGCGATCAAACAGCATGTCTAATACAAGCTCATCGGGGACAAGTTGACCCTTGTCGATAAATTCTTTGGCTTTAACGCCGAGTGGGGTTTGACCTCGAATGTGCTCTCGGAAAAGATCTCCCGTTGATATGTGGGGGAGATGTAGCTCTTGGCTTAATGGCCCTGCGTGTGTCCCTTTTCCTGAGCCGGGAGGGCCCATTAAAATGATGACAAGAGGTTTATTTTCTGAGCGATTCGTTGTAAACGTCTCGCCAGCAGATAGAGCGCTGAGCATAAAGACAAATCCAGTAAGCCATTTCATAGGAACAATGGGATATAATAAGCGAGCCCGATAGAAAAATTCAAGGGTGTTTTTTTACGAAAAATTGATGTGGAATGTTTTTCCAGTCTTGATGGAATTGCTCACTGCACAATCCTTGATAGCCCCATCGAGGAGTTTGCGAGCTTTTTCCTGATCTGAGGCTCCCGAAATATCTAGGAATATATCGGCTTGCGTCATTGCAAATCCACTTTGACCACTTAGTTTGTCTAAAGTGAGGTCCACTTTTCCTTTGATTTCCTGAAATCCGACATTGCCTTTTTCGCAATAGACCTTAAAGGTTGCAATCAGGCAGTTCAGAAGTGAAATTGCAAATAGATCTTCTGGAGAATAGCCGCCGCCAGGTCCCATAAATTCAGGGGGAATTGCTGAGGGAATAGGGGGGAGATCATGGCTGTTCGCGATCCACTGGCTACTTAAGCCTGGTTTCGCTTTTGCCTCAACTTCGAATTTCATTGGAAATTTGATCATACTTACTGGGATAACATGTGAGGACGTTTATCGTCACCAATTTTCTTGAAATATTGTCAAAAATCAAGTATAATTTTGATACCTATTTGGAGAGTATAATGCGTGATCTAGGACAACAAATCTTACTCGATCTTTCTAAAGGCTTAGGTTTTGGCCTTCTTTATAATCCCGTTATTGGTAAGGTTCCTAAAGAGCACTATCCTATTACTCTTCGAATGCGCCGCTGTCGCCGTTTTAGCGCGACCCCACCTAAGTAAATTGCTTATTGAGCTTTTTTGCCTACCTAAGCGATGAAAAAATGCTTGTATAAACTTGGCTGAAGTGCTAAACCCACTACTCTTTGTTGAATCAATTTAAGAGGTATGGCTTGACGCAAGCTCTTCCCTACTCTAAAACAAGTTCCCTAATTTTTGATGAGAGTTTAGAATTATCAATGGTTCGTTGGCTCGATCGCCTGAACGCTAAAAGGTTAAGCTGGGAGCAATTTTTGCAGAAAATTAAAGACCCTCTTTCTCTATCTCGAGTCGCAACAACGCAAAAAGGGAGCTCACTGCTCCATTTAGCGGTTTTAGACAATCGTCTCGATGTGATTCAAATATTGAAAAAAGATCCTAGTTTAAAGATGAAACGCGATGCATATGGTTTGAGCCCTATTGAACTTGCTAAATTTTTGGATCGCAAGGAGGCTCTTAAACTTTTAGATCCTCTTGCTGAAGTAGCTACGTTTCCGAATTTGCCTGAGCTGGAAAAATTTGAATACTTGACCCACCCCGTTTTTGAATCAAAAGAGGGCCTCGCCCAAGTTTTAGCGCTGACTGATAAAGCAAAAGAAGAAGACACAATCCCTGCTGAAAAAATATGGATGGGCGTTTACTTTGACAAAGAAATACGTGGAGGAAGCCATCCTCCAGTTTCGATTCAACATATTGATGAGGAAATAGGCTATGGCGTTTTCGCCGACAAAAAGATACCAGCCTGTGCGTTTGTTGGAGAGTACACAGGTGTTGTTCTTGCAAAAACCCCTCGTCAGCTAAAAGACAAGACAAACTGTCTCAGATATACGATGTGGGAAGGGAAAAAAAATTTTGCTATAGACGCAGAAGAAAAAGGGAATTTTACCCGCTTCATCAATCATAGTTCAAATCCAAACCTCTGTTTGCAATCTGTATATTTAGGTGGGATTCCCCGCATGATTTTTGTTGCCCTCAGAGAAATTCGTGCGGGCACTCAACTAAGCTTTGATTACGGCCCTCTTTACTGGAAAAACCTCCCAGCCCCTAAAGATCTGCTCGATGATTTTTAAAAAAGATGAAGTTCAACTTTCTTTAGCCCAGTTTGAAAAATCAAGTGGCGCGAAATGGATTACGCAGCTTTCCTTCGAAAATCCCAAAATTTTAGGAGCCATAGAAAAAGAGGGGAGAAAACTGTATAAAAAAGGGGAGATGACTCTTGAGCAAACGTGGTTTGGTAAATACTACGGAAAAGAGATCCGTTCCTCCTTTACCCCTTCGCTTGAAATCCGCTGGATAGATGAGACTTTAGGGTGGGGCGTTTTTGCTCTCGAAAACTTAAAAAAAATGCAGTTTGTCGCAGAGTATGTCGGAAATGTCCGAAAAAGACGACGCCACGATATTAAAAATGCTTACTGCTTTGAGTATGTTCTTGTTCAAGGAATCGGCTCATCTTATACAATTGATGCACTCGATCAGGGGGGCGTCTCACGCTATATCAATCATAGTGAAAATCCCAATTTAAACTCAGCTTTGGCAACCATTGATGGGGTAAGTCACGTAATTTTATACGCGAAAGTACCGATTGCTAAAGGCGAGCAGCTTTGTTATGATTACGGCCCCGATTACTGGTCTAAGCGGACGGCCCCAAAACCTTTATGAAACTGTTTTTCTTTTTATTTTTGACCTGCGGACTTTTTGCAACGGTAAACGAGCCTTTGCGCTGTGAGGTGTTTTCTGGATACCGCAATGACAGAATCCATTGGCATTTGCAGAATGCAGGGGATGGGGGAGCTCTTACCTATAGAGAACTTTATCGCGATATTCAGTACTGGGAAAATGGACTTACTCTTAAGGTAATTCATAGAGATCTTACGTTTTATATGCGCGGGTCTTATGGAACATTTGGCAGGGGGACCGTTTCTCAAAGATACCCAAATATCACATCGCGATTTCACTTCGATACAGAAGGTTGGACCGCCGATGCAGTTGGTTACTTTGGCTATGCGGTTAATCTAACTGCAGGGAGAACCTACAAAGTACTTCTCGTCCCCTTAGTGGGCTATTCCGCCTATTTTGAACAGCTCAGGAGAGGGGATTCAACACAAACGTTAGGATCTTTTTCAACATCTCTTCCAGGGACATTTCGCCTTGTTTGGAATGGTTTTTTAGTGGGAGCTGGTATCACAGTAGAGACAACGGGAAGGTTTGTTTTTAATGTGGGATATTCACATCACTTTATCCACAACCGTATCCATACTAAATTCAAAAATTCTACGGTTTTAATGGAGTCGGTCAAGACAAGTTCAGGGGGTAACGGGGGACAAACTGGCTGGGCTCAAATAGACTGGATTGCCGATCGGTTGTGGCGAATAGGGATAGGGAGTCAAATCCACTATTTTTCAACACGCGTTGTCGATGCGAAAATTGAGCAATCAAATGTTCCAAGTTTTTCAGAAAAACTTAAGCTCCGCTGGACCTCTGTTTCTGGCTGGGCGCAAATATCGAGGCAATTTTGAATAACCCCCATTCTTACCCAAGACCTCCCTCTAAAGAGCAGCTCATCATGGGCTCTCATGCAATCGATGAACTGTTGCGCTTTGCTCCAGAAAAAATTGTGAAAGTTTACACAGTAGCTTCTAAGGACTCTCCCGTTCTGAAGCTCTGTGAAAAGGAAAAGATTCCAATCACCTTTGTGAAGATGGATCAACTCACTAAGATGGTCGATTCCGACTCTCATCAAGGGCTTGTAGCTCAGATAAAGCCTCGGAAATATCTCGATGTGAAAGAATTCCTAAAGCAAGCTGAAGAAAACTCCTTAGTCCTCATGCTCGATCAGATCTTCGATCCTCAAAACTTTGGCGCCTTAATCCGTAGTGCGGAGTGTTTTGGTGTCTCAGCTGTTGTATGGTCGAAAAACCGGGGAGCCGATTTAACCCCAGTTGCAGCAAAAACAAGCTGCGGAGCCAGTGAGCTCATCCCACTTATCCGGATTTCTAATCTTGCTACGGCGGTTGATCAGTTTAAAGACGGCGGATTTGAGGTTGTGGCCTCTTTATTAGAGCCAACCTCTGAATCTGCCTTTGGATTTAGCTACTCTTCTAAAACGCTCCTGATAATGGGCTCGGAAGGGGAGGGGATTCAGCCTCTTTTGCAAAAAAAAGCCGATCGTTCGATCTATTTACCGATGAAGGGAAAGGTGGCTTCGTTAAATGTTGCTCAGGCCGCGTCAGCTTTGCTTGCGCTTTGGAGCTTTGGGCCAAGGTAAAGAAACGCTTGTTTGTCCATGGCTAGAGAGCCAAACAGCAACGTCGATCTCTAACGTTTTTGCTTTTGCAATTACCTCTTCAATTTCGTCCCAAGTCTCTGAAAGACTCGCCTCATCGAGCAACGTTAAGAGGCTGTTATAGTAGCTGCTTTCTAAATCGACCATCCCATCGTCGACGCAACGGGTCAAGTTGGTGAGGATCGCCTTAAGGTTGTCTATCGTATCACTCTTAGCATCAAGAAATTCAAGAATACTAGGATCTTTCGCCATAATACACGCTCTAGTTAATTTTGATTATATCCAATTTCGCATTTAAATACTAATTAACTAAGGCGTGTGATTATTTACATAATTTGCTGAACAACTTCTGCGATTAATATAAGAATTGCAAAAGTCATTAGGACGATCAAGGTTATTTTACCGCCAGGAAGTTGGTCTTTTTCTCTTGGGTAGCGTTTGATGTACCTGCCGACCCAAGCGAGAAGCGGAGGCATAAGGCCGAATAGAAATGCGCAGCTGATTCCACCAGCGTAGCCGAGAGCAACGAGGAAGATATTGGGCCAGACAATGGCAATCACCATCGGGATCCCAAATACGACGCAAGTGAGGATGAATCTATGAAGACCATCTCGTTTCCACTTCAAGCCATCTCTCAAAAAGTCGAAGAAAGCGAGCGCTAGGGGGATAAAAGATGTTGTCAGAGCAAAGAAAGCAAAATACTTTCCAATGACAAACACTTGGGGGACTAACTCTTTCATAGGTCCAATCGCATTTTGGCCTTGCTTACTTGCTTCGATAAGGCCGCCAGCACCTTCTGCAGGAATGATCCCTAAAATGGCCAATTCCCAAATGAGGTAGATCACAAGAGGGATCGAGGATCCGAGAAAGATTGCCAAGCGGACCTTTTTGGCATTTCTTTCCATATAGGTCATCAAAGTCGGGATGATGACCTGATAGGTAAATGCAGTGAAAAGGATCGGTAGGGCAAGCCAGGCTTTGCCCCAGTTTGCATAGGATAAATTTGTAATTTCAATCTTGTCCACAGAGACAGCTAAAAATGCAAAATAGGTGATGACGACTCCGCTGATCAAAAACATGTTGAGCCGATCTACTGAATGGGCACCTAAATACACAACGGGAGCAAGCACGGATGAGTAGATGATAACAGCTGCCCAGTTGGGGAGATCCCAGCCCGTGATATCGAGGATGACAGAGCCGCCTCCAGCAGCATGGGCGATCATGACCGTTACGAATAAGAAAAGGTATACAACCCAAAAAACATTGCGGCCAAGAGGCCCTAAAATCCGCTCAGCCATTGAAATAAAGCTGCTGTCCTTGGGCATCCAGAGACACACTTCGACAAGTAAAAGCCCGGTGCAGAGCATAAATGCCCAGCAAATGAGGTAAATAATCGCGGACGGGACAAATCCTCCAGCGCCAGTTGCAACTGGTAATGCGAGCATCCCAACGCCAATTGTCGTTCCTGCAATGAGTAAGGTTCCTCCCACTACGTGGCCTAAAGAGTGGATGATTCTCATAGTATCTCCTTCATATTTGCTAGCCATAATACCCATTTTTGAGGAAAATGAAAAACTTTAAATCTATTCTTGGACAATAGGAGTTTTTTTATGGGCTTAAAAATCTTCCCGTTTCTCATCTGTTTTTCTCTGATTGCAACAGAGAAACTAGAGCTTCAAAGAGAAGATTCCTCAGAGCTCATCTGTTACTGCGATCTCCCTTCAAAGGCTCCTTTTCCGATTACACTTATTTTGCCAGGATCTCAAAAAGAGACCTCGCTACGCACCCACAACTCTCTAAAAAATGATCTTTTGAAAATCAATAGCTGCGTCCTTACCTTAGAAAAGCGGGGCGTGTCGGAAGGGAAAGTCGATGACAAAGAGTTCGTCGAGCATCTTTCCTTAACGGACCGGTTTGAAGATCATCTGCTCGTGCTCACGCAACTTGAAAACGGCCTAATTCCTGGCTGGAATGGAAAGATTTCTCTGTTAGGGCAGGGGGATGGGGGGAGAATTGGCGCAAAAATCGCAGCTACAAATACAAATATATCTGCCCTCATCCTGATCGCAGCTGGTGGTGGCTGGACTCCACTTCAAGAAGCGCTTTATTCATTTCGCTCTGAGATGGTAGATCAAGGCTACTCACCCCAGTATATCCATGGATTTCTCGTAAAGGCGCGCCAAGAGTTCGCACAGGCCCAAGAGCTTCCCAAGGCGAAGCATATTGCATTTGGGTATAGTTATAAATACTGGGACTCACTCATAAATACGCATCTGATCGAAGATCTAGCTAAGCTAAAGTGCCCGATCTATTCAGTCAATGGGATTAAAGATGACCGCGTGCCCATTGAAAGTGTCGATGAAATGGCAAAATACCTTAAAGACAAAGTGACATTTATCCGCAAAGAGAAGATGGGAAGAGAGATCATTCAAGATCACGAGATCTATGAAGAGGCAATCTCATGGCTGGAAAAGTCTCTGTAGGAAGAGGTCGGTTTAACATAACATGTATTATCAGACGTTAAAAACGGGCCCCCTCGGCAAGGAGTGGGTGTCTAGAGCCGTAAAGAAAAGCTCGAGTTATTTAATAGCTGAGCTCTAAACTTTTTGCCTTTTGGCAGTTTTTGGGTTGGCTTGCATATCGAGTCTTCTAAGATACCTATCGGCTTCTTTATCATCTTGTGCGGCAGCAAGCTCTAAGTATCTTCTCCCCTCCTCAATATTTTTCTCTATACCCGTCCCTTCAACCAAGCAAATTCCAAGCGCACGCTGTGCTGGGGCATGCTCTTTGTCTGCGGCTAGTTTAAAAAGGTTTACGGCCTTTACGAGATTTCTTTCAACGCCTTCTCCCACTCCATAGAAGCTGCCTAAAGCAAACTGGTGGTAGGGAGATTCTTGAGCGGCTCCTGCTTCTGCCCAAAAAACAGCCCTTTTGGGATCTTTTTTTACTCCAATTCCACCAAGATAACATTCTATTAAGCAAGCTTGGGCAAGAAGAACCCCTTTTTCTGCTGATAATTCAAAAAGTCTTACAGCTTCTTTGAGGTCTTTTTTAAACCCTATTCCTTCTCGGTAACAAAATGCTAGCTGAGCCCGAGCCTCATCTTGAATAGCCTCTTCCTTTATTGCTCGTTCAAAAATTTCTGCTGCACCCTCGGGACCTTTTCCAAAGCCTTCTGCATAACAAATACCTAAGGGAATTAGAGCGTTGAGATTTCCTTGTGCTGCAGCATTTTCAAAAAATCTTACGGCTTTTTCACGGTCCACATCAGTTCCTTGAGCAGAAAAATAGCAATACCCCGTGCTATGCTGAGCGTTCACATGCCCTTGTGCTGCAGCAAGCTCATAAAGCTCTAGCGCTTTTTTATAGTTCTGCTCCACTCCTTGGCCAGAGTAATAGCACTCACCCAACTGGTATTGAGCGTTTGGATCTCCCGCTAAACTATCTTTATACGCCCTCATAAAGTTTTGCGATTCAGGATTAAAATCTAGTTCGCAATGAAGAGAGAATGTTTTTTCTTTGAACTCATCTAAAGCAAGGCAGTATAGCTTTTCATGCGGCTCTCTTGTTAAGGGATTGACAATCCTCCCTTGAGTACAAATATAGGATAAAAGCTCAGAAGCATTAAAAAAATGACAAAAGGTTTTTTCAGCAACATCGGAAACCATCATTGCAAGCAAATAAACAGGGGTCTTGCTAGCATCAATAGCCGTTTGATAGGAATCAAGGGAAATAGACTCGTTTTCACTGGCGTCAAACGTTTCTGGCAAACCTCGCCCGTTCCCTAAAAAACTTAAATCAAGTCTGTATTTGCTGCTGTCTACTGGATTGCTCATTTATGCCTCATTATCAGAGGTATTATAAGGAAGTATACTATAATTTTCAACTAAACAATTAACTTTATATTGATATCGGCGCTTTAATAAATAAATATTTTTATCGGGATAAGTGTTTGCTAGTAATTCTAGCAGCCTGCTTTTTTGGTAGCAGATTGAACTTTTACCATCTGAAAGTTTTTAAAATCGGATGGAGCTCCAGCCGCATATTGCCCCCCCCCTTTTTTGAAAAACTTCTGTGAAAAATTGATGCCGATCGAATAGACTTTCAAATATTTTTTATTGGGAGGGATTAAATGGCAGTCCGGCTTCAGTTTTCTTCGAACCATCTATGTGATATTAAATCGTGGCTTGAAAATGGGCATTGCGTCTCTCTTGAAAGCAATACAATCAAAAGACACTTCCATCAGGCAATCCCCGATGGTAAAACAGATCTGCAAGAGCGCTTAATTGTTCACCTGAACGTGGGAAGGCAGGTTGGGATCCTAAATGATGGCGAATGGGATCGGGTTATTAAAGATGCGGGTTTTGTGGAGTGTATAGCTTGCCCCAAGAACACGATACATTCCCGTAGGCTAAAGCTCTAGTATCCTTAAATATCACTTTTTTCCTCTCGATCTTCATGAGAGTTAAACCCTGCCATATGGAAAATGATTGGAATTATATTTCTTTCAAACATGTCGCTATAAAAAAAGTGAGCGTTAAGATCTGAAGCTTCTTGAGATTCTGCATCTCCAATAAGGAAAAAAAAGGGGCTTTCCTTTATGGCTAACTTGTATTGTTCTTCTAGTTCGCTTAATTTTTCATGTAAAAACCTTATCCTATCAACTTGGTTATTTACATGAATTGAATTGATGTATTCGCGCATTTGGTGAAAATGACGATCTCCCGCCTGGATGAGAATTTTGAACGTCTTTAGTGGATTAAATCGACGCTTGTAACTCCCCTTGATTGCGCACTCAATTGGACTGAGCCCTTGACTGAGGATAATTTGAGCTCCCTCATCCACTAAAGCCTCTAATACATCGCTATGGCCTTTCAGCGCAGCTAGATGAAGAGCGGTTTCATTCACTCCGCGCCTTTGCGCATTGATATCTGCCCCTTTTTTAATGAGGTTGATTACCCCCTCAACGTTTCCAATTTTAGCAGCGATATGTAATGGTGTTCTCCCCTTTTCATCGCACTCGTTGATGTCATAGATACCTGTATTTAATACAAGGTCTAAGGTTTCTTTGCTTCTTAACCTTGCAACATCGTGCAAAAGGAAGGGGCGTCTGTCTTTTAATCCCTCAAGCCCCCTTGCTATTTGTGCCCTGATTACTAATCTCTTCCCAAACTCTAAAATGCGACTCGGTATTTTTTTTTCTGGGATCGTAGGAAAAAGCTCAGTTGGCTGGCCGTAATTATCAGGTTCTTGGATAAAGGGATTGTTACTTGAAATTGCTGACATATTGTTTTTAATAATTAAGATTATAGATATTATATCGCAAATAATGGAAATTATTCAACCTTGAATCAATATATCGTACTTACCTGACTATAAGCTTGTTAAAAGAAAAAATATTGGCGGGATAGGCTCATAATAGATATGATCATGCCCCTTTTAAAAACAAAGGAGTTTTCATGTCATCCTTACCAGCGATTTACTCAGGGCTATCATTAACAAATGAGTGGGAAGTGGATATTGATGGGGATAAGTTCTCAAACCAAGAGCCAATGTGGGTGATTGATCAATCCACCGGGGAAAGATACCTGAATGAATCGGATGCGACAATACGGAGAAAAGGCGGCTTGCTTGCCATTTTTTGCTGTATCCCTAACCTAGGTACTTCTCTCATGTCAATGGGTGGTCGTTTTCTGGATCTTACCTGTATTCCTGATGAGTCTGCAAGAAATGAAAGTAAGGAGACTAAGATTGCGAAGATGATTTATGCGCCAATAACCTATCTTGGTATGCAGTTTGCCGCTTGTTACGCATGCTTAGGGAACCCCAAAGACGGAAGAAAGCTTTTTACTCAATTAGAGTCGATCCAATACGGCGATACAGACTCATTTGCCCCCTGCTTTAAGCCTCAAGCAAAAAAGCATCTGCTCGGAGGGAATCTTGAAATGCACAATAGCTACTAGCTAACTGATATAGCGCTTGCGAAAATGAGTGAGCGCATGATAACTTACCCGTTTTTTAAAGAAGGAAACTTATTATGATTGCAGTGACCCCTACAGTTGTACCACACACTCAGCCCGCACAAGCTCCTATGGCACCGCAAGAAAAAAAAGTTATGAGCGCGGCTATGAAAGCATTAAAAGGGGTTTCGCAAGAAGCTCTTGCGTATCATTCTCGACAACATCTTTTAAAGGCCAATCGCCTTGACGGCCTCCTAGAAATTATTCGCGAGGGCTGCGCTGAGAATGTTGAGCCAGATTGGGAAACTGATGAAGTAAAAAACAGCAAAGACCCTTCCCTCAAATTACAGACTTTAATAATGGACTTTTACAATGAAAGAGCTCGGCTAAGGATGGCCATTAAAAATAATGATTTTGACTCTTCTGAACTCAAAGAGTATCTTCGAGATCAAGGATACTCACTTGAAAAGCTTCAGGCTCAGTGTGAAGAGGATGGCAGGTCACTTGCCGATGCACTAGCCCAAAATTGTATACGTGATGGCGATACAGAAGTTTGGAGCATGCTCCCAGATGATTTAGTGCAAGATTACAAAGTCAAACTTCAGACAGATTATAAAATAGAAAGAGCTTTTTCAGCGTTTTTGGCAGAGGCCGCTATTACCAAAAATTAAAGTCTTGTTCTGAGGCGTCTTCTTGCATTCGATCAGCTTCGCGATTGTAGCCGTTGACGTACCCTTCTTTTTCGGCACGCAATCGAATCTGGCGGTAGTATTTAGAAGTCGTTCCTACAAGAACAGAATTTTTAAATGTGAGGGGGGGCTTGTTTTGGTAAAACCAGATATCGTAGATGTCTTCGTCAAGTCGGTAGGTCTCGTATCGATTGGGAGAGCCTGCGATATTGGTCACTTCCGTTTCAGTCATCCCAATTTGGACTTTATGCATTGATTGACGTTTTGCCAAAGGCTCCTGTGAGCTGATTTCTGATTCTGCTTGCATTTCAGTGGGTAAAATATCTGCAGTTTTTGCGCACGCTCTACATTTTAGTTTAAAATATCGATCTTCGCTCATGCCGATGAAGGCTTGATTTCGAAAAACAGCCGGAGTTTGGTGTTGAGGGATGATCGAAGTTGCCCCTGTTTTACTCGGGATTGTATCAAAGTAGAAAATGTCGTAGATATCCCCATTGAATACAAACGAGTCGGTTTTTGTCGGCTTTCCATATAGGTGAACTGCTTGTTCCTCATTCATTCCGTAAACTAGGTCTTTGGGTGTAGTTTGCGGTTTGCACGGGTTGCATGGCGCTTCAGTTGTGTGCGTCGGCACTTCTTTCGGTTCTGGAATTTCAAGCGGCGCTTTTTTTCTGACTTGTTTTTGAGGGCTATTGGGCCCTGCTGGAATTAAAGTTGATGGAGATTTAGTTTGCGTTTTGGGGTGTTGATTTGGCTCAGGACGAAGCGCTTTTTCAAATTCGATATCTTCTACTTCGTGAGTTTTGGGTTTTGGTGGTGGCGGGGTAATTTCAGCCACTTCATCAGCCTCCGCTTTCATCGCATAGTAATACCAGTAGTAGCCCGTTCCAACAAGGACGCCATTTTTGAATGTAAGAGGCGTTAGATTTTGTGGGACCATCCGGGTTTGATCAAGTCCTGTTGCCCGAGTCACATAAAACCAGACGTCATAGATATCATCTTTAACCTGAAAGGACTCATAGCTATAGGGCTTATGCATAATCTGGAGCACTTCCCTTTCGCTCATCCCTTTGTTAATTTTTGCAATGTGATAAAGATTTGTGTCCGACATTGCTTGGTATTGCAAACCATTGCTAGTCATGCACCCTGCAACGCAGATGCCAGATAAGATAAACAAATAGCTTTTCATAGATGTATCGCCCTTATTTTTGAGCAATACTGCAACTAGATATGGATGTCAAGAATTGTTGTTCTCATCATCTTCTTCATCGCGCGAGAAGAGCTTTTTTCTCCTCTTCTTTTTCTTTGTAGAAGGGAGATTGCGAAGTGGTGGCGTAAATGGGGCTGCTGGTAGGGCCGTTTTTTCAAAGGAGACGACTTTCGGGTTAGGGACAGATTCGAGCAGGGAAGAAATAGGATTATCTTTTAAAAAGGGGTCCCCTTCTTCCAATACGTCCCTTAAAATAACCCCCTCCCCTCCCCTCTTTATGACCTGCTCTGACGAAAAGGCTTTTAGATCTTGCTGATAGGGCTTGCGGGGGACCTCATGAAAAGAGGTAAGTTTTTGTAAAAGCTCTTGGCGAGACGAACGCGGTAGAGGATGTCGGAAGCTTTGTATGGGCTCATTTTCCGATAAGTCTTCAACAGAGCCATTGATCGCCTCGACCATTTTTTTTAGCTCGGGCTGAATTGATTTCAACGTTTGTCGAATTGGCTCTTGCGCGGGCTCTTGAATCTGTTTCGATGTACAAAGCTTTCCAATTGCACCTCGGACCTGTCGCAGTAAAAGACTCGCCTGTTTGACAATAGGCTCAAGGGTAAGTGAGCCTTTTTTAGTCCTATCTCCAGCTTCATCACCCACCCAAGTAGTGACTTGCTCTTGTATAGTTTGCAGTCTGATTAAAAGCTCTTCTACACTTCTCTTTTGAAGTGAGACGTTTATTTCCGAACCATTCAAGGCAAACCGCTTGCTCAAAAAAAATGAATTGGGAATTTCATCTTTGATGAAAGGCTCCAAAGCCTCCACTAAACCGAGGAGGATTTCATTTGGCTCCGGTAAATCTACATAATTTGATTTCATAACTTTTAAAAAAGGCCGTTGAGAACAGATTATTGGCGAAGGAAATTAAAAACAATCAAATTATGAATAGATAAACCTTCTCTAAAAAACGGGACCGTAAAGACGATTGAGGCTTTCCTCCGCTTTCAGGGCCAAACTGAGTTTTTCTTCTTTTGTGAAATTTGGACTCGTTTTGATTACATGTAAAAATGTGAGAAACCGATTAAGTCGCTTCCTATTAGGATTAAAAAGGGCGTCCGTCAGAAACAAGCATAAGTTTAAAGGACTGACTATGCGCATATCTGAATTTTCTACCACAAATTTAAAGTACTCTTCATTGTAATCTTCAGCTAAAGCGAGGTACACAAGGAGGGCCTTTCCGTCATACGTCACGTTTTTGAGCAGCGGAGCTTGCTCTTCTTTTAGTTCATCAGAAAGTTGAGATTTCTTCTTCCGAGAAACATATTCCTTGAGCAGGTCAATATCTCCTTTTTCTATCGACTCTTTTAAAAGATCATCCAATGTGCGAGGAAGGCTATCTTTTATCTCCTCAAGCATGATTTTGCTCTCTATGGGTAGAATCTCGATATTTTCCTTTTTTTCATTGTCTTCAAGCTTGACTTCTTTCTCTCGCAATTTTTTTAAGAATCCACAATAATATCGTTTGTCTTTATCTCCAAGTTGTGAACTCGATTGGATCAGATCCATAAATACATTGAGTTGTTCAACTCGTTTTCTATCATAAAGAGCCGATATGGTATCTTTACATATACTTTGGCAGCTACTTATGTCTGAGCGCATGACCACAAATCTAAAATACTCTTCACTGTAATTTTCAGATTGAGCAAGATAAACAAGAAGTGGTTTTCCTTTAAACTCTACCCTATCGAGTTCTGGCATCCCCTCAACAACTTCTTGATCATTTACAAGTAATTGCTCATTTCTTTTCGCAATAAAATCTTTTAGCAGATCAACGTTCTGTCTTTTGATCGATATTTCTAAGTATTGATTCATTAATCTTTGTAATTGTGAATCAAGGTCATCGTAACCAATTTTTTTTAAAACTTGATCATTTGAATTCACCTTTACTTCTTCTTTTTTCTCATCATCATTTTCAATAACGGGTTGGACATTGTGTTGATGCACTTTGTTTAAAAGCTCACAAACTAGATCAAGCTTTGTTTTCTCTTGCATCAATGCGAGCCTAGCATTTTTGCCCACATCAATAGCTGCGAGCGCACGCTCGAGTTTAGGATTGTAAGGCCATTTCTGCAATTGCGGGGCGGCAGCTAGATTGCGTCTTGCAGAGCACAAACATTTTCTTGCAAAACCGTACAAAGAATATCCAATCATACAAGTTCCTGCAGCAAAATAGGCTTTGCGCGAAACATTGTTTTCAGACTGATCAGATGCCATCCCTAGTGCAATTGCTACAGCACCTGCAGAAAGTGTAAATAAATTATTTGAAATAGACATAGTATTTCCTTTTAATCAATTACCAGAAATTATACATCATATGTTGTTATAAATTAAGATGAATTATGTGTTTTTGTATATAAGAAAATTTGTTGGTTTGATTAAAAAAATAAATATTTTGAATAGATGGGTAAGCCTGCATAGATAAACCTAATATTTCCAAGCTATGAGACTATCCCATCCATATTTTCTGTCTGCGTTTCGAACACTAGTGAATCGTCAACTAATTTTTGAAACTCTTCCGGGTGTAGCATGATTTTTTGTTCAAGCTGTCTATAATAGTATTCATCATCATCCGTGAGGTTTGGGCTGGATTTGATCACCTCCCAGAATAGATGACGCTCATTCATGTCTAAGTTAGAGCAAATATGTATTAGCACACGCTTTCCCAAGGGGTTTCTTGGTCGCAAATCAGCTTTTTCGGCTAGAGCCTCGAATAAATCATCGCTGAAGAACCTCTTTTTAACAATGTACTCCAAGGGGGTCATTTTTCCTACTACAGCGTCACCAACTCTCGCCCCTTGCTCAATCAATGCTTTAGCTGTCTCTTCCCGCCCTAGTAAAATAGCAATATGTAACTTCTGTGTTAATAGATCCTTTCGCATCTTCCCGGCTTGAGCTTCAGTTTCTTCCCTAGCCCTTCTTGCTTGAGTAAAGGGGATGTTCGTAGGTTTTTGTATGCTGTAAGTTGACATATTATTCATTGTAGATATTTTTTTAATTATTATACATTGTTTTGTAATTAAAATAAAGAGATTGGTTTGCCATTTTTTCGAGAATTTAGCCCCCGCCATCCTTTCGATAGAATGTGAAAGGTGCCAAGTCAAACTCGCTTCTCCCTTCAAAAGCGAGGTCTGCGCAAATTTTTCCAAGAAGAGGAGTTAATTTAAAGACCCACCCCCGACTATCACTGCATCAACTTTTTTCAGTTTTTTTTCCGATTTGTACATCCAGCAGAAGAAAAAGAAAGGGAGATTAAAATTCCAATTATTGTAACTTTTCTAGACAGACAAGAAAAAAACTCCCCCTTTTGTCATAAATAAATTTATTCACGGCTTACCTGATTGTTTAATTCCTTCAGCAACTGGTAGCTGATAGCTATTTTTATTAATCCCAGCGGCGATTCTTTTTTTTCGATTTCTTGTTTTCTTTGGTCTGAAAGTCAATTTCAGCATCATCAAACCAAGCAACAAGCGCTTGTACGACGACTCTCCCCTGTTCCATGATCATTCGATCATGGCCAGATGTAATCGACCAAACATAAAGCCCAAAGAAAAAGATCATCCAAAGAAGTTTTCTCATTAATTTTCAGCCTACCCAAAGACGATTTTATTTGCCTCTAAAATGAGCACAAGAGTAGTTTATCCCTCATGCTACTCGCTGATTTTCAACTCATTCGACCTTCTTTTGAATCAACGCAAGAAGAGACTTTAAATTGGCTTGTCGACGCTCATGTAAAAGCCGAAGGCAATGAGGAGTTTCGCCAGGTCATTTGCGACAAGCTTTGGCACGTTGGTTGCAAACCAGATCGCATTGCGAAAAGGGGTCATGTATTGTCAGATTTTCTCCACCGCGATTGGGATAAAATGGATGTATACCAACTCAATAAAGAACGCACCGGCAGAGATCTTACCACAAGAGCGAAAATTTATGAAGTGGAAGTGGAGCAAATTTTTGATCAATACTATCCAGAAGGATCGATCGCTCCTGACGACATAATTCATGTAAGTTGTACAGGTTATGTATCTCCAAGTGGAGCGCAAAAAATCGTCTCCAAGAGAAATTGGGGACAAAGTACAACAGTTACCCACGCGTATCACATGGGATGCTATGGTTCTATTCCTGCGATTCGAATGGGCTCGGGATTTTTATTAAACGGCGAAGAAAAAAGAAAGATCGATATCGTTCACACAGAGGTGTGTTCTTTGCACTCTAACCCTTTGTTGCACCAAATCGATCAGCTTGTGTCGCAAAGTCTATTTGCCGATGGGTTTATGAAATATTCGATCGTTAAAACCTCTACAGAGCCTCACATCAAGGTCATCAAGCTGAAAGAGGAGATCATCCCGAACTCAACTAAAGCGATGACCTGGAATGTAGTTTCCTGGGGCTTTCAGATGTCATTGGCTAAAGAGTTGCCGGTATTAATTACACGTCACTTGCCAGGGTATCTAACTCGTCTCGGTAGTGATCTAACGAAAAAAGCCCTTTTTGCCATCCATCCTGGAGGACCTAAGATTTTGGTGTATATCCAAGAGCTTTTAGGTTTGTCCGATGAGCAGATGCGTTTCAGCTTTCAGGTGCTCAAAGAGTACGGCAATATGTCTTCAGCTACACTGCCCCATGTATGGCAAAAGATCTTAAGTGACGAAACAATTCCGAATAAAACACCGATTGTAAGCTTGGCATTTGGGCCTGGATTAACCATTGCAGGAGCTTTGATGGAGAAGGTATGTGGATCTTAGGCGTATTGCCCTTTGCAATTCAAGCGATTGCCATGGTGTTCGACGAAGGCTATTTCCATGTTCGAAGGGGGCTTCCAAAGTGGGAAAGAATCGGCCATCCGATTGATACATGTAGCGTTCTCATTTGCATGGGTTTTGTCCTTTTCGTCCCCTTTTCAAAAGGCGCATTGATTTGCTATATTGCCCTTGCTAGTTTTTCATCCATTCTTGTGACAAAAGACGAATTTGTTCACAAAGACCACTGTCCGGCTGCAGAAAATTGGCTCCATGCCCTGTTGTTCACTCTTCACCCGATCATGCTGACCTGTGCAGGATTTATTTGGCCAGTAATTCAGGGAGTTGAGGTAACGCCATGGATTGCAAAGTGGCTCGACAATCAAGAAGCACTTTTGTCCTTTTTGCAAATGCAATTTGCAGTCATGGTTCTATTTCTAGTTTATCAAATCGTATTTTGGAATGTGATATGGAAAAACAAGCCAGTCCTCAAGCAATAAATAACACTTTTTACGACGAACTCGAAGAGGGTTGGTATACAGCACAAGACCACCCAATTGCCCTACTGCGTGCTGAAAATGCTGTAAGGGTCCCTTGGATTATTGAACAGATCGGAGAGAAAAAAGTTGTTTTAGATATTGGCTGCGGCGCTGGAATACTCACGAATGCTTTGGCTAAGGCAGGCCACACGGTTTCTGGGATTGACCTATCCGAATCAAGTCTTCACATTGCCAAAAAATATGACGAAACAGCAAAGGTCACCTACCTTAACGCGAGTGCCTATGCTCTCCCTTTTCCCAATGATCATTTCGATGTCGTGTGCGCGATGGATGTACTCGAGCATGTTGAAGATCCAGCGCAGCTCATCAAAGAAGCAAGTAGGGTTTTAAAAGCAGGGGGATTATTTTTCTTCCACACCTTTAACCGCAATTTATTGAGCTATTTACTCGTCATTAAAGGGGTGGATTGGTGCGTCCCGAATGCGCCTAAAAATATGCACGTCTATCCCCTCTTCATCAAGCCCAAAGAACTTGATAAGCTTTGTAAAAAGCACGATATGCAAGTTCAAGCGTTTCATGGGTTTATCCCAAAAATCTTTTCATTCGCTTTGATCAAGATGATCCTAAAAAGAAAAGTTCCTGAAGATTTTGGGTTTCGCTTTTCAAAAAGCCTTACAACAGGATACTGTGGGATTGCAAAAAAAAATTAAGGAGACATATGGCAGACATTACACTCAAAGGCAAACCGACTCACACAGAGGGACATTTGCCAGCGCTGAACACCAAGGCGCCCGATTTTCGTCTCGTTGATAAAGATTTGAAGGAACACACACTTCGCGAATTCAATGGGAAAAGAAAACTCATTACAACTGTACCGAGTTTGGATACACCAACATGCAGTTTAATGACGAAGCACTTTAACGAATCGGCCAAAAAGCATCCCAATTTTGCTTTTATAACAGTCTCCGCAGATTTACCGTTTGCCCAAAAAAGGTTCTGCGAGCATGAAGCAGTTCATAATGTAGTCACTTTATCGATGATGCGCGATAAAGAATTTGGGAAATCTTACGGGGTTTTGGTTCAAGATGGACCTCTTGCGGGTCTCTTGGCAAGGGCTGTATTTGTTCTCGATGAAAAAGATCACGTAATTTATGTAGAGCTTGTCCCCGAAATTACCGAAGAGCCAAATTACCATAAAGCTCTACAGGCATTAGGTTCTTAAACAATTAGGCTTTTCTGTACTTTGGGTAGTGCGGATCCCAGATGTTTTTTTCAATCCCCTGATCAATTTTTGATAAGGGGCATTTTGCTACCTTTTCCTCGCACGCTTTTTTAGCGACTGCACGGGCAATTTCTTTAGAAATTTTTCTTACCTGATCAATTGGGGGAAACAAAGAGGCTGTAGGATCGTTCAGCGCTGGGGAAAATTTTGCAAGCGTTCGTGCTGCTTCCAAAAACATCCCATCCGTAATTTTTTCAGCTGATGCACCGAGCGCACCGAGACCAATCCCAGGAAATATGTATACATTATTGCACTGTGAAACCATGTACGTTTTCCCCTCATATTCAACTGGAGGAAAAGGGCTGCCCGTTGCAAATATGGCTTTGCCTTTGGTCCACTCAACTATTTGCTCAGGTGTGCACTCCGCTTTCAAAGTAGGATTAGAAAGGGGGAAAATAATAGGCCTTTCATGATGTTTTGCCATCTCTTCGATGATCTCTTGAGTAAAGGCGCCCCCTTGAGCACAAACGCCGATGAGCGCGGTTGGTTTTGCATTTGTTATGACATCGAGGAAAGAGATGTGCTCTGAGTTTGATGGCCAACTGGATAATGTCTCGCGAGTGTGGACAAAGGGCTCTTGGGCTTTTGTGATGTTTTTTGTCCCGAAATAGATGAGCCCTTCAACATCGACGATATAGATCCGTTTACACGCTTCATCGTAGCTTAGCCCATCTGCCACCATCGCAGAGACGATTGCATCGGCGATTCCAGTACCCGCTGAACCGCCACCCAAAATCACAACTTTTTGATCGACAATTGTTTGATTTGAAATGCGAAGCGCGGAAAAAAGGGCTCCCAAAGTAACCGCCGCTGTACCCTGAATGTCGTCGTTGAAGGAGAGAATTTGGTCTCTATATTTATCGAGAATACGTCGCGCATTGCTTTTGCCAAAATCTTCCCACTGCAATAGGACTTTTGGGTAGCGTCTTCGTACAGCCCTTATAAATTTTTCTAAAAAATCGTCATATGCTGATCCCGTTAATCGCGTGTGGTTGCAGCCTAGATATAGCTCATCATTTAAAAGCGTTTGATTGTTTGTTCCGACATCTAAAATAATGGGAAGCGTTCTTGCTGGATGGATCCCTGCAAACAGGGTATATAATGAAAGCTTGCCGATAGGAATTGTCATCCCCCCTATCCCCTGGTCACCCAGGCCTAAAATTCTTTCTCCATCGGTTACGACAATGACATCGATTTCGTCATGGTTATAGTTTTCAAAAATTTCGTCGAGTCGATCTTTTAAATGGTGAGAGAGATAGAGGCCCCGTTGGTGAAAATAGATCCGGCTATAATGCATTGCCGCGTCGCCCACAGTTGGCGTGTAGATAAATGGGAGTATTTCTGATGGGTACCGAGAGGCAAATTGGTAAAAAAGGAGCTCATTTCTACTCAAAAGGGCTGCAAGCGAATCGTATTTTTCTAAGGGGGTCTTTTTTTCTGAAAAATTTAGATACGACCTTTTAATTTGCTGCTCTAAGGATGAAACTTTCGGAGGGAGCAGACCTGTAAGGCCCAGCTGATCACGCTCTTTATCGGTAAATCCAGTCCCCTTATTGATAAGAGGTGTATTTAAAATTTCTGCCCCCGTTTTATGGAGCTTTACAACTTCTTCTTCCATCTCTTTGAGACATGTCTGAATTTCAGTTTTTAGTCAATGTCCCCAATTGAATTAAAAGAGAGAATATGAGAAATTGTGGGCCTATGAAGACATCAGATTTCGGTAAATGGAGATCATTCTTTTGGCCAATCCACCGGTCAGAGTTGAAAAAATTCCTCCCGATGTTTTTCATTTTTTTCCTGATTGCGTTCAACTACAACGTGCTTCGCTCCTATAAAGATACGATTGTCATCACTGCGGCCCACTCTGGCGCGGAAACAATCCCTTTCATCAAACTTTGGGCCGTTTTGCCAAGCGCCATCCTCTTTACCCTGCTCTTCACTCGCCTTTCCAACCACTTTACCAGAGAAAAAGTCTTTTATATTACTCTGTCGATATTCATCGTCTTTTTCTTCTTATTCGCTTTCATTTTATACCCCTCTCAAGAGCTACTCCACCCAAACAATTTAGCAGACAAATTACAGCACCTATTGCCCGATGGTTTTAAAGGGTTTATCGCAATTTTCAGGAACTGGACTTTTACCCTTTTTTACGTAATGAGTGAGCTTTGGTCGACTGCGATTTTTAGCGTCCTATTCTGGGGCTTTGCCAATGAGGTGACCTCTGTCGATGAGGCGAAGCGCTTTTACGGCCTACTTACATTTGGGGGCAGTGTTGCAGGGATATTTGCAGGCTATGCAGCAATTCATTTTTCAAGGAATCTTTTTATCCCCTGGCTCCCCTATGGAAGCAATGCATGGGATCAGTCTATTTTGTTTGTTAGCTGCACGATCATTATTGGTGGACTTTTAACAATGGCCCTTTTCCGATGGCTCAACACAAAGGTTATCGGTCCTTCAGAAAAGCATTCCCCTCCAAGAGAAAAAATCCGAATGTCGATGAGAGCAAACTTTAGCTATCTTGCCCGTTCTAAATACTTGATCTGTATTGCGCTGATGGTTTTTGCCTACAATGTAGCGATGAACCTAGTCGAAGTGGTCTGGAAAGATCAAATCAGGGCGCTGTATCCCAATCCAAGCGATTATAATTCCTATATGGGCCAAGTTATTTTTGTGATGGGGATTATAGCAAGCCTTGCAGGACTACTCACGACAACCAAGGTGATTCAACGCTTTTCTTGGACTACATGTGCCCTGATTCCCACAGCCATTGTAGCATGCACAGGGATCTTTTTCTTCCAATTCACTTTCTTCCCCAACCATAGCCTTGCATGGCTAAACGGGTTAGTCAACATCTCTCCTTTAATGCTTTGCGTAACTTTTGGCTCGATTCAAAACTGTTTGAGTAGAGCTTCGAAATATACCTTTTTTGATGCGACAAAAGAGATTGCTTTCATTCCCTTAAGCAACGAATCAAAACTAAAAGGTAAAGCGGCAATTGATGGCGTGGGATCGAGACTAGGTAAGTCGGGAGGAGCTGCGATTCATCAAGGACTCATCCTTATGCTTTCGTCAGTTGCAGCCAGCATCCCTTATGTTGCAGCTATTTTTCTTGTAGTGATTTTGATCTGGGGACTTTCGGTTATCTCTTTAGGCAAACAGTTTGATGTGCTAGTCGCCCATAAAGCAAAGCTTAATATCCCTGAAAAAGATCCCGTTCTCAAAGAATCTACTTAAACTAGATTGTGGCAATTGTTGAGCTGCGTCTAAAAAGAAATGCGACAGTTCCCAGCCAACCGATAAAGATCAAAATGGAAAGATAGCTTGTCAGTTGCAAGATGTAGCTGCTGGCAACCGCCTGTAAGGCAATGAGACCAAAAGAGACCAAAGCCTTAGATGTTCTATAGGCAAAGACGTCAATAATAGCCTTTGCTCGGAATTTTGCATCCAGTTGCAGAGGGACATAAAGCATTTCTCTGATCACGCCAAAGAGAGAAAAGTCGATTGCCTTCAGGAAAACATAGGAAAAGGAGACAATTGCAAATCCCGGCATCGCGAAAGAGAAAAGGGCAGATGTACATAAGAGAATTGGGATGAGGATATGACTCCCCTTCACACCGAGGGTCTTAATGACCAAAAGGGCTCCTAAAAATTGAAATGTGAGACTTAATACATTAATGATTGCCCCGATCTTTCCGCAGTAGGCAGTCCTTAAGTCCATATCTAATATGTTGAGCTCTAAGTGGGCATTGAATTGATATTCAATCAGACCTGCTGAGACTTGCATGAAAACAACCAAAAGAAGAACGGCTACCAAAATGGGTGTGCGCCGAATTAAAGAAAAAGCCTCTCTTGCTCTTGGGTCCGGTGTAAGATCTGTGTTAAATGAGTCCGTTTTTAGCTTTGATCGCTGATAGGCCAATTTGTAGCTCAACATTAAACATAAATAGACGGGCAAAGTGAAAAGTAGGATTTTTTCCGAGCCAAAATAGGTGGCTAAAAATCCAGGGACAAAGCTTCCAGAAATCCCCCCAAGAGTCCCCATTCCATAGATGAATCCATATAGGTATTTTGCTCTTGTCGACTCGACGGTGCTGTGAACCATCGACCAAAGTTGTTTTAACATCAAAAGAACGTAGATATCCTTCCACATGTACTGCAAAAATGAGATAAGGGGCGCTTGCGTCACAAATATTGCGGCCAAAGAATTTACTGCAATTGTGATCGAAGCAATCGTGCAAAGCATCCGGAAGGGGCCAACTTTCGGTAAAAACTTATTATAAAAAAAGATGACCAAAAGATTTAAGGGAACCGTTGCTAGCCAAACCCAAGGATAGGCCTTTGAGGAAAATAGCGTTAAGAATAGCGCGTTACTGGTAGGTCTTGTAATCGCATATTCTCCACAGATACAAAAAACCGAGATCATGGAAAAGAAGATGAAAAGCTTTTCTGAGCGGCTGAAGGTCATTTGTGTTCGAGGAAGTTAACAAGTTCTAGGTCGTGTTCTGGTGAAATATAGACCCAATTTTCCTTTTTAGAAGGGACCTTTAATAATAGATCTGAACAGTCTTTGGCTTTCTGAATGACGAGGTGCCTGCGCGATACCGGAAAAGATAAGCGGTCAGGAGGTAAGTCTGCTTTGTGAAATTCCCAGTCGATGTCGGCATCAGTTAGTTTGTGTCTGGTTTTGAAATTTTCCAGATCCTCTTTACTTACATTATCAGAAAGAGCAATCGCACGGAATCTATGTTGACGGAAGATGACACATTTTGCGTCGGCATGCCCTGCAAGTTTAGGATCTTTCGCTGCTTTGTTAAGGGCAGAGGTTACATCCGTATCACTCAAAGCTAAAAACTCTTCGACATTGTCGAGTTTTTTCGAGTAGTTTGCGAGCATATATCTTCTTAAATGGAAGTTATAAGCTTTGACGGATGAATATTGATAGATTCTGCGGTGCATAAAGTGGCGGGCCAATAAGAGCGCCTCGCTTGACTCAAGACCATTTTCATCAATTCCGAGCTGCAGCTCATCTGAGCCATGGTCGGCGCTTGGTAAAATGCGGAGGCTTTCAATCAGTTGGTGATAGTCAAACAGGCCGTAAGCAACACCGGTACTTTTCGCATCGCGAAGGAGATAATCGATCCGATCTGCACCGAAAAAGTCCCCTGTGATTACTTCAGAGACAATCCTTTCCCATGGAGAAAATGTTTGCCCGGTCACTTCACTCCATTTGTTTTCACCTACTGAGATTTTTTTGATATCTTCTAAGATATTGCGCCCAGTTAAATCCTCGAGATAAGCAGGTGCATTTTTTAATTTTTCCCAAACAGGTGTTAAATAAGGGCTATCAATTACCTTTAGAGTCCAATATTCATGACCCATTGCGCCGAGAAGTTCTTTTTCAGCTACATGAGAAAACGGTAGGTGACCCAGATCATGACACAACGCAGCCATCCGGATGACTCTACGCCAATATAAAAAGTCTGTTGAGCCTTTTCTTGGGACAAAATGAAATACATCGGGCCTGACCGACTTACAGATTTTTTCAAACATTAAAGTAGCAAGAGACATGACCCCGAGAGAGTGTTCAAAGCGGGTGTGAGTTGCCCCAGGATAAACGAGATAGGCAATTCCAAGCTGATGGATATAATGAAGACGTTGAAACGGCAACGAGTCGATTAACTCTTTTTCGAACTCGTCGAAAGGGATAAACCCATGCACCGAATCATATATTTTTTTATCTGCGTATAAAAAATCTTTTACCATAGGCCCCCAAAGGACCCATTATCACTAAAAGGGGCATTTCTGGGCAATGCTACTCTGGTCTCGGCTTGCTTTCGTGGATATAAGACAAAGAAACTTGCACAAATTCAGCTTTTCTTTGGAGCTCTTTGAGGTTCCGTGCGCCTCCGTAGGTCATACCACTTCGGATTCCTCCTAAAAGGATTGTTATCAATTCTTCAGCAGTCCCACTAACAGGTCCCCAAAAATCGATCCCCTCGGCCACAGTTTTTGCTTTGAGTCCGCCATAAAATTCATTTTGGAAGTCAACAGAGGCCTGACCTCGAAACTTCGCTTCGTATCCGGATGCGTATTTGTCACTCTTGCGCTTTGGCGCGGCAGATTCTAACGTTTGCCCAAAGAGCTTTCCAACCATTACTGTGCTCGCGCCAGCAGCTAATGCCAATACAACATCGCGACTTGTCCTAATGCCCCCATCCGCAATCAGCGGAACGCGAAGCTTGTCTGCAATCCGAGCGCAGTCTTGAACAGCCGTAAATTGTGGCACGCCAAAACCTGTTACCATTCTTGTAGTACAAGCAGCCCCTGGGCCTACGCCCACTTTCACCGCATCTGCCCCAGCATTTACCAAATCGTGATATGCCATTGCTGTACAAACATTCCCCGCAATGACATCTTTATCCGGATGGGTTTTCTTCAATTCTTCAATATGGCGAAACATCCGATCAGAATGACCATGCGCTACATCTATGCAGACACCAAGAGCTCCCAAATCGAGCAATTTTCTTGCTTCATCAAGCTTTTGAATCCCGCAAGACACAAATGTTTTGTCCCTAAACTTCTTCACCCACTTTTCCTGGCTCTCTAACGGAGTAAATCTATGGAAAATAGGGATGGATCCTTGATCAATGAGGATTTCAGCTAGCTCTTCGCTGATCACAGTATCCATGTTGGCAGCTAAGATAGGAATACCCACCTTCAGCTTTCTCGTCAGCCAGCTTTCTAAAGATGGCTCAGTCCTTGAGGGGATATTGTTAAATTGTGGAACTAAGGCCACATCGTCATATGTATAGGCATGTCGCATGGCATATATGCTATGCTAAATGAGACATTTCATGCTAACATTATCTACAACACTACTCTTGTCTGGTCTAGGTTTGCTTTCGTGCAAATAGGACGATGATACCTGAACAAATTCCGCTTTTCTTTGGAGTTCTTTGAGATTGCGAGCACCGCCATAGGTCATTCCACTTCGGATTCCCCCTAGAAAACTAGTGATGAGCTCTTCAGCAGTTCCGCTTACAGGACCCCAAAAATCGATCCCTTCAGGGACAGTTTTCGCTTTAAGTCCCCCAAAAAAATCACTTTGGAAATCGACTGAAGATTTTCCGCGGAATTTCGCCTCATACCCAGATGTGTGTTTATCGCTTTTGCGCTTCGGTGCGGCAGATTCTAAAGTCTGACCGAAAAGCTTTCCAACCATTACTGTACTTGCTCCAGCTGCCAAAGCTAGCACTACGTCGCGACTTGTCCTAATTCCACCATCTGCGATAAGAGGAACTCTAAGCCTTTCTGCAATCAGAGCGCAATCTCGAATAGCGGTAAATTGAGGAACACCAAAGCCTGTGACCATTCTTGTCATGCAGGCAGCACCGGCACCTATGCCAACCTTTACGGCATCCGCGCCTGCATTTACTAGATCTTGATATGCCATTGCTGTACAAACATTGCCCGCAATGATCTGTTTTTCAGGATGAGTTTTCTTCAACTCCTCGATACACCGTAACATTCGATCCGAGTGGCCAAGCGCCACATCGACGCAGACCCCAAGAGCGCCCAAATCGAGCAATCTTTTTGCATCATCGAACATTCGAGTGCCGCATGAGATAAAAGTTTTGTCTTTAAACTTTTTCACCCACTTCGCTTGACTTTCATATGGGGCGAATCTGTGAAAAATTGGGATACTCCCCTGTGCAATGAGAACCTCAGCCAGTTCTTCGCTAATGACTGTATCCATGTTGGCGGCAAGGATAGGAATGCCTACTTTCAACTTTTTCGTCAGCCAACTTTCTAAAGATGGCTCGGTCCTTGAAGGGACATTGTTAAATTGTGGAACTAAAGCCACATCGTCATATGTATAGGTCTGTCTCATAATTTTCACCCAATAAATAAGGTATATCTCATAATTTTCAAGCTATACAAAATAAGATATTTTGCGCTAATATAATTTCAATATGCCTATCTTCAATAAGATCACAGTGTGTATCCTTACTAAAAATGCAGAAAGCACAATTGAAGAAACGCTTGATTCGACGCATCTTTTTTCAGAAGTTTTGATTTTGGACAATGGCTCAACGGATGCAACTCTTGCGATCGCATCGAAATATCCAAACGTAGTGATCCATAAAGCGCCCTTTATAGGGTTTGGCCCCTTGAGAAACCGTTTAGCAGAGCTTGCAACCAATGACTGGATACTTGCCCTAGATAGCGATGAAATTGTCTCCCCTCCCCTATCCCAGGAACTAGATCAGCTTACCCTTGATCCTCACTTCACCTATAACTTCCCTCGCCATAACTTTTACGATGGAAAACAGGTCCGTGGCTGCGGTTGGGACAAAGAGTATGTGGCTAGGCTCTACAACCGTAATGCAACCCGGTTTTCAGACGCTTTGGTCCACGAATCGCTTATCACCCTCAAGCCTTTGACCCTTCAATACCCTCTTCTTCATACGCCATACAGATCAACGACCGAATTTTTAGCAAAGATGCAACACTATTCAACCCTTTTTGCAGAGCAACATCGTGGCAAAAAGAGCTCCTCATTTTCAAAAGCGCTCCTGCATGGGATCTATGCTTTTATCAGGAGTTATTTTTTCAAAAAGGGAATTTTCTGTGGAAAAAGGGGCTTTATTATTTCTCTATACAATGCCAATACAACTTTCTATAAATATCTGAAGCTTTATGAAGTCAATAGAAACGGCTGAAGAGAAGAAAACCTTTCTAGAAGATCTTCAGCACTTGGTCGTTTAGTCGGATCAAGCTCAAGCATTGAGCGAATGAGTGGTTCAAATTCAGGTCTTGAAGCTAGAAGTGCATCATCCAAATGAGGCTCTTTTAAATTCGCTATCGAAGCCCAAACTTCTTCGTGTGATTTTTTATAGGATGCCCATGGAGGAGTCGTTCCGTAAAATAGCTGGTGAAACGTAACGCCCAATGCCCATATATCTGCTTTGATTCTGGTTTCATCCGCATCCAAGCCGACGAGCTGCTCTGAGCTTAGCAATAGATAATCAGGAGATAGATAATGGGAAGTTCCAACATGTTTCGCCATTAAGTAGTTCTTAGCCCTATGAGGATTATAGCTTCCAAAATCGATGAAGTTTGCATCCCCATTTTGATCAATCAGTAGATTCTGCGGCTTTATATCTCCATGAGATCCATTTTTATGGATTCTTGTTAGCCCAACAAGGAGATCGATGGCAATCTGATTTTTTTTTCTATCACACTCTACTTTATTCTCCTTAATGCAATCCCATAGACTTAAACCTATGGGTTGAAAAATGGCTAAAGATGGACGACCCGTTTTTTTCCTATAAAATGTCTCATCTAGAACTGGTTGAATCGCTTTTCCTTTTAAACGCTTCATGACATCCACTTCCATTTTTGTTATGACATAGTCACCGAACTTGTCAGTAATGCGTGCAACCCAAACTTGTTTATTTAAGTCCCAAACTTTTTTTACCTTTTTGTTTCCACCTTGGCCAATTTTCCCTTTCGGAACACTGATATACACGTTTGCATTTTTCATAATGTGCAACCCTTTAGGGAACGGCGACTCATTTTTATGAATGCGAATATCTTTGTCAGAATTTAAGTGGGCCAAAAGGAAACGTGCGCATTTGTGGCTATCAAAGTTTAAATCAGGTCTATTTGTTTTAAGTACCTTGAGTTTAGAAGCTAATTTTTCCATAGCTTCATGTGGTTGGGTATTTATAGGCTTGTATTGACTTAATTCACTTTGAATTTTTTTGAGAAGAACAAAACGCTTGAAACATTTAAAAATAGATCTAATGCAAGCAGAAATTCCCCAGGTGGGAAAGTCATACACCTTTATCTCCCAAAGATTTTTTAATTTAAAATGAGAAAGGGCCCGATTAGCAATTTCCCGAATTGGTGTGTCATTTGACTGAGAATTAAGTTGCACTGCAACCCATTGGCTCATTCCAGGAAACAAATAATCACAAACAACGCTCATATAATATCCATTCATTATTAAATAAATATTTTAACAAACAGGCCATTAAAAAACAATATAATACGTTATATTACCCCCCCCTTAATTATCCCGTTATTAGACCAGACAGAACATGGTCGCTCAAAAAAACCACAAACCACTAATAATCAGACCATAACGCCAAGCAGATTGCGGCATTAATATATATTAAATTTATATGAGATAATGATAGTTAATAAATTTAGCAAAAGAACGTCAAAAAATGTAATAGATTTTACTTTAGAGGGTCGTGTTAAGTTAGTGGGAATGAAACTAAGCCACCACCAGCCACGAATGTGAGATCCAAGCTACCAAACCCTAGTTCGGGTCCTTCCTCACAATTGGTGGACCATTTTTCTTGAAAACAAATGAAAGCCCTTCTGGAAATATCGGCGATTTAAACATAATAGGTCGGGAGCTTCTTTGCGCTATCATAGCTATGGTTGCTAATTGTTTGGCGCAACTACATCTTTCCTCATCAGAGCAAGATTTAAATTCGAGTTTTTCTAAATAACCGGCAAGTGTCTGCTGATTATCTCTATATGTTTGTCTTTCAGGTTCTATTTCTTGCGCAGCATTATTCGCTGTAATCCTTGAATTTGGGTCGAGACGAAGCATTTCTATAATAATAGGGGCAAGGTATTTAGCGTCTAACAGGTCGTATTCAATCATCCAGTCTGCGTTCAAATTATTAACAATATCAATCTGCTGTTCTGTTGGTAAATTCGCCCAGAGTGGTTTTTTTTTACTAAAAAGCCTCAAAAGAGTTATCCCCATTGACCAAACGTCATGTTTTTTATAGTTATTTTGGTCTGGATGATAATATTCTGGAGGAAAGTAATTACGAGTTCCTACTTGTTTATCTGAAATACTTCCGCGAAATTCGAACGTCCCAAAATCCCCAAAATAGGGATTCATTTCTTCGTCAACCAAGATATTTTCTAGCTTTATATCTCGATGGATCCCTATCTTTTCTATACGAGCTAGGTTTTTAATCAGTTTTTTTGCTAGCTCTCTTTTTTGATGCGCATTTAATTCTTCTTCAACGCTTTTCAGATCACCTGTATATAGTTTTTGAAAGATCTCAAACTTTGGAATCTCAGATTTTTTTTTATCAGAGTATTGAGTCGCCCCAATAAGTCTAACAACTCCTTTAATTCGGTTTAATTGTCTGTGGTTATAAAACTCGTTGGCGCAGCTTTTAACACGTGTAGAAGTTAAACGGGCACAGACACTACAATCTTTCAGTCGAATTGCTTTTTTCGCTTTTTTGTAGCCCCCAACTGCGAACAATGATTTTTTTATATTTAAAAATATTTTTTCGTCTTCCAGCAAGGTGATCGTGGTAGGAAACGGGGAATTAGCAGGACGGATTCTTAAAGAACTTTTGTTTTTTGTTAAATAAAGCCTTTTTGCGGCAAGAAATGATGAGCACCTTTCAAGATCAAAATCGGGATAGCCTAGATTCCCCTCTTTAACCTTTTCTAAACGATCTTTCGAATCGGAATAATACCATTTAAAATTACCCAAATCCAACTCAGATTCTGTAATTCTATCGTCGAACTCAACTAATCTTTTTTCAATTTTGTCAAAAAATTGATCGGCTAGCTGCTGGATTTTATCAAGTTCAGCAAAAATCGTGTCGTTTATGATTATCCCGTTATTCTCAGCAGTTTTCCTTATATAGGGAGATGAATTGATTCCTGATGCCATGCTACTTAATATTAGTTAATCTAATACAGATTAACATAATTCATAATTAAACATAACAAAATTATAAAAAAAATTCAATACAGAATGTTGCAAAGTTATCTTTTTAAAGAATGAGAGGCAAGTTTCATGGCAAGTAAACGCTACTTCATTTCCAGTTAGAGCCAGATGCAAATCTAATTTTGAAAAATAGGAATTTTTTGAGAACTCCGGGGCAGTTGGCTTACTCTCCCGCCATTTTGGGAAAATGACGGTAGCCGGATTCCGGGACTCCCGCCGATTCGTGGCGGTCAAACGCCACTTCATTTCTCATCACGGACGTAAGCCAAGCAGTTGGCTTACTCTCCCGCCATTTTGGGAAAATGACGGTAGCCGGATTCGAACCAGCGACACGTGGATTATGATTCCACTGCTCTAACCAACTGAGCTATACCGCCACAAGACTTAATTTGAAATTTACACTTCTTGAGGCGATGCCTCATCAACTAAAATAATATTAGCGGGGGTAGGACTCGAACCTACGGCCTTTGGGTTATGAGCCCAACGAGCTAACCACTGCTCCACCCCGCGATAAAGAAAGTTAAAGCTTAGCATGATAGCCCATTTATTCCCAAAGTTTTTTTCAAACCTTTCGCATTTAGCTCCAAACTGCTATAATTCCATTAAGAAAACGTAAAGGAAATACCATGTACTACGCAGATATTTTACCTTGGGTTTTGGTAGCTGGCGGAGCCATCAACGCCACCCGCTTAGTTGATCGAGGATTAAATTCTTTAGATGAACTACCTGGAAAAAATCTTGAAGGCAAAGACACCCAAGAAAAAACAATTCGAGTGGCAGCTAATGTGTTCGAGTTTATAGGACGATTTAGTTTAGCAATCGGATTAACCGTAGCCGGCCTATGGATGAATATGAAGCTGGCGCCAATTGCTGTGATTGGCAAGACCCTTCCGTGGATAATTGGAGCAGTCACAGGCCTAGTCTCAAGCGTACTAGTTCGCAAAGCCGTATAAAATTTTGAGTTCATTTGTGTATCAAAGCCAATCCAAAATCTCTTTTCGGGTTGGCTTTTTTTTTTAAGATTATATAAAATTACGACACAACTATAAATTGGAGTCAATTATGTCAGCTTATATCGGTGCAGTACTTTGTCTAAGTGGTGCATTTGCAGCGCAACGCACCTACACAAAAGGGGTAGATGCACCTAGAGGTCTCAATTTCGATGGATTGGATTTGCAAGAAAAAATCATGAAGCTTGCAGCATACACGCTCAAACTCGTGGGTTCATTTGCCCATTCTATTGGGACTATTCTTGCTGGAGCAACTCTTTGGGGAGCTGCGCCATCAGCTGGATTTGTGGCGCTCTTTCATCAAGTCGTAACACAATCTGCGGGATGGTATTTCGCTGGATTTGCCTCTTATGCAGCAGGCATTTCTCTTGGCGAGATTGTGCAAGACATACAATTCCAAAGACGATAATAGTTTTAGGACTTGGGCGGTAGAACCTCTACCGCTCTCACGAAATATAATAAAGCCTCTTCCAGCCTTGTGCTAAATTTTAAGATTACATATTCTTGCCCCTCACTTTAAATTTGGAAGTTATATGGCTACTTTAGTTGGAGGGATGTTAGTATGCGGAGGCACCTGGAGTGCGCTTGACGCAGTTGTACAAGCTCCCAAACATCTCAGTACACTGAGACTAGAAGGAGTGTCATCAGGGCAAAAAACACTTAAGATTGCCGGAACGATGTTTTTTCAGCTCGGTGTATTGTTCATGTCCGTAGGAGCTATCGCTGCAGGAGCAACTCTTTGGAAAGCTGAGCCAGCAACCCCACCTTTAACAGTCTTTCATGAAACTATTAGTCAATCACTAGGTTGGGTTGCTGGTGGGTTTGCGAGTATAATGTCTGGCGTTACCCTTTATAATAGTGGGGGGCCGTTAGCAGCAAATGCTAATGATATACAACGAATTGTAGATGATATTTGTTAAAGTAGTTTAATATCTCTTGCATTAAAATTGAAAAATAGAGACCATCATTGGTCACTTTAAATTTGGAGGTTATATGGCTACTTTAGTTGGAGGAATGTTAGTATGCGGTGGCACTTTGCAAGCGCTTGCTACAATCTCAGATGGACCTAGCAAAATCTGCAATCTAAAAATGCAGGGAAAATCTAGGGCAGAAATCATTGCGAAAGTTGCAGGACATATACTTGCACATGCGGGCGTCTTTGCTATGTGTATAGGGTCTATTATTGCTGGAGCAATCATTTACAATGGTGCTGCGTCAGCCCTATTTTTACCGGTTTTTCATGAAGCTATTAAGCAATCAGCACTTTGGATAGCTGGTGGGTTTGCTGCTTTTGGAACTGGTGTTTGCCTGGTTAATTTGGCAGATGCGCCAGCATCACAAGGCTCGCACTAGTTTTAGGACTTGGGCGGTAGAACCTCTACCGCTCTCAACAACTCTTTTTGCCCCCGCTCTCATCGACTTTTCTAATTCGACATTACTTAAGATTGATTCTATTGTATTTTTTAGGCTGTGAAGGGAAACTTGTTTGGCTGCGCCAAAGCTTTGTGCACGGTTTGCGAGTTCTTTTTGCCCAAAGATGTGCGGGCCAAAAATAACGGGAGTCCCGTAAAGACATGGCTCTAGCACATTATGGCCGCCGATATGTTTGACGTAACTACCTGCCACAATTGCAAGCCTGCTGTTTGCATAGCAAATTGGGAGCTTGCCCATGCAATCGACAAGGAGTACTTTTTTGTAAGGCTCAGAGCTAGTGAAGCGCGAAAAGGGGATATTTTTTTGTTTGAGGAGCCCTGCAACTTTTTCGAATCTTTCAGGATGGCGTGGCGCTAAGATCAAAAAGTAATCTGTATCTAAGAGTGCATCTAAGAGCTGTTCTTCTTCCGTTTCATGGGTGCAGCTAATTGTGATTGCCGGTTGGGGAAACTGTAGCTTTGCCGTTTTTTGAGCTTCTAAATCCAGTTTGAGATTCCCTGTAGTGTGGAGTTTTTTTGGATCAGGGACGAGAGGAAAAAAGCGCTTAAAATGTTCTTCACTTTGGACGCAAAGAAGATCGAAGTTTGAAAAAAGCTTTTTCGCAAAGTGTTTGAAGTAGAAAAACCTTTTGGCAGATCTTTCCGAGAGTTTACCGCTTACAAGAACAACTTTGGTTTTATTTCTTTTAAGTTCAGTGAGCAGCTGAGGCCAAAAATCGGTTTCGATCAAGATAAATAGCTTTGGATTGAGCTTTTTGACCCATCTGCGAACAACCCAGGTGAGATCAATGGGCAGATATGCATAGGCATCTGCTTGAGGAAGTGATCTTTTAGCCTCCATTTGTCCTGTTGCAGTTGTTGTTGTGATGAGGAAAAAAGCGTCTGGGTAGCTTTTTCGAAGCTGCGTATAGAGAGAGCTTGCTGATTTAATCTCACCAACAGAGACTGCGTGGATCCAAATTGTGAAGTTTTTTGTAGGAGTGGGAACTTTGAGCCCAAGCCTTTGAAAAAAGGCGGGGTGGCTTTTCCCCTTGCGAACCTTTTCCCAAAGAAGTTTGGGGGCGATTGCAAGGAGATAAAGTAGGATCAAAAAGTTCATTTCAAAACGATATTCAACAACTTATTCGGGACAAAGATTGTTTTAACGATCTCGCCAGCGAGGTGCTTTTCCAATTCAGGTTTTTGTTTCACGAGGATCATGAGCTCCTCTTCCGTTTTATCTTTCGGAAGCTCAAATCTTCCTCGTAACTTCCCATTTACTTGGACAACGTAAGTTGCTGTATCATCGATGAGATATTGGGGATCCACAGGTGGGATGGGAGCATAGGAGATGTTTTCAGTTTCTCCTAATTGTTCCCATAGCTCTTCTGCAATGTGAGGCGCAAATGGGCAGAGCATTTGCACGGCCATTTTTAAGCAGCTCTTTGGATAGCTTTGAAGTGGCAAGAATGCATTGACATACTCCATCATATGTGCAATTGCTGTATTAAACTGCATCGCTTCGATATCTTTTGTCACCGCATCGACCAATCTATGGGTTAGTTTAAGCGCTTCAAGGTTTGTCTGATCTGTCACTTTATCAGAATAAACTGCATCAAAAAACCGATTGAGGAAGCGACGGCACCCACTGACCGCATCTGTACTCCATAGCTTTTCTCTTTCAAAGGGGCCCATAAACATCTCGTAGAGTCTTAAGGAATCCGCGCCAAATTCTTCGATGATCTCATCTGGAGAGACACCATTGAGTTTCGATTTTGACATTTTTTCCATTTGGACAATAAGCTCTTCACCAGTTTTACTCGAGGTGAATGTCCCCTCTTTCTCGATCACTTCATTGGGATCGACGTATCCGCCTTGACTCATTTTGTAAGACTTTGCAGTAACTAGACCTTGATTGCGAAGAGTTGCAAATGGCTCGGATGTATGAACAAGACCACAGTCGAAGAGAACTTTATGCCAAAATCTTGCGTAAAGCAGGTGCAATACGGCGTGCTCCACTCCCCCTACATATAGATCGACCGGCATCCAATACTTTTCTGCCGCTTTACTCCAGGCCTCTTGGGTATTTGTTGGATCGCAAAAACGAAGGTAATACCAGCAAGACCCTGCCCACTGGGGCATTGTATTGGTCTCTCGGAGGGCTTTTTTACCTGTTTTAGGATCGGTTATCTCGACCCAGTTTTGCACTTTTGCAAGCGGGCTTTGTCCTGTTCCTGCTGGCTTGTAGTCATCTAGCGCTGGGGGGACAAGAGGAAGTTCATCGAGATCTAGCGCCCGCATCGTCCCATCAGGGAAGTGGAGAATTGGAATCGGCTCACCCCAGTAGCGCTGTCTTGAAAAAAGCCAGTCGCGCAACTTATAGTTGATCGTCCTTTTCCCCTTTGAGTGTTCTTCTAGCCAATGGATAATTTTTTCTTTTGCTTGGCTTACATTGAGACCATTTAGAAACTCGCTATTGATGACAGTTCCATCTTCGACCCAACATTTTTTCCCATGTATCACAGCATCGCGTTCTTCAATGGGACCTGGGTCGTAAACCGCCTTGATAGGGAGCTTGTACTGGAGGGCAAACTCGAAGTCGCGCTCATCATGAGCTGGTACGGCCATGACAGCCCCTGTTCCGTAACCCATCAAGACATAATCGGCGATCCAAATGGGGATTTTGTGTCCTGTTGTCGGATTTAGCGCGTAGGTGCCTGTCCAAACGCCTGTTTTTTCTTTAGCAAGGTCAGTTCTGTCGAGATCATTTTTTGCCGCAGTTTTGCGTCTGTATTCATCCACATCTTCTTTTTGTCCATCGGTTGTAAACTGATCGACTAGAGGGTGCTCTGGAGCTAAAACGAGATAGGTTGCCCCAAAAAGGGTGTCGGGACGGGTTGTAAAAACAGTAATTGGCTCGTGGCTACACTCTTCCACATAGGTGATCATGGCCCCTTCGCTTCTTCCGATCCAATTGGATTGAAGCTTTTTTAAATGATCGGGCCAATCGAGTAGATCGAGGTCAGCAAGGAGCCTGTCTGCGTATGCAGTGATGCGCAAGACCCACTGCTTTAGAGGCCTTCTTTCAACGGGGTATCCCCCCTCTTTTGACTTGCCATTTTCAACTTCTTCATTGGCTAATACTGTGCCTAGAGTTGGACAGTAATTAACATTGATTTCAGCCTCGTATGCGAGTCCTTTTTCAAAAAGCTTAGAGAAAATCCATTGAGTCCATTTGTAATAAGTCGGGTCGCTAGTGGCAATTTCTCTATCCCAATCATAACTAAATCCAAGCGATTCGAGCTGGCGGCGATATGTATCGATGTTTGTTTTGGTTGTAATGGCTGGGTGGGTTCCTGTTCTGATTGCAAACTGCTCTGCAGGGAGGCCGAAACTGTCCCATCCCATAGGATGGAGCACATTAAACCCTTTTTGCCTTTTAAAGCGGGCCATAATGTCTGTGCCAGTGTATCCCGTCACATGTCCGACGTGAAGACCTGCTCCCGATGGGTAGGGAAACATATCAAGGACGTAATATTTAGGCTTTTGGGTGTCGATAACCGACTTAAAAACCTTTTTATCTTTCCAGATTTTTTGCCATTTTTTCTCTATGGCTCGAGGATCGTATTTGGGCTTCATGGAAAAAGAGTATATTTGATTTCGCGAAATTGATCAACTGACACAATCAACCCATTTTCCCTGGGATTTGATGAGATCGATCAGTTTTGAGTCGGCGTCTTCAAATTCGACATCCCGCTCCACGCAAGTTTTCCCTATGTAGAGGTCGATTTTCCCAGGTTTTGATCCTACGTAACCAAAATCGGCATCGGCCATTTCTCCAGGGCCATTGACGATACACCCCATGATGGCAATCTTTACCCCTGGCAAGTGGGCTGTTTTTTCGCGGATGCGGCGAGATACCTCCTTAAGATCAAAAAGGGTCCTTCCGCAGCCGGGACAGGAGATGAAATCGGTCTTGGACATCCTCATGCGCGCAGATTGCAAAAGATCTAGACCCAGTTTAGCGTCACTGACACAAACACCTTCGGCTAGCTGATCACAAAGGATGGCTCCATATTCAGCCCCAGCGTGGATGGGGAGATCTTCGGGCGTGCATGCCGAATGATCCAGCTCAACAATTAGGGGGAGGGTGTTTTTTTCTCTTTTAAGCTTTTCAACAAAGCGGCGAACTTCGTGGACGGGAGATATTTCGGGTCGAAAAAGGAGCCAGTCATTTGGGTTGAGAAGGGTTTCATCGATGAAATATCCCCCCTCTTTTTTGAGAACAACGCTCCCCTTTTCGTGAAATGGTTTTGGGTAGATCACTTTGCGTTTTTCTAACTGGGTAATGTCTCTCATTTTTTCTTCGAATGGATCGACCCCCTTTCCCCAGGATCTTTTGGCAAATTCAGCCAATCTTTTGCATGGATCGATCTCTTCCCAAGGGTCCTCTGTTAAAGAGACCCGTATCGTATCGCCGAGACCGTCTAACAAAAGGGCGCCAATACCCATGGCAGACTTGATCCGACCATCTTCCCCTTCACCCGCTTCGGTCACGCCGAGATGTAGCGGATAGTCCCACCCTTCTTTGATCATTTCAGCGGCTAAAAGACGGTATGCATGGATCATTACAACTGGATTACTTGCTTTCATTGAAAAGCAAAAATCGTGAAAATCGTACTTTCTACAGACTCGGGCAAACTCAAAAGCTGATTCTACCATTCCTCGCGGTGTATCGCCAAAGCGGTTCATGATCCGGTCCGATAAAGAACCGTGATTTGTCCCTATCCGGATCGCTTTTTTCAGCCGTTTGCACTTTTCGACAAGCGGGGAAAATCTCTCTTCAATTTTCACTAATTCTTGTTCGTATGCTGCATCTGTGTATTCAATGACTTTAAATGTGGCTCTAATGTCCGCAAAATTACCCGGATTCACCCGTACCTTGTCGACAAATTCGGAAACTAACAAAGCGGCAGGTGGGTAAAAGTGGATATCGGCAACAATGGGAATGAGATAACCACGCTGTATAAGGGCGTTTTTTATTGCCTCACAAGCTAAAGCCTCTTTTTTCCCCTGGACGGTCACCCTGGCAATTTCGCAGCCTGCGTCGGCAAGTCGTATGATTTGCTCTACTGTTTTATCGACATCGCGCGTATTTGAGGTTGTCATCGACTGGAGACGAATGGGATTTGAGCCACCCAGTTTAAGAGATCCCACTTGGATTTCTCGCGTCTTAAAGCGCTTTGTTTGATAGATCGATTCACAATATTTCATGTGATGGGATTATAGCACCGCAAAGTGATAAGAAAAAAAGAGATTTTATCGTTTTTGCAAAAATGCAGCGGTCCTTCCCCAAGGATAGCGGACCCAAAATGTTTTTAAAACAGTGAACCCCTCTAAAGGGGCGCTGATCGAAATGACCTTAGCCGTCAAAGGAATGTCAACTTGAGGAAAATTCCCATACAGATAAATAACGGTAGCTTTCGCAATATCTGCTTTTTGCATATCTACTCTTTGAAAGCTCAAGTTCTTTACTCTAAAAATCTTTCGGAGCATGTTAGAAAAAAAGACAAATTGAGGGATCCACTCAATGCCCACAACCTTACACTTGATAAATTGAGAGAGCCAAAAGCACCCCTTTCCCCTTCCGGATCCCATCTCAACCCACACGTCATCTGGTCCAATGCCACATTCATCGACCATCTTTTGATACGTTGTAAAAGGGGTCTCGCCATAGGCATAGATGTTGGCTGCCCCTTTTTTTTGCAAAAATTTTCGACACGTGCGGTATGGATTGATGAATAACCCGATGAAAAAAAACGTAAGATCGATCAGTGCAAACTTTGGCTTTTGGTAGTACAATCGAACTGTTTGTAACTGATCCCAAAAGATTCTTTTTCTAGAAGTTAACATAAGTTCCGATATCGACCGGTAAAAAAGACTCAAAGGGTAATTGCTTTTCTTTCATAGCCAAATACAAATCGTAAGGAGGTCTGTCTAAGTGCTCTTCAGAGAGGCGAAAAGTTTTCCAATGCATGCCGAGGCTAAGGCGAGAGTTGACTTCCTCGTGGATCTGGACCGCCTCAAAGGGATTAATGTGCACGGGTTGCATAAACTTATTGGGAACATAGACTCCAATGGGGATGAGACTTAAGTCCATATGGTTGAATTTTTCTCCAATTGCTTTAAAATCAACAGGATTATACCCAGTATCGCCTGTAAAGTACACCCTTTTGCCCGCCTTTTCTAACACATAGCCGTTCCAGTGGGTCTTGTTTTTATCCCAAAGGGTTCTGCCCGAAAAATGTTGCGTTGGAACTGCTGTGATCGCACAATTTTTTGTAGTATGAGTTTTCCACCAGCTAATTTCTGTGGTAGCATGGATATTTCGTTTGTGAAACCAAGGAGAAAGAGACTCGGGGACAATCCATTCAATTTGGGGATGAAGGCAATTTAGGACCGATACAGTTTTTGCATCCAGATGATCGTAATGGTTATGGCTGATGAGGACGATATCTATTTGAGGCAAATCAGCTAAAGAGATAGGGGGCTCAGAGCACCGGCGTAACATTTGAATGGGGACAGGAGAACAAAAATCATTCCATATAGGGTCTGTTAATATGGTGAGCCCATCAACTTCAATGAGATAGGTCGAGTGACCGATCCAAATAGCATGAGGCTTTGCTTGATCAAATGTGCTAGCAGATGCTGGATAGATAAAATTGTCGGGAGGGGCTATATTGGGATTTAAATCGTCATAATAGCCTAATTTCCAAAGAACAGCGTCCCAAAGGGAGCGACGCAAATTCTTAATATGGGGGTTAATAAAGCGTTTTTGTCTCATAATCTGCAAGATAAAGATTTTCGATTAATCCTCAAGCAAGAAATGGCAGGAAATTGAGGGCCAATATCTTAGAAACTGAAGTGAAAATGCATTTTGTAAAGGAAGATTTTTAAAGGGTGGATATGCTATATTAAAGCTTAATCCCAGTTGATAAATTTATGCAAAAACCTCTGACTCGATTTCCCGAGGGTAGCATTCGGGAGTTGTGGAGTATTTCATTGCCTCTAATGATCTCCACACTCGCTTCCCTTTTTATGATTTTTACCGATCGAATCTTCCTCGCCCATTACTCGGTTGGGGCGCTCAATGCGTCTGTCAATGCGGGGACATTGGCCTGGGCATTGATTGCGGGCATTGGAATGATCACGGCGATGTCTGAGGTCTTTGTTGCCCAATATAATGGTGCTGGCCAAACAAAACGCCTCGGTGTCCCTGTATGGCAAATGATTTGGTTCGCTCTATTTTCTCTTGCCTTCTTTATTCCAATGGCTATTTGGGGCGCCCCTGCATTTTTTTCAGGAGATCGGTATGCAGACCTTGAGATCCCCTATTTTCGATGGCTAATGTTTTTTGGTCCAAGCTTTGCTCTGATGATGGCATTTTCTGGCTTTTTCATCGGCCGGGGTAAAACCAAAGTGATGATTTGGCTGGCCATTGTTGCGAACCTGATCAACATAGTACTCGACTGGGCCTTAATTTTTGGAGTGAAGGGCTTCTTACCAGAATTGGGTATTCAAGGTGCGGCCATTGCTACTTGCATGGGATATTTGTTTGAAGCTTTAGTCTTAGGTTTTTTATTTCTTAGAAAAGAGAATCGGATCCACTTCGGTTCATCAGAGTATAAGCTCAATTGGACAGAGATGAAAAAGTGCTGCAAGGTCGGCATTCCTCAAGGAGTTTTTTGTGCGCTTGAGATCTTTGGGTGGGCAGTATTTTATTGGATGATGACCGATTTAGGCGAAAAACATATTACGATTTCAAGCATTTGCCAAAGCTTTACCATTCTCCTCTCCTTTTTCTACGATGGATTAAGTCGAGGTGCAGCAGCAGTCGCCGGTAATTTTATAGGAGCTCGAAGATACGATCTGGTGAAAAAAGTGCTCCGCTCAGGTTTTGCCCTATTGATTATGTTTTCGCTTGGAACGGCTCTGATCCTAGTTGCTGACCCGATCGATACAGTGAGACTTTTATTTATCCAAAATCCAGATGCTTCCATCCATGCATCGCTCAAACTCTGTATGACCTTTTCCTTTATTTACATCTTTTTTGATGGGCTAAGATGGGTCTTTTCAGGTCTGTTGGTCGCTGCGGGAGATACCCTATTTCTTCTCGTAGTCGGATCTTTATCTGTTTGGATCTTTTTATTAGCGCCAGTGTATCTAATTGTCGTTAGACAAAACTTAAGCGTTGAATACGCTTGGGGACTGACCGTTCTTTACTCTGCGCTATTTTTTATCGTTTACGCTCTCAGGTTTAAGCAAGGAGCATGGCAAAAAATCAACTTGGTTGCTCCTCAGCTGGAACAAAGCAAAGAAGATACGCCTGTTGTAGCTGCTGATCCCATTCTTGTTGACCCGCAAGAGTAACATTTAAATCATTGACCAAGTATTTATTTCTATTCACGACTCTTCCGGCAACGTAGTGACCTGAAGAAATTGTGTCTCCTTGGTGATTGATAAAACTGCTCAAACGAAATTGTCTTTGGGACCCATCTATCAATGTGATCGCTATCTCTTCGGGGACCATCACCGGATCTTGTATTTTCTCCTGTCGGTAGGCTGGCCCACGATAAAACCATGATGCCCAACCTTTTTTTACTTCCACATTCGCAAATCTTTTGATTTGGAATCGAAGAGCTGAAGGGGCCAGGAGAAACTCCCTTTTTATCTTTGTCTCACGCTTCTCTCCGTCTCTTTCAAGGATAGCTCGCTCATTACAATATGCGCGCAGCATGTTTTCAATGCGCTTATCGTCATTTATTGCTAGCTGGATATTCCCCTGCTGCACTTGATTATCTATAATATCGTTTTGGCTGAAATGGTAGCTTTCAGAAAAGTGAACTTTTTGACTGATGGGCAAAAGATCTAAAATGTGACTTAAAAGCTCTTCTGCATCTTCTTGATGATGCGCTGAATCAGAAATACCTTCGCTAATTTGACTCATTGCTACTCTGAGTGCTTGAGAATTTAAATTGCCATCTTCGCGATCATATTCATCAAAAAATTGGGTAAAAGCGTCTTGGAGGATGACAATTTTGTTAAATAGGGCTTTCACATTTTCGTCAACTAGCTCAAGATGATTAAAAATTTCCCAAGATGTTGCTGGCGCATCCTTCCCAATTTCCTCTACTCTCGCTTGAAAATTAGCTACGCAATCAGCAGAAACACCGTACGCATTCAAAAGGACCATAAATTCATCAATGGCCATGTCAGTAATAGGATTTCTGAGCCACTGAAGAAGGGTTGGATCTCCTAAAACAAATTGGACAAGAGAGTTAAATGCGCAGTTTTGAGCCTGATTTTTAAGCGCATCTAAGTTGCTAATTCCGCGAGGTGCATCAAGAGGAAGCACCTCTTCATCATCGGCAATTAAGCGAAGTAATGGGAGCCTCGGTGATGCTGGCTTTCTTTGAGGAGCACTTGCATCTATGTAGAAGAATGCCGCCAAAAAGGTGGCGCCAACTCCCGCAAAGGGGATGAAAACAGCATGAAAAGATAAAGGCAATGTAGCAGATGCGAGCCAAATTGCAGATGCAACAAAAAGGACCCTCACAGCAATTTCAGTAACTACCTGGCAAACTTCCTCTAAATTTGTAATCAGACTTTGCAGTTTTGTGGGAATGCTAGCTTGAATCGGAGGTACTTGCATGAGGTTTTTGTATATCCGTTACAATTTGTGGAGCTAAATCACAAAGATCAGGATCGCCAAAGTATTGAATTGGTCCCGGATAGCAATATTGATCTTCTATTTGCCATCTTTTTCTTTGAGCCGCAAAGTATATAAAGGATGTTCCATTTACGTCTACGAGCGCTTTTTGAATGACCGGTTTTTGCTTTCCCAATCGGGTCTCTATATGCATGAGCTGAATAATTGGGACCGCTTTAAGAGTCCAGCTTTCGGGATCTTTACTTAAGTTTTGAATGGAGCAAATTACGCCTGTCAGCTCTTCTCGAATACAAAGGGCAGCAAGTGTGCCTAAAGCATAACAGTAGGTAGCATCGAAGTTAGTGGGCATGCACGATCTGCCTTCATACCCAAAAAAATGGCCTTGGACATTGAATTTCCCCTTAAAGTTTTTTTTGGCGAGCTCTTTTTCGACCAAATCAATGATCATTTTTTCGGTTTGAATTTTAGAGACTTGAACATTGCCGTGAGGATCTTTTTCCAAATTTAACTCTTTGGCCATTTCATTAAGCTCAGGAACAAATTCAATGAGTCCTTCTGGAATCAAAATGACTCCATAATCTTTCCCTGCAGCGTTACGCTCGATAACCAAATTAACAATTTCTTCGATGATCCCATCAAGGCCTCGCTTCTCTTCGCTAATTAAAGCCAAATTAGGTCTTGTTGCAAGGGCACACTCTAAAACAATATTCGATGCAGATCTCCCCATCAGCTTGATGAAATGGTAGTATTTTTTCGTCGAGAGCGCATCTCTTTCGATATTTCCGATCAATTCAGCATACGTTTTACAAGCGCTGTCAAAACCGAAAGAAATCTCAATCTCATCTGTCCTTAAATCCCCATCAATTGTTTTAGGAATGCCAACAACTTTTGTCGTACACCCAGCTTTCAGAAAATATTCGGCTAAAAGAGCTGCATTTGTATTTGAATCATCTCCCCCAATGATCACAAGGCCATCTAGTTTGTGTTCGGTAACTGTCTTTAGTGACGCAGCAAACTGTTCCTCGGTCTCAATTTTAGTTCGTCCTGTTCCAATCAGATCAAAGCCCCCCTGATTTCTATAAAGACTGACATCTTTAATCTCGCGGCTTTGATTTTCAACGATTCCACTAGGGCCATTTAGAAAACCAATGACTTTAGCCCCCGTATCGAAAATTGCACAGATTACATTGTGTCCACCCGCCGCAGTCCCACCAGAAAATACAACCCCTATTTTTAAAGGCTTATGAGTCCCTTGACCACTGACTAGTTCATATGCTGGAAGAGAAAATGTGTTGGGAAAAAGATTTTCAAGATCTTTGAGAGGAGACTTGGAATCGATTTTTCTAAATTGGACTTTTTCTAGATCGATAAGAAGTTTAGGAAGGGTCGGTTTGTACTTTAATCTTTTTTTCTGCAGCAAACTTAAATCATTCATGTATAAGGACTCAACGTTTCACAAATTTTAGCAAGCTGTTGCAGCAAATGACACTTGCAACGCAAGCCCGCCTTCTGATGTCTCTTTATACATGGTTTTCATATTTTTGCCTGTCTCTTTCATCGCACAGATCACCGCATCGAGAGAAACGGTGTGATTTCCATCACCGCGCAAAGCAAGTCTTGCTGCATTGATCGCTTTAATTGCCCCCATTGTATTTCTTTCGATACAAGGGATTTGGACAAGTCCTGCAATTGGATCACAAGTCAGACCAAGGTGATGTTCCATCGCAATTTCTGCCGCGTTTTCAATTTGCTCATTTGTCCCGCCTAAAATTGCAGTAAGTCCTGCTGCTGCCATCGACGAAGAAACACCAATCTCTCCTTGGCATCCCATTTCGGCGGCAGAAATCGATGCATTTTCCTTATAGAGAATCAAAAGGGCGGTCGTTGTGAGGAAAAATCGGAAAATACTTTCATTGGTAAAGTTGGGTGTAAATTTTTGCGCATAGAGCAAAACGGCTGGAATGACTCCCGCAGATCCATTTGTTGGAGCCGTAACAACTCTGCTTCCTGATGCATTTTCTTCGTTCACAGCGATTGCATAAAGGCTAACCCAATCCATGACTAAAGTTGGATCGTTCTCAATGGTGCTTTCTGAATTGACAAGTGCCTTATACAACATAGGAGCTCTACGAGGGACATTTAGTCCGCCGGGAAGAATCCCTTCTGTCCTGATTCCCCTTTCGACGCTTTGTACCATTGTATTCCAAATTTGAAAAATACCTGCCCTTAAATATTCTTCTGAGTGGTGCGCTTTTTCATTTTCTAACACAATTTCCCAAATCGCTTTTTTCTCACTTTTGCAATGTTCTATCAACTCTTTGGCCGTTTTGTATGGGAACGGGACCCCCTTTTCTATTTTGGCAGAAGGTTTTAACATCGCCTCAGCGTGATCGACAACAAAACCGCCACCTACAGAATAATAGACTTGGACAAATATTTTTTTGCCCTTTTTGTTAAACGCCTTCATCCGGATTGCATTCGAGTGGAAAGGGAGTTTTTTCCCGCGCAAGAAAAGGAGATCTAGATCTGAATCAAAAGGGATTACCCATCTTCCAAAAAGAGAGAGTTGCTTTGTATTTTTTATCGCATTGATTCTGTGGGCAACTGAGTCTGGATCAACTGTGTCTGGAGATTCCCCTTCAAGGCCCAAGAGAATGGCTATATCTGTTGCATGACCCATTCCAGTCATCGCTAAAGATCCGTAGAGCTCAACTTTCAGCGAGGCGACATCTTCGAGAAACTCCCTCTCTTTGAGCTCTACAATAAAGCGTCTGGCGGCTCGCATTGGACCTACCGTGTGTGAGCTAGAAGGGCCAATCCCAATTGAAAAGGCCTCTAAAGTACTAATTGAACCCATATGTAAAGTCTTCTCATTTTGACACTGGATAATTTTCACTGAAAGAACCTGATCTAGGCAAGAAAAAAGGGTTGGAGTATATTAGTTGCTTATGTCGATTAAATATATTTTTGTAACAGGGGGAGTTGTCTCCTCTCTAGGAAAAGGTCTTACGGCTGCCTCTATTGGTCAACTTCTAGAGGCTAGAGGCCTTAAGATTGCTATGCTCAAGCTCGACCCATACCTCAATGTCGATCCGGGCACGATGAATCCATTTCAACATGGCGAAGTGTACGTCACAGACGATGGAGCCGAGACAGATCTCGACTTAGGCCACTATTACCGATATACCAACTCTCCCCTCTCGCGCGCCTCTAATTCAACTTCTGGCCAAATTTACGAATCGGTCATCAAAAAAGAGCGCAAAGGTGAATATTTAGGCAAAACAGTTCAAGTAATTCCTCATGTAACAGATGAGATCAAGTCGCGGATTTTAGCCTGCGGCCATCAAGAAGAAGGGATCCAGGTAGTGCTCGTTGAAATTGGTGGCACTGTGGGAGATATCGAATCGCTCCCTTTCTTGGAGGCAATCCGTCAGTTTCGCTATGAAAGGCCAAAGGACTGTATCAATATCCATTTGACTTACGTCCCCTATTTGAAAGCTGCAGGAGAGGTAAAAACAAAGCCAACGCAACACTCAGTTCAAGTACTGCGTGGAATTGGGATTAGCCCAGATCTGATCCTGTGTCGCTGTGAAGAGGCTCTGTCCGACGAGTTGAAGGCGAAAATCTCCCTTTTCTGCAACGTGCCTCAAGATGCTGTGATGGATGAAAAAGATGTCGAACATAGCGTGTATGAGGTCCCTCTTGATCTGCATAGACAAGGGCTCGATGAAACCATTTGCAAAATGCTCGATCTCAAATCAGCAAAACCCGATTTAACCAAATGGGAAAAAATGCTCCATTCGGTCCTCAATCCTAAAGGAAAAGTCGTTGTTGGGATCGTGGGTAAATATATGGATCATCAAGACGCCTATAAATCGATTTTTGAAGCGCTGCACCATGCTGCAGTGGCAAATGGAGTGGCACTTGAAATCCGCAAGTTTGAATCTGATCGCATTGTAGAAAATGGCTCAGTTGAAGCATTGATTGGTGGATGCGATGGGTATCTTGTCCCTGGTGGTTTTGGCGAAAGAGGCTGGGAAGGGAAAGTCCTAACTGCAAAATATTGTAGAGAAAACAAGATCCCTTACTTTGGTATTTGCTTAGGGATGCAGGTCTTGATCGTTGAATTTGCCCGTCATATTTTGGGCCTTGAAAATGCCCACTCAACAGAGGTGGATCGCAATACTTCCTATCCTGTAATTTCGATGATTACTGAGCAAAAGCAAATCCAGAACTTGGGCGGTACAATGCGTCTTGGCGCCTACCCTTGTGATTTGAAGAAAGGGACAAGAGCCTACGAGGCATATGGAAAAAATCTTATTTCTGAGAGGCACCGCCACCGTTATGAATTTAATAACGAATACAAAGAGGCCTTTGAGGAAAAGGGGATGGTCTTTTCTGGAAAGCTTAACAAGGGCCAGTTGTGTGAAATTTCTGAGTTGAAGAGCCATCCTTGGATGGTTGGCGTCCAATTCCACCCCGAATTTAAGTCCAAACCCCTTGCGCCTCACCCGCTCTTTCTTAATTTCATCAATGCGCTGAAAATTCTTCCTAAAAAACAGCTTGAAAAAGTGGCCCCCACGTCCCAAGGTGACAAGTAGTGGGCAGAGTTGCTGCAATTGATTTTGGTGAAAAAAGAATTGGGATCGCCATGTCCGATATCAATCGGAAAATTGCCCTCCCTGTAGATATCGTTGAAGGGGGGAAAAAGGCTGTACAAAACATCAGAGCCTCTTTACCTTTAAAAGAAATCGATCTTATCTTAATTGGACTTCCCCTAGAAATGAGCGGTAAAAAAGGTCCCATGGCGGAAAAAGTTGAAGCGTTTGCTAAAATGCTTGAAGATGCCTTAGGAATCCCCATTCAACTCGTCGATGAAAGACTTTCCAGCAAAGGTGCAGATGTCCAATTGAAAGAGATTTCTTTGAATCGAAAAGCGAGAAGTGCGAAGATAGATATGATTGCAGCGACCCTATTTTTGCAAACTTATCTCGATCGATAAATAGTCTTGACCTAGTGGGATCGATCTGATAATCAAACATATCGAGAGGATGCTAAGAAATGTCAATGGATAATCACCCCTTAGAAGAAACTGGACGCTCGACGCGAAACATCGACCCTTGCACCGTGGTTATATTTGGAGCAACGGGTGATCTTACAGGGAGAAAATTAGCTCCTGCGATTTATAACTTAGGAAGAGAGGGCCTTCTGCCGGCAAATTTTGCCTGTGTTGGATTTGCTAGAAGAGAAAAAACCAATGAGCAATTCCGCGAAGAGCTCAAAACCAATATCAACGAGCATTCGCGCACAAAGCCCATCGACGATTCTTTTTGGAAAAATTTTGAGAACCAAGTTTTTTATCATCGATCAGAATTTGATAGTGATGAAGGCTACCAAGCGTTAGCTGAGCTCCTCAAACAAATCGACGCCAAACACGCAACGCGAGGCAATCGGGTATTTTATCTATCCGTACAACCGAAGTTTTTTCCTATTATCATTGAGAAATTAGCAAAAAACGGACTCATTTACGACACACATAAAACAACCGATCAGTGGTCAAGAGTCATTATCGAAAAACCATTCGGCCATAACGCCTCTTCAGCAAAAGAGCTTCAAGCAAACATTTCAAAACACTTAGATGAATCACAAATTTATCGGATCGACCACTACCTCGGTAAAGAGACTGTTCAAAATCTCCTCGTCTTTCGCTTTGCAAATGCGATCTTTGAATCATTATGGAACTATAAGCACATCAACCAAGTTCAAATCACAGTTGCAGAAGATATAGGAATAGGAACGCGAGGCCACTTTTTTGAAGAAGAGGGGCTGCTTCGCGACGTTGTGCAAAACCACATGATGCAGCTCCTTTCATTAGTTGCTATGGAACCACCTGTCTCTTTAAGCGCGGGAGCCATACGCGATGAAAAAGTCAAAGTACTCCAATCTATAAGACCTCTCACAGAAGAGGATTTCAAATCCAATGTAGTCCGCGGACAGTACGGCCCTGGCTTCATCAATGGTCAAAAAACTCTTGGTTACCGGGAAGAAAAAGACGTAGATCCGAAATCAAATATCGAAACATTTTTAGCTCTTCGCTTATTTATCGATAATTGGCGCTGGGCCGGCGTCCCCTTTTATCTACGCGGTGGAAAAAGATTGCCTAAACGGGGAACTGAGATTGCCATTGTTTTTAACGATGCACCAGGAGTTCTCTTTAAGCAAAATGGACGAAAAAATGATCCCAATGTCCTTGCGATGCGCATTCAACCAGACGAAGGCATTGCGATGAAAATCAATTGCAAGGTTCCAGGACCAAGCAGCCCGATTCAACCTGTCAAAATGGATTTCAGATACGGATCTTATTTTGGACAAAGCCCACCGGAGGCCTATGAAAGACTCATCTGGGACTGCATTACAGGCGATAGCACTCTATTCGCAAGAGCGGATGAAGTGGAGCAATCCTGGAAAATTTTGACTCCCCTTTTAGACCATTGGGAGAAAAACCCAAAATCAGAGTTCCCAAATTACGCCGCGGGCACATGGGGACCTGCTGCTGCAGATGAGATGATTGCAAAAGATAACAGATCCTGGCGCATTCTATGACAACACAACAAATCGTCGATCCTGAAAAAATTGAGCCTGAGTTGATCCGAATTTGGGAAGGGCTCGCCAAAGAAAAAATGAGGGCGTGCCTTTTTAACCTCATCGTATTTAATAAACTCTCTAAGCGCACCGATTACATCCGAAATATTGTCCAAAAGGTCTCTGAAAAATACCCTTGCAGAGTCATTTTTATTTCATCAGACGCAGAGTCAAAGACCCCATACTTAAAAACAGCTGTATCTGTAGTAGGTGATGGCAATATCGCATGCGACTATATCGATATTGGAGTCAGTGGTCCAGACTTACAACGAGTCCCTTTTGTCCTCTTGCCACACATTATCCCTGATCTACCGGTTTCACTTCTCTGGACAGAAGATCCAAGTACCGAGCATGATCTATTCGAGCCGCTTACAAAACTTGCTAATCGCGTCATCTTCGATTCAGAATCGGCAGATAGCCTCCTCGCATTTTCCCAAAAAGTTTCAAAATTAAGAGCAGATACTGGTGTTGATACAGCAGATCTCAACTGGGCCCGCACTGAAGGTTGGCGCGATCTAATCGCATCGCTGTTTCGCTCTGGGGAAAACTTAGACAAACTCGTAGATGTGCGTATTACCTACAATGCCCGCCCGACGGAGTCATTTTGCCATTTGAAAGTGCAGTCTCTTTACTTGCTCTCATGGATCTCAAGTAGGTTGAATTGGACCTTTAAGAAGGCCACAAAAACGCTCAACTTCACATTCGAAAAACACAATGCGGAAATCCACACAGCGGATTGGGAAAAACTCGGACCCGGAACGATCATCTCTGTTGATCTTGCAACAACAGATAACCTCCTTTACCAGTGCTCACGCGTTCGAACTCAATATCACAGAGTGTCCATTCAAATATCATCTCCTGAAAAATGTGAACTCCCCTACCAATTTATCCTTGGGCAAACAGCAACGGGCCAATCGCTTGTCAAAGAAATTATTAACAAAGGGACGAGCGAACACTACCTGCAAATGCTCAAAAACCTCGAACAACTCGATAGAGATAGGCTGTGCTAAAATGAAGATCGAATCATGGGACGACAGAAGAGACTATATAATCCCCGGGGATGCAAAGCAAACAATTGACTTTGCAGCTGAGCACTGGATCCACTCCTATGAGAGGTCTGTTCAACAAAGAGGGCGATTTGCGGTAGCCCTTTCGGGCGGATCCACACCCAAAGCAATCTATGAAATTCTAGGTAAAGAAAAACTTGATGGATCCAAAATTTGGCTCTTTTGGAGCGATGAGAGAGCTGTCCCCCCGTCTCATCCCGACAGTAACTATAAGATGGCCATGGAAAGCGGCCTTGCAAATCTAAATATTCCGCCAAGTCAAATTTTTCGTATGGTCGCAGAAAAAGACATAGAAAAAAATGCACTTGATTACGAAGAAAAAATTCGACACTACCTGGGTAAAACCCTTTTTGATCTCGTAATGCTAGGTGTTGGTGAAGATGGCCACACCGCATCACTCTTCCCTGAAAGCGCAGCTCTTCAAGAAGAAACGCGACTTGTCATGCCAAATTATATTTCGGAAAAAAAATGTTGGCGCATGACACTTACCTACCCATGTATTAATCAAAGTTTTCATACTGTGATTTACGCAATTGGGAAATCAAAACATCTCATCATTCCTCAAATATTAAATGCTGCTATTGTCTCTAAATACCCAGCAAGCTCTATTGGTAATTCAATTAACAAATGTCTTTATATACTAGATAATTCAGCATCATCACTATTAAAATAATTAGTCGGATTTACATTAACGTTAATATACATTAAAATATATGGCGTAAAACGGAAGTAAATCAAACAAAGGTGATATGATGATTCAATCATTAGAATTAAATTTTAACGCGACAAAAGGTCTTTTTAATAAAGAACCTACAGCGCAAAATAAAGCAGCCGCGATGGCGCAAAAGGTGAGTTATGTAGTTGCTAGCGCATTCGTTGCGATTGCAGAAACATTTTTAAACGCAGCAAAAGCTGTTGCAAACGGCGTTATTTTCGTTGCTAACAAGTTTAGCAAGCCTAAATCTGGTTCAAAAGATGATAGCTTTGTAAGCAAATTTCAAGCTGGCTTTGTTCCAACATTCCTTCCTCGAGTTGCAAAGGAAGAATTAAGTTTTAGCATCCCATCAACAAAAGATGATGCTGCCTTATTAAAAATGGAGTTTTCTAAAGCTACGCTAGATAGTTTCAAGGAGCTTCACATCAGTAGAAAAATAATGCTTGCTGGTTCAAAAGATGATACAAATGTAAGAAGAGATGAGCTAAGCCTAGTACTTAGCCCTAAGAAAAAGTCTCGAGATGATTCTTCTCTTTTGACAATGGACACAAGAAAAGAAACTGTTGAGGCTTTGCATAAAAGCTTTTTATTAACTCAAACCAATCTTCAAAAAATTCCTTCTCTATTCGACAGAATAGCAAAGTAATTTAGGTTTTTAGTTTTTATGTTGTTAAGGGCCCTATTTCGGGGCCCTTTTTTATTGCCCAAATTCTCACCTTAGCCGTAACATATTCGTCCTATGGCATGGATCGATCCCATTGAATTTAATATGAGCATCTCAAGAAGGCTCTACGAGAGCTGTCCGAAAAATGCCCTTTTGGCAACCGTTCAAAAAATTATCATCTACTCCTTTTTCCCCTTAAGTCTCATTGTCTTTTTTGAAGCTGTTGTTAAAAATATGATTTTGATCAACCTGTCCAACGTTGTCATTACGGTATTAAATGCAGCTTACGGACTTCACTCTCAAGCACGGGCGGTACAGCCATGATTGTATTGGGGATCGAAAGCACATGTGACGAGACGGGTGCTGCTATCGTTAAAGATGGAAGAGAGATTCTTTCTAATGTGATCGCCTCATCTGCCGATATCCATGAAAAATATGGGGGCGTCTTCCCAGAGCTTGCTTGTCGCCGCCATATTGATGCGATTATTCCAGTCATTGACGAAGCGATTAAAAAGGCAGGCGTAACAATTGATGAGATCGATGCTATTGCGGTCGCTAAGGGACCGGGACTTGTAGGCGCCCTACTCATCGGGATGAATGCGGCTAAAGGCTTATCGATCGCATGGAACAAGCCTCTAATCGGCGTCAATCATATTGAGGCGCACCTTTATGCCAGCATGATGGGTCTTGAAGAAATTCCCCTGCCCGCCCTCGGTGTTGTTCTCTCGGGTGGCCATACCCTTTTATTGAAAATTTTAGACGTCGGAAAATATGAGCCCATTGCCACAACGGTCGATGATGCAATTGGTGAGGCTTTTGATAAGGTTGCTAGCATGTTAGGCCTTGCCTATCCTGGAGGCCCTCACGTTGAGCTGTTGGCTAAAAGTGGCGATCCTACCCGCTACCCGTTGACGGCAGGCAGGGTAAAAAGATCCCCCATCGACTTTTCATTTAGCGGTCTGAAGACGGCTGTTTTATATACGTTAAAAGGTGGTGCTGTGGAAAAAAGTGATTTGGCCGCCTCATTTCAAGAAACAGCACTTAATGACGTGGTGGGTAAAGCGCTTTTGGCAAGTCAAACTTTTAACTGTCAGGCAATTTTCGCGGGCGGCGGGGTCTGTAACAATCAACGGTTAAGAGAGCTGTTTAATGAAAAATTTCCAAATTTACCTATCCATTGGCCCTCTGCAAATTTGAGTGCAGATAACGCGGCGATGATCGCAGGGCTTGGTGAAAAGAAGTTTATCAATGGGACAGACACCCTAGATTTAGAAGTACAAACGCGTATTCCCATTGCTTAAAAACTAAAAAAAACGGTAAAATCGTAAATCTAAATTGAGGTAGAACATGGCAAAAGGCGCACGAGAAAATATTAAGCTAAAAAGCACCGAGTCTAATGAGACTTATTGGACTGTCAAAAATAAACGCAATACAACAGAGAGAATTGAGCTCAAAAAGTACGATTCTACTTTGCGCAAACACGTGGTTTTCAAAGAAGCAAAATAATTTTGTTTGAGCTTTCAGTTGCTTACAAATATTTGATCCCAAGAAAAAAGTCGCTCTCAACAGCACTTATTTCATTGATGTCGGTGTTTGTAATCTCGCTTGTGGTATGGCTGGTTTTAGTCTTCCTATCAGTCACCACAGGCATCGAAAAAAACTGGCTCACCAAGCTCACCTCCCTTCACGCTCCGATCCGGATCTCTCCTACTGAGGAGTACCATCAGTCGTATTATTACCAAATTGATGGCCTTTCTGCAGCCTCTCATTACTCGTTAAAAACAATTGGAGAAAAAGCTGAAAGCAACTTGAGCGATCCGTATGCAATTGACTTTGATGCAGAAATCCCTGCCCATTGGCCTAAAAAAGATCAAGTTGACCCAGTCAAGACCGCATTTGAAGAACTCGATGCACTTGGCTTAACAAGTCAAGACTATGAGATTAGTAGTGCGCTTTTGAGGCTCAATCGCGGAGGGGGCACAATTTTGTCACAAATGGCCTATCTCCTCTCTGAACCTTCAAAAAACCCAAGCTTCCCCTCACTTGTTTTAGAATCAACTCAGACTAAAAGCTCAGAAACGCCCATCTTACTCCCCAAAAACTATAAAGATAGCGGAGTGAAAATTGGGGACTTTGGAACACTCAACTATGCAGCGCCAACGGCAGCATCGTATCAGGAACAAAGGATCCCGATTCGTGTCAGTGGATTTTATGATCCAGGTCTTGTCTCCGTTGGGAACAAGTGCGTAATTGTCCCCAATCAGATCACACGGACCATTCAAGCAGCGAACAAAACCTTTTCCCCAGACGGCACACCGACAAACGGGATCTTCGTCTGGTTCAACGATCTAACAGATGCCCCTGCCGTGAAAGAAAAAATAGCAAAACGTTTTGAAAAAGCTGGCATCTCCAAATATTGGAAAATTGACACCTATCGAGATTTCGAGTTTTCAAAAGACCTCATGCTCCAATTTCAAAGCGATCGAACCCTTTTCCTTCTGATTGCAGCGATTATCTTACTCGTCGCGTGCTGCAACATCATTTCCCTTCTTGTCCTTTTAGTAAACGATAAGAAAAAAGAGATCGCGATTTTGCAATCCATGGGCGCATCCTTTAAGAGCATTGCAGCCATTTTTGGTGTGTGTGGAATAGCAATGGGCGCTTTGAGCTGCCTTATTGGTGTGGGACTTGCCATTTTCACCTTAAATCACCTAGATTCGCTCGTCCATTTTTTAAGTGCAATCCAAGGACACAATGCATTTAACCCTGCATTTTTTGGTCAAACGCTCCCGAATGAGCTGAGCACTCAGGCCCTCCTTTTTGTCCTCATTGCAACGCCCATCCTCTCGCTTGCAGCAGGTCTCATCCCTGCCATCAAGGCGAGTCGCATTCGCCCGTCTACCGTTTTGAGGTCCGAATGATCTTAAAGGCGAGAAACCTGATCAAAACGTATCCAAAAGTAAAGGTGCTATCCGATATTTCATTATCGGTGGCTCTCGGCGATACAATTGCAATTTGTGGCAGATCCGGCGAGGGAAAAACAACACTGCTCCATATTCTCGGTGGCCTTGAAGAACCAGATAAAGGGGAAATCGAAATCGGTGGCCACAGACTCACACGTTCCAATTGCCCACATATCAGAAACACTCAGATTGGCTTTATCTTTCAAGCCTACAACCTACTCGAAGATTTCACCGCCCTAGAAAATGTTCTCATGCCTGCTAAAATTGCCCGCAAAGCAACGACCAGACAAAAAGGGCTCGATCTCTTGTCTCTTGTCGGCCTTGAAGATCGAGCCGATTTTCCTGCAAAACTTCTCTCTGGCGGAGAAAGACAAAGAGTGGCCATAGCAAGAGCGCTTTGCAATGACCCAAATCTCATTTTAGCGGATGAGCCAACGGGGAATCTCGATCGCGCCAATGCAAAAAAAATTGGGGAACTTCTTATCTCGTTGAAGAAAAGTCTCATCTTAGTCACACACGATCCCGACTTAAGTGCACTTTGCCAAAAGCAATATGTTCTCAAAGAGGGAAATCTATTATTATAGCCATCGTAATTTTAACATTGGCTTAGATACAGCACACTCGCTCAACTCTGCAAGCTGATTTGGGTGGAAAAGAAATACCGTTTTCTGCTACGAATATCGTCTTAATTATTGGAGAATGTCATGCAGATTTTAATGGTGGGTACTGGATATGTTGGATTGGTTACTGGGGCATGCTTTGCCGAAATGGGACACACTGTCACATGTTTAGATATCGACTCTGAAAAAATCAGCAAATTAAATCAAGGCATCATCCCAATTTACGAACCGGGTCTTGAAGAGATCGTCAAGCGCAACATCAAACAACATCGACTCTTTTTTACAACAGATTACCAAAGCGCAGTTGCAAATTCCTTGGTCTGCTTCATTGCAGTCCCAACGCCCTCTAAAGAAGATGGATCTTGCGATGTGAGTTATGTAGAGGCTGCGGCAAGAGAAATCGGGATGAATATGACAGATTATCGAGTCATTGTAAACAAATCGACAGTCCCTGTCGGAACGGCAAATCTTGTTACAAAAGTTATTAAGGAAGTCACTGACGTCCCGTTTGACGTCGTCTCGAATCCCGAATTTTTAAAAGAGGGAGCAGCTGTTCAAGACTGTTTAAAGCCAGACAGAATTATTATCGGCTCCAATGCTTCTAAACCGGCTGAAATTTTAAAAGAGATCTACTCTGCATTTACGTTGAATCACGAAAGGATGATCGTAATGGACACACTCTCTGCCGAGATGACCAAATACGCAGCCAATGCCATGCTTGCAACTCGCATCTCGTTCATGAACGAGATAGCAGACATCTGTAAGCGAGTTGGCGCTAATGTGAACGAAGTGAGAAAAGGGATCGGCTCAGATTCCAGAATTGGATATAGCTTCCTTTATCCGGGAGTAGGCTATGGTGGCTCATGCTTTCCGAAAGATATTCGCGCCCTCATCGCAGTGGCAAAAAATGCAGGGGCAGAGCCCACTCTTTTAGAAGCTGCAGATTCTGTGAATAACCGGCAGAAAAAGATCCTCGCAGAAAAAATGCTGAAGTATTTTGCCAAAAAAGGGGGCCTCAAAGGGAAAACGATCGCCGTTTGGGGACTTTCCTTTAAGCCGGATACCGATGATATGAGAGAGGCCCCTTCTTTGAACTTGATCGAAGATCTGATCAAGCAAGGAGCCTCTTTACGCCTGTTCGATCCAGTTGCTATGCCAAATGCAAAAAAGGTCTTGGAGGGATTGCCTAACATTTCTTGGTGCGAAGATGAGTTCGATGCAGCAAAAGGGGCCGATGCAATCGCATTATTAACAGAGTGGAAACAGTTCCGTCTCGTCGACTTCAAGCCAATTCAAGGCGAAATGAAAGGGTTTGCCTTCTTTGACGGCCGCAACCAGTACAAACCTTTGGACATGAAAGGCAAAGGGTTTGATTATATCTCTATTGGCGTACCCGATCAGATGCATGATAAGAAAAATTGAAGAAAGGCTCAAAGAGCTCATCCCAACAAAAGATGAAACGATTTTTGAAGCAGGACGCTACTCTCTTCTTTCGACAGGAAAGAGAATCCGTCCCCTTCTAACAATGGCAACAGCTGCAACCTTTGGGGTAGATCCCCTCATAGCACTGGATCCTGCCTGTGCAATTGAGATGATCCATAGCTATTCGCTCATTCATGACGATCTTCCGTGTATGGACAATGACGATCTTCGAAGAGGCAAGCCAACACTTCACAAAGTCTACGGAGAATCGATGGCCCTTCTTGCAGGAGATTATCTTCTTACCTATGCCTTTGAGGTGATTGCAAATGCTTCTATTTTGGGGCGCGAGCAACGGCTGCAAATGATCAAAACTGTCGCAATGCGGGCTGGGGCTCCAGGAATGATCGGGGGGCAAGCTTTTGATATTGAGTCAAAAGGGAAAGAGATTGATGAAGAAGCCCTTTTACAAATGCACTATGGAAAAACCGCAGCTCTTCTCACAGCTTGTCTTGAATGCGGAAGCTTAGCCGCTGGATACCCACCCACCGACCTACTGCAATCTATTGGGTTAGAGCTTGGGCTTGCTTATCAGTATCAAGACGACCTATTAGACGCCACTTCAACAACTGCAATTTTAGGAAAAACGGCAGGATCAGATGCTGCTGAAGACAAGCCAACTGCAGTTTCACTTTTTGGAATTGATGGCACGCAAGAAAGACTTGCGCACATGAATCAATCAATCAATCATAAGCTTTCTTGTTTGCCGAAAAATGGAGGAGAACTTGCAACTGTAATTTCCGCCATTTTACAAAGAAGTTCGTAAACTTTAAATCACTGCATATTGACACACAAATCGAAATTGCTTACCGTATTCGTTTAGTGTGAACCTATGAAAGAAACAATCTTAGTAACAGGTGGCGCAGGTTATATTGGCAGCCACACATGCAAGGCTTTAGCAAAGGCTGGATATACTCCCGTAGTTTTCGACAACTTATCCACTGGACATGCATATGCAATAAAGTGGGGCCCGTTTGTTCAAGGAGATCTCTCTGACAAGACAAAGTTGGATGAGGCCTTTTCAAAGTTTAAGCCCAAAGCTGTCATCCATTTCGCAGCCGATGCTCTCGTTGTTGAATCGATCAATAACCCAGGCAAATATTATCGAAACAACATAGCTGGCACGATCTCGTTATTGGAAGCAATGCGCGATCACGAGGTAAAAAAACTCGTTTTTTCTAGTAGCTGCGCAACCTACGGTCAACCTCAATTTAATCCGATTACTGAAAAACATCCGCAATCCCCTATCAATCCTTATGGGCGCACAAAGCTAATGGCTGAGCAGATATTTGCAGATTTTGAAGCAGCTCATGCAATTCAAGCGATCAACTTACGCTATTTCAATGCTGCAGGCGCAGATCTTGAGACGCAAATCGGAGAAAACCATGCACCTGAAACGCACCTGATTCCCGTAGTGATTCAAGCAGCTTTGGGTTTAAGGGAAGAAGTTGTCGTCTACGGGACAGATTTCGAAACAAAAGATGGCAGCGCTGTTCGCGATTACGTCCATGTACAGGATTTAGCAAATGCTCACGTATCTGCACTTAAATGTGAAAAAAGCGCTTCGATCAACTTAGGCACAGGTACGGGCCACTCTGTTTTAGAGATCATCGACGCCGTGCAAAAATATTGCGGCAAAGAGATTTCTGTTCGTCTAGAAGCGAGACGCTTGGGCGAGCCTGGAATCTTAACTGCAGACAACTCAAAAGCAAAAGAGCTATTGAACTGGGTGCCAGAAACATCAGACCTACCCACGTTGATTGAATCTGCCTGGAAGTGGCATCAACTCCTATTTGAAAATGCACATCTCGTTCGTACAGTTTTAAAATGTTAACTTTAGCCTTTTTACTAGCTACATTTGCTCTCATATTGCAGGGAATTTTCATTCCTAAGATCGCAATTTTAGCCTTTGCCCCTTTTCTTGCGATCACAACTTTAAAAAGTCCCTTAATTCAAGCCTTAGTGCTCAGTGCTTTTGCGGGAGCTTTTATGGATCTCCTCTCCGACGATCCAATGGGGGTTCATGCACTCAACTATGTTACAGTAACAGCACTCCTTTATCGAATTCGGAAACATTTTTCGCATGATGAGGCGCTCCATATCACTTTATTTTCCGGTATTGTCTCTGTGCTCTCAACATTAATTCAACTTTTCCTCCTTTTTCTTTTTGACAGAAGAGTGCCTTTTGTCGGAAAATGGATTTTTGCCGACCTTATTGGCATGCCGGTGATCGACGCGCTCTATGCCTTTGTTTGGTTTGCAGCGCCTCTCACTTTAGCTGCTAAGATTCGTCGAACGTGGACATTATTTTGGTTGAAAAGAAAGAATCCCTTTCCAATATCACGCTCGTAGCCATCGAAGCTGCATTAGCAGCTGGAGAACTACTGAGACAAGGTTTTGGTACCAATTTTTCGATTTCTTCCAAAGAAGGGAGACACAACCTCGTCACTGAATATGATCACAAAGCAGAAAAACTAATTCTTGATTTCATCTCTCAAAACGTCCCCAACTCCCACTTTTTAGCAGAAGAGAGCGGCTTTAGTGGTAAAGATAAAGGGGGCATTTGTTGGATCGTTGACCCCCTTGATGGAACGGTTAATTTTGCCCACCAAATTCCCACTTTTGCAGTTAGCATAGCTGCGCAAAGGCAAGGTAAAATCATAAGCGGAGTCATTTTCTTACCCATTACCCACGAGCTATTTGTTGCGGAAATTGGTAAGGGAGCATTTCTTAATGGTCAAGAAATACGGGTGTCTCAAGTAAGATCGCTTGAAGAGTCAATTTTAGCAACCGGCTTTCCCTACGATTTAGCGAAAAATCCATTTCATTGTATCGATCACTTCACCGATATATTAAAAGTGGGCATTCCAATCCGCCGAATGGGCGCCGCAGCAATTGATCTAGCCTATACAGCAGCAGGGAGATTCGAAGGTTTTTTTGAAGTTGAATTAGCCCCTTGGGATGTTGCCGCAGGAAAATTACTCGTTGAAGAGGCAGGAGGCAAAGTCACAAGCTGGGATAATACTTTATTTGACATCCATTCGAGGGCAACAATCTTCGCATCAAACGGCCATATTCACAATTCTGTTTCTGCAATTTTAAATAGGACGGTTTAATGTTGATTGATGGGAAAAAAACCGCAAATGAAATCCAAGCAGAAATTAGGTCGCAAATTGGACTCCACAAGACAAGAAAACCGGGTCTTGCTGTCCTATTAGTTGGGGATAATCCTGCATCTCATACCTATGTAAAATATAAGAGAAAAGCGTGCGCTGAAGTTGGGATTGTCTCAACAGTCATCGAACTTGCAGGAAGCATTTCTGAATCAGACCTGTTAAAGCAGATCGAAAAGCTCAATCAAAACCCAGCGGTTGATGGGATTTTAGTTCAACTTCCCCTCCCCTCACACATCGATGAAAAAAATATTACTTCCGCAATTGATCCGTTAAAAGACATAGACGGGTTTCACCCGATCAATGTGGGGAAAATGCTTTTAGGTATTGATGATGGGTTTTTTCCTTGCACCCCATTAGGCATTAAGGTTTTACTCGAAAAGCACAAAATTCCTGTCGAGGGTAAACACATTGTGATCGTGGGGCGAAGCAATATTGTGGGAAAGCCGTTAGCTGCAATCCTTATGCAAAAAAAGCCCCACTGTAATGCCACCGTCACGGTAGCTCACAGCCAATCTGAAAATTTACAACAACTTACAAAATCTGCAGACATTCTGATTGCAGCATTGGGACGTCCTCTTTTTATAAAAAAAGAGATGGTTAAGCCCAAATCTACCATTATCGATGTTGGAATCAATCGTATGCCTAATGGAAAACTGATTGGAGACGTCGATTTTGATGAGGTGAGTAAAGTTGCAGGCCATATAACGCCCGTTCCAGGTGGCATTGGCCCGATGACAATTGCAATGCTTTTGCAAAATACATTTAAGGCATTTTTAAAGACGCTTCTCGTACTTTTCCTTTTTGCCTCGTGCAGTCAATCTCCTAAAGATCTCTGCACCCATTTTGAAGGGACAGAAATGGCTCGCCCCTATCAAATTACGGTAGGTAAAATCCTTTCAGCGAAAGAAAAGCGACTCGTTGAAAAAGTGATTCAAGAGACCTTTTTAGATGCACGTACCCTTTTTGACAATAACGATCCAGGCTCTGAAATCTCAAAGTTAAATAGCGCTTCTGCAAACACATTGATTCCCCTCTCTAAGCCCCTGCAAGACCTATTAACTCTCTGTGATAAAATCGTCTCTTTGAGTGGAGGAAGATTTGACCCAACTGTTGAGCCTTTAGAAAAATTATGGAAACAGACACCAAATCCTACTGTAGACGCGCTTCAAAACGCCTGCGATGCTACTGGATGGGAACATATCTGTATCCATAATGGGATCTTCAAAAAAGATCGGCCTGAGACTGCATTAGATCTGTTAGGAGTTTCAAAAGGACTTTGTGTTGACTGGATTGTTGAAAGACTCGAAAAATTAGGGTTTTCAGACCTGTTAGTCAAATGGTCTGGTGAAATTCGAGGAATTGGACACCATCCGGAAAATCGCGATTGGTCTGTTGAAGTAGATCCAAGCTTGAGAGTGAACGAACAGCCCATGGCTCCACTGCCTTTACGCGATTGCGCAATTTCTACATGTGTAAACCGTGGCTATATGATCGATCCATTAACGGCAAGCCCCTTATACAATAGACGCTCCGAAGCTTGGAATTTTGAGCGCGCTATCGCGTCGGTTACCGTCATCGCACCCACGTGCGCACTCGCAGATGCATTAGCAACAGCTGCGATGGTTTTCCAAACGCGAAGTGAAGCTGAAAAATGGGCGCAAGAAATTGTTGATTTATACCCAAACGTAAGCTTTTGGATCTTAAGTCATAGGGATGACAGATGATTAAAACGGTCTATTTTGATCTCGGAAATGTACTGGTGTTTTTCAGTTTTCCAAAAATGCTTGGACAAATGAGTCGCTGTACAGGCCTTTCTCTAGAGCAAATACAAAAACTTCTTATTCATACAGAGCTCAGAGAGCAATATGAAAAAGGACTGATTAATACAAAACAGCTTTATGAAACATTTCTCAAGCAAGCCCCTCACCCCTTTACGTTGCCTGAGTTCACCCATGCATTTTCCGATATTTTCACCCCCAATACAGATCTTTGGCCTTTAATTGAAGATCTTAAGAAAAATGGGATCAGGCTCGTCCTTTTGTCGAATACATCACAATGCCACTTTGACTTCGCAAAGAAACACTACCCCATTCTCGATGTATTTGATCACAAAGTCCTTTCCTATGAACTCGGCGTATGGAAGCCTGATATACAAATATTTGAAAAAGCTCTCATTCATTCCCAATGCCAATTGGATGAATGCTTCTATACCGACGATATCGCAGAATTTATCGAAAGTGCAAGGAAAGTGGGGCTTCAAGGGGAAATATTTACCGATGTCCCTAAACTAAGACAAGATCTGATCCTTCGAGGCTGTACATTTCTTAAATAGATTAAAACTCTTGTACCATATCTGCCCCTCTTCTATCATGAAGCTATGACCTTTAAAAAACGAAAAGGGAGCTCTAGGCAGCCCAAAGTTGCCTCCAATCTGACAAGGACCCTCACCCAATATATCCGTGGCAAACGCTATAGCCCGTCATCATTTTCTGAATTAATTACACAACTTGATATTGCAGAAGTTCACAAACCTCTTTTCAAAGAGATCCTTGATGGCCTCGTCCATAAGGGAGAGCTCGCAATTAAAGCTGAAAAATACGTAATCCCTTCCTCAGCTGAGCTAGTCACAGGCACAATTAGTGTCCATAAGAAAGGCTTTGGCTTTGTCCGATGTCCCGTGGGACCTGACGTTTTTGTCCCCAAGCACTGCATGATGAACGCCGTAGATGGAGATACAGTCGAAGTTGAAGTGAATCCTGTCGTCTCGGCTAAAGGCCCAGAAGGTGTAGTGGTTGCAATCATCAAAAGAAGTCGAACTCACCTAGCTTGCATAATCATTGAAAAAACCCAAAGACACTATGTAGCCTATGCTCCTTTGCTCGGGCCTACAAAGCCGGTCAAGATCCTTTCCAAAACTACGCTCAAAAATGGCGATAGAATCATTTGCAAAGTCCTCGACTGGAAAACAGATGCAGACGTTGTTAAAGGGGAAATGACTCGTCTTATCGGCCATATCTCAGACCCTTCAATCGATGTAAAAGCAGCCATTGAGGAGTTCGAGCTCCCTGATGGATTTAGCAAAGAGGCGATCAGTGAGGCAAAAGCATGGGGTAAAAAAGTAACCCCTGAAGGGCGAAAAGACATCACCGATTGGGAAGTTGTGACAATCGACCCCGACACGGCAAAAGACTACGATGATGCAATCTCTCTAACGAAAGATGAAAGGGGCCATTTTTTCCTCGGTGTTCACATTGCTGATGTGAGTCACTATGTAAAGCCTGCAAGTCATCTAGACCAAGAAGCATTTTTACGATGTAATTCTACCTATTTCCCTGGCTGCTGTGTTCCGATGCTGCCGGAGGAACTATCGAATGAGCTTTGCAGTTTAAAGCCAAAAGTTGAGAGGTTAACGCAATCTGTTTTTGCCGAGTTTAATCCTGCTGGGGACTTAGTTAACTACAAAATCGAAAGAGCTTGCATTAAGAGTAAAAAGCGCTTCACCTACAAAGAAGCATTAGCCGTCATTGAGAAAAAGAAAAAAAGTGTCCATGCGGCCCTGCTTGATCGAATGGTGGAACTTTGCCTACTTCTCAAGAAAAAGCGTTTTGAAAGAGGCAGTATCGACTTTTCAATGCCTGATGATGTGATCATAGTCGATGATAAAGGCGTTCCTTTAAAAATTGAGCGCGTTGAGTACGATATTACCCATCAAATGATTGAAGAGTTCATGCTCAAAGCAAATGAAATTACAGCTAAACACCTAGCAGATCAGGGGAAAACCCTCATCTACCGGGTTCATGAAAATCCAACGGAAGAATCGTTTCAAGACTTTTATACGTTTGCAAGATCACTTGGATTTCACCTGCCGGCAACACCAACACACCACGACATTCAAAAAATGTTCCTAAATGCAAAAGACTCTCCTTTTTTGCCGCAGTTATCGGTCAGCTTTATCAGAAGCATGCGTTTGGCCGCCTATTCGTCAGAAAATTTAGGTCACTACGGTCTTGCTTTGGAGCATTATTGCCACTTTACAAGCCCAATCCGCAGATATACCGACCTCATCATCCAGCGCCTCCTTTTTGACGAGCTGCCACCTGATACAGATGTCGATGCAATTGCAGCTGCCTGCTCTGAAAAAGAGAGGGTCTCTTTTAAAGCGGAAAGTTCAGTGGTTATATTGAAAAAACTGCGCTTGGCAAATACCCATTTTGAAGCAGACCCAGAAGTCGTTTATCCAGCGACCATCACTCGAGTCAAGCCTTTCGCCCTCTTTTTTGAGGTGCCAATGTTTGATCTTGAGGGAAATATTCATGTCTCTAAACTGGGGGGCGATTACTATGAGTTCAACCCAAAAAAGATGTCCTTTCGAGGATCTCGCACTGGAAAAACCTTTATTGCAGGCCAGGAAATTTTTGTCCGTCTTGTAAAAATCGACTACATCCTTTTACAGTCCGAATGGGCCATTGTTTCCCCGCCGGCGACGAAAGCCAAAAAGAAAAAGTAATCTAATTATATTAGCGGCAAAATCTTGCCGCTTAGGATTCATCTCTTCATTGAAATCAGATTGCTAAATTGTGTGTAGGCTACTTGACACCCAAGTCCTACAAGGCTAATTCCTGCAATATTCATTAAGGCAGCAGAAAAGCCTAAACTAGCAATCGCTATAGCTGCTACAGCGTGTGATGCAAAAAATATTACTGCTGCTCTATTTGTTTTATTAGCAGAACTTACCCCCTCTTCGCTCGGAAAATGTTTATCTAGTACTAACTCGAAAACATAACGGGCTGTTCCAAAAATAGCTCCACCAATAAGCCCAATCGGATTTGCACTTATCACCGAGGCACACGAATAAATCCCAGCCTGAACTACACCTCGTGCAAACTCATCATTTTGTGTAACTCCTTTGATTGCCACCATAAAATCCACCTACTTTTAAATTTCGCAAACACTTTAATCAATTCTTTACTTTCCAGACAAGTAGGAAAAAAGTGAGGCAAATGAACACGTGAAATGATAGCAAGCTATACTACATCCATTTCCGGCAAGAGAGAGCAAGACTACATTTGCCAAACTAGCAGGAAACCCTAAGGTTGCAACGGCCGCGCCAGCAAGCACATATTTTGCAAAAAATTTGAGGGCGATAGCACGCACTTTATTTTGAGAACCTTCAAGTGTGTATGAGATCAAGCGATCTGTAGCGCCCGCAACGGCTCCAAATACAGCCCCACCGGCAATCCCAATCGGATTTGCGATAATTGTCGTAGATCCTGCATAAATTCCGGCATGAATTGCAACGCTTGCCAAAATCATATTAGGACTGATTGCTCTCATATCTTTCCTTCCCCAATTTAAATTTGAGGTGAAGTTTTACTATATCTTTAGGTTTTTCGGCTAGAAATACAAAACAGATCATCGATTCTTGCGAAATAACTCTCTTCAAGCCATTATGTACTTATGAAGAAATATTTCATTACTGGCCTTGTCACATTGCTGCCCCTTGCGGTAACGACATGGGTCGTCCATTTCTTTATGAATTTCCTCACTAAACCATTTATCGGATTTGTCTACGTCCTCACAAATCAAATCCCCATCGCATCACCGCAGCTTATCCGAGTCATCAGTCAAATTTGCATCCTTATCACTTTGGTCATTTTCACCTGGTTTCTTGGTTTCGTCGCTAGAAAATTCTTCTTTAATCACCTTATCCGATTTGGCGATGCAATTTTAATCAAGATCCCCCTTGTTAACAAAGTCTATAAAACGTCTAAAGAAATAGTGAGTGCGCTCTTTGGAGCAAAAGAAAAATCCTTTAAACAAGTTGTTCTGCTCCCCTTTCCCTATCAAGGGTCCTACTGCATCGGCTTGATTACGCGAGATGCCCCTCACACTTGCTCTGAGGCAGAAAAAAGCGAATTACTCTCTGTGTTCATCCCCACAACTCCCAATCCATCTACCGGATTTTTAGTCATGTCGAACCGCTCAGAGCTGATCAACCTCGACATGAGCACAGAAGAGGCTATCAAATATGTAGTTTCTTGCGCGGTCATCCAGCCTGAGGAGAAGAAATGAAAAAACAACTCATCACGGGCGTGATCATCTTGCTTCCCGTTGCACTAACTCTGATGGTCATCATCTTTCTTTTCGATCTATTCACTGAGCCATTTATCAATATAGTTGGGCCGCTTATCGATCTCATTCAAAGCAAAATCCACATTCATTTTCCGCCTGGGTTTACTTTATTTTTGTCTCGCCTTTTTTCCCTTATTTTTCTTTGCACGTTTATCTTTTTCCTCGGAGTCATCACCCAGCTATTTTTAGTCAAAACCTTGATTGGATGGGGCAATCAAATCCTTTACAAGATCCCATTCATTAAGACAGTCTATAAGGTGAGTCGCGATATTTTTGCCGCTCTATTTTCAGCCGATGGAAAAAAAGCCTTCAAAAGACCGGTCATGGTTCCTTTTCCAGGAAAGCCCAATTATTGCCTCGGATTTGAGGCCGGCGATGTCTCTAAAGAGATTCAAGAGAAAACAAAAGCTGACTTAACTGCTGTTTTTGTTCCAACAGCCCCCCACCCAATCTCTGGATTTCTCTTTTTGATGCCTAAAACCGATGTACATCAGATTGACATGAGCAATGAAGAGACTGTAAAATATCTCGTTTCATGCGGAATGATTCTCCCCAAATCTGAAACTAAAGAGACAGATGAGCGCCCCTTCTAATCACCCCAGAGTCATTTTTTTTCAAGTTCGCGATAATGGGACCAAGCTCAAAAAAATTGTTGAAACAGCACATTTGCATTTTGAAAAAAAAGAGCCCTTCCTCATTTTGGTAGAGGATTCTAAAGCTCAAGACTTTGTAGATGAGCTCCTCTGGAAACTGCCCCAAACGAGCTTTTTCCCCCACATTGCAACGGACGAAGAGACAAAGGAATGGGTAGCCATCAGCAAATCAAAAAAAAATGTGAATAGCGCAAAGGCTGTCTTCAACCTCTGTTCCACCCCCCTTTTGATCGACTCCCCCTTCAAAATGATCTACGAATTTGAGGATTTAACCGCTCCTAACAAAAAAAATCTTTCTTCGCTCCGGTTTGATGCCTATAAACAAGCGGGCTTTTCCTTTGAGGCTCGATAAAAACCCTTGCCCTTTGCCATCTATTTCTATATAATTTCTTGTTTTGAAAGCTATTGGAGAAAACTCATGACACGGATAAGCAAGCAGGGCAGAAGACGCGCGGTTTCCCGACGCAGACCTCGAGCGCCAGGAATTAAAACTGGTTCAAAAAAAGACGCATTAGAATTCGGCTTTAAACCACATGAAAATTTGGTTATTGCTGAATCTACACCTAACCGATTCATCCCTAAAATTGGATAATTAAAAAATGACAAGACACGGCAGTTACGGAAAAAGCACGAAAGGCGCAAAGAAACGCAACGTTCTCAAACGATTTGAAAGAGTCGATGTTCTCCGCAAATTAGGTAAATGGGTTGATGGCCAAAACACGAAAGTGACAGGTCTTCCCAAAACACCAAATATTTAGTGATCATCAGAATCTATAATCACCAAAAAGATTTAAAAATTGACAAGAGCTTGACTAAAGCTCTTGTCAATTCTGTATTGACTCATCTCAAAGTAAACTGCGATGAAGTATCTATCTACTTTGTGAACCAGAAAAAAATCACAGACCTCCACGAAGCGTTTTTCGACGACCCTACCCCCACCGATTGCATCTCGTTTCCCTTAGATGATAAAGAGTTAGGCGAAGTATTTGTCTGTCCAGCAGTTGCCATACAATATGCCAGCAAAAAAAAACTTGATCCCTACGATGAGACCGCTCTCTACGTGATCCATGGCCTGCTCCACCTCATTGGATTCGATGATTTAGAGCCCAAAGAAAGAAGAACCATGCGTAAAAAAGAAAAAAGCTGTATGCATCATCTTAAAGAGCAAAGGATCTCCTTAGGACCTCAATGACAACCTTTTTCATAGAAAGCCCCCTGTTCCCTATCCTATTTCTTATCGGCTCACTCCTTATGACAACTTGCATTAGCGCTTTATTGCATCTAGGCAAATTCAAGTCGAAAGAACTTTTAAAAGCGCCCAATGGGCCTATCCTTTTTTTCAGACCGATCTTAAAAAAGTTCTTTAAACTACACGAGTGGGAAAACATCTATTTTTGCATTTCAGTCAGCAAACATATCTATGAGCTTGCCTATGCGATCTCCGCATTTTTTTTCCTCATTTCATCAATGCCTCAACTTCACCATCTCCTTCACTTCGAAGCTACAGGCGAAGATTGGCCGCCTCTCTTTCTTCTAGGTGCTGCTATCATCATTGTTACCGTCTTTCTCGATTTTATCGTCCGTCTCCTCGCCAATCTATGGAGCAAGCCCCTTTTAAAAATCATCGCCCCCTTTGCCTCCATCTACCTGCTCATCCTCTTCCCTCTGGTCGGGCTCCTTTTGCAACTCACACGTGCCCTCATTAAAAAGACCCATCTTGAAAACGAAGGTGAACTTGTCACAGATCGATCGAAGCTAAGGGAGATGATTCGTGAATCAGAACTGCAAAACCACCTCGATTCAAGCGATCAAAAATTGATCAGCTCATTTGTGAACTTTAAGGAAAGAGTTGTCAAAGAGATTATGGTGCCAAGGGTTGATGTCTATAGCTTATCTGGCGATACCCCAATCAATGAAGCCGCAAAACTTTTTGTAACCGAAGGCTACAGCCGAATCCCTATCTACAATGAAACGCTCGATCAAATTCTAGGTGTCGTCCTTTACAAAGACTTGCTAAAATACTTTGCAACGCCAGATCAAAACCTCAAAGCCCCGATCGAATCGATCGCAAAACCTGTCATCTACTCACCTGAAAACAAAAAAGTTGCACAACTATTACAAGAGTTCCGCAACAAGCAGATCCACATGGCAATCATCGTCGATGAATATGGCGGCACGGAAGGGATCGTTACGATCGAAGATATTTTAGAAGAGCTGGTTGGGGAAATTGAAGATGAATATGATGTGGATGAAGCCGATGATTTTTGGGAACTTCCCGATGGCGGCTGGATTGTGGATGCAAAAATGACGCTCCATGACATCGAAAATCAACTCGGAGTTCGCATTCCAGAAAACCCAGAATATGAAACAATTGGTGGCTACGTCTTTCACTGCGCAAGAACCATCCCATCAAAAGGATGGCGCCTCTCTCACGATGAGTTTGATCTTGAAGTATTGAGCTCAACGGAGCGCTCCTTACAAAAGATCAAGATCAAACCCCGAATTAAGCCAAATCCAGACGCCTAATTCTCCTTACACTCGTGATCACCAAATAGGATCTGATTTTTTACTTCCTCAATTTTAGAGTGATAAGTCAATTGGCCCTTATAATTAATTGGTTTTTTAAATTCGACAATGTCCACATCTTCGCTTGTCGCATATTTGATTGTTCCTTCAATCTCACATGTGAGTAAAAACTCATCTTCTTTTATCGACTTTAATCGAATTACAACTCTTTCAAAATCTTTACCTAAGACCGGCAGCAGATCATGATAATCTTTAAATTGACTCATGAGTTCACTGACTAAAGTCATTTTGGGCCGATAGCTCCAAATTTCTGTCCAAGTTCTAACCAAGTCCTTATTGCCCTTCGCTGTTTCTAAAAGTTTTGCGAGAAGACTTTGGATCTCTTCTTCCGTTTTCGGCGGCGTTTCAACCTTAAAGTCATCAATATAAAACTCATCCGGATTCCCAATTCGCGCAATATCAGTAATCCATGTTTTCGCAACTGAAATCTCAGACCCATCACTTAATTTGAGCTCGCTGGTTGGATAGTGTCTACTTGCATCATTTAAGTACTCAATAACTTTTCCTGGCCAGACATACCCATCGACAACAGTGCTTGGATCGTTTCTTTGGGATTGATTTATTACCCTCTCGTAAAACAAGTTCTTTAAAGTAGACGCCAACCTTACAGGATTTGGTAGATGCCAAAATGCAAAATATTTTCCTACATCTAATGGCGGGATTAAATTCATAGTACCTCTTGATTAAAAGGGGAAAAACATACACGAAGGGGACATAAAAAACACCCAAGAACCTACCCAAATTTAGCCCCTTGCAAAACAATCGCAATTGAGGCACAATTAGGCGCTTACTTTGAGGAGATATTCATGCGCCGATCGATCTGTTTTTGTGAGCCAAACGCTGCTTTAGCCGGGGACACATCTACCTGGAAATTCGTATATACCACTGCAAGCCATCTCCCAAAAGGAGCAAAACTACGCTTTGACCTAGAGAGCAAAGGGCGCCCCATTGACTGGCAAGTTCCAGCGACCAGCACTAAAGAAAAAAGTAATGTAATTTGGGGCGAATTGCCGAACGGTAAAACAGTGAGCGCGTCTCAAGTACAGCACCCCCAGAATATGACCGTCTCTTTTGAGTTTACCCTCCCATCTGAGCTCAAGCCAGGGGATAACTTTGTCATCGTTATGAAAGATAACGCCTCGCAAAAAGGGGTTCAAAGAAGACGCCCTTTCCAACTACATATCGATGCAAAAGGTAAGGGAGACTACAAAGAAAGCGAAACATTTTATCTCGATGTTCGCGGGAACCACCTTAAAAACCTTCGAATCATCGCTCCCTCATTGGTAGGAAGAAACAAAAGATTTGATGTTATCGTCCGTTTTGAAGATGTTTTTGGCAACCTGACATCTAACGCTCCTGAGGGGACTTTAATCGATTTAAGCTATCAACACCTCAGAGAGAATCTTAGTTGGAAGCTATTTGTCCCTGAAACAGGCTTTATCGCCCTTCCCAACCTATATTTTAATGAACCGGGCATTTATCGAATCCAGCTCAAAAACTTAAAGTCTAAAGAGCAGTTTTTCTCTCCCCCCATCAAGTGTCTTCCAGAAGGCGCATTGAGCCTATATTGGGGAACTTTGCATGGTGAATCAGAACGAATTGACTCTGCTGAGCATATCGAGACTTTTTTACGCCACATGAGAGATGATAAAGCTCTCCAATTTTTCGCCACCTCATCCTTCGACACCGAAGAAGAGACCTCGAACGACGTCTGGAAAGGGATCATTCAACAAGTGGCAGAATTCAACGAAGAAGACAGATTCGTTGCCATGGCTGGATTTCAATGGCAAGGAGAAGCAAAAGAAGAGGGCGTGCGCCAGTTTATCTACTCCAAAGATAGCAAGCCGATCATGCGTCGTAAAGACACAAAAAACAACTCCCTAAAAAAGATCTATAAGACAAACAATCCCAAAGAGCTCATTGCAATCCCGACCTTTACAATGGGGAAAACAACATCGTATAACTTTGACGACTTCAACCCTGAGTTTGAGCGCGTTGTCGAAATTTATAACGCATGGGGCTCTTCAGAATGCACAGCAAAAGAAGGAAACCTCCGCCCAATTCAAGGAGGCAAAAATGGAATTGCAGAATCTGCTGAAGGTTCAATCCAAAAAGCCTTGAATAATGGCTGCAGGTTTGGTTTTGTCGCGGGTGGTTTTGATGATCGAGGTCCTTATAGCGGACTTTTCGACTCGAATCAATCGCAATACACAGCAGGACTTACTGCGATCCTTTCAAAAGAGCACAATAGGTCCTCACTTTTTGAAGCGCTTCAAAATCGTTCTTGCTATGCAACAACTGGCGAAAGGATGATCCTCGGACTTCACATTGCAGGCCGTTCGATGGGCTCGGAATTGGAAACTAAAGAAAAACCAGGCCTAGAATTCAATCGACATATCACTGGCTACTGCATTGGGACAAGACCTCTTACAGAAGCTACTCTCATCAGAAATGGAAAAGTGTTCCGCACGCTTGAAATTAAAGATGACATGGTCGAATTTGAGATCGACGATATGGACCAGCTCGGACAAATTGCCTTAGAGCAAAAAGATGAGCGCCCTGCATTCGTCTACTACTATCTACGCGTTATTCAAGACGATGGGCATATCGCATGGAGCTCACCGATATGGATCGATCTCACATCGCGCACAGCACCTATTGCAACAGGCAAAAAGAATAAGAAGAAAATCAAAGAAAGCGATTAAAAAGTAGATGATAGCCGCAGGAGCATTCCTGCGGCGATCGATTATAATTCGATTTTTTTAAACATGTCATCTGTTAAAGAATTGCTTCTTGGACTCACCGATCTTCTTGCTTCTTGAATCAAGTTATCTGCCGCAGTTTTTGGATCGTGAGCTGCGTGCCATTTTTTATCCCTGACGCCGTAAAACCCAGTCCTTCAGGGCGGGGATATAAGCCGCCTCTTAAATTTCTGGGGATGCCTGTTGTTCAATGTACTGTTTGATCACGTTCAAAGGCGCTCCTCCGCAAGCACCGGCAAAATAGCTCGGAGACCACAAACTTTTCCCCCACAAAGCTTTTTGAATGCTGGGATAGTTTTGTTTCCGCAGCAGCCGTGAAGATACCCCTTTGAGGCTGTTGACCAGTTTGGAAATACTGACCTTGGGCGGATACTCGACTAGTAAATGGACATGATCCATTTCTCCATCAAATTCCACTAGATTGGCTTCAAAATCGGAGCACACATCTTTGAGAATCGCTTTAAGATGTTCCAAGATCGCTTTTGTGAATACAGGACGACGATATCTTGTTACAAAGACCAAATGCACGTGCATGAGAAAAACACATGTTCTTCCTCTTCTTAAATCAGTTGACAAATTCATAGACCAAACAATAGCATGGCTGCATGTTTGTTCGAAAGGCATTTCAATTCCGACTCCATCCGACAAAAGCGCAAGCCAAGTTGTTACAGGCGCAATTAGATGAATGTCGATGGCTATACAATGAACTGCTCTCGCAGAGGAAGATGGCTTACGAGGAATTAGACATGTCTCTCTCAAAGTATCAGCAACTTATGTTTTTGCCGATCCTCAAGGAAGAACGGACCTCCTTAAAGACAGTACATTCTCAAGTATTGCAAAACATTGTCGATCGCTTGGATAAGTCATTTCAAGCGTTTTTTCGTAGATGCAAAACAGAAGAAAAGCCCGGGTTCCCCAGATTTCGTGGAATGCACCGTTACGACAGTTTTTGCTATCCACAGAGTGGATTTCTTGTGCTTGGCAAAGAAATCACTTTCTCTAAAGTCGGTCGGATTCGGATGAAGATGCATCGTCCCATTGAGGGAGAGGTCAAAACTTGCACGATTAAAAAGACACCCTCGGGGGCGTGGGACGTTACTCTTTCCTGCGAAGTCAAAATCACTCAATTAGAACCTTTGGCAGAAGCAATTGCAATAGATGTGGGACTTGAATCCTTTGCCACCTTGTCGAGTGGAGACAAGATTGCAAACCCTCGATTTTTCAAAAAGGGAGAGAAGGCTCTTGCAAAAGCGCAGAGAAAGCTAAGTAAACTGCAAAAAGGCACTAAAGAGCGTCGCAAGACAGGGAAGGCTGTGGCTAAAATCCATGAACGGATTAAAAATCAGAGGAGGGATTTTTGTCACAAGCAATCTAGAAAAATTGTCGATCAATATCAATATATCTGCATAGAAGATCTGAACGTCAAAAAGATGATAGAAGGATCTCATTTTGCAAAAAGCATAGCGGATGCGAGCTGGAATCAGTTTCGTCAATTCCTCACCTACAAAGCGGCAGAAGCTGGTAGGAAGTTGGGACTGGTGAACCCTGCATATACAAGCCAAATCTGCTCACAATGTGGACATTTGGAGCCGAAGAAATTAGCCGAAAGAGAGCACAAATGTTCCCAATGTGGGTATACGGCGCATAGGGATATCAACGCAGCACAAAATATTTTGGCCCTTGGATTGGATGGCCTGGGAGAAATCCCTAGAAGCCTTCGCCTTTAGGCGAGGGAGCAGTCACGATACGAACATCCTTGAGGAAGTGTAGGTTCACTCCACTTGGTCTTGTAAAAAATTACCTCTGCCGCTTCAACGACTTTTTGGGTTAGAGGTTTTTTAGAAAGTATATGTTGGATCTGAAAAAATGGGTCCATACCATCATCAACAGACATACCTCTCCTTTCTATAGGAATTGCCATAATTATTTCCTTTTATATTTAATTGCGATTTGCCTCTTGAGAGACTTTATTAATTAAGTGTGCTAAAACCAAACGAGGATCTTTCTGAACCATAGCGTTGCCTATCTCTTCAGAAGATTGAAAAACTAGATCACGCAAGCACCAAGGTGCCGCACGTCCAATTTCAGCATAGACTTCCTTCCTTTCAGCTTCTGAAAAATATTGCGCGAAATAGTTAATAATCTCATCGCTATTTTGCATCTGAGGAAGACGCCCTAAAAGCTCTTGATGCGGATTTGGCTGATCGATCTCTTGGGGAAGTGGTTCTGCTGGACCTCTTAAAACAGCAGGCTCGCGATATGGCGGTTGATTTGGCAGAGATAAACCTTTAAAAAAAGTATAAATCTTATCAAAAAGTAATAGAGCTAGATCCCTTAAAGCAAGAACTCCAAGCTCCACAAAACCTTTTTGCTTTTGAGGTGCAGGACTGATTGAGTCTCGTGGCCGCGCTCGCGGAAGAGCCCGACCTACATCAACAGGTGGGATAAAAGGGGGCGCTGCATGATCTACATTGCTTATTGGATCAATCATAAAAATATCCTTTGGCCATATATGATAACTTCATCCATAATTCATTTCTTCTAGAAATAATTACTTGTACGATGCAACTCATTTTAGGCTCAAGCTCACCTAGACGAAGAGAAATTCTCAATTTTTTCTCCGTCCCCTTTCAACAGGCAAATCCCGACTTTGATGAAACCCAAGTCGTTTTTAATAAAGATCCAGTAGCTTTTGTCACGGAAGTGGCTAAAAGAAAAGCCCTTTGTCTTGTCGACAAATACCCCGAGGATGTCATTTTGACTGCAGACACCGTGGTCTTTAGAGAAAATCGGATTTTTTTAAAGCCAGAAAGCCTTGAAGAGGCCCACGCAATGCTCAAAGAGCTCTCGGGAAAAGAGCATCAAGTCTTCACAGGAATCTGTGTTATTAAAAAAAACAAGACGTTGATCGACAGCGAAGAGAGTCGTGTATTTTTTCACGAACTCACTGATTCTCAGATCCGTGCCTATCATAACCACTTTCTCCCTTTAGACAAAGCTGGCGGCTATGCAATTCAAAAAGGTGGAAGTCTCATTGTCAAAAGAATCGAAGGGTGCTATTACAACATCATGGGGCTGCCCATCCATACGGTGCGCAGTTTGCTTTTGAAAGTGGGGATCGATCTATGGGATTATCTAAAGTCCATCTAATTCTTTTATGCTCAGCGTCTTTGCTTTTCGCAGCCAATGAAGTCGAAGAGATTAAACTCCACTCACTATATCTCATGCAGCAAAACCAAATTGCAGAATCCATTGAAAAATACCGCGAATTTGCAGAAATATCGGGCAGGCATGACTTTGAAGCCTTGCAGCAAATGGGACTTATTTTGTTGCAAAAAGGGATACAAAGTGAAGATAGCCAAACCTTTATGATGACCCTTTTCGGGGCGGGACTCTCCGGCTCTGCGAATGCGCTTGAAATTTTAGAAAGGGGCGTATCTCACCCAGATCCTCAAGTACAACTCCTCTCTTTGCACTTTATCGCAAAGTTTGAAGATGATAGAGCCTCCGAGATCTTTCACCGTGCGATGAGCTCAGACTTTTTAGCCATTCGGATGGAGGCTGCTTTTTATATGGCGCAGAGAAAGCATCCCCATGCAGTGGGTCAAATTGAAGGACTCATGTATCGCCTCCCCCCCGCTTTCAAGCCCTACTTCCCCTCGCTCTTTGCTCTTCTAGGGACAAGCGATGCAACTCATACACTAAAAAGACTCATTGAAGATATTGACCCGCAAACGCGTATCGAATCGATCCTCAATGTAGCAAGACTTGGCAGAGACGATTTTCTTCCCCTTTTGAGAAAACGACTTACGCACACCCACATCGCAGAACTTGAAGCAACAACTTTTGCCATTGGCGCTTTAAAAGATAGCAACTCAATCCCAAGACTTAAAAAGCTAACCGATTCTCCAACTGACACCATCCGCATTGCAGCAGCGATTGCCCTTTTCCACCTCGGAGATCGGTCTCATGTTCCGATGATTGTAGAACTTGCTGAACAATCCAACCTTTTTGCCATCTCTGCGCTAGGGCCAATCTCTGGGACAGAAGAGACTCTTGCAGCCCTCATTAAGTCAGATGATTTTCAAGTGCGCCTCAATGCCGCAATTGCCCTTTTGCAAAGACGTGACAATAGATGTATCCCTGTGATCTCAGAAATGCTGATTGAAGATGCCCGTAATTTAGCCTTTCACCCATTTAACTCCCTGGGAAGAACTCTATCAGCTTTCAAAGCGGTCCCATCTGCTGAACTTCGAGCCAAAGATCCCACATTGAATCTGAGCTACTCTCTTGCTATTAGAGAGCATATGCTTCGCGAGACCATCCACTTACCCGAAGCTGATTTCCTTAAACTTGCTAAAAAAATCCTCACCTCTGGTCAAGGAGATCTCGTTCCAACCACCATTGCTCTTTTAGAGAGTCTGCAGACAGACGGAGCCATCGAGGTTTTGAAAAATGGGGCTGAGAAAATCTCCTATCCTCTGATTCGGGACTACTGTCATCTAGCTCTATATCGTCTTAAGCAAGATGGCCCCTACGAGGAGTACGTCAATCATTGGATCATGAATCAAAAAGAGGCAGAGTTGATTCAGTTTCGACAGCTTTTGCCTTGGAAATACCGTCTTGAGCAATCGGACTACACGCTAAGTGCGGAAGAGACCTCTCGTCTTCTGATTGAAACGTATCTTTCTATCGCGAGTCGAAGGGATGAAAAAAGCATCGCGTTTATTCTCGAGGCCATTCAAAAAGGCAATCCCCAAAATCGGTACGCTCTCATGGGTCTACTCATGAAAGCCACTGAGTAGCCCACTTTATGGTTTATTCTTCAGAACCATTAGCCAATGCGAGGCCCACTTTCTAAGTTCGACTGCAAAAAATGCAATCAGAAAACAGATAGCAGGAAAGATCCACTGCTCGATTGTTAAAGGTACAGTATGAAAAATGCGAGGGAGCAAGTAGATGGCTATACATTGAAGTGAAACGCCAACTGCAAAGCCTACAAGAATTAACGGATTTATAGTAAAGCTACTTCTGATGTTTTTGAAAAATGGTTCCAATTCTTTTTGCGCCTGAACACCATTTGCCCATTGAGAGACGACGACAGAGGTGAAAATAATGGTCGAGACCACTTCGAATGAATAGATATCTAAAAGATACACATATAAGAAAAATGTAAGCACTCCCATAATCAGTCCGAAATATAAAATGCGCCCGATTTGACTCATGTTAAAAAACTGCCTCTCCGGTTTCATCGGCTTTCGACTCATCACATCGCCCTCTTCTTTGATTAAAGCAAAGGTTTTATCCAAAACCCCATCCGTCACGATGTTAATCCATAGAATCTGTATGGCTGAAAGAGGAAGCGGCAAGGATCCAAAAATTGAAAGCGAAATTAATATAATCTCTTGAGTGGACGTAGAGATAAGGTAGTAGATCACCTTTCTGATATTGTCTGATATCACCCTCGCATTTCTTATTGCTTCCGTAATAATTCTTAAATTATTATCCGTAATCACCATTTTTGATGCACTTTTTGCCGCCTCAGTTCCTCCTCCCATAGAAATGCCAATATCAGCAGCCTTTAAAGCTGGGATATCATTCACTCCATCTCCAGTAACTGCAACAATATCCCCCACTCCTTGTAAAAGTTTTACAATTCTATATTTATGCTCTGGGATAATCCTTGCAAACACCGTTGTTTTTTTACATGCTTCAAGAAGATTTTCATCAGATAAAGTCTCTAGTTCCTTCCCGCTTAAAACAAGGTCACCCTCGTTCCAAATCCCCACTTCATGCGCAACAGCTCTTGCGGTCATCGGGTGATCTCCAGTAATCATCAACACGCGAATTCCTGCTTTTTTTGCAGAAGTAACAGCCTCTTTAACCCCTTTTTTTGCAGGATCAAAAAAACCAACCAAACCAACTATTTGCAGTTTCCACAAGTCAGGGTCTTCACTGGCAAAGGGTCCAATCCCAAATGCCAGAACGCGAAGACCCCGACTTACTAGCAAATCAAATTCTGCATCAAGTTTTTCCAAATTTTGTTGATTGCTCGCCCTTTTTCGAAGTGATTCATAAGCACCTTTTACAAATAGTTGTTCGGCAGAGTCAGTTTTGTTTGCAGTTGCCATGAGAAGCTGTCTGGTATCAAAAGCATAGGTCCATTTTCTAGGAAACTGAAGCCGTAATTGGTCGTAATCTGTAACCCAACCAGCAAGTGCAACTTCAAGAGGATCTCCCGTACCGCGATCTGAATCATTACAAAGGGCTGCAATGAGTTTAAGCTTTTCTACATCGTCACCATAATGTTCTTTAACGATGAGTTTGCCTTCAGTAATTGTTCCCGTTTTATCCGACGCAATTACAGTCGCGCTCCCCAAAGTCTCTACGGAGGGAAGATATCTAACCAAGGCCTGTTTTTTACTTAATAAAACAGCTCCAACAACCATCACTAAAGTCATAACGATGGGGAGTCCTTCAGGGACAGCTGAAACTAAACTGACGAGCAAAACATAACTAAGATCTAAGACAGAACGACCCTGAAAAAACCCAATAATCCCCACAAAAGTGAAAAGAATAATTAGTAAAACTACATACCTTTTTGCGAAAAAACTGAGAGCTCGAATCAAAGGAGTTTGAGGAGATGCTTCCTTTGATTTTTCTGCAATTTTTGCAAAGTAGGTTTGATTGCCCGTCTTTACAACGATCCCCTTACCCGTCCCTCTAACAATTACAGTTCCCGCAAGAAGCATATTAGACATTTCATATGCAAGGGCAGATTCGGCAACTGTTGCTGTGTGGTCCTTCATTACAGGCATTGACTCCCCAGTAAGTGAAGACTCATCAACCATAAGACCCCTTCCGTCGACAAGGCGAACATCGGAAGTAACTATTTCACCTTCATGAAAAACTATTAAGTCACCAGGAACAAGCTCTGAAGAACTTATTAAGCCAAGCTGACCATCACGGACCACATTATTCTTGCTCTCGGTAAGTTTTTTTAAGGCGGCAATTGAGTTTTCTGCCTTAATTTCCTGCCAAAAACCAATAAGACCATTAAATAAGATGATAAAATTGATTACGAAAAAATCGGTCCATTCACCTATTGACAAACTGATTAAAGAGGCGGCAAAAAGAATGTAAATTAATACATTATTAAACTGCCGTACGAACAGTTTTATTTTGCTGACTTTTTCCTCAGCAATTACATTCTTTCCGTATTGAATCTTACGTTTTGCAACCTCTTCTGCGCTTAATCCATGAAGTGATGTTTCTAAGGATTTAAATGTTTGATCAATTGACGTGGAATGGAAAGGTCTTTCTTCAATCATGCTTGCTCTCTCAGTGCAACTCTTTTTTTTACCAACAACCAAATAGAAGTTAAAGACAAAAGAACAAAAACCCATTTTGCCCCTCCCTAAATTCTTCATTTCTTGTATGATTTCTCCTGTTATGAAATCGCTGCCCATATTCATTGCTGCTCTTTCTCTTTTTTCTGAAGAAGTTCAGGTCGATCTTCGAAATCCTGTCTATAAGCATGGAGTATTATACACCAACCAAGGAGGTGTGATTCAAAATGACGATATCCGAATCCAGGCGAAACACATTCAGTACTTCCACAGGATGGAAGAGGGAAAGATGGTTCAAAAGATTGAAGCGGAAGGGGACCTTTTGATTCAATACAAAGACCATGTGTTTGTCGGCTCTGAGCTCGAGTTTGATTTTGGAAAAAAATCGGGCATTGTCTATGACGGGAAAACAGCATCGACCATGTGGTATGTCGGAGGAGACAAAATCCAACTCAATGCCGATGGAAATTATCGGGTGACAAATGCCTTTGTCACAACGTGTGAAAACAAAGATAGCACCTGGGAATTTCGGGCAAAAAAAATCAATGTCATTAAAGATCAGCTCTTAGAGGCAAAAAAGGTCCGCTTTAAGTTCTTCAAAGCTCTTTCCCTTTGGCTCCCCTCATTTAAGATGAACCTGAAAAAATTTAAAGGGCCCGTTTTTCGCTACTATGTAAATTGGAATAAGGGACCCAAAGTGGGCTTTCGTTACCAGCTCTACTCTTGGCAAAATTTTGCCCTCTATGGAAGGCTTGAATACCGGTGGGCAAAAGGTTGGGGCGGGGCCATTGAGACAGAGTATTTGCCAACAGATCACCTAACTTCATTTGTCACGAGAAATTACGTTGGAACCGATCGCCTTTTCAATGCAGAAAATGTCCACAGAAGATATCGCGTGCAAGGCGCCTTTCACTCTCAAAGTCGCAGCGGAAAGACTCATACGACACTGACTTGGGATAAATATAGCGATGTAAGGATGCCCGGGGACTTTAAAAGCGAAGACTTTGAGGTCAATACAGCTCTTCGGACAATTTTTCACATCCATCATATAGAAAAAGATATCGTCACCTATTTTAAAGTAAGACCCCGAGTCAACACATTTGAATCGATCAAACAAGATCTGCCGACAGGTTTTGTCCTAACACGCCCAATTGAAATTAAAAACACAGGGGTGATCTCTTCAAACTTCGTTAAAGCCTCCTACCTCAATTTCAAATATTCGGACAAACTTGTCACTACGTTGCAAGATTTCCACTCTCCAAGAATAGAGATCTTTGAAAACCTATATCGTCCGATCCACATGGGACCGATCACAGTTACCCCCCATTTTGGGGGTAGGGCAATCCTTTATGGCACGAGCCAAGATCATGAGACAAAATGTCTAGGTCTTTTGGACTATGGCGTAAGAGCCAATATGCATGGACGGCAACAATTTTCCCGATATAAGCACGTCATTGAACCCTACATGCAATATTCTGCGCTGACCCGTCCCACAGTGAGCCCAGATTCTCATTACATTTTCTCCATTCAAGACGGGTATCAAAAAATTCAACAGGTTGAAATTGGAGTGCGCAATCTCCTTTTTTCAAACAGGCGCCCTCTCAAAGAGGCAAGTTTTACTGCAGATCTTTATGCCAATGCATTTTTCTCAGATCCTGTAATTCCTCAAATGATCCCACGGCTGTATCTGAAGATGAATTGGAAACTCCCCTCTGTCTTTTTTAGCTGGAACAACTGCTACAATTTCAGACATCAATTAATGGACTTTTCCAATGCGTGGTTGAAGTGGACGGTTAACGAAAACGTCGCGATGTGTCTGGAGGGACGCTACCGCTCAAAATATGACTGGAGAAAAGCAGATCACGACAACTTCATCCTAGATGTATCTAGATCCGAAAATGAGCTACTCGAATCCCCTCTGTCGGATAGAAGAATTACGCTTCTCTCAAATGTCTTTATCCGCCTCAACCCATTTTGGGAGCTTAAGTTCGAATCGCATCATGGGTTTCATCGCCTTTACAAAAACCACATCAAAGAAAAACCTTACAATGAATTCAAAATCCATTTATATACATGGATTAGCTCGGCGTGGAAACTTGATCTCTACTACGGCTACACATTGAATAACCACTTCGATTGGGGTATTAACGTCCAATTGATCAAGAAGAGTTTTTGATGAAAGCAATCACAATCGTCCCCCAAACAAAAAATGTTCAACTTGTAGACTGGCCTGAGCCCAAAATCGAAACAGCAACGCAGGTGAAGGTACGCGTCCTTGAAGTTGGGATTTGTGGAACAGACAGAGAAGAGGTGTCTGGCGGAAGATCCGATGCTCCCATCGGTGAAAAAACGCTCGTTATCGGCCACGAAATGCTCGGAGAAATTGTCGAAGTTGGTACAGGGGTGAAAAACTTCAAGCCAAAAGATCTTGTCGTAATCATGGTACGCAGACCTTGCTCTGAATGTGAGATGTGTAAAAAAGGGTGCGCCGATATGTGCCAATCGGGAAATTACACAGAAAGAGGGATCAAACAGCGCCACGGTTTTCATGCAGAATTTGTGGTGGATGAGGAAAAATATCTCATCGCAGTTCCCGCTTCAATAAAAAATCTAGCCGTCTTAACAGAGCCAACAACGGTTGTTGAAAAAGCGATCGATCACGCATGTAGATTACAAGTTGCAAGACTCCCCGTCGATCCCGATCCGAAAAAGTTTTGCCAAGGGAAAAAAGTTCTCGTTGCAGGCCTTGGGCCCATCGGTGTTTTAGCTGCGATGGTTTTTCGCTTAAGGGGCGCTGATGTAACAGGTATGGATGTCGTTGATCCGAGAAGCTTACGTCCCCGTATTTTAGAGGCAATGGGTGGCAAGTACGTTCTCGCAAAGCAAGAAAATACGAGAGGGCAAAAGTTCGATATCATCTTAGAGGCAGCGGGCATTCCAAAGCTCGACTTTGAACTTCCTCAGTTTTTAAGTACGAATGGGGTCTATGTTCTGACAGGTGTCGCTGCAGATGGTCCTCCCCTCTCTTTTGATGCAGCAAAAATGATGCGCAATCTCGTTTTAGAAAATCAGATCATCTTTGGAAGCGTAAACGCAGGTCTTGCTCACTTCAAACAAGCCGTTGCCGATCTAGAAGAGGCGGAGAAAAAATGGAGTGGCACTATCGGACAGCTCATCACTAGCCGAACTCCTCACGCCCAATTTGCCGATGTTTTAGAAAAAAGAAAACCAGATGAAATTAAAGCTGTCATAGAGTGGTCATGATCTTTGATGCAATCATTATTGGAACAGGTGCTGGCGGCGGCACAATGGCCCATCAGTTAGCCCATGCAGGCTGGAATCTTCTTATTATTGAGCGAGGCGATTTTTTGCCGCGAGAAAAAGAGAATTGGGATGCGGCATCGGTCTTTCAAAAAGGGCAATATAACTGCGGCGAAACATGGATCGATCAAAAAGGGAAACCCTTTGAGCCTGGCACCCATTACTTTGTCGGCGGCAATACAAAATTTTATGGAGCAGCGCTCCTACGCCTTAGAGAAAAAGATTTTGGTGAGATTGAGCATTATGGGGGCCTCTCCCCTGCCTGGCCGCTAAAATATCAAGACTTCCAACCCTACTACCAAAAAGCGGAAGAGCTTTTTGAAGTGCATGGACAAAGGGGCGAAGATCCCCTTGAGCCCCCCGAAAAAAACCCCTACCCTTACCCTGCAGTCAGTCACGAGCCGAATATCGCATCCATTGCAGATAAGCTCAAAAAAGAGGGGCTTAACCCCTTTCACCTACCACTAGGTGTGAGGCTCAATGAAAAACATAAAGAAAATAGCCTTTGTATTCGCTGCGATACGTGCGATGGGTTCCCTTGCCTTGCCGATGCAAAATCGGACGCTCACCACATCTGCATCAACCCAATTTTAAACTTGCCCAATGTCAAACTTCTGACAAAGACAAAAGCACTTAAATTAATTGAGAAAAATGGGCAAATCACTGAAGTACAAACCGATCAAGGTAATTTTCAAGCAAAGACCTTCATCGTCTCTTGCGGCGCGATCAATTCTGCAGCCCTTCTTTTAAGATCAAATGTTGCTAATAGCTCAGATCAAGTTGGGCGCCATTACATGTGCCACAACAACTCAGCAATTGTTGCCCTATCCAAAGATAAAAACCCGGTCATTTTCCAAAAAACGATCGGGGTCAACGATTTTTACTTTGGTGCCGACGACTCCAAATATCCATTGGGGCACATCCAGCTCCTTGGGAAAGTCAAAGCTGGGATGCTTGGTGCTGACGCCCCCTTTTTCACCCCAAAGTTCGTCCTCGATTGGATGGCAGATCACGCAATGGGGTGGTGGATCACCTCTGAGGATCTCCCCGATCCAAATAATCGAGTCCTCATTAAAGATGATCAAATCCACTTACACCACTACCCGACCAATATGGAAGCGCACGAAAGGCTTTTAAAAAAGCTAAAACATATCTTGAGCGTCTCAGGACATAGAATCCACTTCCCCAATAGCGCCTATTTAGCAAAACAGATCCCGATCGCAGGAGTTGCCCACCAAGTGGGAACTGCCCGCTTTGGCCATGATCCCAAAACCTCTGTCCTCGACATTCACTGCCGCAGCCATGACATCAACAACCTCTACGTTGTAGATGGGAGCTTTTTCCCCTCTGCCGGCGCTGTCAATCCAGCCCTCACGATCATTGCAAACGCCCTTCGTGTGAGCGATCACCTCTGTCAAAAGTAATTTACGCTTCCGATTAATATGGAAATTTACAATCTGCTGTTGTAACATTTCAGCTCATTAAAAAATTTTTGAAAAGACCATGTCCGTACCTGGGAGTCGATTAGACTCATTAATTTTCGCTTTGTCTAGAGCCTATGAGATAAACCCAAACTTTAAATTTGGAATCGACTTTTTAACTTTACCACATAATATTGAGCCAAGGTTACTTCTCACGCTTCGAGATGATCTTCTCAATGCTGAAAGATCTCTTCAAGATTGCAACCAAAAGATAAATGCACTTCACCTAACGGATAGCAATATAGAGTTACTTGAGCAAGCAGGCAATAGCCTAATCTCACTTACACGAATACAAGCGTATCGCCCCATCCTTGAAAAACAAATCATCGAATTACAAGACAAAATCACAAATGGCGACGAAAAAATCGATGGACTGAGACGACGAATTACTGCACAAAAAGGCAAAAAAACCAAATTAAAAAAAACGAAAGATTCTTTAACAAAGAACAAAACAAAACTCTTTGAAAAAGTAAAAACCTTGTACGCCGAGCGGGAAGAATTTAACAAACTAGAAACAAGCCTTGATCTATCTGTAAAAACACGATTTATTGCAATGAAAAGACAAAAGGTGATTGACCCAAAGATTTTGCGTATCTATAGGCAAGCAATGTTGAAAAAAGAAAAAACAAAGGCTTATTTTTTGACAGTAAATGGCCATCCAGAGCTCATGGTAGATAATAAAGTTCAAAAAGCTTTTGATCGAATCCTTAAATCCAGTATAGAAAATCCACCAAGCTTCTGGGATTGGATATGCTGCTGTATCCCTCTTATGTAAAAGCTACTCTAAAAGTGCGCAAGGGTATCTGGAAAAGACCCTTTTTAGATCAAGCATGCCTTTGTGGAGTAAAATCTTTTCTCCTGTAAAAAGATCCGTTACCACTTCCTTATTGACCTCATGAGGAAGCTCAATGGTACCAGTTATTGGATCTTCACTAAAAAAACGGGCCCCTAAAACAACCACCGATTGATCTTTATACTTTCGGATGAATCCGATCACATTATCTGGACTTTGCAGCGGGATGTAATCCCCTTGTAAAAAAAGCTTTTTGTGCTTTTTGCGGGCGAGCAAAGCCTTATTCATTAAAACGATTTTATCCACTTCTTGCTCTTTTAAAGATTGGGCTCTTGCATCAAAATCTACTGCCCGGCGATTGTCAGGATCTACCATTGAATAGTTTATCCATTCATCGCCTTGATAAACGTCAACAACGCCGCATGATCCCATTTTTAAAGTAAGAGCGGATAAAGAATTTAAAATCCCATACTTGGTAACATCACTTTGAAACTGTAAAAAGGACTGAAGAAAAAGATTTTCTGTGCGAGGCTCAACAATCGCCTCGAAAAAATTTTTCACCGCAAGCTCATATTCGGGGTGGATATGTTCCCATGAAGTATAGACCCCAGCTTCTCTTATAGCCTTATTGAAACACTCCCATAAACGCTCCTTTGGAGCAGGCCACTGACCGATGAGTTGCTGATAGATATAGTACTCTGTATTGAGATCGGGAAAATATTTCCCATTGATGCAGGTTTTATAGTGGTGGTTTTGCTTTTTCCACGCATGGACTAAAATTCCCCATTTTTTTGGCATTTCGCTCAAAACATGCATCCTTAAGCGGGCATCTTCACTATATTTTGTGTCGTGACTTGAAGTTGCCAAAGCACCATACGGTTGATGTTTGAGCTTGTGCAAGTTGAACTGATGGAATTTTTCCTTCTCGATTCCAAAATATTGAGGGCTTCCCCCTACTTCACTCAGTGAAATCAGTCGGTTATACAGATAAAAAGTGGAATCTTCGAGCCCTTTAATCATCACAGCTGGAGTCAACTGCTGAAAATGGGCCGAAAAGGCAAGGATGCTTTGAGAAGGGTTGCCCTCAAGAAGTAACGCGCGTTGAATCAAATCAAAAAGGGCGGGATCTAATTCTGCAGCCCCTTCTTTAGCCCGCTCAATTGCCATGTGAATATAGCTTCGATCTTTTTCCCGAACGCACTCTCCTTGTTTCATGTAGGTCCGGTAGACACCAAAATGGGCGAAAACCTCCGCAAGGGCAGAAAACAACTCTTGGGATTCGTATGAGGGATCTATCTTTTTTAAAAACGAGACAAGATAACGGATCTCACTTGTCATATTCGTCTGAATGTATCTTACTTTACGACTATGTAAGAGCTTTTCGAAGTCGACTTTTTCCTCGATGAAGCGCTCATAAATGTCGGTCATCTTATCTACGTTTTTCTTTTGGACAAATACGGAACTTAACACATTGACAAACTCATAACCAACAGTTCCATCCACCGGCCAGCTTTTGGGAAGCTCCTCATTTACCTCTAAAATCTTCTCCAACCAGATGAAGGGAGGATTTTTTTCCCTAATTTTTCTTAAATAAGCAGTTGGGTCATATAGACCATCGGGGTGATCGATCCGCAATCCTTGGACCACACCTTTTTCTAAAAGCTCATAAATCCATTTATGATGGTGTTGTAAAACCTGATCATCTTCAATCCGAACTGCGATGAGATCGTTGATATGTAAAAACCTACGATAATTGATCATTTCTCCTGCATCAAGACCGCGAACGATCTTGTAATGCTGCATTTGCAAAATTTCATGAAGAAATTCGCTCTCTGCATTGATATAAGAAACTGTTTCTTCAGCCGCGAGCTCAAGCTTATCCAGCCACCGGCATGCTATTTCATTGACCGGCAACGCGTAATCTAAGTAGTTGATAAAATAAGACCCGTCAAATTTGAGCTCGAGCTCTTTACACTGAAGCGTCTTTTCATATTCTTTTTCCAGAATCGGTAAAATAACTTTACCCTCATCACCTGCTAAACCAAAGTCCCAATAAATATCGAAATACTTAGCAAAGGGAGAATTTTTGCCATTTCGAAGTACGTCATTTAACCAAGAATTGCCCCGTTTGATCGTCATGTGGTTAGGAACGATATCTAGAACTTGTTTCATGTTGTGCTTTTTTAGTTCGTGGCAAAACGCATCGAAGTCCTCTTTAGTCCCCAGTGATGAATTCAGCTGACAGGGATCTGTAATATCATAACCATGGCTAAACGCTTGAAAAATCGGTGAGCAGTAGATCCCATCAAAGCCTAAAGCAGAAAGATAAGGAATAAGCGCACGCGCTTTTTTCAAATCAAAAGTAGATGAGAGCTGAAGGCGATAGACAGAAGCTGGGATATTATTCATAACTTTCTTATGAATCGTTTTAACAAATTTTTCTATCTATTTTCTTGATAAAATTACCCCCTCACCTTACATTCTCAGATCAAAATTTTATTGGGGGTGTATGGCAATTCAAAACGACTACTTGGTTACAGGAAACTTACACGCTAAACCCCTTTGTGCACACTTGAGCAGGGCCTTTTTATGGGCAAGCATATCGATGAACCAAGGGGCAGACAAAAATACATGGCAAGGTCGTGTGGTTCTTGTGATTTCAAAGACTACTCTTATTGCAGGCGCATGCATCACAATTCCTATCGCCCTCATTGAAACTGTTAGTTTATTTATCCTATCTTCCGGGGGAATCGCACTTAACACATTCATATTGAGTAACCCGTCAGATTTTGTAGAAAAATACTCGTTAAAGCTCTTGTCTTACTCCTTAAATTCGTCTCTTGTTTTTATCACCCTTATCGCAAACACAATCTTTAATCGAGAACTAAGATACCACACCCCAGTTGTACTCTGTGACCAATTGTTTCATCTCAGCTCTGCTATTATAACTCATGCAACAATTGGTAGAAGCGTGCAGCAAAATCCAGAGGTATCCAATTTAAGAATTGTGAATTTAATCATAAATAGAAATTCCTATGCTTTGGAAGATCTGCTTAGCAGTCTCCAACAAGATTTCAACATCCATTTAAGAGATGCTTTTTCCTCCTTATTGCAAGAAGATGGAGAATTTGCAATGAGTGAAGATGATAGGAATTTCATCCATGATTTAGAGTTCCTCAGACTCTATAATGACCCTGAATATCTTCGAGAATCCTCTCAACAAGTACTAAGAATCTTAAATGAGCTTGGGATCATTGAACCAAACGAAATGAACGAATCACTTTACGACTTAAATGAACAGTCCCCTGAAGTGGCAAGCTATCAGAATCGCCTTGCAAGTCTGTTGAAAGACTCCTTTATTGAAATTTGCAACGATCCAACCTCTGAAACGGCCGATGAGAATGGCCAAACCAGAAAAGAGCTGTTTTTGGTTTTAGATGGTTCAATCTATTTCCCGCTCACCTATTATGCCCAATATAAAGAGCTCCTTGAACCGATCGACTGCCCCACCAATTTTAGAGGAAATTTAAGAGAATATAACGAAAGACGACAAACCCTTATTGCAGCAAAACGACTTATTGATGGCGTAATAGAAAATAACCTTGAAAAAGATCTCATCCAAAAGATCTTGCGCGGTTCAGATTACGATGCAGAAGTGCTAGTACAAGAAGCTTATTTACAAATTTCTTCTCTCGCAACTCCTCTATCACAAGGGCCCCTTATGAATAAATCTTTCCTAAATACAGATGCAATTGAAGGGGGCGCTTTTGCAGATTTAATCGTTACAAAAAACCTCTTCCAAAATGCTTGTTTAGAGGCGGTTACGGAAGTAGAGAGGGTAGTTTAAGGATTATATTTTTGCTTCATGTCGCGCAAAATCTTCTCAATTTTTTTGCGCTCTTTAGGATCCATCCGATCTATGTGCAATACGCCGTTGAGGTGGTCATTTTCATGCATAAACATTCTTGCTCTAAAGTCCGTGAGATCCTCTTCCACAAACTCACCCTTTAGATTCTGGTAGCGGACGTGGATTGATTTGGGGCGGACAACATCGACATGAAGACCTGGCAAAGACATACACCCTTCTGCCATCGACTCAAGTTCTTTTGAAGGGGATGAAAGAACCGGGTTAATGATCACTTCAGGATCCCCCAACGCATATTTATCGTCGGGGAGAAAGATTTCCTCACGAATCACAAAGATCCTTAATAAAATCCCGAGCTGCGGACCTGCAAACCCTATGCAATTATCTAGAGAAATCATTTTAGCCAGCATGGACTCGCAGATCTTTATGATCTCTGGAGTTATCTTTTCTACCGGCTTTGCTTTAACGCGAAGATCCGGATGGCCATAGTAGCGAATAGGTAGATCAGATTTGGTCATCTGCAGTCTGCTCTACTTCAACAGGGGCAAGTCTCGCATTGTACGTTCTGCCTAAAGATCCACTCCACAAAGAGAGGATAAAGCATGAGATGAGAAACGTTCCGGCGAGATATGCGGTAAAGCGTTTGAGAACTTCAGCAGTTGATGTCCCAAAAAGCGAATCGCTATTATCTCCTCCAAAAGAGGCGCCAAGCCCTAAGCTTTTAGCTTCTTGGATTAAAATGACAAAGCAAAGAAGAACCGATGCTAATAAAAACATAGATAGGAACATGTAAAATAGGAAGCTCATTTCTTTTTCTCTTTCTTAATTCGAGGTTTGCCAGCTTTTTTAGCTGCCGGTTTACTAGTTTTTTTAGCCAACGGCTTGCGAGCCGCTTTCACAGCGGGCTTACCCTCAATGTTATGAATCATTTCAGATAGCATCTCGGGATCAAGCGAAGCTCCGCCCACTAGGACGCCATCTACATCTTTTTCTGCGATAATTTCTGCCGCATTGGCAGGCTTCACAGAGCCGCCGTAAAGCAATGGGATATCGGCCCCTTTTTTCTTTCCAAAGACTTCTATCAAGCATTTACGGCAAAAAGCGTGAGCCTCTTGAATGTGTTTCGGCGTTGCTGTTTTTCCCGATCCAATCGCCCAAACAGGCTCATATGCGAGGATAAGTTTATCGATGTCTTCTTTTGGCACCTGATCAAGTGCACTTAAAATCTGTTCTTTAAGCACTTTTTCTGTCTTTTTCGCGTCGCGCTCTTTCGCGGTTTCACCAACGCACAAGATCGGTTGGATATCATCGGAAAAAGCCCGCAAAACCTTGCGGTGGATCAACTCATTGCTTTCACCAAATATATGGCGTCTTTCTGAATGACCCAAGAGGACAAAATCGGCTCCTGCTTCTTTGAGCATCAGCCCCGCAATCTCTCCCGTAAAAGCCCCTTCGCGCGCATCATTCATATTTTGGGCGCCAACGACAATATTTGTCTCTTTTGCATATCCAGCAGCGGCGGCAATCGAAGTAAACGGAACTGAAAGGTAAATATTTACTTGAGAATCTTCGACATGAGGAAGAAGTTTTTCTATGTAGTCAGACGCTTCGCGAGCGGTTTTATACATTTTCCAATTCGCTACAACGTAGATCTTTTTCACCATTTACATCTCAAATTTTTTACCATGAGTTTACTCGAATTTAAGCTCCTTGGCAAGCAAGATCTATGTATCTTTTAAGTTTTTCATCGCAATGCAATCTTTTTTTTGGCAAAATATCTTCCTATGCAAGCAAAAGTCTTTACAGTTTCCGAACTTACCAATGCGATTAAAGGGGTCATAGAACCTCAGTTCCGGGGCATTTCTGTACAAGGCGAAATCAGCAATTTTAAGCTTCAGGCGTCGGGACATCTCTATTTCAGCTTAAAAGATGCGGGATCACAAATCTCATCCGTCCTTTTCAAAGGCAATGCAGCGAACCTTCCCCGCATGCCAAAAGAGGGGGACCAAGTCGTAGCTAGAGGTGAGATCAGCCTCTATGCCCCAAGAGGTCAATATCAAATCATCATTCGAGAATTACAGTTTTTAGGCGTAGGCGAACTCCTTTTAAAGCTCCATCAGCTCAAAGAGATGCTCCATGCAAGAGGGTGGTTCGATCCTCAACATAAAAAACCCCTCCCCAAACTCCCCAGACGAATTGGAGTTGTCACAAGTCCGACTGGTGCCGTAATTCAAGACATCTTACATGTTCTGACACGCAGATTCGCAGGATTTCAAGTCACATTAAATCCAGTCAAGGTGCAAGGTGAAGGGGCTGCCCTAGAAATCGCCCAGGCAATTCGGGATTTTAACAAATACAACCTGGCAGATGTCCTGATTGTAGGAAGAGGTGGCGGAAGCATCGAGGACCTTTGGGCTTTTAATGAAGAGATTGTAGCTCAAGCAATTTTCGAATCGAAAATTCCAGTCATATCAGCGGTGGGCCATGAAACAGATTTTACCATTGCTGATTGGGTAGCAGATGTGCGGGCCCCCACGCCATCAGCTGCTGCAGAAATTGCGATCGCTGAAAAAGCCAACCTGATTAAATTTTTACAAACCGCCGAAGAGATGTGCAAACAACGAATTTCACAACAAATTCGGCAATACAAACAACAAGTTGCGGCCCTACAAAAACATCCGCTCTTAAGTTCTCCATATGGCGTGTTATCCCCTACGATTCAAAGGCTCGATGAGTTTACAAGAAAACTCGAGATGCTCAACCCTAAGGGGAAAATTTTGGAAAACTGGGATCGATTAAATCGGGTAAAAGATCACCTAAGATCAATGCACCCACAAAATGTTTTGAAAAAAGGGTACACCATTATCTTTTCTGAAAAAGATGATTCGATTATCCTCTCGGCAAAAAATATTCAGCCAGGGCAAAAAATCAGAGCCCTTTTCCACGACGGAAAAGTGGACGCAACGACCAATGAGGTATTAGAAAATGGCCCAGGAAACTCTCTCTTTTGAAAAGGCCTTTGAGCGGCTTGAACAAATTCTCAACACAATGAATGGAGGGCAAACCCCTCTCGAAGAATCGTTAAAGCTCTTTGAAGAGGCAGAAACGCTCATCCGCACATGCAGTTCGCGATTAACTTCGGCAGAACAGAAAATTGAACAACTGATGAAAAATAAAGGCGAGCTCGCTGTTGATGCTGGACAACAACCAAAAACAGAACCTTTCCGAACTCACCTTAGCTGAGCTTGAAGACCTCGCAAGTGAAATCAGAGCCCGTATCATTGAAGTGATGTCGGTCAATGGTGGACACCTCTCTTCAAATCTCGGAATTGTTGAGCTCACCATCGCACTGCATCGCGTCTTTGACTCGCCGCGCGATAAGTTCATTTTCGATGTGAGCCATCAAAGCTATCCCCACAAACTCCTGACAGGGAGAAATGGCCGCTTTGAAAAAATCAGAAAGTACAAAGGACTTTGTGGCTTTTCCCATCCAAAAGAATCAGAACACGACCATTTTTTTGCAGGCCACGCCGGAACGGCCCTTTCTTTAGCCCTCGGTGTAGCTCGATCTAGAGACCTTGCAAAAGGAGATGAGTATGTTCTCCCCATTTTAGGCGATGCATCTCTTACTTGCGGACTCACTTTAGAGGCGCTGAATAACGTACCCAAACATTTAAAAAGATTCATCGCTATCCTCAATGACAATGAGATGTCGATCTCTAAAAATGTGGGCAACATTAAAAACATCTTGAGCAGGTTACTTAGTAACCCGAGAACAAATCGGATCTACCAAGAAGTACAAACCTTTTTAGCAAAAATACCTGGATATGGCGCATCTTTAGAGAAACTGGGGCAAAAAATGACTGAATCGATGAAAAACATCGTCAGTCCAGCCACATTTTTTGAAGAGTTTAACCTCTCTTACGTAGGCCCCATCGACGGCCACGATATCGGCAAATTAATAGAGACTCTCGAGGATTTAAAAGAGGGATCGCGACCCGTGCTACTTCACGTGATGACTGTGAAAGGTAAGGGGATGCCGATTGCTATTGCCAATCCAACTCCATATCACGGGGCAAAACCGTTCGATGTTTGTAGTGGAAAATTCCTCCCTTCTCCTGCATCGAAGCCCACATTCCCCAAAATTTTCGGCCGTTACATGGTGAAAATGGCAGATAATGATCCCGATCTCGTCTGTGTGACACCTGCAATGCCTGCGGGCTCTTGTTTGGATGACTTTATGCAAAAATTCCCCGATCGTTGCTTCGACGTAGGGATTGCTGAGGGTCATGCCGTTACGTTTGCAGCGGGACTAGCCCATGGAAAGAGAAAAAAAGTGGTCGCCAGTATCTATGCAACTTTTCTCCAAAGGGCCTTTGACAATGTGTTTCACGACGTATGCATGCAAGAGCTCCCTGTTGTGTTTGCTCTAGATAGAGCCTTTATTTCAGGACCGGATGGCAGCACTCACCACGGCATTTATGATCTGAGCTTTTTAAATGCCATGCCCAACATGATCATTGCCCAACCGCGCGATGGTCATGTTCTTAAAGAGCTATTACAAAGTAGCTTCGATTGGAAAATGCCGTGCGCTATCCGGTATCCCAATCTAGAAACCGATGAACCAGACCTTCCCCTACAGAAACGAACGCCAGGAATCGCAGAGGTAATTATGCAAGGCAAAGATCTTCTCATTATCGCACTCGGACACACGTGTCAAACAGCTCTAAAGGTGCGCGAAATTCTATTTAAAAAAGGGATATCGGCAACCATTGTCGACCCTGTTTTTGTAAAACCCCTTGATATTGACCTGTTTAGCGAACTTTTATCCACGCACCGCTTTGTTGCAACTATTGAAGAGCATGCTCTAAATGGGGGTATGGGTATGATTATCAACAACTTTATGATTCAAAATGGGATCCGAGAGGCGGAAGTTTTAAACTTTGGTGTGCCCGATATGTGGGTTCAGTTTGGCAGCAATATCGAACTTATGCAAGAATTAGGGTTAGATGCTGAGTCCATTGCTCGGCGCATCTTGCAGGAGTTTTTCGAAAGTGATTATAGCCCTCTTCCCGAACGAACAGAAAAAGCAATCGTTTGAGCTAGCTTCCAACATCCGTAAATTCCTTGAAGATCAAGGAGTAACAGTTGTTGCTGAAGATGAAAAAGCAGATATTATCGGCGCAAAAAAACTCTCTTCAATCGATCACAATGAGATCAAATTTCTCATTTCTATGGGCGGAGATGGAACAATACTGCGGCTTTGCCACCGCTATAGCCACCTAAATGCAGCCATAGTTGGCATTAATTTGGGCCATTTGGGTTTTATGGCAGATATTCCGAGCTCTGACATCTATCCAAGTCTTACCGATTTATTAAACGGCGCCTATACAATCGAACAAAGATTGATGCTAGAGGCAAATGATCTTCGAGCCGTCAATGATATCGTCATCCATCGCGCAAAAAACTACAGTCTGGTAGAGCTTGCCATTCATATAGATGGAGTCTATGTAAATACGTTCACAGCAGATGGGGTGATCATCGCCACACCAAATGGTTCTACCGCCTATTCTCTTGCTGCTGGAGGTCCTATCTTAGCACCAAGTCTCAATGCCCTAGTGGTCACTCCGATCTGTCCCCATACAATCTCCAATCGCCCCATTGTTTTGACACCAGACCACAAAATTGAGATTCAATACATAAGTGAATACGATCCTATTGATGTGAGGGCAGATGGGCTTGAAGCAATTTCACTAAAAAGTGGCGATACACTCATTGTGCAGCAGTCGAAATCAAAATTTAAGTGGGTCAATCTCCACCGGCACGAATATTTTTCAACTCTGAGAACAAAGCTTGGCTGGTCTGGCGGCAAACTCAGAGAAAACAGAAAAAAATAAAACCGTTATACACACTCAAAAGTTGACTTGTGTATATCTCATTTAAAATAAGGTTTGCAAACAGATAGAGAGCTTTATATTGCGCTGGAATGCCAGGCGTCCCTTTTCAATTGCTTTTTCAACCTCTACCAGCGGTGTAGGTTCGCAAAAAGGTTCATCGGGGAAAAAAAGATCTTGAATTCCAAGCTTTCTTGCGTGCTGATCTCTGTGCCACATAAGGACAAATGCAAATAACTGCTCTATTTTTTTCCCTACCCGTACAGGATCTTCCTCTTTGCCTTCCATGACTAATTCTTCGAGTTTTTGCAACTGTAAGACCCTTTCAGGATAAGAGGGCTTTTCACATAAGAGTTTGAATAAAATTTTTCTCTGATTTTCTAGCTCGGGATGTTCAGCAAGTTCAAAAGCCCTTCCCGCCGAGCCGTGAGAGAGCTTTGCAAGATGTGTTGGATGGCCTTTGGCTTGCAAAAGGGTAGAGATATCTTGTTCAGTTAAAGGCTGAAAGTGGAGCACACTACAGCGTGATAAAATGGTAGAGAGCATCTCTTGGATATTGCTCGAAAGCAAAATAAATGTGGTATCTGGGCTCGGCTCTTCAAGAGTTTTCAAAAGGGCATTGGCGCTTGCCGGCTGCATCCTTTCCACGTCTTCTAAAATAAATACCTTCCCGGGCGATTCGAAAGGGGCGGAATGCTCTTTATCCATCATCTCGCGCAATGTATCGATCGCATAAAGGCCACTTTTCCCCTCTGGTTTTAAAACGTGTAGGTCTGGGGATTTTTCCGACTTTAAGATCAAAGCTGCGAGCGCGCGGGCAAAAAGGGCCTTTCCAATCCCACTATCTCCCGTAAAAAGGAGAGTTTGAGGAAGGCGATTTTCCTCTAGCGCTCTTTTGAGATAGGTCTTTAGAGGCTCATTTCCTAAAATATAATCAAACATAGATTCAGTATAGACAATAATCGAACTTTTTTCTAAACAAAAGTCATGGGACTATTTTTAAAAATCAAAAAGTATGTGCAAGGAACGTATAACGTCTTGCTCCCACTTCTTATCCTTCTTTTTGTATTTCGTCCCTTTAAACACTCTGATGTCTATCCTGGTATTTGGAAATTACTTCTCACAGCCGCGCTCCTCTTTGCCATTTTTGATAGCCATCATAAGAAAATGACCAAAATTGCCGCATCAATTCTAGCATTCCCGGCGTTGATATTTAGCTGGCTTATCCTCTTTTATCAGACTAAAGAAGTTGAATTCGGCCTTGCCTTTTTCTCGTCGTTATTTCTCCTTGTATGTACAGCATCTATTATTTATGACGTAGTCTTAAGAGCAAAAGTGACTGCAGAAACGCTTAGAGGCGTAGTCTGCGCCTATTTTCTTGTTGCAATTCTTTTTGCATACATTTTCACCGTTGTAGAATTTTTCATGCCAGGAACAATTGCAATCAATAACCAACCAGTGATCACTATCTCTGAGGTCCATTTTTTCTCTCAGATGCTTTACTTTAGCTTCACAACCTTACTTACAATTGGGTTTGGCGATGTTGTTGCGATGAGGGATTTGGGGCAAACAATCACTGTGATCGAAGGGATTATCGGACAGTTTTACATTGCAATATTGGTAGCTAGAATTGTCTCTGTATACTCTCTACATGTTGATCAAGAGATGATCAAAAGGATCGAAAAAGACCTCAAAAAAGGGTCTTAATGTGGGTCATTGCTTCTTTAAAGACCTGCTCGGGCGCTAAAGTTGCATCGACAAGCTTAAAGCGCTTTTGATCTTTTTTATGAATCTCAATATACGCTTCACGAATTTTCCGATGAAACTGCACTGTTTCTGACTCAATCCGATCTTGTACGCGCGCTTTAGCCGCTCTACTTAATCCAACTTCTGGATCAAGATCGAGATACAAGGTGAGATTGGGTGTATACCCTTGAGAGACAAAATCGCAAAACTGAGATACTTTGTCCATTCCAAGGGAGCGCGCGGCTCCTTGATAGGCAATAGATGAGTCATTGAATCGATCGCAAAGGACAACTTTCCCCTCGTTGAGTGCGGGACCAATCACTTCTAAAATATGTTGCGCCCTTGAGGCGAGGAAAAGTGATAGCTCTGCGTAAGGAGATATAGGCTCTTTGTGTTGGAGTAAGATAGTCCGAATATGCTCGCCAAGAGATGTCCCTCCGGGCTCACGCGTTGTTAGTACGCGGTGACCTGACTCAGTGAGGGATTTGACAATTTGCTCGATGAGGGTTGTTTTACCAGCCCCCTCTCCCCCTTCAAAAGTGATAAAAAGACCACGTCTGTTTGAAGGCTTTGAGGGGTCTTGAGTCAATTTAAACCTCTTCTTGGATCTCTTCTTCGATCCCAGCTGTTGCTTCAATCTTCTGCGCTGCGACGACGAGATCATCTTTCTCTTTTAGATTCACAAGTCTTACCCCTTGTGTCGATCTTCCCATGACGCGAACTTCTCGCATTGGGATGCGGACAGCTTGCCCTTCTGCTGACATCAAGAGAACTCCATCAGAATCAGTGACACTCAAGGCGCCAACAACACTTCCGTTTCTATCCGATGTGATGATTGAGCGCACCCCAATCCCCCCCCGATTCGTCTGACGGAAATCGTCCACTTTCGAACGTTTTCCGTAGCCATTTTCACATACAACGAGGATCGATTCTTCCGGCGTAACAACTTCACAACCGACTACTTTGTCGTTTTCATTTTTCATTGTAACACCGCGAACGCCACGAGCGACTCTACCGACTGAGCGGACGAGTGATTCATCAAAGCGAACGGCCATACCGCTACGAGTAAAGAGCATAATCTGCTGAGTTGGATGAGTCATTCGAGCTGAAATAAGTTCATCGCCTTCATCAATGTTAAGGGCATAAACCCCTTTACGACGTGGATTGCTAAAGGCACTGAGCTCAGTTTTCTTCACAACACCTTTCTTCGTTGCTAAAAGGATTGAAGCTCCCTCTTCATCAAATTTTCTCACCTTTAAAATCGCTGCGACACGTTCATTTTCGCGTAAATCTTCTAAAAGGTTAATGATCGGACGACCTTTGGTTCGGCGGCCTCCTTCTGGGATTTGCCATACTTTTGTCCAATAACAACGTCCATGGGTTGTGAAAATCAACAGATATTCATGAGTCGTTGCAACATAGATACTCTTTAAATTATCTGCCTCTTTTTTCATCTCCATACCAATGACACCAGCTCCACCTCTACGCTGCTCGCGGAATGTGTCAATTGGCATTCTCTTGATATAGTCATCGCTTGAAATTGCAATCACAACCTGCTCGTCTGCAATGAGATCTTCCATTGCAAATTCACCTTCTGCTGCGATGATTTTTGTTTTACGCTCTGACTTATGTCCTCTCTTGATCTCTTCGAGCTCCTCACGGATAATACCGCGAACTAAAGCTTCAGAGGCCAATACGGCTTTATAGTGAGCAATTTTGAGAAGTAAGTCTTTATATTCAGCATCAATCTTCTCAGCTTCAAGACCTGTTAATTGGTAAAGGCGTAGGTCGAGAACTGCGTTCGCTTGTCTTTCAGATAGGCCAAAACGGGTCATCAATTCGGTTCTAGCCCCATCTCTATTTTGTGATGCACGGATGACTTTTACCACTTCGTCGAGATGATCTAGAGCTTTTAGATACCCTTCAAGAATATGGGCGCGAGCTTCAGCCTTATTGAGTTCATAGCGCGTTCTGCGACGGATCACATCGATTCTATGATCGATCCAAGCAGACATGAAGTGTTTAATATTCATTGTGCGCGGCATGCCGTGATCAAGGGCAAGCATATTGCAGCCGAATGTCACCTGAAGATCGCTATTTTTATAGAGCTGGTTGATGATTACGTCAGGAATTTCTCCTCGCTTGAGCTCAAGAACAATGCGCAACCCATCTTTATCCGATTCATCTCGAATATCAGAGACACCGGTAATTGTTTTCACATTGATAAGTTCGGCGATGCGCTCGATGAGTCGTGATTTATTGACGTTGTAGGGCACTTCATCAACAACAATTTGTTGTCTTGAGTTCGGAAGATCTTCGACCCTCATTTCAGCTCGCAAAGTGAGCTTGCCTCTACCTGTATGGTAAGCTTCTTTAATTCCGCGGTATCCACAGATCACGCCACCTGTAGGGAAGTCAGGACCTGGCATTACTTTCATGATCTCATCAATTGTCGTATTGCGATTTTCGAGAACAAGAAGTGTTGCGTTGATCAATTCGATTAAATTATGGGGAGGGATATTCGTTGCCATACCGACAGCAATCCCTGAAGACCCGTTACAGAGAAGGTTTGGAAATTTCGCAGGAAATACGGTGGGCTCATTCTTTGTTTCGTCGTAGTTCGGAACCATTTCGACTGTCTCTTTGTCGAGATCTTCCATCAACGCCATAGCGGCACTCGTTAAGCGCGCTTCAGTATAACGCATCGCAGCGGGTGGATCACCGTCAATAGAGCCAAAGTTACCCTGGCCATTAATAAGAGTATATCTCATGACCCAATCTTGAGCCAAGCGGACAAGCGTTGGATAGATTACTGTTTCACCGTGTGGGTGGTAGTCCCCTGAGGTGTCCCCGGAGATTTTTGCACACTTACGATGTTTGGCCCCTGGAGTTAAGTTAAGCTGGCGCATCGCATAAAGAATACGTCTTTGAGACGGCTTGAGACCATCTCGCACATCAGGCAAAGCACGAGAGATAATGACTGACATCGAATAGCGAAGGTAACTTTCCTTCATCTCTTCTTCGACATTGCGCGGGACGATTGTTTCATCTTTTGTATAGGACATATTAACCCTTAAATATCCAAATTCTTAACAGATAGCGCGTGTGTCTCAATAAAGACTCGGCGCGGCTCAACTTCTTCACCCATTAGCATTGAAAACATCCTATCGGCTGCAATCGCATCAGGGAGCGTAACTTTAACAAGTGTTCGAACTGCAGGATTCATGGTAGTTTCCCAAAGCTGGTCTGCGTTCATCTCACCAAGACCTTTATAGCGCTGCACTTCGACACCTTTCCGTCCGTTAGCTCGAATGGCTTCGATCAACTCGCGAAGAGTATTCCACATCGTTGACTTGCCACCGTCTTCCAAGATTTCAAAAAGCTCTTGGTCGGCGACTAAATAATGATCTAACTTTAGGTTGTAGGCAGCGAGTTTTCCTGTGAGAGCTATGAGCTTATTTACATCAAAAAGCTCCATAAATGATAAAGATTTCGGAGTGAACTCCTTCATTTCTTCAGTGATTTCTTCTGGAGGAATTGATGCAAGCGTCTCTTCGTGCGTTCGCTTTTGAATCTCTTCATTTTCTTTTTTCAACTCAATGAGCTCAGCTTCGCTATAGATAAACTGGATCTTATCTCCCATAGCAACTTGGTATTGAGGATATTTCTCCCCTTGCTTCGCGTCGACAAACTCGCGATAAGGGACCCCTTTTCTTTCAATAGAGCCTATGAAAGTCTCAAGTTCCATCGCAACTTCCATCAGCTTTTCTGTCTGTTCTTTATCATACGATGATTCAGAACCTGCAGGACGGATGAGAATATCGCTAAGTCCTAGCTTGAGTAAGTATTCATCCATTTCTCTTTCTGAGTGGATATACTGGCTCACTTTTTTACGGGACACCTTGAAAAGAGGAGGACGAGCAATATAGATATAGTTGTTTTCCACCAAGGCAGGCATATGACGATAGAAGAACGTAAGGAGGAGCGTTCGAATGTGCGATCCGTCCACGTCCGCATCCGTCATGATGATGATTTTGTGATAGCGAAGTTTTGCTAAATTGAAGTTTTCTACTCCAATCCCACAGCCAAGGGCCGCAACCATTGAACCGACTTCTGTATTTTGTAAGATTTTTTGTAATCTCGCTTTTTCAACGTTTAAGATCTTACCGCGAATAGGGAGAATCGCTTGAAATCTGCGATCTCTTCCCATTTTTGCAGATCCACCCGCAGAGTCTCCCTCAACGATGTAAATTTCACAAAATTCGGGGTTCCTCTCTTGACAGTCAGCGAGTTTTCCTGGAAGTCTTGCACTGTCTAGCGCCGTTTTTCTCAAAGTGAGTTCACGGGCCTTTTTAGCAGCCTCTCTTGCTTGAGCTGCGATTACTGCTTTTTCAACAATCTGCTTTGCAACGGCTGGGTTCTCATCAAGATAGACAGTGAGCCCTTCCCCTACAATCATCTGAGCTATCCCAGCAACTTCGCTATTGCCTAATTTTTGCTTCGTTTGCCCTTCAAATTGCGGGTTTGGGACTTTAACAGAAATGACCGCAGTCAACCCCTCGCGCATATCATCGCCACCGACAGAAATCTTGTCAGTTTTAACGAGATTGTGCCCTTTCATATAGCTGTTGAGCACACGAGTTAACGCAGTAGAAAATCCTGTTAAGTGAGTTCCCCCTTGTTTTGTCGAGATGTTGTTGACGTATGTGTAAATGTTTTCTGTGTATGTATCATTCCACTGCATGGCCACTTCAAACTCGACGGGACCATCGATCCCCTCTTTGACGCCGTGGAAATAAATGGGCTTCGGAAATAAGGGAACTTTCCCCTCATTTAAGTAAGAGACAAATGAGCCTAAGCCACCTTGATAGTTAAATCGAACTGGCTCTCTTTTCGCATCGCGATCATCTTGAAATAGGATGGTGATCCCCTTATTCAAAAAGGCAAGTTCCCTTAGGCGCTTCACTAAAATATCGTAATCATAGCTTGTAACGGAAAAGATTTTGTCATCGGCCCAAAATTCAATTCTTGTGCCCCGTTTATTGCTAGGCCCTAGCTTTTTCAATGGAGTTAAAGGCTTGCCGCGCTCAAAAGTCATGTCGTAGGCAAAACCATTTTTATAAACGGTTGCTACCAACTTCTTAGACAAAGCGTTAACGCAAGACACACCAACGCCGTGCAAGCCGCCCGAGACCTTATATGTCCCCTTGTCGAACTTACCACCCGCGTGGAGAATGGTCATTACGACCTCAAGTGCCGTGACTTCTCTCTCTTGCTTTTGGGTTTCCCTTTCGTGTTTTTCAATGGGGATGCCTCGGCCATCATCTTCAACAGTTACGCATCCATCGGGATGTAAAGTGACTACAATCTGGGAGCAGAAACCTGCCATCGCCTCGTCAATACTGTTATCAACCACTTCGTAGACGAGCTGGTGCAATCCGTTTGTATGTGTATCGCCGATATACATACCTGGACGTTCTCTTACCGCCTGCAAACCTTCCAGTACTGTAATTGAGCTCGCGTCGTATTTTTTTTCTTCAGCCATTGATGTCATTCTCTTTTTACCCCACTCGGAAAACAAGATTCCGAATTGAAAATTTTTCTTTCAGCCGCCCTAACAAGCGCGGCCGTTCATGCGCAACTAGTAAACTGTAGAGAGTAGAACTTTTTACTTTCACGGTCAAGACCCCATCTGCAAAAGAGACAGGTTCTGTTAAAGGAGCCATCTTTTCTCCCATGAGTTCATTCCAAAATCGGAATAGTTCCTCGCGAGGATCGGCCGCCTTTTTACTTATACTCCCCAAAACATCTGGAAGCAAATCAGCCATTTTTTTAGCTGGATTTTCTGTCCCAAAGTAGTTTCTCGGTGTACGACCTTTCATACAAAAAATCTCCATCCCGTATAGTACCACTTTTCCATCAAAAACTCAACGGATTAAAAAAAGAAATTGATCCTACTTTAAAAGCCCATATTGCTTGCAAATTACCTTTTACGCTGATAGTCTTTTGCAAATTTTTTTGAGGCTTTATGAATTGCTGTTTTCCCACATCGAAACTCCCTCCCCCCGCATCTTCCATCCCCCTACTACCTTCTAGAAATGATGAAAAGCTCGAAGCTCTTTTTTCAAAAACAATAGAAGAGCTACAAGCCGAATACGATGAGATCAAAGCCAAGCCTAAAACCCCCACAAAGAAACTTCACTTTGTCTTTCCCAAAAACCAGGTCCTCTATGCACATCACTGCGCTGAAAACACTTTGATCTTAAGTCAAGCTCCTGACAAAGATTCTTTGAACCCATTTCTTAAAATGCTACACGAAAAAGCAAATGCAGTGATCATATTGCTCCAAATCATTGATTTAACGAGAAGACCTGAATGGCAATTGGAACCTTATTTTACCGGAGAAAGTGAGCTAAAATGCGACTATGATCTTTCCGTTGAAGATCTTCCCCAAGAGGTCTCCTACATCAAAAACAAACAGCTCGAAATAAGTCCCAAAGGCAACGGCTCCCCCAAAAGGCTCCCGATACACCATTATAATGACTGGCCCGACAACAAGGCCGGAACCCCTAAGCACATTGCGATGATTGCCCGCATCGCTATGGATTATATGACTCCAGTCATTCATTGCGTGGGAGGAGTTGGCAGAGCTGGAACACTAGCGGCCGTCATTTCTGCTTATAGAAGGATAAAAAAAGGAAATCATGAAGTTGATGTGATCAAAAACGCAGTCCATGACCTACGAAAAGAAAGGCCTGGGGCCGTCTTTAGATTTGCGCAATACCAATCTGTGTACGAAGCAATAAAAATTCTTTTAGAGCAGGACAATGTATATAATTATCGGCTTGATTCTTAAATCTTTTAAAAATTTTGAGGCTATATGCTTTGCTGTATTCAATCAAAAAACTCCACTCCAACTCCTTCTTCACTCGAAGCTTTGCCTCAAGAAGCTCATAAAAAATTTCACACCACAAATCGTTACCGCTTACACGGCGAATTAGAATTCTGTGACACTTCAAGTGATGAAGATCTTCCATCTGATCAAGAATTGATAGACTCAGCCCTCAATCCAGATCCAGCGATAGTAAAAGAGCAATTCTCAAATATTGAAGGTTCACCTAGAGGTCCTAATTGGAAAATAATCCCAGAAATTAAACTTCTAAGGGCCTATTGGTGCTTAGGAGAAAGAGCGATTCTTTCGGAGGCTCCATGTGAAGGGCTCCTCGGCGAATTTTTCAGTATGGCTTATAAACACTCTGATACGATCATTTCCCTTTTTCAAGATGAAGAAATAGATTTAAGAGCTCAGAAAAATAAATTCTTCCAAAAAATCGCAACTCGCTACTATGCACCGGGTAACCGCGAATACATGGTTAAAAATACCTATAACAGGTACGAAGTAACTACTCACTTCATTCAAGTCGATCCAAATATCATTCGCTCCACGATTTCAATTTATCATCAATCTGATCGCAAACGGAAAAGAATTTCTCATTATCGGTGCACCAATTGGAAAGATTGTACGGCAGGCAACCTCCAAACCATCGTGAAGCTTGCTCACATTGCTCTGAAAGCAAAAATGCCCATCATCCACTGCTGGGCAGGCCTTGGCAGGTCGGGCACATTAGCTATGATTGTTTCAGTTTTTGAAAAAATAAAGAGAGGAGATGTTTTTCCAGAGATTGTCCCCCACTCTCTTATCTCTTTACGAAAAGAAAGACCCTTTGCTGTTGGAACCCTTGATCAATATAAAACGATCTACTCTGCTGTAAAGATCCTTTGTAAAAAAAATGACAAAAGACTCGAGAAGATCTTTTCAAAAACAAAAGAAGAGCTGCATGCCGAGCACGCAAAAATCGCATGCAGCCCATTTTCTAAAACAATCTCGCCCGATCTGGTATTTCCCTACGTTCATGAAGCTTACCTAGCTGCGCCCTACGCGCAATACTGCCTAGATAAAACGCTGATCTTATGCAGCGCACCCCGCAGGGACTCCATGAAATTATTTTCGGAAATGCTCTACAAAAATGCAGATGCAGTGATCATTTTAATGCGACCAGATGAGTTGGACAAATGGTCTAATGAGCAGTTGCAAATTTATAATACGCTGCCAGATGTTTTAAAAGAGCTGCACTTCATCCGAGCCAAAAAATTAAAACTCAGCACCAATCATCGTAAACATCCCCCTAAAGTAATATCCATTTACCAATATAATGATTGGACCGATAATGAAGGGGCCCCACCTAAGCATATGGCTGCACTTGCCCGCCTTGCCATGCAGCATAAAAAAGCTGTAATTCACCCTCCAACCGGAGTTGAGCGATCTGGGACTTTAGCCGCAGTCATTTCTGCCTACAAAAGGATCAAAATGGGCAACTACAATGAAAATGTCATCGAAAATGCGGTTCGTGATTTACGAAATGAATGGCCCATGGCAAGCTATACCCCCGCACTACATGAATGCGTATACAAAGCAGTCGAATTTCTCTTAAGAGAAGACGGAGATCTAAACGGGGATTAAAAAAACAGGGTGCTTACTCCCCAAGCGATCACGAAGTAGATCGTCATCGAAAGGAAGTCATTGAATGCTGTGACGACAGGTCCTGCTGAAATAGCTGGATCCACACCAATTCTCATGAAAAAGAGGGGGGAAAATACACCCAAGAAAGTTCCCGCAAAACATCCCCCAATCAGACCGATACTCACAATCGCAGAAACAGCAATTGGCGTTGTAGAACCAAGGGCTCCTCCGCTGATTAAATCAAGAAGGTAGATAATCAATCCGCAACCAATGCCAAAAATAACACCGGTAAAAAGACCACTATAAAGCTCTTTGGTAATCGTCTCTTTGCGGTTACCAGCGGAAAGTCCGCCAACTGCCATAATCCGAACTAAAACCGTGCTACACTGTAGACCGATCGTTCCCGACATCCCGGTAATGAGAGGGACAAAAAAGAGGGCAAATGTAAGAAGTCCCCCTTCATACTTTTCAAAAGAAGACATCACCCCAACGTTGAGCAGCCCTGCCGCGAGCGTAACTAAAAGCCAAGGGGCTCTTGTAAGAAAACGGCGCATAATCGGATCGTGGGAGGTAAATTTTTCATTCGTACCTGCCATTCGGGCAATTGTTTCATCCGTCAGATCTTCCATCGCCTCTACGATATCTTCATGAGCAATTACCCCAATGAGCTCATTATCGATATCAACAACGGGTAGCGATGAGATGCGATAGCGCTCTACAAGATCGATCACCTCTTCTCGCGTTGCATCCACTGTCACTTTATGAAGGACTGGGCGCATTACTTGGCGCAAAGGGGTCGTATCGGGATTGATCATCATGTTACGAGCAGGGACAAAGCCTTGCAATTCATGTGCATGATTGAGGATGAAAATCCCCTTGGTAAAATCAATTCTTGGATTGTCTCTAATATAGTTAGATGCCTCGCCGATGGTCATATCCATCTTGAATGCGAAAAATTCAGAAGTCATCAAGCGGCCCGCACTCTTGCGGTCATGTTGCTTAAGCTCCCGAATTCGGTTCGCTTTTTTCGAGTCGATCAGATCCATTAAACGTCGGAATTTGCGCTCCGGCATGTCATCGACAAGCCAAACAGCCTCATCGACCGGCATCCTTTCAAATAATTTCTTGAGTTCGATGTCCCCTAACTGACGGAAAAGGGCGAGACGCGTGTCACTATCAGTGTTAACAATAAATTTGACTTTGTCATCGCGGTTGGGGAGGTTTTCATAAAGAACAGGGCGAACATTAGGAGGGAGATGCGATGCGGCGTAGGCCAAGTCGATCGGCGAGTGTTCGCACGCAATCTTTGCAATATCGTGAAGACGCACCTTCGAGGTCTGCTTATGGAAAGCCTTTTCTAATTTTTCCTTTAGCAGATCATCAATACGACCCGTTTGTGATTCTGCTTCTTGCTCTTCCATACTTCCCTTGAGGATGACCAAATAGAATTCAAAAATGGGCTTATCTCTTCCTGAGATATGCACCGATCCTTGGATTTCCATTTGGAAAAAAAGTTACATCGTTTTCGGCCCCTAATTATGGCAGTCAGTGTAGCTCACATACGCATTTTATCTCTAGAAATTAAATACTTTGTCTACTAAACTGGATTGCCTATGCAAAACCCAGAAAATATCAGAAATATTGCGATTATCGCGCACATCGACCACGGGAAGACAACTCTTCTCGACAATCTCCTGAAACAGGGGAATATATTCCGCGAACACGAAAAAGTTCCTGAGCGCGTCATGGACAGCTATGACCAAGAAAAAGAGCGAGGGATTACGATTTTCGCCAAGCATACCTGCGTCTATTATAAAGATTATAAAATCAATATCATCGACACGCCAGGTCATGCTGACTTCTCTGGAGAAGTAGAGCGCGTTCTCGGTATGGTCAATTGTGTTTTATTGTTGATTGATGCGCAAGAAGGGCCTATGCCTCAAACTCGCTTCGTCCTCTCTCAAGCCCTAAAAATGGGCCTCAAGCCGATCGTTGTTCTTAACAAAATTGACCGCCCGCACGCAAATCCTGATCGAGCTCTCAATTTAACATTTGATCTTTTCATGGAGCTTGGCGCAAGCGACGAGCAGCTTGACTTCCCTTATATTTATGCTTCTGGATTTAACGGCTATGCATATGACAAAATTGGCGACGAACCTAAAGACTTAATGCCTCTTTTTGAGATGATTTTGAAAAAAGCTCCTGCTCCAACTGGTAATTTAGACCTCCCGTTCCTCATGCAAGCTGCAACATTGAGCTACGATGATTATGTAGGAAGACAAGCCTGCGGAAGGATCTTAGAAGGAAAAATCAGAAAGAATGACACAGTAACTCGCGTCGACAGAAATGGGAATCACACAAACCATAAGATCGTTAAAATTCAAGGTCACTTAGGATTAAAAGAGATCGAAATTGAAGATGCAGGCGCAGGTGATATCGTTGTCTTGTCGGGAATTCCTGAAGTAGATATTGGCGACACCCTTTGCAGCACCGATAAGGTCGTTCAATTGCCTCCAATTACACTTGCAGAGCCAACAGTCTCTGTTGAGTTTCTGGTTAACACTAGCCCATTTGTTGGTAAAGACGGCAAGCACGTTACAATGAATAAGTTGCGCGAGCGGCTCATGAGAGAGAAAAAGGCGAATATCTCTTTGAAAATTGAAGAACTTGCTGGTAGAGATGACGCAATTCGCGTTTGCGGGCGAGGAGAACTCCATCTCGCAGTCTTAATTGAAGCCATGCGAAGAGAAGGCTATGAAGTCGCCATTTCAAAGCCCAAAGTAATTACTAAAGAAGTCGATGGCGTGCTCATGGAACCTATGGAACGGGTTCACGTCGAAGTGCCTGAAAACTTTTCTGGAACAGTGATCGACGATCTATCTCGAAGAAAAGGGGAAATGAGATCACTTGAAGTCTCCGAGCACGGCCTAACCACAATGCAATTCTTGGTTCCTACTCGCGGACTTATGGGATACCGAAACGACTTTTTAACTCGTACATCAGGTCTCGGCGTCCTCACTTCGATCTTTGAAACCTTTGCCCCTTGGAAAGGTGACATGGCTGGACGTCTCCGCGGAGTATTGATCTCAAACAGCAGTGGCAAAGCAAACGGCTACGGTCTCTTCAATCTACAAGGGCGTGGTTCACTTTTTGTAAAGCCGGGTGATGATGTCTACGAAGGGATGATTGTTGGAGAGCACGCAAGAGATAATGATCTTGTCGTTAATGCAATCAAAGCAAAACAGCTCACCAACGTACGCGCTTCGGGAAGTGATGAGAACATCGTCCTCACTCCGCCGCGCAAGTTTACCCTTGAGCAAGCCATCGACTACATTGCTGATGACGAACTCGTAGAGGTAACTCCAAACTTTATCCGCTTGCGCAAACTCCATTTGACGGAAATTGATCGCAAACGGCACTCTCGTTAGCATGTCAAAAAAGTCCATATTTGCAGCAGCGCTTTTAGCGCTGCTCGCACTACTTATTCCTGTTGAGCATAAGTACGATAAGTTATTTCGTTTCTTCTCCCTTACTTTAATTCCAGAAGGACTGTCCCTATCTTCTGGATTTGAAAAGAAGATCTACTTTTATGTCTCTGATATCATCGGACTCATCCTAATTGCAACAGCCCTCATTTGGTATCGGGTTTCACCTAAGCGCTTTTTTGCCAATCCTCTATGGATTGTCTTTCTCTGCGCGTTGGCATCGATCATCGCATCCCCTTTTGTCAACTACCCCATTGCCTATGTGAGACTTTTGCAGCTCCTAACCCCGATCGCACTGTTTTCTTTTTTAAAAACGGCACTTAAAAGTGAAGAGAGAACGCAGATCACCCAGATCATTTTTGCAGCGCTTTTTATTGCAGGCGTTTTTGAGGCCTCCGTTGGCATTGCCCAGTACTTTAAACAAGCGCCTCTAGGACTAAGGCTTTTAGGTGAAACAAATCAGGTTTCAACTTTTGATATTCAATCGGGATCTCGTTGGCTTTTTGACTCGCTTACAAATAGAAAAGCAGCAACAACAGTGATTCGAGCAGCAGGCACTTTGCCCCACGCGAACGTGTTTGGAGGCTTTTTAGTAATTTCCATTTTGTCGAGCTACGCACTTTTCATGCTCATTGAAAAAAGGAAGTGGGTGGTCGCAATCACTCTCCCTTTTCAGATCTTTGCTCTCTGCATTTCCTATTCGAGGGCTGCCCTTTTTGCTTGGATAATCAGCACAATCATCTGGACGGCTCTTATCATTTGGAAAAAAGGGTTAAAGAATCGGACAGTTAAAGCAACCGCGATCCTTGTAGCTCTTTCTACAGCAATCTGCGCAAGCTTGCTTTTACAGCAGTTTTCAAACCGAGGTGGCGTCGTAAATTATAATAGCCTTGCAAAAGGCTCTGATGATGTCCGCACCTTCCATCAACATACTGCCCTTCAAATCATGAAAGATCGCCCCTTGTTGGGCTTGGGATATAATCAGTTTTCTGAAAGGGCTCAAAAATATTTCCCTGTAAATACCTCAGCTTATGTAAGTAGAACAGGGCCTCACAATATCTTCTTGTTTCTCGCTTGCGAAACAGGCTTAATCTCCCTTTTTGCATTTATGAGTTTCATCGCACTGCTCCTTTGGACTGCCATTCGAACACAAATAACTGTTGAGAGCGCAACTCTTTTAAGCCTTTTAATAGGCTTACTCTTTATTGGACTTTGCGATTTTTATCTCATCTTATTCCAGCAAGGCAAACTAATGTTTTTCCTCACTGCAGGACTTTTAGCCATGAATGTTAGAAGAGATTCTGAAATCAAAATTGCAATTGATTCCCCAATGTGTTAAAAATAAGCGCTACAAAAGGCTTATTTGATGACAAATCCATCTAGAAAAGATGTCTGGAAAATGTTCGACATCATCTCTCCGACCTACGATAAGGTGAACAGAGTTTTATCTTTAGGAATGGATAGAAAGTGGCGAAAAAAAGTTGCCGAACACCTTCCCAAGAATAGAAACTTAAAAGTATTGGATTTAGCGACAGGAACTGGAGATCAGGCCATTGCACTCATCCAAAGTGGGGCTTCGATCCGATCAATTACAGGGATTGATCTATCCGTTGAAATGCTCGAGCTGGCAAAGAAAAAAAACATCGAAAAAACTGAATTTATCGTAGCTGATGCAGAAAAAGTTCCCTTCCCAGCTGCCCATTTTGATGCCGCTACATTTTCTTTTGGCATTCGGAATGTGAACAATCCTCTCGTTTCACTTAAAGCCATTCATCGCGTATTAAAACCTAAGGGGAGATGTCTTATTTTGGAGTTTTCGCTCCCCCCCAAACCGATCCGTGGATTTTATCTCTTTTATTTAAGACACATTCTTCCCCGTCTTGGCGGCCTTTTATCTCGCAAGACCAGTGCCTATCGATATCTCAACCAAACGATTGAACATTTTCCTTCGGGCAAAGATTTTTGCACTTTGATGAAAGAAGCTGGATTCACTCGGATTAAAGCCGTTCCGATGGCACTCGGAGGAGTAACGTTATATGTGGGAGACAAAACCTAATTGCACGGATCGCATTCGCTGCTTGTTTCTCCCGTCTTTGGGTCCTCATAGGCCTCTGGGATATTCCACCCTTGACCTAAAGACTTATAGATACTGATTAAACTCAAATAAAGCCCAGCTTCGGTAGACACCTCTTCAAGCTGCGCTGCGAAAAGACCACTTTCTGCATTCAAGACAGTTAAATAATCGTTTTGTCCATTGAAATAGCGAAGTTTCGCAAGTTTTAAATACGTTTGTAAAGCTGCAACCCGCTCTCTTTGAATCCCTATTTTCTCTTTAGACTTTTGGTGATCGATCAACGCATCATTCACTTCTTGTAAAGCAACCAAAATAGTTTGCTGGTAGTTGTGGATTGCCTCTAACAAGACAGCTTCCGTCTCACTTAACTGATTTGTTAGTCTCCAACCAGTAAATAAGGGTTGAAACGCCTGCATCCCAAAGTCAAACAGATTGGCTGAATCTTTGAAGAAGTTATCGAGAGAAGTCGATCTTTGACCATCTGCACCGGATAAGGTGATCTTTGGGAAAAACGCGGACCTTGCAACGCCTACATCAGCATTTGCGGCAATAATTCTTTCCTCAGCTTGTAATATATCAGGTCGGTTTTCCAATAAATCAGATGGCAAACCAGATGGAATTGTCGGAGGGAGCACTAAATCAGATAACAAACACCCTCGAGGAATAGGCCCAGGTGCTTTACCCAATAAAACACTAATTAAATCCTCTTGCGTTGCCACAAAAGCTTCAAAATTTTTAATCTGAAGCTGCGCAATTAAAGCCTCGCTTTGCGCTTGTTTTACATCTAACTCAGAGACAAGCCCCCCTTCAAAACGTAATTTTGCAATATTCCAGGCTTCAACACGGGTATTATACGTATTGATTGAAATATTGAGCTGCGCATCGAGCTGCTTGAGTTGGATATAGGCAGAAGCAAGAGATGTAACTAAAGATAAAATAACGTTGCGTCTCGCATCTACCTGAGATAAGTAAATCGATTTTGCCGACTCACTTTCATTACGGATTCTTCCCCAAAAATCGATTTCATAAGAAAGGCTCATAAATAATGAATAGAGATTATTGATCCGCGGAACAAGGGGAACCAAGGGCTGGTAGTTAATATCTTCAGAGAGTTTGATCCGATCGAGGTTGCCTTGGCCATTAATTTCTGGGAAAAACTGGGAAAAAACGACCTTATATCTGGCGTAAAACTCCATCACGCGAGCAGTTGCTACTTTCAAATCTTGGTTATTCTCAATGGCAGTTTGAATCAATTCATCCAAAATAGGATCGTTAAGCTGCTTCCACCAAGAGACATTTGCATATTCACTTGTTTCACTGAAAGTAAATCGATAAGACTCCCCAATATCCATTTCAGGACGACTGTATCGAGAGCTTAAATTGCACCCTGCAATCAAAAGAATAAAGAAAACAGAAACGTAGCGCATCTATTCTTCCTTTTTCTTAAAGCGAGTCGCAAAATTTTCCATTGCCACATAAAAATAGGGGACAAAAAATATAGCCAAAAATGTTGCTGCAGCCATGCCGCCAATCACTCCTACACCTACCGCCCGTCTACTTTCTGCCCCCGCGCCAGAAGTAATCACTAAGGGAAGCATTCCAATAATCATGGTTAATGAGGTCATCATGATTGCTCTAAAACGGATCCGCCCCGCTTCAATTGCAGCATCAGCAGCATCCATCCCCTCCTCTCTTTTTTGCTTGGCAAACTCCACGATCAAAATCGCATTTTTTGCAGACAAACCAATGAGGGTCACAAGACCAATTTGAAAGTAGATATTTGCACTCATATTCGTCATCCAAATGGATAAAAATGCTCCAAAAATTGCAAAGGGAAGACTGAAAATGATACATAAGGCTAATGTCCATCTTTCATATAAAGCAGCTAACACTAAAAACATAAAGATAATAGAGCCTGCCAATACAAATGTCGAAGCCCCGCCTGACTCTTTTTCTTGGAATGCAAGGCCTCCCCAAGAATAAGACATTTGGGAGGGAAGGTATTCTTTGGCAATTTTTTCCATTTCAGAAATAACTTTTCCAGGATTACTAATCGACGGGATCACAGAAATGTGGGCTGAAGGAGCCCCATTAAACCTTTGGACAAGTGTTGGCGCTTTTGAAAACCTTGGATTCACAAGTGACTTTAGAGGAATCATCTTGCCCGCATCAGAGCGAACATAAATGTCACCTATATCGTCAAGAGAGTCTCGCGCTGAGGGTTCAGCCTGAGCTACAACTTTAAATACTTTTCCATACTTGTTGAACTGATTGAGGTAGACAGAACCAAACAGAACTTGTAGGACCTCATAAATTTGATCGACCTTCACTCCATATGACTTGGCCTTAGCCACCTCTAAGTCGATATAAAGCTCCATGCAGTTTGCTTTAATGGATGAGATAAAAAATTGAAAATCGCTACTTTTTTGAGCTTTAGAAATAATTTGATCTACAACGTCATTGAGCGTCGAGTAATTAGCGTCACCATCATTTACAACCCAAAGATCAAATCCACCAACAACTCCAATTCCGGGAATATCTGGGGGATTAAAAGCTTTGATAGTCGCCTCAGGAATTTTTGCAAACTCATTGTTAAGTCTCTCAATAATTTGAAAAGCGTGCTCACTTTTTGACTTTCTTGAATCCCAGTCTTTTAGAGCTAAAAAATATGTTCCATACTGTTGCCGGCTCATCGATTCAATCAAACTATAGCCTGAAATTGCAAGCACATCGGCAACTCCAGGTGTTGACATGGCTATCTGCTCAATTTGATTTGAAACAGCCTCCACCCGGCTTAAACTAGAACCATCAGGCAAAGCAGCACTCACTAAAATCAACCCCTGGTCCTCTTTTGGAACAAAACCTAGTGGCGTAGTAAGTGCAAAAAACCCAATCAATCCGACAACTATAAAACACATTGTGATCGCTTTTTTAGGTCTCAGCAGGACCCATCTAGCACCTTGAACATATTTTTCAGTAATTGAATCGAAAATATGATCGAAATATTTCCCAAATTTATTCACTTCGGTTGATTTTTTGAGAAACATAATAGAAAGGGTGGGACTTAGCGTTAGCGCTATAAAACCCGAAATCACCACAGATACTGCAATTGTAATCGCAAATTGCCTATAAAATTCCCCAGGAATTCCTCCGACAAAGGAAACAGGAATAAAAACTGCCGCAAGGACACACATAATTGCAACAATAGGTTTGGAAACTTCTTTCATTGTCCGAAAAGCAGCATCTTTTGCAGAAAGGGCAGACAATCTTATATTTCGTTCAATACTTTCGACAACGACAATTGCATCATCTACAACGATCCCGACAGACATGACAAGGCCAAATAAAGAGAGCGTGTTTAACGAAAATCCAAATAGATACATCGCAATAAAAGTCCCAGCGATCGATACCAGCATCGCAATTAATGGGACCAATGTGGCTCCAATGCTATGTAAAAAAATAACAATCACAAGCCCAACTAAGACAACTACCTCTAGAAGTGTTTTTTCCACTTGCCAGATCGATTGTTTAATATAATCACTCGTATCATAAGGGATCGAGTATGAGAGTCCTTCAGGGAAAAACTGAGAAATCTCCTCCATTTTATTCCTTACCCGGTTGGATACGTCGATGGTGTTTGATCCTGCATTTTGATATACGCCGATGAATGCACCCGACTGGCCATTCATCGTTGCAACCACATCATAACTTTGAGCTCCAAGATCAATACGGCTTACATCCTTCAAATAGATGATTGCCCCATCTTTAGTTGCACGCAGCACGATGTTTTCAAACTCTTTGGGATCATTTAGTCTACCCATTGCACCTATCGGAATCGTCAACTGGCTTGCCGTTTCTAGAGGTTCTGCACCAATTAAACCAATACTTCTCTCTCCATTTTGCTCTTGTACAGCAGCCGCGACCTCTTTTACCGTCATCCCAAATTGAGCTAAACGATCTGGCTTTAACCAAATGCGCATTGAATAATCTCTCGCATTCAATACCTTGGCAGTGCTTACCCCATCGAGCCTAGAAAGCTTGTCTGCGACAAAAATATTGCCATAATTCGCTACAAAGACATCGTCATGGAGCCCCTTTTTGTCCTGCAATGCGACAAAAATAGCGACACTCGGCTCTTGTTTGCTAACAATTACCCCTTGGTTTTGCACATCTATCGGAAGAGAGGAAAGAGCTAAATTCACCCTACTTTGCGTGTTAATCAAAGCCATATCAGGGTCCGTCCCCACTTTGAAAGAGACCACGAGTTTTACATTTCCTGGAGATGCATTTTGCGAATACATGTAGATCATATCATCTACACCGTTAATCGCTTGCTCTAAGGGCGCAGCTACACTTCGAGACATCGTCTCTGCCGAGGCACCGGGAAATGATGCCATTACTGCAATTTCAACAGGAGTGATTTTAGGATAATATTCAGTAGGGATTTCTTTTAATGAAAGTAGACCTAAGATCACGATAAACATCGAAACCACAATTGCAAAAGTAGGTCGCTTTAAAAAAAATTCTGCCATTATGTTTTACTTAAGTGTCTTCTTTTTCTTATTTCGATTCGTCACAGAAACAATCATCCCTTCTTTCACTTTATTCACGCCTACTGAGATCACTTCATCCCCTTCTTTAAGTCCGGACTTAATGATCCAATAATCTTGATACCAGTCTCCGGTTTCCACATCGCGCATCTCTACACGATTCCCTATAATTACATAGACATAGCGCCCATTTTCACCTTGAAGAACGCAACTTTGAGGGATGATGATAGTGTTGAGCCTTTCAGCTCCGCTTACTTGCGCCCTCACAAATTGCCCAGGTTTTAACAATCCATTCGGATTTGGAAAAACTCCTCTCGCGATTAAGGTACCTGTATTTGGATCGAGAACTGGAGAAATAAAGTCCACACTTCCTGTATGAGGATAAACCGTGCCGTCAGCTAAGGTTAAATTCACATTAAAGCGAAAATTATCAGGAACAACGAGTTGTCCGCTCGCGATTTCCCCTGCACTTGATAAAAAGTACGAGTCGGAAACATGAACGACAACCCACATTGGATCGATTACGGAAACTGTTGTTAACAAGCCATTGACCGCAGGGTTAATCAACGTCCCTTGCGAATAGGCTGAACTTGTCGTAAGGCCAGATATTGGGGAGGTGATTTTTGTATAACTTAAGTTTAGCTTTGCTTCTTCAAGCTTAGCTTCATACATATTTACAGTCGCTTGCTGCGCCAAAAGCTGAGAGCTTGCGTCTTCCCAATCCTTCCGACTTGCCGCTTTTTCTTGATAAAGGGGCCAATACCTATCGACCGATTTTTGAGCAGACCAAAGATTCGCCTTTTCTCTCTCCAAATTAGCTTCAGCTTGCGCCACATTTGAAGCAAATTCTCGCGGATCGATCTCAAAAAGGACATCTCCCTCTTTTACTGCTCCACCTTCAATATAGTTTACTTTATTGAGATACCCCTCTACGCGGGACCAAATCTCAACTTTATGGGAGCTTTCACATACACCTACGAACTGATAGACCATCGGGATAGACCGAGAATCAACTACATAAGACTCAACATCAACAACTTGCTGAAGCTTTTCTTCTTTCCCGCAAGAAAAAAGCAAAAGGCACATTATGAATAGATCTATTTTCTTAATACGACCAAACTTCACCTTACTTACCCCGAAGTATCTCAAAACTACCGCCCATATCGAGGAGAGTTCCTCTAATTCGCACCTTTGCAAATTCATAGAATTTCGTCAATCGAGGATTTAATATTGATTTTATGCACTGAGTTATAGATAAAGATCTTATACAGAGCTTACTTCAATAACTGGGTATTTTGTGAAGTTCAAAGAGTATAAACTTCCTGCCATCATCGGCGTGTCTATTGTCCTCTCCCTAAGCTCTCTCTTTTTTATTAACTTAAAACCCGTTGTAACTATTTTAAGTTCTTTAGGAAATTGGACTTATGACCTTCAAGTCCGAAACGGATTTACACCGCTTCCCAAAAACTGTCCCATCACGATCATCGACATCGATGATAAAAGCATCTCAGCGATTGGCAGATGGCCATGGCCTAGAAATTACTTAGCCAAGCTTGTCGACAATGCTCATAAAATTGGATCCAATCTTTTGGTCTTTGATATCACCTTCCCCGATCCAGAAAGAAATATTGTGGATGAGGTCCTGTCCGATCTCCCCGATCCAAACCAAGACAGCTCGGCCATTCAACTACTTGAATCAGTAAAAGAGCAATTCAATTATGACGAGCAGTTTGCTAACAGTTTAAAAACACAACCCAGCATTTTAGGGATCGTTTTTGCAAATGTAAAAAATCCCCAAGGGGTTCTCCCCTCTCCTTTAATGACCCTTTCGCCAGAGCTTGCCAATCAACTTGGCATCGTTGAAATGCCCAGTTATTTGGCCAATATTGACCTCTTGCAAAAGGAAGCTATTTCAGGAGGCTTTGTCAATGCAACTCCCGATTTTGATGGAGTGATTCGCTCATCACCACTGCTTCTTCGCTACAAAGATAGCATCTACCCATCGCTTGCATTGGAAGCTGCAAGAATTTATCTAAAGGCTAAAAAGACAGAACTTGTGATTCGCGATTATGCGGGAACTGCTGTTCTCGAAGGGATAAAGTTAGATAACACAATCATTCATACAGGTCCTTGGGGCCGAATCCTAGTTCCGTTCCGAGGTCCGCCCTATACATTTAACTATGTGTCAGCAATCGATCTTATCAATGGAACAGCACCTCAAGAACTCATTGAAAATAAGATCCTATTTATCGGCTCAACGGCAACGGCAATCGGAGACTTAAGATCTACTGCAATTGCCCCCGTTTTTTCTGGAATTGAAATTCAAGCCTCCATAGCATCAGGGATCTTAGATCACTACATCCCTCATCGACCCGCCTGGGGAAAGGGGGTCACCTTATTTCAAATTCTCGCTATAGGCATCCCTTGCGCAATTATTTTCCCCTATCTGGGACCCATTGTTATGTTTATCGTTACAACGCTCCTTTGCACAGCCATCCTTTTTGCAAATTGGTGGATTTGGCTTAAAAGTTCGATTGTTTTATATGTTTTTTTCCCCATCTCAATTACGGTTATTTTACTCTTATTTAACTTAGTTTATGGATTTTTAATTCAGGCCAAGCAAAGAAAAGAGATCAAATCTATATTTGGTCAGTATGTGGCTCCTGAATATGTTGAAATCATGCTCGACAAAGAGGAAGGGTTAAGTCTCGAAGGAGAGAGTAAAGAGTTAACTGTGCTGTTTTCCGATATTTTCAACTTTACGACAATGTCTGAAAAAATGGGGGCCCCACAACTTAAAAAAATTCTCAACCAATACTTTACTCCAATGACTGAAGCTATTTTTTCTCATCACGGGACAATCGATAAGTATGTAGGGGACCTCGTAATGGCTTTTTGGGGGGCGCCCGTAGAAAACCCGAAACACGCCTATGATGCTGTGGGTGCAGCTCTTGACATGCAAAAAAAATTAGGAGAAATCAACGCTGAGTTTAAAAACACCCAATCACCTGAAATCAAAATCGGAATAGGGATCAACACAGGGATGATGAATGTTGGCGATATGGGCTCAAAGTTTCGTAGAGCCTATACAGTACTTGGAGATCCTGTAAATCTAGCCTCCCGACTTGAAAAACTGACAAGAGTTTATCAAATAGGAATTATCGTTGGGGAAGCCACATGGAAATTAACGAAAGATGAATTTATCTATCGTAAATTGGGCAAAGTGAAAGTCAAAGGCAAAGATGCCGTTACAGAGATCTATCAACCTATTTGTATAAGTGCTGAATCAACTCCTCAATTAACACAGCAAATCCAAATTTATGATCAAGCCTACGATCACTATTCGAAACGAGACTGGGATAGCGCTGAAAAGCTTTTTAAAGAATTACAAAACAGCGACCCAGGAAGTTCTTTACTCTACGAGACATTTCTAAAGCGAATCGAAGAGTTTCGCTCTACTGCTCCTCCACAAAATTGGGATGGAACCTTCTCATTAGAAGCGTAAAATTCACTTATATACAAACGAATTCAAAAACCAACTTTTGAATTTGTTTGTGCATAGCGCTATACTCTCTTTCTTACGGGAGAATTAATTTGAAAATCTATTGGTCTGACCGACAAACAAAACCTGCTCCAGCAGACAGTGTCTTTCGTTTCTACCCCTTTGTTAAAGGAGATATCACCTCCACGCACAAACAGCAACTCACTCTCCCTACGCCCCAAAGAGTAAAAGTACTCAAACGGACATTTTCTCCGACAAAAGAAGTTTGGCTTAAAAATGTGGAAAAAGCTCTCACACTCATCCAAAATAATCAGTTAGAAAAAGTGGTCCTTGCGAGACAATGCACATTTGAGCTTGATGAACAAATTGATCCCTTTGCAATGACTGCGGCGCTAAAGGAAAGGGCAAAAGGGGCGTTTGTCTTTTGTCTGCAAACAGACACTGGTGCTTTTTTGGGTGCATCTCCCGAAAGACTTTTTGCAAGAAAAAAAAGAGAACTTACATGTGAAGCTGTCGCAGGAACGAGAAAAAGGGGGCTAACTTTACTCGAGGATGAGTTGCTTAAACAGGAGCTTTTACAAAGCGAGAAAGATCTTCGAGAGTTTTCTTATGTCCCCTCCTATCTAAAAGAAAAACTCATGCCCCTTTGCAAAGAACCTCTTCATTTCACCCCTACATGTGTACATCAAACACAAAATGTCCAACATCTTTATGCAAAAGGGACGTCTACTCTTAAAGCAGGGGTTACAGACGAGCAAATCATTCAACAGTTGCATCCAACTCCTGCATTATGTGGAATCCCTAAAGAAAAAGCCTTTTCAACCATTGTAGATCTCGAGCCATTTCAAAGAGGACTTTATGGAGGAATCCTTGGCTGGAGCACTCAAGACGCATCTGAATGGATTGTTGGGATCAGATCTTGCTTAATCAAAGGAAAAACAGCGACATTATTTTCGGGCACCGGTATCGTAGAAGGCTCCGATCCTGAAAAAGAGTGGGATGAGCTCAACCAAAAGATAAAACTCTATGAAAGCATTTTGGATTATTGATCAACTCGTTCAGCAAGGAGCAACCCAGTTCTGTATTGCTCCAGGCTCTCGAAGTACTCCTTTAGTTTTAGCTGTAAAAGCCCACCCTAAAGCAACACTTCACCTCCATTTTGACGAACGCGGCCTCGGTTTTTTTGCCCTCGGTTTAGCAACATCTACAAAGAAGCCTGCAGTTATTATTGTTACATCGGGCACTGCTGTGGGCAATTTAGTCCCGAGCGTGATGGAAGCGCACCACACATGCACTCCATTGATTCTCCTCACTGCAGATAGACCTCAGTCTTTAAGAGATTGTGGAGCGAATCAAACAACAGATCAAAACAATCTCTTTCAAAATTTCGTTCGCTGGCAAATCGATATTGGCGGCGAATTAGATGCTGCAACAATCCGATCAATTAGCGCCCAGGGTTATTTTTACGCCTGCCAAAATCCCCCGGGACCCATACAGATAAACTGCCCTTTTTCCGAGCCTCTGTATATGCCGCATAGACCTATTATTGAGGGCAAACCGATCGAAATACAGTTACCTCGACTTAAAGCCGCGCCCTACAAAACCGAACATTCAAAAGGGCTTATCTTTATCGGCAGGCTGCCCTCTGCTGATGATGTCGTATCTGTTTTAGAGCTTGCTGAAAGACTCGAGTGGCCTGTTTGTGCAGATATTACTTCGAATGCTAGATGCTACGAAACGGTTGAACAGATTCACTATTTTGACTGGATCGACAAACCAAGGCCAGAAATTATTCTCCATTTTGGAGAGCGTCTGACCTCTAAAAAAATCATCGAATGGGCAAGTGAAATGGCAACAGAATATGTCCATATCAGCCCTTGGCCGCAACTGCAAGACCCTGCACGGATCATAACGGCTAGGGTGCAATCAGATATCGTCGAGTTTTGCGAGACCTTTGAAGGAAAAGTCGATCCCTACTGGCTCGACGAGTGGAATGATCAACTGCCGCACTTTGAAGAAACAGGTGTATTTACAGAAGTACACCTCATGCGCCATATCGGGAAAATATTGCCCCCTGATTGGGCAGTATTTTTAGGAAATGGGATGCCGATTCGAGATGCAGATCACTTCCTTTTCCCCGAAGAATGCGCGGGCTTTTTTGCAAATCGGGGTCTGTCTGGCATCGACGGCAATATTGCAACAATTGCCGGCATTGCACAAAGCATGCCCGTTGTTGCAATTATTGGCGATCAGGCTGCCTTGCACGATTTAAATTCACTGCCTCTCCTTAAAAATACAGCTCACCCAGTCATCTTGATCATCTCGAACAATTTTGGCGGCGGAATTTTCCATCATCTCCCCGTCTCTCAGTCACCTGACTTTGAAACGCTTTGGGCAGCATCTCATCACTTACGCTTTGAAAACGCTGCAAAAATGTTTGACCTTCCGTTCAGAGATTTTACGGATCTCGAAAAAATCTTTTCTCAAAAACAATCCACAATCATTGAAGTGATTACAGATAGAAAAGAAAATTTCAGCTATCAACAATCTGCTATTCGTCTAACAACATGATTGCCCATACCTTAAAAGAGGGATCGGGAACTCCCCTTGTTTTTTTGCATGGATTTTTAGGTTGCGCTGCCGATTGGGAGCCCGTTTGTTCTTTTCTTCCAAGATGCCACTGCATCGCGTATGATTTACCGGGCCACGGCAGCACTATTTTCTCTGAGGAAATTGAGATTGATCTGCCTCACTTTCACCTCATTGGATATTCTATGGGAGGAAGAATTGCAATGCAGTATGCAAAGAAAAATCCGCAAAAAATAAAGTCCTTAACGCTCCTTTCGACCCATCCAGGTCTTCAAACAGATGAAGAAAAAGAAAAACGTCTACTCAACGATCAAATGTGGGCAAAAAATCTATTGCAGCTTCCGATTGACGATTTTCTAATTCGTTGGTACGATCAATCGCTATTTAAGACATTTACACCCAATTTTAACATGCGCAAAAAACAAAATGTTCTGCATCTGGCAAAAGCTTTGATCCACTATAGCTTAGCCAAGCAATCCTACCAAAAAATTCAAGAAGCGGTTGTTGGCGAATATGATGAAAAATTCCGCGCTCTACACGAAAATCCCCTTATCATTGCGCACGCAGGTCACGTAGTTCACCTAGAAAATCCACAAGCTGTTGCAAAACTCATCGAACAAAGGGCTTTAAACAAATGACTCTATGGCTCCCCACAGGCACATATTCAGACATCAAATATCACAAAACAGATGGTATTGCCAAAATCACGATCAACCGTCCTGAAGTGCGCAATGCATTTCGTCCACAAACTGTCGATGAGATGAGACACGCTCTCAATGATGCTCGAAACGATGGAAGCATCGGCGTCATCATATTGACAGGTGAGGGAAAAGAGGCCTTTTGCTCAGGGGGCGATCAAAAAATCCGAGGGTTTGCAGGATATGCAGATCAAGAAGGAGTTCATCGCTTAAACGTGTTAGATTTGCAAAGAGAGATCAGATCGTGTCCCAAAGCTGTGATCGCTATGGTTGCAGGATACGCAATTGGTGGCGGCCATGTACTACAGGTCATTTGCGATTTAAGCATCGCAGCAGATAATGCAATCTTTGGCCAAACAGGACCTCGCGTAGGCTCTTTTGATGGCGGATTTGGAGCAAGTTATCTAGCGCGCATTGTCGGGCAAAAAAAGGCGCGAGAAATTTGGTTTTTATGCAGACAATATAGCGCAAATGAAGCTCTAGAAATGGGTCTTGTTAATTGCGTAGTTCCCTATGAAAAACTCGAACAGACGACGATTGAGTGGGCAAGAGAAATTCTACACCACTCACCCATTGCAATCAGATGCTTAAAAGCATCTTTAAATGCCGATTGCGACGGACAAGCGGGGCTACAAGAACTCGCTGGCAACGCAACAATGCTTTACTACATGACAGAAGAAGGACAGGAGGGGCGAAATGCCTTCAACGAAAAACGCAAACCCGATTTTGCCCGGTTCCCCAAACGCCCTTAGTGCATTTTTTCTCGCATCAAGGCCAAAAACTTGGATCGCCTCACTCAGTCCTGTCTTCATCGGGACTGCAATGGCACCCCATGTTAATTACACACTGTTTGCTCTCACATTTTTGTTTTCCCTTTTCATCCAAATTGGGACAAACTTCGCAAATGACTATTTCGATTTTATCAATGGAGCTGACACCCATCTCCGAAACGGGCCTAAGCGGGCAACTTTAGAGGGGTGGATTTCACCTCAAACGATGAAAATGGCTACATTTTTGATCTTTATAGCCGCCCTTGTCGTTGCAATTCCGCTTATGATTCAAGCTGGACTTTGGAGCCTTTTTTTAGCGCTTGCTTGCGTGGCATTTGGTATTCTTTATACAGGAGGACCAAAACCACTTGGCTACATAGGATTAGGCGAGATTCTTGTCCTTATATTTTTTGGCCCTGTTGCAACCTGCGGCACCTATTTTTTGCAAACTGGATCGGTTACGCTACCTGTTTTTATCGCAAGTTTGGCGCCGGGCCTTTTATCGTGTTCAATCATCATTGCAAATAATCTTCGCGATGAAAAAAGCGACAAGATCGCTTCCAAAAACACCCTCATCGTCCGCTGGGGACGCACCTTTGGATGCTGGGAATATCTCTTTTGCATCTTTACCGCCGCGTTAATCCCTCTTATATTGGTTTTATTGTATGGAGCATCGCCTAATCTGTTGACTGCATCTTTGATTTTCCTTCTCGCGATTCCTTCCATTCGCAAAGTATTTCACTTTCGAGATCCCCTCGAGCTGATCTCGGTATTGAAAGAGAGTGCGATTTTACTCTTCATCTACACCGCCCTCTTCTGCTATCTATGGTAACAAAGCTCTATCGATATAAAATCCCCTGGAGAAATGCATTTCGTGAAGGGCTCATTTTATCCCACAATGGAGGACTTGGCGAGATTGCGCCACTTCCCGGATTTAGCAAAGAGACGCTTCAAGAGGCCCTCGACGAGACCCTTTCTTGGATCCGAACCCAAAAAAAAGTGGAGCTCCCATCGGTTTCTTGGGGAATTCAGTGCACGCAAAAAAAAATCAAACCTGTCCACATTCCTCTCTGTGCATTAGGGGCAAAAAGTGATTTTACAACAGTTAAATTGAAATTGGGCCACCTATCTCTTGATAAGGCCATTCATCTTGTTCAAAAACACTTAGGTAAATTTAAAATCAGACTCGATTGTAATCGAGCATGGTCGCTTGAATCTGCCCTTGAATTTGCAAAACACTTCCGCAAGAGCGATTTTCTTTACCTAGAAGAGCCCACAAAAACATTTGAAGAGCTCCTTGAATTTTCAAAGATCACAAATTTCCCCATCGCTATTGACGAATCCATCCATTGTGATTGGTCTAAGATCCCCTCACTTAAGGCCGTAGTGGTAAAACCCACAGTTGTAGGAACAATTACTCAAGTTCCTCCTCACCTAAACCTCATCCTAAGCTCATCATATGAATCAGGGCTTGGCCTTTTGCATATCGCAAACATGGCCAAAACATCTCTTCCCATGGGTCTCGACACTGTCCATTCAGAAGATCTTTTGCTTAAACCTATTCAGAGCCAATCAGGGATTTTTCATTGGGATGGTTCCGATCCAATTTTAGACATGAGCAAGCTATGTGCCCTTTAAAAGATGCTGCGCGCGATGCACCCAACCACTTAGCTATTTTGTCCAAAGACTTTTGTCTCACCTTTTCTGAATTAGATTCTTATGTAGACCAGATAACGGACAACTCACTCATTGCAAAAGAGGCAAACTCACTCAACCTCATTGCAAAGTTTTTCTCTTCTTGGAGAAAAGGCGCCTCTATTTTCCCAATCAACCCACGTAATCCGAGTACCCCTCTTATTAAAGATCCCCCATCATCTTCTGTACTCCTTTACACATCTGGATCTACATCTGCACCCAAAATTGCTATTTTACCCTTCCAGGCTCTACTTGCAAGCGCTGAAAGTGCCATCAAAGCTGTTGATTTACGCCCCAATGATCAATGGAAACTTTCTCTCCCCCTTTATCATGTGGGAGGAATCGGGATTGTCCTCCGTTGTATTGCTGCTCGAGCCACAATTGTCCTCGACGACAGCCCTCATATCACACACCTTTCGTGCGTCCCCACCCAATTGTATCGAGCAACTCCGATCTACAAGAATTTACGATGCCTTCTTGTCGGCGGCGCACCAATTCCCAACTATCCCTATACCATAAGTACTACGTATGGGCTGACAGAGATGGGATCAATGGTCACATTGAATGGAAAGGTCATGAATCACGCAGAAGTTCAAATTGATGCAAATAAGGAGATCTTCGTTCGAGGAAAAAGCCTTTTTCAAGGCTATCTAGGACAAAAATCTCAAAACGGTTGGTTTGCAACTGGTGATCTAGGGAGATTCGAACAAAAGAATCTCATCATTACAGGGAGAAAAGATTGGATGTTTATTTCTGGCGGTGAAAACATTCAACCCGAAGAGATCGAAAAAGAAATGCAAGCGCTCCCTTTTTGTATAGAAGCCGTTGTCGTTGGAAAAAACGATCCAGAGTTTGGAAAAAGACCCGTTGCGTTTGTTCGCGCACATCAGAAGTTTGATTTATTAACGTTGCAAACTATTTTAAGTAACACACTTCCTAAATATAAGATCCCAATTGCCCTTTATTTTGTCGATGAATTACCCAGAAAAAATAATTTTAAAGTAGATCGATTTATTTTGTCGCAACTAATTAACAATCAATTAGATCAGAACATGTCTGGGCAAAAAAAAGCATCTTATCTATAATCCGTTCCTTGCGCCAACCCATAATAGTGGAATAAGGATGACCCTTCAAGCCAGCCCCCTAAGAAGAATTTTTTCAAGATTTTTCCCCCGCAAAGTAATTGTTTCAAATAGAATGCCTCGGGAAGCAATCGAAGGGACTTTGTTGCCGGAAGATCAAAAAAAATTATTGGCACTTCGCTATTTAGCCCAAGGTGAAATGGCCCTTTTGCAGGGAAATTTAAATGCTTTGTCTTGTTTTGAGGCGGCGTCAAACCTAGATGGGGAAAATCCTCAAGTTTGGTACCGTCAAGGACTCGCCTTTTTTGAATACGGATCAGAGGAAGGGAAGGAAAAAGCCCTCCTTGTAGCAAGCAAAAATTTAAAAATAGCCACCCAGCTCGATCCAACATTTTTTGAAGCCTGGGTTGCTTGGGGCAATGTCCTTTTACAGCTCGGCAGATTCCACGAAGAGCACCACTATCTCCTAGAGGCAAAAGATAAATACCAAAAAGCCCTCGACTACTCAGCAAAGCAGCCAAAAGAGATGTTAGCAGAACTCTACTGGGATTATGGCATTGTTTGGGCAGAGATCTCTAAACACTCAGGAGAAGCACTTGATGTCCGTCTTGCCATCGATGCATTTCAGACCTCAAAGACATTTCAAGAAAGCCTTTCTGCTGAATTTTTAAACGATTGTGGCAATGCCTACCTCGAAATGGGACTATTGATTAACGACTCCCGCCTTTATATCCAAGCCATTGAACACTTAAAAAAATCTGTTGAAATCACTCCACGATATTTCGATGGTTGGATGTCTTTGGCTGAAGGATATTCCCAGCTTTACATCAACACGTTAGATGAGCGCTATGTCACCAAAGCATCCAATGCGTATGCCAAAGCGGCCAAGATGTCTCCAAGAGATCCAGACGTGTGGCTCAGCTGGGGACAGCTCCTCGGCGAATCGGGAAAAAATACTTCAGATCCAAAGTCATTACGCTTAAGCATTGAAAAATGCGCAAGGGCGAACCAGCTCGAATCAGATGATCCTCTCATCATAAGTCAGTGGGTGGAGAGCTTAGCCACCCTTGGATTGGCTACAGGAAGACTTGATCTTCTCGTCGAAGCGGAACAAAAAGTGATCAAAGCAACGGATCACTACCCCGATGATCCAGACCTTTGGCACGCCTATGGCATTTGCTTAACTGCACTTGGTCGCTACTACGAAGATGGCGAGTACTATGAAATGGCCATTGAAAAGCTCCAATATGGGCTTTCGATCGACAGATCGGATCCTGAACTTTGGCATGCTCTAGGCCTTACCCATAAATATTACGCGGATTTAACCAATGATGACGATCTCATCGAAAGAGCGAGCCGTTTTTTAGCCCGTGCAATGTCTTTAAAGCCATCATGTCCCGCACTGCTTTTTGACTCGGCCTGTTCCCTTCTCCAGTTCAGCGAAATATTGGACGATGTCCCCTCTCTTGAGCAATCCGTTGTCCTTTTTGAAATGCTCTTACACACCCATAGAGATAACATTCTTCACCATCCAGAGTGGCTCTTTAAATATGCATGCGCCCTTGAGTGGCTCGGAGACACTACCGATGAAGACAAACATTTCACAAGAGCTATTGAGATCTATTCACACATTTTGTTGATCGATCCAGATTTCGCCGATATCCATCACCGCTTAGGTCTTTGCTACGTTCAATTGGGACACAGCACATGTGAGGCTGAATATTACAAACGAGCGATCCATTTCTACCGCCTTGCGATTAGACAAAATGAAGAAAACGATCAGGTCTGGCTGGACTGGGGAGTATGTCTTATTAACCTCGCTCACCACACGTTGGATACAGAATTTATGCACCAACTTTATATGGATGCGGAAGAAAAAATCTCCCAAGCGGGCAAACTTGGAAATACAGGTGCTTACTACACTCTTGCTTGCCTCTACTCTATTTTGGGAAGATCGTATGAAGCGATGGAACTTATCTACAAAGCTCTTCAAGCAAGAGCATTGCCAACAATTGATGAGCTTCTCGATGACGACTGGTTAGAATACTTAAGAGCGACTCCTGCGTTTGCAAATTTTCTCACTGCGCTAGAGGCCAAACTCCAACAGACTCGCGAAGAATAGATTTTTCTCGAAAGAGGTCTAATCACTCGCATAGATGTGTTTTGTCACTCACGATCCTTCCAGACGTTGCTTCCCCATTTGCACAGCGATTTTCAAGGTAGAACTTTTTCTTTAAAATATCTGCATTTAGCCTATTAAGTATATCGGTCAATTGTGCATCAGCAATCACATTTAGCATTGAAAATTCCCCAAAAGTTAATTTAATGGAGGGGTTGCAATTACAGCTTACACTACTAGTTCCTGTTGAGGCAGGAGTAATCCCAATCGAATAATCAAGAAGGTAACTATCTGGTGTGTAAGTCATTCGAGTTGCGAGTTCACTTGGAGTAAGCGTAGTGGTTGCAATGTACGAAGAATTCCCCACAACTGTTGTGTTATTGGTAATTGAAGGCGAAATGATGTGCTCGGTAGAAATTACGCCGAGTGAACCAGTATATTCTAAAACTGTTTGATCGCCGTGGGCTAATAGGACGAGAATTGGGGTCACACCTACAGGCCCTTGCAGCGTTATAGAATCTTTCACAACAAGGTTGCTCAAAATAATGCTCGTAGATGCTGTCGCTGTAAAAGACCCTAAAATCGAAATTGTCTCAGTAGATCCTGTAACTATGTTGGAGCCTGTTAAAACTACATCATTTCCCGCATAGCTCGATACAATTGTTGCAATACTTGGGATAGTAGATCTTCCTGTTGCAACTAACAATATAGGTCCATCGATCCCATTTGAAAGTGCACCCGTTCCTCTAGCTGCAGTTAAGTTCCCATTTAAAATAATCCGCCCATCAGGAATGCAACCTAAAGCTCCTTCGACACAAGTTAAAGCAGGCTCAATGGTAATTGAACCTGCACTTCCCCCATCATTTGTCCCATTTGTTCCAGAAACATCCACTGACTGCACAGAAATACTTCCGCCAGTAGAGTCTAGATTAACATTCCCCCCATTTGGACCAATTCCTCCCGACTCAGCACCACCTGTTGCGGAAATAGCTCCCCCCATGGTGATATCTCCACCTGCATTAATCGTGACATTTGACCCATCTACTCCAGCCGATGGCCCAGTTGCCACAAGAGCTCCACTAAAACTCACAGTTGTATTTGTTGCATTGATCGTAAAATGATCAGCAACTGTTAATGTCGTAGCATTTCCAGAAGTGAAGCTAACACCCCCGGACCCTGTCTGGGAAATCGTTAAAGTACCCGTCGTTGTTGCTGTAGTGGTTGCTGCCATTAAAATAGCTCCACTTGTGTTAATATTTGACGCGCCAATGGTTATAGCTCCCGACGTAACGCTCAGCCCAGTAAGTCGCGTTGACAATCCAACATCGCCCCCTAAAGTAGTTGTCCCATCAGATGATGTTGTCAAAACATAGGCTCCATTAATCGTAGATCCTAAGTTAATCGCCGCGCCTGTGTTCGTTAAAGTGACAGGAGCTGTCAATGTGATCGGATTTGCCATCGCAATTTGTGCGCCGTTTGCCGTTGTAATATTTGCCCCTAAAGAAAAGGCCGCAGCCGTTGTTGTAAATCCTGTAGGAGGCGCAGTTCCCCCAACGACACCATTGAATGTCATTGTGCCACCTGCTGCAAAAGTCAAAGCAAAGGCGCCATCTACCGTATCTGAAAAGGTAAGATTGCCTGTACCACTCGCTGAAATCAAACTAGATACCGCAGCAAAAGTTAATGGACTTGCAAAGGTAATCCCCCCAGATCCTGTCGTGTTCACAGTTGGGTTTGTTGTTAAAATGATAATCTCTTTTGACGCCGCTCCAGCACCTGCTGTCCCGGTTAGCGTGATATTCCCATTTACAGATCTGATAACCGCACTACTACTTGTAAGAACAAGGCCATGATTACTGTCCGTTCCGGCGGAGCTGCCGGTTCCATTAATAGCAATAGTTCCTGCCCCTGCCGATTGTACAGTCCCATTTGCCATGTAAAAACCGTGATTGTTGCTTCCTGTCCCCGCACCTGTTGCTGTGATAGATATTGAGGTTGCATTAGCAGCTGATCCAACAATTCCCTGATCGATGTAAAACCCATAATTCGTGTCAGTTCCTGCCCCTCCAGTAGAAGTTGCTGTAATGGTTGTCGCCTGAATATTTCCAGAAGGGCCTATATATACTCCATAATTGCCAGCCCCACCTGTACCACCAGTGCAATTTGTAAAGAGAAGAGAACTCGAAGATCCTGTAGGGATAATGCTTGTATCAATGCTAACCCCTATATTATTCACTACTCCATTACCTGAGCCCCCCGTGCAATTCAAAAATCTAAAAGCACCATTTCCATTATGGGTAATAGTTGCTCCTGATGTAATAATTACCCCATGATTATCCCCTGCAGTCGTAGCTCCGCCACCTCCCACTCCGGTCATTGTAACCGTTGCAGTAGAACTTGTTCCAGTTCCCGCTAAAAGGGTTCCCCCAGCAATCTCAATCCCTGCATTTGCCCCCGCACCAGCAGCAAGGGCAGTCCCCCCCGTGCCATTAAGAGTAATGGATCCGGATCCTCCCGTCTGAAGAGTCCCTGATGAAATGAGAATCCCTTCACACTGTGAACCTGTCCCGCCTGTTGCAGTAATCGAAATAGTAGAATCTGAAATTGGCGGCACATTCGATGTAAGAATCCCAAAAGTCCCTGCCCCACTTATTAAAAACCCGCGTGCCCCCGAACCTGTTCCCCCTTGACAATTTGTAACAGTTATCGTTGGAGCCGCTACTGCAAAGGTGCTAAAAAAGTTGGCCCCGACATTAGAGGCTCCTGTAGTCCCTCCTAAGCAATTTTGGAAGGTAATTGCCCCCGCAGAAGATATAAGAGATGCTGCATTGATAAAAGCCCCGGCTCCATTGCCACTTTGTGCTGCAACACCTTCAATTACAATATTTCCATTTGTGCATGTAAGCGCGGCTGGCGTTTGGATAGTAACTCCATCATAACTGCCTGCTGCCGATCCATGAGATTGCAACACAATCGCATCAAATGCTCCTGCTGCTGCCGTGTTGGTAATTGAAGCTGAGACCAATACGAACGCTGCGGCATCTAAGGTTAATGTAGTTTGTGCTGCCCAAGAAAGGGCGCTACTGACAGTAATCGAACCGTCATTCGGTCCTGTTCCTGCTGAGCCTACAGTTGAAACTGTCACATCACAGCTTGCAAGTTGTGTGTTTAAATCGGTATTTAAGATCTGATTTGTCGCAGTTCCTGTCGTAATGGTGTAGGTAGAATTTGGACATGCGGTAAATGATCCTGTAGTAGCTACAGCTCCGATGACAATATCATTTGGATCGAGAAGCAACTTCCCATTTTTTCCAAATGGAGCAGATCCATCAGTAAACCCTCTGTAATCGAGATTTTTCCCCGACACCTCAGCAAACCCACCATTGCCCAAGATGGGCCCACCGCGAATGGAAATTTTGCCATATGCGAGCATGGCATCATCGCTCCAAAAGATCACTTTTCCGCCATCGCCTGAATAGAGCGCATCGGCAGCAACCTTTGTCGATGGGCCCGCCCAAACGTAGCTTGCATTTTTAATTTCTGGGTTTTTCCCTTGAAAGTCACCGCCGACGAGAACTGTCCCTCCGCCGCTATACCCAGATACATCGATGGATGCAGAGTCTAAGAGGGCAACCTTTTCTCCCAGCAAATGGACCGATCCCCCAGATGAGGTTTCTGATACTGCTTGGATTGTCCCAGACATTTCCAAAACACCGTTTTGCGCGATGATCTCAGCCGTGCCTACCTCGTTATCAAAATTGACATCGATAAGACCTTTTTGTTGAATGGCGACCGAATAGGGGTTTTCTGAACTTTTTAACTCAGCCATGAGCGCATGAACTTGTCCTTCATTAACAAGTGAGACCTCATCGCTTTCATCCGGCTTTGAATCAATGGGAAGACTAATTAAGTTAAAATCTCCCCCCACCTTAAGTAAGATTTCAGAACCTGCCCCCATCGCAACACTTTTGGCGCTAAGGCTCCCACTATTTCTAACCGATCTTGCAAAAAGGGCAATAGTCCCCGCAGGACACTCAATAGAGCCTAGATTAATGACGGAGCTTTGACTCTTTCCCGAAAAAAGCTGGCTTGATGTGTTTAAAAACTCGGCATTGAGAACATCTAGAGTCGATGCAATAAAACTTGCCGCCTCAATCCGGGCATTGGGTCCAATTAAAACTCCATTTGGATTGATCACATAAACAGATCCGTTTGAAAGAAGAGCTCCTAAAAGCTCACTTGATGCGAACCCATAATTCGATTTAAAACAGCTGAATTTGCCCCCAATTGCTGAAAAATAATTTTTTCCCCCTCACCAATAGAAAATTGATCCCAATGTAAAATCGTCTTATCGCCAGATTGAATAATCCAGCTGTTTTTCCCATTTTCAAAAATGTCACTCGCATTGCCTGAAATCACTTGCATCCCAGCAGGCTTTGCAGAAAGACTGCTTACAGCTAAGACTGAAATGAAAGCCAAGAGCCAAAATCGGCTTTGCGGGGAGCTTTGCAGAACCTTGTCTTCAAAGGGAATGGATCTCACATTTCGATACTTATCAAAAGATTTTTTATTTATCGAATAACGTGAAATCATAGCCCTATCCACCTACTAAACCTGACATAATTTAAAACTAGATAAAAGTATAGCTATTGAAGACAAGTCTCGTAGAAATTTTCGCCTTCTTATTTATCTTTTCATTTGGTATCTTTGGAAAGTTAATCAGACCAACCAAGTGAGTCCATGGACAAGCGTACTATTCTTTTTATGATCTGCGTCAGCCTTTCCTTTTTTGGCGTGCAATATTTTTACAGCCAACCTGTTGATGAATCGCAAGTTACGCAAGTGGCCCAACAGCAAGCTCCAATCCCTCTTGTTGCTCAAGCAAACACTGTCCAAAGACCTCAAAATGAAACCTACTACGTATTGGAAAACGAATATCAACAGCTCGTTTTTTCCAATATTGGGGGAAGCTTAGTTGAGATTAACTTACCACTTAAGAAATCAAGCCCAAATAGCTATGTAAAAGAGATCGATTTTGATCGAGAAATTTTGGCATCCTCTCCTCAAAACTCCCGCTTTCCCATGCACTCATACCAAACGTATAATGGTGAGCAAAGTGAGGGGAAATTAGGTGGATTTTACCCATTGATGCGTCGCGGTCTAAACGGCAATACGATCCCAGCTGAATATTATGCGCTCAATATCGTAGGAGAAGATCCAAACATTGCCAATACATCATTTCGGATGACTCGATTTGAAGAAAACCTCATCGAATTTCAAGGATCTGTGGGGGGCGCTCAAATCACAAAGACCTACACAGTTCCCAAAGAAAGAAACGGGCCCTACTGCTTCAATTTAGATATCGATATTAGCGGAAATGCAAACGGTCTTTGGCTCAGCTCTGGCGTCCCAGATGTGGAAATTGTAAGCAACTCTTATAGTCCCCTTTTAAGAATCCAGACCACAAAGAATAAAATATCTGATGTAGATACGATTGATCTGCCGAAAAAAGGGCCGATCCAAATCTCAAACATCTCCCCTAACTGGATTAGTAACTGCAATGGATTTTTAGGCGTGATTATGGATCCGCTTAATGCTCTTGCATCGGGATATAAAACAATGCAAATCGATGGAGATAAGATCCCCACAAGACTTACGCTCATCGATCCAGGCTATAACCTCTATCCAGCAGCACATTATCCTGGATATGCGACGTACCTTCCATTGAAAAGCGGACTCACCCCTTTTCGCATTTTTGCGGGACCCTACGACAATTCACTCTTAAAGCAGTTAGACAATCTCTATGAAATCCCCTCAGAGCACTACAATCCTGACTATGCGCAAGCTTTGAGCATCCAAGGTTGGTTCTCTTTTATCTCACAACCCTTTGCGAAGTTTTTGTTCCTCTTAATGCAAATGTTTTATGCAATTACCCACTCTTGGGCATTTTCTATCATTTTGCTAACCATTGCCCTCAAAGCGATGATGTTCCCCTTAAACAACTGGTCGATTAAATCTTCCGTCAAGATGCAAGAGATCTCACCGAAGGTCAAAGCAGTTCAAGAAAAATACAAAAAAGATCCGCGTAAAGCGCAAATGGAAGTGATGAATCTCTACCGCGAGTCGGGCATCAATCCACTTACAGGTTGCTTTCCCGTTGTTTTACAAATGCCTTTTTTGATCGGGATGTTCTACCTTCTTAAATCGAGCTTTCCTCTTCGAGGTGCTGTGTTTATTCCAGGTTGGATTGATGACTTATCAGCCCCTGATGTCCTATTTACTTGGGATCAACCCATTTGGTTTATCGGCAACGAATTTCATTTACTTCCGATTTTGATGGGAGCTACTATGTTTTTACAGCAGCGCTTCACTTCAAAACTACCCAAAGATCCAAGCAAACTTTCTGACTCGCAAAAGCAGCAGAAAATGATGGGGAACATGATGGCAATATTGTTTACTGTGATGTTTTACAATTTTCCATCTGGTCTTAACATCTACTTTATGCTATCAACTCTTTTAGGCATCGCACAACAAGTGTGGATAACAAAAAGAATGCAAGTGGCCCCAAACTAAAATGTGGTAATCTGTGAAAGAGTGGCAACAATTTTTGTCTCGTCTTGAACAAGAATTAGGCTCTGATGTTGTTCAAAAATGGATGCCCACTGTCATCCGATTTGATGCAGCGAATCTGTATTTAAAGGCTCGTGACTCATTTCAAGTCAACTGGTTTGAAGAGCATGTGCGGCCCAAGATTAAAGGGCTTTTAAATAATAACGACCGTCCCATTAAAATCCATTTAGAGACTGAAAAAACCCCCTCCCCTGAAAAAGAGGGACCCAAAGGGGGACTCTCATTTTCCCAGACGCCACTCGACCCCGAAATGACGTTAGAAAACTTCCTTGCGGCCGGTAAAAACATTGTCCCACATAAACTCCTTACCGAAGATAGTCCTTTCAACCCAATCTATCTATACGGCGTAGAGGGCTCAGGCAAGACCCACCTTCTTATGGGAGCTGCTCACGAGCTGAAAAAACAGGGCAAAAAGGTTCTCTTTGTGAAAGCGGAGACGTTTACTGAGCATGTCGTTCAAGCCATTCGATTGGGTCAAATGATTGAGTTTCGGAAAATTTATCGAGATATTGACGTACTAATTATTGATGACATCCATATTTTTTCACGCAAAACAGCAACACAAGAAGAGTTTTTTCACACCTTTAACACACTCCATACAACGGGAAGACTCATAATTTTAAGCGCAAATGTCCCTCCTATGCGCTTAAGCGAGATCGAACCACGTCTTATTAGCCGTTTTGAATGGGGCATCTCATTGGGCCTTGAAAAGGGAGATGTTGAGTCAATCATCATAAAAAAAGCAGAGCTTTGGAAAATCCCATTGAGTGAGGAGTTAAAAGAGTATCTTCTGAAAAATTTCCCCAAAAACCCGATCATGGCCCTTCAAGCTCTCGCATTAAGAGCAAAAGGGGCTGAAGTAAGTTGTGTAGCTGCTGAAGCAATCCTTAAAGACCTCCTCGCGAAGGAAAAAGAAAAAGCAATCACATCTGAGCACATTGTCAAAGCTGTTGCAAACCACTACGGAATTACAAGTGTTGATTTGCTCGGAAAATCCCAGATGCGCGAATATGCTCTACCCAGACAAGTTGCTATGTATTTTTGCAGAGAACAACTAAAGTGGCCGTTTCAAAAAATTGGCGAGCTATTTGGAAGGGATCACTCAACTGTGATGAGTAGTGTAAAGCAAATTCAAAAAGCAATTGATGAGAAAAAAATAGAGGCGATCGGAGAGATCGCCTCAAACTTAAACTAGATCTTGATGTAACGATCGCCAGGTTTAGACCCGCCGAATGTTGCTGCTTGATCAGGTGGTGGTACTGGGAACTGGAAAGGTCCCGGCTCTTCACCAGCCAAAATCTTATTCACGATTTCGCGCCATTTTTCAACAGTTTCAACAAATAGTGGGGCAAATCGGCGAAGACCTGCAGCATCCACTCCAAGACCCATATCAATCACGCAATGCATGAGGATGAGTTCTTCTTTTGGAGCAACACCAATACCGCCACCTGCCATCTGTCCGCCAAGCATTGAGCCTTCTAAGAGGCGCTCAAAAAGCTTCAGACGAATTTTATCATCTTTTGGAAGCCCATCGAGAATGGGAGAGTAGAGATAGAGGCGATCGGAATTCGGTTCATAAGTAATGTGTAGCGAAAATGCGTTGTCAATTCCGAGAATACAGGTGTTGTTTTCGTCGAAATCCAACCCATCTAAGTTTAGCTCTTTGCCAAACTCACGCAGGTTTGCCTTTGCGTTTTCATAGGACATTGGGTTTCCTCCTAATAGATTTTTTTTTAGTTCATTAATCAAAGCATAAAATGAGCAGAAACTTTTATAGTTCTTTACATCCCTTGAGTGCAAGGGAAATCTATTTTTGCCCTTTGCAAAGGCCCTTTCTCACTCAGATAGCGTTTTTGCTAATAATATTTTAGTTGATTCTAATGTTAAATTCAATGTTAAAGAAAGGAAAGCATAGAAACATTTTTTGAATCATGGCTGACACATTTCAAATCTCTCAAGGGGTACCTGAGCCTTTAGGGCTTTCTATCGAAGGTGAACAGGCAAATTTTGCCCTTTTCTCCTCTCACGCAACACAAGTCACATTGGGACTTTTTTGGGATAATGAGACAAAAGAAATCCCGTTAAACCGCACTGGAGATATTTGGCATGTTGCAGTATCTGATATCCCGAAAAATTGCAGCTATGCCTACCGATGCGTAGGTCCAGTTGAGCAGTTATACAACCCAGAGATCTGGCTCGCTGACCCCTATGCAAAAATCCCTTTAGATTTTACCAAAACAAAAGTAGAGCTCCCCAATGAATTTGATTGGGAGGGGACAAATCCCCCCAATATCGCCCTACAAGACCTGATTATCTATGAAACCCATGTGCGTGGCTTTACAATGGACCCATCGAGTCAAGTCACCCACCCTGGGACGTATCTTGGCTTCATCGAAAAAATCCCACACCTAAAAAAACTTGGGATTAATGCGGTAGAGTTTTTGCCGATTTTTGAATTTGATGAAACACATGTTGGTTCAAAACCGTTTGTCAATTATTGGGGCTATAATACAACTCACTTTTTTGCCCCTAAAAAATGGTATGCGCACGAAAACCCAGTCAATGAGTTCAAAACACTTGTCCGTGAGCTTCATAAAAATGGAATTTTAGTTATTTTAGATGTCGTCTACAACCACACAGGCGAAGGGGGACACAAAAACTACTACATCAACTTCCGCGGCATTGATAACTCCGTCTATTATATGACGGATGACAAAGGAGAATATCGCGATTATACCGGCTGTGGCAACACCTTCAATACAAATCACCCAGTCGTCCAAAAATTCATTTTAGATAGTCTTCGCTACTGGGTTGAAGAGATGCATGTAGACGGATTTCGATTCGACCTTGCCTCTATCTTCACCCGGGACGAAAATGGAAAGCCAATGGCCCATCCCCCTCTTATCGAAGCAATCGGCAAAGATCCAGTCTTAAGCAAAGTAAAGTTGATCGCTGAGGCCTGGGACGCAGCGGGCCTCTACCAATTAGGATGCTTTGCAAAGTGGGGACCTTGGTCCGAATGGAACGGTCGCTACAGAGATATTGTTCGACGCTTTATCAAAGGAACCGATGGAAAGGCGGGAAATTTTGCCAATGCTCTCACGGGGAGTGAAATGATCTATAAAGCATCAAAGTCCCCTCTTGCCAGTGTCAATTTTATTACAGCACACGATGGGTTTTGCCTGAAAGATCTCGTCACGTACCAGAACAAGCACAACTGGGAAAACGGAGAAGGCAATCATGATGGAAGCAATCAAAATGACAATTGGAATTGCGGACACGAAGGGCCTTCTAGAAACGAGATCATCAATGCGATCAGAGAAAGGCAAATGCGCAACTTTCTCTTAGCACTTTTTGTCTCACAAGGGATCCCCATGCTTTTGATGGGCGATGAATATGGGCACACTCGCAGAGGCAACAACAATCCTTACGTCCAAGACAATGATCTCAACTGGTTCTTATGGGACAAACAAGATCCTAAAATTGTCGAATTTGTCTCTGGACTAATTGCTCTTAGAAAAGAGCACGACATTTTCCGCCACACCCATTTTTTAACAGAAAAAGATGTAGAATGGCATTCAGCTTGGGATGAACAATCGAGATTTGTCGCTTATTTATTAAAAAATGCTCCCGATATTTTCATCGCATTCAATGCAAAATATGAAGCTGCCACAGTGACTTTTCCTCCAGGGAATTGGCAAATCGTAATCAATACAGCTGATGATTGGGTCATTCACAAAGAAGGGCCATCCATCAACAAATTGGACATGATGGCAAACTCAGCGATTCTTGCTGTAAAATTATCGTAAAGAGTTGAACCTGGTATAATTCTTATTCCCTCATTTTCTCTATCTCTGCTATATTCGAGTTTTGCATTCTCGGAGGAAAATAATGCGCTATATCCCAGCTTTACTAATTGGTCTTGCTGCAGTGAGCTGCAGTCACAAAAACAATGATGAAACAAGCCGTTTTCACGAAGACGGAAGGGTAAAACCATCTGTTGCTGTTGCATCGATGCTTGACACTACAACATTTGATGCTTCGTGGAGCCTTTCAGAAGAGCTCACAGATGGCGTGATGAATCTCGTATCGAATAAGGGACAAATTTTTGTCCATGCTCGCCAAGAATCCCCTTTTACTGACAATCCGTTTGGAACCGATCTTTCTTGGATGAAACGAGAATTTCACTCAGAAGAATTTGTCGCATTTTTAGAACTAGTCGAACATGACTTTGTCCCGGTAAAAACAAAAGGGGTCCCTCTTCAAGAAGCCTCTTCTAACTTAAACATGTCTGTTCGTCTAAGAGTTGTGGATCTAAGACATGCGACACCTAGGATCGTTTTGCAAGAGATGATCAGAGATTCCTACTTTGTTCCAAAAACACTGATCCCAAATGACTACTCAGTCGATGTTTGGGGCACAGAAGGGTTTAGAAAAACTCCAATGGGCATTGCGCACGCTCAACTCGTGCAAGATATTGCAAGTAGAATTTCTGATTACATCTTGCTGGCAAAAAGTAGATGAGTGAAGAAATAGGCGCCACGCTAGCGTTTGGAGTTATCGCAATTCTTCTTCTCATTATGGGATTCCGCCGGGGCTTTTTTAGCCTCGACGGAAAATTGTGGGAAGTTCCGATCCGATTTGTCCACCTCATTGGCGCCTTTGCTATCTATTTTTTGGCAAGCTATCTCACGACAACCTTAGCTGTCACTTTGTTTAAAAAACAGATCATGCTGCACTATGTGGCCTATTCAAGTTGGTTAAATTTTCTCGTCTCCTTTTGCATCTTTTTATTCTTAGCCATCTATATGTCCTTCCTTCCACGATGGGTCGCAAAAGGGATCTTGAGAAGAGAGGGGGAATCTCACACATTTTCAGACAACATATGGGCAGCTCTTTACGCTTGGATTTTAGCTTTCCCACTCGTCCTCTTTTTAAGCCAAGTGCTCGAACTCGTAATTTATAAGATTTTCAAAGTGACGCAGCTGCCCGATCAGATTGCTGTTAAATTCTTAAAGTCTACATTTGATAACCCTGTCTATTTCACCTTAGCCGTTATTTCAATCATCGTCCTTGCGCCGCTGATTGAAGAGACTCTCTTTCGTGGATTTCTACAAACATTTATCCGCAAACACCTTGGATCCAAGCAAGCAATTGTCATCACATCTTTTTGCTTTTCCCTCTTCCATTACTCCGCAGGACAAGGGCTTGGCAATATTTCGATTATTGTGTCTCTTTTCGTCCTCTCTTTGTTCATTGGCTTTCTCTATGAAAAACAAGGCTCGCTGTTCGCGCCTATGGTACTACATGGATCGTTCAATGCAGTCAGTGTCGTTAATCTGTATCTTTTTGGCGGTTTTACAACGGGCCTATGAACCTCAATTCATTCGGATTATCTGATATTGGATTAAGTAGAGCAAACAATGAAGATGTCTGGGTAGCGCTGCCTGAAATTGGTTTTTTTGCCCTTGCCGACGGGATGGGTGGTCATCAGGGGGGAGAAATCGCTGCACGCGAAGCAGTAGAGCACCTTGTAAAAACCATCAAAAAAGTAAAATGCGACGATTGTCTAGAGCTGATCATAGAACTTCGTCATGCCATAGAAAAAGCAAATCAGTGGGTCTATAAGCTAGGTAAAAAAACAGAAAATCTGAATGGAATGGGGACAACCCTGTGTTGCTTAATCTGGGCAAAAGATGTGATTGTCTACGCCCACGTCGGCGACAGCCGCATCTACCGCTACCGCAACAAAAAACTAGAGCTTCTTACGCAAGACCATTCGCTTCTCGCAAAATGGCTTAAAACCGGCAAAGAATCTTCCACTCCATTTCCTTACAAAAATGTGATCACACGCTCTATCGGAACCACGCAGAAAGCCAATCCTGAAATCGCGATCTGTCCTCATGAACCAAACGATCTTTTTTTCCTCTGCTCCGACGGGCTTTCCGATGTATTATCCGTTGAAGAGATAGAAAAAATCATCCACGCCTCCCCCGACCTACAAACCACCTCTGAAAGGCTTATCGAAAAGGCCAAAATCAAAGGGAGTTCTGATAACATCACAATTCTTATGGTCCACGCACCCAGCCTCTCTTAAAAAAAATCCACCTTACTAACATTAATTTTAATGCTGAAAATAAATACACAAATAGCACATAATTCCGAAAATTTTCATTCAGGGAGAAATTATGAGCGCGGTTGGACAAACTATCGAAAAGCCATCTTTTGTAGAAAGATTGTTGCCGCCCGAGCATTTTTCTCATATGTGCAAATATTTAGATGATGAAGATCAATCTACTTTGCTCGCCACCTCGAAGGAAATGCTTAGCAAAACTCTAGCATTAGATCACCTAAATTCTAAAATGCTCCGAGCCTACCAAACAATTTTCCCAAATCATCCGCTTCAATCCCAAACGATCTCATCTATTGAGTTTAGCCCCGGTGATTTTAGCCATATTCCAGATATTGCAACTCGTTTTCCAAACTTGAAACAACTAAGTCTAGAAGACTGCTCTGAAATTACAGATGAAAACCTTGCTTCACTAAGTTCACTTCCTCTCATCCATTTAAACTTGAAAGGGTGCAAAAAAATTTCAGGCGCTGGACTATCGCAGATAAATAAAAACTACCTTGCCTTACTCGATCTATCTTTTTGCAAACAATTAAAAGATCGAGACCTTAGAGCTTTGGAAGGTTTTTTTCTTACAGGATTAACACTAGATGGCTGCAAAAAAGTCACAGACACCACCCTCTCTTTTTTAAGAAACCATCCCCTAGAAGACTTAAGTCTAGAAAGTTGTAAAAAAATTACCGGGTCAGGTTTTGAGGCGCTTAAATCTTCCAAACTCAAGAATTTAAACCTAAAAGATTGTGAGTCTATTGGAAATGATTGTCTTGCCCACCTTGCAGAGCTACCTCTAGAAGAGCTCATTTTAGAAAACTGCTATGAAATTTCTGACACCAGCTTATCTCACTTAAGAAACCATCGGCTTAGAGTTCTATCATTAGAGGAATGTTCTAAAATAACTGATGCGGGCTTAAGACAAATCGAAGCCCAACCCATTAAATCCTTAGATTTGCAAGGATGCTTCAAAATAACAGATGAAGGGATGCGTTCCATAGCAAATATGCAAAACCTCAAACATTTAGACCTTGAAGGTTGTTATCGAATAACAGATAAAGGGATAAAAAGGCTGAGAAAACTTCCGCTACAAAGATTAGATCTTGAAGATTTAGAACAACTCACGGATAAGATCTTTTCTTATCTCAAGAAACTCCCCCTGATCCACCTCAATATCTCATCCTGCAAACTGCTTACAGACTTCGGCCTTTCAGAGCTTGCAGGTGACAACCTGCATGAAGGGGTCCCCTTAAAGAGTTTAGAAGTTGTGGGGTGTTCAAAGATCACACAATATGGGATCATAAACATTTTTCCAGGTCTTTATTTTGGCTCAAACGTCGTCTACCGTTGAATCCCTTTTTGTGCTAAGCTTAGGTTCTTATGCAAAGAATTTACTTAGATAATAACGCAACAACAGCCCTTGATCCAAGAGTCTTTAAAGCGATGCTTGAAGACTTTAGCGGTCCGGCCGCAAATCCATCGAGCGTCCACTGGTTTGGGCAAAGGGCTCGCAACCTCCTCTCTAACGCCAGAAACCAGGTTGCCTCATTTTTTTCAGCAAAGCCTGATGAAATTATTTTCACCTCTGGGGGAACTGAGAGCTTAAATATTTTTTTAAGAGGGCTCCCCACAAAGGGCCATGTCATTACTACGGGAATTGAGCACTCGGCAATTTTCCAAACGATTCAAGCGTTAAAATCACAAGGGTTAGAAGTCACTTACGTTCCAGTTGGACTTTGGGGGGCTCCCCTGCCCGAGCAAATCGAGGCGGCAATTCAACCCAACACAAAAGCGATTGTTTTGACTGCATCAAACGGCGAAACAGGCGTTATGATCGATTTGGAAAAGATCGCATCTATAGCTGAAAAAAAGGGCATTTCTCTATTGATTGATGCCGTATCTTATGTAGGGAAAGAGCCCCTTGAAATGCATCCTGGCATCACAGCCCTTGCAATCAGCGCTCATAAGTTCCATGGTCCAAAAGGGATTGGAGCTTTATATTTGCGGTCCAATTTAAAACTGACTCCCCTATTAACGGGCGGAGCTCAAGAGGGGACGAGACGAAGCGGTACAGAAAACTTAGCAGGAATTTTAGGCCTAGCTGAAGCTTTAAAAATTTTATCTGAAAAGCAGACCCAGATCACTCAATCAATTTTAGATCTACGCATGCATCTTGAAAAAGGGCTTTTAACGGAAGTGCCAGATATTGCTATCAACGGAGAGGGACCTAGAGTCTCAAATGCAAGCAATATTGCCTTCCTAGGGGTCGATGGAGAGACTCTGCTCATGCAACTCGATATGGCAGGCATTGCTGTCAGTCACGGTTCTGCTTGCTCGTCCGGCGCCCTTGAGCCATCAAGAGTTTTAACGACAATGGGTATCGATCGCAAAACAGCTCGCTCTTCATTAAGACTTACGGTGGGACGGATGAATACGCGCGAAGAGATCGATCTTGCAATTGATACGATCTCAAAAATCGTTAAAAAGCTCCGAAAAATTTCTGCTTAATCTTGCGGATAGATTCCTCACTATTTGTCGCAACTCCGAGGCCATGAGAATAGGGGAAAATGATCTTATGTTGCGGAAGTTCATTGAAAAACCGCCCGGTCTCATCTGGGTAGGCAAGTACATCATGAACAAGGACAATCCCGTCATCTTTTAAGTAACGAAACCAATTGTCATAATGCTGCTTGGCAGACTGATAGGTATGGGCCCAATCAATATGCAAAAGATCAATTTTCCGGTTCCAGGTCTTTGAGATCTCATGAAACGGCCCTACGATCAGATGGATATTTTTCGCATAACGAAACCGAATGGCATTTGAAATATTGCGAAAAGCACTATCTAGAGCAAAGCACTTTGCTGCATAGTTTGTATCATCAAACCAGTCCACCCCAAACACATGGCCCCGGTTGCGATACGCAAAGGCAATTGTGGAAAGTCCCCTGTCAAATCCCAGATCTACAATTGTTTTTGGCTTGAGGTTTTGCACCAACCAAAGAGCGAAGGGTACGTGTCCTTTCCAAGTGCTTTCAAGACTATCGATGAATGCTAAGGCCGAATCTTTGCGCACGTTGAATCGTCTTTTTTGATGCAACGCTTTAAATTCTGGAACTGCCACGGCAACCATAAACCATCTCAAGTCGGAAAAAGAGGTTAACGTAACTTCTAATTTCTAAGCTATTTTTTATTCTGAAAATGAGTGAACAGAAAGGGTTTTAATCCCCAGCAATGTGAGATCATCAGCAGTAAACTCGAGATCGTCAATATGAATCGACTCCCCTCTGACAGGAAGGTAGCCAAACTCTTTCATGATCAAGTCACTCAAAGTATCTCCTTCCCCTTCAGGCAATTTGCGATCAAATTGTTTATTGAATTCAGATACGCTCATATCACCAGATAACGTTCGATCAATATAATTAGACATAGGGGTGGTATCTGACTCATAAATTTTTTCCCCAAAAATCCCAGAAAGAATTTGATCCAAGGTTAAAACACCAGCCGCTTGTCCAGAAGGATCTAAGATCACAGCTACACTTTGGTTATTACGCCGAAACTGTTGCAATAGCTGCAACACAGAAGTATCGCGTGTCACAAACCAAGGAGATCTTGCCGAATCAATCACCCGCTTCGTCTCTTCTACGGGAAGAAGTTCGCGCAACTGTGCAATTGCTACAATATTGTGAGGGAACCGGTGATAGATGGGAATCATCGGAGAGTAATGGACGCTCAACAAATGACGCACTTCAGACAAAGTTGAGTGGGATGGGACCATTTGCACTTTAGCCAGCGGGATCATCAATTGCCCTGCCGTTAAATTTTTCAGCTGAAAAATCTGACCCACAGCTGCGTTAAATTCATCTTTGCCCTCATCTTGCTCCTCAAAAGCCATCTTCACTTCCTCCCTTGAAAGAAAGAGAGGCACTTCTTTTTTCTTCCCCATGAGCCGATGGACAAAGTGGGACATCGCATCAAAGGTCCAAGTAATGGGGGTTAAAATTTTCGCGATAAAAATCATCAAAGGAACGCAGACCATCGCAGATTGTTCAGGATGACGGCGAGCTGCAAACATGGGAGCAAGCTCACCAAAAATAACGACGAGAGGAACTTGGGTAAGGGGCGCCCAATCGGGATCAAGGTTCATCGATTCATAAAAATGGCGAGAACATTCAGATCCAAACATCAGTGAAGTTGTAATTCCAACAAGGGTTGTGCCAAAAAGTCTCGATGGTCGCATCAACAGATAATTCAACCAAATGGCCCGCTTTGTCCCAATGCTCACATAATATTGTAAACGAACTCGATTGAAGGAAACACAAGCCATTTCGAAAAAGGCAAAAAGGGCTTGAATCGCAACAGAAAGGAGAGTCAAAAAGAGAAATTTATTCATTTAACAAGCCGTCTTACATAGATTCTTCGAATCCGATTCGGATCTGCAGCCAAGACATAAAACAAAAACTGATCTGTCGCATATTTAGTTCCTGTGACAGGAATATCGCCTAGCTGCTCAATTAACCAGCCACCCAAAGTAACGATGTGATCTTGAGTCTTTAGTTCAATCCCAAATACTTCCTCAAATTCACTCAATTCTAGCTTACCACTTGCGATGATGACATCTTGACTTGATCGCGTGTAAAGATTGGCCGCATCCCTCGCATCGACAATTTCACCAATCACCGCCTCTACAAGGTCTTCTTGCGCAATGAGACCTGAAATAGAGCCATATTCATCCACAACAATTGCTAAAGAAACTCTTCTCTCCCGTAAATTACGAAGCGCCGCCCATCCTTGGGTCGTTTCTGGAATGTAGTAAGGCTTCCGAAGGATCGTGAGGAGATCTGAGGGCTTTTTGATTTTTTCCCTATGGAAAAAGAACTGGCGAGCCGACAAGATCCCCAACATATTTTCTAGATCGCCATCGTAGATAGGCACACGGGTGGTCTCTTTTTTAATAAAAAGATCCATCAACTCAGAAAGTGGGTCTTGCACATCATAAGCAAGAATTTCTTCTCGCGGACGCATATGCTCTTTAACCAATGAGTTTTGTAAATCTAAGGTACCTCCGATTAACTCAGATTCAACAGGAAGGAGGATTCCCCTCTCTTCGGAAGTCTTTAGTACATGCCTTAGCTCATCGGGTGAAATTTCTTTCTCCTCCTTCAAGAAAAAAAAGAGCGTCCGAGAAATCCAACCCGTAGCTTTTGTTAAAGGTCCCCTGATCGGCTTTAATACAGCTGCAGCTCCCTGAATCACCGGGGCTGCTCGATAAGCTACTTGAGAATGGCTCGGCAAAGCTAATGACTTAGGCAGCACTTCGCCGAAAATCAAAGTAAGCCCTAAAGGTACCCCAATTTTTAACGCCCAACTCTCGTAATGATCAAAAATCGTAGAGACGGTATTTTGAATTAACACATTGGCTAAGATATTTAAAATCAATATCGTAACCAATACTTCTCTCGGTCGCTCCATCATCTTCCCAATGGAAAGAAGGCGCGAATCTGTTGCATTTCGATAAGATTTAACAGTCAAAGGGGAAAGGGAAAATAGGGCCGTCTCAGACCCAGATAAAAAAGCTGACAAAAGGATCAGTATTGCAAGAAAGAGGATCATTTCTTGAAATGTACTTTAAGGAAGCCTTCCGGCACAACACCTAAATCGCGCATGAGGATCATTTCAATCCATGCAGGATCGTTTTGAGAGGCAATGCGCAGCTCAAGATCTTCCTTTTTTTGGATAGCACGCCATTTTTCTTGTTGCATCTCTTCTAGCTTTAAGGTCATATGAGCAACCGCGGCCTTTTTTTCGCTCATAAAATGGAAATACACGAGACAACAGGTTAAGCAAAAAGAGACCACCCACCAGCTACGAGACCAAAAAGACATCCTCAACTCCTATGCCCTACTTAACAAATTATTATATACTTGGACAGGTAATTTCTATCTGATTCATATACTTACCTTTCCTGTCTGCATAGGAAATTTCACAAGGCTCATCCGCCATAAAAAACAACACTTGAGCAAGCCCTTCACCCGCATATATTTTTGCAGGAAGTGGCGTCGTATTCGAGATCTCTAAAGTGACATAACCTTCCCACTCGGGCTCAAAAGGGGTCACATTCACGATAATTCCACATCTGGCATAGGTTGATTTGCCAATACAAAGAGTTAAAACATTGCGCGGTATGCGGAAATATTCAACGCTTCGAGCGAGAGCAAATGAGTTTGGAGGGACAATACAAAAGGGCCCTTTCACATCGACAAAAGAATTGGATTGGAAATTTTTAGGATCTACAATTGCATTGTGCACATTTGTAAAAATCTTAAAGTCATCGGCTACGCGTAAATCGTAACCATAGCTCGAAAGGCCATAACTGACCAATCGTCTTCCATCTTCTTCTTTCACTTGGCAATCACAAAATGGTTCAATCATCTTGTGTTCTTCTGCCATCTGGCGAATCCAGCGGTCTGAACGTAGTGTCATCGTTTTCGTGGGGTTAAAGTTTTCAGGAGATCGAGCTTATGTATAGCTTTTCAAATCCTTTTCTTGCTACAGTTTTTTCATATGGCCGATGCATTTATTGAATCCTCATGGACAAAGCCCGATGTCCCTTTTGAAAACCCATTAAGACCGCAGCAATTATGCGACTTTATTGGACAAGAATCGGTGCGCTCGCGCCTTGAAATTTTCATCGAAGCAGCGCGCAATCGAAATGAAGCTTTGGGACACTGTCTATTCTCTGGTCCTCCGGGACTTGGTAAAACGACGCTTGCACACATTATTGCAAAATCGATGGGAACGCAACTTAGTGTCACATCGGGCCCCTCAATTGAAAAACCAGGTGATCTGGCAGGCATTTTGACCAATTTAAAGGCAGGCGATGTTCTATTCATTGATGAAATTCACCGCATGCCAAAAGCGGCAGAAGAGTATCTTTACTCAGCAATGGAAGATTTCTCTCTAGATTTAATGATTGATACTGGCCCCAATGCGCGGACGGTACAAGTTAAACTCAATCCATTTACTCTTATCGGAGCCACAACGCGATCGGGCCTTTTAAGTTCACCCATGAGATCACGCTTTCTCATTTCTCTGCGTCTCGACTACTATAATCCAAAAGATTTACAAGAAATTGTGCTACGTTCGAGTAAATTACTGAATATGAAAATAAATGAAGATGCGTCATTAGAAATTGCAAAACGCTCGAGAGGAACACCTCGTATTTCCAACAACTTACTTCGTTGGGTCAGAGACTTTGCACAAATACAAAAACAAAATCAGATCGATCTAAATACATCGCATAAAGCATTAGAAATGCTTGCAATTGATGTATTAGGTTTAGATGAAATGGACAAAAAAATCCTAAGTGTTATCATAGATCATCACGATGGGGGGCCAGTGGGCCTCAGTAATTTGGCAGCAAGCTGCGGTGAAGAGCCCCATACAATAGAAGAGGTGTATGAACCTTTTCTTGTTTTGCAAGGGATGATTAAACGCACTCCTAGAGGGCGTGTTGCAACAGATGCTGCCTATAAACACTTGGGCCGTAAACAAAAAAAATAAATCCGCCAATACAGTTGGCAACTAGTTGGAGTCAATGCAATGAAAATGTTATTCGCAGCTGTCATGCTATTTTGTAGTGCAGCGATACAGGCAGATGAGTATTCCTCATACGAGAGGATTGCAGAGCCGATGGCGCCTCGCAATATTCAGATTCTTTTAGAGAACAATGTAGACGGAGCACTTTTAGAAGTTAAGGGGCCCTACTATATTTTCAACCCACATGACGGCTCCCGTGTCTCATCTGGGCTTTTAGGCAAACGATTCATGGTCCATGAGCTGGATGACGGGCTCAAGTGGGGAGAAGAGTTTCCTGGCGTGCACCAGATCTACATTAAGCCACGTTCTTCAGAAACATCGATCTTTATCAACGGCATTCAATATTCAGGTTCTGTGGCAATTTATGGTATCTCTGGGAAAATCAATATCGTCAATGATATCGACGTTGAGTCCTATGTTAAGTCAGCGCTCACCACCCAATTTACCACACCTTTAGAGCCTGAAGTGATGTCTGCTCTTGCCATTTTGACTAGAACTGATGCTTACTACCAAGTAAACAGAGCAAATCCAGAGAGCTTTTGGCATATCTCCGCACAAGACGTAAACTACCAGGGATCTGCCCTTATTGTTAGCAATTCATCCGTTGACCGTGCAGTAGAGAGCACACGCCATCTCATCTTGCTTCACCCAGATGAGGGTCGCGACCTTCCCTTTGCCACAACGTGGACAGAGCATAGCGCGGGTAAAACAGCTCCCTACTCATCAATCTTTAGAAAAGAGGCCTCAAGCATTGAAAAGTGTGTCGAAGCACCTCATGCGGCGCTTGCTAGACAAGAGTCGAAGTGGACTTACAAAATTGGGAAAAAAACATTGGCGCACCTTCTCGATGTGCCTCAAGTGAAATCGATTGAGCTTTTTGTCAATGAGCCGTCTTCTAAAGTCTACGGACTGCGTGTGAAAGACGGGGTTGAAAGTTTTGATATCGACTTTTTAAATCTTCAAGCACGCCTTGGAGCAAAGCACCTACAGAGCTCTGACTTTACTGTGGCCATCAAAGATGACTCCGTTGTCTTTACTGGCTTTGGCAAAGGCCATGGCGTGGGACTCTGCCTTTACTCAGCGAGTGCCTTAGCGCAAAATGGGGAAAATGCAGTGAAGATCTTGTCTAAGTTCTTCCCTGAGACCTATCTCTATAACCTAAACGCAATTCCTAAGTAATCACTACATAAGCAGGGATGATCTTTCATCCCTGCTATTTTTTTTGCATTTATCACACAAAATTGGTAAACTTTGTTTTGCCGGGGACCTCCTGGAATAAGCAATCTGAACTAGGTCAGGGCCGGAAGGCAGCATCCTTAAGGAATCTGCCTTATGCCACGAGACCATCTCCGGCGCTTTTTCTACCCGCCTTGTTTAAATTTTTCCTCATAGGCCAGGCAGACTCGTCTAAGCGCACTTTCCGCATCAATCCCCTCTTTTTCTGCCTCAGCAACTAAATCCCAAAGCTTTTGCCCAATCTCATCTGAAATTTTTTCTTCAACGACTAAAGATTTAGCACGTCTCACCTTGTGAATCACTTTTTGAGCGCGAGCAAGAGCTGGTAAGGTAGGCGGAATATTATCTATAGGATTTTTTTTACCCTCTTTTTTCTTCACAGCTTCCCAGTTACTCGCCACCTCATCCGTGGAGGAAATTTTTACATCCCCAAAAATATGGGGATGGCGCCGGATGAGCTTGTCGGCAACGGTCTGAATCGACTTTGGCAGTCTAAATAAATTTTGAATCTCTCCCAGCTTAGCAATAAAAATTAAAGCATAGAGTACGTCACCGAGCTCCTCAGAGATTTTCTCCCCATCCTGGGAGTCAATCGCCTCAATTAATTCATGGGTCTCTTCCAAAAGATAGGGCTGCAAAGTAAAAAAAGTCTGCTCTTTGTCCCAAGGGCACCCCTCTGGGCCCAAGAGCCGATCGGCAATGACAAGCAATTCATTAAACTCTTTCATAAGTTTTACTTGGTTATTTTAATGCAAAAAATTTACAATACTTCCTCTTGTCATGCAAGGAGTTTTTGCAATGTATATTTAATGCTAAATGCATTATAATATAGGCTAAAATAATTAGGGTTATTATGGTTAAACCTATAGATTCCATACAAAGATATTCTGAGCCAAAAGAATCTCAATGGTCAGTGGAGGGTTTAAGTAAAAAATTTACCTCTATTTTCTCTAGCCCTAGAAATCCAGATGACGCAATCAACAGAATAGATGCATGCGCCAAAAAAGGGCTCGATCGAGCGGCTGTTCTCGGTATAAAACCTGAATCTACAAAAACCAGATTTCAAGCTGCCCTAGCTAAAGACTTAAGTAAAAAAGAACTCGAAAAATCCAGATCTGACTCAGCAGCTGAAAGAGGCCCCATAGCCCGAATTGATGGCTATGAGCTAGATCCCGTAGTCACACTTGCCCCTACCTTAAAAGCACGCGTAGAGGCCATCGACTGGAAAGAAAAAAAAGAACAAAATACACAGATCCTCATTCAAAAAGTGAGTGCATTTAGCGCGCTCCTTCAAATGAGAGACGGTTCAGGCGTTGACGACAAAAATAACCTCACATTAATGAATCTCGTTAAGAGAGCAACCGAATCTGAAAGTCCCCAATCCCTTTGGAATCTCTTTATCGAAGAGTACAACCCCAAGCTCACCTTTTTCCAAAAAATTAAAGCCGGCTGGTACTACTGGGCTTACTACCAAACATCACTCATTAACAACACTGTTAGTGCATATTTAGAGTCTTTTTTAAGCAATTTAACGGATGACCTAAGCAAGGAAAATAGCAATACCCGGAGCGCTCTTTTTAGAAAGTTCCTCGACAATACAAACCAATTTTTAATTAACGATCTCAAGGCTACTAAAGATTTTGCCTATGAAACGGGGGACGGAGATTTAGACGATTACCGAAATCGTGCAATTGATCGTCATCTTGGCATTTCCATCCAAGAACTTTGTAAAGCATTTAGTGAAAAAAGGGTCGATCAAGACTCCCCTAACGTTTCCTTTTTTGCAACACTTCAGAAAATACCCGTCCTTGGAAGGATTTTCAAACTCTTTGAACTGATCATCAATCGGTACGTCATTCAAAAATTAATGAAATCTGCTATTTTGCCAGCAGCATTGGAATCGGTTGTAGTCAATGGCCTTAAAGCAACCGAACCTCAAAACCTCCCCTTTGCGATTAGCATCACTAAATTCTTAATTTCCCGTTTTGAGCAATTAAAAGTGCAGCTTGCAAAAGAATCCGGTTTGGACAACAAAGCAAAAGTCTTTCCAGGAACTGAAAAACTGTCTGCAACTATTGCCCATTTACAAAAAGTAATCTCTTTAGAACCTTTTCAAACAGCACACGAGCTGAGAAAAAAAATCGAAGAATTAGATAATAAATGGATGCTCGACAAAAAGCTTGATCAGGTAATTGAACAAGGGATTGTGGATGCGGGCAATATACTCTTTAACTATCTCAACGACGCTGCAAAATCTGGGGAACTTTTTGCCCATGTATTAGAACTTTCCGCAGCCCCCTTTTCTGGAGAAGAAAAAGATCCTGATCTGCTGATTGCAGAATACGAAGGAGAGCAACTCAAGCTAGAGAAACTCGCAGAAGAAGTTTTAGGAAGTATTATCAGCACAGCTGTAGACAAAATTATCAGCGTCGACAAAAGTGATAATGCTAAAGCAATAGCGACAGCCTCTTTTGAAGACAAGCAGATAATTGCACTTAGAACTATGGATGAATTAAACGCTCTTTGCATGAAAATCAATGAAAAAATTGATCAATCTGCAAATGGCCTTTCTGAGAACAATAACGTCCACCCTGAAATCGCTTCTTTTTTCCAGGTCATGCAAGTATTTGCCAATCGCAAAGAGATTCAAGATCCTGTTGATAAATTAAAGCCGAAGCAAAGAAACCACATCTGGAAAAAAACAACTCCTATCTATGAAAAAACAGTACAAATAAATGAGCGAATGATCCGTCTTCAAGAGCTTCAAGATCAATACGCATCGTATACTGTTGTTGAGAAAAAACTAACTTCAATTCTAGAGATCCTCGCCTCGATCAAAGAGCAATTCCATGAGAATCCAAGGCACTCCCTAAATCCTTTAATCCCTAGTCTTAAAGATGCGGCAAATGAAATCAAAAAACACCTAGGAAATGACTGGGGTGGAGCTATACAACTTAAAAACTATATTGATGAAATCAACCAACATGCTGAAAACATTGTCGCAAATCAAGGGGTTATCGATGCCATTTTTGCACTTTACCCTCTAAGATTAGAAGGGGATAATGACTCAGCAAATGGATTATTGGATGATTTACTCAGCTACCACCAAGGACACTATAAAGTTGGCTTTAAACCAAAACTTTGCCTACAAGAAATTGGGAAATACTTAGAATATTTCCCTGAAGAGGCGCGCACTCATTTAAAGACCCTTATTGGTAACGGCTCGGGCACAGTAGAGAACTGGGATGCCATTGGGGAAGTGATTCAAGGCGTTTACACAGAAAACAGAGCTCATAAAAACACGAACAGAAGACTCCTTGATGAGCTGACAGACAAAGTCTCAAACTGGTTAAATGAGATAACTGTCAAATACGCGGAAGTTAAAAATGTAAGCCATAAAAAAATGAAGAAGAAAATCACAACAATTTCTGGTGAGATTTCTTCATTAAGCAGACAAGTACAAACAACAGAGCTCAACTTTCCAAATCCCTACACACCCACCCAACTAAAAACAAGGGCTGCATTTGCTTCTGGCGCTACAGGGATTGGAGCCTACCTACTCGGAGCTTTAAACCCTATTGGAGCCCTCGCCACCGCCGGTTTTGGAGCAGCATTTGGTTGGAATTACCAAAACGTAGTTCATCACGTATCTCAAGGGAAGGTCCTTCCAAAAGTTACAGAAATCTTTGTTAACGCATGTAAATTGATGAAAGCACCAAGAATTTACAAGGCAGCAACCACCCGCATACTGAAAGAGCTTGCGCAAATCTAAAGGCTGGTTTAAAACTAGCAATTATGGAACGGCAATTTACTGCAACAGCTTACGTCTTTCACGACAATCAAGTCCTTTTGCATAAACACGCAAAGCTAGGCAAATGGCTCCCACCTGGAGGCCATGTCGAAGCTAATGAAACTCCCCCCGAAGCTGCCATCAGAGAAGTTAAGGAAGAAACGGGGCTTGATATTGAATTCATTGAGCAGGAAAATCTTAAGATAAACGGCTACAATGCAGTGAGCATGCAAAGACCTTTCTTATGTCTTTTAGAAAACATCCCCGAACACAAAGGGGTAGCTGCCCACGAACACATGGATTTCGTCTATCTAGCAAAACCGCTTGAACTAAAAGATGAACTCAATGGATTTCGTTGGTTTAGATATGAAGAACTTCTAGAGCTAGATCTTTTTCCAGATGTTCAAGAAGTCCTTCGCCTACTTCTAAAAGAAAATGGACTAGAGGCTCTTCAAGCTCAAGCACCACTTTCTTAAAACCTTACCATCTGCGGTGTTGTCTTTCTTGCTGCTGGCCTGGCTCCATTTGCTGGTCATTTTGATCCTCATCACTCCAGCGATTGTCTTTTGGCATCCGGCAGTTCCCCTGCTGGCAATTGCCTTGTTGACATTTCCTATTCCCTGGACAGTAACTTTGATCACAGCATGATGAAATTGCAAAAGCAAAACCTAATGCAACTAATGCGAGAATTATTTTCTTCATATTTTTAGCTCCCTTTAGCTATCTCTCTATAATTCTCCCTGTACTGATTGTCTTTTTTTTATTCAAGTGGTATAACTTTTTATTATGAAATCTTTTTTTGTAGCAGCAACAGGACAAAATGTGGGGAAGACGACAACCTGCCTCGGTCTTGTTTCGGGACTTAAGAAGCGCCTGAGCTCAGTTGGTTTCATGAAACCTGTTGGACAAGAACATGTTGAAACAGAAACAGGCATTCATGTAGACAAAGACGTTGTCCTTTTTAAATCCCACTTCAAGCTAGAAGATTCCTTTGAGGAGATGAGCCCCGTTCTTTTCCCTAGAGGTTTTACAAGGGACTATCTGGACGGAAAGGTCAACCATGAAAATCTCGTAAAAAAAATAGCAGCCTCCTATGAGTCGATTGCAAAACGCAATCAAATGGCTGTCATTGAAGGCACTGGCCACACAGGCGTTGGATCGATAGTCGATCTCAATAATGCACAAGTTGCAGCTCTTTTAAAGTGTCCGGTAATCTTAGTTGCATCGGGTGGACTTGGATCTAGCTTCGATGAGCTTGCCCTCAACCATGCCCAATGTGAAAAATATGGGGTAAAAGTAGCGGGCGTTATATTGAATCGAGTTCTTGAGGATAAAAGAGAGATGATCCTCGACTATATTCCTAAAGCGCTTAAACGGTGGAATATTCCACTCCTTGGCTGCATCCCCTACAACTCATTTTTAAGCATGCCGACAATGGAAGACTTTGAAATTCTCTTCCAAACAAAAATGCTCACAGGTTTTGAGCAAAGGCTTAGACACTTCCAACAAATCCAGCTGGTGGCCAACTCAGTTGAAATTTACAGAACGATCATTGCCCCAAATCAGCTAATTATCACCCCATCGGGCAGAGAAGATATTATTTTGGCAACGCTCACCCGATTTTGGGATCTCAAAATCTCCCATCCAGATGAAGATTTACAAGCAGGGATGATCCTCACAGGGAAAAACCCACCCAAAGATTCTCTTATCGAGCAAATTAAACGTGCTAAAATCCCTATGCTTTACGCCCCTGTTAGTAGCTTTGTCGCCATGAAAATGATCAACACTTTTACTTCAAAAATCAGAAATGATGACAATGAGAAAATCGAAGAGGCAATTAGCGTTGTAGAAAAGCATGTTGATTTTGAAATGCTTGCCAAAGCTCTTCAAAAGTCAGATCCTTAACGCATGCCCCAGTCGGACAGCTCCTTAAAACAGGACACTGTTTATCAAAAACTTTTCCATACGGGCATTTACCTTGAATTGCACAGTGGCGCTCTCCCTCAGGTTTAAATACTTCTGGTGCAGTAGGACCAAAGATACTAAAACTAGGCGTTGAGCTCGTCCCACAAAGGTGTAAAGCGCTTGAATCTACGCCAATTACTAAGTCCAATTGGTCCATCAAGTTTTGCCATGTTGGTAGGGGCAATTTATCAACCACAAAACTAGTCTTTAACTGCTGTGCAAGCTCGTTGCAAAGATCTTTTTCAATCAAATCCCCCCAAATTAAAAGAAAGGAGGCGTTATATGTTTGTTCAATCTGCTTTAAAAATGCGGCAAGGACAGAAGGTTTTAACTGTTTATTCGCCCATTTCGACCCTGGACAGACCATCACCTTATAATTTGACGGGACTTTAGCTAAAATTGCTGCAATTTTCTCCTTCTCTTGAAGGTCAATATGAAATCTCACTCCACCTAGATTTGTCGGTGAAGGCGTTTGAAAATACCGTTCGATTAATTTCGAATAAAAGGTTCGGATGTTCGTGTTTTTTGAAACATCAAAGCGTTTGTGAGTTGCTAAAATATTTGGCCACTCTCGAACAGATTGATACCCATAACCCACTTTTACATTGCCACGAGAAAGGAGTGTAATGATTCCCGATTTACAATTTCCCTGCAGATCAAAAATAAGATCATACGTGTCTTTTCTCAGTTCTTTTAAACTTTGATAGATATTTCGATTTTGTTTGATGTCGAGAGCAATAGCTCTACGAATCAAAGGGTGCGCCTCTACAATGGGATGGAAGGCCCTTTCAACAGCCCAATCGATCGCAACGTATGGGAATCTAGCGTGAAGATCATTTAAAACATGAAATGACTGAATAATATCGCCCAAGGACGAGGTCTTCACAATCAATATACTTGCAGGCAATTGTCCATTTTTATACATATAAAGTTAAATGACTCATAATAACTCGCTTTCAAAGCACCCCAAAGAACTTTGGATCTTAGGCCTTACAGAGCTTTGCGAAAGGTTCGCCTTTTGGGGGGTTGGAAATTTACTCGTTCTCTATTTGATAGAATATTATCAGTTCCCCAATGACAAAGCCACCCACATTTATGGGATTTTTACAGGTTTTGCAGCGTTTCTCCCCTTTTTAGGCGGGATTCTTGCAGATCGATGGAATTATCAATCCCCTCTTTTCTTAGGGGCATTGATCAATGCATTAGGCTGCTTTTTGATTGCAACAGGCAGTGTCCATCTTCTTTATGTCGGCCTTGTCATTATTGCGTGTGGATATGGAATTTTCACCCCGAGCATTATCACCGTTTTGGGTTATACCTACCGAGACAAGCCAGATCTTCGAGAAGCTGGGTTTTCAATCTACTATGCCTGTATCAATATCGGTGTCTTTTTAGCCCTTGCATCTCTTGGCACAATTGCAAAGCTCATCAACTGGAATGTAGCTTTTGCAGTAGCAGGCATTGTCCAGCTAATTGGTTTAATCCCCCTCACTGTTTATCTACTGAACCATAAAGAGACCTATCAGGGTCTAAGGGCTGCACAAAAAGAAGGTCACCTAACAAAAGAGCCCTTAACGCAAGTCGATAAAAAGCGGCTTCTAGTCCTTGGAGTATTTTGTCTCGTTTCTATCTTTTTTTGGGTAGCTTACAATCAAGCTTTTTCATCTATGGCCATTTTCGCACATGACTTTATGGACAAAAAGATAGGTTCTTTTGTTGTTCCCGAAGGGGTCTTTTTATCGAGCGAGAGCTTTTTTCTCATTCTACTAGCCCCTATTTTAGCCATTGTTTACGGCAAATTACAAAAGAGAAAACTCGATCCAACACCTACAACAAAAACATCTTTGAGTCTGTTTTTTATTGCAGGCTGCTTTATGTTAATGATGATTGCCTCAGCGAAAATTCCAGATAAAGCAACATCTGCTGATGTTTCATCCGGATATCTAATTGGAGCATACTTTTTAATGGCGGTAGGAGAGATGCTTTTAGCTCCCATTGGACTTTCTTTATTTAGCAAACTTGCCCCTGCACGCTTTACCGCCCTTTCGGTCGGAATTTGGTATGTATGCGTAGGGATTGCTTTTTATAATGGAGGGTTACTGGCTGGTTTAATGGATAGCGTAGGCGGACTTTTCAACTTCTTTAGTATCTTTGTGATCATGACCTTGGTCCCTGCCATTTTCATGTTTTTCATGTCGAAAAAACTCACGAAGATGTCCAGCATCGACGTTCAATAAAGAAATGGCCTCTAGCATGTCTTGAGTCAAGGGAGCCACCACATCGATTCGCTTCCCTCTAAAAGAAAAATTCAGTCGGTATGCATGCAAAAGGGGCCTTTGAAAAAAGAGCTGACACTTGAATATTTTCCCATATTGTCGATCGACTAAGATCGGGTGGCCCATTTCAGCCATATGGATCCGTATTTGATGGGTTCGCCCAGTTACAGGCTCGCAAAGTACAACTGAACCCTTTTTCCCCTCACTAATCGTTTTCCAAGCAGTAATTGCAGTCAAACCTTTAGAAGAAGAGCCCCAAATCGTTTGCCCCTGAAAAGATCCCCGTTTTGCAAAAAGACTCTTTCGAATCCCCTCTTTAGCCTTAGGGATTCCATCAACTAAAGCGATGTACTGCTTAGCAATTTCACGACTTTCAAATAACTGAATCAGCTCATCTCGTGAGGCCATCGCTTTTGCTATGATGAGCAATCCAGTTGTATCTTTGTCTAGGCGGTGGACTAAATAGTGCTTTGGCCCAAAGGCTTTTGCCACCTCCACATCGTTACAAACAAAACCTGCAGGCTTTGAGACAATTTTAAAAAAATCATCTTCGTAAAATGTATCAAAATGGGACAGCTTTGGAGTGAGCAAAGATTTCCAGCTCGGAGCGAGCTCAACAGTGTCTCCACCTGAGACCACTCTTGATCCAAAGCGCTCCACTTTACCATTGATTCGGCAAAGATTCGCCTCTAACAATTTGCGTAAAAATTTGCCCGAATAGCTCCCAATTTGCCCTTGTAAAAAAGGGACTAATTTTTGCTCAGACGGTACGAGCCACTTCACTTATGCCCCCCCATTCGCCTCGAGATATTCGAGGAGAAGGCGAACACCATAGCCAGTTGCTTTGGTCGTATTGTAAAACTTTGGTTTTGGCACGTAAGCAGGACCTGCTATATCGATATGTGCCCAAGGAACTTGACCTGCGAACTCCTGTAAAAATAGTCCCGCTTTAATCGCACCCGCTTCTCTCCCGCTACTATTTTTAAGATCAGCAATATCGGACTTGAAATCGTCAAGATATTCGTTATGGGTAGGAAATCTGCAAAGGAGCTCATCTGTACACTCGGAGGCCTCTAAAAGTGATTCTGCTAAAATCTCGTCATTGCAAACAAGTCCTGCAATATCATCACCAAGAGCTACAACACAAGCTCCTGTTAATGTTGCAAGATCAATAATGCAGCTAGGGTCAAGTTTATCTACTGCGTAGGCGATCGCATCAGCCAAGACAAGCCTTCCTTCCGCATCTGTATTATTGATTTCGACTGTTTTTCCAGAATACGATCGATAAACATCACCCAACTTATAGCTCTTAGATCCAATACAGTTTTCGGTAAGAGGCGCTAACGCAGTCACATTAACTTTAAGCCCCAGCTCTGCTGCAGTCTTAACTGCACCCAAAACAGTTGCCGATCCAGCCATGTCACATTTCATCGACACCATACCATCTGTTGGTTTCAAACTTAGACCACCAGTATCATAAGTCACACCTTTGCCAACGAGAACGATATGCTCTTTTGATTTTGGATCGCCTTTATAGCTTACCTGGACTAAGTGGGGATCTAGACTCGAAGATCTGTTCACCGCTAAAATAAGGCCAAATTTTCCCGCTTCTAGCTTCTTCTTGTCTAAAACTGTCGTCTTGACTTTTGGATGAAGATTTTTGGCAGCCTTTAAAAACATTTCAATTTTATCATCAGCATTAGAGTTTACCAAATCTCTAACAAAGTGAACGCCATCTACAATTGTTAGAAGACGCTCTACATAATCAGTTTTCTGAACGCCGACTAAAGTAATTTTTTCCAGAAGGACAATCGGATTTGTTTTCAACGAATCATGCTTATATGTGAATGAATAATTCGTTAAAAGAAGCCCCTCTATAATGCCTTGTAGAAACTCACCGCTTTGCTTGCATGTAGGGAATAAAATGCTGATGTGTTTAATTTTTTTCGAAGATGCACACCGTACTGCAGAGGAGTAAGCTCTTCTGAGGGCTTCAACTGTCGCTTTTTCTTTTTTCCCAAGGCCGAGAAGCAAAACCCTCTGACTCCCTTGATACAAAAGCGAGCTCTCCCCATTTTTCCCAGTAAAATCTTTGAGCGCAGCCGACAGCTCAAGTGAAGAGTATTCAGCTGCAGCAATAGGTCCTTCCCAAAAAGGGATGACAAGCATTTCAAAGCTTTTTTCTAAGTTAGGGGAGAACGCAAACTTCAAAACGGTACCTCGTCGTCAAATGTTTCACCTTTGCCTTGAGCTGTGCCTGCCACATTACTTGGAGAATAACCTCCATAAGGGCTTGCCGCAGTCTCTTGAGACGAACCAAATGGCGCTGTAGGTCCTGCTGAGTGACTTACCTGCTGTTGAGAGCTTTGCCCGCCAGACTTACCAAAAGGGCTAAATTCAAGATGAACCGCTGTAATATCTAGGGATACTTGAGGCTTGCCTTCGCGATCTGTGAAAATCTCTGGTTTATGAACATCACCATATACCATGACAGAGGAACCTTTTTTCAAAAATGTTACCATCTTATCAAATTGCTCACCCCAAACAGTGACACGCCACCAAATTGTGATGTCTTCACCGCCCTTCCCTCTTCTTGAACGAGTTGCCACTTTCATCGTGGTTACTTTTTTCCCAGACGATGTAAAACGGACCTCAGGATCAGCTCCTAAGTTCCCTGCGATATGGATAAAATTCACGGAAACCTCCAATAAATACTTTGCAGCCCATTATCCTAGGGCAAGCTAAATGGGTCAAGCTCAAAATGAACAGTTTAAATTAATTTAAAAGACATATATAATATAACCCTATATGAGCACCATTAATAAATCTAATTCACCGGCGGCCACATGCAATATTCAAATTAGATATAACAACATATCTAATAGGGATTTAGTAAGACCCAACCTTTTCCACAACAAAAAGGACTATCTCTTTGGACAAGCCTGCCCTTTTTCACTTGATCGACTCATAGACACCCTTTCACAAAAATTAAAGGGTAAAAAAATTACTTTACTCGATGTTGGGTGTGGGCACGGACTGGTGATTTCGGCGCTTAGGGGAAAATACCCTAACCTCGAAGTCGAGGGCTTAGACGCCCGCCCCTACCCATCTGTTATCCAAGAAGATGCTCACGAAATTGCCGAGAGCAAAAAATTGGAAGGAAAAAACTATGATCTTATCGTCTCTGCAGGAATGGTCAGAAACCTTGTCCATCCACTTTTCTTTGTAGAACAAGCCTACAAAAAGCTAAATAAGGGAGGATTTTTGATCCTTGATTCTTTGCTCATTCAGGGATTAGGCGAGGAGGAAGACGGCCTCATACAGCGCTTAAAAAAGGATGGCCACCAAGTTTTTGCAGAAACGGTAGAAAAAACTGATTTTGACAATGTCAACTACAGTCTTTTCATGATGAAAAAAACTAAAAATGATTTAAAATTTCCTGTTGCTTTCTTCATTGATACCTCAACTGCAGTCCCCGCAAGTTTAAAAACGCTTAGCTATGAGTTCAAGGAAAAAATTGACGAAGCTCTTCCCGATTTAATAAGTGAAAATGAGTATAAACAAAAAGTTTCAGACTTTTTTGACGTAGAGGACCTATTTCCCCCTCTCGAACTGGAAGAAAAAAAGTCCTGCTAGCACCGCTGGAATGCTCAAAATTTGTCCCATTGTCAAAGTAGAAACTGTAATTAAATGACTTTGTTCCACTTTGATAAACTCTACAAAAAAGCGGAATCCAAAGACTAAAATCAAAAATAGACCAATCAACTTACCCCTTCTTAGCAAAAATGAGCGGACAAAGGTAAGTCTCCAAAGTAAAATAAATACAGCTAAGTAAAAGAGGGCCTCGTAGATTTGAACAGGATGACGAGGAACGGGCATGCTCCCATCTGCTGGATGACCAAAAACAACAGCCCAAGGCAAAGAACTCGGCGTTCCCAAAATCTCTTGATTAATAAAATTGCCCACACGAATACAAACGGCTGCAAATGCAGTCGGAACGCAAACAAAATCTAACAGACGTATCCAATTTAAAGTTGGGGCAATAGGGGCGATTCGGTAACTGAAAATAACAAGGGCAATGATAATCCCGATGGCAGCTCCATGACTTGCTAGTCCCCCCTCCCAAATCCGGAAAATCTCAAAAGGATCATTTAAATAGTTTTCTGGATGTTCATAAAAAAGAAAGTGACCAACTCTTGCGCCAATGACCGTTCCAATGATCATATATAAGGTGAGCCGATCTGTAATGGCTACCGCTTTTTTCTTTTCGCTTTTCCCTAAAAACCGTGTAAGAATCCCCACAAAAACAGGAAAACCAACCGCAAATCCGAGGGCAAATAAAACGCCATACCAGAGAATAGGCCAATTGATTATGGGCAAAACGAAAATTTCAGGTTTGGGATCCCAATAAATGGCGGCAAAACGTATCATATAGATACATTCATAGATGAGGATTATGTTTAAAGTCAAAGTTTTAACGATTGGGAAATGTAAAGAAAAGTGGCTTAGCAGCGCCCTTTTGGAGTATGAAAAAAGGCTCAAAGGGAAGCTTTCAATGGAATGGATTTTAGCAAAAGACGACACCCAACTTACAGAAATGGCCCTAAAAGAATCGTTCATCGCACTCGATCCAAAAGGGACTCTTTTATCGAGCGAGCAGTGGTGTGAAAAAATGATGACTTTAGGTCTTAGACTTGTGTTTGTGATTGGAGGAGCAGTTGGACTAAGCGAACAGTTGAAAAAACATGCACAGTTTATTTGGAGTCTATCGCCCCTTACGTTCACCCATCAAATCACTCGCCTTATTTTAGCGGAACAGCTGTATAGAGCTACGGAGATTGAGCGGGGGAGTCAGTACCATAAATAGCTTTTGCAGATCGAAAGTAGAGCATAGCGCCATTGATCAAAGCAGATCCGATCGCAATATCAATGGTCCCTCTAAGATCGATAGAAATAGGGAGAAATCGAAACATCATACCGAGCGCCATCATCGCTCCAATGAGAAGCCAGTACGATCTGCTATACGCATCTTTAAACCTAATTGGCAAAGGGAGAGAAGCAATCCGAGTGACAACACGCTTTACTGTTTTAGACAAAACAAAGCGACCTTTAAAAAAGCCCACAATCAGACCAACTACGATGAAAAATGTCGCGGCCTGTTGTGCAGAGCCACACACTTCTTTTAGTTGGTAGCAAAGAGAATCGGTCTGAAAAGCTGCTGTTGTAATGAGGTGGAGTCCCTTATACAAAAGAGAAACCCCAACAAAAAACCAAGTAAATCCCGCGAATGCAATCCAACTTCGATGTTTCATGGCCTCATGCTAACAAATTCTTTACAACTCTGTCGACAAAAATCGGCTCCCCTACTACAATTTGCCCTACATCTATAGGAGCCATAATATGAATCTTGCCCTCGCCTTTACGCGAACCCTCTTCATGATATTAAGCATTTTTTTTATGACGACCTATACTATTTCAGGATCCGATGGATATACCCATGCAAATCTCATGCTTGGAATTGGACTTGGCGTTACGCTAGGGCTTGCCCTTATTGCTTTCGATCTTCTTTTTAAACGTTTTAACCTCCGCGCCTTCAACATTGCTATTATTGGACTTTTTGTTGGTTACTTAATGGGCCAAGCATTAGTTCTCATCCTCTCATCAGTTCTCGACATTAGTGCAGCATCCATCCACATAAATCCAAAAGTTCTCGAAGTGATAAAAATTGCCCTCTTTCTCTTTGGTATTTACCTAGGGACTTTAATGACTCTTCGAGCATCTGATGAGCTTTCAATCAGCGTACCATTTGTTCGATTCACCCCTTCTGCGCACAGAAAAAAAGATCTCCTTATCGACCATTCCATTCTATCTGACGCCCGCATCCTCGACTTGGCGGGATCTGGCATCTTCGATCACCACCTCATTGTACCCCGCTTTTTGATCAAAGAGCTCTATATCCAAGCCGAAACAAATGACGAATCCACTCGCTCAAAAGCGAAGCGCTCCTTAGATATGGTAAAAAAACTCGAAGCACTGCCCGATCTCGACCTACGATTCAATGACACCGATTTCCCTGAAATTAAAGAGCCGATGGGAAAAATGGTTAGGCTTGCTCGCCTTCTAGACGCAAATATCATCACAGCCGATCTAAGTCGCATGCAGATGGCGGCAATTGAAGGGGTACGCGTCATTAACATTCATACGCTGTCGACAGCCCTTAAGCCCCTTATGCAAGCGGGTGAACACATCAAAATCAAAATCCAACGCTATGGCAAAGAGCCACGCCAAGGAGTAGGCTATCTAGAAGACGGAACAATGGTTGTCGTCAATGGTGGTGGCGAATATATTGGCGAAACCATCGATGCCAAAGTTCTTTCAGTCAAACATACTACATCGGGTCGAATGATATTCTGTAATGCAAAAGATGAAGAGGGAGGATACCATTCCTACGATGACGAAGGACAATAACCCAATCAAAGGTCTCGGCAACGATATTATAGAAATTGAGCGTGTAAGGAAAAGTATCGAAAGGCACGGTCAACATTTTCTCAACCGCCTTTTCTTACAAAAAGAGCAAGATTACTGCTACAAATACAAAGATCCTGTTCCTCATTTTGCGGGCAGATTTTCAGCAAAAGAGGCAGTGGCAAAAGCACTTGGCACAGGATTTGGATCTGAGCTATCTTGGCATGATATCGAAATCCTTGGCGATGAGCATGGCAAACCAACCGTCCACCTTTCAGCCGCGGCGAAAGAAAGATTCAACAACCCACATCTACTTGTATCGATCAGTCATTCTGCATCGCATGCAACAGCTGTTGCTATATGGATCGGAAACCACGGAAACTGAATCCTTTATTTTGTGGGCAAAAGGACTTGATTCAGCTTCTCGATGAAAAGATCAATGGAAGCGACATCTGTATCCCAAGAGGTCATCCAGCGGGCAACTACGTTTTTGTGATCCCAAATCCAGAAAAAGGTGGTCTTTTGTAATTTTTGCAAAACATCCATCGAGGGAAGTCGAACGAAAAGCGCATTGGCCTGAACTGGATAAAGAATTTCGAGATTTGGATGGTGGCGGCGCAAGCTAGCTTCTAATCTTTTAGCCATTTCATTTGCATGGGTTGCATTCTTTAGCCATAAATTATCTTCCAGCAACGCGATCATTTGGGCTGATAAAAATCGCATCTTCGATCCGAGCTGCATTTTTTGCTTTCTCACATATTTAAACTGCTCTGACAAACCTTGTTTTAAAAAAACGACAGCCTCGGCCCCCATCAACCCATTTTTTGTCCCCCCAAACGACAATACATCGACACCTAGATCTGTAGTCATCTGTTTTAAAGAAACTTGTAAGCTTGCTGCTGCATTACAGATACGGGCTCCATCCATGTGAAAGATGAGATCGTGTTGGCGTGCAAATTCTCCAATTTGCTTGATCTCATCTAGATCATAAACCGTTCCTAACTCCGTCGATTGTGTAATAGATATTGCTGCAGGCTGAGCATGGTGCTCCACCCCTTTCCCATGTAAAATTTCTGCACAAAGTTTTGGAGTAATCTTTCCATTTTCCCCTTTGACCGGAATCAGGCTACAGCCGGTATTTGCCTGCACAGCTCCACACTCATCTGTCCATACATGGGCAGATTCTGGGCATATAACTGCCTGCCAGGAAGAAAGTAGATGATTAAAAATGGTGACATTGGCCGCAGTGCCGTTAAAAACAATAAAACTTCTAGCTTGCTCCCCAAAAATTTTGCGAAACAATTCTTCCGATTTTTCGGTCCAAGGATCTGCCCCATAGGCTTTGGCATGTCCATTATTTGCTTCTTCGATTGCTCTTAGAACATGTGGATGGACTTTAGAAAAATTGTCGCTTGCAAAAGTAGTTTGCATGCATTACCTATATTTTTATTAAAAAGAAAAGGGGAGAAGATAACTAAAGATGAAACTATTGACCTCTTGAGGACAAGATTTAGCTAAGACGCGTCTCATGTACTCAAAACGCAACGTCCCCCACACACCAATTCGGTAGCCATACCGGGCGCCTATGTCAATCGACTTTTGCCTGATTTTTGCATAGCCGTTAAAATCGTTGATGAGCACGGTCGTATGCCTCCCGTAACCATTAGACCCTTCCGCAAAGAAAGCTAGTTTATGTTGATCGTCATAGTTTGTTTCAATGGCCACAATCCCACGAACCCAAGGTGAGCCCCGATTTCCATGGCCAACCGCTCCAAAGCCCCAAAGGCGCCATGCCCAAGCATCGGAAGCATCAAACTCTTTACCAAGGGAAACGTTGAACTCAAAGTCGAAGTTCGCATGAGACGGGCAGCTCACATCGTGCAGACTATCCGTATTTGTAAAGCGAGCATTTCCACCAGTTGCAAGACTGATCTTATCGCCAATGATATCATCGAGCCAAAGATAACGAGCTTGTAGAGCAATTGAGCGGAAGTTGAAGTTTTCCTGCGTTGTATCGGCAACTTGAAAGTCCCCATCAACACTCCACTCCGGCGTAGGAGAAAAGTCGAGGCCTAAACTCACGACATTTGATTGAAATGTGCTTGTAAGCTGAGGCGTCCCCTTTTGAACCTTGTCAAAATAGCTATACGCGTAGCTTCCTAAAAAATGAAACTCCAAGCAATCTCCAAACCAAGGCTGCACCTCAAGCGCAGATCCTAGGAGGGGAATCAAAGCAAAGAGCCATTTTTTCATTCAATGCCCATTTCGTTTAGCCACCTCTCAGCATCAAGCGCAGCCATGCAACCAGTGCCTGCGGCTGTAATCGCCTGTCTGTAGGTGGGATCTTGCACATCTCCCGCTGCGAAGACTCCTTCAACAGACGTTTGTGTCGATCCTTTTTTAACAACAATGTATCCTACATCATTTGTTTCTAATTGTCCTTCAAGAAATCCAGTATTAGGCTGATGCCCAATGGCAAAAAAGACTCCAGCCGCCTCTTTTTCCTCAGTTTTTCCATCGACCAAATTCTTCACGAGAACTTTTTTTACAACTTGATCACCAGAAATTTTCTCAATTGCGCTATTCCACAAAATCTCGATTTTCGGATGTTTTAAGGCTCGCTCTGCCATAATTTTTGAAGCGCGGAGCTCGTCTCTGCGATGAACAATAAAAACCTTACTGCCGTATTTTGTCAAAAAGATCGCCTCTTCGACAGCGCTATCGCCACCACCGATCACAAAAAGTTCCTTATTTCTAAAAATGGGAGCAGCTCCATCGCAAACAGCACATGCTGTCACCCCTTTTTGCCAAAACTCACCATCACCCGCCCCTTCAATATCGAGCCGTTTTGCTGTCGCACCCGTTGAAATAATAATGCTCTCAGCTAACACTTCCGTTTTTGTTCCTCGAATGTGATAGGGCCGTTTTGACAGATCAACAGATTTGACATCTTCTGTCAAAATCACAGTACCAAAACGGACAGACTGCGCGCGAAAATTTTCCATGAGCGCAGGCCCTGTAATTCCTTCAGGAAATCCGGGGAAATTTTCCACTTCAGTTGTTGTCATAAGTTGTCCGCCGGATGGGCCGGACATGAATCCCTCGTACAAAAGAGGAGATAAGTTTGCTCGGGCTGCATAAATTGCAGCAGTGTGCGCTGCAGGGCCCGATCCAATGATCACAAGTTTTTTCTTTTCCATATCGTAAAATACCAATTGAGAGACTGCATCTTTTCTACACAGAAAAAAAGTTTAACTCAAGCTCGACTTTGCAACTTTTCAGGATCGAAGGCCCGATAGTTCTACCTTCGTCGAATACCCGAGGGCAAGAAGATCTACTTATATTCTTCAGAATATTCTTGTGATCGCTTTGCTGCAGCTTCTATGACAGATTGAAAATGTGAGTCGATTTGAAGCGCGTTCATCTCTTTGAAACCGGCTTCTGTCGTCCCATTAGGCACAGCAATTTGCTGAATGAGGGTTTGAGGACTTTTCCCTTTTAAAATGAGCTTTGCTGCGCCATAAAATGTTTGTGCAGCCATTTTAAGAGACTTTTCATAAGCAATGCCGTGTTTTTCACCCACTTTCGCCATCGCTTCAATCAATCGAAAGATAAATCCAGGTCCACTCCCCGAAATCCCGAGAGAAATATCGGTCAGATTTTCAGGCATTTCAACAATTTGTCCCATACATGAAAAAAGGAGATTTGACATGCTCTGAAATTCAACGGTTGGGTTGGGAGAAAAAGTAAACACACTCATCCCCTCTCCGACTGCTGAACACAAGTTTGGCATGACGCGCAAAATAGGCATCTTATCCCCTAAAAATTTTTGATAGTAGGCGATCTTTAGCCCCGACATGATTGAGATGATCATTTTTGATTCATCAACCTTTAATCGGGCCATTTCTTTGAGGACGGTTTCTGCTTGGCTTGGCCTTACTGCCAGGAGGATGACATCACTTTTTTTAAGAAGATTTTCTAAACTTGTAGAGGTAATGCCAAATTCCTTTTCAGCTTCCCTCATTTTGTCCCGATCTTTCCTAGTAAATAAAATTTGAGAACGGGGAATTAGCTTTGATTGGATGATCGCTTTGCAAATGACTTGGCCCATGTGGCCAAAGCCGATAAATCCTAGGTGGTAATCAGAAATCTTCATAATTTTTAAATTACTGAAAAAAAAAATTTTAGCCTAGGGAAATTCTTAGATAAAAATCCCATATACCGTACAATGTGGCTTATTATTTCGAGGGGGGAATTGTTAAAGATATTTCATAAAGCTTTTGGTCTTTATTCAGGCGAGGGAGCGCATGCTTTTCGCTTTGCCCGATTGGCCATTCTTTGGGCCTTCGGCAGCTCCTGCTTAGACACACTTAGCGACGGCCTTTTCCTCGAAAAAATCGGCGCCGATTCGCTCCCTACCATCTACATGCTTATTGCTTTAGGGATGATCACTGTCTCTTCTTTAGTTCTCTACAGCCTCAGCATTACGAGCCCTTATCGGATTTTACTGACAGCTCTCGCCATGGGCGTTGGCATCTGTTTTACCGCAGCCTTTTTAGTAGGATCGGCGCCCCCGAACTGGATTTGGTATGGGCTTAAAATAGCCTCCCGGATGTTTTTTGCCGTGATGATCGCCTGCTCTTGGACATTTATCGACCAATATCACGACCTTCAAGATGCGAAAAGGGTCTATTCGATCTACAGCGCTGCCTACTTTTTTGGGACCATCATATCAGGAACTGCCATCAATTTATTTCTTGACACAGTCGGCTTTTCAGCTCTTTTGATTGCAGCTGCTGTCTCAATTGCCTCGGCGATGGTCCAAGCTCGAGGTATCGCCCATAATGTAAAAGCGGTCCATGACGATACAATCGAAGGTGTCTTCACCGCAAACCGCGGCTCTTTTTCCTCAGTGGTTCAACTAATCTGTAGATCCCGCTTTGCCACGACACTTTTGCTATTAAGCCTCTTCATTCAGCTCATGTGGACAACAACAGAATTCAACTACATGGAGAGCATCACCGACCACTTTAAAAGTAATCCTTCAAGCGCAACCATTGCTGAGTTTTTAGGTAAATGTAGGGCGACAATCTCTTTTTGTAATATCTTAGTCGGCGTATTTCTCTATAGCAGACTCATTCGCAGAGCTGGATTGCAAAACGTAGTCTTACTCACCCCCCTCTTCTATCTCGCCGTTTATTCAGTCTGGGTTTGGTACGATTCGATGGCCCTAGCGGTCTTAGGGCTTGTCGCAGTTGATGGAGTTTTGTTTACCGTAGAAGACAACTGTTTCAACCTCCTGTCGAATGCAGTTCCCACAAAACTAAAATCGAGAGTTCGGATCATTAACGACTCCTTTTTTGAGCCCATCGGGATGTTGCTCAGCTCACTTCTCCTTTTCTGCGTAGACTCGGGGAGCAAATGGCTTGGCCTTGTCCTTACGATTGCAGCCCTTACCTTAACACTCATTATTCGAGCCATCTACTCGCAGTCGATCCTTACTAATTTGAAAGAAAATGCTGTCCACTTTGAAAGAAATCTTAAGTCCTGGTTTGCAACACTGACACGTCGCGAGCAAAAAGAGGCAAAAAAAGACATATTAGATACGCTTAAGTTTGGCAACTCAGAAGAAATTCAGCTCCTAGCCATCGAATCTCTCTTTCAACTTGGAGAAAGTCTCCCTCATGTTATTACAACAGTAAAGCGATTTGGAACCGTTGCTAAAATCCACTTCCTCAGACTTTTGGATGCAAGCCCATTCGGAAACGACGCCCGCGTAATCGAAATGATCGACTCCTGGACGAATGAAAACGAATCGATTGAGCTTGCAAAATGGGCCAATTTCTACCTTGCAAAACGGGGCCTTCACCACCCAGAAAAAGTGGAAGATGACCTCGATGAAGACGATCTTTTCTTACGGGGTGCTGCCATCTTAACAATGAAAAAGTCTTTGGCCAATCAATCCCTAGACTACATTGCTTTAAACCGAACAATTGCAGCAAAAAAACTTGATTTGATGCTCAAGTCTGAAAGAATCGATGAGATTAGAATGGGTCTTGATATCTTGGCAGAAGAGAGCCACTTTGAAGCCGCAGAACGTGCGCTCCCCTACTTAAGCCATGAGGCGATCTTAGTTAAAAGAGCGGCAGCTCGCTGCGTGGCTCGCTTAGCTGATAAGAAATTAGCGCGCCACACGCCTAGACTCATCGAAGAGTTAGAAGCTGCGAGAGACAACATCTTTCGCCTGTCGATTCTCGATGCCCTTGGTAAAATTGCCGATTCAACAACGACCAAAGAGATCCTTTTGGCAAGCATCCATTTCCGCCCCAATGAAAGGAGACGAACGGAAGCAATTATTGTTCAAATGGGTCTTAAGATCGTCCCGCTCCTTTTGAGTCTGACAAAAGACATCTCTTTACCTGAGCGTGCACGCATTTTAGCTGGAAAAATCTTAGGCAGACTGGCTCTTCCCCAGTTGCAAGCAAACCTTATTGATATTCTCGATATTGAAATCGAACGGGCCTATTTCTATTTTTACTTTGGTCATACAATCCAAAATCAACATCCCCTTCTCGATTTAGAGATGCTCCAAAGCGCCCTATTAACTGGCTATCAGTCGGTGATTGACTTCATCATCCACTTACTTGGCGCAGCAGGGTCATTGGAAGATCCGGAACTCCTCGTAAGAGCGCTCCACAGCCGCAATGCAAAAATCCACTCCCATGCGGTTGAAAGTCTTGAAAAAACATGTGATTTGAGGATCTTTAAACTCATCGCTCCTCTTGTCGATGATATGCCTTTAGAAGAAAAGATGGCAGCTTGCCTAGATTGGCAAGGAGATTACCCAAAACTTACACTCTCCGAGCTACTTGGCAAACTCGATCAATCGCCATCGCTATTCGATAAAATAGTTGCCGTAAGACTTAAAGCGAAACTCCAAATGCCAAACTGGAGACAGCAGCTAAGAGAACAGATGAAACACTCTGATGAAACCTTTCACCAATTTGCATATGAGCTACTAGAAACATGAAGAGCCTAATTGAAAAAGCTTTCTTTTTAAAAAAAATGCGCCTCTTTAGCGAGCTTGATCTCGAGCTGCTCTTAGCTGTCGCAGAAAAGCTGCATGAAGATGAGTATGATAAAGACGAAAAAGTCTTTACTCCCGGCCAAGTTGCAAACCGGATCTATCTCATTGCAGAAGGGACTGTACAGATCTTCAATGAGCAAAAAAAATCTCACTGCGATCTTCATGCAGGCGACTATTTTGGAGATGAGTCCCTATTCAATGAAAATCCACGCAGCTATGCAGCGACTTGTAAGACGAATACACTTTTTTACACAATCTCTAGAAGCCACCTTCTTTCAATTATCTCAGAGTGCCCATCCGTTGCGGTCACTTTATTGCAGTCCTATTCACAGCTTCTCCCGTGTAGGCACCCATGAAAATTAGGACAAGGCTTCTCTTTTTTCTCCTCCCAACACTTGCCTGCAATTTTGCATTGGTCATCATGCTGCTTGCTTACAACTGGATTGGAGAAACTGCGAGTAAAAAATTCCATGTGAGCCTTTTCCTTATTATTATCTGTGCAATTTTTACAATTGTACTAACAGTTGCATCGCTCTTTGTCATCGCAAATAAAATTTCAAGACCGGTACAAAAACTCAATAACTCGGCTCTTGCCATTGCAGCAGGACAATACGGCGAATCGATCCAAGTGAAAGGACCCAAAGAGATCGTAGAACTTGCAAATACACTCAATACTATGAGTGAGTGCCTTTACGAGAACATCAACCGCCTTAAAGAAAACTCCCTTCTCAGAGAAAGGATGTATGGTGAGTATGAGTGCGCCATGCTCTTACAACATATGATGCTTCAAAAAAATATTGATGATTGTAGATCAGATGCAGTGGCCATCAAGTCGATCACCCTTTTTTCGGAGGAACCAAAAGGACTTCTTCTCGACTTCCCCAAACCTCCGAATCTGCCCCCTTTAGCCAATGAAGACGATCTATTCCATATTCACATGGCTGAAGCTGAAGAAGAGGGCTTTGAAGGGATGTATCAGCTCCTCACCGAATATAAGCGGGCAAGAGAGACCCACACCCATACATCATTGATCTTAGATCGGAACACATCAACCCTTCAGATCAAAGGGCCCCATATCCCATTAATCTGGTCCCTCGACGACCATAAATTCCTTGAACCTGCCAACGGGCTCCTCAAAGTAGACTCAGGAGACTACCTGTTCCTCTTCAACCAAGGCCTTTTACGCTTCTACAAAGGGCAAAAGCAGATCACAGAGCTCATCTCCAAGGTCCTTAAAGTATTTGCCTCAGACGGCTTAGAAACAACCGCCGCAATGCTTCACAAAGAGCTCTCCTTCGCCACTAAGCGTAAAGACCTTGAAGAAGACATCCACCTTCTTTGCTTCCAAATCCTAACCCCTTAATAACCAACACAATCCTATTGAAGAACTCCTCCCTCAAAGGGAGCTGCCCGTTCAATAATATTATATACATTATATAGTAAATATATTATAATATATGTAATATGATTAATAAATTAAACGATTTAGCAAATCAATACATTAGTGAAATTGAGATACACGTTAAGGCCCGTGGCTCAAAAACGTGCACAATTTTCACTCGCGCGCTCAGATGGATCTACCATACTGTCTGCAAATGCCTTGCCGAAAAAAGCTTAAAAAAAATTGTCCTCAAGGGCGGCCTAGATACAAAAACATATCACTTAGCTCTCAAAAGTTTAGGGATTGAATCCAAAAACCCATATAAAGCCCTTAAATTAGAAGTAGAATACGCTTTGATTCAAGCATTTGGCCCGGATCTTTTTTCTAATCCGGAAAATCTACTTTCTCTCCTTGCGGTTGCCAAGCTGATAGATCAGAAGCTTATCGCATTACAAGAAATTAACCAGTTATTTCCTGAAGGGAAAAAAATCCTTCCGACAGGTTTGGAAAAAATAGATAAGTTTAGAACTGCGATCGCCTCAATCATCGAAATAGATTGGAAAAGTGAAAAAGTGGTTTTTCAAATCATTGATGAGATCGTGAATGCCCATGTCCTTCAAAAAATACAAAAGCTCGAAAACGAAGTATCCTTTGCTATCTTTTCTGAAGCAAAAAGTCAGCCTAACAATGAAATTTTAATGCGCTTAGCAAGATTTTTAGCAAGGCCTGGAATACTCACTAACAAATTGAACGATCTTTCTTCATATTTAAGCCATACAAGTTTTCCTCAAATAAAATCTGCATTTGATCATTTAAGTTCGGCAAAGAAAAAAATCAGAGCTTCGGAAATACTTAAAAAACAGAGTTATGCCTTACTAAACGCCCCAAAGGGGGTCATTAAATATATTAGTCAGCTCCATGCAATCGATGCACTTGGGGTAAATTTTGAAGATCTAGAGCGAGCAGGCCAGATCATAAATCAGCTAATCGCAATTGACAAAGATCAGTTTGAAAAAGACTTCAACACTTGGATAGAACAAGTCAAAAAAAATCGAAATATTTGTGGGATCACCCACTTTTGCATCTACAAAGCCACACAAGATTTTCAAAAAATCTACAAAAAAGAAATCTCTTACAAAGGGAAAATCTACCAATTCTTAATCGATGAAATTAAGAAATCACCATCCGAAATGGTGATGAAATATGCGAAGCAATTATACCGAAACAACTTGAAGAATCGGGAATTTGGCAGTGAAAACACGCCTGTAAAAACTCAAGCAAAGCCTCTCGTTTCCTTCAAACCTTTGGCTTTTGTTCCTGTCTTTTAATTTGTTTTAATGGCTTTATAAAAAAAGGCCAACAAATCTTGTTGGCCTCTTAAAAAAATATCCTTTAAGGATTAGACTTGAAGTTTATGCGTTGACTTTACGCTTTTCGATATAGCTGACGACATCGCCAACTGTTTTGAGCTTTTCAGCATCTTCTTCTGAAATCTCAAACCCAAATCTTTCTTCAAAAGTCATGATTAATTCAGTGAGATCGAGTGAGTCTGCGTTGAGATCTTCAACGAAAGACTTTTCTAAAGTCACATCTGCAACATCAACTCCCAACTGTTCAACGATGATGTCCATCACTTCTTTCTGTATTGTCATAAATTCCTTCTTGTTTTTTCTCTAAATAAGCCTTAAATGACCATTCCACCGTCAACGGTCAGTACTTGACCCGTGACATAACTTGCTAAATCGCTTGCTAAGTAAAGAGCGGCGTTTGCAATATCAAGCGGCTGCCCGATTCTAGCAAGTGGAACTTTTGCAATAATTGCTTCCTTAACAGCCGGAGCTAGTGCGTCTGTCATTTGTGTTTCTATATAACCTGGGGCTATACAATTGGCTCGAATTCCACGACTTGCAAACTCTTTGGCAAGCGACTTGGTCAGCCCAATCATCCCCGATTTCGATGCAGCATAGTTTACCTGTCCCGCATTTCCTGTCAAACCAATGACTGATGAAATGTTGATGATACAGCCGCTGCGTGCCTTCATCATAGGACGCGATAATGCTCGGCAAGTATTATAAACAGATTTTAAATTCACGTCGATAACAAGATCCCAGTCCTCTTCGCTCATCTTCATAAGAAGACCGTCTCGAGTGATCCCAGCGTTATTGACTAAAATGTCTACTTTCCCAAAGTCCTTTAAGATGGAAGCGATTGCTTCATCTACCTCTTTTGTCTTAGAGACATCGAGCAGGAAGCTGATCGCCTTTTGCTCTGAATTAGACCTGCTTTGTTGTATCTCTTCAATCGCCTGATCAGCCCGGCTCTGGTTGGTTCCAAAAATAATCACATCGGCGCCAGCTTGTGCGTATAAGCAGGCAATCGCCTTGCCAATCCCCGCTGTACCGCCTGTAATAATCGCCGTTTTTCCCTTAAGTAGTTGCATGAGCGAGCTCCAGATCGGCAACCTTATCGACTGAAAAAGTAGAAAGGATCCCCATTTTTTTATTCAAACCGGCAAGCGTTTTACCACACCCGATTTCCACAAAATGCTCAATACCAGCTTCTTTCATTGCCTCAATTCCTTGCTCCCAGCGAACAGATTGGGTCACCTGGCAGATAAGATTGCTCCGAATTTCTTCGATTTCTTTGACGAATCCCCCTGGGACATTCATCACAAACTCAACAGAACTTGCTGTGACAGGAGCTCTTTCAACAAACGGGGCAAGCCCTTGTTGCGCAGAGTCCATCAAGCCACTATGAAAGGCTCCATGAACAGAAAGGGGGATAACCCGTCTCGCGCCACACTCTTTCAAAGTGTTAGTTGCTTTTTCAACGCCCTCTTTGGTCCCAGAAATTACTGTTTGGCCAGGGGCGTTATAATTGGCAACCCAAACGTCTTTTAATCCCTTTACTGCAGCCTCTATACCTAATGCATCTAGCCCAAGGACAGCCGCCATTGTGCCTGAAGTCTTTTCACAAGCTTCATTCATTAGGCGCGCACGCTCTTTAACCAGCATTAAGGTCTCGGCAAAACTTAATCTTCCCGACGCACATAGAGCTGTATACTCACCTAAACTCAATCCCGCGCAAACTGTCGGCTTAAGATCGGGCAATTGCTGCTGAATCGTCCTTAAAATGGCGATACTTGTCACAAAGATCGCAAGCTGGCTATGTTTCGTTTGGGTCAGAAGTTCGACAGGGCCTTCAAAGATTATTTTCGAAAGGCTGTACCCAAGGAGCTCGTCCGCTTCTTGAAATGTCTCTTTTGCAACAAGGAAAGAATCGTAAAAATCTTTCCCCATCCCAACATACTGGGCGCCTTGTCCTGGAAAAATAAATGCTCGCTTCATTCAGCCCTCAAAATGCCTGCACCCCAAGTGAGTCCTGCGCCAAATGCAGTGAGCAAAATTTGCTCCCCTTGTTTGAGTGGCGCGGTTTTCAAGAGCTCATCGAGAGCAATCCCAACCGATGATGCAGATGTGTTTCCATATTTTTGAACGGTCTTAAAAATTCTCTCTGGCGGCAAGTGTTCAAATCGCTTAGCAATGGCGTCGATGATCCTCATATTCGCTTGATGAGGAATCAGCCATGAAACTTCTTGTTCGGTAATACCCGCTGCATTGAGACACTCTTTACATGCAGTTTCCATCCGTCTGACTGCGTGCTTAAACACTTCATTTCCAGCCATCTTGATATAGTGCTGCCCCTCTGCAACCGTTTCTTGAGACGCAGGGAGCCTACATCCGCCCGCAGGCATAATGATCAGATTAGATTGTTCCCCATCAGAGCCTAACTGGATGCTTTCGACGGATAAGCCTTTACCCTCAGAAGAGACAACACACGCTGCCGCTCCGTCGCCAAAAAGGACGCACGTCGAGCGGTCTTTATAATTTGTAATTGAAGAGAGCTTTTCGGCCGCAACGACAAGGACATTTTTGTAAACGCCGCTTTCAACAAAAGATTTGGCCATCATCAGCAAGTAGAGATATCCCGTACAAGCCGCCTGAATATCGGCCCCACTTGCCCGTTTTGCCCCTATCGCATTTTGGATCAAGCAAGCGGTACTCGGAAAGAGATAATCGGGGGTCAATGTCGCAACTAAGATAAAGTCGATATCTTCAGCTTCTAGTCCCGCATCGGAAATGGCAAGGCGCGCAGCAGATGCCCCCATATCTGATGTATATTCATCATCTCGGGCAATGCGCCTTTCTTTCATCCCTGTTCGAGAGACAATCCACTCATCGGAAGTCTCTACCATCCTCTCTAAATCTTGGTTGCTCAAGACTTTTTCTGGAAGATAAGACCCTGTACCTATAATTTTAGCTTTCACTTTCTTCATATATCGGGTGCGATTTTAGCCGATTGCCCTTTAATTTGGAAGCTATGATGCGTCAAGTGAAAATTTATCTATAGTCACAAAAAATCTCCTCTATACACGTTAGTGGCTATCCGACGCGTCTCAAAAACCAACTTTTGAGTTTATTTGTGTATGTGATAGCATCTAACTTTATGGCTCATAAGTTCCCCGAAGACCTACTCTCTCTCATCGCGTATCTGAAGAAGCTCCCAGGAGTTGGGACACGCACTGCTGAAAGATTTGCCTTTGAACTCCTCGAATGGGATAAGACTGCCCTCAACTCATTTAGCAACTCACTTCAAGATCTAAAAGAAAAAATCCCACCTTGCACCACCTGCGGATGTCTTACAAATCAAGGATCATGCTCTTTCTGCGAAGGGCGCAAAACTGATTCCCTTTGCATCCTCGCCTCAGCAAGAGATGCGTACGCAATCGAAGAAACAGGAAATTATAGAGGCCTTTACCACGTAATTGAACATCTTCTTTCTCCCTTAGATGGTCGCCACACCAACGCATTAAGACTTGATCGAATTGAAGACAGGATTAAAGAACACAGCATCAAAGAAGTGATCATCGCTTTTGATTCTACTCTTGAAGGGGATACAACTGCCCTTTATCTTAAAAACACACTCGCCCACTTAAATCTTTCCATCTCTCGCCTCGCATTTGGATTGCCTGTTGGCAGCAGCCTCGAATACATCGATGGAGGCACTCTTGCCCGCGCACTACAAGGGCGCCAAACAATTTAAGCTCAATACATCTTAAGATTCTTAGGTTGCGCAAATACTCCAAGATTTTTATAATCGAGCGACAACTTTGGATATATACCACATGCGCTTAATCAGATCATATGCACTCCTATCAATTTTGCTAGCGAGCGCAACAGGGCCGCTTGTTGCTGCCGAATTGTACGACGACAGAAAAGTATCCCACATCGAAATCGTAATCGATTCTGAAAGCGAATCCTATTTTGATCCATCCCCTGTTCTTTCGAGATTAAAAACGCAAGAAGGCGACGAATTTTCTCAACTCACCTTTGACAACGACCTAAAAACTTTAGCTGGCGAATACGAGCGCGTTGAACCAACTTTACGACTCCAAAATGGTCAGGTCTATATCACTATCCGCATCGCCCCAAAACCTGTGATCCATCAAATCCAGTGGGTGGGCAATTCGCAATATAGCACCTCGACTTTGCAAGGTGAGTTAGACATTAAACCCAACACAGTGTTCAACAGACAAGATTTTAATAAAGCGTTCAACAAAGTCAAAGAATTCTACTTCAAGAAGGGCTATTTCGAATCGCAAATTTCTTACTACATACAACCCATTTCTGGGAGCAATGAAGTTGATATCTATATCGATGTGCAAGAGGGTCGTCCCGGACACATTAAAAAGATTGTCCTTCAAGGCTTTACAAACGATGAGCAAAGCGATCTCTACGAGCAAATGTATCTGAAAAACTACAATTTTCTCACAAGCTGGCTCACTGGAACAGGAATTTACAGAGATGAAGCGCTCGAACAAGACAGAATGACCATCATCAACTATTTGCATAACAAAGGCTATGCAGATGCAAAAGTGGACATTCAGCTCATCGACGATGTTAGCAGCGGTAAGCTCATCATCGACATTACTGCGCATCGGGGTCAAATTTACCGCTTTGGAAGCGTCAACTTTGAAGGGAACAAACTCTTTCCTAAAGAAGACATTGAAAAACGGTCTATCGTCCTTGCAGGAGACAACTTCTCTCCAGAAAAAGTAAGAGAGACAAGCCAAGCAATCAAAGACCTCTACGGACAAAAAGGGTACATCGATGCAAGCGTCCAATTTGAAACTGTATTGAAAGAATGTGAACCTGTATTCGATGTAAATTTCTTTATTGACGAAGGACAGCAATATAAAGTAGGTCTCGTCCATATTTTTGGAAACGTCTCTACGAAAAACAACGTAATCTTACGAGAATCCCTCCTCGTCCCGGGGGAAACATTCGACGCCCGAAAACTAAAAGCGACTCAATCAAGGCTTGAAGCAATTGGCTACTTCAAAAGCGTCAATGTATATGCAGTGAGAACATCTGAGGATGACAATTTAGGCGACACATACCGAGACGTATACATTGAAGTAGAAGAGACAACTACAGGTAACATCAGCCTGTTTATGGGCTTTAGCTCGATGGACGACGTGTTTGGCGGACTTGACTTAACTGAGCGCAATTTCAACATTCGCGGCATAGGACAAGCGCTTGGAGGCCGTATTTCTGCTCTACGGGGTGGCGGAGAATTCTTCCACGTCAGGGGAACTCTAGGTAAAAAGCAAAACAACGTCCTTGTCTCTTGGATGAACCCATATGTCAATGATTCACTTTGGCGCCTTGGTGTAGAAATCAGTAGAACATTTAGCGAATTGCAGAAAAATGTTGTTGTCGTAACTTATGGCGGCTCTGTCTACACAAACTATCCTCTTAGCACTTACTGGACTGCGGGAATGCGCCAAAGAGTGAGACACTCCAAAGACAACTTAAGCATCGATCCTAAAGGAGACTCTCCGGCCGCAATCCAGTCAGTAACTAATGTGAAGCAACAGCTTAACCAAGATGGGCTGATTTCTGCCTTTAGCACGAACCTTAGCTACGATTCAACAGACAACCCATTTAAGCCGCATCGCGGCTGGCGCTCCTACTTTGAGACTGAAGTTGCAGGTGTTGGCGGTAAATATGACTTTTTCAAGGTCAGCTACCTCAACTCGATCTACTTCCCGCTTTGGAAAAAAGGGACACTTAAACTCCGTGGCGACTTTAAATATATTGTCCCCTTTGGAAAAACGAACAAAGAATCTGTTCCCTATAGTGAGAGATTCTTCCTTGGTGGTGAGACAACTGTTAGAGGGTACAAACCATTTCTTTTAGGCCCTGTCGTCGAACTATTGAACGACCAGGGACAACTTGTGCCAACTGATACTCCTTATGGGGGGCTCTCTTCAAGCTTAGTGTCCTTGGAATACAACCAAGAAATTTTTAAAATGTTGGATATATTTGCCTTTCTTGACGTGGGTAGTGTCACATTTGGTGAATTTGATATCGATAAAATCCGCCCTACAACTGGTGTTGGCCTGCGGATTGATATAGGAAATCGAACCCCAATTATGGTAGGATGGGGGATCCCCCTAGTCGAAAAAGACCGACATGAGGGAAAATGGCAAAAAGTCTTCTTCTCGATGGGTGGACAGTTTTAACAAATTTATAAGGAGCAACATGAACAAATTCTTCATCTCAACAGCTACAACTTTAGCTCTTCTTGCAGGCACAGCTACAGCTGCAGAAGGCCCACTAATTGGCGTTGTCAACTTTGCCTCTTGCGTATCTGAATCAAAAGCAGGAAAAAAAGAACAAGAGAACATGGAAACAATGCGCAGACAAATGTCCTCTCTTATCGAAGATACAGAAAAAGAGATGAGAGAAATTGCGACAAAATTTGAAGATACGGAGTATCTCGATAGCCTCTCCCCTAAAGCGGAAGAAGAGCTCAAAAATAAATTCCAAACTCTCCAAGAAGATTTAGGTCGCTACCAAAACCAGTTCTACCAAGTTCTCAATCATGCTAACTACCAAATGGTTCAAAAAATCAGTGCAACCATAGCAAAAGCATCAGAGAAAATTGCTGGCGCAAAGAATTTGGACTACGTGATGAATAAAGAAGCTTGCTTCTACATCCGCCCAGATCTCGATGTAACCACTTTGGTCATTGATGAAATGGATACAAATTTTGAGCTCGAAGCAAAAGCAAACAAATTAAGCGACAACAGCGAAGCTATTGATGCAGCAAGTGAATCTATCATGGATGACAAGGCTGGTTAATGAGCTATACGCTTCAAGAGCTGAGTGTTATTTGCGATGCTCAGCTCGTTGGAAATTCGAATTTACGGATCTCAGGGGTCAATACGCTTGATGAAGCGGGCCCTGAAGATGTTTCCTTTCTTGCCAATCCCCGTTATAACGAGGCGATGAAATCGTCAAATGCTGGCGTTATTTGTGTAAATCCGAACACACCTTTACCCGATGGGAAAAACTTTCTCCTTTCTGAAGACCCTTCAAAGACTTTCCAACAAATTGTAGAACTGCTACTTCCCCCTAAAAAAACAGGTTTTGAAGGGATTCACCCAACGGCTGTGATCCATCCAACTGCAGAGATTGGGGAAAATGTCACCATTGGCCCCCTTGTGGTCATAGACCGCAATGTTAAAATCGGCCCAAACACTGTCATAGACCCCCATGTTTCAGTAGGTTTTGAGGTAACAATTGGATCCGACTGTCATATTCACGCTAACTGCACTATCAGAGAAAAATGTATCTTGGGAAACCGTGTGATTTTGCAACCTGGTGTTGTCGTAGGTTCTTGTGGCTTTGGATACATCACAGATAAGCTGGGCAACCACATTAAGTTAGAACAAGTTGGAATCGTAATCCTCGAAGACGATGTTGAAATCGGAGCAAATACAACAATCGACCGTTCCCGCTTTAAAGCAACAATCGTCCGTAAAGGTTCTAAAATCGACAACCTCGTTCAAATCGCCCACAACGTTGAAATTGGAGAAAACAACATCATTGCTGCGCAAACGGGTATTGCCGGTTCAGCCAAAACGGGCAAATATGTGATGTTAGGCGGTCAGGTAGGAATTGTTGGCCACGTAGAGCTAGACGACCAAGTGATGGTAGCTACCCGAGGTGGGGTAAGCAAGTCCTTAAAAGCAGGAAAATATCGAGGAAGTCCCGCCATTGCTATCAATGAGTTTCATAGACAAGAAGTTCATGTTCGCAAACTCGAAGAGTACGTCCAAAGACTCAAAAAAATCGAGAAGAAGTTGCAATAGATCTCCTCTTCGCTGTATGAAGAGAATATGATTGAAATCTACTTCAAAACTGTGCGTGACCAGCCGTTTACCCGCGTTTCGGACTACCGACCTGGGAGTTGGGTCTATGTTAAAGAAGCAACGCTTGAAGATTTAACAAAAATCAGCGAGGTAACAGGTCTCGACATCAATGATATCCGAGATAGCTTAGATAAGCACGAACTGCCCCGGATAGAACATTTTGACGATAACATCCTTATTTTTGTACGACATCCCGCCTCAAATGAACTGGGACTTTTCACAGATACTCTCACCTTAATCTTAACAAACTCCTACGTCATCGTCATCTCACCCCACCGAAGTGAAATCGTCGAAAATTTGATAGCGAATAACACAGGTTTAGGGACGACGCAAAAAGCAAAGCTTATCCTTCACGTCCTATTCAAAATTACGCAAGAGTATACAAGCAGTATCAAGAAGGTCAGACACAGCATCATGGGATCTGAAGAAGCTCCAAACGTTGTCAATAGCGACTCCATCATCGTCCTTACCAAAAACGAAGAGATCCTAAATCAATATCTCACATCTCTTGTCCCCATGCGCAATCTTCTCGAGACAATGGCATCCGGCCGTTATATGAAATTTTATGAGGATGATCTTGATCTTCTTGAAGACCTTATGATTGCCATGCACCAGTCTGAAGATGTGTGCCGTGTGAATATAAAGAGTATACGCTCGCTTCGAGACTCTTATCACATCATCTTCACAAACGATGTGAACAGAACGATTAAACTCTTAACGGCTGTGACAATTATTTTCACAATTCCCACAATCATCGCATCTATCTATGGGATGAACGTCACGCTCCCATTTGAAAAATCAAGCTATGCATTTGCTCTCATTATGGCAATAACACTTGTTGCATCAATTGTTGCCGTAGCTCTTTTCCGAAGAAACCGCTGGCTTTAAAAAAGCACCCCCCGATATCCTTTGCCTCTTTTTAGGAGGACCCGATGTTATTTCTTATTGCAAGTTTACTGAGTGGTGGATACCAAGAGACACTCTATCCTGATTGGAAACAGACATTTCTTGTGGAAGAGATGATCTACGAGGAAAAAAGTGAATTTTGGGACCTTGCTATTTTCGAAAATAGCAAATTTGGTCGGGTATTTGCAATCGATGGGATCATTCAAACTACAGAAAAAGATGAGTTTATTTACCATGAAATGATGGCGCATGTCCCTCTTTTAGCGCACGACAACCCAAAATCTGTCCTCATCATAGGCGGAGGCGATGGAGGTTTGCTGCGTGAAGTTTTAAAACACGAGCAATTACAAACAATTGTCCAAGTAGAAATCGATCCTACAATCATTGAGATCTCCAAAAAATACCTGCCGACGCTCTCTTCTGGCGCCTTCGAGAATCCAAGGGCCAAAATTGTGATCCAAGATGCAGCGCAATACGTCAAAGAGACTCCCCTAAAATTTGACGTGATTATCTGCGATTCAAACGATCCAGAAGGGCCTGCAAAAGTACTTTTTAGCTCTGGATTTTATAAAGACTGTAAAAACTTGCTTAACCCCGATGGGATCTTTGTGAACCAAAATGGGGTCCCTTTCATGCAAAAAGATGAGCTTCAACTCACACGAAAAAATCGACAGCCCCACTTCAAGCATGTAGCATTTTACACCGCTCCAATTCCTACTTATGTGGGTGGCTTCATGGCTTTCGGTTGGGCAAGCGACAAAGACTACAAACTGACTGAAGAGATGCTAAAACTTAGACTTAAGGAAATGGCTACAAAGATGAAATACTATACGCCAGCTATCCACCTCGGCTCATTTGCCCTACCTCAATACATGCTCGATATTTTTTAAGTTAAATATGATTCAGATACAAACGACTCGCTTGTCTCAATTAGAAACTATATTCTCAGCGCATAAAAACAAGTGGGATGAATCCACCATTGAAAAAGTATTTGAAATTGTAAAAAAAACGATCTGCATCACCGAGGAAAACTTTTTAGAAGTGAGTGAGAGTAATCCTAACGAAATGCTCTTTGTCGATCAAATCACATGTACTCATCTTGGAACAAACCGACTTATGTGGGGGATCGCATTCATTGATCGTCCTTTCATCGCCTTTCAAGTTGTCATATCAAAAAATAATGAAAGATTTAAACAGGCTGTCATTCTTTCTCATCGCTCAAAATCACACAATCAAGTTGTACAAGCAGGTGGAAGAGCAATTGGCTTTCAATATTTTCAAATAGACAGCCCCAAATTTTTTAATAAGACCTTTACACGAGGGATTTTGAATGTAGAAAACCATGTGGAACAATTAAGAGCCCTTTTTGAGGGAAAAACAATTCAAGTAGAGGGTAAAGATATCGCTTTACTAACCGAAGATACAGTTAACCTTCTTGCCCACGACACGCATTCAGAAGAAAAACAACCCCTATCTTAAGTTTAGACTAAAAGAAGAGAGGGGTTTTCCAAATACTTTTGCACTGTTTTGATAAATTTTGCAGCCTCTGCGCCATCTAAGACGCGGTGATCTACAGATAAGATCACATTCATCCGTTTTCCAACGACAACTGCTCCATTTTTTACAACAGGACACTCTTCAATTCCCCCAACAGCTAAGATTGCAGCCTGTGGCGGGTTGATGATTGCGGTAAAGTCTGTAACCCCAAACATCCCCATATTGGAAATTGTAAAAGATCCCCCTTTATACTCTTCTGGCTTGAGCTTGCCCTGACGCGCTCTTGTTGCAAGTTCTTTTACTTCGAGTGAAATTTCCCCAAGATTTTTGTAATCAGCATGGCGAATAATCGGGGTAATAAGGCCCCCTTCCACAGTTACTGCGACAGAGATATCTACCGTTTTAAAAAGGACGATCGATTGGTTCGTTGAGTCAAAACCGCTGTTTGCGAGAGGATGTTCTTTTAGTGCAAGCGCGCAGGCTCTGATCACAAAATCATTATAGGTAATCTTAATCGAGCCATTTTTCAGCTGCTCTCTCACTTCAAAAAGGGCTCCTGCATCGATTTCTTGTCTTACGTAAATATGTGGAATGTATGTTTTTGCTTGCTGAAGTCTTTGTGAGATTACTTTGCGCATAGGGGTAAGTGGAGTCTCTTCATAGGTGCCCGGAACAATCGTGGGGATTTGCCTTTTACTAAAGTTCACTGTTTGATCTGGCTGAGCTAAATCGAGATCGCGACTCGTCACTCTCCCTCCAGGACCGCTCCCTTTAACAGAGGTGACATCTAGCCCTTTTTCCTTAGCTAGCTTTTTAGCCAAAGGGGATGCTGCGGTTCTTTTAGCTTGGCCCACTGAGAAAGGAAACTCATATTTTTTTAAGGGTGGCTCTGGCGCAAATGCCGGCTGACTAACAACCGCTGCTACAGCCTCTTTTGCTGGCGTTTCAGCACGCGGGGCTTCGCTTTCTTCCTTAGTGACATCTACCTTCTTTTCTACTTTTAGGGTACCCTCTGGCTGATAGCCTTCAATACTTTCGTCCGCTTTTTCTGTAAAAATGGCGATGGGCTGATTGACAATCGCATTTCCCCCTTCAGCAATGAGAACCTTGCGAAGAAATCCTTCATCAAGAGCGTTATATTCAACAGTTGCCTTATCGGTCGCAACTTCCAAAAGAAGTTCGCCCGCTTGGACTTTGTCCCCCTCTTTCTTATGCCACTTGGCAATTGTTCCTTCTTCCATTGTAGGAGATAATTTGGGCATAGTAACTGTAAATGGCATAAGACAACCTCTCTTGAAAGCTCTATTATGATAAATGAAAGTTTCTTAGGCTAGAACTTCTTCAAGAGCGGCTAAAATTCTTTCTTTGTTAGGAAGTGTTTCTCTTTCTAACGCCTTTGAATAAGGCATTGGAGTCTCTCTTTGACATACTCGAATCAATGGGGCGTCAAGGTCGTCAAAGCAATGCTCCATGATTTGAAAACCAACTTCAGCTGAAATCCCGGCAAAAACATGGCCCTCTTCGACAATCACACAGCGATGGGTCTTACGAATTGAGGAAGCAACCGTTGCAATATCGAGTGGTTTGATTGTTCTGAGATCGATAATCTCAACGCTTACCCCTTTTTTAGCTAGCTCAGTGGCGGCTTCACGGCAATGTTTTAACATACGACTATACGAAACAAGAGTCACATGTTTCCCTTCTTGAATCACTTTTGCCTGACCAATCGGAACGAGATATTCCTCTGTTGGAATCTCCATCTTGTCTCCATAGTCGAGCTCATTTTCGAGGAAGATAACAGGATTATTTGATCGAATCGCAGATTTTAAAAGCCCTTTTGCATCGTAGGCATTACTTGGCGCAATGATATAAAAGCCGGGAAGATTCCCATAAATTGCCTCAACGCAATGAGAGTGTTGGCAAGAAACTTGGGCGGCAGCTCCATTAGGACCACGAAACACAATCGGCATTTTAAATCGACCACCCGACATGTAGTGCGCTTTACATGCATTAGAGATAAGCTGGTCAGCTGCAACAAATGAAAAATTCCAACTCATAAACTCAACAATAGGTCTAAGTCCTGTTTGCGCGGCACCAATAGCAATCCCTGCAAATCCATTTTCAGCAATCGGAGTATCGATAATCCGCTCAGGGCCCCACTTTGCAAGCATCCCCTTTGTCACTTTATATGCGCCGTTATATTCGGCAACCTCTTCACCTAGGACAAACACCTTTTTATCGCGAGTCATCTCCTCGTCAATCGCTTGCCTTAATGCTTCTCGGAGTTCTACAGTCTGCTTGCCCATTATTCATCCTCCGGAGCGAAAACACCTTGCTCTAAAGTGATTGGATCAGGAGAGGGACTCTCATCGGCAAACTTCATAGACGCAAGGACGATCGCTTTTTGCTCTTTATCGAGATCTTGAAACTCTTCTTCAGTTAAAAGCTTATGTTCAATTAACGCATTTTTGAGAAGGTGGATCGGATCTTTTTCTTCCATTGTATGGGCAAGTGAGTCTTTCGATCTATAAAGACCGGGATCTGATATGGAATGACCTCGAAAGCGCTCCGTAACCGCCTCGATTAAAATGGGTCTCCCATTTTTTTCAATTTCAGCCATCACTTCTTGAAATAAGGCAAAACAGGCAAAAAAATCAGATCCATCCACAGTGTACGACTTCATGTTGTAAGATTTTGCCATATTTTCCGCGATCGGCTCGATACAAACAGCGCGCTTTGTTGCTGTCCCCATGCCCCACTTATTATTCTCAATCACATACACGCAAGGGAGATCCCACAAAGAGGCCATATTGAGCGACTCATGAACGGCTCCTTGAACAACTGCCCCATCACCCAGGAAGCAAAAACTCGCCATATTTTTCTGTTTTTGGTATTTGATACTGAACGCTGCACCAGTTGCTATAGGTACATGGCCTCCTACAATCGCAAGGCCCCCTAGCATTCTGTCAGAGTAAAGGTGCATCGACCCCCCTCGACCCATCGCATTTCCTGTTGATTTGCCGTAAAGTTCCGCCATTGCCTCATTTGCGCTCACACCCAAAAGAAGCGCCATCGCATGACATCGATAGGTCGTTGTAAACCAGTTGTTTGCCCCTACGGCTGCAATGCAACCTGTTTGGATCGCTTCCTGGCCCATATAGGAGTGGTAAAATCCCCCAACTTTCCCCTGCTGATAAGCCTGTTCGCCACGGATTTCAAAGTTTCTGATCAGGAGCATCTTTTTCAAAGCATCAAGGAGCTTATCCTTGCCAAGATCTTGAATGATCTTCGCAGAATCTGCCTGAAAATAGTGGTATTGTGGACAATCGCTCATTAGGGTACCTATCTCGAGCTTATCTGACTTTACTGCAGTTGTCAATAGGGCCCCTGACTATTTCCTCCGCCAATCCCTGGAAGACCATTGCCATGATTTGGGACGACATGAGGATTATTGGTTACAGGAACTGCCCGAAGGTCGTCATCGGGATTATATGCCTGGAAACATCCAGCTAAGGATAAAAGAGAAAGGAAGAGAAAACGCTTCATATACCACCTGTAAAAGAATAAATCATATCGAAAGGGTGAGAAAAAGTTGAGTAAAAAATCTCTTTTCGCTTAACTAGACCAATCATAAATCTTTTTGATGAATCCGTCATCTTCAGGAGAGGAAGCATGAAGCCTATTTATTACGACACTGAGACAACTGGGGTTAAACCCGGGAAAGACCGGATCATCGAAATTGCCGCATTTGACCCTACATCTGACAGGCAATTTTGCACATTCACAAATCCTGAATGCCCGATTCCTGCAGAGTCTACTGCAATTACGCAAATTACCGATGAGATGGTTAAAGATGCCCCCCTGATTAAAGAGGCTATGCAGGCGTTTGCAGATTTTTGCAGCGGTGATGTCGTTTTAATCGCCCACAACAACGATGCGTTTGATAAGCTCTTTTTAGAGGCTGAATTTAAACGGGCAGGCCTTGAGATGCCTAAGTGGATTTTTATCGATTCACTGAAATGGGCGCGCAAATATAGGAAAGATCTTCCTCGCCACAGTTTACAGTTTTTGCGCGAAGCATATGGGATCCAGGCAAACCAAGCACACCGTGCTCTCGATGACGTATTTATTTTACATAAAATCTTTAGCGTTATGGTTGACGATCTCGACATGAAAACCGTTTTATCTCTCTTAAGCAAGTCAACTCAAACAGATCGGATGCCTTTTGGCAAGCACGCTGGAAAATTACTTACAGAAATACCCAAAGACTATGTAAAATGGTTAGCAAAAGAAGGGGCTTTGGACAAGGCAGAAAATGTGCAATTGAAAGAAGTGTTTGAAAAACTCGGTTACTTAGCAGGTGTTTCGTGAATATCCTTATCATCGGCTGTGGTTATATAGGGACAGAAGTTGCTGCAATCTGGAAGAAAAAAGGTCACCATGTTACTGCAACAACACGCAATCCAGATAAGTTAGATGCACTTTCAAAAGTGGCTCAAAAATCAGTTATTTTGAAAGGTAATGACGAAGATGAGTTAGTCCCTTTGATTGCAGAAAACGATTTGATCCTTATCACAGTAGCTGCAGATAGTCGCGATCTTTATGAAAGCGCGTATCTGAATACAGCTCAAATCTTAAGACACCTCGCTCTTGAGATGGATATGCCTCGCGATCTCATCTACACAAGTAGTACGTCTGTCTATGGTGATCACAATGGCCAGTGGGTCGATGAGACAAGCGAGTTATTGGCAAAAAGTGATCGAGCTAAAATCTTAGTCGAAGCAGAAAAAACTTACCTCTCCTTAAGTGAACTTGGCTGGAATGTTTGCATCCTACGCTTTTCGGAAATCTACGGACCAGGACGTGAGCTCTCAAACCGAGTCAAACAACTTGAAGACCATACCCTCCCTGGCAAAGGGGACCACTACACAAACATGATCCATAAAGAGGACTGTGCTAGTGCAATCGACTATTGTCAAAGACACCATTTAGAGGGGATCTATAATCTAACAGATGATGATCACCCAACAAGAAAAGACCTTTATAACGCAATATCCCATAAGTTTGGACTTCCCCCGGTAAAATGGGATCCTGGACACAGTGCGCTTCACTCAGGAAACAAAAGAGTTTCAAACCACAAAATAAAAGCTGAAGGATTCGCCTACAAACATCCGATCCGGTTATTAGACTGAAAATTGAACAGCAAAAAACACCACAGACTCCCCTGATAGATGAGGGTAATGAGCCCGATGTAGCCATTTGTACATTGGCCCGCCACACTCTAGACTATTTCAAAGAGTATCTCATGCCCTCTCCTGAAGTGATTATTGTAGAGGCAGAAGGGGAAAAAGAGATCGTAGTTATCGATGCTGTTCGAGTTGAAAAAGCACCTACTCTAATCAATACCGTTCAAGAGCTATGCTCAAATTTCTTTGCTACTTTCTTCGAGCCTTAAAGCGTGACGCTTCATGATGGCAAGTCGCTTCGGGTCATTCGGCATCTCAAGATAGCTTTCAATATCATTTTGTAGTCTTTGAGCATCTTCTTTGACAGATCCACCTATTTGATTTGCAATCTGAAGGATTTTTCCCATTTTTTTGTGAATTTGATCCGCATGGCTCGGATCAAATAGATCTTTAAAAAGTGAGCGGAGCTCATGCCCCATTTTGCAGTATAAATCCATATCCTAAGAATCAAATGTGAGCGTATTTTTTATAACTTCAATCAGTTCGGAAAAAGAACTTTTATTCGTCGCGAATTGTTCGAGTTGTTGTGATTCAATCTGTTCTACCTGTGGATTTTTAGCATGACATAGCGCTCTTTGAACAAGATGGCAAAGGAATCCGTTTGCGGAAAATTCTTCCCTGATCACTTTATTGAGCGCTTTATAGCCTAAAAATGTGTCGGGCTCTTGTAGAGACAACCCAATAGACAGAGCAATAGAGGGCCACTCCTCATAATCTTGAAAAAATGTCTCATCTACCCAATGGGATTCTTGAACAGGGATTGTATAGAGAAAACTTAGACTATTTCCACGAATACATGTCAAAGTACTCTCGTAAGCATCGATCCGATTTTCGGCTATTGCGGCTAAATCTTTCACAAAATAGCGACTTGGCTCTCCCCCATCGAAGAAAAATGGCTTATCCTGGGATACAGCCTCAGAAAAAGACCAATCCCCTCTAACCGCCACCCAATCTTCACTCAAAGAGAGAAGAACTCGGTAATCGCTACGCGAAATAGGACCTGGGCAAATGAGTCGCAATTTTTTTCCCTGAGGGGCAATTGAAATCGAGTACGCCCTATCGTCGTAGTACAGCTCAATAGATTCAATACCCAATTCCCATTCAATCAAGGACCTTCCCCCCTTTTGCTGCTTAGCCGCAAGCTCGAGGAACCAACTCACATCAGATATGCAGACATCGATCCCTCTGGGGTCATTTTCCAACGATTTCAAAAGAGAGTGAAGATAGATCGCTCCACCTATCGGAGTGGTTAAATAGGCCAAATAAAAGCTATTTTCAGGGCATCGCAAGGCTCGAAGCTTCTCATTTTTCAGATCATCCCAACTTGCAGAGCATTTTCGTCTCGTTAAAACCCCTTTTTCTAAAAAATGGAGTCCAAGACAGTGATTTTCTGATTTAGGATGAAATTGGGAAGACTCAATAAGACCATATCCTCCAACTATTTCCATTTTTGGTAAGGGGTGATCTAAGGGAAGTGTTTGCAAAACCTCCATCAGTTCATCTGTATGAGCATAACTTAAGGGAATCTGCAAAATAAGATCTGATGTACGCAGTTGATGCAATTGCTGTTCGGAAAGAGAGCTAACCGGAGAATTTACCGAAGGTAGAGTAACAGTCTCAAATTGAACAGCGGGTAATCTGGCCTTTAGCATCTGCAACACATCCGCCGAAGAAACACCTTCATCATCGAATTTTAAGTACGACAATAGGGTTACCACTCCATCTACCGGAACTTTCGCATACAAACTGCAAAGAGCCTTACGTGCTGTGCACTTTTTCAAACTTGGGAGATGTGCGAAATTTTTCTTCACATACGATTGAAGAGGAGAGTCTCTGTGGTAAAGTCTTGGAAGGCCCCGATACATTCTTGGAAAGGTGCGATAATCAAGGTTTGCAAAATCATTAACAGGGAAAGCTTCCATCAGGAACTTTTCCATGTGAAGAGGTCCCCTTGCTCCAAAAACATGCTGGTAATTATCGACAATTTCAGCAAGTGGCAAAGGAGTGTCAGAAAAACTGGGACTTAATTCCTCGATGAGTTGTTGCAGTTTTAGATCTGTTGAGGGATCAAACCCCTCCTCAGAGCAGCGTTTTTTTACATCGCTCAAAAGATATTCGAGGATTTCTGAGTGAAATGGGCTTAGCCTAGTTTCTTGCACAATATTCCATTAAATTGTGTTAGCCTGATAATCGATTTTCAAGGCCCTTGTCAACATAAATTTATCATTGATAGAAGAAAAGAAGCATCAAAAAAATGATTACCACAGCCCTTAAGCGGGAGAAACTTCTGAGTGGTGGTATGTTTCCCATAGAATACGGAAAGGAAGACAGGAGTCCAATAGCTCGTGGAGCGTCCCCTCTCCCAGCTTACGTCCGTGATCGAAGAAGATAATTTTATCAGCATGCTCAATCGTCGAAAGTCTGTGCGCTATTAGGATTTGCGTCACATCGCCTTGAAGATTTCTCATTGCTGATTTAATCCGATTTTCAGAGATTGCATCCAAAGATGAAGTCGCCTCGTCCATAATGAGAATCGGCGCTTTTTTCACAAGCGCGCGCGCGATGGCAAGACGCTGTTGCTGCCCACCAGAAAGAGATTTGCCCATTTCTGCAAGGAGAGTGTTGTATTGCTTAGGCAAATTTTCGATAAATTCATGAGCATAGGCTTTGCGTGCCGCCTCTTCAATCTCCGAATTTGTAAAATCATGTCCATAAGATATGTTTTCAGCAACGGTATCAAAAAAGAGAAAGGGCTTTTGCGGAACAAACGCAATTTGTTCGCGCAGTGACTTTTGAGTGACCGCATTCAGAGGAATCCCATCGATACGGATCTCCCCTTTTTGCACTTCATAAAGGCGTGGTAAAAGCTGAACAAGGGTTGATTTACCCGCACCCGTCGCTCCTACGAGAGCCACCACTTCCCCTTTTTTAATCGTAAAGCTCACATCGCGAATAACCCATTCATCTCTATACTTAAACCAGACATGATCAAATTCGATGATATTTTTAAAGCCAGATAGCTTAATAGCACCATCTTGATCTTCAATCAAAGGTTTTAGATGAAGAACTTCAAACATCCTCTCTGCCGCAACAACCCCCTTTTGAATATTGGAGTTTTCTTCTGCAAACTTCTTCACAGGCTCATAGAACAGGTGTAAAAGGCCACAAAACATAAGAAGCTGGCCAACGGTCATGTGCAACGAATACAGGCCAAATAACACCACAATCGCGAGGCATCCAGTCGCAATGAAGTGAAGGACAGGGCGGGTCAAAAGGCCGTACTTCGCGCTTTTGCTCTCTAAAAGAGCCATCCGATCGTTTTGCTCTTTGTACTTTCTGAGACTAAATGCCTCCATGGCAAAAATTTTAACCGTCTGAATCCCTGCAATAAAATCGAGAAGCACAGAGGAAAATGTTTCTTGATTTTTCTGCAATTGACGCGTGATTCTTTTGACTTGGCGCGTGAGAAAAATCACAGGTAAAATAATCAGAGGCAATCCTAGAAAAATGATTAAGGAGAGCTTCCAAGAAAGATAAAAACAGGCAGCAAGCGTTGATGCGAGGGTAAACGGGGTTTGCAAATAATTTGTCAGACATGAATTGAGCGATGAGGCGATCTGTCCTGCATCTCCGACAGCACGCGACGAGAGGCTTCCTAAATTTTGCTCCTGATAAAAGCTTAAAGGGAGCGATTGGATGTGTTCAAAGTACTGTTGTCGTAAATCCCTTGTCACTCGGATAGAGAGCAACTGAGTCACATATCTAGAGGCAAACAGAGTGACCGCTTTAAAAAGGGCTACGCCAACTAAGATGCAGATCAACATTGAAAAGTTTTCTTCAAAGTTAAAACGGGCCGCTACTTTATGCATGACCCAGCTAAGAGGATTTGCGTCTTTTCTCTGTGCGATAAAGGCGGCAGCTTCTTGCTTTGTGATGACCCCATCTTCGTTGAGATCAATCGATTCCCACCTACGAGTCACATCGGCAAGGCTGATTTTATCTTTAACTTTCTTCCCTTCAGGGCTGAAAAGGGTGAAAAAGTCAGCTCCAGTATTGGCCATCAGACCGACTGAAAACATTTCACACTGACTTGCCACTACTGAAAATAGAAGCGTAACAAATGTGAGGACTGCAAGGGTGAAGTGTTTGCTATTGCGGAGAGCCGCTTGGAGTAAAAGTCTCATGATTCTCTTTCCTTAGAGAATCAAATTTGCCCATTTTCCGAAATTTTTGGTAGCGATTTTCTAAAAGATTTTCAATTTGTACGGTTTTTAGGACTTCCCACTGCTCTTTAATGAAGGCTTTTACGTTAGCAAAAGCCACTTTTGGATCGAGATGCGCTCCGCCGAGCGGCTCCGCGATTTTTTGATCGACTATTTTCAATTCGAGAAGATCTTCGACGTGCATTTTGAGTGCTGAGGCCGCAACTTCGTTTTTTGACGGGTCTTTCCAAAGGATCGATGCACACCCTTCTGGTGAAATTACCGAATAGTAAGAGTGCTCCATCATTCCAATCACATCGCCAACACCAATCCCAAGGGCACCACCTGAACACCCCTCTCCAATCAAAATAACGATGATAGGTGTAGGCAAACGGGACATTTCCCAAAGGTTATTTGCAATAGCCCATCCTTGCCCTCTTTCTTCAGCAGAAAGGCCTGGAAATGCTCCCGGAGTATCGATGAGGGTAATGACGGGTAAATTGAACTTTGCGGCCAAATTCATACAGCGCATCGCTTTGCGATAGCCTTCTGGATGGGGCATTCCAAAGTTACGATGGATCCGACTGTCTGTATCTTTCCCCTTCTCCTGACCAATGATCACATATTTTTGGCCGTCGATCTTAGCAAGTCCTGCTATGATCGCATGGTCATCTTGAAATGTCCTGTCTCCGAACAACTCGACAAACTCATCCGCTAAATTTTCAATGTAATCGATGGCATGCGGTCGTTGTGGATGGCGGCAAATTGCAACACGCTCCCAAGGCTTTAATTCGGAATAGACCTTTTGCCTTAGGTGATCGAGCTTCTTTTCAAATTTAACAAGCTCATCTTTAGAAAAAAGCGGGTTATCTTTGTTTTGCTCTTTGAGCTTCAGAAGAGTTTGCTGCACATCTACAATTTGTTTTTCATGCGCGAGGACGGTCATTGTTTAAATTCCTTTACGATTTCAACGGTGGTTGGTTTCGTAATCACAATTGCAAAAATTTCTTCTACATCTTCCGATGCAAGGCGAATACAGCCGTCACTATCGAATTTCCCAAGCTTACTTCTATCTTCGACAAGCTGCCCATCTGCCCCCTCAACCCAAGGAAGACCATGAATCCCTAAGCCTTTAGCTGACTCGATACTCCCCTCAATTTTCTTATCAAAAGGGATCCAACGAGTTCCAAATACACGGATCATCTCCACTTTGTCTTCTTGGAAATATCCCGTTACACCGGGTTTATAGATGGCAACTTTTTCTCCTAACTCATATTTTCCAGTTGGAGTCAAAGAACCTGAAGCTTTATAGGTATCCGGCTTACCAACACCTACGCGGTACGTTTTCAAAAGGACTTTTTCAGCGCCGTCGACATAGTAAAACCACATACGACACTTTGAAAGATCGACAAGAAGATGGAACTTGATGTCTTTCCCCTTCTTAAACACGTTGAATCTGTCGCCGGGATGTACTTTTTGGTTGATGTAGTCCACTTTCTTATTCAAACTGCGCGCGATAAAGTGGCGCGATGTTTGGAAGTGGGAAGCGTAATCTGCAATCCAAGCTGGACGATCTTTGAGCCAAGGCACTCGGCTTGTAAAAGAGACCGTTTCAACGATAGGCAGTTCTGACGAATCGAGAACAAAGAGCTGATTAATCCGATCAACTTCTTGAAATTCTTCCGCAGAATTCGACGTTGTTTGAATTGGAATTGGGGCGCTCGACGTTCCCAAGGCGATTTCTTGAATCGGTTCTTCTTTCATCGTGGTGGGCTTATTCTTAAGCCAACCCATAACCCCAATGGTGCCGAATAGAAGGGCAGCAGCTACAACAAAATACTTCACAAATCAAAGCTCCCAATCAAATCTTTAATTCTCTACATTATCGAAAACACAAGACTATTTTGCAACAACGAAAAACCAGCCATTAACACCCCACTTAAACAATAACAACGTAATTAAAATTAAGGATTATAAATAAATAACGATTCAATAATTGATTATGCGAATTTAAATTTTATTCGCAATGAATCGTAAAGTTAGCTTGGGGGGCAAAAGGATGAATTTCAAACGAGAGGAGAAATTCACAGTCCCAGTAGCAGCCAGCTCCAGCTAAAGGAATGACTTGAACTTTGTGAGGAAGAGCCGCTTCAAGAACAAGGTCATCAAAGATAATTTTGGACAACTCCCCATTAAATCTCTGCAAACTTTTAGGTCTTAAAAAATCATTTCCTACCTGGCAGTTTTTAGCTTTTACATAAAACGAGAAAGAAAGGGGGTTTTCATTGGTTATTCCAACAAATCGGAGATCGAGTTTATATTGATCAAGATCCATACGTTGTTTGCACTCTAACCAGACTTCTGGATAAGCGTAAGATTGAGCCCATCCGTCAGAACCTTTGCCTCTAATGCCGAATTGAAGCGTATTTGACTGCGGCCCCATCGCACGAATTTCCACATTCTTAGTGCGCAGTGCTCCAAGTGGCGTTTTGTTTCCCCATAGAGTTGTCACAGTCGAAATAGATTGCCCTTCTAGCAAGGTAAAATCTGGTTTTTGCCCATCTAACAAAGCAATCTTAGGGAGCTGAGAAAATATCTTTTGAAATTCCTTTTCGTCGTACTCTTTTTCAGAGCACCAAAATGTGGGAAATTTTTCTAAAGACATGAGCCAAGAAGCAAGTTCACCTGCCTGCTTTTCAAAACCAGACTCATTCCAAGCGAGCGCAAGAGCTCCTAATTTATATAGGGGGAGAACATCCCATTTTGGAATGAATGGTGGAGTTGTTTTGCCAGATTTACATGCTTGCAAATAGGCTTGAAGAGGCTGAAAAAATTCAGCCTCGCAGCCTGTCTGATCCATATTAAAAAGTTCCATAGGAACTATTCAATAAGTTTGCGCATTTTCTTTCCAGGAGTAAATTTTACTGCCTTACGAGCTGGAATGACAATGGGCACTGATGCATTTTTAGGATTGCGTCCAATTTTTTGTTTTCTTTCAACAATTTCAAATACGCCGAAATCGCGAAACTCTAAGCGATCGCCTTGCGATAATGTATCTGTCATTGCATCGAGGAAAGCCTGAATGACATTGCGAACGTCATTTGGGTGTAATCCTTTAGATGTTGAAATCGTTTGGATCAGCTTCTTTTTAGTGATAGTCGCCATGTCAGCGCTCCTCTGTTGACTTTGGATATCTTGATTTTCAGACAAGCTGTTTGTCTCCTTCTTTGGGATCTTGTGAACAACACCCAAAATTTTTCCCTCACCCTCACCTTATGTGTTCGATGTAAAGGGGTTCACGAGTTCAAAATAGCGATTGCCGAATATATTTCAAATCAATTTTTTAAAATTTTTATTAGATAGCGCTTTTTTTTACCCGCACTTAAGAGAAGATAGTCCCCATCAATCAGATGAGAAGAAGTAATCATTAAAGAGATGTCTGTAACGCGCTCATTATTTAAGTAAGCCCCACCATTTTTAATGAGCTTAGTCCCTTCAGATTTGCTCGGCAGTAAACCTACCTTCACAGCAAGTTCAACAAACTTTTGGCCCACAACTTCATTAAGCGAAAGTTCAGCGCTTGGCATATCGTCTGCAAGCTCTTTTAAAATAGCGCCACTTAATTTCGCATCGCTTCCTGGGGCCATTCCAACAGTTACTTTAAGCGCTGCTTGCAAGCCATCTTCACCATGGACAAATCGGGTTACCTCTTCTGCAAGACGCTTTTGAGCACTATTCGGAACATCCATTCCAGCTTCAATTTTAGCGATCTCTTCCAGGCTCAAAAAGGTGAGCATTTTTAACAGCTTGATGACATCTGCATCTTGAACGCGGACTAAGTGTTGGTAGAACTGGTACGGACTTAAGCGTTCACTCGAAAGCCAAATAGCCCCCTCTTCACTTTTACCAAATTTTTTCCCGTCACTTCGCGTCAAAAGAGGAAATGTAAGGCCAAATAATGGCTCGCCGCCAATTTTTCGATTGAATTCTGTGCCAGCTGTTAAATTTCCCCACTGATCGCTGCCTCCCATTTGAAGACTCACGCCGTGCTCGCGAGAAAGGTAAGCAAAATCATAGCCTTGCAAAATCTGATAGCTAAATTCCGTAAAGCTCATCCCTTCATCTGATTGTAGCCTTGTTCGGACCATCTCTTTTGCCATCATAGGACCAATCCGAAAATGTTTTCCCACATCGCGAAGAAAATCGACTAAAGAAAAGGCGCCCAACCAATCATTATTGTTCAAAATAACAGGCTTGGGTCCATTTGGAAAATGGAGAATTTTTTTAAAAAATGCTGAGAGTGATTGGACATTGTGCTGAAGAGTTTTTTCATCGAGTAGATTCCTCTCAGCACTTTTACCCGATGGATCGCCAATTAAGCCAGTAGCTCCCCCTAAAACAACATAAGGAGTATGGCCAAATTTTTGGAACCAGGCAAGACCCATGATTCCCACTAAGTTACCCAAGTGAAGACTATCGGCTGTTGGATCAAACCCAACATAGGCCTTGATCGGCTGATTAACCCGGTTGCGGAGCTCAGTGTGTGTCATCTGATCGATGAAACCGCGCTCAGTTAATGCATCAATGACATTTTTCATGATAAAAATCTTAACCGATGCGCCTCTTTCAAATCAATGACCGAAACTACCCTTGAGAAGGGTCGAGCGCTTCGGCTAATTGCTTCATATCACTTTTTAGCCGATTTGCAAGGCTTTGCACTTTTTTGCTAAGGTCAGCCGCATTTTTGTTGTGATTGAATAATTGAAAGCTACTCTTTTTAACAGCAACTCTATGCTTTGCATTATCGGCAATCCATTTATGGATCCTTTCAACCGTCGCCTCGATTTCTTTTGGGGTAATCCGAGCTTTTTCCGCCTCTAGTTGCCCTCGCAACTTTTCTCGGGCACGCTGCGTCTTTGGACTCTCTGGGGCAGTAGGTCTTTGTCTAAATTCATCGTTGTTTTGTACTGTTACCATTCAACACCTCCGGTTGCCATCTGCTATAATATAAAATTTTGATTTAAAGTTCTAGCTGATTTTGTGTAGTATGGAATCATGACAAATATCGCCAAAGAAGCAGCTGGTATCAAGGCTTGCGAGCTCATTCGAGATGGAATGATTGTAGGACTTGGCTCAGGATCAACCGCCGAGTGCTTTATTAAAAGTCTTGGAGAAAGGAATCTACGCATCCAAACAGTTCCAAGCTCACGCGCTTCCGCAGATTTGGCTAAAAGCCTTAAAATGGAAGTGATTGATATTAACTCTGTCCCTCGAATCGACATCACTGTCGATGGTGCAGACGAAATTGACATCCAAAATCGGATGATTAAAGGCGGCGGTGGAGCCCATGTCAGAGAAAAAATCTTAGCGAGTGCAAGCGATGAAATGGTTGTCATTGTCGACGACTCTAAACTCGTTGATGCAGTGGGAAGAGGAAAACTCCCTGTTGAAGTGATGTTCTTTGGCTCACCTGCTACCCGATCAAAAATTGAAGCCCTAGGCTTTTCGGGGAAATGGCGCCAAAACGATGATGAGACCCTCTTTATTACAGAAAATGGAAATCTTCTCTTTGACATCCACTTTAAAGCGCCTCCTAAAGATCCAGAAAATGTCCACGAATTAATCTGTCAAATTCCGGGCGTTATCGACACAGGATTCTTTTTCAATATGGCTAAAAGAGTGATCATTGGCTATCCAGACGGCACCGCGAAGCTGCGTCAATAGCGGATGTTGAAACGGTTCTTGGCTAATTTTAAAATGGCAGCAACTGCCTGCTCGGCATCATCTCCTACAGCTTCAACCCCAACCTTGGCTCCCCTTTCCGCTGCAAGCATTAAAATCCCCAAGATCGACTTCGCATTCACCACATAGTTGCGATAGCTTAAATTGATGTCAGCATTGAAATTAGCCGCACACTTAACAAGCTCAGTTGAAGGGCGTGTGTGGAGCCCCTTATCATTTAATACTACGAAAATGGATTTTGACTTATTTTTCATCTGCGACCGTTCCCTTTGCTGGGGCAGATGTAGTTAATATCTTATTTTGATTTATGCGGCAATCAAAAAAACCACCAAAATGGGCCTTCCATTTTGGTGGTTTTTTCAAATAAATATTGTTAAAGGCACTCTTTTAACTCTTGAAGCAGTTTCTCAAAGTAATCAAGGGCCGCATTGACGGCATCAGGTTTTCTCATATCAACACCTGCCCCAACGAGAAGATCGATTGGATACTTGCTTCCACCTGATGATAAAAAGCCGATGTAGTTTTCTTTCGCCTTCTCATCTACCATCGCCTTTTGGAAAAGAGCGAGCGCTGCACTTAAACCTGTTGCATATTGATAGACATAGAAGTTGTAGTAAAAATGGGGGATACGCGCCCACTCTATCTCAAGCTCAGGATCTAAAACAATATCAGGCCCATAATAGTCTCGATTGAGCTGCGTGTAGTACTTTTTCAAAAGAGCTGGCGTGAAAGGAACCCCTTCTTCTGCCCACTTATGCAATTGAAGCTCAAATTCAGCAAAAAGCGTTTGTCGTAAAATAGTCCCGCGGATCCCTTCGATTTGATAATTTACCAAAAAGGCTTGATCGCGATCTGATTTAGCTTTTGATTTCAGATGATTCAGGAGAAGCTGCTCGTTGAAGGTCGAAGCAACTTCGGCCACAAAGATCGGGTATTGAGAATAGATATAGGGCTGGTTTTGACGACTGAGCAAGCTATGCATGCTGTGGCCCGCTTCGTGAGCTAAGGTGAGCACATCATTGAGCGTGCCATGGTAGTTCATAAGGATGTATGGCATACTATCATAGCAACCTGATGAATAGGCGCCCGATCGTTTGCGCACATTTTCAAAAGCATCTACCCATCGGTCGTCCAAGAGCCCTTTTTTCAACTCAGCTTGATACTTAGGCCCCATTGGAGCAACTGATGCAATAACAGCTTGTCTCGCCTCATTATAATCCATATTAGACTGTGCCTCGTCCATTAAAGGGACGTAGAGATCATACATATGAATTTCAGGAAGATTCAGCATTTTTTTGCGAAGTGCGATATACTCGTGCATCAATGGAAGGCGTTTGCGCACAGAAGCTATGAGATTTTCATAAACGGCGCGATCGATTTGGTGGGGAAAAAGGGCTGCTTCAAGACAGCTTTTAAACTTTCGAGCCCTTGCAACAAATAGATGGCTTTGCACTTGTCCTTGAATCAGCTCACAAATCGTATTTGCATGCGCCTCATAACCTTGATGTAAGTTCTTAAAAGCCGATTCTCTCAAAGCGCGATCATTGCTTCGCAAATAGGAGAGATAGGTCCCATTTGAAAGAGGATGTTCTTGTCCTTTTGAGTCGACTGCTGGTTTGAAGGTAAGGTCTGCATTATTCAAAGATCCGAATGCTCGGTAAGATGTATCGAGAGCTTTGCCGCTCAAAGCCATGAGCTCTTCTTGCTCGGGACTCAAAGTATGGGGGCGCATACGGCCTACTTTTTCTAAATAAAAACGGTAGGGAGTAAGGGCAGAATCGGCGATGAGTTTTTGAAATTTATCTTCATCTAATGAGAGAAATTCAGGCTCGATCCAAGATGTTTCTAAACTAAATTCATGGATCAGGGTTGAAATAAGGCCAAAATCACTTTTGAACACATCGTTTCCGAGGTCCTCATCGAGGCGAAGGTGGGCATAAACATGGAGCTTTTCTAAAGTTCTTTGTAGCTCGAGATACGATTCAAATAAATTTGCGACAGATTTTGGGTCGTGGAGCTTGCCCTTAAATTCAGAAAGATTCGGCCATTTAGGACCCTCAGCATTTCCTTTAGCTTTTAAAAGATCCTCTTTCCAAGAGTCGGGATTTAAATAAAGTGCTTCAACATTCCATCGATCTTGGGTAGGTATCTCATTTCTAGCAACTGGCATGTTCTCCTCTTTCTCTTTTATCTGATTGGTTTTTAATGTGTTCATCCCCTCTCCTCGAGAGGCAGCTAGCAGGATTAGCAATCCTGGCAATATTGTGCTAAATCGTGTTGCAAATAATCGCATAGTCCGTTATATTCCTTCCTAGATTCAAGAATGTATTTATTAAACAGGAGTTGAGGCTCATGACACAAGAAACTGTTAAAAAAACGACTTTAAAACCTCTTGGAAATCGCGTTCTCGCAGAGAGACTCGAAGCCCAAGAAACAATGAAAGGTGGAATCATCCTCCCGGATTCCGCAAAGAAAAAGCAAGAGACCGCGAAAGTTGTCGCAGTTGGCTCTGGAAAAAGACTCGATGATGGCAAAGTCCTCCCCGTTGCAGTCAATGTTGGAGACATCATCCTCATGGACAAATATTCTGGCCAAGAGGTGACGTTGAACGACGAGGAATTCATTATACTTAAATCTGACGACATCATCGCAATCATTGAAGACTAACCTAAGGAAAAACTATGGCACCTAAAAATATTAAATTCAAGGAAGACGCCCGCCAAAAAATTTTAAAAGGCGTACGCACATTGGCATCTGCTGTGAAAGTCACCTTGGGTCCTAAGGGACGCAATGTGGTGATCGACTCTAAATTCGGCGCACCAAAAATCACTAAAGACGGTGTGACTGTTGCAAAAGAAATTGAGCTCGAAGACAAGCACGAGAACATGGGCGCTCAAATGGTGAAAGAAGTCGCAAGTAAAACTGCTGATAAAGCGGGCGATGGCACCACGACAGCAACCGTTTTAGCGGAAGCAATTTACCAAGAAGGTCTTCGCAACGTAACTGCTGGCGCAAACCCAATGGAAGTGAAAAAAGGGATCGAGCTTGCAGTTGACAAAGTTGTTGAACAGCTTAAAGTTTTGAGCAAACCGATCAAAGATGCTAAAGAAATTGCGCAAGTTGCGACCATTTCAGCAAACGGCGATTCTGACATCGGCAATATCATTGCAAAAGCGATGGAAAGAGTTGGAAAAGACGGTACAATTACCGTAGAAGAAGCTAAAGGCTTTGAGACAACTCTCGACGTTGTGGAAGGGATGAATTTCGATCGCGGCTATGTCTCTGCGTATTTTGTTACAAATGCAGAGTCTCTTGTTGCTGAATACGAATCTGCTTACGTTTTGATCTATGACAAAAAGATCTCTGCAATGAAAGAGTTTCTCCCGATCCTTCAGGCAGCTGCTGAATCAGGAAAGCCCCTTATCATCATCGCAGAAGATATCGACGGCGAAGCGCTTGCAACTCTCGTTGTAAACCGCCTTCGTGCAGGTCTTAAAGTTGTCGCTGTAAAAGCTCCAGGCTTTGGCGATCGCAGAAAAGCAATGCTTGAAGACATTGCTATTCTCACTGGCGGACAGTTGATTAGCGAAGAACTTGGCATCCAGCTTGACAAGGTCACTCTTGACATGCTTGGAACTGTGAAAAAAGTCCTCGTTAAGAAAGATGATACAACATTGATCGATGGTGCAGGCGACAAGAAAGCGATCCAAGATCGAGTCGCTCTCCTCAAACGTCAAATTGCGGAAGCAACATCTGATTACGACAAAGAAAAACTCCAAGAGCGCTTAGCGAAGCTCTCTGGTGGTGTTGCTGTCATCCGAGTTGGCGCTGCAACTGAACTTGAGATGAAAGAGAAAAAAGATCGTGTAGACGATGCGAAAGAAGCGACAAAAGCAGCTGTAGAAGAAGGGATTGTCCCTGGTGGAGGATCTGCTCTTTTACGCGCGCTTCCTGAACTAGAAAAGATGATTGCAACGCTGTCCGGCGACGTAAAACTCGGCGCACAAATCATTGCACGCACCCTTTCTTACCCAATTCGCCAAATTGCTGAAAACGCAGGCAAAGAGGGTTCAATCATCGTTCAAAAGGTTCTCTCAATGGGTCCTCAAGAAGGTTATGATGCCCGAGAAGACGTTTACGTGAATATGATCGACAAAGGGATCGTAGATCCTACAAAAGTCGTTCGTTGCGCGTTGCAGTTTGCAGCAAGCATTGCAGGACTTCTGCTCACAACTGAAGCAATCATCACTGATGAGCCTCAGGAAAAAGCAGCAGCACCTGTTGGCGGTCCTGGAGAAATGGACTACTAAGCAAATCGCTTTTTTAGACAAAAGCCCTCAAGAAATTGAGGGCTTTTTTTTTTACTCTACTGAAGATGTGGGCGACTTACCAAAAATATCGAACGGCCCCAAAATTCCCTTGATTCTTTGTGTAGGATTGATGAAGTTTTCAAGATACTTCAAAACCCCTACATCCTCAAATATCTTAGCGACTAACTCTTTAGTCGGAAACCCATTAACACTATTGATTTCATTAAATTCCATCTGATCAAAGTGCCTTTTTCCTCCAACGCCGAGAAGCAACGCCCCTTTCCCTTGCGCCTCCACCGTCATGTCCCGAATAATGAGCTTGTGAACGATGATCTCTCTCCCTCTTTTTCCCTTCGGCATCCGCGCACCAATATCTGCCCAATTATTGTCTGCGGGCGATTTTTTATTGATGATGATGTTGAGATAGACCCCATCTAAAACGATTTCATCAATTTCAAGGGGGGTATTTTTCAACTTGTTAAACTGGTAAGAAATCCTTGTTTTTTTCGCTTCAAAGGCGGTGCGGGATCGATACTGATCTGGATTTTCAATCCGAAACGCCCTGATCGTCGTGTGGTTTGGCAAAACACTGATCGTCCGGACAGTGACCTCCACCCCTATTTTTTTACTCAAATAGGCTGCCAAAGCGGGAGCTTTTATCATCCATAAAAAGATGAAGCAGCCAAGGCCTACCAGAACGAAAAACTTCCACCCATGGTGGTGTTGATGATGAAAATGCATACAATTTGCACCCTACAAGAATTTTTTTGACCCGTCAACAGCTCTTGTAAACCCACTGTTAAAAAAGTTATTTGATCCCTCTCACCCAGTATGTTTTTATTCCCAGTCCATCTATAATGAAGTTATGAGAGCAAGTGCTACAAAATTTTATAACTGGTCGACTGAAAAGGCCCTAGCGCCCAAGGCCCCCTTGTGGCTGGCTCTCCTATTTGGACTAGAATTCATCCTATTTATCCCTTTAGATGCAGTCCTTATCTTCTTTTGCCTGCAGAAGAAAAAAAATATTTTCTTTTACGTCCTCATTGCTACCATCGCCTCGACCATTAGCGGGCTTATCGGCTACTTATTGGGTCACTTTCTTTGGGATTTAATCGGAAACTATGTAGTTCCAAGTCTGATTTCCACCTCTTTATTTGAAAGAGTCGCGAGCCATATGCAAGTCTATGAAAATGGGGCTGTCTTTTTTGGGGCGCTCATCCCCTTCCCCCTTAAAGCCCTCAGTATTGTCGCCGGGGTCTTCCAGCTGGGCATCACTCCATTTGTCACATGCCTTGCAGCAGCCAGGCTCATTCGCTTTTCACTCATCGGCGGCGCGATGGCGCTTTGGGGGCAAAGTGTAAAGGTTTTTATCGATCGACACTTCCACAGAATTTTTATGCTGTTGGGCGCTAAGGTAGCTGCTGCTGGGATCTTTTTCTGGTTCTTAGCAAAGTGACTTTGCAAGCCCCCTAAAAATGAGATAGTGAAACGGATATAGCAAAATCCAATAAAGCCTTCCCCAAACACCTTTCGGTCTAAAAGTTGCCCTCTGATACAGACTTTGCTCCTCAATTTTAAATTCAAGCCACGCCTCGCCAGGAAGTTTCATTTCAGCGTAGAGTAAAAGTCTTCCCTTCTTTTCATCGAGAGCCAAAACTCTCCAAAAATCGAGAGCGTCCCCCACGTTGAGCTTTTTTTGATCCGATCTGCCTCTTCTCAAGCCAACGCCCCCAAAGAGTCGATCGAAAAATCCGCGCACATTCCAAGCCCAGTTCATGTACCTCCACCCATTTCGTCCTCCAAGCGTCCAGATGCGCTCTTTGACCTCTCGAGGCGAACACGAAAAACTGACGACTTGTTGATCCACATACGTTCCAAATTCAGGTACCTGTAAATAGGTTGAAAAGTCGGGATTGAGCTCTGATCCTCCTAATGCATCTTTCCAACTCGAGGGAACTGCATCTTCTTCAAGTCGATAAAAAGCGCGTTTGACCGCAGTTTCAAAATCAAACAATGTTTTAGGCAAGATTTTTTCGATCGAACGCTCTTTACAAATCGCGTTATTCTTCAAACTTTCTACCAAAGCCTTAGCCAAAGGAAAACTTGCGGAAGTGATAAAATAGAGCCAGTACGATGACAAAGTAGGTGTTAAAACAGGGACATTAATAATGCATCGTTTGAGTCCTCTGATTTCGGCTAACTTTAAAAGGAGCTCTTTATAGCTATAGACATCGGGGCCCCCAATTTCAAATCTTTGCCCTATGCATTGGGGATTGTTCAAAACCAAAATCAGATAATCCAATACATCGCGAATCGCAATGGGCTGAACTTTGTTTTTGGTCCATTTCGGTGCAATCATGACGGGAAGTTTTTCCACTAAATCACGCATGATTTCAAATGAAGCGCTTCCCGAACCAATAATGATCCCTGCCATCAATGTGGTTACAGGAACTTTTCCCTGACGCAACAAATCTTCCACATTTTTTCTCGACGCTAAATGGCGCGACAAATTCTCATCATTGACAAGTCCACTTAAATAGATAATCTGCTTTGCATTTGTCAGGGCCATTTTTTCAGTAAAATTGCGTGCAGATTCAGACTCTAAATCGTTAAACTTTCCACTGGTTGTCGTCATTGAGTGAACGAGGTAATAGGCAGCATCAATATCTTTGGGAATAGACTCAAGTGTTTTTGGCTTTAACAAATCCCCTTCAATTACTTGGACATTTTTTTTAAAACGTTCTGGAATAGGAAGTCTCATCGCACTTCTGACAAAAGCAACGACATGATGACCTTCTTCTAAAAGACGAAAAAGGACCCTTTTCCCAATATAGCCATTCGCACCTGTCAACAAAACTTTCATAAAAATGCTCCCAAAAAACTGATACTAAATTTTATTTAGATTCTTTAACATAGCAAAAGATATGTATGAAAAAACCCTCTTTATTTTCCGCAGAGATTTGCGCCTCTTTGATAACCTTGGCTTGCAATATGCACTGAGCGAATCAAAAGTAGTGATCCCCTCCTTTATTTTTACGCCTGAACAAATTGAGAAAAATTCTTACAGAAGCGATCACTGCTTACAGTTTATGATTGAATCTTTGGAAGATTTGGAAGATCAACTTAAAGAGAAAAAAGCCAAGCTCTATTTATTTTACAACTCCCCTGAAAAAGTTGTCGAAAAACTCATTCAAACTGAAAAGATCGATTGTGTTGTTGTCAATCGCGACTATACCCCCTATGCGATTAAGCGGGATAAAAAACTCGGGTCCATTTGCAAAAAAAACAAGGTCACGTTTGTCACAGTAAACGATACGCTTCTACACGCTCCAGAAGAGACGTTGAAATCGAACGGAAAGCCCTATACAATCTTTACCCCCTATTTTCGCAATGCCTCAAAACTCAAAGTAGAGCCTCCTCAGAAAACGGCACAAAACAACTTTTATAAACAGGAGATTGATTTTGCAAAAAATTCATCTCTTTATAAAAAAATTCTCCCTAAGAGAGAGCCAAAACCCATTTTTAAAGGGGGAAGATCTGAAGGACTGAAGATTTTAAAGAAAATCGCAGGCTTCAAAAAATATGCCACCAGTCGAGATTTTCCTGAGCTTGACGCAACGACACACCTATCGGCCTACCTGAAGTTTACAACCGTCTCTCCTAGAGAGGCCTACTATCAAATCAAAGAGCATTTGGGAAAAACTCACGAGCTGATCCGAGCGCTATACTGGCGCGATTTCTTCTCGCATATCGCCTTTTTTTTCCCCCACGTTTTTAAAGGGGCCTTTCATCAAAAATATGACAAGCTCAAATGGGACAAAGCAAGTACCGCACTTCAGAAATGGAAACAGGGGAAAACGGGCTTTCCGATTGTTGATGCGGGAATGAGACAGATGAATGAAACTGGCTTTATGCACAACCGAGTTCGGATGATTGTCGCTTCATTTCTAACAAAAGATCTCCATTTGAATTGGAGAGATGGCGAAAAATATTTTGCTCAGATGCTCATTGATTATGATCCAGCCGTAAACAATGGGAACTGGCAGTGGGCAGCGAGCACTGGATGCGACAGTCAGCCCTATTTCCGAATTTTCAACCCATGGAATCAACAAGAAAAATTCGACCCTGACTGCAAATATATCAAGCAATGGGTCCCGGAGCTTAAAGATTTTAGCGCAAAGCAAATCCACAAAGGTGAAGCTACAAAACCAATGGTAGATCATGCGGTAGCTGCAAAAGAGGCCTTGAAGCGATATCGAAACGTCTAAACGTTCTGAATGGATATGCAACACCTTTGCCTGCACTCCACTCAAGATCAGTGAGCTTACTCAACCTTAAATAGGGCATATTTTCTCTGCTCGACGTGTGGATGAAGTACTCTTTTTCAAGAAACATTCCGACATGTTGAATCTCAGACTCACTCTTACCCCAAAAAATGAGATCCCCTAACACACACGGCCCATCTTCGACCACATTGGCTCTATAATCGAGAATTTGTTCTTTAGCATCTCTTGCAAGCTCTATCCCAAGGCGCCCATAAACCATCTGAATAAAACCAGAACAGTCAAACCCAAAGCTTGTGCGCCCTCCCCAAAGATAGGGAACCCCTAGAAATTGATTCCCAAAAGTGGCCAAATCAAAAGGTTTACCCAACACATCCCCTTTTTGAACAAAAGCCCTTTTTCCACTGGGAAGACAAACCTCATTCCATCGAGGATCACTCGCATCTACAAGCTGTAGCTTGGCCCCAAAGGGGAGGATCATAAGAGGTCCATATTCAACGTCTTTGCGCTCATAGACAGCTGCACTCAACCTGCTAATTTCGATATCCTTAGAGTAAGCCTTACACTCAACAAGGGCTTTTTTCAAAGTCCAGCCTGTGTAGTTGTCTAAAGTTTTAATTAGAGCCCAACTACCCGATAGATCGAGCAACTGCACTTCTTCAGAAAAAATTGTTTGAGAGCACACTTTGGCATCCCTTGATGGAGCCTCTCTCATTTCAGCAAATGGGCAAGATACGTACATAACCTAAATACTAATGAAATCCTTTGTTTTTTGGCTAAAGTTAAGGTATTCTATACCGCGAGAGATATCAAGGATCGGGAGATGGCAAAGAGGCGCCTTAAATTTGAGCCAGGCGTTGCCGATGTCGAAGCAGATTAACCTGAAAGGGTTATCGATATAGACGGGTCTCAAATTTAATGGCTGCCCGACTTGAGACAGAACCGATTCTTGAATCACGAGCGGTATTGCGGAATCTATGGAAGAAAGTATCGAATCCGAAGTAAAAAAGCGGCGCACATTTGCTATTATTAGCCACCCCGATGCAGGAAAGACAACCCTGACTGAAAAACTCCTCCTCTATTCTGGAAAAATTCAGACAGCTGGGATGGTCAAAGGGAGAAAAGGGCGCAAATCGGCCACTTCAGACTGGATGGCAATGGAGCAAGAGCGGGGTATTTCGATCACCTCATCCGCGATGCAATTTACCTATAAAGACGTCATCATTAACGTCCTTGATACGCCAGGTCACGAAGATTTTTCTGAAGATACCTATCGGACCCTTACCGCAGCCGATTGTGCAATCATGGTGATCGATGCTTCAAAAGGGGTAGAAAAGCAGACCCGCAAACTTTTCGAGGTGTGCCATCTTCGAAAGATTCCCGTACTCACGTTCATCAACAAAATGGATATGCCTTCTAGAGAGCCCCTTGATCTGATGAATGAGGTCGAAAATGTCCTTCAAATCCAATCTTTCGCCTACAACTGGCCGATTGGGACAGGAAAAGAATTCCGGGGCGTCGTGGACCGACAAACAAACGAATGTGTTTACTTCTCTAAAACCTCTATTGGTGGCGCTCAAAAAGCGGAAATCACGAGATCGCCCCTGAAAGATGCCCCTGCTGAAATCATCGAAGAACTCGAACTTCTCGACTTGGCTGGGAATGCATTTGATAAGGAGAGATTTTTAAAAGGTGAAGTCACTCCCGTATTTTTTGCATCAGCCCTTACAAATTTTGGGGTGGAGCCATTTTATGATGCTTTCATTCATTTAGCACCTTGCCCTCATGCACGTATGGCTGATAAAGCTGACGGCACTGAAGTTGAGATTGACCCCATCGAAACCCCATTTAGCGGCTATGTCTTCAAGCTCCAAGCGAACATGGATAAAAGGCACAGAGATAACATGGCCTTCATTAGGATCTGTTCGGGCAGATTCGAACGCGACCTTACAGTCAAGCACCATAGACTCAATCGAGAAATCCGACTTTCGCGCCCCCATTCAATGGCAGCAGGGGAACGAAACACAGTAGATCATGCCTACCCTGGCGATGTAATTGGCGTAATCAACCCTGGACTTTTTGCAATTGGCGATACCATTTCGATCACAGGAGGATTCAACTTCAAACCGCTACCCCAATTTCAACCGGAGATTTTTGCAAAACTTTACCCCAAAGATGTGGGCAAGAGAAAATCATTTGACAAAGGGGTTTTGCAGCTCACCAATGAAGGAGCAATTCAACTTCTCCACTCTTATGAAAGAGAAGGAGAACTCATCTTTGCAGCCGTTGGTAAACTTCAGTTTGAAGTGATGCAGTATCGCCTTAAAGATGAATATAAAGTAGAAACCATTCTTACCCCCCTCCCCTATCAGTGCAGTGCATGGATTATCGGCGATATGAATACGTTTGAAAAAACAACGACATGTCAAATTGTCAAAGATCGACTAGCTCGCCCTATGGCTCTTTTCACAACGCAATGGGAAAAGCAGTACTGCATGAAGCAAAACCCAAAGCACGAGCTCGTCGACGTCGTTGTCTGATAAGCCGCTGTGAGTCTTTTTCCATCAAATATTCCTCTCATTTTGAATCAAGCACCCCAATGTGCAACGCAAAAAAAGCTCCTATTGGAAAAAAAATATTAAAAAAAAATTGATTTTATCAGTCGTTTGAACAACGATTGAAAGGCAATCCACATTAGAGAGAAAACGGGCCATCATGCACGTTTTGAACAAAAAAAATATTTGTAGAAAGGAATAATATAGTATGGACGCTGTCATGCTCTCCCGCATCCAATTTGCCTTTACCAGTATGTTTCACTATATCTATCCACCGCTCAGCATCGGGCTTGGAGTTGTGTTAGTGATCATGGAAGGTATCTACATCAAAACTAAAAACCCTCTCTACAAAGAGATGGCAAAATTCTGGGCCGGAATATTTTCTTTGACCTTTGCTCTCGGAGTTGCTACAGGACTTGTTCAAGTTTTTGGATTTGGAACAAATTGGGCATCTTACTCTCGTTTTGTCGGCGATGTTTTCGGTAGCGCTTTAGGGGCTGAAGGTGTCTTCGCTTTTTTCCTCGAGTCTGGCTTTTTAGGGTTAATGCTCTTCGGATGGAACCGGGTTAGCGCCAAAATGCACTATTTTGCCACCTGGATGGTCGCACTCGGAGCACATTTTAGCTCCATTTGGATTGTTGTAGCCAATTCATGGATGCAAACACCAGCTGGACACAAAATTGTTGGGGAAGGTCCAGATGCTCGCGCAGTGATTACAAACTTTTGGGAAATGGTGTTCAACCCCTCATTTTTAGATCGAATCACCCATGTGGTCTTGGGATGCTGGCTCTGCGGGATATTCTTAGTTCTCAGTATCAGCGCCTATTATTTCCTCAAGAATAAACATATCGAATTTGCTAAAGCGAGCATGAAAATTGGACTTATTTTAAGTTCCGTTGTTCTCGTCTTACAGTTATTTTCAGCTCACAGCACCGCACGTGGTGTTGCCGTTAATCAACCAACTAAACTTGCAGCAATGGAAGGGATTTTTGATACAGAAACGCACGCCCCACTATCGCTATTGGGCTGGGTCGATGTGAAAAACCAAACGATGCACGGCATCAAAATCCCCTCCCTTTTAAGTCTTCTCGCGTTCGGCAAAGCAGACGCTCCTGTAATGGGACTGAATGAAGTTCCTGTTGATGAACGTCCCCCTGTTCAAGTTGTCTATCAAGCTTATCATACAATGATCTGGATGTGGGGTTTAATGGCACTTGTAACTGTTGCAGCAATCTTCTTCTGGATAAGAAATAATTTTCAAAGTGCAAAATGGACATTGAGAGCACTTGTTATTTCAGTGATGTTTCCAATGGTTGCCAATCAAGTCGGTTGGATGACTGCAGAAATTGGCCGTCAACCTTGGATTGTTTATAAAATCTTAAAAACACCCGCTGGTGTCTCTAAATCAATTGTAGCAGCTGAAGTTGCGTGGTCTTTAACGATGCTTTTTCTCATCTACTCTATGCTCCTTGTTCTGTTCTTGTATCTTCTCGATCGCAAAATCAAACACGGCCCCGTTGCTGAAGGTGCTAGACCATCAGATACTGCTGAAGTTTATCGAAACCCAACTAGATAAGGAAAATAACGTATGTCCGTATTTACACTAGATATTCTTTGGTACCTCGTTCTTGCTACGGCGGTTGTCTTCTATGCGGTGCTCGATGGCTTTGATTTAGGAGTCGGTTCCTTGCAACTTTTTGCAAGAGATGACAAAGAACGGCGCATTTTCTTAAACTCGATTGGACCTGTGTGGGACGGCAACGCAGTATGGCTTGTTATTATTGGAGGCGCTCTTTTTGCTGGCTTTCCCGAAGCCTTTGCTACAGTATTTTCCTCCTTTTATGTATTTTCGTTTTTGCTCCTTTTCGGATTAATATTCCGAGCGGTTTCCATTGAATTTAGAAGCAAACACGAATCTAAACGCTGGAGAAGAAATTGGGACATAGCTTTTTGCCTTGCCAGCATCCTCATCTCTTTTGGAACGGGACTTGTTCTCGGTAATTTAATCGAGGGGATCCCCCTCGACGCAAACAAAGACTTCACAGGAAGCTTTGTTGGGTTTATCCGTCCTTATCCAATCTTTTTTGGACTGACAACTGTTGCCCTTTTTGCTATGCATGGAGCGATCTACTTGGTCATGAAAACGGACGGAGATTTGCAAGATTACCTTAAAACGTTGGCAAAAAAGACCATCTGGACTTTCATCCTCTGCTTTTTCGTACTAACGCTCGCAACATTTTACAACGCACCCTATATGACATGGCGAATGTGGGAGTTTCCTGTTTTATTTCTCATCCCATTCGCAGCACTATTAATTATCCTAAACATCCCAAGGCAAATGCATAAAAATAATAGCGGCTGGGCATTTATCTCCTCATGTCTTGGTATTTTAGGACTTTTATCTCTGTTTGCAATTGGTAGTTTTCCGACGCTAGTCCGGTCGAGCATTAATCCTGCGGAATATAGCCTCACTGTGAGTAATTCAGCCTCATCAGAACTTACCCTTACAATCCTTTTGATTATCGTTTTGATTGGGATCCCTTTAGTACTCGCTTATGGCGCCTATATTTATCGGATCTTTAGAGGGAAAGTGATACTCGACGACCATAGCTACTAATCCTATGAAAGCTAAAGTTGACACTTGTTTAATAATTTGCTACGTATTGCAATATGATTCGAAAACTAGCATCAGGGCAGTACCGCCTCTATTCAAGAAAGAAAAATCCGAAGACAGGGAAGCGTAGGAATTTAGGTACATTTCCTACACTTGAAGCTGCAAAAAAACACGAGCGCGAAGTTCAGTTTTTTAAGAGACAACACGCCTAGCCTTTAATGCAAACCCCTTAAAAACTTCCACGCACCAAAGACCAACCCCCACCATTTCTATCATCCCGCTCATCGCAATGTAAGAAAATCCGATCGGATGCCAATCGGTAAGAATTTGCAAAACTACACGAAAAAAACAACCTATATTGAGGAGAAAAAACCATCCGCTAAATTGTGAGACTCCCATGGGATAATAAAGGTGAACTGTAATTCCGATGAGAGATAAAGAAGCAAAGCCAACGGTTGCCGCATGCCGGATAGCCCCGTAGTAAGCATGACTAAAAGGGATGTGAGAAAAGTAGCCATATAATGGCAATATCATCAACATCAGCTCAGATAAAATTAACCATGCAAGTGCTGTGCGAAAAAACATCCCCACAGGCTTTAGTTCTAAAACAAAAAGGAGAGTCCCTACGAAAAGCAATATCCAAGCAAGGGGCAAAAAAGCAGCTATAACGTGGTTTTGCGAGACTCTGTAGGCAAGGAAAAGTGATATTTCGCCAACTAACGCACAAGTTAATAACACCCAACTTAAATTCAATCTTCGACTCTTAGCGTTTCTATGAATGCAAAGAAGAAAGGCAAAAACAGCAAAAAGAGCCGTTCCATGAACCTGTAGATCCCGTAAGGGGGCTTGATAAGTGGCTACCTGAGCAAGCAGCGCTTTTTCTCCTACGGCAAGAAATGTTTTCCCGTGATGCCAGAAAGAATACAACGCCGATAAAACAAAGGAAAAAAAAGCTGTGTAAAGAAACAAGTGGGCGGGCGACTTGGTAGCAAAAAGCAATGGAGTTACATTCGCTAAGAAAATAAGGACCGAAATGACAATTGCCCCATTTCCTAAATTGGCATAGAACAAAGAGGGCAAACCAATTGAACTTACCAAATTCATAGTCACACCGAGCAGCATGAAACCTATCATTAGATACTGCCAATAAGAGTCAATTGGGTCTTTGCCAAAATACTTAGGAAGAAAAGAGCTAAAAATTCCCATAATCATCAGGCCTACCCAACCATAAATTTGGGCTTGACCGTGTGCATTGATTGCAAAAAGATTTAAAGAGGTAAAATTTTCAACGCCCCTTAATTGCCACAAAAACATAGTCCCCCAAGAAGCTCCAAAGATAATCATAATGAATGCGGCTGCGAGGAAAAAGGGGGTAGGGAATATTTTTGAACTTTGCATAACCTTTCCATTTTTTTCTTCCAGCATGAACTTTTTTGGTTTAATGTAAATGAGATGTTTACCCCAAAAAATGTGACACTCGACCATCTAGAAAAGCTACCCAAAGAGACTTTTTTTGAAAAAGCTCTCTTAAACTTGCCAGACGAAAATCTATTGGCTGATTTAACAATTCGGCGAGGCAATGGCAGGAACGACTACCCTCTTTCCATCTTATGGAAAGGGCTACTGGCATACGTCGCTTTTAAATGCACCTCGATAGAAGATCTAAAAAAACAAATAGAAAAGACCCCTTTGCTGCAAACCCTATTCCCATCTTTTCCTCCCCCATCTTCTTTCTCACGGTTTTCCCATCTTCTCAATAAATGCGATGCTTCTTTAAAAAAGCTACACAGTCAACTCTTAGAAAGGGTTTGCAGAAAACCTGTCCTTGCTATCGGCTTTTTCCAAGGAACGCACTTACTTTGGGATACCTTTTCTAAACTCCCTCTTTACTTCGAAAAAGCAAAACCCAATGAGCCTCCAGAAGCGGGCGCTTTAAGACTTCTGAGCGATCTTTATTCGTCATCTCCCCAAGTGATCCAAAGAGCAGAATATTTAATCGGAGATAGCTCCTATGAGAATTTGATCGAATCTACATGGGATCTATACCGCTTAAAGCCGATTATTCCTTTAGACGATCGCCCTCCATCTAAAACAACTTTTCGAAATGCACAATATGATGAAAAAGGGGGAGTTTATTGCATTGGGAAGCAAAATCCTAATAGCATGATTTTTGCCGGATTTGAAAAAGACAGGATGAGCCTTAAGTATCGATGTATGGCAAACCACTATGGCACTTCGTGTGGAAAAGAGGATAACTGCCCTCTTTGGAAAGGGCTTCGAATTCCCCTTTCTACCGATCGAAAAATATTTACCCCTTTACCCAGGTCTAGCTATCGATGGAAATCGATCTTCAAAACCTACGAGACAAAAGATGCCCTAGAAAAAATGCTGTATTCATTTCCAAATCGCAAATATAAGCAACGAGTCCAACTCTACTCTCTTTTATTATTAGCCGCATCACTCGCGGATCATAAAGTTGACAAATGACTCTTGAAGATATTGGATCAATTGAAAATCCATGGAAAATGAACCTGTTTTATTTAAGTCAGCGTCGCCACATCCATTGGACCTAAATTTTTGAAGCACAAAAGTATCTGCTTTCATCTCCTTTAATTCTTGGGCAACACCATATAGATCTTCAGAAGATAATAGATCTGGATGCACTGTCGTCCGGAACTCATAATCTACACCACTTTGCAAAATCAATGCAGCCGACTCTTTTGGCCCTTTGCCGCTTTGCCGCACACGGGTTATTTTTTCATATGAATGAAACGGGGCCTTAATATCCATTCCCACCCAATCTAGATATTTAAGTATCTCCTTGAGCTTTCTCGGATAGATCCCTGCAGTATGTATTCCTACTTTCATCCCAAGATCTTTGATTTGCTGCATCCCTTCCCCCAAATTTCTCTGTAGCAGTGGCTCACCTCCACTGAAAACCACAGCATCGAGAAACCCTCTTCTCTCGCCAAGCAAAGAGAGGGTCTTATCCCAAGATAAAGACCCTTTTAGTGAAATTGGCTGCAAATGGGGATTATGACAATAACCGCAGGCCCAAGGACATCCCTGACAAAAAATCACTGCGGACAAACATCCTGGGTAATCAATTGTTGTAAAAGGGACAAGCCCTGCTACTTGGATTAAATCACATCCCATAGTCATCTACTACTCCTGGTTGACCGTTACACACTCTCGGAAAAATTTTCTTTCTTCATGTTCCCCTTTTTTTCCAATATTGAACGAAGAGACAGGACGATGATATCCCATGACCCGTGTCCATATTTCACAAGGTTGACGCTCATTGTCTTTCAAATGTATTTTTTTCATATCTACTCTCCTAGTTGCTGTTTTAATAAAATCTGCTCATCACACCGCGGGCAAAATGGATGTTCCCCCGCCAAATACCCATGCTTTGGGCAAATTGAAAACGTAGGTGTAACCGTAATATAAGGAATCCTAAACTGGGTCAGCGCCCTTCTCACTAATTTTTTACACGCATCGATCGAAGAAATTTTCTCTGCCATATAAAGGTGTAAAACAGTGCCCCCTGTATACTTTTGTTGCAATTTCTCTTGTTTTTGGAGCGCCTCAAAAGGATCTTCTGTAAATCCTACGGGGAGTTGCGAAGAATTCGTATAGTAAGGATTTGTAACGGTTCCTGCCTGCAAAATTGTCGGAAACCTTTTCAGATCCTCTTTTGCAAAACGGTATGTTGTCCCCTCCGCAGGAGTTGCTTCCAAGTTATAAAGATGACCCGTTTTTTCTTGAAATTCTGTCATTCGCAAACGGATGTGATCGAGAATTCTACAAGCAAAAGCCATTCCGAAATCAGTCGCAATCGATTCGCAATCTTCTGTGAAATTTCGGATCATTTCATTAAGGCCATTTACCCCAATTGTTGAAAAATGGTTACGAAGAGTGCCAAGATACCTTTTCGTAAATGGATACAGTCCTGAATCTAAAAAGTTTTGAATGACCCTTCTTTTAATTTCGAGACTGTCCTGAGCGAGCTGAAGGAGATCATCCAATCTTTGCAGCAGACCATTTTCATCCCCTTTATAAACAAAGCCAAGTCTTGCGCAGTTGATCGTAACCACGCCAAGAGAACCTGTCTGCTCGGCCGAACCAAATAGACCGTTGCCACGCTTTAAAAGCTCTCTTAGATCCAGCTGAAGTCTACAACACATAGATCGGATAAAGTTTGGCTTAAGCTCCGAATTAATAAAGTTTTGGAAATAGGGAAGCCCATACTTTGCAGTCATTGAAAAAAGGATGTTCGCATTTTCACTATCCCATGGGAAATCAGACGTAATGTTGTAGGTAGGGATTGGGAAAGTAAAAACGCGCCCTTTATGATCACCCTCCATCATTACCTCGATAAATGCGCGATTGATCATCCCCATTTCAACTTCAAGATCCCCATACCGAAATGGCATCTCTTTTCCAGCAATGATAGGGACTTGCTGGCGCAAGTCTTCAGGGCAGGTCCAATCAAAGGTTAAATTAGTAAAAGGTGTTTGACTCCCCCAACGAGAAGGAACATTGAGGTTGAAAATGAGCTCTTGCATTTTCTGTTTTACTTGAGAGTAATTAAGATTTTCTTTTCGGACATAAGGGGCCAAATAAGTATCAAATGAGCTAAACGCTTGAGCACCGGCCCACTCATTTTGCAAAGTACCTAAAAAATTCACGATTTGACCAATTGCACTCGAAAGATGCTTTGGAGGTCCTGCTTCAACTTTGCCAGCTACACCGTTGAACCCCTCATGTAAAAGAGTTCTCAGCGACCATCCCGCACAGTAGCCACAGAGCATATCCAAATCGTGAATGTGGAAATCAGCTTCTCTATGAGCCCTGCCAATTTCAGGTGGATATATTCTGTTTAGCCAATAGTTCGCTGTCATTTTTCCAGATGCACTTAAAATCAGCCCCCCCATCGAATAGCCCTGATTTGCATTTGCCTTTACACGCCAATCTTTTTGATCAAGGTACTCATCTAATGTATCTTCCACACAAACATTTGTCCTCGCAACTTGCACCATATCTAGCCTCCATACTTATACCCACAACATATAGTATGCATATATACAATCAAATACCATATGTTGTGTTCGATCGGTAGTTTTGCGATGTATAAGAACAGAAAAAGAGAGCATCTCTCAGTAAGGGAGCCTATAAATATGCAATGAGAATGTGGGGTATTTTATTGGAGGGCGCAAAAAACGCCCTCCAAGGAGAAACTAGTTTACTTAAGCATCTGGAAAGATTACTCGTGATGTCTTGAACACTCTTTGCAAGATCCCATCTTATTGTAAAACCAAGCAAGAAGCATTAGGCCGATAAACGCATCGAAAAAACCATAGACAAGCCCAAGAAAAGCTCCCCCCCAGCTAATGTCGTAGCCTGGATAAATGCTCATCATGGTCATTAAAAAATCTTTCGAATAGCCCGTGTAAATTGCTAAGACAGTGCAAATAAACATGCATGCACCCCAAACAATTCCTCCAGCAGCTCCTAATCTAAATGGACTTAACATAAACACCTCAAATTATAGTTAGTCTAACTCCCCTTTGCGAATACAAAGAAGAACCATCAATATTCCAATAACCGAATGGACAAGCACCCCTTGGGAGACAATCCAAGCAAGAGCCAATACGGCAAGACCAAAAAACAGGACTGCCCATCTAAATTTTCTCATCCGTTCAGAAAAGCTAACAACCGATGCCACAACAGTAAAAGCTCCCAAAATTGGATCCGTATCAAAAAGAAGACCTTCAATATGGAAAATCGCAGGTGTTGCCATTAGAAAAATTCCAACTACGACTAAAAGGACAAGATTCCAAGGAAGAGTTACCCCCCAAGCGCCCGCTTTCACAATCTCAAGCATTGAATGGTTCATTTCAGGAGTTCTTTCATCTACCATTGCGCCCGGACATTCCCCACCCCGGAATAAATTCTTCCATCCCGTAAGCTTTAAAAACTGCAAACTTGCTGCAACCTCATCGATTGCAAAAGGGATCGCAATGAGCATACAGCTAGCTGTTGCAAGACACAAAGTACACCACGTTCCAACAACCAATGGCTGTAAAATCACAAGAGTCATACTGACAAGACCCACAGGTACAACTAATATGCCAAAGACTAAGACAAGCCAAGGCGCCGTACGCCAGCGAGCTTTACCTCCTTGACATGTGGTAAAAAATTCAACCGTATAAGCGAGCGCCCCAAGTCCCGCATCCGATACAAAAAAGTCTTTCGAAACCGTCGACTCAATGACGGCCACTGTTCCTGGCACAAAAAATGGATCCCAAATCGTTTCGATGTAACCGAGTTGATACGCAGCCAAATAGCGAGAAATTGTCCAACAAAAGAACACAAGAATGGCAATGGGAAGCCTTTGAGGGCCTGAAGAGGGATTGTATTTCCATCCGGGAGGAACTGTGGGCTCAGCATCTGGAAGCTCTCCAGGCAGCGGAAAAAGAATCACAGAAAACGTGATGACTAAGCAGCCAATCAAGACATTGATGTAGTACGACCCTGGATTTGGAGCCCAATAAAGAAGGGGGGAAAACTGAATCCAAATCCCTATTAAAGCGATCAGCCAAAGCATCAATTGTTTTGGATTTTTCCTGCAGCACATGGACAAAAATACTAACAATGCCCCACAGACCATGTCTGATATGACAAGCTTACTGCTATGAAAATCAAAGGCAGCAGGCGCAGTGAAAAGCCAAAGCCCTAATGCCGCGATGACAAAAAAGCTCCAAGTGGGCACATGGCTCACTTGCCGAGTTGATTCATTTTGTACCATTTTTGAGGATCTTGTTTCAGTTTTTCGATCATGACCGGAAGCGTTTTTTCGACAGTGTATTTTGTCTTCCATCCAAGGAGCTTTTCAGCCCTTTTGGTATCGAGCTCATAGTGATCATCAGCAATTGAGATCATCCATGGACGAATAAAGGGTTTATGCCTAAATGAAATTAAGCAAAGGACCCATGCTCCAAACTTGGCAAACCATTTAGGCACACGAATGGTTGTAATCTCTTTGTTAAACAAGAGCTTAGAGATCTCTCTTTGCATCTGATCATAGCTCAATGTTTTCGACTCACCAATGATCAAAGGCGTTTCTTCAGGCAGCTCTTTTCGTTTTTCGACACACATCGCAATGGCATCGACCACATCATTCATATGGACAAATGCAGCTCCATGGTGAATATTTCCCGAAAATAGATGCGCATTCATCTGCTTTTCATAAATCCGTTGAATCTGATGGCTGATCGGAATCGAGTGACAGTCGTCGTCGTAGACTCCAGCAATGCGCAAAAATACAGCCGGCATCTTGCCCCGCTTTTCATGAATGAGCTTTTCTGTATCTATTTTTGATTGAGGATAGCCCCATGTCCCTTCAATGGGAGAGTCTTCATTGATGGGTTTACCCACCTCAGTTGGCTTATGAATGAGCATTGTACTTGTGAAAATAAACTGCTCAACTTCAAAGTTTTCCAACTGCTTTAAAAGTCTTTCGGTACCCTTAACCGTGATCTCGTTGTATTTCACAGAATTTTTCTCGGCAAAACTATAGTAGGCAGCCAAATGAATGACGGCTGCAATCCGATTCCCATAGAAATGTTTAATGTGCATGAAGGCTTGATGAACGCTCTCATCAGAGGAGAGATCAACAGGCACAAGCTCTTCATTACTTGAGGCATAAATGGCCTTCAAAAGTTCGAACCCTACAATTGAATACGTCTCACCTAAACGTTTTACAATCGCAGTTCCAATTCGACCGCAACTTCCCGTAACAATAATGACATCTTTTCCCATAGCCTCCTTCTCAATTATTCGCCCAAATAGATCAAGAAAAAAATCTGCAACCACTCAAAGATAACTTGAATCATCAATCAATAAACCATAGAATATCAACATATGAAGACCAAAGTCCTGATCTGTTTACTTTCCATTTTTTGCATGCTTGGAGCAAAACAACCGCAGATCACAGCAGTCCCACAAGGTCCATGGATGACAGGTCCCCTCCTCACTCCCGGAGCCACCGTCCTCCCCTTCCCCCACATTAACATAGAGACCTACGCAAACGTGGTCGTAAACACGGGGCAATATAAAGACAATTGGGATGTATTAAAAAATACGAATAAGTTTTTTGCCAATAGCGTCCAAACAAATCTACAGTTTGGACTCACCTCTTGGCTCGATATTGAGGTCTCGCCGCAAGTTTATTATAACTATAGTAACCATGCAGCAAGTTGGGCCTTTGGAGATCTTCCAGTAACAGTTGACGTCCAGATCTACAATCCCCCATCAAGCTCACACTTTCCCGCAATCAAACTGATCTTAAAAGAGAGTTTTCCAACGGGTAAATACCGCAAGCTCAATCCGAATAAAAATGGAACTGAAGTAGGTGGAAGCGGATCTTATACAACAAGTCTTGGGCTTGCTCTTGGCAAAGTCATCCATTTTAGAGAGGATCATTATCTCTCGCTTCGTCTGGCTGGATCTTACAATTTCCCAGCGCCCGTAAGACTCATCGGATTCAACGCATACGGCGGCAGCGCAACAACAAACATGAACTTTGTCCCATCACAAAGCGCCCAATTTGGACTTGGAATCGAATACACCTTAAGTCAAAACTGGGTATTTGCGATCGATTTTGCGGGGAACTGGGCGAGAAGATCGAACTATTCAGCATCTCCTGGTACAGGCTTTATTACAGAGCCACAAACATTTACTCCTATTCCGGGATCTGGTGGGACAGCAATCGGCTTTTTAACGGAGACGCCAGCAGTTCTCGTTCAACAACAAGTTCTCGGCCCCTCCCTTCAATATAGCATGGCACCTGCCATCGAGTATAATTGGAGCGAACATCTCGGCATTATCGCAGGCTCATGGTTCACATTTGCCGGCAAAAACGCCGTGCAATTCTACAGCGGCGTCGTCGCTTTCAATTACTATCACTAGACAAAGCTTATCGCCGCTTTCTCTATGAACAAATGATTTGCGCTTAATCAAAAAGACAAAAGCCTGTAGTATTTTGCGCAAAAAAACTTAAGGTGAAAATGAGCACACCTCCCCTATCAGAAAAATCGACTACAAGACCCTGTTGTGGTCTTTGCCTTTCAAACCAAGAACAGTTTGAAGGAAAAAAATGTGGAATCGCTCCTTGGAGAATCTCTTGCTCTGAAACACTTTTACATTCAATTCCTATGATTGGAGCCATTACGGCAGCAGTGGCAAGCCACAGATCTGACAAACAAATTCGGCAGTATGACTCAGCAGACTATATGTTACAAAGCGATGCAGAAAACCCATCTAGCGATGATTTTTCATCTAGTTACGAAGAGCTTATGCTGTTATCCATCAAGCGCACCAATCGACTTACTATGGCAGTCCTCAACATGTCTTTGACGGGAGCCGTACTTTTGGCAATTGCCCAAACGAGAACAATCTAAAATGAGATGTAAATGGGGAGGCTAAAGGGCCTCCCTTTGTCTGACAACTCTATTTATCAAGATTGCTACAGAAGGAAAAAATGTGAATTCTTCTTAGCCAGATCAGCTTGAAGCCCCTATGATTACCCTCAGGTATTCATCAGAAAATACGTACCCAAAAATAGCCCCTGCTACGCCGCTAATATGCTCACAGAAGCCATTAGTTCCCCAGTTATCTCAGATGAAGCAATGAAATCCGATCTATCTTTTGCCGTACAAGCTTCCACACATACAATTAGAGTTAAAGGTAAAACACTCTTAGCCAATCCTTGAATCGTTGTTAGATACACTCCGAAGGGACGAAGGTTCGTCTCAGACTGGAATCAGCTAAAGCTAATTCCCACTCCATAACTGTTTCCGCTAAAGGAAAGTTAGGAAATTAAAACCATCTCGCTGAATTTTACGCCGTCAGGGATAAAAAATAGGTGAGCTTTCTAGACGTTTATCTTAAGAAAAGCTTGAGAACTTGCTGGTTATAATCAAAGATGTTTAAAATAGACTCAAAACAGACACCAGCGCCAATAAAATAGCTATTTTTATAGCCTTGATTTTTCTCTAGCTGCTTTAAAAGCTCGAGATCTTTGCCCTCAAGGTGTTGATTGTATTGGGGGTAAACGTTGTATTTCAAGATGCGAATCTCTTTTAGATAGGCTATGTTTTTTAAATCTTCTAGCAGCTTTTTTTTGAGTTCTTCAGCCTCTTTTTCAGTAACTGAATGGTCGAGCACTTGATAGGCGACAAATTCTTGATCTTTTTTGGATCGAATGGGCACCTTTGACCGATCTAAGGCAGCCTTAGAGTGGCGTAAAGTGTAGAGATGGCCCTGCCCTTTTTCAGAAAGACCGCTGAGCCACGATACTACGGCATTTGGATAACTTTTTTGCGTTGTTTTTGCTTTGACAAGAGCCGTGATCATACTGTAGGTCTTTGTCGCTTGAACGATTTGAGATTCCCAAGAATTCAAATCGATTAAAACAGAAGGGAGATTTTTCCAAGGAATAGAGCTAAATACGTACTTATATGCCTTATCTTTCTTGGCGGACACGATAATTTCTGCATCATTTCTTACGATTTTTTGCACTTTTGTTTGGCAGCAAATATTTACTTTTTTAGAGATATGCTTTGCCATCCGCTTAAAAAGAGTTTGAAAACCTTGAGGGACGATCAAAGGCATACCTGCAACGGAGGGGTGAACTTTTTTAAACAGGTAATCTAAGAACTTGCTGATGCTACTTTGAGTCTCTTCAGACAGCAAGGAGAGAAGTTTGTCCAATATATAAAATCGATAGCCAAAGAGAACTCCCGGAGTGATCCAATAAAGGCCATAGTATGTTGGAATTGAGCGAATAAAACCGCACCCTTGAGCATTTAACATGAGAGAAAAGGGCTTTTTTAGGCCCAAGCAGTCCATTTTTTCCAAATAGCTTTCGAAGGGAATCTGCCAAAGGTCAACAATTTTTTGAGGAACTTTGCTCCAATTGACAGTTCCTCCTTCAAAATATTTTCCAAAATTCTCATGGTAGTGCCACACATACTTTACCGCAGAGTGAAGCAGAGCCTCCTCTTTTTGCTCAGTAGGTACTGCTCCCGCCTCAACTAAGGTCCTTCTTCCCGTAGATCCAGCAATGTGGGGTGGTTTCATCCCAAATTCATACATTAGCTCGTGGACAGGCTTGTAATTTGGAGAAGTCCAACAGGCGCCCAATTCATGGAGAGTTCCTCCATGCTTATAGGTGACAACCCTTCCCCCAACCTCTTTTTTCTCTTCATAAAGATCGATGTGGGTGAATCCGAGTTCAGAAAGCAGATAAGCCATGTGAATCCCAGCTGGGCCACCGCCAATAATTGCAATCGGATCAGATTTTTTAGCCATCTTCTTTTAGTTATCGCATTTTAGACTAGTATGCGAGTTTTTTTTTTGCTGAAAAATTCTGAGCTATCGTATACATCAATAAATGTGGTTGTCCACATAAGAAGGTATGCAAAGTCAGATCTCGTTCATTTTCAAGTTCATTTGAGTCGATTCTCGATTTAAACGACGACGAAGCCTAGCTTTGTAGACAAGCTCTGATGCAGAGTCCAAAAATACACCCAAGGTTGATGATGAAAATAGTCCATGCTTTTTGCCAAGTAGTTAGCAAGCTTCTCAACAAGCCCCGAGTCTATGATGAAAATGAAATTACAAAGCGTTGCTATAGATTGTTTCATTTTGTGGCTGAAAAGACAAAACTTATGTCTGAATATACAGAAGGCTACTACAAAGATGGACAAAATACTCCTTACGAACTTGCTCAAGAATACCAAATTGAGGAGATCCTAGACAAAGTGAAATGCGGAAAAGAAACGCAACTGTTGGAGGTCGGCTGTGGAAATGGTGGCTTATTGAGAGCAGCAAAGAAAAGAGGGGCTCGTGCCGTAGGAATCACTGTATGCAAGGAGCAAGTAGAACATTTGAGAAAAGAGGGATTGGAAGTTTATTTATGTGATGTTCGGGAACTAGAAAAACAGTTTAATTCCGAACTATTTGATGCGATTGTGTGCAACGGGTCTATTGAACATTATGTAAAAAACAAAGACGCTCTAGAAGGCAAGGACGATCTAATTTACAAAAGCATCTTTAAAAAGTTTTCCAGTGTGTTAAAGCCCGGTGGGCTTGCTATGACCACAACCATTCATATGAAAGAGCGAAAGCTAAATAATTATATTGCGTCTAATTTAGGCGACCATAAGTATCTGTCGCACAATTGGCGATTAGCTGTTTTAATCCAGTTTTATGGAGGATGGTATCCATCTGAAGGTCAGTTAGAGCGCTGCTCTGAACCAAACTTTAAAAAAATCTACGAATACGATGCAACGAAAGATTACCTATATACCTCTTTGGACTGGAAGAGGAGATTCTTAAGGGGCATGTTAAACCCCATCAATCTCTATCATATGTTTTGTGGGGTGGTGGATTCACTAACTAAAGACCCTTACTTTGCCTACATTGCTTTGGTCTATTTCAAAAGTGGAACCTGGACATGGCAATTTGAAGGAGAAAACCCTCCGGTAAAGCATCTTTGGAAGGTATGGGAAAAAGTGAGCACATAAGCAAAAACAATCTGTTAAACCAACCCATTAAACTAGATCTTTCCTAATTATAAGGGTGGTTTTGCGTCAATGAGGCTATCCCCTCCCTGCGAGGCCGGCGATTTTTTCGTTGAAGTCGAAAAAATTCAAAAGCATCCGAGCATCCCTTCGAAAAGTCCTCTTAAAGGATCGAGATCACGAATCACTTCCTGATCCAATCCTTCAAAAGGTATAAGCACGCAACAAACATTATTACTATATATTTAATTAATTTATCATTGAGATCAGCAGGGGGCGCAGAAGATATAACCACGAGGCTATTTAAAAACTGGAAGCCGAAAGTGAACACTAGGAGTCCCATAGAAATAACCCCAATTAAAATAAGAAGAACTTTCAATATAACTTTCATAATACGTACCTTACAATTTACGGAAGCAGAGGATTAGCGGTAGTCTCCGGAAAAGAACTTTGGCTTTAGAGAAAAGCATATCTATCCTTAAATAACGTGATTACCCAGAACTTTACAAACTAACATGTACTGATTGAGGCGGCCTGAAAATCCTTGGTGAGTAACTATCGAGATCGACCGAAAACCTTCAATAAATCGTCTGATATATAAAGATGAGGAATAATCATGATATACATCATCATGGTAACCTATAATTATGTATCCACCTGGTTTTACAATTTTGCTAAGAGCAGTTACAAAATCTTTGCGCTCATCATAGGCAATGTTCCGCAGAAATACTGTAGCTATATCGAATTGCACTTCGGGGTTTTTATCGTAGTATTCTTGCAAGGTTGCGTTAACAAGCTGAGAGTCTTTCATCCCTTTTTCTTTTGCAACCCCAAATTCTCCCTTGTCTGGATCGATACCTATTACTGTTGCTCCCGCAGCTTGCATAGCAAGTGTATTTTCGCAGCTCCTGCACCCAACGTCAATCACGCTTTTGCCTCCAAGGGAAATACGTAAGGACTTAGTTATGTCTGCTACAAGTTGCTTTGCTTCATTGTCTCTTGTTGTGAGCGGCCTGCGGGGAAGATCTGAAGCTTGTGAGATTCTATTCATCTCAAAGAGATGGGTGGGGCCTCTTTGTGCTAACGGCCTACAGGGAAAATCTGAAGCTTGTGAGATTCTATTTATCTCAAAGAGATGGGTGGGGCCTCTTTGTGCTAACGGCCTACAGGGAAAATCTGAAGCTGTAAAACGAGCGCCAAATTTAGAAAAATCTACCTTTTCATCCATAGCGGAGTTGGAGGCTCCACAACAACAGAATACTCGTTTTAAAAGGGCTGTTATTCTTGGGCAGGGAGGGCATCTTTTTGATGCGGTATCTTGTGGACATTCTGTTGTCCTAGGGGCAGAAGTTGAAGTGGTTGTAATCATATTTCTCCTTATCGATAATAAAAAAGATGTCTAAAAACTTCCCGCTTTTTTTTCGGAAGAGGTAGGATCCCCTCTCGCCGATCTGCTTCGCAGCTCGTTGCTACCGGGGCGGCGATTTTTTTCGGGTTCAACCGAAAAAAATTCGAAAGGCTTTAGCCTTCGATGCGGCTTCAGCTGCACCCCAAAGGGGCGAAGGTTCGCCTCGAACCGTAGTCAATCCTACCACGCAAGCCAAGCAGTTGGCTTGCTTCTTCCGAAACAAAAAAACCCAAGCTTTCGCTTGGGTTTGTTTCGGACGCGGTCGTCACCAATTCGAACCTCTGCCCTGCTCCCCGTCCAGATCAAAATCCCCTGCAATGAGGACATACCAGTTTATCAAAGAATTTCACAAAAGATCAAGGAACTAAAAGCGCTTGGACTCACTAATCAGGAAATTGCCGACAGCATGAAAATTGGAAGAAAAACAGTGACTGCAGGGCTCTCAATTCAATTGTAATTACAAACACAAAAAATAATCATTCAACTATATCAACAACAACTATATAATAGTAAATATAATTTTTTTAAGGACTTAAGTATGAATCGCGGTGGTTTTTCTTGGAGACGATTTCTAGGCATTTCTGCTTTCAAGGCAAGAATCTCAAAACAGATCAGTATTCCACTTACCAAATCTGGTAGACAAAGAAAGATAGGGGCTTTTATAGAAAGGCTTTTTCTTTCTTTTTTCTCACGATGATGCTCGTTTTAGTCGTGCATCTTTTTCAGGTTAGACTCTTTTGATCTTCTCGAACGGTCGCTTGTAGTAGATGATTCTTGAACCTGCTTCAAAGGTTTGGCTCCAACGGGCAACGCCTTTTCAATATGCAAAGATGTCCCGGACTTTTCCAGCAGAGACTGGAGACGAGAAAACTCTGAGCACCAAATTGTTTCCCTATCACGATCTTGAGATGCTTTAGAGGCATGGGAGGACGCTTTGAAGGAAACAAGCTGAACTTGCACTCTTTCAGCATCCTCAACAGCTCCTAGTTCGACGCCGTACCCTTTCTCGTTAGGTTTTCTAACAACTATGCGACCGTTTTCTGCCCAGGCCGTAGCCATATTTTCTCGAACCTCATACCCTAGTTCAGATAGCCCTTTTAAGATTGCGGTTCTTCTCGACTCCCCTGCCATAGCCTTCGTTTCTTCTTTAATCAACGCAATGCCCTTGTCGTGAAGCAGCTTGCTTGAAGAGGGGTCTTTAGCATCAATAGCCCTGGTGAGTAAGGCTTCAAGGTCTTTAGCTTGCTTGGATTTGAATCTGTGTAGCTCGCTACGAATTTCTCGCATAGATGTTATTGCTTTATCATTTGTTTTTCTTTCATTGGAGTGAGCAACCAAATCTAAAATGAGAGAGTCAGTTAGAAGAGAGCGCCTATTAGGCGATGATTCTAGGGAGATTGAAGTGATGCGATCCAGGAAGGATTTGACCGACGATTTGTCTTCAGTGGCTTCTAGCTCTGCGATAAGCCTATCCAATCGATGATCTTTTTCTAAAGAGTTAGCATCCTCATGGTGGACTTTCCAATCTGAAAGAGTTTGGAGCTTCTCCCCTTCTGCCAGTTTTTTAGATAGCTCTTTTTGCAAAGGAGTCATGCTCTTTTTGTCTGTTGAGCTCATAGTGTATTCGGCTAGTATTCGGCTTAAAGTCGCATTCATCGCAGCTAATTCTGTTTCAGTCGCAGTAAGTGATGATGATGCGATGTCTAAGATGGCTTCAGGGATTTGCCGTTGTATGGATTTAAATATCGAGATGAGGGTTTCTGCAGAATATTGCAGACGTCTTCTCATCGTGCGATCTTGCTCTGCCTTAGCAATAGCCTCGTCTCGGATTCGATTCATGTCAGATTGTAGGGATGCGATCTCGACAGAAGATTGCTTTTGTACGTCAAGAAACTGCTCTCGCTCGAACATTTTGATGACGGCAAAAAGCTTTTTTTCTACGGCTTTCTCTTCTTCTACTGTTAAGGCATCATGTCGAGTTGCATACTTACGCCATTGTTCGATTGCATCTTGAAGGGCATCGATTCGGCCTCGGCAAATAGACATTACTTCTTGTTTGGTAACAACGCGTACTACTTTAGGGCCGCTCATGCTCTTTTATCCTCCCGAACCAGATTGAATGGGCTCTCCTGACAGCATAACTCCTAAGGCTTCTTCGAGCACCTGTTTTAAACGTTCCATTTCTTCTTTTCTTTGGTGATACCAAGCATAGCTAGTTACTCTATGGACATGCGGTATCTCCATGCGCAGGACTTTAGGACGCCAAACCTCACGGGCTCTTGCCGTCTCTAACACCGGGTGACAATGAGCGTCGCATTCAATGCCGATTCCAAATCGCTTTTTCTCTGGGTCTTCTATCACAAAATCTAATCCAAAAGCATCATTTTCTTTGATTGCAGATGGCTTTAGTCCAAGACCTTTGATAAAGACAGCAACGGACCGGGTAAAACCATCCTTATCAAAATTCGAGCTTGTCTGAGAGGAAGAATTTTCAGAAGCCATGCTCTGAAGAGATTTCCGGGCAGCTTCTAAAGAACCATCACTGAGTTTAGACGCGTAGTCAAAGTAGGCTTGGAGATAGTCTCTTGCATTTTTAGGGCCCTGGTTTTTGGATAACGCATCGGAGATTTCGTTAATGGGTAGAGAAGTGATCAAAATGATTTTCGTTCTCGCTCTCGTGATAGCTACATTCAGTCGGCGCTCTCCACCAGTTTGACTGAGAAGACCAAATTGTCTTCGGAAAGTCCCCTCTTCATCTCTTCCAAAGGTCGAGCTGAAAATGATCACATCTCTTTCATCGCCTTGAACGTTTTCAACGTTCTTAACGAAAAAGCTCATATCTTCTCCGCCTTGCTGGCGTTCTCGTTCTTGGCCCAAGGCTTGTCGGAAAGAGGCATCTTGATCGGCTCGTTCGGCTAGAACGTCTTCTATCAGGTCCGCTTGTTTAGCATTGAAGGTTACGACGCCAATACTGGGCCTTTCTGGTGAAGACCAACGTTCAGCTAATAAATCGACGACCCTTTCGGCTTCTTCTCTATTGGTTTGGTTTGCATAGACTCCGTCGACCCTTATCACTTCAATAGGACGAATGTTCTGAATTACATTCTCTGGATGTCTGACCGGGACGCTTAGTTTATTTCCATAAAAGGCTGCGTTTGAAAAGGCGATGAGTTCGCGATACTTTGATCGATAGTGGATTTGTAGCATGGATCTCGGTAAAACGGTTTTTCCAAGGGTTAGCAAATCCGAACAATCTTTAATTTCTCTTCTGTTCCAGGTGTCTTCTAAAGCTTCTCTTTCTGCATCGCTGATCATTTCGTCCAAGTCTTCATCCGTGGAAGAGGACTCCTCGTCGTCGCCGATTCGCTTCATGAAAACGCTTGTAGGAGGCATCTGCTTCTCGTCCCCGCTGATGACAGTCCGTTTTGCCCGGTAGAGAGTAGGAAGAGCATTTTCTATAGGAATTTGGCTTGCCTCGTCGAAAATGATCACATCAAACATACCGGCTCTTAAGGGAAGCAGTTGGCTGGCTGTATCTGGGTTCATTAGCCAAACTGGACGCAGACGTCCAAGTCCCATATCCCAGCCACGTTCAATGACCTCTCGGAGACGGCGAGCTCTCGGACCCCTGAGACGAGTGACATCCTCCCAATCATCGGGAACCCTGACTCTCTCTATATCCATATTGAAAGCTAAGAACTTCTGATTCAATGTCCTCATTTTTGTATTCGATTCAGCTAGGGTTTGGATTTTTCGCGAAAGCTCTTTCTGAGCCAGGCGCAAAATCGGAAAGCTCAGCTCTATTCGGTCTTTCCAGGCAAGACGCGCTTCACGAGCGATAATCCGTTGGATCACTTTTTCTAATTCTTCTGAAGGGTATTCTCTCAATTCTTTGTCTTTTTCTCTGAGAGTGGCAAAGATTTTTAAAACCTCTGAGGAAAGGTTAGGCGCTTGCAAGCGGAATTCTTGATAAGCAGGCAGAGAGTGTAATGCATCAACCAAGAGTTGTAGATCGTAGAGATTGGATCGATTGTTCCGAATATTGGATTGGCAAAGTTCAAACAACTCTTCAGAGAAAAATGGAGAGAGTCTATCTAAGCCATCGACACTCTGGGACCTAGCCTGATGACGTTCAAAGGCTTTTCCGTATCGAGAAATGAGATCTTCGTAGGCGGGTCCGCCTGTTTTTGCTATTGGCTCGACTTCTTCTTGTCGAGGGCATGCATGAAGGGCTTGGATACCTTTTTGTGCTAAGTATAGCTCCCCTATCATACAATCAGCCATCAAACGCAACTCTTTCAAAAATAATGGCGTTGAGGCTTGTCTTTCATAGTAGAGTAACTCAGAAAGTTCTAAGGCTGTTTCTCGGAGAGGCCGCTGCTGTAGTTCCAGAGTAGCTGCGCTCTGAAGGTGTTCTATTCTTTCGTGGGTGGGTTTTTCCTCGAGATCAGTCAGGACTTTTTGAATCCATTTGCAATGCAGATAACGCACAGGATTGAGGCAGCTTAGAAAAGAGGCGGGAGCGGTTGCGTTCTTTGCCCATGAGAGCCATTTTCTTATAGTCGAGATAGGCAATTGGATAATATGAGCAGACAGCTCGGAATCGTGATCTTTTAAGTTTAAAGCATTTAAAGATGCTTTGAGCTCTTCGATTCGCTGGATGAGATCGGTTCCTTTGGACTGTCCATTTGGGGGGAATAATTGGAACCAAGATGAAATATTCTTCCAATCTACTTTGCTAAAGAGAGACTCGTGTGATTTGATCCACTCTTGGTGAGGAGATGGGTCTTCTACGTCGAAGGTGGTTGTCGACTGCCTGACCGATTCATCTCTCTTTTTCTCTTTATCAATGAAGGCAAAAAGAGAGCTGATGAATTCGTTGACAAAAGCAGAATCTGGAGAGAAAACCTTGAGCTTTTCTAATGGATTTCCTTCAAAAGAGGATTCGAGCCATATCCCGGAGATCGGAGAGCAGATTTCTTCGATCACTGTAAGCTGTTTTTGATCGAGCTCTTTTAAAAGCCTTCTTAAGGCAGGGACGTCAATCAGTTTGATGTCTTGATCTTCTAGATCGATTAATTGACCTAGGAGGATTCGATAGCTTAGCCCCGTCGCTTCGTCAGTTGTGTGGATCGCTGCATGATGCTTGTCGATTTCCTTTTCCAATTTTTCGATTTTCTCAGCGAGCTCTTCACGTTCACGTTCTACGTTTTCCGCGCGGTAAGCTCTCGTAGCTTGCACGATTCCTTCGACCTGAGTCCGGAGATTTTGGATGACAGAGGTTCGATCTTTATTCACATGTGTGATGTAGAAGTAACGGTCTTTGAGCCCTTCTGCATCGAGCCTTTTTGAGAGAACTTCTAGGGCTGCAGACTTTTGGCAGACAACGAGCACTGTTTGATTGCGTCCGATGCAATCCCCAATGATATTCACGATCGTTTGACTTTTCCCTGTACCTGGAGGCCCTTCAATGAGCAAGCCAGGTGCTTGTCGTGCGCGAAAAACAGCCTTTTCTTGAGAAGGATCACTTTCCATCGTGAAAAAACGATCTTTTTCTGGAATCGAAGGCAGAGAGGGTGTGACAATAGGATCTTTATTCACTCGCAGCGCTGTTTCTAATCCCGTTCCCACCAGAGACTCTTTCCTCATTTGACGCAAGTCTTCCCCTATGGCTTGTCCCATAAATTCAGCGTGGAAGAGGACTGCTGAGCAAACCACTTGTCTAGTGCCCGCTTTCGCTTTGTAGCTACTATCCGGCAGGGCGCATAAAGATCGTTCTCTTGGATCTGCAAGTGATCCGAAGGCATCGATCACATCTCCAATACGGATTGCTGATCTTCCTAATAGCTCTTTGGCGGTTTCTGACCATCTCTTTGCCTCTTCAAGACCGATTAGCCCCGTAAGAGCCGGATTTACACGCACCTCTTCTCTATCGCGGTCAAAAAGAATGGAGATTCGATCTCTATTCTCCATGTCAATTTTTATGGGCCAGAGCAAAATCGGGGCAATTCTTGGCTTCTTTTCTGTGATCTCAGCCCGACTATCTTTCATGACAAGGAATGGGAATCCAAGGTAAAGGCTATCGATACCTGTATCTCTCTTGTAAGTTCTTGCATGACTGACTAGATGGCGTAACTTTCTCTCAAGGTCAGAGTCATCCTCGAACGCTGCTCGATCGATTCCTACAGGAGCTTCTACTCTGCTGATCAGGTGTTCTAAAATAGAGGTGGCTGTTGGTTTTTTCCCGGCGACTTCTGCTAGATCGACTCGCGAGCTCGATTTCCCAATCAGCATTCTGACAAGAGGGCCTCTTTGTGCCAGACTTGCTGTTCTCTTTTCAAAAAACTCAAGAATCGTAGAGACATATTGCTGCCGAGGAGGCTCTTGCCATGATTCTTTGGGGATCGATAGAAGAACTAAGGCGCGAGGTAATGAAATTCTGCGCTCAATTCTAAAGTCATTGGCCCATTCATCTACACGGGCGATTCCGCATCGCGAGTAGTTCGCCGTCCTCTCTTCGATTTCTCGATAAAGATCTCTTCTTGAGACCTCAAACCATTCTCTTGCAGCCGTATCTTCATAGCTAGAGACCTCTGCTTGAGCAGCAACCTCTTTAGCCTGATTTAGGATTTGCTCGAGTGGTTGATATTGTTGAATCGCTGCCCCTAAAAGAACCATCAGTTCTTCGTCGGTGATCTTCTGACGATCCATCAATGAGTTTAGTCCCCCATGATCCGATCCTGGATAGAGGCGGCGATGCATACCCCATTGTCTCTCTAGGTTTGGACGTGAAGAGGCGAGAGCGAGAAGCCTGAAGCTTTCCTCATTGAGTTCAATTTCGAGAGCTTTAGCTCTGTCCCGAGCTTTTGTCTCGCGCTCATGAAGATCGCAAAGATGTCTCTCCCTATTCATTTGACGGAGATGCCCTATCAGAGGACCAATGATGAGCTCGTAGCCTTGAACGGGGTTTTGTAGCATCCACGATGAGGTAACGATCTCCCCTTGGTAGATCAGCGGTAAACTCGGATTCATCCACATCAAGGCTAAAGCATGCCTGAAGTCTTCATGAAGCGAGTCTATGGAAGTAGCAAGACGAACTCCAGCTATGATCTTGGGCTCCGCTTTCCTGTCTTCTAACCAAGTAGCTATGACACCTCGCAAGAGAAGCTCTTTTGCTTGTTCCCAGTTCGAAGCTTCGGCTGCTATTAAGGCATATGCTTTAGGGCAGGTGTAGGACAAATCTTTGAATTCTAAAGCAGGCCCGCTTTTAGTCTCTTCGTTCTTTGTATCAGAAGGGGCCTCTACCGACTCTCCTGCTAACCAACTTTGTACCTGAGCCCACTGCCAGCGCTGATCGGGATCTTTAGCTAGTAAACCTCGCAGCAAAAGATGAATGGATGGATCTATCCCTTTAGGGAGAGAAATTCCTCTGGTTACTATATGGATCCGGAATGCTTTTTCATTAATGCCTTCAAAACACGAACCATTTGTGAGGAGCTGTAGAATGATCATACCTAAGCTCCACCAATCAGAAGCCACACTAATGCCTCCGGCAATCACTTCTGGCGCTGTGTAACGAGCTGAAATCGGCTGTTTGACTGTATCAAGATCAAAAGTAGAAAGACGACTATAGTGAAAGCCGCTCAGCATCACGTTCAGATTCTCTCGATTTAAGATGAAGATATTTTCAGGGCGAAGATTTCCATGTCGTAAACCGTTCTCGGATAGAGAAGACAAAACTCTTCCCATCGACTTCGCAATTTGTTGAATAATCGGTAGATCTATAGAGGCAGATTCAAGATCAAGGATAGGGGGATCGGAGATAAGATCTGTAACTTCATATCGTCTGCATTCCCATATTCCATGTGCTAAAAGCTCTGGAACGTAGTCTTTTGGCAAACGTTTTAAAATTTCATAAATACCAGGCTCAGGATGGGCATCAGGAAGATACAAAGTCAGGGTTGCTCTATGCCCGTGTCTTTCAACGAGGAACCTTTCAAAAGGTTCATTAGTAGTTTCCAGTCGATCAATGACAGTCCATCCATCGATGACTGTTTCCTTGTCTTGGGGTGATGGCTCTTGATTGATGGGGGTGGGTTCTGTCGCGACAGTGGCCCCACATTTAAAGCACATCTCATCATCGGGGTCTAAAGGATGGCCATTAGAGCAAAGGCGTGTATGTGGTGTTAAATTTGGGGTTTCAAGGGTTGGGTCAGATTGACCTGGAAGTCTCAGGGGTTCTTGTGTGAGATCCCAAGAACAGTTTCCGCAGAGCACCTCTTCAGAAGAGCGCTCTTCTCTACATCCTGGGCACTTACGGACATGGAGTGTCATAGGTCTTCCCCCTGGTAGAGCGTTCGTCCTGTGTGGTTACTGCCAGATGGCCCTCTTTTGCTAAGATAATCTTCAGGCGCCGCATATCATCGCGCCTAGGAACTCCTGCAAGCCAGATGGTTCCGGCTTCATCAAACATGATATCAAAAGTCTTATCAGATGATTTAAGGGCTCGCTCGAAAGGACGGAATCGCGTTTCTCCTAGAGGAGTAAGAAAATGAAGTCGTTGGTTATCGCTCCCGCGCAAAGCAAGAGTTTGGGCGGCATTTTCATCGTATGGATCTGAGATCAAGGCATCGATTGTCCCCTGACATTTTTCAAGGGTGAGGGCAATCTTTTCGAAAGGGTGTCCGCTATAGACGAGAATGTCGATACTCGTTGTGGAACGGATTTGGGCCAGGAGATGAATAAGAGCTTCTGGTTGATCGAAGGGTTCCCCTCCAGAAATCGTGATTCCTTCTGCTTCCTGTAACCAAGGGGAGATTACATCCATAATCTCATCGACAGATACCCCGCCTTTTCCAGTTCCCCATGTGTCGGCTGAGACACATCCCTTACAACGAATGGAGCATCCTTGAAACCAGATTCCAATACGGCGACCTGGCCCCAATGTTGTCACGGGGAAGTGGATTCTGGAAAGGTAAAGCATCATAATGTCGCACTCTCCGTGGCTAGCCTGAGCTTCGTGATCTTTCCAGTTTCAACGGAACGAATAGAAAGTCGACTGCCCGCTTCAATATTCTCATCGAAAAGGGCTCGAGAAAGGGGATTGACCAGATGGGTTTCAATTTTATTTCGGATTCCCCTTCCTCCGTTCGATAAATCTTTTAAGCAGAGATCTCTCAATGTTTGCAGGGCCAATGGATCAATCGAGATATCAATGTTTTGAGATCCTTTCAGATCTGATAGTACGCTATCTACCATACTATTGAAGATTTGTTCAGCTATGTTTTCTCGGATGAAGTCGAATACAATGATGTTGTCTCCGATTCGGTTGAGAATTTCAGGACGGTTGAGGGCCAACTTAAAGTGTTTCTCAATCTCCTCGCGGATCCGTTTCTGGATGGTTTCAAATTGATTCTCTGTAGAAACAGTCGCTTTTCTCTCTCCTGTGATATCGGTTTGATAGATTCCTAGGTTTGAGGTGAAGACGATGAACGCCTCTGTAAAATAGACCCGCTCTCCCCTGCCTGATGTCAATACGCCGTCATCTAAAATCTGGAGGAATTTATCGAGGATTCTTGGGTGGGCTTTCTCAATTTCGTCAAAGAGGACTACGCTAAAAGGCTTCTCTCGGATGGCATTGGTTAATTCACCTCCCATATCATAGCCTACATATCCTGGAGGCGCTCCGATCAACCGTTGGTCTGAATGCTCGGCGCTGAATTCCGACATGTCAAAGCGGATGTAAGCGCTTTCATCGCCAAACAGAAGGCTCGTAATCGACTTAGCTAGCTCTGTCTTCCCGACGCCGGTAGGTCCTGCCAAGAATGCAACGCCTCGAGGGCGACCACCACGGCGAGGAGCCCCCACTCCCGTTACTGCGCGCTTAATGATATCAAGCATGTGAGCAACTGCATGATCTTGTCCCTTGACCCTTTCCATAATGAAATTCTGTCCGTCGCGGATCTTTCTTCGGTCGAGCTTTTGCCAGGGATCTTCAGAAACCCCCACTTTATAGCGACGCACAGCTTCTCCAATCTTGGCATATCCTAATTTCTCTTCGCGGCAAAGTTGGGCAATTAACATGAGATCGACGAGAAGGAGTCCTTCGGTATTGTCTACAAAGCTCTGAACGGCAGTATCTTTTAGCTGAGTAGAAGCTTCCTTTGCTCCATCAAGGGATTGAATTAAGGAAGTCGCAAGAACTCGGCGCATCTGATGATCAGGATTTGGAATGGATATATGGCGAACTTTAGAATTATCGAGAGTAAACCAGGCTGGCATGTCCCCTTCTTTTTCTACTATCCATAGGACGGTGTTGAAAAAAGGTTTGGACGGTGTCCCGTAAGCGCGAACACGCGTTTCTTGGGAACGAATAAGTGCCCGCGTGAACAGACGATGCTCGGTATCGTTGAGATCATTTTGGTGAATGATAAGCCGGGATGCAAAATCGACGATTAAAGCTATGGGCTCCCCTTTCCATGTAATGAGTTGTTCTAAAACTGTCTCGAAAAGATCTAAACCAGCTGGAGCACACCCATTGACTGGCTGAAGACCCAATTGCTTCATGATGTTCTCAGCAGCTTCATGGCTTGAATGAGTGGACATTGGATCGATTATTTTAAATCCATTGATGAAGTCATAACTCAGAACGTGAGAATAACCATATTGTCGAAGCTCAGCGTTTAAGCAGGAAGTAAGAGAACGTACAACAGCTCCGCTCGATTTATCTTCTGTTTGGAGGTCACGCACATTCCCTGAAAGAACAAACTGACTTTTCAGTGGCAAAAACCGAAGAAGATCACAAAGCCATTTTGATCTAGTAACCACAAAGTCTTTTATCATTCACAATTCCCATTTAAAGCAGATTATCAAGCACTTTTAAACTACACAAATATACAACTTTACATCATAATAATCCAGAAACAGAACAACAATATATTTATTTTACCTCAAAATATGAATAAATATTTAATTATCACCCCTTCTCATTTTTACAAATTAAACAAGAACCCTTTATGGATCTGGTATGATCTCTTTGGCGATCAGTCAAAAAAAGATTCTTTATCAGAATTTGCTCTCAAAAATATAGAGGATGGGAATCTTCACGAAAAAGAGTACATTTCAAAAGTTCAGGTGGCAGAGATCAGAGAAACAGATCCAACTAAAGGGGTGGAAGAAACCCTAAGTCTTATGAGGAAAGGAGCTCCCCTGATTTATCAAGGATGGCTGGAGAAAAGAATTGATAACGTGATTTATCGTGGCAGACCCGACCTTTTAGAAAAACGGCCCGGTAAATCTATTTTTGGGGACTGGATCTATACTCCTATTGATATAAAATCCTCCTCAACAGTGAAAGCTACTCATGAACAGCAGCTTGCCTTTTACAGCATGATACTGCACTCAATCCAGGGTCATTTTCCCTACAAAACTGCCGTCGTCAATAGAAATTTTGAAACTATTGAGGTAATCCTAGATGAAAAAATCCTACAACGAACCCAAAGAGATATAGATGAAATCTTATCAATTATGAGAGGGAAAAAGCCCCCTACTCATATTTCAGGTTCTGCTAAAGAAACGCCTTGGTATAGCGAATGCCTGAGAGAGGCAGAAAACCTCAGAGATATTTCATTAATCTACAAAATCAGAAAAGATACTGCTGAAGCTCTTCGCAACCACGGCATTGATACGCTTGAAAAGCTAGCGCTCCAAGATATAAATGCTCTTCCTAAAATTCCAGGCGCTACTATCGACACACTCAAAAAAGCTAAAATTCAAGCACAATCCCTCGTAGAACAAAAGCCTATTTTCATCGGCGCACCTGAGCCTATTCAAGAAACCGACCTTAAGCTCTATTTTGATATAGAAGGAGTCAAGAGCCTCGGAGTGGAGTACCTATTTGGATTTTGGGTAGTTGGTGACCCCGAAAGGAACTATGCCAGAGACGGAGAGGTTGTGTGGTCGCAAAAAGATAAGGGAAAATACTTTCTCTATTTTTTAGCTGAAGCTCCAGAGTCAGAATCAATCATGTGGAACAAGTTTCTGAATTGGCTTCAATGCCTGCCCATTGATTACAAGGTTTATCATTATGCCAAATATGAAAAAGAAACCCTTACAAAACTCTCAAAAAAATATAAAGGATCAGAAAATCTTAGCAGATTTCAGGAAAAACTTGTCGATTTAGAAAAGAACGTGGCTAAATCAGTTGTTTTTCCCCTATATTTTTACTCTCTTAAAGATATTGCAAAATCACCTTTTATCAACTTTAATTGGCGCCATGAAAAAGCAGGAGGAAGCCAGAGTATTTTCTGGTATGAACAGTGGCTAGAAGCAAAAGATCAGCTCATCCTTCAGGATATCATTGATTATAACGAAGATGATGTGAGAGCTACAGAATGCCTGCATATTTGGATGAATAAAGCTCGCCTCTTCCCCAGAGCGCACCATGGATGGAGCTTAGTCTCGTATAGAAAATGTTGGGATTGATTTTCGCAACGATGAATTTTGTACAGTTATCTCTGGAAGATATTTTTGTACTAAAAGAAAGACCTGTTCAAAAAACATTGGGTCCGAGAATGGGGAGACTCTGATACTTTCAATTAATGCACGAAGATCCACTGGAATGGAGCGATCTTGTTGAGATGGAGGGTTATTTCCTACTCCCAACTTATCATACCAACGCAGAGCTCGAATTTCCTCTTCATAAGCAAAACTGATATCCTTTACAAAATAGCGCAAAAATTCAATTCCACCCACACACCTATTATCTCTTTTGTGATCAACATATGTTACCTTCCCAATAAATACAGACTCGCTTACTTTAGCAAAAGATTGACAAAGCCTTCCAAAAGTAGACTGGATAACTATTCCTTTTCCCTTTTCAGCATAAGCCCTCCACATAGCTTGAGACTCATCAGGGCTTTGGTGCCAGCAGCTCATGCCAGAATAAAAGCCTTTTTTACTTGTGTAAGCAAGAACTTGTTCTTTCATTTTTTGATCTTTATACGCTTCTACTTCATCAAAGTCCTTTTGAAACCAGGCTCCCTCCAAAGGATCTTCAAATTGTTCGGGAAGAGCAAAATACAAAGACTTATAGTGAAGAAGAGAGAGAAGCTTCTCCAGAGATAAATATCTCCAAATAATGGTATTATCAGATACTGGTTGAATATAGTCGTGAGGCTCATACATGATTTTTTTCCTTACTTATTACTATCTTGAAGAAAATAACAAAGCTCAACTTACATCAGTTTTTTGTTGTCGGAAGAGGTAGGATGGGCTTTCGGCCCGCGACGGGCCTCCGGGGCTTATAGCCCTGATTCACCTGACGGTGAATCCCCTTCTCGCTTTCGCTCGAAACGAACCCAAGGGTTCTCATCCTACCCCTCCCGAAACAAAAAAACCCAAGCTTTCGCTTGGGTTTGTTTCGGAAGAGGTAGGATTCGAACCCACGGACCCGTGAAGGTCTCCTGTTTTCAAGACAGGTGCAATCGGCCACTCTGCCACTCTTCCATAAAAAAGACAGCACTAATAATAAACGTTATACAACGTTTTTCTCAAGGAAATTGTTCGAGGAATCGAAGATCATTTTCCGTAAAAAGTCGAATGTCACGAATGTCACTCAAAAGCATGGTCAATCGCTCAATGCCCATACCCCACGCGTAACCTGAGTATTGTTCAGGATCAATATTTCCTTTTTTTAGCACGTTTGGGTGCACCATCCCTGCGCCCAAGATCTCAAGCCATCCAGTATGCTTACAAATCCTACATCCCGAACCTTTACAAGAGATGCATTTTACATCTACTTCTAGGCCCGGCTCTACAAAGGGAAAGTAGGATGGGCGGTAGCGCGTTTCAACTTTTTCCCCAAGTAGCTTGGATAAAAACTCATCCATCGTTGCAAAAAGATCGGCAAAGGTAACATCCTTATCGATATAGACCCCTTCCACCTGATGGAAAAATACGTGCGAGCGCGCCGATATATCTTCATTGCGAAAGCAACGGCCTGGCGCAATGATCCTGATCGGTGGAGAGTACGTTTCCATTGCGTGCACTTGCACATTGCTCGTATGCGTTCTAAGGAGCAGCTCGGTATTGAGGTAGAATGTATCTTGCATGTCGCGAGCTGGATGATCGGGAGCAAAATTAAGCCCGCCAAAGTTGTAGTAATCTGTATCTACATCGGGTCCTGTTTGAATGGAAAATCCCATCCCAACAAGTATATCCACGATTTTGTTCAGTGCTTGGGTAATCGGATGGAGTTTACCTTGAGGACGTGGTCTGCCTGGAAGAGTTGCGTCGATCCACTCTTGTTCTAACTGATGATTTCTTTCGGCTAATTTGACTCGCGCAAGGCTATTTTCACAATGCAAAGCAAGTTCTTGCTTGAGATCATTGATCACTTTTCCAAACTGTGGTCTTTCTTCAGGAGCGCAATCTTTGAGCGAGATCATTAAGGACTGAATAGGTCCTTTTTTTCCAAGATATTTGGTTTTGAGATTCTCAAAGTCTTTTGAATGGGTGGCCTCCCTCAGCTCGTTCATGAAATGAGTGCGAAGCTGACTGATTTGATCAGGCAAGGAGGCCATGAAAACTCTCTATTTAACTAACTAAACCTTTTTTTGCTGTTCCAGCGATGACGGTAAATGTACCAGGATCGCGGATGGCAAGTTCTGCAAGCACTTTGCGGTTGATAGCACAACCAATACGGCTAAGCCCGTTGATCAATCTGCTGTATGACAGCCCGTTGATCTTAGCGGCTACGCCAATACGTGTGATCCATAGACTACGGAAATCACGCTTGCGGAGTTTGCGGTGTTTGTAGTTAAACGCCAAAGCCGACATCAAAGCATCTTTACTCAGCTTAATGTGGTTTTTGCGGTCTCCGTAGAAACCTTTACAACGCTTCAATAGTTTTTTTGTTCTTCTTCGGGCTGCTACCGAGTTGGTAATTCTAACCATGGTTTAAGCTCCTATCATAATTTTGTACATCTTTAGTTGGCCATCATCCACGAGACGTGACTTGCCCAAGCTGCGTTTGCGCTTGGAGCTCTTCTTTGTCAAAATGTGGCGGCGGCCTGGACGGGCTCTTTTCAATTTGCCTGTCCCAGTAACTTTAAAGCGGGCTTTCATCGCCTTACGGGTCTTCATTTTAGGCACTGGTGGATTCTCCAATTTTCTTTTCATTTGTTGTCTTAGGTCGTTTCCCACTCGGAGACAATATTGTCGTCATGGTACGTCCCATTAACTTTGGCGGCGCTTCAACAACTGCTATATCAGAAAGTTCATCACAAAACTGCTGGACAACTTTCCGCCCTAAATCGATGTGTAACATTTCTCGACCGCGGAACATAATGCTAATGCGCACCTTGTTACTCTTTAGAATAAAATCTCTCGCTCGTTTCACTTTTGTTTCGAAATCATGGGTGTCAATATTCGGTTTGAGTTTGATTTCCTTAACTTTTATGACAACTTGCGCTTTTTTACTCTCTTTCTCTTTCTTCGCTTGGTGATAACGGAGTTTGCCGTAATCAATAATCTTTGCAACGGGTGGCTTTGCAGCCGGAGCTATCTCAACGAGATCTAACCCCATTTCTTCAGCTTTCGCCAATGCTTCTCGGAATGTTATGATCCCTAATTGCTGACCATCTTCCGTTACGACTCTCAGTTTGTCCGCGCGAATTTCTCTATTAATTCTCAAGCTCTACCATCATAAGGTTTTTCTCTAGCAAAAGGAACAACATCTTTTCTACCACTCCGTTGATACAAAAATCAACCGTCGGCGATCCTTTCCTAGAAGTCCTTTTCACCTGAAGAATGGTATGGCTTCTGCCAATCCCATCTTCCACTACATAATCAGTCACCCGCCCCTTGAGGCTGGTAGAATGATCAAAGCCTAAGATAGTAAGGGTTTTTCCGATCGATTGCAAGCAAGAAATCATATCTTCTTCAGACTGATCAAAAAAACTTATTTGCAAATGGGTCTCTTGGAACCCTTCCGACCAAAATTCGGCCACTTTTTCCTTCTCAAACGATCGATGAAGGGTCGTCCGATCGCCACCTGCTGGAGCTGCTATCTCGAAGGCGTCTTGAAACCACTGTTTTTTCAAAAATTGAATGAGGTGTTGGCGCATTTTCAGACCTTCTGAGAGCCACACACCACCTTTCCAAAGACCCATCTTTTCGCCCAATTGCTCAGGCTCACAATAGTTATTCAGTTTTTTCAAAAATTCTTTTAGCTCAGACTTCGAATTATGGCACCATCCTGTCAGACGCATCCCCTTGTCCGGCAAAGGTTTTGCCGAAATTTTGAATGCTGCAAGCTCTGCTGTATTTTTAAGATGGGGCCCTGGGCTTAAGTCGTGAAATGATCCAATTTGAATGATCTCAACCATCCCCTCTTCGAGCTCACTTACCCTCGCGTGGTGCCCTTCGCTCTTCAAAAGCTCGCCCGCGCTAAACGAAACCATTTCCATAGTCCGAATGGGGCGTCTTTCATGGATAATTTGGCGTATTTTTTCTTCGATGATATGAGCGTGAATCGGGTGAGGGAAATAGAAGTCGTACGAAAATCCTGTGGGGGTTTCCCCACCTCCCCAAAGCTCCACATCGGGGTAAGATTCGTAAACGGCTGCTGCCGCAATTTCTGCCGCCGTGCGGCGCAATATTGATAGATCCAAATTTCTTCTATATACGAGGTTGGGATGTAGCTGACTCGAACAGCTGACCTCTACGATGTCAACGTAGCGCTCTAACCAACTGAGCTAACACCCCAGATTTTAGACCATAATCTTACAGTATGGAGAAATTCACTTCAAGAAATACAACTATTAGCTATACTTTATCCCCTATGGAAAAGACTTTTTCTCCCCATTTGACCTTAGCGAAAACTTATTGGAAAGACCATATTCAACCCAACGATATTGCAATAGATGCAACTTGTGGCAATGGCCATGATACTCTTTTCTTAAGTGAAATCTGCACTGTGATCGGACTTGACATTCAAGAAAAGGCCCTCCAAAACACCCAAAAGCTCCTCCAAAAGCATCAAAAAAATGCAACGCTTCACCTCCTCTCTCACGCCCTCATTGACACTCTTTCATTTTCTTATGCCCCCAGACTTATCGTTTATAACCTTGGCTATTTACCCCATGCCGATAAAACTCTGACAACAAAAACAGATTCAACGATAGAAAGTGTCAGAAAAAGCTTACAGATCTTAGCCAAAGATGGTGCGATTTCAATCACGTGCTACCCTGGACACTCCGAGGGGGAAAAAGAGCAAAGCGCACTGGAGATTTTTATTTCAGAGCTACCCTCAGATAGATGGAAAGTAACACATCATAAGTGGTGTGATCGCCCAAAAGCACCGTCTTTGATTTGGATTTCATCCATAATATAAAAACTCCCCGCAACGACGCCGCGGATCGGGCAAACTTCTTTTGCATTAAGAAATTGGATCAATCGAGGATGCGCTGATTTTAAAAAGGTGATCTCTTCTGCTACCGGTTCGATCACTTTGAGACACCTTTTCCAATCTTTCTCTTTTGAAAACGCCAGAAAAAAGGGGAATTTTTGATTTGGATAGTGAAATTGGAGCATTTGAACAAGTTTTTCAAAAGCTGCCTCGTTATGTGCAACATCAAAAATGAGCTGTCCTTTTTTAGCAAATCGACATGACGGCTGAGCATCTAACCCCGCCTCCCCTTCAATTCCAAGTTCGAGAAGAGCCAATTTTGCAATATTTCTGTTTTCTAGATAGTAATTTGGCGCAGAGCAAGCAACTCTTGCATTTGGGAAAAATGGCCCAGCACTTGGACCCACAATGAGAGGGACATTTGGTTTTACAATCCCCCCTTTTTCCTTTGCAATTAGCTCTAGTGTATCTCCTAAAATTGCCGTGTGATCAAGGCCAATTGATGTGATGATTGATAAAACGGGGCAAATGACATTGGTTGCATCGAGTCTTCCCCCAATTCCTGCCTCAATTACAGCGTAGTCCACCTTTTCACGAGCAAAGTGGATAAATGCCATGAGCGTGAGTACATCAAAAAAGGAAAGAGAGGGGTCAAATACTTCATTGAAAATTTCTTCAGCCACATTTTGAGAGATGAGCTCGCCATTGATCTGAATTCTTTCTCTAAAGTTATGAATATGGGGCGATGTGTAAAGTCCCACTTTATAGGAAGAGGCCCTTAGTGCCGCTGCAATTTTTGTTGCGACAGATCCTTTTCCATTTGTGCCTGCTATATGAATCGATTTGAATTGCCGGTGAGGAAACTTCAGCTTTTCATCAGCAAGCAACATCTGAGGAAATGTTTTTCCTCCCCTTCCACCAAGGGAAAATAGTTTATCGATCACTTGCTTTCAACTGCTCAAATATCTCCTCATTAACCCAAGAGCTGCCGAGTCGAATATGAGGCTTTATCTCGCCATGATAATCGGAGCCTCCCGTTGCAATAAGATCTTTGTCTTTTGCAAGTTTGACCCAAGGAAGTTCTTGTGCTTTTGCAAGCATACTGTAGTAACATTCGATCCCGTCAAACGGCAAATCGAGGAGCTTTTTCAAAAATGAATGTTTCTTGATAAAATGGGGATGGGCCAATACTGCCTTTCCATTTGCTAGATGAATTTGTTCGATCACCTCTTTCGGAGTGAATTTGATCCCGGAAGTATAGCAAAGCCCCCCTTCGCGCAAATAGTGGTCAAATGCTTCGCGCTCTGTTTTCACATACCCTTTTCGAACCATGAGTTGTGCAATATGGGGCCGGCCAATGCTTCGATTCGCTGCAAATGTTTTGAGCTCCTCTTCCAAAATCACCATTTTTCGATCTGCAAGTCTTTTCAAGATCCCCCGATTGCGCTCATTTCTTTTTGTCTGCATTAACGTGAGAAACTCGTTTAGTTTTTGAGAATGAACATCAAATCCATATCCAAGAATATGGACAGAGGTTCCTTCGAGTTCAGAAGAAATTTCCATGCCAGGGAGAAGTTGAATCCCCAACGTTTGGGCTTCTGCAAAAAGTTCTGGGGTATATGCGGCAATTGTATCGTGATCTGTGATTGAAAGTCCCTTCAGCCCTACTTCCTTGGCTAAACGCAGCAGTACTTCAGGGGGATCTGATCCATCAGAGCATGTTGAGTGGCAATGGAGATCTGCACGAAAATCATTGGGCATCGATCATTCTAACTTCAGGTTCTAGCAATGTGCCAGTTTGCTCTAAAACTTTTTCCTGCACAAGACGAATTAGCTCTTTTACATCTTTTGCCGTTGCCAAATTGTGATTCACGATAAAATTTGCATGGATTTCAGAAACTTTTGCGCCGCCAACACAAAAACCTTTGAGCCCGCACTTTTCGATGAGCGCGCCAGCAGAGGCTCCTTGGGGATTGCGAAAAATACATCCGGCGCTCTTCTCTTTTAATGGCTGCGTTTTCATCCGATAATCGATGATTTGCAATTGGGCTTTTCTTGCATTTGGATCAGGTGTTAAAGAAAAGGTAGCAGAAAGGATCACTCCATCCATTTTCTGAAAGGGTGAGCTTCGATAACCAAAAGTTAATTCCGTTCGTTTGTACTCTCGAAGCATTCCATCGAAAAATTGAACGGATTGAAGAGACTCGCATGTTTCATGACCATTTGCCCCCGCATTCATCCAGACTGCTCCACCAACTGTTGCAGGTATCCCTGATGCGAATTCAAGTCCCGACAAACCTTTGCGTGCTGCTTGGGCTCCAAGAAGAGAAAAACTATAACCTGCACCAACAGAGACTTCCGACTCTTTCCAACGACAAAAATCAATTTTATTTAAAATGACAAGACCCTTGAAGCCTTCATCACTAAAAAGGCAGTTCGAGCCTTTGCCTAAGATCATTTTGGGGAGATTGATTTGAAATGCTTGCTGCATCTCATCGATTGTAGAAACTTCGGCAAATAGGTGAATAGGACCACCGATACCAAAGGTGGAAAACTCAGATAAGGACCGGTTCTTCTGTAGCTGGAGCGCCATCTTTCTTATATACTCCATCTAAAATTGCGTTGACAAACTGAGAGCTCTCAGGGGTCCCGAATTTACGACAAAGACGGACCGCTTCTGCTATTGCTACCTTAGACGGAAGCTCGTTGTCAAATAAAATTTCGAATAGGCCAAGGCGTAAAATCGTCTTTTCTACGCGTGAAATCCGATCAAAACTATACTCAGTTGAAGCCTCTGCAATGATCGCATCGATCTCCTCTTGCTTCGCAAGCACCTCAGCTACACGAGCATGCGCATCAAGCATCGAGCGTCTCGTCGCTTTGAGTTCTGCCATCATAAAAGGGACGATCTCGTCCTTTTCCGATACAAATCCTTCACTATAAAGGATTTGAAATACAGCTTCTCTAAATTTTTGGGGAGGTAATGCCATAAAAACATCTTTTGTTGGGCCTAAAATATAGCACAAAGGCTGAGTTTGTGAACATCAGTAAATTCCCCTCACCCATCAAGTTATTCTTTGCGAATCCAAATGGTGCCCTTTATAATTTTTCTACCCTTGCATTTTTTTTTAATAATTTCTAGAATCACAATCTTACCCAGATGGAAACAAAGCGTGATTGGCGTATTTCTAGATTCAGAAACAAATGGACTTAACTCTCAAATCCACCAGATTGTTGAGATCGCGTTTAAAATCGTCGACTTAACGACAGGCAAAGTTGTTGAAGACTACCAATCTCTAATTGCACAATCTAAAGAGCTTTGGGAAAAAAGTGACAAAGATAGTCTCGGCATCAATGGCTTTACATGGGAAGAAGTTTCAAAGGGCAAGTCCAAAGAGCTTGTTGCCAAAGAAATTATCGAGATTTTTAAAAGATGCGGCGTGATTCGTAAAAAGGCAGTTTTCATCTGTCAAAATCCCTCATTTGATCGGGTCTTTTTTTCACAGATCATCGATTCGGATACACAAGAGGGGCTCAACTTACCCTACCACTGGCTTGATTTAGCATCGATGTATTGGGCTTTAAGTATGAAAAAAGCCAAAGAAAAAAAGGGGCCATTTCCTTGGGAAACCGGGTTTTCAAAAGACTTAATCGCATCTCAATATCAATTGCCAGGGGAAGAAAAGCCACACCGCGCGATGAATGGCGTCGCCCATTTGGTACAATGCTACGAAGCTGTTGTTGGTTTCGCCTCTTAGGGAAAATCCGTTCCATAAAAGACCCTCTCTTAGTATATGGGAGTTAATGTGCAAGAAAGTCGGGCTGATCACTTTTATATCCTCTGTAATTTTATGCGCTCCCCTGCTCGCAGACTTAAACCTTAAAAATCTCTCTTTGAAAGGGGCAGAAGAAATTGCCCTTGAATACAACAAAAGCTTATTGATCGCTCGCGAAGGGACGACACAGGCTCAAGAGAGAAAATCACAAGCTGTATCGCGCTGGTTGCCCGCTATCGGTTACAGAGCTGAATTTAGAGACATCGAGAAAAAAGAGCTCTTTTTTAACGTATTTAGTAGCGTTTTTGATTTTAGCCACCAAGGTTACAGCAGCATTTTACAATTGAGCCAACCCATTTTTTCTACAGATCTTCTTTTTGGGTTAAAATCAAAAAATCTAGAGGCTCAAGTGACAAGCTATGAGCAAGCAAACACGAAAAATGAACTTTTACTTGCTGTGCGCGACCGCTATTACGAGGTGCTTTTATACGAAAAGGCGCTCGTGATTGAACGAGAAAACATTGATTATTTGTCCTACGCCTTGCAACAAGAACAGGGCAGACTCGATGCGGGAAATGCAACGCCATTTGAAGTCAATCAAAGTAAAGTTGCCGTTGCAAATGCGATCTCCACTTACTATGCAACGTTGAAAAAGTTGAAAAACGCTCGCAATGCTTTTATTTTAACGTTAGGAATCGATCCTCTTTTAGAGCCGGAAATTTATTTAGAAGAGCACTCTATGCCCATCGATTCCATCCCCGTTCTTTCAGTAAAGCTTCAAGAGCTTAACGATGTATACGACTATCGAAGCGACACATTTCCAACGACCCTGGATTTTTCCCGCCATATCGAATCTTTAGAAAGAGCGAGAAAACTGACCCTCTTTACGGCAAGTGAGGTGCAAGAATATTTAGATTTAGCGCTCTCTTTAAGGCCCGATCTTTTAGCAAGAAAACTCCAAGTTGGCGTTGCCGATCAAAACGTAAATACAAAGCTTGGAACCTATCTTCCCAAAATCTCGGGATATGTCCGCTATTCCTACAATGACGTTGATCTCGGGACGCGCCCCTTCTTTAAGCAAGAATATGACCTATCTGCGGGTGTCGTCCTTAGCTGGAACCTTTTTGACAGCATGCTAAGAGAGCATGAAGTGAGAGAGGCCCGATCGATGCGCTCTTCATCTCGAATTAGTTACGACAAAGAGTGGCAAAGAATTGAAGTGGAAATCCGTAATGGGTTATATCAACTAGAAGAAGCGATGCTCACTTACCTCTCCTCTACACAGGCAGTTTTTGTGGCAGAACAGGCAAGAGAGCAAGCCAAGGACAAGCTCCACTTTGGCAGAATTGCACCGTTAGAATACCGCGATTCAGTCAACCAGCTTGCCCAAGCAAGAAACCAACAAAACCAAGCGAGTTTCGATCTTTTGGCCGCATATTACCAGGTTAGATACGCAACAGGAGTTGATGCAAAATGAAAAAATTGATGATTTTAGTCCTACCTCTTTTCCTAATCGGTTGTTCAGGTAATTCTGATCAGGACAACAGTGATTTTACCCCCTATCCAGAAAATACAAGCTTTTCTAAAAACCCATAAAAAATACCCCCTGATGAAGGGGGGTAATTCTTGCTATCTAACCCAAAAAATCTTACAATTGCTTACGAGGCAAGCTCTTGTAGTGATCTGCAATTCAATCATGAATATCTTGCAAAGATTTATTGTTTTTTTGTAAAAGGCATCCTATGAGCTTTTTCCATGCCATGACTCCTTTCATCGAAGTTGTGATCATTGCGATCATGCTCAACTATATCCTCACGTTTTTTTGGAACACAAAATCGATGGATCTTGTCCTCGGGATCTTGGCCTTTTTATTTATTTTAGCAATCTCAAGCTGGCTCGACTTGCCTGTATTACACAAATTGATGGTTGTGATCGGTAATGTTGCCGTAATCGCCCTCATCATTATTTTCCAACCCGAACTGCGCGTTGCCCTATCGAAATTGAGTTTAAAGGGGCGAAGATTTCGTGAAGTTACGGAATTTGATCGATTCCTTGACCATTTAGCAGGTTCAGTCTACAGAATGTCTGAAAAAAGAGTGGGAGCCTTGATTGCGATTGAAAATGAAGACTCCCTCCAGGAATATGCGCAAAAAGCGGTGATGGTCAACGGAGAATTTTCCTCGGAATTTCTCGAAACCATTTTTTCAATCAACACCCCTTTACACGATGGCGCTGTCATTTTAAGAGACAAAACCATTTTGGCAGCAGCAGTGATCTTACCGCTTGCTGAAGATGCCTCCCAACTTGCCAGATCCATGGGAACGCGCCACAGAGCAGGGCTTGGGTTGAGCCATATGACGGATGCTCTGGTCATTGTGGTTTCCGAAGAGACTGGGAAAGTCTCGATTGCCCGCGAAGGGATCATGACCCGTGGCGTAAAAATTGATCGCTTTAAAGGGATCATCCGCAGTATCTTTAATCCACCGCCTCGCGCAACGCAGAGTAAATTCAACTTCATAGAGTGGCTGAAGACGTGAAGACACTATTAATTCGTTTATTTTTAGACAACTGGCAAAGAAAGCTCCTTTCCTTAATCCTCTCCATGATCATCTGGATGGTTGTAAGTCACTCGATGACAGTTACGAAAGTAATTCCAAATGTTCCCGTACGAGTCACAAATCTAGCTCCAAACAAAACAATCGAGGGGATGCTCGTAACAGGTCACTTAAATAAGCGAGTCTCGCTAAGCATTGTTGGGCACAAAAAGGGCCTAGAAAACCTCAGCTCCAAAGATCTTGAAGTTGTCATTGATGCAAAAAACAAGTCTCATGAATGGATCACAAGAATCTCTCATAAGAACTTAGTCAGTCTCAATCCAGATTTTGATCCTGTCAAAACTGTTTCAAGAGTTACTCCCATTGAAATGACTGTAAGACAGAGCAAACTTATCACAGAAAAAATCCCAATCCATGTAACCCAACCGATTGGTGAGGCCCCTAAAGGATACCAATATTTAGACATCTGGCCCTATCACCTTTCAATCCAAGTCACAGGTCCAGAAGAGGCCGTTAAAAAGCTCAAAAACCGCGGGATCAAGCTCACCTTCAACCTCAATGAAATCACGCAAGAACAACTCGACGAGCTTCAAGCGCCTCAACAAGGTGATTACTCCGATGAAGTGAGCTTTAAAGTCCCTGAGTCGTGGAAAAAAGTCTCTTTAGCCAACTTATCCGACACCCCCATTGAAATTGATGACCCTTTAGCCAAAGCGCTCAGAATTGATTTTTCGAGACGGGACCTTCTTCCTATAGGATTTTCAATCCCAGTAACGATCTTTTTCCCACCCAAATATAGCAATACGATCAACCCTGAAACGTACTCTTTGGCCACCAGCCAATTTATTTCAAAGAAAAATGGAATCAAACTATTTAACGAACCTCTCTATGCACAAGGGGTGAGTCATCTGTTTTTAGAAACGGTAAAAGATATGATTCAGATGGTCATCATTGCTGCCCCCAAATCCGAAAGAGACTCCTTGCTCTGGAGCGCGCAGTTTATGTATCCACACGAGCTAGAAAACCGCTACATTGCAAAAGTGATGGCAGAGTCCAGCGAAGAGATTTTTGACATCCAACCTCACCTTCAAGAAGATTACTTGAGAAATCGTTTTCGTGGCTATATGAGCCGCTTTCGTCTCTATACGCCACAGAACAATAAGCTCTCTTTAAAGATCGAACTTCAAGCAAACTCGATTTCGATAACCCCACAAAACTACTCAAAATGAAGCATGTCGTCCTTTTAAAGTCTCGAGCTGGCAATTATGGCGGACTCGAAAAGTACGCATCAAGGATTGCAAATGCCTTTCACGAAAGAGGGGCAAAAGTCTCTATCTTAACAACAGGAAAAACCCTTCAATCAGAATTTCCTATCTACTCAACTAAAACATTTTCCTGGCCCGCATTTATTCGGATGGAACAATTTGACCATTTTACGAAAAACTGGATCGAAAAAAACCAAGTCGATCTCGTCTTTGGAATGGATCGCAACCGTTTTCAAACACATATTCGAGCGGGCAACGGAGTTCATGCAGCATTTTTAAAAAGTAGACTCCTCACTGAAGGTAAAGCCAAAGTCTTTTTATGCAAAATGAATCCCTTGCATCGCAAAATTTTGGAGCTTGAAAAAGCGGCCTTTGAAAACCCTTTGTTAAAAAAGCTCTTCACCAACTCTCATATGGTTAAAAAGCAAATCCTCGAGCACTACAATACTGACCCAAACAAAGTGCAAGTCATCCACAACGGAGTTGAGTGGGAAGAGATGCACGATGACTTCAACAATTGGGAAGATGGAAAAAAACTCGCGCTTCAAGAATTTGGTCTAAATCCCGAACATTTTCAATTCCTTTTTATAGGCAGTGGTTACCTTCGAAAAGGGCTAGACAGACTCCTTGGCGGCCTCTCTCAGCTTAAACAAAAAGACTTTCACTTATCTGTCATCGGCAAAGACAACAATGTCGACCTCTATCGAGCTAAAGCTGTGCAATTGGGTTTAAAAGACCATGTTACTTTTTTTGGGGCCAGCGAAAAGACACGCCTTTTTTATCAACTTGCCGACTCTCTCATTATCCCCTCATTTTACGATCCCTTCGCAAACGTGACCGTTGAGGCTCTTGCAATGGGCCTTTTTGTCATCTCTTCAAAACTAAACGGGGGCTATGAGGTGATTACCCCAGAAAATGGGACTGTCATCGAAGATCTTTTATCTACTGACGCGATGGTAAATGCTCTTGAAATTGCAATGAACCACAAAAAAACACCCCTTAGCTCTTCTTCAGTCAGAAATTCGATTAAATACCTCGACTTTTCAAACCAAATGCGGACACTTATGGATAGCTGTGGATAAGGAAAAGTGGACCTACTACTTTATTCGGGCAGTTACATTCCCTTTTAGCCTAATGCCCTACTCATGGCTGCATAAAATAGGCAGATGGCTCGGATCGATCGCTTATCATTTCATGACAGATTATCGAAAAAGGACTTTAAGCAACCTCGCCCTCGCAAATGACCTAGATCTCACCCCTTCTCAACTCATTCGCATTGCAAAAAGATCGTTTCAAAATCTCGCAATCAACTGTCTTGAATACCCAAAGTTTGCGAGAGAAAAAGACTTTTCTCGCGTCATCCAATGCGAAAATCCTGAAGTTGCAGATGAAATATATAAACAAAACAAAGGGATTATCTTCTTTTGTGGCCACCAATCGAATTGGGAAGTGCTTTTCCTAGATGGGACAACCCGAATGAAAGGCATCGCGATTGGTAAATCGATCAAAAACAAACGACTGTACCATTGGATCCTTTCGATTAGAGAGAAAAATGGAGGGAAAATTGTCGCCCCCAGAAACGCCGTCAAAGAGGGGCTGCGCGCTCTAAAAAATGGTTCGTTTATCGGAATTGTTGGCGATCAAGGAATGCCTGATAGCGGCTACTCTTTCCCCTTTTTAGGAAGACGCGCTTGGACCTCGACGGCGCCTGCGCTCCTTGCTTATAAAACTAACTGCCCTATTGTTTTTGCATCTACACATCGCGTTCAAGGCCGTTATAAGATCCGCTATTTTGATCCCATCTGGCCAGATCACAGCCAGCCTGTAGAAAAAGATGTCGTCCGTATGATGGACAAAGCCCTTACATTACTTCAAGAGAGCATCAAACACTCACCCGGAGAATGGCTCTGGCAGCACAACCGCTGGAAGCAGCAGACGACGCATAACCTTTACAAGAGGTTTCGGCATGACTGCATCTGTGTCATCATGCCCGATGAGGGCTTTTTAGATCTTAACCAGCACCTCAAAACGCTCAAAGAGATCTACCCACTTGTTTTCCTGATCTTATTTATCCCCAATCGATTCCGTCACGTTCCATTAATTGACGCAGACGAGACAATTTACTATAAAACATTAGATCAAACGCTCATTAACGATCTTCGCTTTAAACTCGTCTTTAACTTCACAGACTATAAACCCATCCATGCGCACTATGAGCGCTTAAGCGCCTTTGAAGTGGTTCATATAGCGAAACTCAAAGAGCTTGCAGCTGAGCACTTGCAGCCCCAACACGATTTTTCAGATATTTTAAAACGGGCCCTTTGTCGTCCCGGATCTATTTGGCAAAAGGAGGAACATGCCAGCGACACGCTTTTACATTGATGCCGATCTTAATGGCACATTGACCCTTGAAGGAACTGAACTGCATCACCTTTGTCATGTAATGCGTATCCGTGTCGGAGAAGAGATCGAGCTTGTCAACGGCAGAGGAGGCTTTGCAAAAGCAAAAGTTGCATCTATCTCCAAGCGCGATGCAACATTAGATATCCTTTCCTCTGAAGTTTCTCCAATATCCGAGCCTCGTACAATCTTAGCAATTGCCCTGATGCGCCCTTCAAAACTTGAACTCATCATTGAAAAATGTACGGAACTGGGAGCAGATGCCTTTTGGCTCTACCGAGCCCAACACTCTGAAAAGGCGGATCTATCTGAACATCAAATTGAAAGGCTTAACCACATCGCAATTTCAGCAATGAAGCAATGTGGCAGACTCGATTTACCCTCCATCAAAGTCTTAAAAAAATTCGATGAGATTTTTGATCCAAGCTATTCGGTACTTTTTGGCGATACGAGAAAGGGGGCAAAACCCATTGAGCCGTCAGAAAAAGTTATTTTTGTGACAGGACCTGAAAGAGGTTTTTCAGAAAAAGAGATCAAACTTCTCGAGGAAAAAGCGCAAGGAGTTACCCTTCACAAAAACATTCTTCGGGCAGAAACAGCACCTATTGCCGCCGCCTGCCTTTTGGAACATAGAATCTAGTAGACACCCTCTTAAAGCTACATGACTGATTCACAACAAACTTATCTATCAGAAACGTCAAAATTAACAGGGCAAAAAGTCCGATTAAAATGTGTCCCATGCAGCCAAAGGTATCGTTTAGTCCAAGCGATGTCGCATGCTGATCGAGATAATTATTGAGCTGCAAAGTTGCTTGCTCTTTGGTCAAATGAAATTTGTTAATTGCTGTATTAAAATATTCAGATGTAAGCTGTGAATTATTAGTAAGCTTTTCTCCTAATCGCTCATGAAAAAATGCTTGTCGTCTTTGCCACAAAATCACATAAAGTCCAGCTCCTAGGCTGCTAAAAAGGGCCCTTACAATTTGAAAAAGGGTGAAAACAGTTGCAGATTTTTCTGGTCCAAAACTACTCATCGTAAGATTAAAGACAGGAAAAACAAACAAAACTAAACCAAGACCTGACAAAAACCGTGCGACAGCGAGGTGAAAAAAGTCCACCTCAACATCGAAGTATGTGGAGTAATAACAAGAAATTGCAAAAGATAAAATCGCAAGAGCTAAAGTGATACGCGGATCAAAACACTTGAGCAACTTTTCACTCACAAAATGAGCGACAACCCCAGAAATTGCCATAATCAAAAGCAAAGCTGAAATCCATAAAGGAGTATAGTTTGAGTAGATATTGAGCCATAGAGTAATTAAAATGATCATTCCAAAATATGCGGAGAAAAGAACTGCGAGATTCAACAAAGCATAGGAAAAAAGGGGGGTTCGAAATAGCCTCAACTCTAAAAGAGGATTCGGTTGAACGAGATCCCAAAGGATAAAAAAAAGCAGAGAAGGGATCCCGATGATCAACAAAGAAACAAAGATCGGAGAGCGCAACCAATCAAGCTCTTGAGCAAGCGTTGCAGCAGTTACAAGCGATCCTGTTGCAATAAAAAAGAACAAATAACCCACTTTATCAAAAGTTGGTATCTGTTTTGAAATCACATCGGTCTTCCGGTAAAAGAACCAAAAATAAGCCGCTAAAGTAAGGGCTATAGGTTCGTTACAATGAAAAATCCACCGCCAATGCGATTCATATGCAAGCCATGCGCCAAAACAGGCCCCAAGAACAGGGACTGTTACATACATAGCAACCATGTAAAATGAATAGGATTCAACAAAGTCCTTGGGTGCAAACTCCAAAATAAGGCGTCTACACAAAATAAAAAAAATGCCTGAAGCTAAGCCTAACAGCAGTCGAAACACATTAAAAAGAAAAAATGTAGGCGAGAGTGAACAAAAAATCGAAAAGACAGTGTATAGCAAAAGCCCATAGACCAGACAACGAATCGCGCCAAAACGGTCTGCTAAAGGATTGGCCAAAGGGATAGTCATCACATTTCCAAGGCCAAAAAACACCATTGCATAAACTGAAATTTCAGAACTGCTTCCAAGTTCTGAGGTGATATAAATCCCAGCCATATTCGTTACCGTGTTGTAGAATATGGCGAGAAAAAGTGTGATAAATACACAGAAAAAAAAGGTTGGAGAAACTTTGGATTCTTCAGTCGCCAGCTGCATCTTTGCCCAAACTTTCTACAATCTGGTTTTGAAGCATCTCATCGAGACGAATCGCTTCCTTCATCAAAGGGGGCAAACAAATTGCAATCTCGGGAAGATCCAGCTCCTTTTCTCTATATTCAGACAAGTTGGGATCAACATTTGCAGCAATCACATCTGCAATGAGGTTTTGATCCCCTTTTTCCTCAACTTCGTAAATGGAAGTTTGGTAATGAGGAGATCCATGATTCGTGTCAGGAATGAGTCTCCCTTTGCGATCGCGAATATCGACATAGGCTTTACAACTAAGACCTAGGCGCAAAGGCCGCTCTTGAATCTCTTGAGGGAGAAGTGCAACACGTACTGGAAGTCTTTGGACGATTTTAATCCAATTGCCTGAAAGATTTTGCGGGGGCAACAAAGAAAATGCATTCCCTGCCCCACCGGGAAGCCCAATAACCGTTCCATGGAAGATCTCATCCGAGCCCCACAAATCGACCGTTATATCTACTTTCTGTCCAATCCGCATTGCTTTAAGTTGCGTTTCTTTATAATTTGCATTCACCCAAATCTGATCCAATGGGATGATACTCATCAATGGCTGTCCCGCTGGCACCCACATGCCAACTTGAACAGTTCTCTGCGCAGCAAGCCCTTTTACAGGAGAATAGATTTTACATCGATAGAGCCTAACCCAGGCATCGCGAAGTTGATCAGATGCGGCAACAACTAGAGGATGATTTTGTAAAGAGGTCCCTTGAACTGCAGAAAGCGCTTTTTGATATAAAGCTCCCGTCATTTCTAAGGATGCATACTGAGCTCTTAGCGCTGCGATAGAATGCTCATAATCTTCGAGAGAGACTCCTTCCTCGCGATAGACTTTGCTGCGGTGCAAATAATCTTGTGCATCTCGAATGAGTTCTGCCGTCTTTAAGTCTATCTCTGCCCTATAGACAGAGACTTGATGAAACATTTCGCAAACTTGTCTCACTGTCTGAGATAAACCTTCTTTAGCCCGCTCAAGGGCAATTTTAGCATCGGTTTCATCCATTGTGACAAGGAGCTGCCCCTTTTCAACCAGAAAAGAATCATCTGTTTGGATCGAAGTTACAAAACCGGGATGAAAAGGTGTAATATAGACTTGATTACCCTGCACATACGCATCGTCTGTGTACTTATAGTATCTCCAATAAAAAAACCAAATGACGAAGCAAATGATGGCCAAAATAAGGCAAGTTCCCCAGAAAACAAAAGCCAGTTTTCGCCCCTTATTCATGAGATGTCCCCTCGCAAGCCAAAAACCCACCGCCTAAAGCTTTTGTAAGGCTGATATTGACCACATACTGTTGATAGAAAAACTGAACATCTTCCAACTGTTTTTCGATCACCTCTTCAAGCGACTGGTACACAGCAAGTGCATTATCAATGCCACTTTTCGATCGCAACTGCGTCAAACGGTATCTCTGTATTGCATTTTCAACAATTTGCCCCTGCTTTTCCTTTTCACCATTGATTGCAATACCCATAGACAAAAGATCCGAAACCTGCTGAAAGCTTTTTAAGATTAAATTGTTATACTCATAAACTGCTTCGTTAAAGAGTGCTCTTTTTGCATCAACATTAGCACCAATCGCTCCTGCCGTATAAACCGGCAAACTCAAACCAGGAATGACACTCACTGTCTTGCTAATCCACTCAAAAAGCTTCGACCACGAACCACTTTGAAATCCAACTAACCCTGCAAGATTAATATTTGGCAAAAAGTCTGCTTTTGCAGCTCCCACTTCAAAGGCAAGAGCATCCACTCGATTGATTTGAGCCATCAAATCTGGCCTTCTGATAAGAAGATCCATCGAGATATCAGAGGGAATCGCCATTGATTTAGCCAAGGGGGCAAGCGGTTCATTGAGAGCTAACCTCTCATCTGGCCCTTGTCCTGCCAAAATATTAACAATATGCTTTCCTGCAGCAATTTCTTGCTCAATGTTGTAGAGATTCTGCTTTGCCTGAAATACCGCCTCTTCAGAAAGGAGAGGTGTTAGTTTTGAATAAAGCGAACTTTTTAACATTTTTGTTTGTAGATCAAAATAGTTTTTCCTCACCTCATAAAGCTTTTCATAGAGCTCTTTTCGAAGTAGATTTGTCCTCAAAGCAAAGTAAGCTGTTGCGAGCGCTGCCGATGTAATCAACTCAACTTGAGCTGCTTCCGCAATTGCTGCCCGTGTCTTTTCAAGTGCTGCCTTATAAAGATTGCGATACTTTCCCCAAAAATCAAATTCATAAAAAAATGAGAGGCTAAAATCGATTTGGCTATTATTGAGAGCAATATTTGGATTAAGCGCACGGTACAAACCATTTTGGCTTAAATATTCCCACTGATCGCTTGCATCGAAGTAAACTAAAGGAAAAAGCTCAGATCTCGCGATGACAGCCTGACTTTTTGCAAAGGCAATCCTCTCTTGAACTGCTTGAATTGACGGGTTGTTTTGGAGAGCCTTTTCAATCAGTGCATTTAGTTCCTTCACTCCATATAGCTCCCACCACGTTTTTTCAGGCCACTTCCCACGCTCGTAAAATGAGCTGTCTAAAGCAATCTTTTCACTCGATTTAATGGAAGGCGCGCCCAAGATATTTTCAGTCTGTTCCTCTTTAGACATAGAGACCGAGCAAGAAGTAAACACACAAAGGGGAATGAATATAGCTTTTCGCAAGATAGCCATGAATGAATAGAACCTTATTTCCTTTCTCTTAAGAAAATAAGATTAAATGGTCAAGAAATACGGATATCAAATGGGGAAAAGTGTGCAGTTAGGCTTCTCTTCGCTACCGCGGTAAATAAGCCCTTTTTGTGGGTCAAGAGTCACTTCATCGCCCTCTTTCAATACAGACATGGCCCCATCAGATCTACACATGACTGAAATTTCAAAGGTTTTTGCCAAAAGCGCTGCATATTTTTCAGAGGACGAATCGCCAATGTAATTTTGCAATATGACACCTGCAGCCTCTTTCAAAATCGGCATAAACGTGTTGTCGCAATGGGGAATTACAACAAGTTTGCCTTCGAGATCCTCTGCGCTATATCCTTCGGGAGCTAAGACGAAAACGATTTTACCCATTACTTTTGGACCAAATCCTTTATGTCCCCTCACAAGGACTTCACCTATATTTTCCACCATCATCATGTTCGTTGTCCCCGTCTTTCCAAAAGGGACTCCAGCTGTCACAACAACCAGATCGCCAAATGAGATCAACCCTTGCGACATCGCGAAATTGCTAGCTGCTGCAAATGCCTCTTTTGAGTTTTTGCACCCTTCGACTAAAACAGGCATAACACCCCAGTTAAAGGCGAGCTGATGGTAGTTTTTCTCAGACGGGGTCACTGCAATAATAGGCCATTTAGGGCGAAGACGAGAAACTAACCTTGCCGTTTGCCCGCTTGTTGTAAATGCAAAGATACTTTTTGCGTTCGCGGTATAGGCAGTTTTCACCGCTGACATCGAAACTGCAGAAGAGACATCGTGATAATCTCTTTGTGAATTGAGCTCAAAAAACCCGTGATAATTAAAGTCAGCTTCAGCTTCTTGAACGATCCGTTTCATCTGTTTAACGGTTTCAATCGGGTATTTACCGACAGCGCTTTCTCCCGAGAGCATCACGCACGAAGTACAATCATAAATCGCATTGGCAACATCAGATACTTCAGCCCGTGTAGGACGTGGATTTGTGATCATAGACTCGAGCATCTGCGTTGCAGTCACAACTGGCTTACAGGCCTTATAGCACTTGCGGATCATCATTTTTTGTAAGCGAGGCACCTTGGCAAGATCTACTTCTACCCCCAGATCTCCGCGAGCGACCATAATCCCATCAGCTACCTGAACGATGCTGTCAAAATTATCTACCCCTTGCGTACTTTCAATTTTTGCAATGACCAAAATGTCAGATTTCCCCTCTTTGGCCAAAAGCTCTTTAATCGTTAAAACATGGTGCGCTGAGCGAATAAACGAAGCTGCAACATAATCAACATCGTGTAAACACCCAAACTGAATATCTTTCACATCGCCATCTGTCAGTGCGGGCAAAGGGATATTTGCCCCGGGAATATTGACCCCTTTTCCACTTTTTAACGTACCCGTATTTAATACTTCAACGACCGCAAAAGTTTCCCCTTTTTCAACGACTTGAGCAATAATATAGCCATCATCAAATAGAACTTTCATCCCTACTGATAATGCTTCTACAATTTCGATAGGGTGAACGGGAATTTCATCGGGGCTGTTGTTTTCATCCTCTACAATTTTTAGACGCTGACCTGGCTTTAGAGAAATAGCATCATTCGGCAATTTCCCAACGCGAATTTTGGGCCCATGGGTATCGAGCATAATTGCGAGGGGCACATTTTTTTCTTTTCTCGCCTTTTTTAAAAAATTGATCGTTTGGAGATGTGTTTCATGGGTTCCATGACTAAAGTTAAGTCGTGCAACATTCATTCCAGCATCGATCAACTCAAGTATTTTCTCGTAAGAGGATACGGCGGGACCAATCGTGCAAATAATTTTGGTGCGTGTATGCATAAATTCAATATACAAGAAAAGTTGTTTTGAGAGCTAGTTCGATCGAAAGACTACAACAGTCTAAGTATTTCCAATGCTTCTTTCATCCGCTCTTTTTCGCTCTTTTCACCCTTTTTTGTTGTGACAGGAATTGGATCCGACCCACCAGGCTTGCGAGCAATGGGCGTCAACTCAGTCTCTTGCGGGATCTTAGGCTTTTCTGTTGTAGACTTTACCGACATCTACTCCCTCATGAAAAAATAGGTGAACGAAAGGGTAAAATCATTCACAATTGATTGCAAGACCCTATGATCACGTTAAAAAAAGTTTGCGTCCACAATTTAAAAAGCGTCGATCTTGAGCTTGAACCAGGAAAACTCGTTGTATTTACTGGTGTTTCAGGATCGGGCAAATCCTCTCTTGCCTTTGACACCATCTATGTCGAGGGGCAAAGGCGCTATATCGAATCGCTCTCTCACCAAGCGCGCAGATTTTTAGGCGACCTTCCGAAACCTGACGCTGAAAGTATCTCGGGAATTGCACCCACCATTGCCATTGAGCAAAAAACGGCCGGACGCACCCCTCGATCCACAGTGGGAACCATGACGGGGATCTATGACTTTTTACGTGTATTATTTGCCCGAATCGGAATCCCCCACTGTCCAATAAGCAATGAACCAGTTGAAGCGCAAAGTAGAGAAAAAATTGTTGCAAGGGTCCAACATTTACCCGCGAAAAAACTCATTATTTTAGCTCCCTTTGCCAGAGGAAAAAAGGGGGAATTTCGGGAGGAATTTGCTGAGCTTTTAAGCAAGGGGTTATTGCGCCTTCGAATTGATGGCGCCTTTGTTGAGCTAGGAGATATCGAAGAGCTCGATCCAAAAGAGGCCCATGATATCGATATCGTAGTCGATCGGATCATGACAAACGATCCATCGCGATTAGCGGAAGCTGTCAATGCAGCTTTAGAGATAGGTAAAGGGTTTTTTAGCGTAATTGATCCAGACACAGAAGAAGAGACCCTTTTTTCCCAATTTGCCCACTCGATCCAATCGGGAAAATCATATGGCCCGTTAGAGCCTCACGATTTTTCATTCAACCACCCTGCCGGAATGTGTCCCAATTGCCACGGAATCGGAGTGACTGCTGAGTTTGACCTTTCTAAAATCATCGATCCCAATTTGAGCATTAGCGAAGATTGCTGTTCGATTGGAAGCTCTTACAAAACAGTCCGCTACGGCAATATCTATGACAATTTAGCAAGAATTTACAAGTTCAACATCAACAAAGCGTGGAGCAAGCTTCCCGAAAAGGCCCAAAATGTATTTCTTAACGGAACTGAAAAAAAGTGGACTCGGATGCACTTTACCCATCCAGTCAAAAAGACCCGCTGGTATGAATATGTCCATTGGAAAGGTGTTTTAAACGAGGCCAAAGAGCGGCTTAACGCAGCTAAAAGTGAAGGCTATCGAAAAAAAATGGGCGAACTGATGACGGAAGGGATCTGCTCTGCTTGCAATGGATCTCGCATTAAGCCCTACCCTGCAGCGACCAGACTTGGGAATAAAACACTTTTTGAAATCACTTCGATGCCGATGGAAGATACGCTGAAATTTTTTGATGAGCTGCAGCTATCCACCCTTGAAATGCATATTGGCGAAGAGGTAATTAAAGAGATCAAAGAAAGACTGCAGTTCCTTATCGATGTGGGTCTTTCCTATTTGTCTTTAGAACGGACTTCTCCCACTTTGAGTGGTGGCGAGGCGCAAAGAGTTCGGCTAGCCTCACAAATTGGAGCGGGCCTTGTCGGTGCCATTTATGTACTCGATGAGCCTTCCATTGGATTACACCCGATCGACCACCATAAATTAATCGACACACTCAAACGGCTCAGAGACCAGGGCAATACCGTTTTAGTCGTCGAACATGATTTAGATACAATTTTAGCTGCCGATCAAGTGATCGATGTGGGACCCGGTGCTGGAAAACATGGGGGTGAGATCTTAAAGCTGAGCGATCCCAGGTCTATCACGGGAGGATATGTTTCGGGACGATTAAAAATCGAGCCTCCTAAAAAGGTGAGAAAACCCACAGGCAAACTCACCTTAAGCCACGCGACGCACAACAACTTAAAAAATGTGACCGTCTCTTTTCCTCTTGGCGTTTTCCTCTGTGTCACTGGAATTTCAGGCTCAGGTAAGTCGTCGCTGATTGCAGATACCCTTTTTCCTGCAATTATGAATAAGTCCTCAAATTTAAAAGGGCTTGAACAGGTCGACAAAGTGATCAATGTCGATCAATCTCCAATTGGACGAACGCCAAGATCAAACGCCGCAACTTACATCAAGCTCTTCGATGAGATCCGCGATCTTTTTACAGAGCTCCCCGAGAGTAAACTCCGCGGGTTTACTGCCGGGCAATTTAGTTTTAATGTCAAAGACGGCTCTTGTTCATACTGCAGTGGGATGGGGCAGGTGAAAATCGACATGGACTTCATGGAAGATGCTTGGGTTCAGTGTCCGCAGTGTAAAGGAAGAAGATTTGATCCTGAAATTTTAGCTGTTAAATTCAAAGGTAATTCAATTCATGACGTTTTACAAACAGATGTCGAGCATGCTCTCGAACTTTTTGAAGCGATCCCCTCGATTAGGAAAAAACTCGAAGTCCTAAGCCTGGTCGGATTAAACTACCTCACACTCGGACAACCTTCGACAACACTATCTGGCGGCGAGGCGCAACGGATTAAACTGGCAAAAGAGCTTGTAAGACCTTCGACAGGTAAAACGATTTATATCCTTGATGAGCCAACAACCGGGCTGCATTTCCACGACATCAGTAAACTGATCCAAATCTTACAAAATCTCGTCGACAAGGGAAATACCGTACTTGTAATTGAGCACAATATGGACATGGTCAAGTGTGCAGATTGGGTAATAGATTTGGGCCCAGGTGCGGGAAAACATGGGGGAGAAATTATTGGCCAAGGGACTCCTGCGCAAATTGCGAAGTTGAAAACAGCAACAGCGATGGCCTTAAAAGGACTTGCTCCCACATCAAGCGCCCCTCAAAAGCTAAAAACGATCGATGAGATTGTCGTCACGGATGCAAGTCAAAATAACTTGCGCCATGTATCTCTTAAAGTTCCTCGCGGGAAAATCACCGTTTTTACAGGCCCTTCAGGATCGGGAAAGTCCTCTTTAGCCTTTGAAACGCTCTATGCAGAGGGGCAAAGAAGATATACCGAAACACTCCCCTCTTACTCAAGATCGATGGTCAAGCAGCTTTCAAAGCCAAAAGTAGAGCGGATCGAAGGGCTTTCCCCATCGATTGCCTTAGAGCAAAAAACGGGAGGACTTAACCCTCGATCCACTGTTGGAACCATTACAGAAATTTACGACCTCCTCCGCGTCCTTTACGCCCATTTAGGAACACCTTTTGATCCAGAAACGGGCAAAGAAATTAAAAACATTAGTAAAGAAACTGTCGTGAGTGAGATTTTAAAGCTCCCCGTTGGTGAAAAAATCCAAATCTTAACACCGATTGTTTTTCAAAAAAAAGAGAGCTTTGAAGAGCTTGTGGATCGTCTCAATCGAGATGGGTATTTAAGGATCCGCTTGAATGGAAAGATCTACTCCCTCGATGAACCGATCGAATTTAATAAGTACAAAAAAAATGAACTTGAGCTTGTGATTGACCGGATCGTTGTCAATCAGACAGTTGAAAAAAGGCTCTACGAAGCGATTGGAAAAATTGAAGATACCGTCATTGTTGCTAGGGAAAAAGAGGATCTAGTCTTCCATTTTTCTGCGAGCAAACGGATATTGCCTCAAACGTTTTCATTCAACCACGATGCGGGGATGTGCCCTGAGTGTCAAGGGCTCGGCGTTACATACGGTGCGCACCTTGAAGAGGATAAAAAGTTTAGAAAATGCTCAATTTTTGACATCGCTGATCGATTGTTTAAAGACAAAGGGACGAGTGGCGCTTATAAAATCTTAGAGCAATATTTCAAAAAAAATGGGGAAGATCGGGAAATCATATTAAATGGCGGACCTGAACTAAAACTGAAAAGTGGCCTGACAGTCAGATGGATTGGACTCCACCCAGCTTTTGCAAACGCAGCAAGGATGGCAAACAGACGGATCAAAGAAGATCTTCTCCCGATGATGCGAGCGACAAACTGCTCAGCATGTAAAGGAGCAAGACTTAACCCACGAGCGCGAAATATCCGGATCGAACAACTGTCCATCTCAGATCTTTGTGCACTTAGTATTCAAAAAGCGTATGAATTTATCCAACAAGTCGAAGTCCCCCCCTTTTTAAAAGAGACCCACTCACAAATTTGCAAATTTCTTGAGTTTCTCCTCTCAATTGGCCTTCGCTACCTATCGATGGATCGATCAGCCCCTACTTTAAGCGGCGGCGAACTTCAACGCATTCGCCTTGCAAGACAGCTCGGATCGGGACTCACCTCGTGCCTTTACATCCTCGATGAACCAACCATCGGCCTACACCCATTCAATAACGAACTTCTCAATACTGCTCTTAAGGATTTACGCGACTTGGGCAACACCCTCATCTTAGTCGAGCACGATCCGATGACAATCCGGATGGCAGATTATCTCGTTGACTTTGGCCCAAAAGCTGGCACTGAAGGTGGGCAAATTACGGCACGTGGAACTATTTCTGAAATCCTTGAAGATCCCAATTCTTTGACAGGCGCGTACTTAAGTGGCCGCAAAAAAATACCCATTCCTAAAAAACGAAGACCCTTTAGTCCCGACATCCAAATTGAAAATGCAACGCTGCATAACTTGAAAAACATCTCTGTTGCACTTCCCAAAGGGGCAATTACTTGCTTAACGGGCGTCTCTGGATCTGGAAAATCATCGCTCCTTACCTATCTCAACAAACATCCCGACTTTGAAAAAATCATCAAAGTCGATCAAAGCCCGATTGGACAAACATCGCGCGCAGATGTAAGTACCTATTCAGAAATTCAGCCCCTCATACGGGCCTTTTACGCATCGCTCCCCCTTGCAGCTATGAAAGGATTGCAGCCAAGAGCTTTTAGTCCGAACCATATTCGCGGGATGTGTCGCACCTGCTGGGGCCTCGGCTATAAAATGGTTAATCTTCAGTTTTTACCAGCGGTTAGAGTCACCTGTGATGCATGCCATGGCCACAGACTCAACCCAATTTCTTTGGAAGTGCTCTATAAAGGAAAACACCTAGGCGACATTTTAAAAATGACCGTTTTAGAAGCCCTTGAGTGGTTTTCAGCCATTCCTAAAATCGTCAAAAGACTTGAAAAGCTCGTAGAGGTGGGTCTCCCCTATCTGCAACTCGGTCAAGAGCTCACTTCACTTTCGGGCGGAGAGGCGCAGCGATTAAGACTTTCACGAGAGCTTGCCAAAAGAGAATCGGGGAAAACGCTTTACTTAATCGATGAGCCAACAGTGGGCCTACATCCTGAAGATGTCCTTAAACTGTTAAAAATTTTCCACCGCCTTGCAGACAAAAAAAATACCCTTGTGATCATTGAGCACAATATCGATGTCATTGCAAATGCAGACTACATCATTGATCTCGGTCCCGATGCAGGCGACGATGGAGGCTACCTTGTTGCGCAAGGCACTCCCGAAGAAATCGCTCAATCTAAAACATCGCGCACAGCTAAGTATTTAAAAGATTTAGTGCTCTAGTATAAAGATTTTCCGTAGTGTTGTGCCGGTGTCGGTATAAGTATTTAAAAGATTTGTTAGACTAGATATAGTCCAATAAAAGGAGTTTTCCATGTCAGATCGTCACCCCATCACTTCGCGCAAAAAAGCCCAAGTGCTCTCAACATCGCTGTTTTTGATTGGCCTTGCCACACTCATATTCACAGATTCTTGGTGGCCGGCAATTATGCTGATTGTGGGTCTTCCCCTAGCGCTTCGGCAATATCTTGTGGGACGAACTTACGATACAATGATGACACTTCTAGTATTTGTAGGCACATTTGTCACGGTACAATTTGATATTTCTTGGAGAATTTTTCTTCCCATCCTCTTTGCATTAGGCGCGCTTTATATCCTCTTCCGCGAATTTTTCGGCCCTGAAGATACAACCGAAGATGAAAGAGAAGAAGAGATCAACCACGAGATCGAAGAGGACAAGAAGAAGTGAGAGTTCGCCAGCGCATTTGAGTTACTTTGGCTATTGATTGGGCGCAACGTGGTGAACTCTACTTGGAACCAGGCGGAGACATCCCCAGAAACACGAGGTCAATGCACTGCCAGACAAAAGGATTACACCGGATACAGTTACCTTCCGATCGTGCTCAACCAACCCTACCGCAAGGAAAATTGCCCCGGCAGCCAAAAAACCAAATGTTACTTTTGACCAGTATGCATCAACCTTTCGAATCAACTCTTTCGAACTTTGATCAGCTGGACTGATAAGCGGCTGACCCTCTAAATCTACTTCGATAGGAGGAACGTCTTGTCTTTGTAATGAAATATTTGTAGCCATGGAAAATCTCCTCCTTGTTTTTTAATAAAATGGGCCACATCTTAAGCCACCTATTCTTAAGATTGCAAGAGATCTATGAGGCGATCCCACTCCTATTTTTCACCAGCGGTTTTAGAGTTACTTTGGCTATTGATTGGGCGCAACGTGGTGAACTCTACTTGGAACCAGGCGGAGACATCCCCAAAAACACGCGTGCAATGCACTGCTACCCAAAAGCATTACACCGCATACAGTTACCTTCCGATCATGCTCAACCAACCCTGCTGCAAGGAAAATTGCCCCGGCAGCCAAAAAACCAAATGTTGCTTTTGACCAGTATGCATCAACCTTTCGAATCAACTCTTTCGAACTTTGATCAGCTGGACTGATAAGCGGCTGACCCTCTAAATCTTCTTCGATAGGATGAACGTCTTGTCTTTGTAATGAAACATTTGTAGCCATGGTAAACTCACTTCCATATTTTTTAATAAAATGGGCCACATCTTAAGCTACCTATTCTTAAAATTGCAAGAGATCAATCAAGGGGAAATCAAAGCTGTAGCTTCTCTCTTAGATCACTCTTGTCTCGCTAACCTAATCGTTTTGTCATCCCGCGAAGACATCCCCACATACAAAAAGAAAAAATTGATACGCTCAATGGCAACACACTTACTATCATCAATTCCTTATTATCCAATATAGCCCCTGATCCGGCTAAACCTACTCCAAGGATAAAAGTGCTTACAGATATAGTCCCCCAATATCTATCTATACATTTTATAGTTTCCTCCATCCTGCGATTGAGTAACGGCTGAGTTTCTCCAGTAGTAGTTATCCGCACTATATGCACAGGATCTCCTCTAACAGAAGGAAACTGAGGCGCTAGTCTAGGTGGGGGGAAATCTGTATTTGTGGTCATATAAATTCTTCCATATTTTCATTAAACAAAACGGCGATTCAAGATTGACGGACGATTCTTCGGGCGTTTGGATTAAAGGAGTCGTCTCTCCCATTTTGCGAGGATTTTCTACATCGATAACATGAACTCTTGTAGTTGTCATTTCAGTTGAACTACTCAATTTTTATTCCCCGTTATTTTAAATAAAAGCGTTTTAACGACTATATTTTGTAACGTTGTAAATCGCCGCCCAAATACACGAAGTAAAAAGAGAAAAAGAAAAACCCCCTATACCGATTGTATATAAAACCCTATTATCCTCTTTGAAGCCCACTCCAGTGCACGTAGCTCCAATAGTTAAGAAGATCAGTGTTATTTTCCCCCAGTATAAATTGACTTTCCTGATAGTTTCATTCTGTCCTTCAGCATCTGAGACTATAAGCAGGTCAACCTCTGAACTTTCTCGGATGGAATGAGCATCTGCTCTTAATGCGGAACTCCCTTTAATCACAAAAAACACCCTGTCTTAGTTTTCAATAAAATGGGCCACATTCTGAGCTATCTATTCTTTAAATTTCAAGAAATCTATCAATTATACTTGCAGATGGGAGAAAAACTGATGGCAATAGATATCTCCTTCAAAGGAGGAGTCCCCTTTTTGAAATTACCAAATTCATCCTTATTTATTGAGTAAAGTTGGGCTTAAAATTGACTCACTCTTGTTCAAAACCGCAACAATCACTATTCCAGATCTTGAAAACACACGCAAAGCCAACCAGCGTACCGCCTACTGCGATCGAGGTTACATCGTTTAAAGCAAGTCCAACTAGAGCAGTGATGACTCCCACCGCCCCAAAGCCTCGATGAACGTAGTAACTAGGCATGGCGTCAAGTAAGCTAAATAGGCTTTGATTTGGCGAGGGTCTTAAAACTTCGAGACGAACACCCTCAATGGATCGAATTTCAACGCAGCACACAGGGCATTTTGTAAGTGCAATATGTGCTAAAAATTGAACCTTACATGCAGTGCAAAAACTATTGTGTAAATCTGTATGGCTATAAACTTGACCTTCTTCAAGGCAAACAGGACATTCTTCCGGATCTAAACGGAAACTTAAGTCCACTGGATTAGAGGGAACGCCTGTATAAACTGCTGACATAAAGTTCTCCCAACCTTCCTAGGATGGGTCCATAGCTAGTTTCTCAATATATACTCGAAAGGCTAGCAAATCTTTTTCGAAGGAGTGAAATTCTTTCTTTCTCATATTTTATAATCGATGCCCATGGCGGCCCGCACTTCTGAAAGAGTTTGCTCCGCCCTTCTTTTGGCCACTTCAGTCCCTTTGAAAAGATAATTCATCACCTCTTTAGGATCTTTAGCAAACTCCTCTCTTTTCTTACGAATCGGCTCTAAAAAGGCCAAAAGAGTCTCGAGGAGATATTTTTTCACGACAGAATCACCAAGGCCCCCTCTGGCATAATGGGCTTTGAGCTCTTCAATCTTTGCTTTATCTTGGCCAAAAGCATCTAGGTAGGTAAAGACAGGGTTGCCTTCAACTTTACCTGGATCTTCAACTTTTAAATGACCCGGGTCCGTGTACATCCCCTTCACTTTTTTTGTGATCACGTCCACTGAATCTGAAAGATAAATCGCGTTATTCAAACTCTTGCTCATCTTTGCTTTGCCATCAACCCCAGGCAGGCGGGCGATTGTTGAGATCACAGCTTTAGGCTCGATGAGTACATCTGTTTTGTAAAGGCGATTGAATTTACGGACCACTTCAACAGTCTGCTCGATCATCGGGATTTGATCATCGCCAACCGGGACAACGCTCGCTTTGAAGGCAGTAATATCTGCCGCCTGAGAAATCGGGTAGATCATAAAGCCTGCCGGGACCTCTTCTCCATATCCCTTTTGCTGAATTTCCAGCTTGACTGTTGGGTTATGCTTAAGTCGATTCCAAGTAATGAGGTTGAGGTAATACATCGTCAGCTCTGGCAATGCGGGCACCAACGACTGGATAAAAATCGTCGAAACTTTAGGATCGATCCCCACCGCAAGATAATCGAGGGCAACTTCCAAAATGTTTTCGCGGATTTTTTGAGGCTCGTGGGCATGGTCTGTTAAAGCCTGAGCGTCTGCAATCATCACAAATTGCTGGTGAGTATCTTGGAGCTTAACTCTTGCAGCTAAAGATCCAACGTAGTGGCCGAGGTGGAGCTTACCCGTTGGGCGATCTCCTGTTAAGATAATTTTTTTTTCTGACATGTGCCCATTCTATGAGAGTGTGAGGGAAATTTTCAAGAGCTTTGATGCTAACCCTCATCTTTTAGAAAAATGAGATTTCTCTAGCACATTTGTGACAAATATGGCATGAAAGTTGCCAAGATGGGAAAAATAGTTGAAAAACAACCAAATGCGATTGGCCCCTATGAAATTGTCCAAAGTTTGGGCAAGGGGGGAATGGGTGAGGTCTATCTAGCCAAAGACCCAACTTGCGGTCGCAAAGTGGCCCTCAAACGGATCCGTCCCGAGCTTTGCTCGAACAAAATCATCCAAAGTAGATTTTTGAGAGAAGCTCAAGTAGCAAGCGCTTTGAGCCACCCATCGATTGTCCCCATTTTAGCCCTTCAAAATACTTTGCCAGACATTTACTATACGATGCCCTATGTCGAAGGGGACACTTTAAGACAGATCTTGCGCGCTACCAAGGAAAAGCAAAGCCACTCAATTGGACAATCAATCCCCTCTCTTGCCCGTATTTTCCTCCAGATCTGTGAGGCGGTTGCCTATACTCATTCAAAAGGAATTTTACATCGCGATCTTAAACCTGAAAACATCATCGTCGGGAAATATGGAGAGGTGATGATCCTCGACTGGGGAATCGCTGACTTTATCGATCAAATTGGGAAAGAAGAACCGCTCCCTGCAAAAAAAATCTCTGGGCAAGACCTTACGCGCCCTGGAAAAGTTACAGGCACTCTGGCTTATATGGCCCCAGAAAGGCTCGATGGGAAATCATCCTCCATTCAAACAGACCTTTACGCCCTTGGTGTGATTTTATACCAAATGCTCACCTTGAATTTACCGTTTCAAAGAAAAACAATTGCAGCTTTTCGAAAGCAAGTCCATGCGGAAGTGCTCATCGATCCCATTGAAATGGCCCCTTATCGCGATATTCCGCATCAATTGGCCGAAGTTTGTCACCGTTGCTTAGCACCATCCGAAGAGAACAGATATAAATCTGTTGAAGAGCTAATCGATGAGATCAAAAGCTTTATCGAAGGGAAATCGGAGTGGATTTTAGCAGCTGAGCTCGATGTAAAAAGGAAGCAAGACTGGCAGTTTCAAGAAAACATCCTTTTGGCTAAAAACATTGCAATCACACAAAGTCTCGATGTGACTGAGTGGGCAGAGCTGATGATTTCAAGGGCAGCTTTTGCAAACAACATGCGAATCGATGCTGATGTTCGCCTAGGAGATAAGGGGCAAGGCCTTGGCTTTTTGCTAAGCGTCCCTGAGCAAAGACACAGCCTGGAAGAGGGCTACTGCCTTTGGATCGGTTATGCAGCGTGCAAGTTATTCCGCAATAATGTCCAAATTCTTGAGGCAAAAATTTTACAGCCCAAGACATGGCACCAAATATGCATCGAAAAAGTGGATGATCACATCAAATTTTATGTCGATGGAAAGCTAAAAATAAGTTACGCAAGCCACCTACCGCTCGCGGGCAATCACGTAGGGCTTTTACATAAAGATGGCGATTTTGAACTGTCGAATTTAAAGATCTTTGATGGAAGTCACAACGTCATGGTGGGCTGTTTAGCTGTTCCTAACGCTTTTTTATCTCAAAGAATGTACGACGTTGCCCTCCGAGAATACCGAAGAATTGGCCAGTGCTTTCCTGGAAGAATGGAGGGACGCGAAGCTTTATTTCGGGCGGGACTTACCCTTATTGAAAAAGGGCGCGTTGAAGAAAATGATCAGATGTATCACGCAGCTTTAAAAGAGTTTGAAAAACTCTATAAAACACCAGGTGCACCTCTCGAGTATTTAGGAAAGTCGATTGTCTATAAAGCGTTGAATGATTTTGAAGAGGAGGCGAAATGTCTCGAGCTTGCTTTAAGAAAATTCCCCAATCACCCCCTTCTTTCGATGTTAAAAGAGCATATCGTTTACCGAATGCACGAAAGCTCTCTGAATAACCGCGAAGCTGCATATCGAATTATCCTTTTAGCAGTAAGGCACATCCCCGATCTTTTAGACAATCCAGATACGCGGCACCTCATCGACAGCTTAGAAAAAAACTGGGAAAGGCTCCCCTTCATTAAACAAAGCGATGATCGTCTAAACTCTCTTGCGATCCAGCTCGCATTTTGGCTTGCAAAAGTTCCTATCTTAACCGAGATCGCCCAAAGTGTAAAAGACGATGAGATCCTTTCAAGCAACGCTTTAGTCTGTCTGCAAGAGCTCGAAGCAAAAGATGCTTTGGCCAAATTTCATCCTCAAAAGCCGCCGAGAAAAAAAACGCTCACTGTGTGGAATCATCTCTTAAACAACAAGCTTGCAGAGGCAAAGGTGATCTTCGATAAATATAGCGCTATTTTAAATGAAGACACATCCCCTCTTCACTTCCCTTACGGAACTTACCTTTATATGGCAGAAGGCAAAGCAAAAGCATTTCGCCACTTCGGCTCTGTTTTAGAAAGCCCCTACCCTCCAACCACTGCTTTACCGAGTCTGTTTTTAACGAATCGACTCAAAGACTGGATGGATCGGGGCTTTTGGTGGGAGAAAAAAGAACTCCACCGTCAAATTGAACTCTTTTACCGTGCTGTAGGAAAAAAATGATCCCCGATATTGAACATTCCAACATCTTATATTCTGGCTTTTTTGATTTGCGCCAAGACCTTTTGAAAAAAGCGGATGGGCTGACCCATCTTTACACCTCGCTCATTTTGTCGACAGATGCGGTCGTTGTTTTAGCAGAAACTGAAGATCACCTATGGATTCTCAACAGAGAGTATCGCCACCCAACAGGGCTCACCCTTCTTGGTCCTCCGGGAGGACGACTTGAAAAAGGGGAAGATCCAATCATCGGGGGGCAAAGAGAACTTTTTGAAGAGACTGGTTACTGGTCTGATGACATCGAGATCCTTGGATGTTGCCACCCTTTCCCTGGGATCAGCGACCAAAAAATTTACTACATTTGGGCTAAAAATGCGGTGAAAAAAGGGGAGCAGATGCTCGAGCCGTTTGAATTTATTCAAGTTGAATTAAAACCTGATGACGTTTTGCGCAAAGAGATACGAGCAAGTTCAAATATTGATGGAAACCTTTGCACAGCGCTTTGGTATAAAGATCATTTCTGCTAGTATTTATCACCTATGAGCGAACTACCCAAAGCCTATGACCCCAAATTAGTCGAAGAAAAATGGATCTCATTTTGGGAACAAAACGGCTGTTTTAAACCCGATTCATCCGGCAATAAGCCCCCCTTTTGCATTGTCATCCCGCCCCCGAACGTAACTGGCGTTTTACATATGGGCCACGCCCTTGTTGGCACCATCCAAGATATTTTGATCCGCTGGAAGAGAATGTCAGGTTTCGAGACTCTCTGGGTTCCCGGAACTGACCACGCAGGGATTGCAACACAAACAGTTGTCGAGCGCGACCTTTATGCAAAAACAGGCAAAAGACGCAAAGATTTTTCGCGTGAAGAGTTTTTATCCCACGTCTGGAATTGGAAAGAGATGAGCGAGGGGAAAATTTTAGGTCAGCTTAAAAAGCTTGGCAGCTCGTGCGACTGGGACCGCCTGCGCTTTACAATGGATGAAGGGTGTAACAAAGCTGTCCGAACATGCTTTAAAAAAATGTACGACGACAAGCTCATCTATCGCGGTGACTATCTCGTCAATTGGGATCCAGTTGCCCAAACCGCCCTTTCAGATGATGAAGTCGAACACGAAGAAAAAGACTCATTTCTTTGGCACATTAGGTATCCTGTCGTAGGTGGCGGCGAAGTCATCATAGCAACCACACGTCCGGAGACAATGCTCGGAGATACCGCAGTTGCAGTTCACCCAAAAGATGAGCGCTACTCTCATTTAATCGGCAAACAAATTAAGCTCCCTCTCACCGATCGACTCATTCCTATTGTTGGCGACCATTTTGTCGATCCTAGCTTTGGTTCAGGCGTTGTAAAAATCACTCCGGCTCACGATTTTAACGACTTTGAGGTAGCCGGCAGACACAACTTACCCTACATTAACATCATGACGCCCGACGGCCATATCCTCGACGGAGCCTATGCCGGACAAACGATGGCCGAGGCGAGAGAATCTGTCCTTAAAGACCTCGGTGATTTCCTTGTAAAAAAAGAGCCGCACAAACTGCGCGTTGGCATTTCATACCGCTCTAAAGCGGTGATTGAGCCCTATTTGTCGAAGCAGTGGTTTGTGAATATGGGCCACTTCAAAGAAAAGCTCATCTCGGCGGTGAAAGAAAAAAGGGTGAAACTGATCCCTCCTCACTGGGAGCAAACCTATTTTCATTGGATTGAAAACCTTCGCGACTGGTGTATTTCAAGACAGCTTTGGTGGGGTCATCGAATCCCCATTTGGTATAAAGATGACCAAATCATCTGCTACGATGGAGAAGGAGATCCTCCCCAAATCGATGAGACTTGGACGCAAGACCCCGATGTTCTCGACACTTGGTTTTCCTCCGCTCTTTGGCCCTTTAGCACACTTGGATGGCCAGACAAAACAGAAGATCTGAAAAAGTTTTACCCAACATCTACACTGATCACCGGCCATGACATCCTCTTTTTTTGGGTCGCCCGCATGATCATGATGGGTGAATACATCATGCAAGATGTCCCCTTCAAAGAGACCTTCCTGCATGGCCTTATCTACGGAAAATCCTATTGGAGAAATAGCTCCCACGGCGTCTCATACGTTAGCCCTGATGAAAAGAAAAAATACGATCTAGGAGAACCAATCCCTAAAGATGTCGAATCAAAGTGGGAAAAGATGTCAAAATCTAAAGGCAACATCATCGATCCATTGGAAATCATCGACTCTTATGGCACCGATGCGATGCGTTTTGCTCTTTGTTCAAGCGTCACTCACGCTCGTCAGATCGATCTCGATCGACGCCGTTTTGAAGAGTACAAAAACTTTGCAAATAAGATCTGGAACGGCTCTCGCTTTGTCTTCATGAATTTAGAAGGATTTACAGCTCAAGACCTCTCTTCTGGACTCGATCTGAATCTTTTCACTCTCGAAGATAAATGGATCTTATCACTCCTGAACCAGACAACTAAAGAGATTGGCCGCAACCTGACCGAGTATACCTTTGACCGCGCTGCAACAAGAGCCTATGAATTTTTCTGGAACGATTTTTGCGCAACGTACGTGGAACTCGCAAAGCCCGTTTTATTTGGCAAAATCGGCACACCTGAGCTCAAAGCCAACAAGCAAAGGCTACTCGTCATCTTGCTTTGCAATGCAATTAGACTTATGCACCCCATTTCTCCCTTTATTACAGAGGAGATCTTTTCTCTGCTTAAAGGAAATTTCCCCGACCTACAAGAGTCAAAATGTGACCCCTACACACAAGAGACGATCCAAGCGCTCCTTGCAAAAGCATGTATCATTGCACCTTATCCAGAGCCGATGGGTCAAAGAGATGAAGAAAGCGAAAAAACATTTGATCAGATGAATGAGCTTGTTCACCAAGTGCGCAATATCAGAGCAGAAATGCAGCTTCCCCCATCAGAAAAGACAGAGCTGATCATCCTTGCAGAGCCAAAGCATCAACAAGTGGTCAAAGAGCACCAAAATATCCTTACAGCATTGACCCCAACATCAAAAGTTACATTCACAACTGAAGAATCAACTTCGTTTGGCGCTGTAGCTGTTGTGGGTGAACTTAAGCTCATGATCCCGATCCCAGAGTCGCTCAAACTCAAAGAGAAATCGCGTCTGGAAAAAGAGAGAGAAAAGCTCGAAAAACTCCTCGAATCGACACAAGCTAAACTTGCAAACGATGAGTTTCGAGCTCGCGCTCCAAAGCAAGTTGTTCAAAAGCTAGAAGAGGCGTATCTTCAAACTCAAAAACAACTTTCTGAAATTGCCGATAAGCTAAAAAACTTCTGAAAAAGAAGCTAGTACATAGTTAAAAAAGTTTTTGCAGCAATTTCGACGTCAAAGCGGCTCAAATCAACGAACGTAAGTCCCCCTGTATTAATTAATACAGAGGGACTTGCGTAGTCTGCGGTCGTTGATTTCAGCCAGCTTTCACGTTCGAAATTTCTTGAAAAACTTTTTTAACTATGTACTAGTCTTGTGATTTACCCTCTTCAATCTGTAAATTAAAAATCGTTGCGCAGATCTTCCCGATCTCTTTTGTAGAGTCGTTTTCCAATAGTTCTGTAATCGTGTTAGAAATTGAAAGCTTACCCTCATCAGACGTTTTCGCATTTTTTAATACTTCTAAAATGGCCTTCATCTGCCCTTCTGTGAGATTACTTTCTGAATCTACCGCAAAACAAATCGCAGTAGACACATCGATCGGTCCTTTTGCTTTAACTATTAATTCTCTTGCTTTTTCAATGTTACCTTCGGTTATCGCTTCCATTATTGGTGGATTTTGCAGACTAAATACAAATGACATTTTACCCTCAAATTAACTAAATTATTTTTTAGAACTTAAATTATAAACAAAAAGATCTAAATAGATCAAAGCAAATGACCCAGATCCTTACTGAGCCTCATAACTTTTAAGAAGTTGATTTGAATCCCCTTTTTTCTTAGGATAGATTCCTCATGAAACTTCCCTCGCCACAACAACTTAAGCTTGATTTTCCCTGTCAATCGACAGAATCTATTGCATCTTGGCGAAGAGTTGCAAAACAGATTCTGCAAAGAAAAGATGAAAGGCTCATTGTAATTGTAGGGCCTTGCTCCATTCACGAGCGAAAATCTGCACTTGAGTACGCACATTTGCTTAAAAAACTAACCCCCGAAATTGAAAGCCATTTTTTCCCCATCATGCGCTTATTTATTGAAAAGCCGAGGACAAAAATGGGATGGAAGGGGATGATTTACGATCCTCATCTCGACGGGACAAATGACATTGTCTCAGGATTAATCATGGCGAGAAAATTAGCAGTTGAAATTGCAGAAATTGGAGTTCCCTGTGCCACAGAAATATTGGAACCAATCATTGCCCCCTACTTTGACGATCTTTTAGTTTGGGCCCTCATTGGTGCAAGAACATCTGCTTCTCAACCGCACAGACAGGTGGCCTCTGGACTTGACTTTCCTGTCGGCTTTAAAAACGATTGTCAAGGCGAGCTAGATACAGCGATTTCTGGAATCTTAACCTCGAGAGCCGCCCATAGCCACATAGGGATCGATTCAACAGGTCATGTTGCCGCCGTCGAGACAAAGGGAAACCCTTTTACACACCTTGTCCTAAGAGGCTCTGACAAGGAACAAAACTACGACCAAAAGGCTGTTGCAAAAGCCCTTAATCTTCTTCAAGAACATCGACTCGAACCTCGTATTCTCATCGACTGCTCACACGGCAACAGCGGCAAAGACCCTATGCGCCAAAAAGCAGCTTTTGAATCTGTCATTGAACAAGCTGCAAAGAATAAAGCGATTGCTGGCTTAATGTTAGAAAGTCACCTTTATCAAGGGAAACAACCCCTTGGGGACGATCCGAGCCTTTTAAACTATGGCGTTTCCATCACAGATCCATGTTTAGGCTGGGAAGAGACCGCCCACCTTTTAAAATCTGCCATCTGCGCAATTAAAACATAATTACATATACACAAATAGAGACTAAATACTATAATATACAAAAAAATTGTAGGATTTAATGTCAGTCAATCCCCTTAAACGATCACACCCAGAGAGCGAAATAGAAGCTTTCGATCCAAAATACGCAAAATTAGAAATTCATCAAGACAAGTCAGCTTTTTACCCGATTGAAAGAGAGCTCATAAAGGGGGGATATACAACTGTTTATCACATCAAAGGCAATCCTAAAATCGTGTGTAAACAAGAAGATGTTTCATATTATCCGCAAGAAACGACGATGAAAAGGGTGGAGCTTTTCGCAAAAGAGAGCTCTTTAAGCCGTGAAATCTCAGGAGCCCCCCATATCCCTCTATTGATTGACAGCTTTTACCTTGAAGGGCAAAGCACCAATCTGATTCTTGAAAATGTGGGCAAAGACATAGAACTTACGCATCTAAACCCGAAGAAGAAAACCCCTCTTTGTGAAATTATAACATTGGGAAAAAAGTGGTTAGAAGCCCTTGATGCAATGCACAAAAAACAGATCGCACACCTCGATTTAAAACATAATAACTTAGCGACGAACTTTATCTTCGATTTTGGCTCATCGCAAAAAATCCCTGAAAACTTAATGAACAGTCAGTTTGGTGATTTTTATTTCCCCTACAGGGCCCCCGAAATTGGTCTAGGCAAAGCGTACGGAACGAAAGCAGACATTTGGAGTTTAGCCTGCATTTTATTTCAGCTCTACACAGCAGAAGAGTTCAGTGGCTTTGATACTGAAGATGATGGGGACATCACAGATCTATCAGCTACTATAGATGCGATTCACGCCCACGCACAGCGCTTCAATACAGCAATATCTTCTGAAAATTTACTTCAGGATTCTCATCATGATCCTGAGTATATAGAGACCTTAAATCAACAGTTGAAAATAGTAGAGGTCAATGTAAGACCACTTCGAGAGACCCTCTTGAGCGTAAAAGGATTATCCGATAGCCCCGAAATGGTTGAAAAGTTTTCCGATCTTTTAGAAAAGATGTTTCAGCTCAACCCTAATGATCGAATTAGCGCAATGGATGCATTAAATCACCCCTTTTTCGCCTCAGAAATCTCATTTAAGCTCGAAGTTGAAGGTGAAAAAAATGTCTCGCTTTGCCTATTAGACAATGATTACACAACCATTGAGCTGATCGATTTAGCAAAATGCAAGAGCAACACATGTATTCACATTCCAGCGCAAGAAAAAAGCTGCATTCTACAGCTTTACCCAACAAATAATCCCATGCAAACCCTTACAAGCGTAGAGATCCCTCTCACAAACGCAGGGATTTTAAAAATAAACACATCGATTCCGACAATCTGTTTTGAAAGCTAAGCTGAAGTTAAATCTGGATGAGTTTGGTCCAAAACTGATGCTCCCAGGTTTCAATCACAACTTCTTGTCGATCCACTACATCGATCCGATAGGTCAATATTTTTTGCCCATCAAAGAAGTTAAAGGCTGTATTACTGAGTGATTGAGTAATTGGCCTTGAGATCACCTCTTCAGAATTGTCCCAATAGCGAACCGTAAGAACAAGATTTAGCCCCTCATCGACAAGATTTTTAGGAAATCTCCATGCGACTAATAGCCTTTGTCCTTCGGGAGGATGGGCTTGTCTAGGATCTGGCGTACCGACTTGCGAGCTTGCCAAAAAGTTACGATCTACCCACTCTTGCTGCACATAGAGATGATCTTTATAGCAGCTTGTAAAAAACGTGAGTAAAAGGGCAAAAGTCGCTATTCTTATCCGCATGAGCGCATTAAAAAGTGTTGCCGGCATTGTTTTTTCTCCCGATCGTAGCTCAGTGCTCTTGGTCAAGCGCAGAGATGTCCCCGTTTGGGTCCTTCCTGGAGGCGGCATCGATTTAGATGAGCCACCAGAGTCTGCAGTTATTCGTGAAATTTTGGAAGAAAGTGGCTTTACTGTCAAAGTGCAAAGACTTGTGGCAGATTATATCCCGATCAATCGCCTCTCAAAAAGAACGCACCTTTACGAATGCACCTTGATTAAAGGAGAGCCAAAAACAAGCTCGGAGACCTCGGCTATCCACTTTTTCCCCCTAGACCAGCTGCCCCCCTTGCCTCCTCCTTATAGGGATTGGATCAGAGATGCACTCAAACAGCTCCCCCCCTGTCAAAAAAAAATTTCAACTGTCACATACACATCACTATTCAAAAATTTATTATTACACCCCATACTAGTAATACGTTTTTTGTTATCTAGATTAGGTTTTCATATAAATTTATAATAAAAAAACGTATAATATTCGCATGTCAATTAACCCATTGAAGCGAAAGCCAGACCCCATTTTTTCTACTGAATTGGATAAAAGGCCAAAGACCACCCCTTTAATCCGTAAAGTTACCTGTGATTTAGAGAAAATTTTCAGGCAAATAAACGATCAGCAATATGAAAGAAAGCTACCTGAATATCCCCTAGGAGAACAGCTTGGAAAAGGGACTTTGGGAGAAGTCTACCGCGTAAACGATATCCAAAATGCTGTTATGAAACAGGTCGCTTTGGATAGATGTCCTGTAAAAAGCAGAAATGTCTTTTCAATGTTTTGCGAAAATGAAATCGACACCCAGGCACATCTTTCAAAAAATGGGGCGCCCCATATTCCTCGTCTGTACGACCACTTTTGCAAGAGGGGGCAAAAATACGCGATGGTTATGGAAAATGCGGGGGAAAATCTTTTCGACATCTATATTAAGCCATTTAATCCCACCACAAGACAGTATGGAATAAAAGCATCGCTTCAAGAGATAAAAACGGTTGGAAAAAAACTTTTAGAAGCGCTTTATGCTATGCACGAACAAAATATCGGCCACTTCGACCTTAAAACAGACAACTGTACCAAAGATTTTATTATAGATTTTAACCTTTCTACAAAAGTTCCAGAAAGCTTACTACAACCCGAAAGAGTAAAAATAAACCCCTACTACCGCCCGCCTGAAGTTATTTTAAAATGCCCCTACGGAGTTAAAGCTGATATTTGGAGTTTAGGTTGTATTTTATTTCAACTATATACGCTACAAAACTTTTGCAACGTATCAGATGATCGCTATAATCAGACGCAAGTAAATATCAATATGCTGCGTACGCATCTTTCTAGATTGGGTCTAAGCAAGATCCCTGAGCATATGTTGAGATCTTCTTTGATTGCAAACACGCTTTTACAAGAAGATAGAAAAACATTAAAAAACTGTACAGTTTCATTGAAAAGCGGGTTAGCTCAGACTATTTTTAACTCTCAAAATCGAGAGATTGAAACAGATAAAGAAACTGAAAGTTTTTTGGATTTGCTCGGCAATATGATCGAATTTGATCCAGAAAAACGCTACAGCGCAGAGCAAGCTCTGAGTCATCCCTTTTTTGCGTCAGAAACCTCATTTCGACTCAACGTATCAGGAAATAGCGATAAACGGCTCTCAATTTTAGATGAAAACGGCAATCACCTAGAAACGGTTCATCTCTCTGATTGCCACCAAGGAACATGTATTCATGTACCAACAAGGCCAAATTATCAGCTCCAACTTTTAGATGATGCCGAAGAGCTTTTCGCAGAAAGCTCCTTATCCCTTACAAATGGGTGCGTTTTAAATATTGATGCCAATTTATGTTCTTTAAATATCTCTGAGAGGGAATTGATTACACCTCCACCTGCTTTTGCCCCCCCCTCTTTACTTAAACCGAGCGCCCGATCAGCGCTCCCACCAAATCTAGCAAAGAAAGTTCCCTTTTCAGAATCGTCTAAATGCGATTATGTCCCTCTCCCTCCTCTTTTCCCTGAATATGAGTGAGATTTAAAAATAACCGATTAATTATAATCACGAAACACGCCACTAAATTTACTGAGAAAAAAATTACAACAACATATATAATTGCTCGCGCAAACAAGGAATTACATGATAACTATACCTAAAATTACTTTCCCATTACCACATAGCGTATCTAACCACTCAACTACAATTGATTCGACAAACACGTCCGTACAAAAGATTTTTTTTAACGCAACTGGACAAGAGCTACTTAATCTTTTAAATAGTAGAGCATTAGACAAAGGAGTTCAGATAATTGTTATCAGCAACCCCTCACAAACAACAAACGACGCGCTGAGTAAGGAAGAAAAAATTGGCTTGGGGCTTGGAGAAGCTTTAACATTGGCAACAAACCAAGGACGTCTAGAAGATGTAAAGGAAATAGTTCGATGCAAGAATAGCCATCATATCTCTAAAGAAAAACTAGGGGAAGCCCTGACTTGTTCAGCACTAAAAGATCACCTAAAAGTTGTAAACACACTACTCGAATCCGATCTACGCGATAAAATCCCAGCAAAAGATCTTGAATTAGCCTTGCAGCAAGCCATTATTCACGAATATAAGGGGATTGTTTCTAGCCTGCTCAATTCCAAGGTATCAGACAAAATTTCCGAAGAAATGCTCGTGAATCACTACATCTGGCTTGTTGCAAACAAGGAACTAGGTACCGCGATCAAACTACTTAAGTCCGATCAATGCGATAAAATCCCAGCAAGAGCTTTGGAAGACAGCTTGATCTTAGCCGCTGACAATGGTCATATAGAACTTATACGTGTATTGTCCGGTTTGCGACCTAAAATCGATGCAAGAATTGTTGCAGCTCTCATGATTACATTTGCTGGAAAAGGGCAATCAAATGTTACTGAAGCATTGATGAATAACTTCCTTAAGATTTAAACTATGAACACCCCTTTTTGAATCGAAAGGGGTGTTTTTTTTGAAAGATTACATCAGTAAAAGCGCAAATACAAATGCGAAAAGAGAAAACGATTCCACAATCCCTAATGCTGCAAATGTTTTTCCGTAAACTGCTGGTTGTTTAGCTGAAGCTTGAATCGCAGTAACCGCACACTTTCCTTGATAAATGGATGAAACCATAATTGCAAGCCCCACAAAAACACCAATTCCCAAGGCATTCATAGCGGTAAGGGTCCCGGCTTTAATCGCTCCACGCATCACAATCATCAAAATAAAGCCATAAATCGACTGCGATGACGGAATCGCTGAAAGAGCGATAAATTTCCCGTGACCTTCATCCACGCGTGTCATCACACCATGCGATGCCATACCAGCAATGCCGCAGCCAATTGAACTACCAAGGCATCCTAGACCCATTACAATAGCGGGCCCAACCATGTCAAAATCCATATTTTATTCTCCTATTTAACTTTGCGTATTCGAAGGGGGTCGAAAAGCCGACCGCCGCCCTCAAAACTATAATGGTACCATTCTAAAAAGTTCAGACGCAGTCCATGAATTACCCCAGACATAATAGTCAGGGTTAAGTTCGTAATATGTCCGATAATAATAATAAAAAATCCCCCGACAAATCCTGCTTCGAGTCCCAATTCATTAAAAGTTGACGCCATGATCATCCCTGCAAGAGCAAGCGCGTATAGACGAATATAAGAAAGGACGTCTGCAAAAACCTGGATCGCATTCGTCAATTCATGAAGAGCTCCCCACTTCTTTTTCATAAGAAGAGAAATAACTAAAACAAGACCAAGGCCTGTGTAGAGCATCTGCTCTCCAACTATAGTGGAAATCGGCTTAGAAATGACCCCCATGAAGTTGAGGAAAGAGGTTGCATCGAGAAAGGAAGGGAAATAGAGATAGCCGCCAATCATAAAAAAGATCCAACCAATCCCCGTCCAATTTCGCGTCATATATCTGATGAAGGAGAAGGAAATATGGATCATCCCAATGAAGAGGGAAAATTCAAGCAAGATATTGTCATAAAAACCAGAAAGGGCAGGGTATCTCATTTTCCCATCTACTTTTTTGGCTGCTTTAACCAAAAACTCATGCCCATCTTTAGCTGTTGCAACTTGTGGATATTGTTTCACATATTCTTCATAGACATCATCTTTTTGCTTCATATGGTACTCTGCCTTTTTCGAGGCCATGTAATGAAGTAGAGAAACTTTGCGATAAGGGTTATTTGGCCCTATTTCAATTCCAAAAAATGAGGCAGTAAAGCAGCCCCAAACAATACATGATGTCGATACGATCAAGATCAACTTAATGAAGCGCCTGAAAAAGCCAGAAGCCTTTTTATACTTCCATTTTAAAAATAGTCCAATAGATAGGTAGATCAAGCCATATCCTGCGTCGGAGACGATCATGGCAAAAAACAAAGAGAAAAAGACTAACACCCAAAGAGAGGGATCCTTATCACTTGCAGCAGGTGTATCGTAGACATGAACAAGGTCTTCACCGAGTTTTGCAACTCCCTTATTTTCTTGATAGGTTGGAATCTTATCTTTCGGATCGATTGCGATCTCTTCGGCGTGAACGTCGAGCCCGCTTAGAAGCCCAAACATCGCTTTAATCCTTGTTTTAGGAACCCAAGCCTCGATAGCAAAAAGGGAATCACCAAGTGGGGATCCAGCGTCGTGTTTAGCTAGTTGAAGATGATAATCATTTAAATAATCGAGAAGCCCTTCTTGCAAATACCGAAGAGCCTTAGCCGAGTCGAAAACCTCTTTTTCGTGCTTTGCTATTTCCATTTTTACTTGAGTCAGTCGCTCTTTGAGCACTCCAACAGGTCTGTCGATTATGATCTCGATCATTTTCGGATACTGGGCCGGCTCTTTATTGATCGATACAAAATAAGAAAGATCATACTCTGTTCCGACATAGATCACTTCAGGGGGAAATGTTATCTCACTTGCCTGATCGCTTTTCATGCAAAAAAACTGAACAACTCTTTTCCCTTCTACTTCAAAGCGATCGAGCTCGTTTCTTGAAAAATTTCCAAAAGCAGACACGCGAGAGATCTCAGCAGAAATAATGCGCTGTTCTTCAAGGAGTTTTTCATGCTCGTCATTGAGGTTAATGATCTTTTCGGAAAGCCTTACAGGATCGAGCGTTGAAACATATGGATCATCAGAGGGCGCAGCGTACGCACGGACTATTTTAATTGCGGAGATAATCGTTTTTGCATCGTTGGGCATTTCGAGCGCTTTTTTATGAGAAAGGCCGATGAACTCCATAAAGCCCGCCTTTTGCGCGAGGGCAAAGAATCGGTCCATTTCAGAGCGACTCCCGATCAGAAGATATTTATGTAGATCAACAATCATAGTTCAGCCTTTCGCAAAAGGATTTTTCTTTTTGCAACTTTTGCTTGGGCCACTGCCGAAAGCTGCTGATCACCCAGAAAAATTCTGATTTTTTTGATGTTTTCTTGTGAGCGAGGAATCAAAACTTTTTCAAATAAATTCACGCGGATCGAAACATCTCTAAGCTCTTTTTCTAAAGCGTGTTTTTTTTCTTCAGCGATCTTAATCTTTTCGCGAGCAATAACAAGCTCTCTCAAAATTTCTGTCGCCCGCTCTGTCCAAACAGGCGTATCGAAAAGGAAGTATTCAGGCTCTTTAAAAACTACACTTTTGAAGATTGGAATTTCAACTCCTGCAATATTTTCATAGTGCTTTTTCACATGTAAAATATCTGCATATTCAACGATATTTACCGTCACTTTTTCAACAAGCAGAGGAGAAAAGTCAACGACGCGCGCCCAAATTGCATCGTGATCATTTACAAGTTTTTGAATCTCAGCAGTTGCTATGCTCACTTCAAATTGGAGCATTGCTTTTTTCAACTGTAGCGTAGGTAGGTAACGCTGAAATTGATTAAAGCGGGTCTGCTGAGTCCGAAGCTCATTTTTTGTTAACTTTATCGTCATCGCGCCGGCAAGTTTTCTTTAGGCCAATATTTATCTGCAATTTGTTTTTTCACTCCAATCTCTTCGAGATCAAAACACTCTGCAAGTGTCAGCCAACCGAGATCAAGAGCCTCTTCCAAGGGTAAATTGACCTCTAAGTTCATCATTCTCTCTTCAAAGAGGAAAGAGTACTGAAGGAGCTTTTCATCCCAACGAGAGAGCCTAAAGCCCATCCCTTGCCGTTCTCTTGCCTTCTTCGAGTCAGCGTAAAGACGGATCATCGTATTTGCAAGATCTCCGTGGTCTTCCCGAGTCACCTTGCCAATTACCTGCTGTTTCAACCTAGAAAGCGATCCGAATGGATCGATCGAGCCTCCATGAAGATAAAACTGCCCTTCTGTAATGTAGCCCGTGTTATCTGGGATTGGGTGAGTCACATCGCCGCCAGGCATTGTAGTCACAGAGATAATTGTGATCGATCCACTACCATCGATATCAACCGCTTTTTCATAGCGTGATGCAAGATCGGAATAAAGAGAACCTGGGTATCCACGATTGGAAGGAATTTGGTCCATGGTGATCGCAATTTCCTTAATCGCATCTGCAAATGCAGTCATATCCGTCATCAACACAAGAACATCTTTTCCACTTAGAGCAAATTTTTCCGCAACAGACAAGGCCATATCGGGGACCAAAACACACTCTACTGCTGGATCTGTTGCTTTATGGATAAACATGATCGTTTTTTCAATCGAACCTGCTTTTTCCGCATTATCGATAAAAGCCTGATAGTCATCGAAGCGAAGCCCCATACCTGCGATGATCACAACATCGGCATCTGTTTGGTTTGCGATCCTCATAAGAAGTTCGTTATAAGGCTCTCCAGCTTCAGAAAAAATAGGGATTTTTTGCGACTTAACAAGGCAGTTGAACACATCGATCATAGGGATGTTGGTTCTCACTTGCTCATGAGGGACAACACGCTTGGTCGGGTTAAATGACGGCGTTCCAATGTTGACTTCTTCCCCATTGATATCGGGGCCACCATCAATAGGTGCTCCAGAACCACTCAATCTTCTCCCCAAGAGATCATCCGTATATGTAGCTCGAATCTGTCGGTTTAAAAAAGTGACATGATCGCCTGTTGAAATTCCACGGATATTTTCAAAAACCTGCAAAGTAACGAGATCTTCGTCAAAACGCAGCACGGACGCCAACGTTGAGGTTCCATTGCGCCTTTTAACACGAGCAACTTCTCCCAAAGAAACTCCTTCAGCCGCAACAGTAATTAAATTGCCACGCATATCAATGATTCGATCATAAACTTTTCTCATCGTACCGTCTTTTCGTTAATTTTTGCTTCAATAGACGCCATGGCATCGTGATATTTTTGTGAGTGAAATGGCATGAAGTTAATGTTCTTTAGCTCATTTTGCAAAGTTAAAAAGAAGCTTCTTGCCACATCGTGAACATCAAATTCTAGCTCTGCATCAAAAATCTTTTGGATTAAACCGAATAATTCTATCTGCCTTTCAAGCGGACAGTAGGTGTCCTCTTTATCAAAAGCATTTTGTTGCAAATAGCAAAATTCATAAAGTTCTGACTTGAGGTAAACGATCATATCATCAATGGCTACCCCTTCTTCGCCAACGACTTCCATCCGCTTACCAATCTCATCGCCTTTGCGCACTATTTGTGCAGATGCCTTTACTTTTTCTGCCCATGAAGAAAGTCGCGGATTTAACTCTGCTCCCACTTCATCCAAATATTTGGTCCAAGAGATCAGCGGATCAACTGCTGGATACCGACGAGCATCAGATCTTGCGCGAGACAATCCATGGAACGCGCCAACAACCGAAAGCGAGGCTTGAGTCACCGGCTCTTCAAAGTTCCCTCCGGCAGGAGAAACACTTCCACCAATTGTTAAAGATCCCGTTTCACCATTTTTCAGCTCAACGACTCCGGCCCTTTCATAGAAAGAGCAAATTCGCGATGCGAGATAGGCGGGGAACGCCTCGTCGCCAGGAATCTCTTCCAACCGACCCGACATTTCACGCATAGCTTGGGCCCAACGAGAAGTGGAGTCTGCGAGAAGGAGGACTTCGAGCCCCATCTGCCGGTAATATTCCGCCAAAGTAGCTCCCATATACACAGAGGCCTCTCGAGCAGCAACAGGCATGGAAGAGGTATTACAAATCATCACAGTTCGCTTCATGAGAGATTCGTTGGTATGTGGATCAATAATTTGGGGAAATGTCCTTAAAACCTCAACGACTTCGCCCGCCCTTTCGCCACATGCGACAATCACAACGATATCGACATCTGAGTATTTTGAAAGGTGGTGCTGCATGACTGTTTTACCTGCACCAAACGGTCCTGGAGAACAAAAAGTCCCCCCTTTCAAAACAGGAAACTGGGTATCGAGAATCCGCATCCCTGTGTCCATCATCTTAGTGGGGCGAATCTTTTTCCCTTCCATAAGAGCATTTTTCACAGGCCAACGCTGAACCATGGTAAATTCGAGAACTCTCCCCTCTTCATCTTCACCTTTTGCGATGACAGTATCAATCGGGTATGCGCCAGCTTTTTCAACAAAAGTAATCTTCACTTTTCCAAAGTGGGAAAAAGGGACCATAATCAAGTGTTTGAAGCGCCCTTCAGGGACAGACCCCATTGCATCTCCCCTTTCCAATAGATCACCAACTTTGGCAATCGGCTGAAAGTCCCACCGCTTTTTCCGATCGAGAGGAGGGAGATACACTCCGCGAGAGAGATACGTACCCGTTGCTTTAGCAACTTCTTCTAGTGGATTCTGTAGACCGTCGAAGATCGTCGTTAAAAGACCAGGCCCTAACTCTGCTTCGAGAAGATGACCCACAAAATGGACAGGCGTATTGAGCTTTACACCACGAGTATCTTCGAACACCTGAAGTTTTGCTTCATGTCCCGCAATCTCAATGACTTCTGCAAGGAGAGATTCTTCCCCTAAGTTTACGCGAGCGACTTCGCCTTGACGAATAGCGCCGTCAAAACGGACGTGTAAAAGGTTACCAAAAGCCTGTGTGACAGTACCGGTTGCTAGATGTTGTTTATTCATAATAATTCAAGTGTTCCTTTCTCTTTATCTTGCTCTGCTATTGATTCAACAAGCATGAGACGTGCAACAAAAGCTAAGACTCTATCGATACCAAAGTCTTGGCTTTCTTCCATCTCCTCTATCTTCTTCAACCGGTACTCCAAAATTGCCCGGTTTAGCTTCTGAGGATCTGAGCTATTGCTCATAAAGAGGTTTTTTAAGTCTTCAAATTCTCTTGGGGGTGTATAATCTGGGGCTTGTGCTTGTGCCAAAATTTCAGCAATCAGAGGATCCGTTGGATCTTCGAACTGCAGCTCTCTGACCAGATCTTTGCCAGACATTTTCGCCCTTAAACCTGTTAATACAAGCCGCAGCTCTCTTTCAAATTTATAATACTTAGCCAAAAAGCCTTTTAGGCTCGGCTGCTCATCTCTATAAAGCGAAGAGAAAAGGGAAGAAAAGTAGCGAAGCCGATCCTGGGTTGATTCATATCGATCCATAAAATCGATGAGATAGGAGGGAAGATTGTCCTGTTCGATCAACTCCTCTTCGAGCTCTTTTGCCGTGAAGTTCCCCTTATCACTCAAAGGCTGACCCAACCAAAGAGCTCTTATATTGTATAAGTCAACCGGCCTTAACAGACGCTTTACTTCTTCTTTGTCCCTGCTGGTTAAATTCATATCCAACAGATTTCGCAACTCTTTAAAAGACATATCGGGCTTCACGTCTATTGAAAGCGTAGGAAATGCAGATAAAAGAAAATAGTAATTTGCCATGCTATACATTAAATACGAGCTCTCTCAAATCGCGACGAATGTATTGCGCGATTAGTTCGCGTATTGCAGCATCGCTCATATCAATGGTAATTTGACGGCCAACGATTTGAATCTGAAGACCCCCTGAAATCTCAGAAGCTACAACAGTTTTGTCTTTGAGCCTATCTAATACTCTAGCAGCTAACAATTCATTGATTAATCGAGGCGAAATCTCTTTAGGAATATGGGCTGCAAAATCTTCCTCAACCCCTTTCTCCTCCATTGATTTCATAAAACTATTGAGTAGATTTGCAATCACTTTAGGGTCCCCCATCTCTTTCCCGATTATGGAGGTAAGTTCTTGACCGAAAAGCTCTTTCTCAATCTTTTGCTTTAATTGTTCAATCCCTTGACGACAAGCTAAGCTAAGCGATGCATGAAACACTCTTCGCTTCTCTTCCATCTCTTTTGTAGCCACCTCAAGCATCTCAGCAGCCTTGGCTTTAGCCTGTGTTACAATTTCGGACGCTTGTAAGTGCGCATTTTCGATAATCTCGCGAGCTTCTTGCTTTGCTGGCTCGAGAGTCTCCTTGCGCAAAGAATCACAAATCTTTTGGATTTTGTCTTTTCCTGTCTCCAATCCTTTCATGCAGTCCTCTGTCGGTTCTCAAAGTGATGGATTTTAACGCGATTGTCTTTTTTTTGCCTCATATCTTTTGATCCAAAGGCATGAGCATAAAGATTTCTAGAAAAAAATGATCAAAAAAACATATAACGAGAAGTTCCAAGTCAAGTGATTTGGATACCATTTTTTATGAATCTTAAGGAGAACTCACATGAAAAAATTTGCATCCGTAGCACTTGCTCTTGCTTTATTGGCAGGAAACTCTGGCTATGCAGCTAACTCTACCCGCAGCTCAATGGGCTCTGGCGCACAAGCTGGCACATACGACTCAAACACATTCGCATGGGGACTTGGTCTTGGAGCGCTTGTGATCGTAGGTGTTGTTGTTGGCGTAGCAGTAGCAGGCGCGACAGGAAATCCTAATAGCGGACAATCTCACTAAATTAGGCCTCCAAATTAAAGGAGTCCGCAATCTAGTAGAATTCAGGCTATGCCGAGTGTGTATAGTTGATTAGGGTGAATAGACGCTCTGTTTTTCAGACTCTCTTATCCATCTAATACCGAACACTCTCGGCTTCCATATTCCTGGAACTTGCCCGAAAGTAACCTTATCTGACATAAGGAGACTTAAGAGGATCAAAATGAGAAAGGCAATACTCATTCTTTTAAGTCTATCTATTTGTACTACAGCTGTTTCAGGAGAAAATTGCACAGCTCGACGTACAAGGCGTGGCCAAGCGGCTGGCTATTCTTCGCGAGATGCGACGGTTCTTTCCATGATGGGATGGGGCGTTGGCCTTGCGGTGGGGATAGCAACTCTTTGTGCCATGATTGACAATAACGACTCAAGTAGCAGCAGTGGCTCTACATCTCATTAACTTTTAGTCATAACTTATGCACTACATCCTCATCTTCCTTCTCACCTTTGCCTCTCTTGGCGCAAAATACTGCAACTTTATCCCTCCTGACGGATGGGAAATTGCCCAATTAAAAAACCCTTCCCCCTATGTACAAATTGGATTTATCGGCAAAGGTTCAACCGACTTTCGCCCCTCAATCAATCTTGCAACAGAAGAAGTAGACGTCTCTTTAAAAGAGTATGTGAAAGCGGTCAAAGAGCTTCAAGCAATCGATCAAAGCACCACCTGGAGAGATTTAGGGAAACTCACAATGCGTGGCGGCAAAGGGAGACTCATAGAGATTTCGAGAAAAACACCCTTTGGCGACTCTCGGATTCTCCAGGCAATATTCGTGAAGGGGGGAACCGCCTATATCCTTACTGCGGCCGTACTAAAAGATGATTTACCAAAATATCAAGCAGAGATCCTTAAAACATTTCAGTCACTTACAGTGGCTCCTGATCTTTGGTCTTTAATTCCTAACTCAGATCAAAAAAACCAGTTCATGTCCCTTTTCCAATCTCTTGGAAATAGTGAAGACAAGGGAAACGAATGGAATAACTTACAAAATCAAGTTCAAAACTTAGCTCAGATGGGGCCATATTGGCAGTTTCTTGCGCTCCAAGAAGGCAGAGAAAAAATTTACCCCACAAAAGGAGAACTTCCTTGAAGAACTTTAAAACTCTACTGACACTACTTGCAATTGGAACAAACCTTTCAATCAGCGCCCAAGAAACTGGAGGATCAGCTGTTGCTTCGGCTGAAGCTGCAGTGGACTACAACTGGCAAAACTGGACTTTTGCAGCTGTTGCGATGGTAATGGCGGCGGGAGCTGTTTATGTCGTTTCTCTCGATAGTGGTAACGAAGCTCACTGATTAGGCGAATTTTTGAAAACAGCGCTCCTTGCTCTAATTTTGCTTCTCAGTAGTTGCATGACTGGACCCACTCATTGGAGTGTTGATGCAATTGCTGCAGGGGATCGAATCTTCAACTCATCAAGAATGCGCTATACCTCAACGCAAGGAGGAGAGCATCCCATCCTCTTTGAAATGGTCAGAGTAGGAGATCGGATTGAGGCATACATCAGCCTAACCAGGTTTAAACTCCGCTCTAAAAAAATTGCAAAAGTCTGCTTTACAATCGACAGCCAAACCTTTGAAGACTCAATCCCTGTCCACGAAGGGGGCATGCGCCTTACCCTATCTGAGGAAACGACTCAAAAATTGATTCAGGCCTTGCAAATGGGCCATAAAATCGCTATCCTCTTAGATGATTTTGAAGAGGTTCTGGAGCCTAATGAATTTTCCAGATCTTTCGATAAGTTCGTAGGGGAAGCGGGTTTTTTCCAAAATGTATTTAAAGGACCGGTACCATGAATCAACTAGATCAATTAAAAAAAATGACAACCGTTGTAGCTGATACGGGCGATTTTGAATCGTTAAAGCAGTACCATCCGACAGATTCAACAACAAACCCCTCTCTGATCTACGCAGCAAGTCAGCTCCCTCAGTATCAACACCTACTCGATGAGGCCATTAGCTTTGGCAAAGGAAAGGGGAAAGGGAAAGACGCCCTCCACCACGTTCTCGACAAAGTTTTCGTAAATTTCGGCCTAGAGATTTTAAAAATCGTCCCAGGCAGAGTCTCTACTGAAGTCGATGCACGCCTATCCTTTGACATCGAAGGCTCAATCGAAAAAGCCCATTACCTCATTTCTCTCTATGAAGCAGCTGGAATTGACCGCAAGCGTGTTTTGATTAAGCTAGCAGCTACTTGGGAAGGAATTATGGCAGCAAGAGAGCTTGAAAAAGAGGGCATCCATTGCAATATGACTTTGATGTTTAGCCTTCCCCAAGCAATTGGCTGCGCAGAGGCAAAAGCCACCCTCATCTCCCCTTTTGTCGGCCGGATCCTCGACTGGCATAAAAAAGCTGAAAATAAAGAAGGGTTTGCCCCAGCGGAAGATCCTGGCGTAAAATCGGTAACAACGATCTACAACTATTACAAAAAATTTGGTTACAATACCCAAATTATGGGAGCCTCGTTTAGAAACAAAGATGAGATCACAGAGCTTGCGGGGTGCGATCTTCTCACCATTGCTCCAAAGCTTTTAGAAGAGCTCCAAAAAAGTGAAGATCCGATCCCAAGAAAGCTCGATCCAGAAAAAGCAAAAGACCACCCCATTGAAAAGCTAGCGGTAGATGAAAAAACATTCCGCTACTTGTTGAATGACGATGCAATGGCCACAGAAAAGCTAGCCGAAGGGATCCGCAACTTTGCCAAAGACATCGTTAAACTGGAAAAAATGATCCAAGAAAAAATGACGAAATCGTGATTTAAAAATTAAAGATAAGGTCATTAATGTTTGGATTTTTCAAAAAGTTTCTCTCCCCCTTTGCAAAGAAAATCAGAGCGATTTTTTCTGGAGCGCCCGATGATGCAGCCTTCGATAGCCTTGAGCAGCTTTTTTATGAAGCAGACTTGGGGGCGGCAACATCAGCCGAGCTCGTTGATAAAATCAGAGCTCTTTATAAGAAAAACCCGACAGTCGATACAGATCAGATCCTCTCCTTTGTAAAAGAAGAGCTTTTACATGGGATCATCCCCTATCAGCCTACCCAGCACAAGCCCCATGTAATTCTCCTCGTAGGAGTCAATGGAAGTGGGAAAACGACAACTTTGGCTAAACTTGCTGCTCACTATGCCAAACAGGGGAAAAAGGTCTTAGTCGCAGCCGGAGACACCTTCAGAGCTGCAGCTGTAGAACAACTGGAAACCTGGGCAAAAAGAATCGGCGTTGATTTCGTCAAATCACAACCAAATAGCGACCCAAGTGGTGTCGCCTATGATGCACTTTCAGCTGCAAAGAGCCGTGGCATCGATGTTGTATTGATCGATACAGCGGGCAGACTGCAGACAAAACTTGACCTGATGAATGAACTTGCTAAAGTAAAAAGAGTTTGTCAAAAACAAATTGAAACAGCTCCTCACGAGACCCTTTTAGTTGTTGATGCAACCATTGGACAAAACGCAATCGATCAAGCAGAAACCTTTCATAAATTTACCCCGATTAGCGCAATCGTCCTCACGAAACTCGACGGATCTGCAAAAGGTGGCATAGCCATCGCTATTCAAAAAAAATTAAACATCCCGATTCAATGGGTAGGAACTGGCGAAGGGGCAGACGATCTAGAGTTATTTGATCCTGAGAGCTACGTAAACACTCTTTTAGGAACGACTTAAACACTTTAATTTCGCTTAAATCTACCTAAGATAAGGGCAGCTTCTTGCTCATCGATCAGAACAAATTTGCTGACATTTTGCTCATAACAATAGACATCTGCATGAGCGATATCAAACCACCATCCATGAATGCGGATCTCATTTTTTTCTAGTCGATCACGGATAAATGGGTACTCTTTAATATGTTCTATTTGCTGCAACACATTGATCTGAGATAATTGATTATGCTCTGAAAGCGAAGGGGTAATCACGTCCCCTTTTTTGACTTTTCTCAGCGATTCTTCCCCATATTTAAGCCAACATTCTAGGTGAGGACATGCCAATGTATCAATCCCCTTTAAAAGCGCTTCCATCGCCCCACACTCAGAGTGGCCGCAAATCACAATATCTCTTACCCTTAATGAATTGATCGCAAACTCAAGGGCTGCAGAGGCACTATTATCTTGTAAAGGTGCGCTCACAGGAGGGACTAAATTTCCGATATTTCTTAAAACAAATAGATCGCCAGGATTCGTCGATGCGAAAAGATTTGGAACAACTCTGCTATCAGAACAGGCAATAAAAAGGGTATCTGGCTTTTGTCCCAATGCTAATTTTGCAAAAAGCTGACGGCTGTCTTCCGTTAGATTTTTCCGAAAATCGACTATTCCTTGAATGAGCTTCTTCATTTACTTTAAATCAAATAAGAGGAATTCAGATTGGTCATCTGATTCAATTTTTAAACGGTTTACATCACTAATTGCAACGCCATCACCACGTGATAGTTTATGGCCATTTGCATGGATACCACCCTTAACGACTTGGATCCACACATGACGGTCTTTTGCAAAATTCATTTCAGCTTTTTCCTGAGCAAGGAATCTCCCCAAGTAGATTTTGGCATCTTGGTGAATTTTCAATGAATCCTCACTGCCATCTTGAGATACGACTAATTTAAGTCCACTTACGTGATCGTCAAAGCTTTTTTGTTGATAGCTTGGTGTTAGCCCTTTTTTCTCCGGCTTAATCCAAATTTGGAGAAGATGAACTTGCTTCTCTTTGGATGGGTTAAACTCACTATGTTTAATCCCCGTCCCAGCTTCCATAAGCTGAAATTCTCCCTTAGCAATTTTCGAATGGTTCCCGATGGTATCAATGTGCTCCAAAGTTCCGTCGAGAATGTAGGTAAGAATCTCCATATCACTATGAGAATGCATATCAAATCCTTTGCTAGGATGGATCACATCTTCATTGATCACTCTAAGGGTTTTAAAACCCATAAAATTCGGATCGTAATAATTTGAAAAAGAAAAAGTGTATTGAGTTGAGAGCCAACCAAGATCGCTAGATCCCCGATCATCGCTTTTACGAACTGCGATCATCTCATCCCCACATAGGTTTGTCGTCATTAAAATAAGAAGTCCAATCCATTTCACAAGATACCTCTCAAAAAAAAAAGCAGTTCTGACATGGATAAAAAATCCAGTCAGAACTGCTATATTCTTCTTATTTACTAAGCTCCAGCTGTAGCAGGTGCTGAGTGAAAGTCAATATCGAGAACTTCGGCTGCTTGCGCATCGATGAACTTGTTGACCTTCTTATGATATTCAAAACCGGTACCACCAGGAATCATATGACCCATAATCAAGTTGGCCTTAATATCAAGGAGGTAGTCTGTTTTACTTTCGCATGCAGCTTCAGTAAGAACACGTGTGGTTTCTTGGAACGACGCCGCCGATACAAACGATTCAGTACCTAAAGATGCTCGCGTAATACCGAGGAGAACAGGCGCTGCTTGAGCAGGTTTTCCACCCTCTTCGATTGTCTTGCGATTCATCTCGTGGAACACTTTCTTATCGATGTCTTCTCCATGCAAGAATGTTGTATCGCCTGGATCGGTGATACGAACCTTTTGAAGCATTTGTCGAACAATGATCTCAACGTGCTTATCGTTAATATCTACCCCTTGGAGTCGATACACTTCTTGAACCTGATTTACAAGGTGTTTTTGAAGATCGCGAACGCCGCAAATATCCAAAATCTCTTGAGAAACAACAAGGCCTTCTGTGAGCTGTTGTCCTTTTACAACGTTATCACCTTTCTGGGCAATCAAGTGCTTTGTAAGAGGAATGAGATGCTCTTCTTCCATGCCTGTTACTTCGTCACGAACAACGACAATCCGCTTGTTTTTCTGAACACCACGGAAGTCGACAACACCATCAATTTTAGCAATCTCGGCTGCATCTTTTGGTTTGCGCGCTTCAAAGAGCTCAGCTACACGCGGCAATCCGCCCGTGATGTCTTTTGTCTTAATTGCGCCACGAGGAAGTTTCGCTAGAATCATACCCGCAGTAACATATTGTCCTTCACGGATTGCAATAACAGCTGCAGATGGGATTGCATAGGTTCCAATCAACTCGCTATACTCAGCGTCAGAGTAGATTGAAATCTGTGGATGAAGCTCACCGCGGTGCTGCTTAACAACCAATTCGACTTGTCCTGTCTGCTTGTTGACTTCGCGCTGGGTTGAAATCCCTTCCACGAGGTCTTCATACTTAACATAACCAGGTCTTTCGCAAATAATTGGGCTGCTATGCTGCTCCCACTGACCGACTTTAGTTTTGATCTTGATCTTAGATCCATCTTCAAAGAAGATCTTAGTTCCAAGTTCAGCATTAAAGATCTGAAGTGGCTCAATCGACTTGCTGCTAAGAAGCTTTTTGTAATCTTCAATGCTGCGTCCCTCATCGCGGACCACTTGGAGTGTCCCGTTCTTGTTAAGGGCGAGCCAATGGCCTTCTTCGTTTTGAACAACGCGAAGATCCATATAGATTAAAATACCTTCTTGCTCAGTGATCAACTCAGGGCTAAGTCCTGCAGACGCAATACCACCCAAGTGGAACGTTCTCATCGTGAGCTGCGTTCCTGGTTCACCGATAGATTGAGCGGCAATAATTCCAATCGCCTCTCCCAGGCCAACGAGATTTCCTGTAGCAAGGTTCAAGCCGTAGCACTTCGCACAAATTCCCCGTTTGCTTTCGCAGTTAAGCGGTGAACGGATCCGGATGCTCTCAATCCCAGCGTCATCAATTGATTCCGCTTGCATTGTTGTAAGGACATCGCCTGAACGGGCCAAAATCTTCTTGCTATCGCCTGGCTGATATATATCTTCCAGAACAGTACGTCCGTAGATACGATCTTTAAGGGCGAGGAGCTCTTCGTTTCCTTGTTTAATCGCAGAAACTTCAATTCCATTCAGTGTACCGCAATCTTCTCGAGTGACAATAACGTCTTGTGAAACGTCAACGAGACGACGAGTAAGGTATCCAGAGTCAGCTGTTTTAAGGGCCGTATCAGATAGACCTTTACGAGCACCGTGCGTCGAGATGAAGTACTCCATCACTGTCAAACCTTCGCGGAAGTTTGCAGTAATTGGCGACTCGATAATTTCGCCAGAAGGTTTAGCCATAAGACCGCGGAGCGCTCCCAACTGCTTAACCTGAGACTTATTACCACGAGCTCCAGAGTCAACCATCAAGTAAAGTGGGTTGAGTTTGCCTGAAGATGTGTCGTAAACGAGTTTAAAGAGATCTTCCGATAGTCTTTCCGAAACTTCAGTCCAAATACTGATAATTTTTGAGTGACGTTCACCCTCGGTGATAATCCCGTCGTCATATTGCTTTTTCACAACAGCTACGCGCTTATACGCTTCTGCTAGTACTTTTGCTTTATGAGGTGGAACTTTGATGTCGCAAGTGCCCATTGAAAGAGAGGCTTTTGTCGCTTCAGCAAATCCGAGATTCTTCATTTTGTCTAGGAACTGAACTGTAGTTTCAAGGTCAATTTTCTTGTAGCACTCAAGAACTAATTCAGACAGACGTTTCTTACGAAGAACGTAGTTTTGGAATCCCAATTTTTTAGGAACAATCGTATTGAATAAAACTCGACCAGGAGTTGTTTCAATGATACCACCTTCGATCAATACTTTGATCTTCTCGTGGATGTACAATCCTCTTCCGAGGTTGTCTCTACGATCTTTTCCTGCCACCTGATCAGAACCTGCTTCTTTCTCATACCAGTTGTAGCTACCGCTTGAGTAAAGGGCCATTAACACTTCTTCTGGATTGCTAAAGATTTTGATCTTTTTCCCTGCATTTTCTGGAATCACTACCGGATCATGCATCAAATAATAAAGACCGAGGATCATATCTTGAGACGGAACAGTAACAGGTCTTCCCGATGAAGGGAGGAAAATGTTATCTGGAGACATCATCAAAAGTTTAGCTTCAAGCTGTGCTTCAACAGAAAGAGGAATGTGAACCGCCATTTGGTCACCGTCGAAGTCCGCGTTAAACGCAGTTGTTACGAGAGGGTGAATACGGATCGCTTTACCTTCGATCAAAATTGGCTCAAAAGCCTGAATCCCTAAACGGTGAAGTGTTGGAGCTCGGTTAAGAAGAACAGGGTGACCCTTAATAATTTCTTCTAATACGTCCCAAACTTCTGGCGCTTGCTTCTGGATCATTTTCTTCGCTGATCTGATCGTATAAACAAGTCCTAGATCTTTTAAACGTTTAACAATAAACGGTTCAAAGAGATCGAGCGCCATTTTTTTCGGAAGACCGCACTGGTTCAAGCGAAGCTCTGGACCGACAACGATAACAGAACGGCCCGAGTAGTCGACACGTTTTCCTAAAAGGTTTTGGCGGAAACGACCTTGTTTCCCCTTCAACATTTCAGATAGAGCTTTTAGAGGGCGATTTCCTGCACCCATAACTGGATGACCATGTCTACCGTTATCAAAGAGAGCATCGACCGCTTCTTGCAGCATCCGCTTTTCATTTCTAACAATTACATCAGGAGTTTTAAGCTTCAAAATCGACTTCAATCGATTATTTCGGTTGATTACTCTACGATATAGATCGTTCAAGTCAGAAGTTGCAAATCGACCGCCATCAAGAGGGACTAAAGGTCTTAAATCGGGTGGAATCACTGGAACTATGCCAAGAACCATCCAATCCTGTTTGTTTGACGAAGTAGAAAATCCTTCAATGATTTTCAGCCGCTTTGCAAGCTTCATACGCGCTTGCATTGACTTGGTCTTGCGGAGTTTGTCTTTGAGATCGACAACTAAAGTAATAAGGTCTTCACTTGCGAGGAGGTCTTTAATCGCCTCTCCCCCCATTTTTACGCTAAATGATTCAGCGCCCCACTTATCTTGAGCTTCTCTATACTCGTTATCATTCAGTAATTGCTTTTTTTGCAAATCTGTCTGGCCCGGATCAGTAACTACATACTCTTCGTAGTAGATGACTCGCTCGAGATCTGCTGTAGACATCCCAAGGATATTGCCGATCCGTGAAGGCATTGTTTTGAAAAACCAAATGTGAACAACTGGAACAGCCAAATCAATATGGGCCATTCGTTCACGACGCACTTTAGACAAAGTGACTTCGACGCCGCAGCGATCGCACACAATCCCTTTATGCTTAATCTTCTTATACTTCCCGCATGCGCATTCCCAATCGCGCGTCGGCCCGAAAATTTTCTCGCAAAATAGGCCGCCCTTTTCAGGTTTGAAGGTGCGATAATTGATCGTTTCGGGCTTTTTAATCTCACCTCTAGACCACTGATCGCGGATTACATCATCAGACGCAATCTTAATGGTCAACTTATCAAACTGAGATCCCCTTACATCTTCATCAGCGTCAAACATCTAATTACTTCTCCCTAAGCATTAATTTACCACCGAAATAATTGGCCCCTGCGCAGCGCAGACAGCTTATTTCGGTGGATACCCCAACTTTTAATCTACAAACTCTGTGCGAATATCAAGGCAAAGACCTTGCATCTCTTTCACGAGTACGTTAAACGACTCTGGCGTTCCAGCTACAAGTGTATTTTCACCTTTTACGATCGACTCGTAAATGCGAGTTCTACCTGCAACGTCATCAGACTTAACAGTCAACATCTCTTGGAGGAGGTGAGCTGCGCCATATGCTTCAAGCGCCCACACTTCCATCTCTCCAAATCGCTGACCACCCATCTGAGCTTTACCGCCAAGAGGTTGCTGTGTCACTAGAGAATAAGGTCCAATTGATCTTGCGTGGATCTTATCTGCTACGAGGTGGCTTAGTTTAAGCATATAAATATAGCCAACTACAGCTCGGTTATCAAAACGCTCTCCTGTACGTCCATCAAATAGGTAAGCTTTCCCGTCGACGAACATATCCTGGTCTTTCATCATTTCCCAAATTTTCGCTTCTGGGAAACCTTCAAATACCGGGCTCTTCACGTAAATACCTGCTTTTCTAGCAGCATATCCGAGGTGTGTTTCAAGGAGCTGCCCCATGTTCATACGCGATGGTACACCAAGCGGGTTGAGGATAATTTCAACAGCTTCACCACTTGGTAAATAAGGCATATCAGCTTCAGGAACCAATTTCGCAACAACACCTTTGTTTCCGTGTCGTCCCGCCATTTTGTCCCCAACCTGGAGTTTACGCTTTGTAGCGACATAGACCTTAACTTGGCGAATTACGCCAGCATCAAGCTCTGTGTCCCCTTTTCGCATGTACTCAATTTCAGTCTTGTGCTGGATCTGGAGATTTTGGTAAGAGATCTCAAATTCTCTAAGGATCTTTTTGAGCTCTACATAAATCTCTTTGTCAGACATGAGAAGATCTTCAGCTTTCTCATTTTCAAGCGTTTCGATTAAGTCTTGAGTAATCAGCTGACCGTCTTCAATAATAATCTCACCTGTCTTACGGTGCATGATTGGTGCAGGTGCCTTCTCATTCATGAGTAGGGCGCCCAACTTTTCATGGAACTCAAGTTGGAGTTCAGCTTCTTTTGTTTTATAGTCAGAGTGAATATCTTTAATTCGTGTTGCCTCTTCCACAAGCTCGTCATCCGTCTTAGAAAGGCGGTCACGTCTTGAGAAGACTTTCACATCCATAACCACACCTTCCGTTCCTGGAGGCGCTGTTAAAGATGCATCTTTAACATCAGCTGCTTTCTCGCCGAAGATCGCTCTTAAAAGGCGCTCTTCTGGAGAGAGTTCAGTCTCAGATTTAGGAGTAATTTTTCCAACGAGGATCGATCCCGGCTCAACATGTGCGCCGATGCGGATAATTCCGTCTTCCCCTAAATCCTTCAACATCTCTTCAGAGACATTAGGAATATCTTTTGTGATCTCTTCTTTACCAAGTTTCGTATCTCTCGCTGTTAACTCAAACTCTTCGAGATAGATCGAAGTGTAATAGTCTTCGCGGATCAACTTCTCAGAAATAATGATCGCATCCTCATAGTTATAACCACACCATGGCATAAACGCGACAAGCACGTTCTTACCCAACGCGATTTCACCCTTATCAGTCGCAGGACCATCAGCCAAAATATCCCCTGGCATCACTTTGTCGCCAACTGTGCAAAGAGGAGTTTGGTTGATGCACGACCCGCTATTGGAGCGCATAAACTTTTTAAGGACGTAAGTTCTTTTGTTCAAAGGGTTGTCCTTTGGAGCGACAACGATCTTGAAACCATCTACAAACTCGACAACACCTTCTTCAAGCGCCACAACTACTGCGCCAGAGTCACGAGCAGAACGGCCTTCAAGGCCTGTTCCTACGATCGGAGCGTCAGCAATCAAAAGAGGAACAGCTTGACGTTGCATGTTCGAGCCCATCAAAGCGCGGTTCGCATCATCGTGCTCCAAGAATGGAATCAATCCTGATACAATCGATACGAGCTGTTTTGAAGATACGTCCATGTGTGTGATTTTAGACGTTTCAATCTCCATTGGCTCCCCTCTCTGGTGAGCCCAGCAAAGGTTTTCACTAAACATGTTGAACTTGTCTAATGGAGTCGATGCTTGCGTAATGATGTAATCTGCCTCTTGGTCCGCAGTCATGTACTCAATTTCATCGGTTACAACACCGTCTTTGACGATACGGTATGGAGTTTCGATAAATCCAAACTCGTTAATTTTCGCAAATGTTGAAAGAGATGTAATCAAACCGATGTTTGGTCCCTCTGGCGTCTCAATCGGGCAAATTCTACCATAGTGAGATGCGTGAACGTCACGAACTTCAAATCCAGCTCTTTCGCGGTTTAAACCACCAGGGCCAAGGCAAGAGAGTCTTCGTTTGTGAGTAAGCTCAGAAATCGGGTTTGTTTGGTCCATGAACTGAGAAAGTTGAGATCTACCAAAGAAATCCTTCAAGACACCCGCCAAACCTTTAGCAGAAACAATCTTACCTGGGGTCATTGTATCGGAAGAGAAATCAAAAAGGTTCATTCGTTCTTTGATGATTTTCTCCATTCGAGCCAACCCAATTCGGCATTGGTTCTGGATCAATTCACCAACAGAACGGACACGGCGATTTCCAAGATGGTCAATATCATCGACATATGCTTTCTCATCGCCCATTTTCAAGCGGATTACATATTTAAGAGCTTCAATGACATCTTCTTTTCGTAAAGTTACAGTGTTGAGCTCTTCGTCTCCAGTTCCAAGACCCAATTTACGATTTAGCTTATAGCGTCCTACTCTACCCAAGTTATAGCGTTTTGGATCAAAGAATAAGCGCATGATTGCTGAACGAGCGTTTGAAAGGGTAGGAGGTTCACCTGGTCTAATCTTTCTATAAAAGTCTTTAAGTGCGGATTCGTAAGAGTCTGTTGTATCTTTTGCAAGCATTTTGATGACAGGATGTGTCTCATCTGCATCTTCAGCAAATCTAACAGCCTGAATACCTTCGTCAACCATCCGCTTTAACATTGCAGTTGTGAGTTTTTCCCCAGCCTTACCAAAAACAAGTCCAGTTTGCTCATCAACAACGTCTTCAGCTAGAATTTTTCCAACGAGTTTTACGAAGTCTTTTTCAGATTTAATCTTTACTTTTACAGTCTCAAAGAATTCTTCAATAATATCAGCATCAGTAGAGTAACCTAAAGTACGGATAAAGGTTGAAGCAAGAATTTTGCGGCGTCTTTTCTTACGATCGATGTAAACGTAAACAAGGTCATTATAGTCAAATGAGGCTTCGAGCCAGCTTCCGCGGTAAGGGATAATTCGGAAAGAGTAGAGCATTGTGCCCTTAGGATGTCTTTCTTGCTCAAACGAAATACCAGGAGATCTATGCAACTGAGAAACAATAACGCGCTCAGCACCATTGATAACAAAAGTACCTTTGTCAGTCATCACAGGAAGTGTTCCCATGTAGACTTCTTCTTCTTTGATCCCTGTCTCATCAGTCAGTCGAAACTTAACTTTCAGAGTCACATTATGGCTAATCCCTCGGCGAATACACTCTTCGGGAGAATATTTGGGAACACCCAAGTTATAAGATAAAAATTCTAAAATAGTTTTTTCGTCATAAGATTTAATAGGAAAAATTTCACTAAAAACCTCTTGAAGTCCTATATTTTCCCTCTCATGGGGCAGCAAATGAGACTGAAGAAATTGTGTGTAGGACTTAATCTGAATCTCAATCAGATTGGGGAGATCGATAATCTCTTCCCGTTCACGAAAACTCACCCGTTTAGGCGGCTTTTTTAGCATGGGTTTCGCTCCTAAGAATTTTGAAGATCCCCTTCTTTTGAGGAGAGTCTCCGATTGGTAAGGCGGCGGGGCGTCTAACGACTCCATCCGCTTGAACTGACTACTCGTTTTGACTCATGCTAATATAGCAGATTTGAAACGAGAAACCAACTCAAAAATAAATAATCGCACGGGGGCGCATGCCCCCGTGCTGACATAATAACTACGTTATCAATTCTTTTACAGGCCTGTTAACTTGACCTTTCCACCAGCAGCCTGAATTTTCTTCTGAATCTCTTCAGCTTCAGTTTTAGCAGCAGAAGGTTTAAGGTCTTTTGGAGCGCCTTCAACCAAATCTTTTGCTTCTTTTAGACCAAGTCCTGTTACTTCACGGACAGCTTTAATGATAGAAATTTTCTTATCATCTGGGATTGGTGCTTCGAGAGTCACTTTAAATTCAGTTGACTCAGATGTAGCGGCAGCAGCGGCAGCAGGTGCAGCAGCTGATGCAACAGCGGCTTTAACACCCCATTTTTCTTCTAATTTCTCTTTTAATTTAGACATATCGAGCACAGTTAATTGGCTCAATTTTTCTACGAGATCGTCTAATACTTGACTCATGGGTACATTTCTCCTAAATCTTAAACTTAACTTTTTTGTTCATCAGCTGAGAGCGGCCCAGCAATAGCAGCTTCCATTACAGAAAGCATATGAGACATCGGCGAAGTAAATAAGCCGAGCAATATCGCTCTCATTTCGTCCATACCAGGTAGTTTGGAGAGTACTTCCAACTCAGAACCAGGCATCATTTTTCCTTCAATATGTCCACAAATCACTTGAAGCAATTTATCATTCTCTTCAGAGAACTTATAAACAGCTTTCGCAGGAATCATCGCATCTGTCTCACCGACAAAAACGACACCAATATGACCTGACAAAATTGATTCATCAATCTTTACGCCTGCTTTTTCAGCAGCCTTTAACAAAACTCTTTTCTTCACGACTTCAAACAAATTGCCCTGTTTGTTAAGAGTATTTCTTAACTCCCATGATTTATTTGGTTCGAGCTTGTCATAGCTAGTGAAAATCATAGCAGAAGATCCATCGATCTTTTCTTTGATTTCGTTCAGAAGGAGTTCTTTTTCTTTTCTCATTGGAATCCCCTTAAGCTACTGTTAAAGATTGTAAGTCAATTTTTAATCCTGGACCCATCGTTGTAGAGACATATAGACTTCTCATAAACACACCCTTTGCACTTGATGGCTTTGCTCTTGCGACAGCATTCAGCCAAGCATTTAGGTTTTCAACGAGGTTATCGGATTCAAAAGAAATCTTGCCAACACCATTATTGACATTGCCCGTCTTATCGGCTTTAAACTCGATTTTTCCGGCTTTAACTTCTTTTACAGCTTTAGCTACATCTGTTGTGACAGTTCCAGCTTTTGGAGTTGGCATAAGGCCACGAGGACCCAAAATTTTACCCAATTTTCCAAGCTCTCTCATCATATCAGGTGTTGCGATCAAAGCGCTGAAATCTGTCCAGCCACCTTTGATTTTTTCAACAAGCTCATCTGATCCTGCATAGTCAGCGCCAGCATCTAGTGCTTCTTTTGCTTTATCGCCTTTCGCGATAACCACTAAAACGACATTCTGACCTGTTCCGTGTGGAAGAGATACAGTACCGCGCACTTGTTGATCTGATTTTTTCGGATCAATGCCCACTTTGAGTGCGACATTTACCGATTGATCAAATTTTGGTGCAGGACATTTTTTTAAAATATCGATTGCTTCGTCTAGCTTATAAGTCTTGTTCTTATCCACAGACTTATCAACTTCTTTCATTCTTTTTGAACGTTTTGCCATAGTTTAAGCCTCCACGATGTCTACGCCCATGGAGCGAGCTGTTCCCATAACAAGCATCTCAGCAGCGGCCTCTGATACAACGCGCATGTCTTCGATTTTTGCTTTGGCAATTTTGTTCACTTGAGCTTTTGTCAGTTTGCCAACTTTATCTCTGTTTGGCACTTTTGAGCCTGATTCAATTCCGAGTTCCTTCAAGATCATTCTTGATACTGGAGGCTTTAGGACAATGAATGTAAAGGTCTTATCTGAAAACACGCTAATCACAACCGGCAGAATATCGCCCGCTTTGTCTTGCGTTTTCGCGTTAAATTCCTTACAGAAACCCATAATATTAACACCAGCAGAACCTAAGGCTGGGCCAATAGGTGGAGCTGGGTTGGCTTTCCCTGCAGGAATTTGCAGCTTAATAGTTTTTACTATCTTTTTTGCCATTTATTTTCCCTTTTTGAGTATTAGCGAGCAGGCCCTACGGTCTGCCCTCCCCAATTAACTCGCATTCTCTGCTGTAGATTGTTCTACTTGCCAGAATTCGAGATCGTCGACTCTTGTGTCTCGACCGAAAATCGATACCATGACACTGAGCCGCCCTTTTTCGTGGTTTACTTCAGTCACAGTGCCAACAAAGTTAACAAAAACTCCATCGGTAATCTTGACTCGGTCACCCACGTCGACCTTATGTTTTTGAACGATCCCTTTTTCACGATCTTCAAGTTCTTTCATGATGTCACCGACCTCTTTTTCTGTAAGAGGAACCGGTTTTTCACCGCCCAAGAAATCGATGACCCCAGGGGTATCCTTAATGTAAGCCCAAGACTCATCATTCAAGATCATTTTAACTAGTAAGTATCCTGGCCACATCCGCTTTTCGCTGATTTTCTGCTGACCACGCTTAACTTCTGATACGTTCTCTGTAGGGATAAGTATCTCTACAACGTCATCAGCCAATCCTTTAGAAGGGAGAAATTCCTCGATGGATTTCTTTACCTTCTTCTCGTGGCTAGACATTACCTGAACGACATACCATTTATGCATATATTCTCACCCAAAAATCATCCGAACAAAATTACTTGCTAGATCTATAAAGCCGCGGATTCCTAAATCGACAACATAGATTGTCAGTCCGCAGAGAAATGTCGCGATAATAACAGCTTTCGTACAAAAAATCAGCTCTTCTTTCGAGGTCCAAGTGACCTTTTTCAGTTCATTTTGAACTTCACGCAAGTAAGAAACTTTTTTCTTTTCAGTAATTGCCGACATCACAACCTCCACAACCTTTATTTAATCACTGAGCGCATGGAGCACTCTTATCAACTCTACTTCAGCAAGCTCACTCTTCGAGTGCGGAGGGATTCGAACCCCCGACCGGCGACTTTGGAGATCGCTGCTCTACCAGCTGAGCTACACACCCAAAATAAAATGGGGAGGAGGTCCTCCCCTTTTAATTACTTGATGATCTTAGAGACCGTACCAGCACCGATTGTTCGGCCGCCTTCACGAATCGCAAAGCGCATCCCTTCTTCCATAGCGATTGGGTGGATAAGTTCAGCTGTAAATTCCACGTTATCTCCTGGCATCACCATCTCTGTTCCTTCAGGCAGAGTAACAGTACCTGTTACGTCTGTTGTGCGGAAATAGAACTGTGGTCTATAGCCAGTGAAGAATGGCTTGTGACGGCCCCCTTCATCTTTATTCAATACATAGACAGTACCTTGGAACTTAGAGTGCGGTGTGCAAGTGCCAGGAGCAGAAAGAACCATTCCGCGCTCAACATCACCCTTTTCAATACTTCTCAAGAGCACACCGACGTTTTCGCCAGCTAAAGCTTCTGTCAAAATTTTGTTGAACATTTCAAGGCCAGTTGCAACTGTATCGCGAGTCTCGCGGATACCAACCAATTGGATCTTGTCGTTCACTTTAATTTTACCGCGCTCAACCCGGCCAGTAACTACAGTACCGCGACCTGGGATTGAGAACACGTCCTCAATCGGCATCAAGAACGGCTTATCAACTTCACGAGCAGGTGTTGGGATCTTCTCATCAACAGCTTCCATCAACTTAAGGATCGCTTCAACATATTGAGCTTCGCCTTCAAGTGCTTTAAGAGCTGAACCACGGATAATCGGAACATCTTTGTATCCTTTTGATTCAAGGAGTTCTGACAATTCCATCTCTACGAGTTCAACAAGCTCTTCGTCACCTTTACCGATCATATCCATCTTATTGAGGAATACGACGATTGCAGGAACACCTACTTGGCGAGCCAAGAGGATGTGCTCTTTTGTTTGAGGCATCGGTCCGTCAGTTGCGGCAACGACGAGAATCGCTCCGTCCATTTGAGCCGCACCAGTAATCATGTTTTTTACATAGTCAGCGTGACCAGGGCAGTCTACGTGAGCGTAGTGACGTCCAGCCGTCTCGTACTCAACGTGCGAGGCGTTAATTGTAATCCCACGGGCTTTTTCTTCCGGTGTATTATCGATTGACGAGTAGTCACGGAATTTCGCTCCGCCTTTTTCAGCCAAAGTTTTGGTAATGGCAGCAGTCAGCGTAGTTTTACCGTGGTCGACGTGCCCGATAGTACCGATATTTACGTGTGGTTTCGTTCTCTGAAAAGCTTCTTTTGCCATTTAAAACATCCTCCGTTGGCAATTAATTCATTTTGTTCCTAAAAATAACTTACTTTTAGGAACCACTCTTTTTTTTGTTGCCCAAGATAGGAATTGAACCTACGACCCCTTGCTTACCATGCAAGTGCTCTACCACTGAGCTACCTGGGCATTTCGGCCCAATTTATATGGGACCCATTATTTTGGTATCAAAAGCATGCAAGCATATTGCACTTGTAGCAATTAAATCAAACCTTTTCCCACCAACAACTTCAAATTTATTTTTGACGATAGACAATACGCGCTTTAGTCAAGTCGTAAGGAGACATCTCCACGGTCACAGTATCACCTGCATAAACCCGGATGTTCCGCATGCGCATCTTCCCACTTAAATGAGCGATGACCTGCATCCCATTCTCTAACACAACGCTAAAGTTCATATTTGGCAAAAGCTCTTCAACTTTGCCTTCCATCTTGATCGTTTCTTCTTTTGACATAAGGTATTTTGGCTCGGAAATGTATCTAATGAAACTCGATTCAACCCATTATTGTCAATGACTAATAATCATTTTCCTGCTAAACTCCCACCCACTATGAGCGAAACTTTCCAAAAAAAATGTGCTGAAATTAAAAATAAATTTGCTGCTCTCTCTACTGAAGAGAGGTACCATCTTCTTATGGAAATGGGGCGTAAACTCCCCCCTTTTCCCGAAGATTTCAAAACTCCGGACCGGATTGTATCCGGATGCCAGAGCGTGCTCTATCTTAACACTTCTATCATTGAGGGCAAACTTTTTTTTGATGCTCATACAGATGCGTTGATTTCAGCAGGCCTCGCAGCGCTCCTCATTTCCGTCTATTCGGGCCAATCTGCAGAGTCCATCCTCAAGAACCCCCCCAGCTTTATCACAGAGCTCGGCCTCGATGCGAGCCTCTCCCCAAGCAGATCTAACGGCCTTGCTCAAATTCATCTCCGCATGAAACAAGAAGCCCTCAAAGCGCTCGTCTCTTTAAATCGATAAAAACAAGACACTTAACTCACCCACACTTTGTTAATGAATTCTTAATCAAAAATAGGTATCCTCTTTGCAATCTTCAAAAAGGATTGTTATGGCACCCCCCATTGGACGAGACCCAGTCAATCGTTACTTAGTAGAAAATCTTGAAGAAAAAATATCTGATCTCAATGCAAAGGCATTTTCATATAATGTCCTTGAAAAAATTTCTTGGGTTGCATTTACCGCGATAACAGTCGCAGCCTATACAATTTTTCATTGCGGCATCGTTCTTACTGGCATTGCATCCGCCGCTATGGTCACCGCGATCCTTTCAACCCCATTTCTTTTAGGCTTTATCCCCACATTTAGCAACCGATCAAATGCCTACTCAAAAAGCGCGCAAGAAGAACTCTCTGTATTAGCCAAGCTAAAAGAAATAGAAAACTGGAACACAGAATCTGTCCAAAAATTTTTAGAAGAACAAGACCTTATCCCTGATGAAGGACAAACACAGGCTCTAACGCTGTTAAACCCACAAGAGCCCCTCAAAGCACTCCTTCCTCTTATCGCTCGGTTTCAACACTTTCAAAAAACAGCGGAAGATGCTGAAAATGAATCCAGAATGCTCCTGAACAATCATGCAGCAAACCGAACGATCCGTCTTGTTACAAGGCAAGATGGGTGGAAACTACATGAGCGCGAGGCAATTCCGCGGGCACTTTTTGCAGCGTGCATATTACAAGCTATCCAAAACCCCTACATCTATGATTTCACGCTCGAAGAGCTAGGGACGATTACAGCAAAAAGATTTGATGAGAGATTCTGGGACTATAAACTCTTAAATGAAGACACCTACTTTACCATCCATGAAGATCTAAGGCGCAACCGTCCGCCTATCATCACACATGATGAAATAGCAGCTAACCTCGAACCGAAAGCTTTACGTATGTTACTTTTTCCGAAAACGAAAATTCGTTAATCAACTATCACTAAGAGCATTGATAGATTCTTCTGCCACTTTGGGATGGTATGACATATGAATCATCATCAGAGCAGAAACATTATTCGCCGAATGAAAGATCGTTGAAGGGATAAGACTCCCTTTCATCTCGTTTTTGAGCAGCCCTGACACATACCCCATGAAACTAAGCATCCCCCAAACAGGAAGAACCATCCCCTCTTGTATTTTTGAACCCAAATGGGCAGCTCCAAATAATACCGCTTGAGCCATATTTGAAATCTTTTTTTGCGCATTTTCAGAGAGTTTGCAAATCTGTTTACGATTAAAAAAAGCGAGCGTATCTTCAAATCTTTCTAAGAGCACCCCTCTAAAAAGAATCTCTTCTGTAAATGGCGCAACAATTGTTGCCAAAGGAATCATTTTCCAAGGTTGAGAAAAGATTTTCTCAGCTATGCCGGTTTGAGGGATCACTGGCATCGGAAGCCCAAGCAAAGACAATGCAATTCGAAGAATAAATGGCCGAACAAGGAGAAAGGCGGTCCAAAATGCTATCTTTTTTTTATCAAAGTCCGACCTAAACCAGTCATTTTCCGACCCGTTCCTTAGGTGCACTTCAGCCAAATAAGTCATCGCACTCAAAAAAGTTGTTACAGATACCGTCAGAACCAAGCCCAGCCCCATCTGGAGGCCGAAAAACCCAAGCGAGGCTAAGGCCACAGCCATCACCTTTTTATCTCTTGCGCTAAGCTGCACATCGTATTCAGGAAGGAAAACCTTACCCTGATGACCCACTAAACCCCTAGATACATCCATAGAATATAAACACTTTTTTTGATTTTCGTTTGAGAATTATCCCCTAAATCGGCCTAAAGAGCAAGAATCTATCTATTCAATTAAATTATTTCATTACAAATATACACCTTGATTGAATTTTATACTAAATAAGTGTATAATAATTTAATTAAAGGTAATAAAATGAACTCATTAATAATAAATACTTCTTCACTTGCCCCACCCAAACTGGCAACTCCCTGCTTAAAGGCTACCGCCAATGAAAAGAAACTCGCTACTTTGATGAGTTCCGTCATCGATCAAAAGCAAACCCTTGTCGATGCCTCTTTAAAAGGGAGGGTAAATGCCCTAGAGGGGATCATGATTGGGGGCGATTTATTTAGCATGGGGTATCTCGCATTTCAGGGGGTGCAGCTATTAAAACCATCGCTTGCAGCAGTCCCAGCAATTGGGATGGCTACCTTAGTTTGCGGTGAAATTGCTGGCGCAGTCAATATTGGGGTCGCCCTTATTTGCTTAAAAGAAGGGATTCAGGCACTGAAAAATGGGGACAACAAGCTAGCTACACGACTATTCATCGACTTTGTAAGCTTTACTGCCATCGGTGCAATCATGATACTAACCTCTTTGGCTACAAAAGTTGCCGCACTCGGTGCAATCGGGCTATTTTTCGCTGCTAACCCTTGGCTTTTACCTGTAATTTTCTTTGCTGTTTCTATTCCAGTCTTGATTGAAGTTTCAAACCGAATTAAAAACATTTGGACAAGCAAAGACCTCGCTTCACAGCTGAAAACGGATGATTTACAAAAGCTGATTCAGGGGACCGACGAAAACAACCCCTTCCACTTACAGCCCCTTCTTAACGGCAAAGAGACAGAAATTAAAGCAAAATTAAGCCGCAAAATGGAGCAACTCCAAGCTGACATGGGGGTAGAAGCTGCCATTGAAACATTTAAACTTTTGAAAGGGGCGCTAAATAAAGAGCCGACCGAAGAGCAGATGAAAACCACGAAAGAAAAAATAACAAGCTGGAATAAGGCTCAGTACGTCCGTCTCTTCCAACAGGTGCTTTTTGCAGGCGCTTTTGGCGTGAGTATGGCAGCGCTTACACCTGCATTGAACACGCCGACATTAGCAGCCTCAGAAAACTTTGCAATGGCAGCTGCAAACGGAATTCCATTTTACATGGATGTGTTTTGGCCTTTCATGAGAAACGCCCCTATTGTTGTCCCTAAAGTTGAAGAAACTGCTTAGAACAAACACAAAAGACTATCTTCAATGCCACCGGTAACCTCAACGGTTCCATCTGGATGAATATAGACGTCATGCTCTAAGCGAACGCCAAATTCATCCGGCAAATAAATTCCCGGCTCAATAGAAAAACAGGTTCCAGGTAAAAGGGGACGCACATCGTGCATTTCTAAATCATCCATATGAGCGCCACTCCCATGTAAACTTACTTCAATACTATGACCTGTCCTGTGGATGAAAAATTCACCGTAGCCCGCATCTTCGATCACTCTGCGAGCTGCCTGATCCACTTCCCACCCCTCGACCCGTTTTTTTTGTGAAAAGCGCCCCGTTACAAGTTCCAAAGCTGCAATTTGCGCACTTCGAACAATTTGAAAAATTTCTAACTGCCTATCCGTTGGTTTATTCGCAGCAACAGCAACGCGGGTAATATCGCCATAAACGGCTCCCTCAACATTTTCTTTTGCCCAAAGATCGATCAAAATAAAATCGCCTCTTTGAATCACGCTCGAGCCTACTTTTAATGGCTCATAATGGGGATCTGCACTGTGAGCATTGACCGCAACAATCGGAGGATGGTCCGTCACCAAATTAGATTTCTTAAACTCTTCTACAATTTTTTGCTGCACATCGTATTCTGTAATTGCATTCTTGTTTACCAACTGCTCACAGATCCACTTCCAAGCCCCATTTACAATCCGATCGCACGCTTTGCCTGCTCGGATCTGGCTTTGACCCTGTTCGTCGCTTAAAACGGCCGTAAAATTGGCAAGAAAATCTCCAGAGCTAACCACCTCCACTCCGAAAGAGCGTACTAAATCCACTGTCCCTGCATCCACTCGAGAAATGTATGGGATTGCATTTTTAAAAGAGTACTCCATCGCAATTTTCTTAACCCCTTTCAATACGCGACCCACCTCTTTTTCCAAAGATTGCCAGGAGAGAAATGTCCTTTTTTCGCCTGCACACTGATCCAATACATGAGATTCGATCGCATGAACGATTTTTATGGGCTCACCTTTGACAGGAATCCAGTAAAAAAAGCGTCTTGTCGTAATTGAATCGCTTGTCAATCCAAGGAACAGGCGGGCAAGTTCGTTATTGCCATGAAAATCATACAAAAGCCAGCCATCCAAGCCTAGCTCCTTAAGATATTTTTGAGCCTCTTGCACTTTTGTCATCGATTTACGCTCTGAATTAATGCAGCAGCTGCCGCTACTCTCAAAATGGGGAAAGGCTCTCTTAAGACGCCCACTAAAAAACTATACGATTCTGCATTTCCAATGCCACCAATCGCTTCTAAAATATGGAGTTTTTTCTCATGATCTGCGCCAGAGTACGCACCTTGAAGATCGCGAAGGACCGACTCATCTTTTCCAAACATGGCCAGAACAAGACACGCTTGCAAGCGGACGTTTGAGTCAGGATCATTCACGAGCTGCTTTACCATATCGAGCGCAGACTCATCCCCTTCGTGCAATAATGTGGCTGCAGCAACTCCAGAGACCCCCCAACTTTTTCTTTGCAAAAAAGTCTTTAAGGCTCCAAATGCCCGAGAATCTTCGACCAGAGCTAAAAGAGAGACTAAGTTAAGTCTTGTCATTTGATCTTGCGCCTCTGGATAGTTTGGAACTTGGTCGTTATGGCGCACTTGGCTTGGGGCTAAAATTGAAAAAAGTGGGTTAGGTCTTTTGTCGATCATCAACATTCTTTTTTCGTTATTCGAAAACTCATAGATGAGATCGCAACATTTTTGCACTTCGACTCTTTGTCCCAAAAGGCCAAGTGCAATATTTGCTTTTACATACGGATCACTACTTTCTTTGAGTGTGCGAATAGAAAGAGCTACACCTCGACTTCCGGAAGATGCCAAAGCAGCAGCTGCCATTCTCCGATTTTCAGAAAGTGAATCGACGAGCCATTTCCCCATCGATTTTTCACCCAGGTCTGGATCAACTAAAAAAGCAGCCCAACTCGCTGTAATGGCAACAGCAGGATCAGAATCATTGAGAGCCGCCTCTAAAATTTTCGGATTTTTCTCGCGATAAGCAATACCGAAGGCATTAAGCGCAGCAATTCTTACTTGAGGATTTGTGTCTTGAATGAGCCGAATGATCTCTTCTTTTGCCCCCTCAATTTGAAAATGTGCAGCAATAGAACAAGCTAAATGACGCAAGCCAGCCCGATTGCTCCTTGCCAGGGTCTGAAATTCGGGGAGCGAAATTTTATCATACATTTGAAGAAGCGAATTGATCGCGATTTGCCTTTCTTCATAGGTTGTCCTTTCTGATTGGACAAGCCCTTGTAAAACGGGAGCTAACGCTTTCATTCTCAGCGCACCAACAGCTTTGATCACTTCGAGTTTAACGACCCATACCTTTTCATCTCGCATGAGCCTTTCTACTTCATCTTTTAATGGAGCATCTCGAAAAGCTCCAGCCATCTGAACGGCCACAGAGCGGATAATGGCATTGGAATCGCGCATCATTTTTTGCAAAATAGGGATCGCCCTCACATCGCGCGTTAAAAATGAGCCAATTGTCGCTGCAAGCCTCACCCCATATTGCGACGACTGAACCCCTTTTTTCAGCACACCCCAAGCAAGCTCTTCGAGCATGTGGCGATCATAGAGCAGATTTGGGTCGTTCGCAGTTAACCGATTCCATAGATCAAGCGCCTGCTCTTCAGCCCCATTTGCAGCTAAAGCTTCCACCAAAGTTTTATTGATCAAAAGAGAATCTGGGTATTGATTGGCCAAATCCCTAGCCTCTGAAAGAGCTGAAGGGCCATCTTCGAGCAGTAAATGGGCCTGAACACGCCTAACTCCTGCTTCTTCAGATAGCTGCGTTGTAACTAAAGCTGCCGCGATAAGCCAAATCATATTCACCCTTTTTTCTCTTTCTGTTATCCTATTTCGTACTATGATTGCAATATTCGAAGGGAAAGGAGCCCGTTGGCAGGGGGAAATTGAAGGACAACCAATAACTGCCTCTGACATTTTGCAAGGTGGGCTCGACCCGATTTCTATCTTTATTATGCCGGGAGGGCGGGACAGGCCCTATCATCTCGCTTTGAAAGGAGATGCTAACGCCCAGTTGCGGACCTTTGTCGAGCAAGGGGGCACCTATCTCGGTATTTGTGCGGGAGCCTACTATGGATGCGCAACGGTCGATTTTGAAAGGGGCCACCCTCTGGAAGTTTATGAGTCGAGAGAGCTTTGCTTTTTTAAAGGATCTGCTGTCGGCCCTGTCTACGGCAAAGGAATCTTTGATTATCGCAGTGAAAAAGGCGCGCGCCTTGCCAAAATTGGAACAGAAGTGGGAACTTTTGACGTTTATTACAAGGGGGGCTGCACATTTGAAGGAGATTTGTCTCATGTAAAGATCCTCGCTCGCTATCTCGATCTTCCCAATCAACCACCTGCTATCATCGAATGCAAAGTTGGCAAAGGAAAAGCGATCTTAAGCGGAGTTCATATTGAAAAACAGCCAGCGCTTATGCCATATGTCCTAGAACTTTGCCGCCAATCAGATGAAAGTGAAGATGAAAAATTGTCTGTCCCGCATCAGGACCGCTGTTTGTAATCAAGCGATACCCATCCGCGACCCCTTTTTCTTCAGCAATTTTCTGAGCCACTTGAACGATCTCACCCAGCAGAGGAAAATCAGCAGCCTCTAGAGAGTGTAAACTCGGAATCTGTTTTTTGGGCATGATGAGGATGTGAACGGGCGCAACGGGGTGAATGTCTTCAATTGCCAAAATCCGCTCATTTTCAAACACTTTTTTAGAAGGAATTTTCCCTTCGATAATCATGCCGAATACTGTACTCATTTTTTCTCCAATGCAATATGAAGAGCCTTTAATGCATCTTCTTTTGTCTCCCAAATCGAGATAAATCTCCCCTTGTGACAAAAGACTGCCCCCTTAATTCCGCTGATCTTTTTCAGATTTTCCTCGTGAAGACCTGCCCACGCTTCGGGCAGAGGTTGGCGCACTTTCATCCTCTCTGCTAAACTTGGAGGAATCCCCCTCAGTTTCCAATGAGAACCTGCAGGCATAATCACAAATTGTGCCGGATGAAGCTCGCCACCTAGATCGAAGAAATTTTCAATCCAAGGCAAAGACTCTTCAAAAATAAGGGCATTGCTTCCGGGAACCATCGCTTTTTTTACAGAAGTTCTGCAGTCAATTGTGTAGAGATATCTTTTTTTCAATCGATCCAAATGCCCAGTGACAAAGTCAACGGCCCGAAAAAAGGCCTTGTCCATCTCTTCTGTTGATGAATCATACTCGATGGGCAAGAAATTAGAGACCACCTGAGAAAATGAGGCAATCCCCGGCTCTAATTTAGCAACCCCATTATCATGAGCATCGACTCCCATGATGAGACCTTTGTGGAAGTAATCGTATAAATGGGGTTCGATGAACTTTTGATCTTTCAGATACAAAAGGATCATCCCTGCGCTGCTCATCGCACCTTGATAATCGACTTGGTGATGATCAAACCTTCGCTTTGTGGCATCGTAAATTCCACCTACATCGCAGACAAAATCACATTTGTTGAGGATCTTTGGATCTCGAGTTCGATGGACTTTATCCTGATCGATCAGGTCAAATAGAAGAAGAAGCGAACAGGCTGTAACCTCATCCGCGTGAAATGATCCGTCGTGCGTGCCTAAACTACGTAGTTCCATTTTTTCCTCTAACAGTATATGCATTTAAGTAAACTAAAGGCAAGATATGTTACTCCTCAGCTCCGCATTTTCAGACCAAGGGATTATCCCATCAATCTATACTTGTGAAGGGGAAAAAATCAATCCTCCTCTTGAGTTTATGGATGTGCCCTCAGAGGCGAAAAGTTTAACTTTAATTATGGACGACCCAGATGTACCTAAAACATTGCGTGCAGATGGGATGTTTGATCATTGGGTTGTTTTCAATATACCGCCCACTACTTGCAAAATAGAGCAAAACAAAAAGCCTCCAGGCATTGAAGGAAAAAACACAGCGGGGGAAAATAGATACTACCCCCCTTGTCCTCCAGACAGAGAGCATCGTTATTTTTTTAAGCTCTATGCCCTCGATAAAAAGCTTGATTTGACGCACAATGCAACAAAAAAAGAGGTGGAAAATGCGATGCAAGGCCATATTATAGAGCAGTGCGTTTTGATAGGACTGTACGAAAAGGGAAAAGGATACTAAATGGAAAGCTACCTCACACCAGAACATTACGACCTTGTCACACCCGATGGCAAAATCACAGACATTCGTCCCTTTCACGCGAAAAGAAGACTCGCTACCGTCAAAATTGAGCATATCTCTCCTGCGTTTGTCGGATATGAAATCGATCAAAAACTGATCTCATTTAACCTAAAAAGCACCCTCGCCCAATTGGGGATCAATGGAATTGGCAAAGAGTTTTCATTCGATAGAAAAAATCATGTAGCACACGTACAAGTAGAGCTAGTTGGCATTGGAGATCTGGGACAAGCCATGCTCGATCTTTTAACAGTTGGGGCCTACATCGGCAAACTTTTTGCGGCAGATGATCGGCGCCGGGTAAGAGATCCCGACTATTTAATGAGGATGTTTGGCAGATCTGATCGGAAGGGACGGCCCCTCCTTTCGCTCGGCGCGCTTGAAGGAAGTGGGGACCTTGTTTTAGAAAAAATTGAAGGCCGAACCGTTGCTTTTCTCGCTTTTCTCGATGGCGCCGTCTTCTACGATACAAATGCCTATAGCTTTTTGCCCACACTTGCAAAAGCTCTTTGCAAAAATCTACCTCACACGCGCCAACTACTCCACTTACATCAACACTTTGAAAAAGGTGTCCCGAGAATCATGAGGCCGAACGAAATCCTCCTTGCGAAAACAGCCCCCTTGCATATCAGAACAGTTTATGCCCACGTCGTCCCCTCCCTTCTGCCTCCAGGAATTCAGCATACAAGTGCAGATTTTCTCCAACCAGACACAACAGCATCTGGAGATATCTATGAACTGTTTGGGACGAGCAATCAGATCCTCGATGACATCCCTCTCGAGTTTTACACCCTCGAACCTCACCGCGAACACATCTTCTTCTCAGACCGCGATCAGCTAACAGCGTGTCTTGAAGATCCCAAAAGTCTTTTCGATGCTTTTGCAACTGCGCCAGAGCCAAAAAAACTCCTCGCCTCTGTCTTTGTGGTCAAAGGGACTCAAATGCAAAACCTCAAAGAAAAAGATTGGATCGTACGAGAATCTGTCAAACACGAGTTTCCAGGGCTGTCACATCCTGCAAGACAGTCTCTAGTTGCAGAAAAGTACATCGAATCACAGCCTGCGTTCCCCTTTCTAAAAGCGATTGAAGATGGGCTCATTACTTCACAAGGGATTCTCCTTACGCGCCACTTTCCCACCCCACTTCTTAAAAGAATGCTTCTTAACGACCTTATTCAACGCTGCTTAAAACGGATCTATTTTCAATACCCTTCTTGTTCACACGACGGGTTTTTCTCGCATGAAGATCGGACAACCCTTGTCGATCTTGCGAAATTTGGAATCCCCGTTTATTGGGTCGATCAAGCTTCTGGAAAAATTCTCCAATACGTCCTTAAACCTGATAAAGAAGCGGGTCTTTTTGTCCCATTACCCCTTGTTGAAACGTTTCGTAAAGCGACATTTTTGGGAGTTTATGGGTCGAACTTGCAAGAAGGGAACTTTGAGAAAGAGCTCCACGCTCTTCTCGAAGGAATTCTCGCAATGAAAACGGTGATGAACCACCCTCTCCTTTCTAAAGTGACGCCATTGGCGCTCCTTACAGGTGGCGGACCAGGGGCAATGGAAGTAGGCAACCGCGTTGCAAAGTCGGTCGGCATCCTTTCTTGCGCAAACATCGTCGATTTTCGTCCATCCGATAAAACTGTCGTCAACGAGCAAAAACAAAATCCCCACATCGATGCAAAAATGACCTACCGGCTCGATCGTTTAGTTGAAAGACAAGCTGAATTTTATCTTGATCTTCCCATTTTTCTCCCCGGGGGAATCGGAATGGATTTTGAATATACGTTGGAAGAAGTGCGTCGAAAAACTGGAAGTAGTCCTCCGAATCCAATCCTCCTTTTCGGAGAGCCCGACTACTGGCGACGAAAAGTGGCCTCACGCTTTCAGCTCAACAGAGAAACAGGGACCATCAAAGGCTCTGAGTGGGTCAGTAATTGCTTTTACTGCATTCAATCAGCAGAACAAGGGCTTTGGGTCTTAAGAAACTTCTTTGAAAATAAACTGGAAATTGGAAAAGAAGGACCTATCTACGACGATGGTTTTTGCACTGTATCCACGATCTTTAAAAACGTTTTAGCAAAGTGATCAGAGGTAAATACTTTCGCTTTTTCACTATTTAAAAATGCTTCAGCGTTTTGCAAATAGCGATTGTATTCTTCTTTTTTCATTTTCTTTAAAAATTTATAGAGCTGCTTCATGTCTTTAAATTTTCGCCGGTCAATAAAACAGTCTGCAGGGATGTAATCGGTCACATTGCTCGCGCCCCAATAAACAGGGACCACACCTGCTGCAAAGCAATCGAAAATCTTTTCAGTAATGTAGCCTTTGACATCTCTTGTATTTTCATAACAAATTGAAAACTTGTAGTTTTTTAAGACATCGATTTTGTTTTCAACAGAGCCACGGAAGTTCTTAAATTTGCGCTTTTCCCAGCCAAAGCCAAATAGATCAAACTCCCCTTTTTTATCCTCAAAAAAGCGGATCGCAACTTCCCTTTCCTTATAAAGTTGCTTGGGGTGCTTGCTGCAGAGCCTTCTAGCAATTAGCGTGCAGAATTTTTTCTCTTCAAAGGGAGGGATTTTTTCAATGCGCCCTTTAAGAACAGGGTAGTGAAACTTAAAAAAACGCTCATTATCTACAAGGTCATCATCCCAAGTAAAAATCTTACCAAACTGGGCTTGCACCTTAGGGTCAAAAAGCTCCGCCTGAACAGTTGGCGGCTCCCATGTAAATAAGACGAGCTGATCTTTTGGGTGAGATGCGAAATCAAAATCCGTTAGCCTTGGGCCAAGATTCCAAAATACCCAGGTATTTTCTGCCTTTTTCTCAAAATGGCTCAGCTCCCATCCTTTTTCAGTTAGCTCAGTCTTGGCTAACTCAACTGATGGGAAAAACTGCTCTACAGGTGTCCCATCAGGGATACAGTCAAAAAAAATCTCAAGAGCAATAGCTAGTACAAGTAACATAAGGCACTAGCATACTGCAAATGAGATTTTTTTAGATTTAAAAACCGTAGTTCATGTTGTATTCGAAGTAGTGCGTTCTTTCTTTCGCAAACTGCCCTTCTAACGAATATCCATGGTGATATCCTACATAAAGACGGAACTTACGACCGATGCCTTGCAACTTACTGAACTCATAACCCATCCGATAGGTTCCATCGAAGTTGTAATCGAGCTGCTCTAAGTTACGCCAAAGGATCGCGATAAAGCATGTGCCATAGAGCCTCTGCTTTAAGAACTTGCTCCCCAAAAAGCGAGCCTCAGTTCCGTATTCGATATAGAGCGGCTTCCACTTAAACGTTGGGTCGCTGTGTACATAGACGCCAGGGCCAACATAAAGACGAATCGCCTCTGTTGCTTGATAGGACACGAAGAAATCGACTGCTTCAATACTTGGATTGAGTCGTACAACATTTGGATGGTCAATCATATATTCATCGCCTAAGTGGCCAGAAATGTGGAAGCATCGAAGCCTGCACGACCAAGGACCCAAAGCGTACGTAATAGGAATCCCAACATAAAAGTCGGTATTGATTAACTCAGCAGCGCTACCCGCTACTAAATTTGGATGAGGGTCCATGTTGAAAACAGACCAAATTCCCGCTTCGATCCCGATTTGCAAATCCCCGCCACCTAAGACATCGAGCCAACGGTAAACAGGAAAGTCATCCCCGAGAGATACGCCAATACACTTATTGCCGCAAACCCGATCGCCGCTGCGCCAACCTAAACTATAGGTAGCAGCTCTAGGGTCAGCAATAATTGGGAGAAAGAGCTCTGTCATTTGAGGGAACCAGATTCCGCTGATCTGGGGACGCTTCACATACTTGTCTCTGAGCTCTTCATCTTCTGGAGCAACACCATTTAAGACATGTACGTTTTCTACGCCAGGAACATCTCTAACAAAAGAGGCGATACTATTTGAGAGCATCTTATTGCTAGGCATGTTGGCGAGCCACACGCTCTTATTTTTGACGATGACAACAACTCTATATTCAGCGTAGTGCATATCGACTAACGCTTGGATGTACCCTTCGAAGTAAGGATCGGTTGCTTTGTGAACTTCATCTGGGATGCTGTCAGTACGAGTGAGGACAACGGCAACTTCAGCCGATGCAGTCTCTTCAGCACACAGTTCAGTTCCCAGTAACATACAAAATGCTAAAGCACTACAAGATATCGCGCGCATATTTGGGTTCCCTTTTTTCCCCTATATACACATCGAAACTTATATCAACCAAGTATTTTTTCTTTTTCTGCCCTAACAAACTTACTTTGAAGCATTCTCACACCACTATAAAAGCACAAAATACCCCCAATCCCCAGAACCTGGACAGGGCCTAACACAACGGCCAAAAGCCCACCTAACGGTGGAGCGACCGCACCTCTTAAGCCGGCTAAAACGACATTGACGCCAGAATATCTAGAACTCTCATCTTTCCCTGAGAAAATTGGACCCGACATGTTCCAAACTAAATGACTTCCGCCCTGACCTACGCCATACCAGAAATAAGCGACATAGAGCCAAACGATGCTCCACACAGAAAAGCACAACAAAACGGTGAAAAGACCAATCGATAAGAAAACAAAACTGGCCATCTTGAATAAATTGGCCCGATCAATCCACCTTGCCCAAATTGGAGAGGAAAGGGCAAAGCCAAAACCTTTTGCAACGGAGACCGCTCCAGCCATCTCCAAATAGGAGACGCCTAACACATCGACCGCAAAAAGAGGCAGTACAGGTTGGATGAGCATCAAACCGAAACCACAAACCATGAATCCCCACTGAAAGCGAGAGAAATCGACCCTATCGCGCATCAATCGATAGCTGTCTCTCCACGGCCGAACCAAAACTTCCCGAATAGATAGCCGCTCCTCGGCCTCCAACCGCTCACCCACATCTGCAATCACGATCCTAGATTGAACAACTAGCGTCATAAGACCTATGACCGCCGAGCAGAAAAAAAGGACTCGCCAAAGACCTGGATCTTTGTCCAATAAAGACCCGCAGCCCAAAGCCAATATCACACCCTCAGCATAGCCCAAAGCGGAGCTGATCGAAAACGCCTTAGAGCGGCTCCCCTCACCCATATTGCGCTTGATGATTTCGAGCCACGCAGGGATGCCCGCTCGATAGAAGAACATGTAGTTGGCCGCCGCCGCGATGACAAATGCAGGGGAATCGATCCATAAACAGAGTAAAAATGGAGCCCTCATCAAAAAGCCAGCCCATAAAACATTGGACTTGAGCTTTTTTGTCCGCCCTTTCAAGCCGGCGCTCCAATAGAAAGATAAAATGGTGACAACGGGCTTGAGCATTGTCAATAGAGCGATTTGGAACGCGCTAGCGCCTAAGTCTTTATAGAGAATAAAGACGATGAAGCCGTAGAGGGTAAAAAGGGGTTCTGAAAGGAGGTTGGACCATAACAAGGCCCGACTCATCGCTTTTTGTTGAATAGGCTCATTCATGCGACGAGTATAATACCGTTCATGGGTATTCTTTTCCATCGGTTTAAAAAACTCCTATTCATAAGGAAATAATTTATAGTCCGACTAAATAAAGGGTATATAAGACCGCAAGACAAACCTTAGGGAAAAGAGTCGAAGTAAATTTCTAATTGCCAATTTGGGGATGTATCCGTTAAGCTTTTGTCACCATTGAGGGGCAATAGCTCAGTGGTTAGAGCAGCGGACTCATAACCCGTCGGTCCCTGGTTCAAGTCCAGGTTGCCCCATCTTTAATCTTGGTCACTTACGAATTTCTGGTACCTCCTGATTAGTAAATTTATCAGAACCTTGTCAGGATATCCTGTAACACTTTTCAATGTCAGCCAACCCTATTTTTAAAACTTAAAGTGGATTCTCTTATCGGTCTTCTCGAAATAGAGCATTTCTCTCGCTTCTAGATCTTCTACAAGCCACTGAAGTAGCGCACGTACGCTCCGCAAATTCTAGCTTTGCCGCAGGCAATTCATTTCCAGTTTTTTCGCAAATAAGGTGGAGTCGATCTGCTGCCCCTCCTAAAGGATAGATCTCGCATAAAAATGGAAGGGCTTCAATCCCAGAACTCTTTTTTTCAAGAAGCCGCATCACCTCAGCCTGATATCCAATGATGCCTCCCATTTCCCGATAAAAGTCATCCACTTCAACAAGTTGTTTTATTAGCGCCCCCGGCATTTCACTGCTTATCGCAGCTAAGTTCTTAGGAAGTTGATCTATTGCGATGATTTGTTTCATTGCCTCTGCCTCTTTTCCAACCAATTGCGAAATGCAATTTTTCCATGGATATGCTGAGGCAAAAAAATCAATAACTCTTGAACAATGATTAAGGAACTCTTCCCGCTGATGGTTTGTCGCACCCTCTAATCATTTTAGCAAGTAGGTCAATCACAACAGATTCCATCTCATAATGAATTCTCAGAAATAATTGGGATTGTGGATGGGTTGGTTGGTAGAGATTTCACAGTCCGATAAAATTTGATAACAAACGTAACAGACAAGATAGCGAGCATAGCCATGAAAAACCACCAAATACATAGAGGGCTCACTCCAAATAGATAGACTCCGCAATAGCAACTCCCAACAAGTAGCAAATGAAGCATAAGAGAAAAGCGAAAACACCAGCCCGAATATCCAAGGGAACGAAGGGCTGCTTTATAAAGAAATGTAGCCGCGTTCGCAAAAATATATAGGCATGTCGTCTGGAAGAAAACCTTAGAATATTTGAAAACTATTGCATGATCCATTTCATTATTATTGCCTCCCATAAAGGCCGTCGCCAATTTATTTGACGCAGTCCAAAAAATAATTGAGAAAATAAACATCAGAGCGAAGGTCATACGAACTGCGGCATGAAGACTTAGCACCGCCCCTTTTGGGTTCCTTTGTCCTAAATGGCGACTGTAAAGACTCATAACGGCACCATACATTCCCATAAGAGGTAAAAAGGCTATTTGATCCCAGCTAAATACTATTGAAATTGCCGTACTAACTTCTTTTCCATAGAATACAAACATGTTTACAAAGCAGACAAAACAGAAACTGTTCGTGAATTTCTCCAGTCCCGCATAGGCGCCCTGTTTCAAAAATGCAGATAAATCGGATCCATACCAAATCTCTTTCAAGGCAATCTTCTCCCAGCTTCTTTCAACAGTTTTGTGATAAATATATCCTAGATAAAAGAGAGACAAAAGATTAGCTAAGACGGTTCCCCATGCAGCCCCAGTAGCTCCAGAGAAAAGGTGAGCGCCCGATCCCAAGACAAAAAGATAGGTAAGCGGAATATTAGCGATCATTCCAATCAGGCTTGCATATAGGATTTCTCTTGAGCGATTCGTTCCTAAAAAATAACTCTCAATAACGGTGCGACAAAGGACTATACTTTGAGAAAATATGACTATCTGAAAATAATTATTTTCAATTACGCGATAATCCGTAGGATGTCCTAATAAAGCAAAATATGAGTCACTTACTGTACTTACAAGGATTAAAAGAGGAACAGAACAAGTAGCGATCAAAAAACCTTGCCGAACAATAATATGACACGCTTTGTGATCATTTTGCCCATATCTCTTAGCTATGAGGGAAGTAGAGAAAAACAAAAGGTGAATAAAAAACAAAGAAAGACTTAAAGCTGTAAAGCCGCCTGTAGTCGCTGCAGAAGTGTACAGAGGATTTTTTAAAGAGAGAATATAGCGATCTGTAAGGAGCATCAATGTTTGAATTCCCTGGGACAGGATGAGTGGCAATCCTAATTTAATGATTTGAAAATTCATGAAATTCTCAGGTCTAGATCTTTTGCAATAGCTCGGAGTAAGGCATCGCGCTGTGATTGCTTATCAAAAAGAGGATGGTCTTCTTCAGCCTCATAACAAAAGACATTATCTGGGAGTTTATGAGGGAGCCTATGAAGCAAATCATCATTAAAAGTAGAAGGTACTTGTAATCCGCCAATACACTCGGCCTCAGCACCAAGGCGATGAAAAAAATCTTTTTCGATATCTGAAAGAGCTTGAGGTTCCGCTGGAGTAATGAAGTTAGGATGAAATGAAGATTGCGCCCAACGAATACACTTTGATTGCTTTGCCACAGGAGCAAATAAGCTCGGATAGATTGCTATATTTATTTGATCTGATGTAAGAAGGATCGTTCCAATTCCACGAGCGATAAAATGAATGTTTTTGTCTTTAAACTCATTAAGAATGGCATTTCGTTGCTCAACCCACAAATCAAAAGAAAATGGGAGCAGACTGTCTCCCTGGCCAGCTAAATCGAATAACAGGCAGCTATGCCCTTTATTGTAAAAATCACTCGCCATCTCATTCCAAATATAAAAAAGTCCAGCTTTTGGCTCCATGAGTCCAGGTATAAATACCAAAAGAGAATCGCTTTTCCCTTGGAAATGATGGGCATAAAAATTTCCAGCAGATGTAGAGAGCAAAATGCACTCAATCATATCCGTCCTGTCGCTTTAGCTTCGCAGAAGGTCAAATGGTAGGCCAGCCCATGAAAATTAAATACGGTGTCGTAAATATATCCTGAATAGGGATCAACTTCCGAACAGCCCTCAAAATGTGTTTTGAGAAATGCGGGATACTTGCTTCCAATTTCACCAAAGCGTTTTGCTGCCATTTGATAATCGCCTCGAGCCTGATCAACAAGTCCAAGGTTGATTGTAAAGTGGACATGGTTAGGAAAGAGCTTTTGTCCCAGTTCAAAGTCATGAGCTGCCTCATCGAATGACTCCTTTGTGAGGTTCGCTATTCCGCGGCTATTCAAATAGATCGGATTCATTCCATCAAGCTCTATGGCTCGACTATAAGCAGCCACTGCCTGCTCATGTCTGTTAAACGCACGATCTACATGCCCTTTAACGAAATATGGGTGGCCTTCGTGGGGAGCGCATTTCAGAGCCTTCTCCAACCAAAATTGAGCCTCTTCAAGTCTTCCCAGAGTCCGTAATATCAACGCCTTGTATCCAATCACCTTAAAATTATTAGGATTTTGGGCAAGATCTTGATCCATCATCTCTAAGTATTTATAAGCCTTCTGATCTCTTATCAGGATGGGGCGACAATGACCAAAATGATTTAAAATAACGGGAATCTGCTGAATCTTCCCTCCTCTTTTCATTAAAGAGGGTTTGACAGAATCAACAACGATTCCTGTATAGAAAATATCGGGATGAGAGCGAAAAAGTTTAATTGTATCTGAGGTATAAAAAGCGCCGGAGGAAAAAAAGTTGTATCGGAGAACGCTGAAGGCATCAACATCAGGCGAAGCATAGTTAAGGAAATCGGCAAGGCGATTGAGTTCAATAGAATCGAAATATTCATCCGCGTCCAAAAAAAGGATCCATTTGGTTTTAACCTGTTTAACCAAGTGGTTACGAGCATTACTAAATCCCATAGAGAAGTCGATGGTTTCGATGTGATCTGTATATTGTTTACAAATTGCAACTGTATCATCTGTAGACCCTGTATCAGCTATCATAATCTCATCGACTAGAGGCTGGACGCTCTCAATACATGTTGCCACATATTGCGCTTCATTTTTCAAAATGAGACAAAGAGTAATATCAAACTGTTTCATTAATAAGATCCTTTAAGTAAGAAAAGAGTTCTTTTCGCTTCCCTAGGTCAGTAAACAAATGATCGCCCCCATCTATGATGTGTGCTTTGACCCCAGCATCCTGTAAACTATGGTATTCACGAAAATGCTTTTCATCATTTGATCCCAGAATCGATGTGATCGCTCCTGTTTTATGAAAATAATTCGCGCGCGGGCAAAGTCGAGAGCGGGTCACAAAATAATCTTTAGAAAGGAAGAGCTGACCACCGCGCAAAGGTACCAGATTTCCTTCAAGATTATTAAAATCGATCTGATCAGCAAATCCATTACTAACGGCAATTACTTGTTCTTTTTTTCCCCGTTTCCCTGCTGCCATTAAAGCAATCAGAGCGCCAGTACTAAGGCCTACCCAAATCACCGGAGAACTGAAACGGTTTGCAATCCAAAGAGCATCTTCACACATGGAGTCCAGACTTGTATCGACAAAGGTTCCAGAAGAAAGACCTGATCCCCGAAAATCAAACCGAACAACTTCCGCTCCCCCACACGAGAGCGCAAGATAACCAGAAAGATCGCTGAGCAGTTTTTGAGGGCCGATTTTATCACCTGTAAGTCCGTGGCATATAATGAGCGTTTTATTTCGATAATTATTGATGTTCCTATCAACAGTCGTACTCAACCAGCTATTTTCAGACATCCGCCAAATTTCTTCGAATCTTTGAATTAGAGCCACTACCGTTCCTCTAAAACAGACAGAGCCTCATCTAGGTTGGACTGTCGAGTCCCATTTCCATTAAGATGTACGAGATGAGGATAATGATTGGCCTCTCTTAGGAAGATCTCCTGAGCCTTTCCTAGAAAAACAGGATTTTCGTACGAAGCAGGAGCTCCTTTTGCCTCAATCCTACTCATTGCTACCTCTACCGGCGCGGTAAGAAGAAAGGTGATCTTTTCTTTAGGGAGCTGACTGAGAAGAGTTTCGTCTTCTTTAAGACTCTGATCAAAACATTCTTGATAGGTTTTATAGGAAAAAATATAACGATCGCACAGAACATCATACCCTTCAGAAATATATCGATCGATGAGGGGTTTATGATTTAGCATACCCAGAAAAAAATATTCGCTTTTGAACCGATCTATCCGCTCATGGAGTTCACGATCTGCAGTGTTAGCTTTTAGAGCATCTAATTCATCCAAGAACTTATAAACTGCCGGATCGCCAGAAAGAGGCTTTAGGACAATGACCTTCCGCCCTTTTTCAGTGAGAGCATCCTTCATATCTTGGATGAAGGTGGATTTGCCCGAACCATCAATCCCACAAACTTCAATCAGACGCCCGTCTGAAAAAATTTTAAAGGGGAGAATCAAAAGAGAGGATAAAATTAGAAAATAATACATTAGGCGCCTTCAAATTTATCATAGGTTTGGAAGTAATCGACCTGCTTATCAGAGTCAAAAACGTCTTTAAAACACTCTAGGACAACTAGTTTTGGATGCTTGGCGATCGTATAGGCTAAATTGTTCTTCCAACTCTGAAATTTTTCAGGCGTCATGGTTCTATCGTGATATAGATGCGTGGTGGTAACGGTTTCGATAAAAGCGAAATCATATCCTCGACAATGAAGTCGGTATGCCCATTCGCTATCTTCGAGGCCCCAAGCAACATAGTTTTCGTCAAAAAGTTCATTTAATGCCAACGCTCTTGGAACGGAAACATTGCAGGTATAGGTCATGAACCAAGGGTAACGAAGTTCTGATATTTTTTTATCATATCTAGCTAACAGTTTTAACCTCGTATCGAGAGATTGGACGTCTCCTGCAGAATTCATATGCCGTCGAAAACCAAGGCCAACCATTTGAGGATGTTGATCATGAAAAATCCAGTGGTTCCTCACAAAATATTGATCCACAACAATATCGCTATCTAGAAAAATCAAGATTTCACCTTTTGCTACAGCAATCCCGCTATTGCGCGCTGCTGCTGCGCCACGGTGAGAAGTTCGAATCAATCTCACATGAGAAGGAATCCGTTTTTCAATAGATTGGCTGCTTCCATCATCAATAACAATAATTTCATAATCCTTCTCACTCTGACTTGATATTGCTTGAAGGGTTTGCTCTAGATGATGAAATCGTTCATAATAAGGAATAATTACACTTGCTTTCACTGCACAGCATCCATTTTTAAGATATTTGCTAAATGTGGTTTTTCTAAGACGTAGTATTTGCTGATAAATTCCAAGGTTTCTTTTTGAGAAGGAAAGGCAAGCAGACTCAGTGCTTCAGAGAAAGTGCACCACTGATACTGATCATGTTCGTTTGGAGAAAGTGTGAGAGGTTGTAAATAGTTCGCAAAGGCACAAAAATTGGCGCTGAATGCAATACGTTTTTTTAATTGATCATAAAACATTGTAACATCAACATTATAAATTTCCTTACATACCAAACCAGTTTCTTCAAAAATTTCCCGCTGTACTGCCAAACTTGCAGATTCTTCCGGATTTAACTTTCCAGTGACCATCTGCCAAATACCGGGGAGATAGCTGCGCTGTGAACGTCGTAGAAGAAGATACAAAGGTTCTTTTTCAGCGTTAGGATCTACAATATATCCCGCTACAAAGTTCGGATTTGCCATAGGAATGCTCCTCTATTAAATTTTGATTTGTTAGTTTAAATTTTGATACTGGGGCCTCTCCGCGACGCTTTCGACACATGCTGATATACGCGTTCGTAACCATGTCAATCGTAAGCATTTGGGCCTGAAGGTTTGATCTCCCCTCTCTGCCATTCAGAAAATCTGACAAACATTCAGCCCTCGCATATTCATTATATCCAATGAAATGGTTTGATGATTCGATTTGCTTGGGGAAAAGGTCGCTTCCCTTCACAATCTCATGAGGAAGACCTCCGATAATGTCACTATTTCTGAAAATATGGATATCAAAATGTTCTAATCCTCCAGGCGCCTGGTGATCTATAGATTGATTGTTTCGTTCCTTAATTTCATATGCTTGATAGCTATGCACCTGAATATTCATCAGTGGTCCCATCTGCAAACTCAACGTTTCATGACGTACCCGACCATTCCCCTTATAATTATCAATAGGAAGATGTGTCCAAGCGCGACGAGTGAAACCGGATTGCAACAGATTTAAAGAGCAAGTAGTGACAACTTGAGATCCTCGAGAAAATTCAAATAAAGCCAACATATCGAGCTCACCCATATTTAAATATTTTTGATTGCGCCAAAGATCATAAAATGTTGAATAACCACCTTGTTTGAATGCACGCAAATAAAAAGATTCATCTAAGGCAAATAGTTGGTCATGGGGACTGTAATGAGAGGAAGTGACAAGACAATCGGACGGTCTTTTCTCAGGAGAAAGTTGATCGTATGAGAGCAACAGATTTGCCAAGTCGATAAAATGGTATCCGCTATGAAAAAGTTTGCCGTAGCCGTATTTATAGGGATGATTTTCTCGAGAGAAAAACTCATCTGGCATATTCAAACTGCCATCACAGTGAGTAATGTGAATATGAGAAACTGGAAGGGCATACTCATGAATTAATGTTCCTACCCTGTCGATTATCCATCGATATCGAGGGTCATAGCGCCGTTGGCATTGGACGACTACCGGAGTATTATAGCTTTCAGCTAACGAAAGTAGATGATGGTATTCGGCTGATATTTTTCTTGCTTGTTCTTCATTATTGATTACATCTACTGGCGAAGTGATCGGTTTGTCAGTGAGGGTCGGGATCTGTTTAATAATAAGATATTGAAGGTATGCATAATGCGCTTTAGGCTCTGTACTAATAATAGCGTGAGAAATCTGATGCGAAACGATCAATCGATCAAGATTTGATTGGACATAATCTGACAGAACTGTAGCATCCCGCTCTTCGTCCGGAATAAAAAAGAGTTCGGAAGCAAGACCTCTCTCTCTGACAAAAGCCTCAACATCTCTACGTTTAGATTCAATATCAATAATAAGAGCGGGGCTCAAATCAAATCGTTTAAGACCTGCTATATAAATCCGTTTACAATGAGGACCTAGACCAATGAGAAGAACTTTCTGTTTCACGACATATCCAAAATAACTAGAAAACAAATCTTTTATTTTTGCACAGATTCATTTTTTAAATATAATATAACCAGAAACATTTAATCAATATCTATCAACAGATAAAAAATTAATTAAAAAATATAATCCGAATATATATTTTTTCGAATTTAAACTATGGTTGAGAATTTCCTTAGAGAGCTTTCCCTAGACCAAGGGAATAGTGGAAAAGAAATTTCAAATCACAGAACAATCATATGGAGGAGGTTTTTCTTACCATTGCGGTGCAAAAACGGTGCAGTGATTTACCTACTGAACCGGCGCAAACCGACAAATACCGATAGACTTCTCTAAATTTCCTCTATGTAATTGAGCCCATTGAGGTTGGGTCGTGTTGGGTGAAGACGTAGTTCTCCTCCCTCATAACCCGCCGGGCCTTAGGTATCAAGTCCAGGTTGCCCCATTTTCTTTAACTCTTCATAGACAATACACTAAGAGGGTTTAGGAAGAGTTTAAAAGCACGTTTTAATCCCCTTCACCTTTCAAAATGATTCCTTTCGGGAATCGGTGACCCTCCGACTTACGAGCTGATTTTGACTGAAATGTAACAGCAATTCTGCTAGAATTGAAATCTTTACATAAACTCTGCCTAGAGGACTAAGATTTTAATAGTGAATAAGAAAATAGCTTTGGTAACAGGTGCATCCTCTGGGATCGGGGAAGCAATTTCAAAGGAACTTATAAAACGAGATTGGATAGTCATTGGTATTGCTCGATCATCCGATAAACTTTCTCAACTCAAAGAAGAGTTAAAAGACGCTTTCATTCCTATAGTCTGTGATGTGTCAAAAAAAGAAATCATCGAAGAGGCTTCCCAAAAAATCCTTGCACAACAACTTTGTCCTTCTCTGTTTTTTTGAATGCAGGCACAGCTGGAGAAGCTGTTATCGAAAATCCTAATCGGTTCCCCAGGACCTGTAGATACGGCAGGACTTAAGGCGCCAAGAAAACTTCCCTTCACATGGACAGCAGAAAAAATGGGCAAATGCATGGTTGACTTTGCTTTAAGTAGCAAATCCAGCTGTGAACCATTTTTCTTTTATAAGATCATCACTCGCCACTTAAGTGCCTTGCCTGCAAAATATACGATGAAACTACTAGAGAAGGTATGATGTCATCGAAATTTCGGTTCATATTTAAACCCCTGAAAGTAAAAAATCGACCTCTTGTTCAAGAATGGCTTGTACAGCCCCCATGTTGCTGAATGGATTCATAGAGTGGGGCCTCAAAATACCCTAGAGGCCCTTGAACTAAACATTTTGATCACCTACTGAGCTGGGGATAACTCGAGAACAGTAAGATAGTAGCGGACTGACCCACTCTCCATTAGCTTTTGTGAAACAACCGAACCTTGAAGTCCTGAGCTTTCCAATAAACTTTGGTTAGCTTGTTCAATTAAAGGTGTATCTTCCGAAAGAATTAACACACGATCCCCAGAAAAAAGTTCTCTTTTATATGGAGAACTTGGATTTAGATGCAAAGGGAAATCCTCATTGACTAAGCGATATCCCCAAAGATAACACGATGAGATGCTTCTGAATACATATTGCAAACGCTCCCTAGAATCAAACCAAAACAAAAGGTCTGCCTCTGGAGCTGCCTGCCGTATATGGCTAACGCTATCAATTACTGTAAGAAATGCATTTTTTTGTTCGATAGGCGTAAGAAAGTATGCAGAAGAGTGCTTAAATATACCACTGCTAGAAGACATAATAAGCGCAGTTATCGCTAAACACTTCATCGCAGGCTGCCTGTCTGAAAATATCTCTAACAACCTTCCTTTATAAAAAACTAATAACAGTGCAAAGCAGATAGTTACTACCGCACTTATCACTTTAAGGCTTAACCAATAGTGGATTGGATTCTTTGGCCCTAAATACGTGTACACAACTAAAATCCAGCAAATTAGCGTAGCATACACGATGATAAAAGAACGCCTTTTCAGATTTTTTGCTACTGGCCCCAGTAACGCTCCAATCCATAAAAAAATGCCAGGAATTAAGTAAGATGCGTAGTAATACATTTCCAGTATTGGCAGCTTGAAAACAAATTGCCAGACAGCATGTATACTTATACTGAGCAAACAATAAGCAGATAAGGAAGCAATATTATTGCTAGCGCGACCTCGCAAATAAATAATGATCGCCAAAAAAGATCCGGCAAATGCCATAGCAGGTAGCTTCCAGTGCTTTGCATAGTATGTCCACACATGAAGCGGATGCCACCAGGGATTTGTCGGGGAAAAGAGAATATTCTGGCAAATGCTTATACTATCCATGAAGAAAAAAAAGGTACCATTTATAAAAAATGCAACTATACACCAAAACAAAACTGCAATTGCAAAGCCAAAGAGTAGAAAACAAACACTCTTTAAATAATGGGTTTTCATTTTCGAAGCTGTTATAAAACTAAAATATAAGAGCACTAAAGGGACATAATTTAGCAAGAACATCTGCGTAGCTACAGCTGTTGCAAATGCAAAACCTGCACATGCAAGATTTAAATAGGTCATAACCCTATTCTTATAACCGCAAGACGTTGGAGTTAAAAAACACAAAACCACAAGAAGAAGAACAGATGCGAGACCATCATAATGGGTTGACCCAACAGAGTACAGAAAGTAAAAGTATGAACCTAAAAGCGTGGATGTGAGTAAGGCTGCTTTTCTTCCAAAAAGCCGCTTAATAGTGACATATAAAGAAAAAACACCTGTATAGTATACAAGGAGAGGCAAAAGATACATGGCAACATAGCTAGGGAACAATTCATAGACAAGTATACCGACAGAAATCCAGGGTATACGGGCTCCATAGTAAGTATGAGGAAATGCTTGCCAATGACACTTCCAATTTAGCATGTATCCTAGATAAATCCATGGATCAATGGTTCCCTGTAAAACGGAAGAAATAATCCAACCTGGGTACAGAAGTAGCAAAACAAAAGGCATTGCAAGCAACACCCAATAGCAACGGTCTATCGATTTCAGTAGTGACCATGCGTACGCTAAAACTCTAAAGATGGTCATGAAGGGATTGAAAAGTACCTGTGTAGTCATAAAATTTTGTTAATCCTTAAGCTCTGCAATTACGAATAACGATCCTCCTGCGATATTTGGAAGTGCCCAGTCAAAAGACATTTCCAAACGCATGAGTTGAGATAAAATCCAGTTCATTGATCGATGAAGAGAAAAATCAATCTTTTCACCTTGAGATAATCCCTTTTTTGAATCTCTTCGCATCCATCTTCGGATGAACAGGAGGGGCAAAATAGATTTAAAAAAATATTGCATCGTAACTATACGAAAGCCTGATTTGATCAAAAGTTGGCTCAGTTTTTTGTGCTCATACCGCCTGTAGTGCCCTGCAATGACATCATCGCGACTCCAAAGCCATTTATGGGCAGGAACTGTCATCACGACCTTTCCCCTACTTTTCAACATCGTTTGTATTGCCTCCAAAGCGAGCGCATCGTCTTGAATATGCTCCAGCACGTCAAACAAGCAAACGACATCAAATTGCTTTTGAAAAGGGGGATTCAGCAAGTCGAACTGACATAACTTACGCACCCCTTTTTTTTGAGCATACAAAAGTCCCTCGAGGTGCATATCCCCAACAGTGATATCATATCCTAGTTCCTGCAATCTACGCGCAACATACCCTGTTCCTCCTCCGACCTCTAAAACTGAAGCCCCTTTAGGAATGAACTTATTGAAAGCTGCACATATTTTCTCTCTACGCGCAGAAAACCAAAAATGAGAAGATTCGATTTTTTCTATATTTTCAAAATGTGATGCTTCGTATCGCGAACTCAGATCAGAAGGTAACTGATAAACATGGATCTCATTGGATTGATCAAATGGCTGCATGGGACCTCCATTGAGATTCTGTTAACCTATATAGTACACGCAATGCGAGAGGATGCTCACGAGGCATCATTGGGTGGTAAAAATTCTCCTCAGGATTGTAAGTCATGTGAAGCTTTTCCATAACTCTTCGAGATCGCAAGTTATGCAGCGTTGCCATAGACACGATTTCCTCAAGTTGAATCACTTCAAAGCCATATCGCAACGCCTCACTAGCTCCTTCTGTAGCATACCCCTTCCCCCAATACTCTGATGCAATACGCCAGCCTATGTCGACGCAAGGAGCAAAGCTTGCATTAAGCGACCAGTAGTTTAAGCCTATGTACCCAATAAATGCCTGGGTTTCTAGCAGCTCTACAGCCCAAAATCCATATCCCCTCTCAGCGATATGATTTTGTATGCGATGAGCCAATGCATCGCTTTCTTCCCTGAACAAAGGGTTCGAATAAAACTGCATTACTTTTGGATCCGCATTCATAACAGCAAACGATTCAAGATCGGAGGACTTCCATGGGCGCAAAATCAAGCGCTTCGTTTGAAGATGAGCTAATTCCATATTTTGTTGGAGTATAAGTTGTGGTCCATGTTAATTTTTCTCTTTCAATGAATGCAAGCAATATGATTTCAGTCGTCAGCCCGGTTTATCAGTCAGCCGAATGTATTGACAAATTAGTTTCCTTGCTAATTGAAACCCTCTCGTCCATTTCTCCTCACTTTGAGATCATTCTTGTTAACGACGGGAGTTCTGATGCTAGTTGGGATATAATCCTTTGTCAGAGCGATCAGGACACACGCGTTAAGGGGATCAACTTGAGTCGCAATTTTGGACAACATGCTGCAATTACAGCTGGGTTAAAGGCAGCCTCAGGAGAGTGGGTGGTAGTAATGGATTGTGATCTGCAAGATGACCCAAGAGAAATCGGCCGTCTATATGAAAAAGCCAAAGAAGGCTATGATGCTGTAGTGGCCCAAAGGGTATTTCGGTCAGACCCATGGCATAAGAAAATGCTGTCAACTCTGTTTTATAAAACGCTTTCCTTTCTTACCGGCATCAAACAAGATGCTGCGGCAGCTAACTTCGGCATTTACCACAAGAAAATGATTCAATCGATCCTAAAAATGAATGAAAGCGCCCGTTTCTTCCCTGCAATGGTAAATTGGGTTGGTTTTAAAATATCACGGCTTCCTGTTCACCATCAACCTCGATTTCAAGGAGAAAGCACATACACGTTGTACCGACGGTTTAAGCTCGCATTAGATATTATGCTTGCCTATAGCGACAAACCCCTTAGGTTGATCATGTATTTGGGATTTTTTATCTCATTTATGTCTTTTTTATTCGCCGTTTGGATATTTGTACACGCGCTTTTAGGAACGATCACCTTACTGGGTTATTCAAGTTTGATCGTAACAGTGAGCTTTCTCTCAGGCATCATCATCTCCGTCTTGGGGATCATCGGCCTTTATGTTGGAAAGATTTTTGAAGGGATCAAAAAACGGCCTATGTATTTGATAAAGGATACTACATATGACTTTCATTCCATTCAATAAACCTTACGTCCCTATCCAAAGTTACGAGTATATAAAAGAAGCCATTGGCCGAGGTAAAATTTCAGGCAATGGCTTCTTTACCCAAAGGTGTCACAATTTTTTTTGTGACCAATTAAAGTTTAAAAAAGTCTTGCTTACATCATCTTGTACAGATGCTTTAGAAATGTCTGCTATTTTGACCCAGATTTCTCCAGGGGACGAAGTGATTATGCCGTCCTTTACATTTCCATCCACAGCAAACGCCTTCATATTAAGGGGGGCTCACATCGTATTTGCGGACAGTGAATCCACCAATCCTAATATGGATGCTTCTCAAGTAGCTTCTCTGATTACAGAAAAAACAAAAGCGATCGTCCCGGTACATTATGCGGGAGTATCCTGTGATATGGATACGATCATGCAAATTGCTCGCGAGAATCAATTGTATGTTGTTGAAGATGCAGCTCAAGCAATCGACAGTTATTACAAAGGTATTCCCCTAGGTACCATTGGCCATTTTGGTGCTTTTTCCTTTCATGAAACAAAAAATTTGTCCTCAGGAGAAGGAGGGATGCTAGCAATTAATCATGAACGTTATTTTGATCGATCCGAGCATATATGGGAGAAAGGGACAAACCGATCTTCGTTTTTTCGGAATGAAGTAGACAAGTATGGATGGGTCGATATAGGCTCTTCATTTCTTCCTTCAGATATTATCGCAGCCCTTCTATATGCTCAACTTGAAGAAATGGATACTATTCAAAGCAAAAGACTTCAGATTTGGGATCGGTACTATTCACAACTAAAACATCTCGAGCAAAACGGATACTTAAGACTGCCGTCAATTCCTGATTACGCATCAAATAATGCCCATCTTTTTTACTTGATTTGTTCATGCGAAAAGCAGCGCCAAGATCTCATCCTCTATTTGAAAAACAGAGGTATTTCTGCAATCTTTCACTATTTACCCCTACATAAATCTCCATATTATAAAGATAAGTATCGCGGTCCAAAATTACCTCACAGTGAACTCTATGCAGATCGATTATTACGCTTACCACTTTACTATAATTTAGAGCTCGATCAAGTAGATCAAATAGTGGAGACAATTTGTGAGTTTTTCTCTACAAAAAAAACCATATACAGCGCTTCAATCAACGAACGCTAGATATTTTATTATCTATTCGTTTTCTTAAAGGCGATAGCCACTTTCGCCATGCTGAGTCAGATCAAGCACAGTAAAGAATTCAACCCATCTAAATCCTCACAAATAGCCACTGAAGAAAAGAGAAACAAATGTTCTCTGGGCACTCTGAACGGATAATCATCCTTACATCTTATTTACCTAAACCTGCTTAACACAAGAAGCTAATTGTGTACTGCTAACTTTGAACCACCCTGTCAATGTGAAAGACAAAAAAATGCAGTCTAAACAGATTCTCGTTGCGCAAAATATATCAGATAAAATAAGTTCCTGCGCACAACTTTAAAACGTGAATATTATGCCAGGAAAAATCCCGCCACAAAGCCCCGAATTTTGTTGGGCTGCTTCAGAAGCTTCTTACGAAAAAAGCTTAACCCAAAGCAACGACTATCTAACGCAAAGATTCCCTAACGCTAAAGTTCTAGCTGAAGATTCTATCCGGGGCTGGCGATTTATCTTAATAGAAAATAACGGCCAATTGACTGTAGCCACCAGAGGTACGGATAAACTCCACAACTGGATTTGGAATATTTGGCATGAGCTTGTAGGAAACTTCTTTGATACGACACAAAAAATCGAAAGGCTTTACAACAATTGGGAACAAGAGTTTAACGGAAAAATAACGCTGCAAACGGCTCACTCTGGCGGAGCAAAGCTGTGCGCTCATGTCCGAAAAGACGATCAGGAATTCTCAAGCGTCTTCTTTAACGCACATAAATCAGAAAACAACCCCAATCACATTTACCTTGCGACCTCAGGGGATATTCTTACGCTAGCTGCACTCGTTATGAGTGATGACTTAGAATCGAAAATTAAAAACTATAAAATAGTCGGCCCTGGAGGACATAGCCTCGATGACTTTGAGATCTATGTTAAAGGAAAGAAATGGGCTGATTTAGATGAAACGTCTAAAGAGTTCTTGTCTGATGAGCTAAAAGGTCTGAGAGGCTCCCAACTATCTTCGAAAGCTTTCTTGGAAAAGCTAGAATCTCTTGGCGTTACCTTTGATGAAAAAACCATGGGTATATTTCGTGAGAACCTAAGTGCAAGAGATGAACTTTTCAATACAGCTCTTTCTTCAAAAAACTGCATTAATATGATTGAAAATGTCAGTAAAGAAATTGCATCCACTATTTATAACCACTTAGCGCAAAAGCAACGAGATATAGAGGGTTTCTGGGACTCAGAGAAAGCAGGAAAATACCTAGAATCACAAGGGCAAAAATTTGCAGAAGATATTCAGCAACACTCTAGAACCAGATCAAGTGAAGCTTTATCCCGGCATATCGGGCAAAATTTCCATCCGCAAAATGCTTTGTTAATTTCAGATCAGATTAAAAAGCTGTCTTACGAATTTGACCGTCAGCTAGAAATGATTACCTCAAGTTTGAATCGGGCAAATAAAGCAGAGGTAGATATTCAAGCCCAATTCGGCAGGCTCAATCAGCTTGATCAAGAGCAACAAAAGGCCTATAAAAATCTATTAGAAATACAAAAGAAGATCGCAAAAAAATATCGGACACTAGACTCCATCACTTCTGCGATTTCCATTATTGCTAGCGTAACAGAGCGTGTGCATCCACTCGTTGGAGTAGCTGCCACAGCGGTTAAGATGGCAGCACAGTTCAGCAAGTTAAAAAAACAAGGGGCTTTAAGTAAGTCATTGCATAAAGCGCAGGCAAATTTAGAATTAAACCTTGGCTCTAAACAAAGACTTGCAAAACTAGCTTTACAGAATCAGTCTCGTCGTGACCAAGCTGTACAACAGCTTTTCCATGCAACAGAATTTGCAATCGCAAACCAGCCAAATATTGACCCAGGAACATATAAAAAAGACCTAGAAAGTCTTAGATCCGAATTTGAAGCAGAATTTCAAGCACAAAATGAATTAGTTCAAAAAATACAAAGGGAAATTGATGACAAAGATAATGAGATTAAGGCCAACCAAGACAGCATTACTTCTCTTAATCAAAGCCTGACAGGCAAACAATCTTCACTTAGCATTCAAATAAAAAATAAGGAAATAGCAGCTATCTCTTCTCGAATCATCAGTTTGGAAGTTGAGAAGAAATCCTTTGAAGACAACCTCTCTACTCAACTCATAACAGCTGACGAAGTAAAAAAGAACCTCGATAAGGTTATACAAGAGGAGAAACGCACCCTAAAATACAAAGAATTGCGAACTAGACTTTGGGAAGTCATAAGCACTGAAGATCACTGGATTTGTGCTAACACCGAAGAAGCGAGAGAGGTGCGAGAAGAAATTATCAATAACTCTAGGGTCTATAATCAAGCTAGAGCAGAGGCGAGACAAATAGCACATGGTATCCTTGGTAGTACGTATGAAATTGCGACTGTAATGGGATGGGGAACTGAGGGCATTCAAGCTCTATCTAGAATATATACAGCGTGTGATCAATATCGACAGTTTCGAGATGTAATTTACCCAGCTTTTCAGAAGAGATTAATAGAACTGCAAAAAGATAGCGTGGAAAAAAAGCTTCCGCAACCAGGTTTTTCCGATGTGCTTCTAGAAAATAAAGGGATCGCTCTTCTTGAAATTGTTGTCCCTACTTTGCAGGGCCTTTCAACAGCAATGTATTTAATAACCTCCTTAAAATCTTGGGCAAATAATTCCAGATATAAAAGCGTTTATGAGGTGATGCTTGACAACATAAATCGAAGCCTCTTATATCTTAAAGACGATTTAAATCGGTCTCTTAACTCCATGGAGAATAGAATCTTAAATAAATCCGATAAGGTTCTGAATGAAATTCGACTCCTAAGAGAAATTCTCGATATTCACTCAAAAGAAATTATTTCAGAAATTAGAGATTTTAGAGAAGAAAGCAACGCGCATTCAACTATTAGCTCTGTCCGTAATTTTCTTAACGTTATCAATTCCACCAAAAAATCTTTAGCAAAAGATTCAAGAGTCATAATACGAGAGGTTGATTATCTCCGAAAAAAACATTCAGAAGGACACAACGCTAAATTATTTTCTCAGTTCGTTGAAACTCGTTTAACTATATTCACACAAGAGCTGGAAGAAAAACTACTATCATTGTCTGGTGAAGAAAATAACGCTTATGGCAATGTGCTATTCAATCCATTTAGGCAATTTGAACATGGAGCCTCATTTCCAGCGTATACAACTAGCCTTTTAGCTTTAGAGCTTAACACTAGGGAAGTGACGCCTAATTGGGTATTATTAGAAGAGTTTACTGAATTATTTATTAAAATAGCTCACAGAATTGATGGAAATGAAAATCTAAAAAATGAGCTATGGGCAAATGAAAAAGTCAAAAAAGCGTTTGCGGATCTCTGCTCTAAGCTGTTATTTTCCCAAGAAAGATTAATCGGTCTCTCACAGCAAATACCTCGTTTAATTCAAAAAATCCGCGACTATCAAAATGACCTTCTAAGGTCAAATTTACCACAAACTGGAGAACCTTTGAACAGCCTTCCGGCTTTCATATCCCAAGCCCAAAAAAGAGCGGTAGAAGAATTTAACTGGGAGGGTCTTCTCAAAGGGCTAGTAGGAGATAAGAAATTCGCTCTTCATAATAGCTTTTTTGGTGACTTTGAGGCGCAAACAATAGCCCCTCTATGCAGCGCAGTTGAAACAGAATATTATAGGTATCGTGCCCCCCCCATTCTAGCTGCTAAAGCTGCCGTAGGATTAATCCCTTCGTTTATCTGGTCGTATAGCAATAAAAATATTCCCAAAGACTGGTTTGAAAATGACTGGAAGTTCTATTGGAGTAAATTGGAAAAAGGGAACGCCCTATCTCTGACAACAGAAGCATTTGTGAAAGATCAAAGCACATTTAGTAAGATTCTAAATCTTCCAGTAGACGGAAGCTATAACAGAATTGAATATCAGTTGTTCTTTAATTTGGCTCAAAGAAAAATTATTTGGCTAAAGAAACACGAAAATCAAACACAACAGCCGTCAGAACGTCTTCTCCTAGCATCTATAACAGTTAATAACTACTTACTTACGCACTACTCCCACTCTACAGAAGAAATCTTCAACAGAAATGTGCTAAGCGCAATCCAAGCCACGGGAGGGCGCAGAAAATCTGTTTACAACAACAATTTAAAAAACCTAATTAGTAAATATTATTCGCACTTAAAGAAAATTACAGAGGGTAACCCCATTAACCCTATAGATGATTTGCCAGACTTAGCCTTCGGAGAAATAGTACTCGGCCTTAATGCAGACTCAATCCCTTTAATCTTCCCAAGAAAATTACTGGACCATTTAGAAAATTCACTAAACCCGGCCTTCCGCTCATTGAAATTAATGAAAAAGGGAACCTTCTTCCCTCAATATCAATTTTCAATGGAAACTGGCGAGCTCATTATCCACTATCGGTTCTGCCCTGAGCAAGATGGCGAAAAAGTGCAAAAGTTTGCAAGATTTATTGTTGCTCAATTTGACTCGCTGACGATTAAGTCTTTTAGTCCCACTCTACCCCAAGAAAATAGTGGGTTTGACCCAAGTGAATTTCTAATTCAAGCAATGTATGGGAATTTTGCTAACTTAGGGCTTCCTGGCCGTGGATCTCTTGACTTACCGAAGTATCAACAGATTGCACCCCGCGAGCATGAGTTTATGGGGCTCTATAATTTCTGGGAAGCGCATCCTAGCAGATACTTTGAGTATCGCAGCGAGCAATTTCACAGCGAAATGATTTCCTCGAACTTGACCCCTAATACACTCCTTTTCCAACAGTCAGAAAATTTCATTGACATTGCAGAGACTGCACAAAAAGAGCGTAAACTCTTAGTCGGAAAGGAAACTGAATATGAACGTTTATACAATATCCTCACAACGTTAACTGCACTGTTCTCTGGGTTAGACCAAAAATTTATCGGAAAAATTTTAAGGGAGGACTTTGACATATTACCCCCCGATATGCTCGATAGTTTATTTGATCTAGACTCCCTCAAAGAAATCTCTGAAGAGCGGGTTCAATCTTTCCTGGCAGATCTATTGCAAACGCCCAGCAGACATGTTCGCCGTCTAGCTTCTTTACAATCGCAGACTTACGACGTAATGGATTGGCTTACAGACAAGTCTGTTGAGCTACAGCGCAATAATGAGAATTCTGCAATCACCTTTTTCGAACAAGCAGACCGAGATTTCGATGAGCAACTAGCCATGTTTGAACCTTTTCTAGCTAAACCAACGATCGATGAGTTAGGAATTGGAAAATTCAATCATGGAGACTCTGCATATACGATCTTTTTTACACCTCCTGATGGAGCTTGTGCTCTTCATGCACTCGTAGGAGAAATAAATGATAAAGGTATTTGTAGCGCACAGAATGCGCGGACGCAATATGTGGAACTATTCCGAAAAGAATATGAAAAACACAAAGCCGAAATCAAAATACAGTTAAGCAAACTGCTTAAAGATTATTTAGCTAACAAAAAAGAAATCGCTTTGCGTATGATCTTCGCTAGTATGGAAAAAGAGGAAATTTGCGCCTTGAGTCTCGCCTTAGAGCAAGAACCCTCTCAAGAGGTTCGAGAATCATTATATCTCTCCTTTTTCGACAGTGAGGCTGTAAGAGAAAAATACTTAAGAGCTTGCTCAGGAAATTACCACTTCTTTTCCGATTGCGAAATCGCTATAGCGGCGCATCTTTTCGGGAAAAGGGCCCATATTTTTTCTAGACAACTGGATAAAGACATTTTTGCCCCCCTATCTTACGGGCCTTTAAACGCAGAAGACGTCTATATACTCCACGAAAACAATCATTACAGCCACTGTAGAATCTCCTCAGAAAACAGTGCGATTAACGAATAGTTTATTTAAGGAAATAATCAATGGTTACGAGTCCAAGTATTTACGCTAAATCTATCATATTTGCAGATCGTGTATGCGATTATATCCCAGGAGCCAGCACTGCCACAAACACGATTGCGCTTTTCCAAAAGTATGCACTTCTCCCCAAACTAAACTATAAAACGCTCAAGTCCAGCCACATCTACACTCATCAGAATAATAAGAGCTTTTACCGCTGCATAATCCTTCTAGTCCCTGTTCTAGGAAACCTTGTTATTTTCATTTGCGATTTACAACATCTTATATCTGATAAACACCAGAAACTCATAGCTTCAGAGGTAAAAGATTATGATGTCGAAGAAGAACTTAAAGACTGCCATTTCCCTGCTTTACCTTCTATTCGAGAAGTAGATTTTAATATCCCCCCCCCCGCACAAAGCCCCATTGACTCTGGTGAGCAAGATAAAGGACTGTTTTACGACTCTATCGTACGAGATATCCTCAAAACAAAAAAAATTTATACCAATTTTGGAACAACTAAGTTCAGATTAAACACATACATCCAGACAAAAAGCAAATTAAATGAAGTTTTGAGTCTATCTGAAGACACATCCGAAAATCGTCAAAAATTAGATACGTATATCAAAGAAAATTTCACAGAAAAAAAGGTCGCTCAACTGCGGGGGAAATCATACACGCATAAAGATCTAATTGATGCTGTAACTATATGCTACCGCCACAGTCTTCAGTATGATGCAGAACTTTTACTCTTTGATATAGACGATATTCACTCTAGTTTTAACAGCAGCATTGAATGGTCTTTATACAACAACAATTATTTTAGCGGCTTCAATGGCCTTAAATTATTAGAAAAAAATGAGAATGGATTTGTATTTCGCTCCTTTATAAATCTAGAAGCTATTCAAGAATCTCCCCACCTATTTACGGAAGTGTTAGCGGCTGAAGCGGGCGTTGGAAACGAGCTGGTGCCGAATTGGCATATTGTCACAACTCTCACTTCAGAATTTATCGAGCTCATTGATAAATTTAAAAGCGTTCCAGGAGCCCAGGAAATTTTCCTAGAAAATGAACAGCTTAGAGAAATGCTTCTTTCAACTTGCCAAAGACTTAGAGAAGAGCTACAGAAACTTACCCCGATTTTAGATTTAATTGCCTCAAATATTGTCCGTTTAAAAGAGTGTCGCAATGACTTTCATCAAATCATTCAGGAAAATATTGATTGGACGAAAAGATGTAGGAAAATTTTTTCACTGCAAATCAGTCGTGACGCTCCATACTATTTTCGCTGGGAAGACCTCCGAAGGAGTTTAGTTGGCTCCAAAAAATTCTTCTTAAAAGAGTCTCTATTTTCAGAGCCTTTTTATTTGAAGGGAGCTCAATTTAAAACCCGGATCCGCGAAGCTTACCAATATGTTAAGTCGCTAGAGCCTCAAAGGATTGCATCTTATGTCGTCTCCACAGTAGCAGGCTATTATTTTCAAGGGATGTTAGGTGCAATCGGAGGCTTTATGTTCTCACGCTTAGCTGCATCTGCAGAAGATGAGCGCATTAAAACTACTTGGGATCATGAATTTAACCTTTTAGAATCACCCTATGACTTACTGGACAGGCCCACGATCAATAAATCTCAAGAAGTTGAGAAAAAAGTACTCGAGTATTATAGACGCCACTTTATCCAGAGCCATATTTCCCTTAATCTACAAACGCGCAAGATTTCCTGGAGTTCTGGTAACAGGGCTGACATAAATGCAGTGAAGTTAATGGATATCGACGTAGAGCCGAGTGCCCCAGGTCTCGGCTTTTTTACAAGCCCTCAAAATTTCTTCCAAAAAGAACTCCTTCAACAAATTGAAGGGCAAAAGAGCCCTGCGGAAGATTATGACCTTTCGTTAGGATCTCTTGTAGAAAAATATAAAGCGCTCCTTTGTTCTAACGGGGGAGTTATCCCTGCTGAAGTGGGCATACCTGGAGAAGTCATTCGAGGACAAGATCTCCGAAAAGACATCCCCTTAATCTTTCCAAAAGCACTCTTAGATCACTTAGAAAGCCAGATTGAGGAATTTCAGGAGAAAATGGCTCCTATCGGGTGCACCTTAGTCCCAGTTTATGATTTCTCCTCAGAAACGGGGGAGCTTGACATCACCTATCGCCTTAGATTCAAAAACATGGACCCTCCCTTAAATGTTATTGCAAAATTTACCGTAGCTAAATTTGACGCTATGACAATTCAAGCTTTCCAGCCCAATCTCCAAGCAAAAGTCCAAGGCTTCAACGCTAATGAATTCTTGCTACAAGCCATGTACGGAGCCTTAATTAATCCCGAGCTTGGGCTTCCAGGAAAAGGCACTCTGGGCTTTAAATTTGGACTTATTGCACCGCAAGAAACTCCATTTCCAGGTCTTTATTCACTCTTAAAAGACGATCCAACTCAAGCAATAACTTATGATTGCAAAACCTTCGATGGCTCGCAAGAGGCGCTAGACCTCTTAAGAGCCACTCCCCTCTCTTTAGTTGTCGGAAAGAAATATGAAGAAATCATGCGTTATCTAGAAGACCTAAAGAAAGATCTTCTTGCAGAGGAAAAAGACCATCCAAGGACCATGCTCATTTTGAAAGCACTCGTTAAATTAACCTCTGCTGAAGATTGGGAATCTGTAGAAAAAGAGTTAGATGAATTAGGTCTTACACCTGAAAATCTATATACTTGCTATGAAGATGCGAACGGCCCCTCGTTTAATGAGGCTATGGCTATGCAAAACCGAATTCTTGCGAAACCAAGCGAAAAAGTTCTAGAAATGCGCGAACTTACTCAAAAGATGGAAGAGATCACTCTATGGTTAGGAGGCGCAGTTACACACGATATGCAAGAAATAGGATTTAGTGAATCGCCTCTTTCATGATTTTAACAATGGTGTCTTCCACTTCCTTCGCAACCTTATCAAGCTGCAACGGTTAATGTCGTCAATTACTATGTCTCCACCTACATCTAACTGTAACTATTAATTTTCAGCTTAGTCTTAACGACAAGCCTACTGCAACATCACAACCCGTAAAATTCTAGCAACATTTTGATCAAAATTTCTTCTGATCAAAATATATAGAAAATGGCTAAGATAGGTGAGTATGAAGACTCTTTTTTTCATGTTAATGGCTATCTCATCTTGGGCTATAACTCATGATCACCATGAAAGCATGGTGATGCATGGAATGTATGGCACTTATCCTTTGGGACAAGATGCAACTGGCACAAGCTGGATGCCCGCCTCGACGCACATGCCAGGCATTCACCGTTTTCCTGATAACTGGCTTTTAATGGTTCATGGGTTCTTGATGGCAATTTATGATGACCAGGGAGGCCCGCGTGGTAGAGACAAATTTTTCAGTGAAAACATGTTCATGCTCACTGCACAAAAAGATTTCGGAAATAGTACTTTTGCTCTACGCAATATGATCAGCATCGAACCTGCCACTATCGGTTGCAATGGGTATCCTCTTCTCCTACAAACTGGAGAGACCTGTAATGGAATCACACCACTTATTGATCGCCAGCATCCTCATGATTTTCTAATGGAATTGGCTGCTGTATATACATATCGTTTTTCAAAAAAAAATTCTCTTTTCGCTTACTTTGGATACCCAGGTGAACCTGCGCTTGGGCCACCTGCATACATCCACCGTTTTTCGGCATTTTTCAATCCCGAAGCTCCCATCACTCACCACTGGCTCGATTCAACACATATCATCTTTGGAGTGGCAACCATTGGATACGTTCACGACTGGTGGAAAATTGACGCATCCACTTTTACTGGAAGAGAACCAGATCAACATCGATGGAATTTTGATCCGCCACGATTTGATTCCTATTCTGCGCGCATTTCAGTCAACCCAACGAATGATATCGCTGCGCAATTCAGTTACGGCTATATAAAAAGCCCTGAGGCAATAGAGCCGAACGTAAATACTCAACGGACAACAGCTTCAATCAGCTATAACAAAGCTTGGGCAGTCAGCAATTGGCAAATCACCGCTGCTTGGGGATTGAATTGCAATAACCCTGGGCATAATTTGAATGGCTATCTTTTAGAATCAGCCATAGAAATCGATAGTAAACACGTTCTCTTTGGGAGAGCTGAGTATGTCGCAAAGGACGAATTGTTCATTGAACCAAGCTCAAACGCTCATAAAGTTTTTAATGTAGGAAAGATAGATCTAGGCTACATCTTTGAATTTCCATTGATCCCTTACACCCTTTGGGGGCTCGGATTCGTAGGAAGTGCTTCCTTTGTTCCAAGTTCAATCAAACACGAATACGGTAGAACCCCTCTTTCCTATATGGCATTCTTAAGGATCGAACTAAAGGACAACAAGAAATAGAAATGCAGAAAGACTATACATGTTCTTCAATCCCCTCAACCCAGTCCAGGATTCCGATGATTGCAAATTGGAGGAATCTCCGCCCATAACCGGCCGAGCCTTAAAAACGGTAGCCACTTTCGCCATGCTGAGTCAGATCAAGCCCGATTCTTTCCTCTTTTCCATGAGCGCGCACATGTGTGAATTTATCCACGATTTTCAGCAAGACTAGGGTGACTAAAAAAGCAAAAACAGCAGCTATCAGTGCAGCTATAAACTGAACTCCGAGCAAAGACGAGTTGCCATAGAGCAAACCATTTGAAATCTCAGAGTCAACAGCGTTGGACGCAAAAACTCCTGTTAATACAGATCCAACCACGCCTCCAACTCCATGAATTCCAAAAGCATCTAGCGCATCATCATATTTAAATACTCGGTGCTTTGCGATGACAAATCCATAACAAATTAGCGAGGTAACCATACCGATTGCAATGGAGGACATAATTGTCACAAACCCCGCGGCAGGAGTTATCCCAACAAGACCTGCTACTACGCCAGAAATAATTCCCAGTGCGGTAGGTTTTCCTCTGTGAAGCCACTCTGCAAACATCCAAGCCAATAAGCCAGAAGCTGCAGCTGTATTTGTTGTGATAAATGCGGTGCTACATACTTTGTCAGTATAAAGAGCGCTTCCACCATTAAAGCCGAACCAGCCAAACCATATCAAAATGGTGCCAATGATGCTGAGTGTAAGGTTGTGAGGGAGCAATTTTGCGGCATGACCTCCCCGTTTACCAACATATAAACAAGCGGCAAGACCTGAAAAACCTGTTGTAATGTGAATGACAGTCCCGCCAGCAAAATCAAGAGCTCCCATGTCGGCTAAAAATCCACCTGGCCCCCATACCCAATGGGCAACAGGACAGTAGACAGCTAAAGACCACAGAAGAGAAAAAAGGAGCAGAGCAGGAAAGCGAACTCTTTCGACAACACTTCCATTGATAATTACAGGAGAAATTGCTGCAAACATCCCCTGAAAAAGGATAAAGGAGTAGATGTCTACATCCTGTGAAAAGGGAGAAAGTGCAGGTAAGTTTTGCATAGCTATAAAATCAAAAGACCCAATGATGTGATAAAGATCAGGGCCATATACAAGTGTGTAGCCGATAAATACCCACAGTAGATCGATCGCAGCAAGGATGACAAAGCTTTCAATAATCGTACTCACGACGTTTTTAGAGCGAACCATGCCTCCGTAAAAAAGGCCAATCCCTGGCACCATGATCATAACAAGGGCCGACGCAATTAATAAAAATAAACTGTGGAGGGAATCTGTCATGGTTTTCTCTGGCTTGATTTATTACATAGATATAGCACTAGTTTTTTTGGAGCAACAGCAATAAAGATATTTTTTAGGTAGATTTAGTGAATCGCCTCTTTCATGATTTTAACAATGGTGTCTTCCACTTCCTGAGCAACCTTATCAAGCTGCGGCGTTTTAAACAGAGCCAAAAGCGTTGTAGGCTTGAGTGTAGCTAAAATTGTTTTGCCACCCTCTTCATAAATAGAGATCCGGCAAGGCAAGGCAACAGATAGACTCATGTTTTGATCGAGAACTTTTTTCGCCTGTTCTGGCTGACAGACTTCTATAATCAAACACTCTTTTTTGAACTCTACCCCCTTCTTCGTCATGGTCTCTTTGAGGTCATGCACCTGCATCACGCCAAAGTGATTCGCTTTCACGGCAACTTCCAAGGCCAGCTTTGCTTCATTCACCGATTTTTGAGTAGACATTGTGATCAACATAGTTTTCTCTTTTGTCTTTAAAATTTAAATGTATTCCTCTTATTAATTTTCTTCAAATGTACATTCAAGAATAACAGTGGATATTTTGAAAAGAAATTCTCAAACACATTCACTTTTTTATGTATTTACAGTGACAAAAAACAAATAGACCCACTAAAGTAGCTATCCTTATGGACAGAAATCTAAACGAACAGCCCATTGCTCGCATTTTAGTAGAGTGCAAACTCTCTAACAGCGACCTCATTGCTGCATCAACAGAAAATATTACTTATAAGATGCTTGCGAGGGCATGCAAAGGGAGACGGCTGACACCACACGTTCAGCGTAAAATTTGCAATGCTCTTAACCAAGCATCCGGCAAGTCCTTTAGTGTTAAAGACCTCTTCAACTACTAAGGACAAAAACACTTAGCAGCAGGCAAGCCTTGTGGGGCTGAACAGATCTTTTTTATCCTTTTACTTTTAAATGATTTTAAAGCATTCTATTCGTAAAAAAACGGTATTTTTATGCTTTGTTTAGGAAAAGTAAACTCCCTATATCTTTTCAAAAAAACAGTATTTGGTGTTTTTTTAAAAGGTGATGATAGTGACCAAGAGGTATTACTCCCTAACAAATATGTACCGACAGATCTAGATATTGGTGACAAGATTGAAGTATTTCTTTACACAGATTCCGAAGACCGGATTGTAGCCACCACCCTTACTCCAAAAATTTCATTACATAAATTGGCTGTACTCACTGTAAAAGACGTCACTAAATTCGGCTCATTTTTAGATTGGGGTCTTGAAAAAGACCTTTTTCTCCCCTTTTCAGAGCAAGATGGAAGAGCCGAAAAAGGCGATAAGGTCACGGTTCGTCTCTGTCTTGATGAAAGAACAGACCGCCTTTTTGCTTCAGCTAAATTTAAGAAGTTTACCAACCAAGAAATCACGGTTAAAGAAGGCGATCAGGTCGACCTAGTAGTGGGTGGAAAATCAGATCTAGGATATCAAGTAGTGATTAACAACACCTACATTGGACTCGCCTTTTCTAATAAGATTTTCCAGCCCCTTTCTAAGGGAGATCAAATTAAAGGATTCATCGAGAAGGTTCGCGACGATGGTAAGATTGACGTTTCTTTACAAAAAAAAGGATATGTTCAAGTCGTTGACTCTCAAGAATTGTTGATCAGAAAACTTCAGGAAAATAGTGGAGTATTATACCTCACCGACAAAAGTGATCCGAAATTGATTAGCCAAGAACTTATGATGAGCAAAGCCGTATTTAAAAAATGCGTCGGAGCCTTATACAAAAAGCGCAAGATTAAGATAGAACAAGACCGCATCGTTCTATGCTCTTAAACATTTGACCCCAATTCTTAAGTCAAGATACCCCCTTTTTTAAATGAGCGGCAAATTTGCGGCCACAATTGGATAGGTAGCTCGCTTGGAAGGCTCACTTACATGGGCTTGGTGATATTGCGAAAACATTAGACTTACCTAAAGACATCAAAGCATTGATCGAAGAAATCAATCAAAAGATGACTTTACTTTGAAGAACTTTCCCCTCAAAGGCCAAGAGATACTTCGCTTCGGCTTCGACAGTCTTTTGGAAGCTATTTAGAGTGATTTTTCTCTTTGAGAAAGTCTTTGCCTGCCTCGGGCAAATCGGCTTGTGATCCTTGCTTTTTGATCTCTTTCGCCTCGCTTTGTAAGCCAGACTCAGCATTGGTTGCCACCTCTTTAGATTCATCACCGGGCTCATTTGGAGCAGTGCGATCTTTACTCTCCATGATTTTAGGTTCCAGTTGCGATAAAGGAACCCCTTTAGGAAAAACAATTTCACGGGCTTCATCTGGCATTGAAATCCCACCGAGCTGAAAGCCTCTCTTGACTAAGCGAATTACCGATGATCTCACCTTTAACCAGCTATGTTCTTTCCCATCTAACCAAAAGTAAACCTTCAAGTTCACCGTCGATTTCCCAAAATTATCAACTAAAACCCAAGGCTCTGGGGTTTTTAAAACCGCCGGATGGCTTTGCAGCACTTTCATGGCAACTTCTTGCGCATCCGAAATAACATCCTCATAACCGATCCCAACCACAAACTCTTCCCTGCGGTTAGGATTGCTGCTAAAATTTCGCAAATTGCTTTTATAAACGGTACTATTCGGAATTTGGATTAAGCTCCCATCAAGCGACATCAAAACGGTAACGCGAATCGTCAATCTCTGCACATAGCCTGTAATCCCCTCGATTTCAACAAGGTCCCCATTGCGAAAAGGGTTATGTATACTGAGCAACACACTCGCGAGAAAGTTTTCTGTGATATCTCTGAATGCAATACCGAGAATAATACCTAGCAACCCGGTACCACCCATCACCGTAAGGGCTAAATTGGTCAGATCTGCCATCTCAAAGACGACGTAAACACCTATAAGAAAAGCTAAAAAGCCAAAGGCCCTTGCTATTACATCTTCGAGCAATGCCTTATTGAGCCTATTTCTAAGCAGCCTACGGATCACTGTTGCGACTAATTTCGCTATCCCCCAAGCACACACCAAAATAATGATGCCTAACACCATTGAAGGGATGGCCCTTAGTAAATTAACCCACTGTTTTTTGAGCCCATCGACGGCAATCTGGTAGTCCCAGATCGATGGCTCCATTACCTCAATTTTATTTACAACGGCAGTTACATCTCTTGTATTTCTCGAAAGACTACCCGCCCACTTCTTATACTCCTCTGTTTTCGCCTCTCCAGAAAGGAAAACAACACCATTATTGACTTTTACTTGAGGAGATACGAACCAGCCAGTGGAGTTTAATATATCTTCAAGACGTTTTTGAATCTCATCGTCTCGAGTTGTTGGCTTGGCTTCAACTTTTTCTGGAGCTTGAAGAGACTCTTTTTTGTCCTTTTCTTGAACTTCTCCAGGAACCGGAGATTGAGCGAAAACAGACCCCGTACTACAGACCGCGAAGATGAGAAAAAGCGCTATTTTCTGAAACAAAAAAGTCATAACAAACCACTTAAAGACTTAATTTAGGCATATACTGAACATGCATTAATACACAAGTTCAGTTCACTCTTCAAACTTGCTCCTCTTCTTTTAAATGACTAAATATGTTGCATAGAGATACTATTGCTTTAAAAGAACGTGAAAAAAAAATGACGACAGTAAAAAGACTAAAAGGAGAAGTAGCATTGATTACCGGGGTCAAATTGGGCATTTTAGCAGGGGCCTCTGCAACCCAAAAAAAACAAGGCTCTAATTAAAAAGAGCTTTCACCCAAACTCTAAATCTACCGATTCACATGTTAAGCACTTTTTTCATTCTCCTAATCTCTATCCTTTTGTTGAGTGTAGCAGTCGATACTGTCCGTCTCGGCATTTCTCCGATGCCAAGCTCCAAAAGAGCAAAGCAAGCGATCCTCTCCATCCCCAAAAATGGACTCATATATGAACTCGGTAGCGGCTGGGGAAACCTCGCTTTTGCCTTAGCAGAAAAATATCCCATAAGATGTTTTGAGTGTGCATTTTTACCCTGGATCTTCTCCTCTTTGCTCAAAGTCATTCGCCGAAGAAAAAACATATCGATAGAACGAAAAAACTTTTTCTCTGAAAACCTCTCAAAGGCAGATGTTGTCGTTTGCTACTTATATCCAGGTGCCATGGAAAAACTTAAAGATAAATTCGAAAATGAGCTAAAGAGTGGGGCGCTCGTTATTTCAAACTCTTTTCAGATTCCTGGGAAAAAACCAGACCATGTCATAGAAGTTAATGATTGGATGCATTGCAATATTTATTGCTATCAGTTCCCGTTTAAAGAATCCGATCTTAGGTAAAATATTGATATTTAAGCTCTTCATCCTTCTTCGGCCCAGTTACTCTCCACTTAAGACGAATGGCTTCTAATTCCCACTGCACTTGAGCTATATATTCATCATTTCCGCAAAGATGCGAATCTATGGATGCAAGAAGGTTTCTTGCAATGGGGGCAAGGTGAAAAAGAAAGACCGGAGCATTTCTTCCTTGGCGCAAATGTTCTAAAGAAATCCTTTCAGCTTTTACATCCAAAGTCCAACGAAATACATTGCTAAATGCCATAGTCCGATTCAGAGGAAGATTCCAGTGCCCGCTTTCTTGAAAAACAAGTGTGGACTGCCCTTCTTCTGTAACAAAAACGTCCCCTTCCCCCTCACCATTCCACCCCGTCTCATTTTTGGAATGGGACTTTGCATGAAGAGTTAGCCTCTTTACCTTTTTTAGTCTCTCCCAAAACTCAAGAAGGCAATGCGGTTGTAACTCGCTAAAGAGTGGCTGGGTGGGATTCATCTTAATAAATTGAGCTAGTAATTGATTCAGATCCAGCATAGCAGATCCGCTTAAATCTTTACAGAAGCAGTCAAAATTTGACTTAACAGATCATTGTATGGCAATGTGCAAAAAGGTGAATCCCATCTATAAGACAGTCAGTGTCGGGCAGAGGTTCACTAAAACAAAATATTTGAGGACAAAATGGCGCTCAGGTTGATCGAGATCGTGTTGCCTGAAAAAGATGGCGAAGAGATTCAAAATCTCATCAAAGACCAGAACCCAATTGAACATAAGCAGATCAAACTACCTGAAGAAAAAGTACTCGTCCGAATTCTATTAGATGCTCAACAAAACGAAGCGGTATTAGACCTACTAGAAAAACGTTTTAGTAATCAACATGACAGCAGAATGGTGGTCCTCCCGGTTGAGGCAACACTGCCCAGACCAGAATTAAACATAGAAATGTCAGAAAAGATTAGCCGAGAGGAGTTGTACGAAGACATTAAAGATGCTGCAAGGTGTTCTCGGGTCTATTTAATCATGATTTTTCTCTCCACCATTGTGGCAAGCGTTGGGCTTCACCAAAACAACGTAGCTGTCATCATCGGGGCTATGGTGATGGCGCCACTGCTTGGGCCGAATGTAGCTATGGCACTAGGTACGACATTGGGTGAGGCATCACTCATACGTCAGGCTTTTTTCACAAATCTATGCGGAATTTTCCTGGTTATTGCGGCATCTGCAGGCTTTGGTACATTCATCAATATAGATCCGACAATGACAGAAATTGCAGCGCGACTACAGGCCCAATTCGGTGACATCGCCATTGCTTTGGCAGCAGGATGTGCCGGCTCTATAGCATTTACAACTGGTGTATCGGTTATGTTGATCGGTGTGATGGTTGCCGTTGCCCTGCTCCCCCCTCTTGTTACATTTGGATTATTATTGGGTGGAGGAGATCTGTTACTAGCAAGGGGTGCCCTCATGCTTTTTCTTATGAACTTGATCTGTCTGAACTTAGCAGCTGTTCTAACATTTTGGGTCCAAAGGATTCATCCACTCGTTTGGTGGGAAAAAGATCGCGCTAAAAAAGCCACAATGGTCTCAATTGGGATTTTAGCGCTCATGTTAGCTGCTTTACTCTCTTTGGTCTTTTTCTTCTTTTAATCAACAAGCGGCTATTCAAAGCCTTAACATTCACTTAGCAAATGCGCTCCGAATTTAGATCACAGCTATTTTGAATGAGTCACACTTTTTTGTCCCCTCTTAATAAGATTGACAGAGTTTACAAGCAAGATTAGACTGGCCGCTTTATTTTGGAGGCCGGTTTATGTTTTCTCGCTTAATTTTCTTAAAAGCTATCCTAGCTCTCACATATCTATCTGCATCTGATGTGATTGAAAAAAAACCCATTGGCATCATGAGCGCGATGCCGCAGGAGGCCCTATCAATTTTAGAAAAAATAGAAGATCAAGAGGTTGTATGCGTGGGCGGCAAGCAATTTACTCGAGGAACATTTGAAAATACACCCGTAGTTTTCACCCTTGCTGGGGTGGGAAAAGTTTCGGCAGCGATCACCGCCACTTTACTCCACAGCAAATTTGGAGTGGAAGAGATCATTTTTACTGGCGTTGCAGGCGGTGGAAGCAAAACTGCAATTGGTGACGTGGTGGTGGGCAACTCCTACTTACAGCACGATTTAGATTTGCGTCCTGTTTTCCCCCAATTTCACATCTTCTCTTTAAACACGCAGCTTGTTCATGCTCAAAGTGAGATCGTTGAAAACATGACTCAAGCAGCTAAACGATTCTTTCAAAAAGGAATTTCAATCCCGTCTCTTAGCATTAAAGATCCATCTGTTCATCAAGGCGCTATTGTTAGCGGAGATCAGTTCATCAACAACTTAGATCATCATGAACGAATTGCTTTGAGCACAAAAGATCTCCTCCCAAACGGGTTTCATGCCATTGAAATGGAGGGAGCAGCTGTTGCTCAAGTATGTGTTGAGCTCAATATCCCCTTTGTGGTCGTCCGCTCGATCTCAGACAAGGCAGATCACCATGCAGGGATCAACTTCCAAGATTTTCTCGATGAAGTAGCTGGTCAGTACTCACTTGGCATTTTGACAGAGTACTTACAAAAAAAGTGATGGGTTCTTGAACGGGCAGCTCGGCGCAATCTCGGTCCTTTAGGGCCGAGTCAAGCGAGCTATCTGGCAGGTTGCGGCAAGGGACTTGCCGCCCACCTCCGGAGCGGAGAATCTCCTCCCTTTGAGGGAGGAGTTCTTCAAAGTGTGTCAGCAAAGTGAGGGTCTGGCGATTCATTTGACTTGTTTTTGCAGCAAGAATACACTTTGAGCCTTTTTTGAAGGTTTTAGATGTTTACTCGTTGGATTCAGTTGAGTTTTTTCCTCTTTGCTAGCCTAATCATTTCTCAAGATTTTATCAGGCCTCCTAATGGACAAGAGCACAAAGTAAAGATGATCGATCCGGTCGTGCACGAGTATTTTGAGCACGACCTCATTCACCAATTTTTCACAGAAAATGGCTATGTGGTTGTCAAAAACGTATCTGACTCTCAAAACAGAGCCCAGTTAGTCTTTTTAATCGATCAGATCATGCAAGAAAAGATCCCTTTATCTCGCCGCCTTGGATTTTTAGACCTTTACCACGACGATACGTTAGCTCAGCTCAGACAAGATCGAAGAGTTTATGAAGTGTTTGCCAATCTGTTTGGTTCTGAAAAACTTTGGGTCGTATTTGATCGAGTGATCCACCAAAAAATCGATGAGAGCGAAGATTCCCTCCCTGCCTATGTCGATCAAAATCCGATCACTCATCCTGGGTTTTTTAACGTGCAATCAATGCTCGCGCTAAAAGACATGGACGAGACAACCGGGACACTTGCACTAGTGCCCCAATCGCCGCAATTCTTCCATGAGTATGCCCAGTGGGCCAAAATCAAAGATGGCTACGTAGAGCATCAAGGCGGAAGAGAGCTTTGCTTCGTCGGGCTGCGTTTAAAAGAGGGGGAAATGGTCATTTGGGATTCAAGAACGACGCATAGTCGATTTCGGAAAGAGCCCAAGGCAGATAGATATGCCGCTTTAATCACCTATACGTTAGCGAAAGAAGATCCCGAGCTCATCGGATTAAGAAGGAAGTATTTTGACGAAGGAATTGGCTTTAATCACCATGAAGCAGGACTCAGAGCTACCGCTAGACCTCGCTGCGAGATCTCTTTAAGAAGATTTCCAGAAAGACTTTCTCCCTTGGGAAGAAAACTCTACGGATTGGATCTATGGGATTAATAAAAATTGCATTTCTTTGCTTTTTCGCCCTCAATTTATGCCGCGCTGAAGCGCATCAGAGTCATTGGCATTTGGGAGGAGACCTAAAGGTTTGCTTCGAAAGTGATGTCCCATTTCAATGGAGTGAGAAGGAACGGATTCAATTTTCAGCCCATTTACCTGGGTTTAATGTAATAGATTCTGAAGGAGATATCCCTTCCGTAACTATTAGCCATACTTACTCAGAGCTTGATGACCCTAAACTTTTGCAAAAGAAGGGACGGGTAGAAATCAGCTCCGATTGGAAAGAAAAATTCCCCCCAGACTTCATCCACCTTCTGTATGGGACAGCCCGTATTCAATGGCTTAAAAAAGAAATTTTCCCCGTACATGCTGCATGCATTGGAAATGAAGAGGAGGGCTATAGCCTTCTCATCGGCGCGCCTGGCTCCGGAAAAACATCGCTCACGCTCCAAAGCGTGATGAAACATGATTACAAGGTCTTTTCAGGCGACAAAACCCTTTTGCGGATCAATGAGGATGGAGAAATCCAAGCTATTGCAGGCACACGTACACTAACAGTTAGAGCAGAAGATGTATCTCTTTGGGAAACTCTACCCAAAGTAAATGTGAGCCCCTTTGGAGATCGCTTAGCTTTTGAACTGGCAGCTACATCCTATTCAACTAAAGATTCTGTCCCCATCCGGCGGATCTTCCTCGTTACCTTGAACAACGGCACAGAAACATTTTCAGAGTTATCTTCATTAAGCGCGCTGCATACCCTTTATCCCTTTTTCATCGACAAACAAAGAGAAGACATCCTCATTGAAGGTGGAAGCACTTTTTTTGACGGGAGCATCGGGAAAACCTTGAGGGCAAAACTTGCCAAAAAACTCGACTTTGCACTAGAGAAAATTCCCACCTTTAGAGCTGTTGGCTCACTAGAAAAAATAAGTTCATTGATTGCTGAAAAAAGTGCCGAAAATATCCAAGCCCACAAAAAAATCCTTTTTGGTGTTTGCGGAATTGGAAGTGGGCATTGTCACAGACAATTCCCAATCATTAAGCACTTGCTCAATCAAAATCATCAGGTCCTTGTCTTTACCTATGGTGATGGACTCCACTTTTTCAAAGAAAAATTCCCAAATGAATCAAAACTTACCGTAATCCCTGTCGCAGATCCTTACTATGTAGGGACACCTTTTGGGCTCGACTTAAAAAAAACGGCGACCTCTGAGAAAAATCAAGTGAACTTCAATCAGATCAATAATCTTGCGATGCATAAGGCAGCAGAGCTGTTCGGCGTGCCTGACTTGGTGATTAGCGACTACGAAATGGTCGCGGCCCAATACTCATATATCAAAAATGTCCCACTTGTGACGCTCGATCAGCAAAGTAAATATCTCGTTGGAGAGTTTCTCCCCTCATTGAATGGAACTTCTTATTTAGATGAGATCGAACGATTACACCTTTTTTTTCCAAAAGCTGAAAAACGGTTTGCAATCTCATTTTTCAACGTCTTAAACCCAAAATCTTCAAAAACAGATGCCGTAGAAATCTTGCCGCCGATTCTAAGACCCGAAATCCTTCAGGCTAAGTGTAAATTAAGCGAAAGACCCTCAATTTTAGTCTATATCACAGCTCAACAAATAGGAGAGCAGCCCATAGATGAGTGGATCAAAACTCTACAAACGACTCTTCCCTCAGAATTTGATGCACATATCTTTTTGCCAAGGCGATTCGAGCTACCTCGCTGCGACCGGCACACTTTTTTCTATCACCATGGGGATGTACGCTTCGATTCAATCCTTTTTGCTTCGCATGGAATTATTTCAACAGCAGGCCACACCCTTTTATCTGAAGCGATGCACCTTGAAAAACCGGTCTATGCCCTTCCTCTGCCTCTCTATGAGCAACAGCTCAACGGCCACATCATTGCACAAGGAAAGTTTGGAATCTGTACGAGCAACTTAAACAAAGCAGACCTAAGCCAGTTTCTAAACAATCTCAGCGTCTACTCGAAAAACATTCGGCAAGATCAACAATTTCTCCTTAAAACAACTGGAAATAGTGAGATTTTAGAAAAAATTGAACTAATCCTAAATAGACAATGATGCTTCGCTTTTTCTGCCTCCTCTGTTTCGTTTCATCGCTCCTTTCGCTTGAGTACAAAACGGAGGTGAAATATTTGATCCCAAACCTTTCTATCATCCCTACAGAAATTTTAGACTCCCTCAAAACAGGGGCTGACCACCCAAATATTTTAAGGAGAGGATTTGTCATTCAGCAATACTTGGCAGTAACACAAAAAAACATTTCCACACTTTGCCAAGCCCTTCAAGATGCAAATATCACTTTTAGCGAAGCTCTTTCGCCAGCCATCCCAGGAAAAGTGCAGGAAATCCGCTTGATGCGCAAGTATCTTTTAGAAAAAGGGGCATTTAGAGAAATCTACAAAATCACTCTTCAAGGTCCAGGTGGCATTTGCAACCCAAAAGTTGAAACGGCAGACATACTAGATGAACTCCAACTGTTAAAAATCAAAGAGATTTTCAATGCATTACACCCCGAGGTAAATCTCGTCATCAATAAGCTCTACTTTGAAGTTTTGACCAACGAATTTGAAAAAGACAGCAAACCCATCGAAGTTGACACTTACTTTAAAATAGAAGAGGGAAAGCTGATCCCCTATTTCATCAATGGAGAAATTAAATTTTCACAAGATGATACTTCTTACCTAGATATAAACTTCGACAGTCAGCTTAAGCAGCATGCCCCCTATCTTGATCTCGATGGGTCAAACTATCAAAGACTCAAGGCAAGAAATATTGCGCTTGCGGAATTGCCCGAAGAGATAAAGGACTACTTTGCTCAGCATTTCATAACCAATCAAAAGCATATTGCAGCCATTGCTGAGCAGTTCCAAAGTTGGACGCCCCCTGAAATTTTAGATCTCCTCTTTAATCCTCCAGAAGCAGGTCATGGCCATTTCATCGATCAAAAAATTTTACTCAATGCAGAACCTTTTGGATTTGGTCCAACGGCTGCAATCGCTGAAATTTTCCCCTACCTAAAAAATAAAGTCGCAGAAATTGGATATATTGGACATGGCCATACACTCGATCTACAAACGGCACTTTCCTATGATAAGATTCACGATGATGAAGGAGACAAAGAGCGGTTCCAACAAATTGCTAAAAACTACGATGTCTTTATCACAGCAAGCGATTTTGAAGCTGCCCAGTGGGCAAAAGAGCTCGGGTTAACTCTCATTATTTTCGATCCTCTATGTTGGTACTGGAAACATTTACCCTCAATCATTTCTCAGGCAGACTTTTATGTGGCCCAAGACTTTTTCCATGTTGAAAATAGATTAAAACACGAATCGGACCACTTTCCCGAACATACAGTAGTCCCTGCAGTTCTTTCAGGACTTTATGAAATGATCTCTTCGAACAAAAAGCATACGGCGCTAATCAATATTGGAGGGCTCAATAACCCCTTTATGGAGCCAAAAGATTTGGAAGCCTTTGCAAAAATCGTATTTTCTTCTGCAAAACAAGCGCTACATTCTGAGTTTCATCAAATTACCTTTGCAACCAATCAGTCAATTGCAGCTGCCGTACAATCCATCTGTCCCGCAGTTACACTCAACCCTAATCAAGTACAAAAAGTGCTCAGCGAATCAGAAATTGCTGTCATGACCTCTGGTCTTGGAAATATCTATGAAGCATCCTCGATGAATAAAAAAGTAATTTGGCTTCCCCCCGCAAATGATAGCCAAGGTCAACAGGTTAAGCTGTTGCAAGAACACAATATGCTAGATGCCTCTATCGACTGGTCAGATATTTTTGAAGACGAAATGCCTATTGACTACTTTGATGAGCAAGAAAAGGTGCTTAAAGAAGTTGCCAACCGTATCCATCGACTCTCAAAAAGTATACACCACCAAGAAAAGTTGATCCAACTGATCCAGCTAGCCCAGCATAGCTTACAAAAGCAAGAAGAATCTGCCCTTGCAAAACTTGCTCAAACCTTTGGAATTCAGGGGGGCAAACAGGCTGCAGAAAGTATATTGCAGTGGGTTTCCGAAAATAGCTTTAAACAAGGAGTTCACCTTTATGATCAAAAATCGATTTAATATGACGGTATTTGTGTCTTTTTTGTGCATAATCCCCTCTTTATTTTGGGGAACAATCAACTTTCTTCATATCCCTAAAACAGGTGGTTCATCAATCCACTATTTATTGCTCCAACACTTTGACAATACTTTGTTCTATCCTCATCAAAGAATTGAAAGACGGTTTGACTGTAATTTTACTTCAAATTTTTACAATGCAGTGATGAGACGCTTTCCAGTCATTGAAAATGAGATTGCATCAGGTCACTTTCCTATGTGGTTTTTAAACGTAAAAAACTTAAAGTTAGACTCTAGCTTTCTCTTCACTTCTCTTCGAGAACCAGTAGACAGAGTCATCTCTCAATATTTTTTCGTACAAAACTATTATGATTCACCTATTGAGGTAACGGCCAACATCCAATGTAAAATGCTCAGTTCTGACATTACGCTTACAGGAGAAGATCTCCTTCAAGATGCGATCAAAACCTTGCACAGGATGGACTTTATTGTTTTCATGGACGACTTTGAACCGGGAGTCAGACGACTCTTTAAAAAGCTAGGCGTCGAAAAAACCATCGAACAAGTCCCATGTGTAAGAAAATCCAAGAGATCCCCTCTGCCTGAAGAAGTGCTGCAAAGCGTGCGCGCACTCAATGATCTCGATGTGAGACTATATGAGTACGCAACAACGTTCCTAAGATACAAAAGCTATTGAGTGTCCTCTTCAGGAATTTTTTCAGCCAAGCTTTCAAGCTCTTTGCAAGTTGTCTTCACAATTGGTAAGACTTCCTTAAGAGCTTGAAGCGGCAGCAATCGAACTTCTTCAGCATTTCCTGCTTTAATTGCCTTCAAAGCGGCATCTTTTTCTATGTAGACGTTTAACGATTCATTTTCGTTTTGGCCATAGTTTAAAGACGCGTCTACCTTTGCTTCTTCCACGCTTGTTGACCTCAACTTTTCCTCTATGAGTTTTTGCATCGCATCATAGTTTTGGTGTATCTTTAGAATTTGAGCTTTAAAAGGAACAAGAGTTTTTCCATTCAGCCCTTTTAAATATTCAAAATCCAAATCATTAACCGCCTGCTCTACTTTTTCTTCTTGCTCATTCAAAACGATTTTCCATCTTGAGGTTGGAGACAAAACATAATGAGAAGATGTTGGTGAGAGAATAACTGGACTTGTAGGATCATTTGGCAAGGGTGCAGAGCCTGGACGCTCAAATACTGGTGGGGATAAAAAAGCAGATGACATAAAAAACTCCCTGTTAAGTTGAAGTCAGAGCATCTTCTCAGGCAAATTTTTTAAAAGCAACGATAAATCCTAAACATGTTATTTTGTCCCTATGATCAGGCAAATTTTCTTCTTCCTTTCTCTCTTTAACCTAGCCTTTACTGAGGAGCTAGGTTGGCAAGCGTCTGAGTTCATCTGGGACTTTGGGGTGATCTTGTCTTGTGATAAGGGACTTACCCAATGCCCAAAGCAATACTTTGCAAAAGATCAGTTTGATCCAAGCTCCTATGCTGGGATTCAAAAGGGCGATATCGTCTGGGTTAAAAGTTGCTTCATCAAGCAATTTTACAAAAAGGTTCTGCCCCATGTAAAAAATCGATTCGTTCTCGTTATTTCAGATGGCGATGAGTCATTTCCTTCCAATTCGCATCTCGGCAAACATCTTGATCGCTTGATTAAGCACAAAATGATCGGACACATTTTTGCACAAAATTGTGATTATCAAGGTAGCAGCTCAAAAGTAAGTCACCTTCCAATTGGGGTCGACTTTCATACGATGGCATATAAAGAAGGGGTAAGCTGGGGAGCTAAAGCATCACCTCAAGAGCAAGAACAAGCTCTAAAAGAGGTTTTAAATGAGCTTAAACCCACATCATTGAGAAAAAAAAGGGCCTTTGTCGATTTTCAACACAGCAATACCATGAACGGCTCTTTCAACCGCGAAAAGGAGTTTGGCGAAAATCGGGCAACTATCTTTGAGACGCTAAAAAACACAGGGTTGATCGACTATGGGAATAGAATGGCAAGATTGGACTTATGGAAAACGAAGGGTCAATACGCATTTTCAATCAGTCCTCATGGTAATGGTCTCGATTGCCACCGAACTTGGGAAGATTTAATCTTAGGCTGCATAGTGATTGTCAAAACATCGCCCTTAGATCCATTGTATAAAGACCTCCCAGTAGTGATCGTGAAAAATTGGGAGGAGATAACAGAAGAAAATCTACAAAAGTGGCTGGATCAATACAAAGATGCGTTCACAAACCCCTCCTTTCGAGAAAAGCTTACAAACGCCTATTGGTTAAACAAGATCAAAAAGGCCGCTAAAACTATCTAGAGCCACTTTTCCCTTGTGTGCGGAAATTAAACCGTGAAGGACCAGAGGAGCGTCCATTTGGCTGGTTTCTGTTGCCTTGATTTCCCTGAGGAGGTCTGTTTCTTTGTGGCTTTTGCATGCGCCCATTTGGGATTGGCTCTGCCTTAATCGATGGATCTGGCTCAAAGCCTGCAATAACAACCTTTTCGAGTCCCCGTTTTAGCAAGCGCTCAATGTCATATAAGAGTTTATCTTCATCGATACAAACTAAAGACGCCGCCTCACCTGTACATCCAGCTCTTCCCGTACGGCCGATGCGGTGTACATAATCTTCAGGAACATTGGGCAGCTCAAAATTGACGACGAAGGGGAGCTGACTAATATCAAGGCCCCTTGCAGCAATATCTGTGGCCACTAAAACTCTCACAAAGCCTTGCTTGAAATCGGCTAAAGCTTTTGTCCGCGCAGATTGACTCTTGTTTCCGTGAATGGCTACAGATGAGATCCCATCATCACAAAGCTGCTGAGCTAAGCGATTAGCTCCATGCTTCGTGCGGGTAAACACCAGCACCTGCTGGCTATTTTTAGAAGAGATTAAATGAGATAGTAGCGCCCTTTTCTTGACTCTATCGACAGGATAAATGACCTGAGTCACCAAATCTGTCGTCGTATTGCGCTTTGTCACTTCAATCATTTTGGGTGATTTTAAAAAACCATCCGCGAGTTGCTTGATCTCATCGGAAAATGTGGCTGAAAATAACAAATTCTGACGCTTTTTCGGCAAAAGAGCTAAAATTTTACGAATATCGCGAATGAAGCCCATATCAAGCATCCGATCCGCTTCATCGAGCACCAAAACTTCAACTTGAGATAGGTGAACAATTCCTTGCGTGACTAAATCTAAAAGTCTCCCAGGAGTTGCTACCAAAATATCTGCCCCATCCCTTAAGTCTTTCGCTTGGGACTTGATGTTGACACCACCTACGACTACAGAGGATCGCAAAGGAAGATACTTACCATAGGTTTTCACGCTCTCGTTGACCTGAGCTGCAAGTTCCCTCGTCGGAGCCAAAACAAGAGCTCTTATAGCCCTTTTGTTCTGATTCGTCTCCTTTGCACTTAAAATTTGCAAGATAGGGAGCATAAAACTTGCAGTCTTGCCCGTTCCTGTTTGTGAACCTGCTAAGATATCACTTCCCTGAAGAACTAAAGGGATTGCCTGTAGCTGCACTGGGGTGGGTTTTGTGTAACCGTGATCAGCTAAAGCTTTAAGAAGCTCGCCCGAAAGGCCTATTGTCTCAAATGTCATTTTTCAATTCCTGTTTATTAAATATAAGAACCTATCTCAATAAAAAATTTTACTGAGATAGGCTCTTGCGTACCCGATATCAAATAGCTGTTTACACGCGGCTATGCGTAAAGTCAGCACCACCAATTTTTCTTGAAATAGCTTTCGCAACGCCATCACATACCCCTTGAATGAGCGCTTGAAACATAGCCTGGGAAAATAGTTGAGTTAAACCTGCAATCGCAACCCCAGCATGTTTTTGGAATCGGTTAAAATAAGGCCCCACATCTCTAATACCTTCATTATGATCAGCCCAAGCTGTTATTGCTGCGATGGAAGCTCCCCCAGAGATGACTGCAAAAATTGCATAGGCAACTGTAGCAACAGTTGATGCTGTTGTCGCAGCTCCCATAACTGCTACGGCTGTTACAGCTCCCAACCCTGTTACTGTGCAAAATGCGGCTTGATTTACGTTCATAAATTCCCCTATATGGTTTTTTTTACCAAGAAGATAGCACAAGCCCTATTAAGAATACATTAAAACCCGACAAAAAAAGAGCCCCTTCCCTGACGCAAATTAACCGTACAATAAATAAATTGAAGAAGAGCGCCTGAGACGAGAGTCAGGCGCAAAAGACTGAAAGATTCTTTGAAAAGTTAAACCCAGAAAGCTGGATTATTTTCTCTTCTTGTGCTTTTTGTAGAAACTTCCTGCTAAAACACCAACGCCAACCACAAATAAAGCTACCCCACCGTAGGTGTATAGGTTTGCTTTCTTGGGGTGCTTCCCTAAGACCTCTTTTTTGAATCGGTTCGAAAACTTGCCCGACTCATTTCTACCCATCACAAAAAAAACGGCGCCTAATACCACGATTAGAGCTGCCAAGATGCGAATCCCCTTGATCATATTAACCCTCTGTTTTAACCCCCCACATCCCATAATTACCTAGTTTTGTCAAGTTTATATCGCTCATAATTGAAGAATCGGTTCTGGCACGATCAGCAAGTAGAGTTTGGCGTCGTCAAAAATCCGACGCTGATTTATCCTCCTACCAACAAAAACAACTGGTATGCCATGACAATCATCGAAAGAATAAACCAAGAACTTAAAGAAGCGATACGCAGCAAAGATCAGATTAGACTCAATACGCTTCGGATGCTTAAATCTAAGATCTTAGCGGTTGATGCGCGAGCCAATCTTCCGGATCCTGAAGTTTTAAAACTGTTCAAGACCTACTATAACAATCTGTTAGAGGCGAAAGAGCAGTCAGCCAACCGGCCCGATGCGGTTGAGACGCTAGAGAAAGAACTCAAGATTGTCCAAGAGTTTTTACCCAAAGCACTTTCACGAGAAGAGACTCAAAAGGTTGTGGAGCAAGCGATCGAAGAGTCAGGGGCAAAGACGAAAAAAGACCTTGGCCTTGTGATGAAAAGTGTGATGAAGATCAACAACGCAGTCGATGGCAAGTTAGCAAAAGAGATCGCCGACCAGCTCCTCCCCTAGCCCTAAAAAAGCACGAAGAGCGGGTTTATTTTACGGGAGCATCTGGACGCATTCAGAACTTTCGACCGACAGAAATTCACATTTAACCTGGGTTTTTTTATGAACAAAATTAGACTTCTTTTGGTAGCTTCTGTTTTAGGGCTTCTGGCCGGTTGCTCATCTATATCCTTACTTTTCGTTGATACAGAGAAACTCGCCAATGAAATCAAAGAACTCGAAACACTCTTAGCCATAACAGAGTCCGATGACCAGCTAACACAGCAAGCAATTCGAAGATATTTTTCGAAATGCTCCTTATCGCCCATCCTAGATACCAGAAGACCCATTGTTGTACAAAAAGAGATTTTTCGCCTCGCAGCGGGAAATGACATTTTGATCATGGCGGAGTGCCAACAAGACCAGTTCGTCTACCACGCTGCATTCAGCGTATTAAAGCAGCCTTCAGGGAATTGGGAATTCGTCTTACTCTACTTGACGCCAGACAAAAACTGTTTGATATCGCCTCGATTATTCCAAGACATAGTAAAGGAAACAAGCGCGGGCATCTCTGTTATGGACATATCAAACTGCCCTGTGCTGGTCAAACTGGAAGGTCCGCAATCTGACGATTTTTCTGCGTACACCTGGACATTTTTCAAAAAGCAAGAAAGAATGCATGTTGGAGTTATATGTGAACCTTGTAATACCGGAGGAACCGATTTCAAATTCGGCCTTCTCAAGCATGTGAAAAATAGTCCTTAGGATTAAGCTTCCCGAAAGACAAAAAGAGACAGAGGAGTGATCTTCTAAATTTACCGATGAGATGATTGGGGGTATACCCCGATCAGATCGTCGTGGAAATTTTGGGGATCGCGACGAAGCGCAATACCTTGTATGCGCGAGGAGTGATCTTCTAAATTTACCGATGAGATGATTGGGGGCGATTGGACTCCGGGACACGCCCGCCACCTCGGTATAAATCCCTCGGTTCTCGTCCTAAAAACGGCAGATTCAACTGCCGTTTTTTCGCCCCCACAAAACAAAAAACCCGCTTAAAGCGGGTTTGTTTTATGGGGGCGATTGGACTCGAACCAACGAAGACCGAAGTCGGGGGATTTACAGTCCCCTGCAATTGCCGCTATGCGACACCCCCAGGATTGGGAAAAGATTTGCTGGAGAAAGGAATTGAACCCTCAACCATCCGATTACAAGTCGGGCGCTCTACCAATTGAGCTACTCCAGCATAAGATAAGGTTATACTTTAACAGATACTCTCTTTTTCGGGGAGTGTTTGTTCATCTTCAGTGACAACTGGCTGCGGTTTTTTAGGTGTTTCCGCGAGGCGAGCTTGGAAAAAAGATGTCAAATTGACCGTTTTTTGAATAGGGGCAGAACTTGCTGTGTCTACTTTTGTAGCCATAAAACGGCCACCGAGCATCTTGCTCTCACAGCACTTTTTAAACTTCTTTCCTGATCCGCAAGGGCAGGGGTCGTTTCGTCCCGTCTTTTTCATTTGTGCATTCTGTTTAGTTTTAATGGGTTCTATTGTAACATGGGTACCTAAAAAATGTCTAGTGGTAATTATGAATATAGGGATACCTATTGCCAGGCCCCCTTGGGGCGCTTTAGGTAAAGAACTTGAGAGCAAACTACGAAAGGCTCTATTCGACTTTTCTATGCTCGAAAAAGAGGTCAAAAAGGTCGCCATCGCCCTAAGCGGAGGCAAGGACTCTTTGGCTCTCCTTTTTCTCCTGCATGCAATTCGAGGGCGAGGCTTCCCCCTATTTGAAATTCATGCCATCCATGTAGATGGAGAATTTACCTGTGGCGCAGGAATCGACGCCGGCTTTTTGAGGGCCATTTGTAATGAATTGGACGTGAATTTAATCATCAGGTCATCAACGCAAAAACTCGAAGATTTAGAGTGCTACAGGTGTTCAAGAGAGCGGCGCAAACTCATTTTTGATGCCGCAAAAGAAGTTGGGGCCACTACGATTGCCTTTGGTCACCATCGCGATGACAGCGCCCAAACATTACTCCTTAATCTATTGCACAAGGCGGAATTCGCTGCTAACTTACCCAAAGTCCACATGAGAGACTATGGAGTTACAATCATTAGACCTTTAATCTACATTGACGAAGAGTCCATCCGAACTTTTGCCAAGCAAAATGACTTTGCCCGAATTAGCTGCGGATGTCCAGTAGGGCAAAAATCAAAGAGAAAAATTGTCGATCAGATCTTAAAAGATCTCGAAGTTCACTTCCCTCATGTAAGGGGCAATCTTGCCAAAGCCGGACTCTTATATGGTTCTGATAAGGCAGCTTCACCTTGAATATATTCTGAACAATCAGTATTTTGGATCAATATGGTATTCGGAAATGCATTACTTGAAATTGGGACATTCGTAGGATATTTTGTTGTCCTTATCCTGATTGCGACCCTTTCTTACAGAAAACAAAAATCTGACAAAGACTTCCTTTTAGGCAATCGATCTTTAAATTTCTGGCTAACAGCTCTATCCGCACATGCAAGCGATATGAGCAGCTGGCTTTTCTTAGGTTATCCTGCACTCATATTTACAACTGGATTATTTTCTGCGTGGGCTGCAATTGGACTTACCTCATTCATGTTTTTGAACTGGCACTTTATCGCCCCAAAAATCAGAACGGTAAGCGAACAGGTAGAAAGTTTAACCCTTAGCTCTTACTTTGAATCCCGTTTTTCTGATACAAGCGGCGCTATTCGGATTGTATCTGCCGCAATGTCGGTATTGTTTTTTACGTTCTATATTACCTCTGGACTGCAAGGGCTTGGGGTTCTCGTTGAATCGCTTTTCAATCTTAACTATTTCATCGGGATTTCGATTGGACTATCCATTGTGATGCTCTATGTATTTATGGGAGGATATAGAACTGTTGCCTGGATCGATCTTTTTCAAGGCTTTTTTCTTCTTGGCGTCATCGCCATTATCCCCATCTATCTGCTCACCTCGTTTGGGGGGATTGGACCTGTATTACACGCGGTCAAAGTCAAGAATTTATCTACTTCGCTATTTCCCGATTTTTCCCTTAAAACTTTTTGGCAAATCTTCTTAACAGCATCAGGATGGGGATTGGGTTACTTTGGTCAGCCACATATCATTACTAAGTTCATGGGAATACGAAAAGTTGAGGACATGAACAAAGCAAAGTGCTTAGGGATTAGCTGGCAAGCAACCGCTCTATTTGCAGCAACGCTCGTCGGCCTTATTGGAATCTATATTTTCCCCCAAGGACTTGCAGACCCTGAACAAGTAATCCTTAATATTGTTAAGACAACTCTAGCTCCATTTTTCGCAGGACTTGTGCTTTGTGCAATTTTAGCAGCAACTACGAATGTAATGGCTGCACAAATATTGGTTGTTGCATCAAATCTTTCCGAAGATTTTTACAAACGGATATTCAGAAGACATGCAAGCTCCTCAGAGCTACTTTGGGTCTCCCGTGCAAGCGTCATTTTTATTTCAATCGTTGGCTTTTCCATTGCATTTTTTAGGATATCTTCCATTTATGCGCTCGTTCAATACGCATGGGCTGGACTCGGAGCCTCCTTTGGACCTCTTTTACTCTTGTCTCTTTACACAAAGAGCATCAATAAGTATGGAGCCTTTGCAGGAATCTTTGTCGGCGGTGTTGTCGCAGCAGTTTGGCCCTACTTTGACGGACTTTATCACTTAGAAATCCCCTCACTCATCCCAGGATTTGCTCTAGGGATAATTACGATTCAAGGCGTTTCTTTTTTAATGAGAAAACGGCTCACTTTACCCATTGAACCTTAAAGGAACTATGAGACCATTTATTTTAATCACAAATGATGATGGAATTCATGCGCCAGGCATTAAACACTTATGGCAGGCTGTTCACGAATTTGCAGATATTGCAATTGTAGCTCCCCAAAGCGAAAAATCGGGCAGCGGTCTTGGCATTACTTGGACTAAGCCTTTACATGTTCATCCAATTCCTTGGGAGCTGAACACCCCAGCCTGGACCGTAAATGGCACCCCTGCAGATTGCGTAAAAATGGCTCTTGCGGTTGTTTTAGACAAGCCACCGACCATGATCATCTCTGGCATCAATCGTGGCTCTAATGCAGGCCGTACGGTGTTATATAGCGGAACAGTTGGAGGTGTAATCGAAGGCGCTTTAAGAGGGATCCCTGGAATCGCTTTTTCCTTTTCTGACTTTGATCCCCCTCCCCTATCAGCTACAAAAGATTACATCTTCCCCTTAATTAAACACTTTATTAATGCCCCACTTCCTTCTGGAACATTGTTAAATGTAAACTTCCCCTTCAACTGCAAAGAGGGCGTGAAGGGATTCAAGATGGCAAGACAGGGAAAAAGCTACTGGAAAGAATCTCCAGACAAACGAATTCACCCCGAAGGGGCCCCTTACTACTGGCTCGGAGGACAATGGGGCTCTGTCGAAGAAGATCCATCAAGCGACGTCTCCTATCTCGAGCAAGGCTATATTACAGCCACACCTATCCATGTAGGCGAAATGACCTGCGGACCAACGCTTGAAAAATATAAAGATTTTTCCGAAAAAGACTTTATCTTCTTAGACGACAAACAGCTTCCGACTGAGCTGTCTCGATAAGATCTCTGCCACCTGGCATCTCATAAAGGCGGGCAAGCTCAACAAAGAGCTGCTCGCTTGCAAATGAAGGCTCCAGCTCAGGGGCTTCAATCTCTCTTGCTGCAACTAAAAGATCGGCTATTTTATTAAATCTTTTCTTAATCGCAGGAAGAGCTTTTTGAAGATCTTCTTTACACTCGATTCGTTTAAGCTCTTCCGCAAGCTTTTTCGTTTGGGCCTCCCCTTCAAAGCGCAAGTCAGCAAAGTTTGAAAACCCACAACCCCCAAGAAAAAGTCCCAATAGCAACACCCAATACTTCATCTTTTTCCTCTCCAAAATCATTGCAAGGCCACCCCTTATTTTCACAAAGGACAAATCCCTAAGACCTATTTTATAACAAAAAATCTGTTTTTCTTGAGTAAAATTATCTTAAGACGTATCATGATTCTTCTTTTACAGAGGGCGTATAGCTCAGTTGGTAGAGCGCCTGTCTTACACACAGGTGGTCATAGGTTCGAGTCCTTTTGCGCCCATTCTTTGTAAACGAGACTCCTTCGCGGGAGTAGTTCAATTGGTTAGAGCGCCGCCCTGTCACGGCGGAAGTTGCGGGTTCGAGCCCCGTCTCCCGCGTAATTTTTTAAGTCTTAAGTAATTTGCTAAGTTCTTAGCATGTTTCGAAATGGGAGCTTTTGCCTTCCGCGCATTTTTGCGCTGTAGAAAAAACGCGCATATAGTTATTATTCAAATTATGGTTAAACTTACTTCTTCTCAAAAGCTGACTAAGCACTTTTTCAACTACCTTGGCATGACTGTTGGTGCCGCATTGGCTGCGCTTGCAATCCGGATTTTCTTGATCCCCAACGAATTGATCGATGGCGGCGTGATCGGTATTTCCTTGATCTTGGCACGAGTTTACGGAAGCAGCTACCTCTCTTTTTTCCTTCTGATCTTGAACCTCCCTTTTATCTACTTAGCCTATAAGTTCATCCGACGATCCTTCGTGATTCACATGTTTTCCGCAATTGTGATGTTTGCGATCTTCCTTTCTGTGTTACAGATACTCCCCGCTTTCAATGCAGATCCACTTGAGGCCATTGTGATTGGTGGTGCGATGCTCGGAGCTGGGGCTGGACTGATTATCCGCTATGGTGGATGCACGGATGGAACAGAAATTTTAGCGATACTGAT